>Ga0310831_100009_pt1 | contig 721807 bp, 706 predicted proteins | sample WT_ome_6_FD_201307 | JGI IMG/M metagenome (GOLD analysis project Ga0310831, IMG submission 201307) | Sorghum-adapted microbial communities enriched on wild type (WT) sorghum from Joint BioEnergy Institute, Emeryville, California, United... ... | reverse complement strand
CCCTTCTGCTTGACGCACTGGTCCCTAAACGGTGCGCCTCCAACGATGTCGGTCATGGATGTCCTTCCCGGCCCCCACGGGCCGATCGGTCACCCCGGACCACACACAGAAGATCGGACAGACCCCGTTCAGCATCCGACGACGGGGCGGATCATCGTCAAGGACTCGTCGGCGAACAGGCCGTGGCCAACGACCCACGCCCACCCGCACCCGGACAACGCCGCAAGAACCCCGCCCCCGGCGAACCCACACACAACGACGGCGCAACCCGCAGCGGCCTCGCAAAGCAGCTCCTCGACGCCGTACGCGACACCGCAACCGGCGACGTTGCAACACCCACCGAGACACCGCACAAGAACCCCACACACAACAAGACAACCCAAGAAGAACCAGAACGACCCCACGCGACAACGCACACGACGACGAACCCCGACGACACGACAGACAACGACGAACCGGATTCTTGGCTGCGCGCGCGCGTGACGGAGTTGATGCGCGACGTTGAAACGGGGGGCGGGGGCGGCGAGGGGTAGGCCGTGTGTGCGGTCGGCGGCGGGTCAACCGCACACGCGACCGCACACGCTGCGCGTCGGGCCCGGTGCTCTCGGGGGTTCGCTCCTGTCGTGGGGATCGGGGTGGCCCGCCCACCGTTGAAACGGGTCCCTCGGAGGCCCGGCACCCGTTGCGGGTCCCTCGCCGGCGCGGCGCCGCGAGATCTCAGCCGTCGTTGTGTGCGTTGTTCTGTGTGTTGCCCGCTTTGTGCGGGTTTTTGGGGGTGGTGTGGGTGTGGGGGGCGTGGTTGGATGGTGGGGCGCGGCCGCCGGGTTCGGGGAAGGGTTCCAATCCGTGTCCGTTCCCGGCGGCCGCTGGCCGGGTGGTCTAGGCCCGGTTGGGTGCAACGTTACCGGATTGGTTCGAGGGGTGTTGTCACGTAGGGGTTGTTGAGGGGTTGGCGACCTGATAGCCCGCTCCTGCCAGGGGCGTGATCGGATAGGCAGGCTGAATGGAGCCACGACTGCGCCATGAGGGTCTTTGGGGCCTAGGGTGGTGTAGAGCGCGCACCGCGGGGCGCTACCGCGCCGGAGGATGGTTGCACCAAGCCGTCAGTTGGACTCGCTCGGGTTGGGCGGGCACCGGGACGCCAGGGGGCCGCGGGTGGACCAGTTGGCGGGCGCTGGAGCTCGCGGGGGCCTCTGGGGGGCAGGGGGGGAGGTTGGACCGTGTTCGGTTCGTCCGGGTGGTTGGGGATGATGTGGCGTGTCAGGTCGTCTCGGTTCGTGGCGCCGGGGTGGATCTGGTGGGGCCGGCTTGACCCACCGGCTTCGGCCGACCCGACGTGGCTGGGGACGGCCGGCGACGCCGTGCGGCGCGGGGACACGGTGGAGGCGCGCTGGCGCATCCTGACCGTCCACCATCTCGACGGGAACAAGGCGAACTGCCGCTGGTGGAACCTCGCCGCGCTCTGCCAGCGCTGCCACCTGACCATCCAGGGCCGGGTGCGGATGGAGCGCGTCTGGCCGTGGCCGCACACCGAGTGGTTCCGGCCGTACGCGGCGGGCTTCTACGCGTTCGCCTATCTCGGCGAGGAGGTCACGCGCGAGGAGGCCGAAGCGCGCATGGACGAGCTCCTGTCGTTGGAGGCGATGGTCGAGTGAGCGCGCGTGACTTCGAGCCGGTGTGGCTGCCGGAGGACTCGCGGGTCCGGCAGGGGATCGTGTCGGCGACGTTCCTGCGGCACTTCAACTCGTGCCGGCGGGCGGCGTTCCTGTACGAGACGGTGAAGGGGCCGTTGTCGACGGCGATGGATCGCGGGTCGGCGCTGCACGCGGTGCAGGATCGGGCGATCCGGGCGCAGATCGAGCAGGACGAGCGGACGGTGCCGCCCGAGCTCGTGAAGGCGATCGTGGACGAGGTGCTCGCGGAGTTCGACGTGCCGGTGGAGGAGCACGACTACTTGCGCGAGTGCGCGTTCCGGTGGGCTTCGGAGTGGGAGTGCGATCCGGAGCGGATCATCGGGCCGGAGCAGCTGATCGAGCTGGACGTGGGCGGCATGGTGGTGCGGTGCCGGGTGGACCGGGCGATGCTGTCGGAGGACGGGCTGCTGCTCGAGGTCGAGGACACGAAGTCGTCGCGGTCGATGCCGTCGATGGAGGAGGTCGCCAGGAAGCGGCCGGACGGGTCGTACATGGCGAAGAACATGCAGCTGGTGCTGTACGCGCTGGCGCTGGTGTTCGGGCTGCCGGTGCGCCGGTCGGTGGACCCGGTGACCGGGGAGGTGGTCGAGGAGCGTGATCCGTTCCCGGTCGCGCCGCGCGCGCAGTTGGTGAAGGCCGCGTTCGTCTACCCGGGGATCGAGGAGCGGAAGGGGCCGCGGCAGGGGCTGATGGCCCGCCGGGAGATGACGCTGACGCCGGTGGAGCTGCACGCGTACCTGGCTTCGCTGTCGGCGATGGGGGAGCGGGTGGCGCACGCGGTGGAGACGGGGGACTGGCGGGCGCGCCCGTCGTCCATGTGCTCGGAGTGTCCGGCGCCGCTGCGGTGCCCGATCCCGCCGGATCTGCGCACGTACGCGGACTCTGGTGGCGTGGCGGCCGCGGGGTTCGTGAACTCGATGGAGGACGCGCAGCGGCGGGCGGCGCTGATCCATCGGGCGAAGGACGTGGTGGCCGCCTGGGAGAAGGAGCTGAAGGCGTGGTCGAAGGCGCGTGACGGGGTGGCGATTCCGTTCGGCGCGGATCTCGAGGCGGGCTGGGAGGTGGTCACGTCGGAGGTCATCAGCGACCGCGAGGAGATGTTCGCGGCGGTGGAGCGTGCGGCCCTGTATGGGGAGGACTTCGACCGTGGCCGGTACGTGAAGGAGCGCACGAGCACCCGGTGGAAGGTGCGTGTGCGGGATGAAGGGAAGGGTTCCGAATGAGCGTGGTGGTGTCGGAGTGCGGCGACTGCGGCACGGTCTGGTCGCCGTCGCTGCGTGGCGAGTCGTGCCCGAACTGCATCGAGGAGGAGGGCGCGGATCGGGTGGACGCGGCGGCGGTGGTGGTGCCGCTGCCGTGGGAGCGGATCGCGCGCGCGTACGTGTCGGCGCCGGCGTTGCGGGTGATCGAGCAGGTGGCGCGGCCGGCGCCGGATCCGGAGGGCTGGTCGGCGAAGTCGTTGGCGGTGGCGCTGGACATGCCGTTGTCGACGGTGGCCTACCACCTTCGGATGCTGCGCGACCGGGAGCTGGTGGTGCAGTCGGGTGAGCGTCGGGCGGCGCGCGGGTCGATGTTCGAGACGTTCTATCGGCTGGTGACGGCATGACGGTGGTCCCGATGGTCCTTCCTGGTGTGGAGCGGTTGGTGACACGGGAGGAACTGGCTGCGATCATGGGCGTGCATCCCGCGACCGTGGACCGGCTTCGCCGGGACGGTATGCCGAGCATCGTGATCGGTCGGCGCGCGCGTCGTTTCCGGCCGAGTGTGGCGCTCGCGTGGGCTGCGGCACGTGAGGGTTCCAACACGGAGGTGTCTGATGTCGGTGCAGAGGCTCCCGTCCGGTCGGTGGCGGGCGCAGGTCTGGCATGAGGGGCGGAACGTCAGCGTGACGGCCGTGCTGACCGAGGATGAGCTGCGCGAGTTCGACGGGGAGCGCGGCACGTTCCCGAACAAGACCGCGGCGAAGCGCGCCCGTGAGGAGGCGCGCCGGGCGCTGCGCCGGCGCGAGCGCGAGGAGAGGGAGCGCGCGCAGGAGGGCGAGACGCTGCGCGAGTTCTGGGAGCGGTGGACGACCGATCCGCTGTTCGCGCGCCCGAAGGAGTCCACGAACGTCCACAACCGGGAGCGGACGAAGGCGTTCGTGGAGCGGTACGGGTCGATGCCGATGCGGGCTGTCGGGGCCGAGCAGGTGGCGGAGTGGCTGGCTGGCGGCCAGCGCAACGGCCAGGTGCCGGCGCTGCGCGTGATGTGGAATGACGCGCGCAAGACGAAGGCGGGGCGGGTCGTGGACGCGAACCCGTGGGAGAAGCTGGGGCTGGCGTCGACGCGCGGGAACCGGGACGAGACGCCGGCGTCGGAGGAGCAGGTGGAGTGCATTCTGGCGGCGGCGCGGAAGGTGGCGCCGCTGTCGTTCGCGGCGTGGCTTGAGGTGGCGTGTTTCATCGGCGCGCGGCCGGGGGAGCTGGACGCGCTGCGGTGGGAGTGCGTGGACTTCGCGGCGGATCGGGTGCTGATCCGGGAGCAGTGGAACGCGAAGGCGCGGGGGTTCACGGCGCCGAAGAACGGCGAGGAGCGTGAGGCTCCGTTGACGCCGCGCGCGCGGGAGGCGCTGCTGCGGCTGCCGCGGGAGAACGCGTTCTGCTTCAAGCCGCTGTACGCGGAGCACTACACGCCGTCGTCGCGCGCGTACTGGTGGAAGGCGGTGAAGGCGCTGGCCGGGTGGGACAAGACCCTGTATTTGGCGACGAGGCACTTCGCGGGCTCGTACATGACGAACGTGCTCGAGCTGCCGTCGGAGGATGTGGCGATCGCGCTGGGGCACACGGACGGCGGGGAGCTGGTGCGGCTGCTGTACGGGCACCGGGACAGGCAGCGGGCGCTGGATCGGGTGCAGCAGGCGTACGAGCAGGCGGGCAAGGTGGTGCCGTTGCGCGTGGTGCGGGAGGGAGAGGCGTCGTGAGCGGGGTCCGACCGCACACGAGTCCGCACACGGAGGCCAGGATGCCCGATAGACACTGGCGTTCCTTCCTGTCTCCCCGATCACAGAAAAGGCCCGCAATTGCGGGCCTTTCTCGTCTGTGGACGGCGTGTGGGGCTCACCACTCGACGCGCATGGCGCACGCTCGCACGGAACGCCGCCTCAGGCACGAGATGCGGGCCCGCACCCCTCGGAACGAGTAGCGGTAGCTGTCGATGGTCTCGAGGATCCTGAGCGTCCCCGCATAGACGAAGGAGCGATCGGCCCAAGACGGCGAGCAGACGAACGCCGTGGTGGTTCGCCGGTGGCATCTCGTCGTGAGCGTGCCGGGAATCGGCGATCGGCGCGTCTCCCTGCGAATCAGCCTCGGGACGAGGTTGGTGGCCTCGCGCAGCGTCAGCTGGAGCGGCGGTTCCGCGGGCGACGGCGCGGGGGCCGGTGCAGGAGTGGGCGGCGGGGTCGGCGCGGGGGCGGGCGGCTCCTCCGGCGGCGGGCTGGCGACGTTGAGCGCGACCGGCGCGCTGATGTAGCGGATGGTCCCGTACGGCGGCGTCAGCTGGTAGGTGGTCCCCGACGCCTGCCAGTAGTAGTTGCCCGCCGGCATCGCTTGCGTCACGAGCACGTTTCCTCGGTAGGTGCCGGGATACGCGTCGCTCTCACGGAGGTAGCCCCTGCCGATCACGAAGTCGTCGGCGAGCGTCCCGTCCCGGCCGGGCACGTTCCTCGTCGCGAGCTCGATCACCACGCCGCCGGCGAGCCCGGGCACGTTCGTCTCGACCGTGAACGGAATCGAGCTGAACGAGCTCTGGGGTGGGATGACGGCCGCGTCTGGCGGGGTGGAGCTCGTGATGCTCAGAGGGTCCGCTGCGGCGTTCGCCGCGGCAGCGGCCAACGCGGCCGAGCCGATCGCCAGGATCCACGCCAGCCTGCGCACCAGATCGGGTGTGCCGAACCGCACCGTGATCGGAGGACTCTAAACGATCAGTCGTGTCCGGTGCGATCGGTGATGTTCGAGACCGAGTCGCCGACGGCCCCACCGGTCGGTCGCGCCGCCGGCATGCTCGCATCGTGGTCGCTCGCGCCCGTTTCCTGTCGTGGAGCGGTACCGTGGCGGCATGGAGGGCTCAGCCGCCGTTCGCGACGACCTGCGCCGCGCCCGCACGAAGGCGGGCCTGACCCAGGCGGCGCTGGCCGAGCGCGCCGGCGTCAGCCGCCAGGCGATCGCGGCGATCGAGGCGGGCCGCCACACGCCGTCGGTCACGACCGCGCTCGCGATCGCCGCGGAGCTCGGCGTCCGCGTGGAGGACCTGTTCGGCGCGCCCGACCGGTCGCCGGCCATCGTCGGCGCGCCGCCGGCCGAGGGCGCGGTGCTGCGCGTCGGGCGGGTCGGCGGGCGGATCGTGGCGGGCGCGCCGGTGGACGATCCGGTGAGCGTGGGCGGCTGGGGCACGTTCGACGGCCGCTGGCGCGACGGGACCATCGACGTGCACGCGGACGTGGACCTCGACCGGCTCGTGGTCGTCGGCTGCGACCCGGCGCTGGCGATCGCGGAGGGGCTGCTCGAGCGCCGGGGCGGGCACGCCGTCACGCCGCTGTCGGCGCCGACGCGCGAGGCGGTCGCCGCGCTCGCCGACGGCCGCTGCCACGCCGCGGTCGTGCACGGTCCGCGCGGCGGGCTGCCCGCGCCGCCGATCCCGGTTCGCCGCTACGGCTTCGCACGCTGGCACGTCGGCCTGGCGGTGCGCGGGATCCCGGAGCGCGAGGTCCTCGAGCGCGTGTCCGATGGGGAGCTGACCGTCATCGGCCGCGACCCGGGCGCCGCCAGCCAGCAGGCCCTCGAGCGCGCGCTCGGCGACGCCGGCCCGACCGTCGTCGCCCGCGGCAGCGGTCACGTCGACGCGGCCCGCAAGGCCCAGGCGCACGCCGCCGCGGCCGTCACGATGGAGACCGCCGCCCGCGTCTTCGCGCTCGAGTTCGCCCCGCTCGAGGAGCACGAGGTCGAGCTGTGGGTGGCCGAGACGTGGGCCGACCACCCGGCCGTCGAGCCGCTCTTGGAGACGATCGCCTCACGCGCCTTCGCCGGTCGCCTCGAGGCGTTCGGCGGCTACGACCTCGCCGACGCCGCCGTGCGGCGCTGAGCCGCCGAGCACGACCGGCGCCGCGTCGAGCAGCAGCGAGACGACGTCGCCCACCCGCAGGCCGCGCGCGAGCGCCTCGTCGCACTCGGCGGCCAGGTCGCCGACCCGCACGTGCCGGCGCCCGCGCGTCGTCGAGATCGCGCTCACCGGGCCCCGCGCGACGACCGGCGCGTCCGCGCCCACGTCGCCGGCGACCGGTCGCAGGTCCCACGGGTAGACGGCGAGCCGCACAGGCCCGGAGGCGGTCGCGCCCGACGGCAGCGCCACGCTCCCGCCCCCGTCGAGGCGCACCCGCATCGCGTCGCCCGCCGGCTCGGCGTGACCGGCCACGACCCGGCCGCCCATGAACTCGACCACGAACGCGTCCGCGGGCGCGGCCGCGAGCTGCGCCGGCGTTCCGATCTGGACGAACCGCCCGCCGACCATGACGACGAGGCGGTCGGCGAGGACCGCCGCCTCGTCGAAGTCGTGCGTGACGACGATCGTCGGGACCCCCGCGGCATGAAGCACCTCGGACAGCTCGTCGCGCACCGACCGCCGCGTCGCCGCGTCGAGCGCCGAGAGCGGCTCGTCGAGCAGCAGCACGTCCGGGTCGCGCGCGAGCGCGCGGGCGAGCGCGACGCGCTGGCGCTCTCCGCCGGACAGCCGCCCCGGGCGCTCGTCGGCGAGCGCCCGGACGTGCAGGCGGTCCAGGAACGCGTCGACGTCGCGCCGCGCGCCGAACGCGACGTTCGCGCGCACGGTCATGTGCGGGAACAGCGCGTAGTCCTGGGGGACGAGGCCGATCGACCGGCGCTCCGGCGCGACGTCGACGCCGCGGGCGGCGTCGAACCACGTCGCGTCGCCGACGCGCACGTGGCCGGCGCTCGGCCGCACGAGCCCGCACAGCGCGCGCAGGAGCGTCGACTTGCCGGCGCCGGACGGGCCGACGACGGCGACCGTCTCGTCGCCGACCGTCAGGCCGACGTCGACGGCGAAGGCGCGAAGCGCGACGTGGAGCTCGAGATCGAGCGTCGCCATGACACGAGGAGCTTGTAGGCCAGCAGGATCCCGGCGCTGAGCACGACCATGAGGATGGAGAGCGCGATCGCCACGTCGAAGCTGGTGTCCAGCTGCCCGTAGATCGCCAGCGTCATGGTCTGGGTCACGCCGCGCACGTTGCCGGCGAAGATGATCGTCGCCCCGAACTCGCCGATGCCGCGGGCGAACGCGAGCACCCAGCCGGCGACGAGGCCGCCGGCGGCCAGCGGGAGCACGATGCGCACGAACCGGCGCGCCGGGCCCGCCCCGAGCGTGCGGGCGGTGTCGACGAGGCCGGGGTCGACGCTCTCGAAGGCGGCGATCGCCTGGCGCAGGTAGAAGGGGCTGGCGACGAAGACGATCGCCAGGACGACCGCCCACTCCGTGAACGGCAGGACGATCCCGGCGTCGGCGACGCCCGGGCCGAGGAGCCCGCCGGACCCGAACGCGGCCAGCAGCGCGATGCCGGCCACGGCCGGCGGCAGGACGAGCGGCAGCTCGGTCAGCGTCACCACCAGCGACCGGCCGCGGAACCGCCGCGTGGCCAGCACCCACGCGGTCGGGGTCCCGAACGCGACGATCAGGACGTTGGCGATCGCGTTCGTGCGCGCGGTCACCGCGATCGCGTCCCGCACCGCGGGGTCGCCGAGCAGGTCCGGGACCTGGGTGAGCGACACCTCGGTGAAGAGCGCGACGAGCGGGATCGCCAGGAACGCCAGCGCGACGCCGACCGCGAGGGCGAGGAGCGCGCCGGCGGCGCCGGCGGCGAGCGAGGAGCGGGGCTTGGATCCTGGCATCGATCGCTTCTTTGCTGGCGGCACCGTACCGCGCATGCGCCAGGACCGGCAAACCCGGCGCCATAGTGCGTGTCGTGCACTAACGTAGTGCGCGATGAGCACTACGCGGCGCTACGGCAGCAGCGAGCTGTTCCCCACCGACACGCCGATCGGGCTCGACGCGATGATCGGGCGCCGCGACGACGTGACGCGGATGGCGACCGCGCTGCTGGGCGGCACGAACCTCGTCGTGGCCGGGCCGCGGCGGACGGGGAAGACGAGCGTCTGCGACGCGGCGGTCGCGGTGTGCGCGCAGGAGGGCGCCTACACGGTCGCCGTCGACCTGTTCCTGCTGCCCGACGCCGCCGCGCTGGCCGAGGAGCTGACCGTCGCCGCGCTCGCCAACCGGCCGGTGCTGCGGACCGCGCTCACCCGCGCCGCGCGCGCCGCCGGCCAGGCGTGGGACGCGCTCACCGACGCCGCCACGATCCGCGCGCACCAGGACCTCGGCGACGCCGGCATCGACCTCGAGCTGACGCTGCTGCCGCGCCGCGCCCAGGAGAGCCCGGACGAGGCGCTGCGCACCGCGGTGCAGCTGCTCGGCGTGATCGCCGACGCCGACGACCGCCGCATGGTCGTCTTCCTCGACGAGTTCCAGGAGATCGCGGGCGGGCGCTTCGGCGATCCCGACGCGGTGACGAAGATGCTGCGCGCCGTCCTCCAGCGCGCGCCCCGCGTGTCCGTCGTCTTCGCCGGCTCGATCGAGCACATGATGCGCCGGCTCTTCGGACCGAGCGAGCGCGCGCTCAGCCAGTTCGGGTCGTTCTTCGACCTCGGCGAGATCACGCCCGAGGAGTGGCGGGCCGGGCTGCGCAAGCGCCTCGCGCTCGACGGCCGCACGATCGCCGACACCGCGCTCGACCGGCTCGTCGGCACCGGCGACGGCCACCCGCGCGCGACGATGCTGCTGGCCCAGCACGCGCACGCGATCGCCGTCGAGGAGCTGCGCAACGACCTCGACGACGCGATCGTCGCCGCCGCGCTGCCGCGGGCGATGCGCGGCGAGGCGCTGCGCCACCAGCAGACGCTCCAGCAGATCCGCGAGATCGGCCGCCACGCGCAGACGCTCGCCCAGCGCGTCGCGCTCGGGGCGACGCTCTACGAGGGACTGCAGCCGTCCACCGCGGCGCGCACGATGGGCCGCCTGCGCGACGCCGGGATCGTCGAGCAGGACGGCCCCCGCGGCGCCTGGCGGATCGGGGACCCGCTGCTGCGCCGCTTCCTCGCCGACCTCCCGCGGCTGGGACGGATCACGATCTGACCGCCTGGACCGTCGTCTACCCTTCGCCGTGCCGGTGTCCGAAGCCGACGATCCAAGCTGTAGTCCCGAGCGGGCGGTGAGCGCCCGCTGATCGAGGTCCTCCTCATCCTCGCCGCCATCGCGCTGGTCGCGGCGTGCGGGGTGTTCGTGGCCGCGGAGTTCTCGTTCATCACCGTCGACCGGTCGGCGGTGGAGCAGGCGGCCGAGGCCGGCGACCGGCGCGCCGCCGGCGTCCTGTCCGCGCTGCGCTCGCTGTCGACGCAGCTGTCCGCGGCGCAGGTCGGCATCACGGTCACGAACCTCGTCATCGGCTTCCTGGCCGAGCCCGCGATCGCCGACCTCGTCGACGGCCCGGTCGAGTCGCTCGGCGTGCCCGAGGGCGGCGTGCGCGGCGTGTCGATCGCGATCGCGCTCCTGCTGGCGACCGGCGCCACGATGATCTTCGGTGAGCTCGTGCCCAAGAACCTGGCGATCGCGCGGCCGCTGCAGACCGCGCGCTCCGTCCAGGCGCTGCAGCGTGGGTTCACCCGCGCCACCGGCCCGGCCGTCCGGTTCCTCAACGGCACCGCCAACGCGATCCTGCGCCGCCTCGGCATCGAGCCGCAGGAGGAGCTCGCGTCCGCGCGCTCGCCCGAGGAGCTGGCGTCGCTCGTGCGCCGCTCCGGCGAGGAGGGCACGCTCGAGATGGAGACCGCGCGCCTGCTGGAGCGCTCGCTGGCGTTCGGCGACCGCCGCGCCGCCGACGTGATGACCCCGCGCGCCCGCATGCACACCGTGAAGGCCGACGACCCGGTGCGCGCCGTCCTCGAGCGCAGCCGCGAGACCGGCCGCTCGCGCTTCCCGGTGATCGTCGACGACAACGACGAGGTCGTCGGGATCGTCCACATCAAGCACGCGATGGGCGTCCCCAACGAGGAGCGCACGCGCGTGAAGGTCCGCGACGTGATGGTCGACCCGGTGCTGGTCCCCACGAGCGTCGAGCTCGACCCGCTGCTGGCGAAGCTGCGCGAGGGCGGCCTGCAGATCGCCGTCGTCGTCGACGAGTTCGGCACCGTCGACGGCATCGTCACGCTCGAGGACCTGATCGAGGAGATCGTCGGCGAGGTCCGCGACGAGTACGACGATCGCGACGATTCGATCCAGCGCGGGCCCGACGGGAGCTGGCTGCTGTCGGGCCTGCTGCGCCCCGACGAGGCCGGGCGCGCGGTCGAGCTCGTGCTGCCCGAGGACGAGGGGTACGAGACGCTCGGCGGGCTGATCGGCATGCACCTCGGCCGCATGCCCGAGGTCGGCGACACGGTCGAGGTCGAGGGGCGCGACGACGAGGGCGGCCGCCACCGCGTGCGCCTCACCGTCGAGCGCCTCGACGGGCTGCGCGTCGACCGGATCCGCCTCGAGCGCGAGCCGCTCGAGAACGGCGACGAGACGCAGGAGCGCCGGTGAGCAGCCTCGGGGCGATCCTCCTGTCGGTCGTGCTCCTGGCCGCCAACGCGTTCTTCGTCGGCGCCGAGTTCGCGCTCGTCTCCGCCCGCCGGTCCGTCATCGAGCCGCGCGCCGACGAGGGCCAGCGCCTGGCCCGCATCACGCTGCGCGCGATGGAGCGCGTCTCGCTGATGATGGCCGGCGCGCAGCTCGGCATCACGATCTGCTCGCTCGGCCTCGGCTACCTCGGCGAGCCCGCGGTCGCGCACCTGCTCGAGGGCCCGTTCGAGGCGATCGGGCTGCCCGACGCGCTGATCCACCCGGTCGCGTTCGCGATCGCGCTGGCGATCGTCAGCTTCCTGCACGTCGTGCTCGGCGAGATGGTCCCCAAGAACATCGCGCTGGCCGGGCCTGAGCGCTCGGCGCTGGTGCTCGCCCCGATCCTCGCCGGAGTCGTGCGGGTGCTGCGCCCGGCGATCGCGTCGCTGAACTGGGTCGCGAACCTGTCGCTGCGCGCGGTCGGCATCACGCCCCGCGACGAGGTGACGAGCGCGTTCACGCGCGACGAGGTCGCCGGCCTCGTCGAGGAGTCGCGCCGCGAGGGGCTGCTCGACCCGCACGAGGGCCGCCTGCTCGTCGGCGCGCTCACCTTCGAGGAGCGCGACGCCCGCTCCGTCCTGCTGCCGCTCGACGACCTCGTCATGGTCGAGCACGACGTCACCCCGGCCGAGCTCGAACGGGTCGCGGCCGCCACCGGCTTCTCGCGCTTCCCGGTCCGCCGCGACGGCCTGATGATCGGCTACCTGCACCTCAAGGACGTGCTCGAGTTCGAGGACCGCCACCGCAACCGGCCGATCGCGCCGTCGTGGATCCGCCCGATGCCGACCGTGTCGATCGACGACCGGCTGCGCGCGATCCTCGCGCGGATGCAGCGCACCGGCGCGCACCTCGCGCGCGTCGAGGCCGCCGACGGCGAGGTGGTGGGCGTCGTCGCGCTCGAGGACGTGCTGGAGGAGCTGGTGGGCGAGATCCGCGACGAGGCGACCGCCGCCGCGGCCGGCCACCGCGGCCGCGCCCGGCGCTGAGGCGACGACCGGGTGTGGAAGGCTGTGGTCCGTGTCCGACGCGCCGTTGAGCTTCGACCCGATCGCCGAGGCGGGCCGCCAGTGGGCGGCGCGCTGGGGCGAGGACACGGTGGCGCCGATGACCGCGGCGACGTCGATCATGCGCGTCCAGCAGATCCTGCTGGCGCGGCTGAACGCGGCGCTCGAGCCGTTCGGGCTGACGTTCCCCCGCTACGAGGCGCTGATGCTGCTGTACCTCAGCCGCCGCGGGGCGCTGCCGCTGGGGAAGATGGGCGCCCGGCTGCAGGTGCACCGCACGAGCGTGACCAACCTCGTCGACGGACTCGAGCGCGCGGGGCTGGCCGTCCGCTCGCCGCACCCGACCGACCGGCGCACGACGCTGGCCACGATCACCGAGCGCGGTCGCGAGGTGGCCGCCGAGGCGACCGAGACGCTCAACGCGCTGCGCTTCGGCGTCGACCCGCTCGACGAGGACGCGCTCGACGCCCTCGTCGAGACGCTCGAGCGCATCCGGGCCGGCGCCGGAGACTTCATCCCAGCATCTGACGGGCGACGATGACCCGCTGGATCTCGTTCGTGCCCTCGTAGATCTGGGTGATCTTGGCGTCGCGCATCATGCGCTCGACCGGGTACTCCGTCACGTACCCGTAGCCGCCGAGCACCTGGACCGCCTCGACGGTCACGCGCATCGCGTTGTCGGACGCGAACAGCTTCGCCATCGAGCTGTACTTGGCCGCCGCCGGGTCGCCGGCGTCCGACATGACGCACGCGCGGTGCAGCAGCTCGCGGGCCGCGGCTGTGCCGGTCTCCATGTCGGCGAGCTTGAACTGGATCGCCTGCAGCTCGTTGATCGGCGCCCCGAAGGCCACTCGCTCGGACGCGTACCTCGCCGCGAAGTCGGTGGCGCCCTGGGCGATGCCGACCGCCTGCGCGGCCGCGCCCAGCCGGGTGCGCTGCAGGGTGGCCAACGCGACCGCCAGGCCGCGGCCGACCTCCCCGATGACGTTCTCGTGCGGGACGCGGACGTCCTCGAACACGGGCGAGCCGGTGGGAGAGCCCTTGATGCCGAGCTTGTGCTCGAGCTTGCCGATCGACAGGCCGGGCGTGTCCTTGTCGACGACGAACGCGGTGAGCCGGCGCTGCTCGCGGTCGGTGAGCGCGAAGACGACGTAGAAGTCGGCGATCCCCGCGTTGCTGATCCACGTCTTCGTGCCGTTGATGACCCACTCGTCGCCGTCGCGCACGGCGGTCGTGCGCACGTCGGCGGGGTTGGAGCCGGCCTCGGCCTCGCTCAGCGCGAACGCCGGCGCCCACTCGCCGGTCGCGCAGCGCGGGAGGTAGCGCTCCTTCAGCTCGTCGGAGCCGAAGAGCTGAATCGGCAGCGTGCCGAGCTCCTGGACCATGAGGATGAGCGCGCTCGAGGCGCAGGCGTACGCGATCTCCTCGACGGCCATCTGCAGCATCAGCGTGCCCGTGCCCGTGCCGCCGTACTGCTCGGGGAAGGGGAGGGCGAGGACGTCGTTCTCGGCCAGGAGCCGGCGGACGTCCCATGGGTACTCGGCCGTCGCGTCGATCTCGGCGGCGCGCGGCGCGATGCGCTCGCGCGCGATCTGGCGGATCGTGTCTCGGAAGTCGAGGTGCTCCTGGGGGATGGCGAGGACGGAGGCGCTCATGCCCGCTCCCCGTACTCGTAGAAGCCGCGTCCGGTCTTGCGGCCGTGGTGGCCGGCGACGACCATCCGCTTCAGCAGCGGCGGCGGCGCGTACTCGGGCCGCTTGAACTCCTCGTAGAGCGAGTCGCAGACCGCGTAGAGGACGTCGAGGCCGATGAAGTCGCAGAGCGTGAGCGGGCCCATCGGGTGGCCGGCGCCGAGGCGCATCGCCTCGTCGATGTCCTCGCGGCTGGCGAAGCCCTCCTCGAACATCCGCACGCCCGCCATCAGGTACGGGACGAGCAGCATGTTCACGATGAAGCCGGAGCGGTCCTTCGTGCGGACCGCGTGCTTGCCGATCGCGGCGGCGAAGCGCTCGGCGTGGTCGACGACCTCGGGCGCGGTGTCGATCGCGACGACGATCTCCACGAGCTTCATCACCGGCACCGGGCTGAAGAAGTGCAGGCCGAGGACGCGCTCGGGGCGCTGCGTCCAGGAAGCGACCTGGGCGATCGGGATCGACGACGTGTTCGTGGCCAGGAACGACGCGTCCGGCAGGCGCGCGTCGAGTTCGCGGAACACCCGGCCCTTGATCGTCGGGTCCTCGACGACGGCCTCGATCACGAGGTTCGCGCCGGCGAGGGCGTCGAGGTGGGTGGTGGGGGAGATGCGCTCGCGCAGCGCGGCGGCCTCGGCCTCGCTGAGCTTTCCGCGCTCGACCGCGTGCGAGGTGGACTCGGCGATGCGGCGGGCGGAGCGGTCGAGCGCCGCCTGCTCGGGCTCGTAGAGCACGACCTCCATCCCGGCGCGCGCCACGGTCTCGGCGATGCCGGAGCCCATGAAGCCGGCACCTACGATGCCGACCACGTGATCGTCCATGTGGGGTCCTCCGAAGCTCGGGTTTGACAGGACGCTACCTGATATGCGACCTTCCGACTATCTGATGTCCACATATACGCAGACGCCGCTGGACGGGTGGGAGGAGGCCTACGCGGCCACACCCGAGCGCGACGCTCCCTTCACCACGCTCTCGGGCGAGCCGATCAGGCCGCTCTACACCGAGCGCGACCTGCCGGATCCCGAGCAGATCGGGCTGCCCGGCCAGTTCCCGTTCACCCGCGGCGTGTACCCGTCCATGTACCGCGGGCGGCTGTGGACGATGCGCCAGTTCGCCGGGTTCGGCACCGCGGAGGAGACCAACGAGCGCTTCCGCTATTTGCTCGACCACGGCCAGACCGGCCTGTCGACCGCGTTCGACATGCCGTCGCTGATGGGCCACGACTCCGACCACCCGCGCTCGCTGGGCGAGGTCGGGCGCGAGGGCGTCGCCGTCGACTCCGTCGACGACATGCAGACGCTCTTCCAGGGGATCGACCTCGGCGACGTGACGGTGTCGATGACGATCAACGCGCCGGCGCCGATCATGCTCGCCTTCTACGTCGTCGCCGCCGAGCAGGCGGGCGTCCCGGCCGACCGGCTCGGCGGGACGATCCAGGCCGACATCCTCAAGGAGTACATCGCCCAGAAGGAGTGGTGCTTCCCGATCGACCCGGCGATGCGCTTCCTCGGCGACATGATCGAGTGGTGCGCGCACGAGATGCCGCGCTGGCATCCGGTCTCGATCTCCGGCTACCACATCCGCGAGGCGGGGGCCACCGCCGCGCAGGAGCTCGCGTTCACGCTGAAGGACGGGCTCACCTACGTCGAGCAGGCGGTCGAGCGCGGCGTGCCGGTCGACGCGTTCGCGCCGCGGCTGTCCTTCTTCTTCAACGCGCAGATCGACTTCTTCGAGGAGATCGCCAAGTACCGCGCCGCCCGCCGCATCTGGGCGCGCGAGATGCGCGACACGTTCGGGGCGCGCAACCCGAAGTCGTGGCTGATGCGCTTCCACACGCAGACGGCCGGCGTGTCGCTGACGGCCCAGCAGCCGCTGAACAACATCGTCCGCACGGCGATCGAGGCGCTGGCCGGCGTGCTCGGCGGGACCCAGTCGCTGCACACGAACTCCTACGACGAGGCGCTCGCGCTGCCGACCGAGGAGGCGGTGCGCATCGCGCTGCGCACGCAGCAGATCATCGCCTACGAGACGGGGGTGGCGAACACGATCGACCCGCTCGGCGGCAGCTACTTCGTCGAGGCGCTCACCGACCGCCTCGAAGAGCAGGCCTACGACTACTTCCGGCGCATCGACGAGCTCGGCGGCATGGTCGAGGCGGTCAAGCAGAACTTCCCGCAGCGCGAGATCGCCGACGCGGCGTTCGAGCTGCAGCAGGAGATCGACGCGGGCCGGCGGATCGTCGTCGGCGTCAACCGCTTCACCGAGGGCGACGACGCCGAGCCGCCGATCCTGCGCATCGACCCGGCGCTCGAGCGCAAGCAGATCGACCGCGTGCAGGCGGTTCGCGCGCGGCGCGACGCGGCCGCGGTCGAGGCGTCGCTGAGCGCGCTGCGCGCGGCGGCGGAGAAGCCCGACGTCAACCTCATGCCGCTGCTGCTCGACGCCGCCCGCGTGCACGCGACCGAGGGCGAGATCGTCGACGCGCTCCAGGACGTCTGGGGCGCCTACACCGAGACCCCCGTGTACTGATGGCCGCCTCCACCGTGAACCGCACGATCCGTGTCGTCGTTGCCAAGCCCGGCCTGGACGGCCATGACCGGGGGGCGAAGATCATCGCCCGGGCCCTGCGCGACGCGGGGATGGAGGTCATCTACACGGGTCTGCATCAGACGCCGGAGCAGATCGTCGAGACGGTGATCCAGGAGGATGCCGACGCGGTCGGCCTGTCGATCCTGTCGGGGGCGCACATGACGTTGGTGCCGCGGGTGGTGGAGCTGTTGCGCGAGCAGGGCGTCGACGACGTGGTGGTGACCGTCGGGGGGACGATCCCGTCCGATGACATCCCCGAGCTGAAGAAGCTGGGCGTGGCGGAGGTGTTCACGCCGGGGGCGCCGACGCAGGAGATCGTCGACTTCATCCGCGGCGCCGTCCGCGCCTGATCGCGGCGCGGCTCCGCGCCGCGCGATCCTCCATGATGCGGCGGCCGTGGCCGCCACGTCGACCGTCCCGTCGCTGCGCCTCATCGTCCTGCTGGGGGCGCTGTCGACGTTCGGGCCGCTGTCGATGGATCTGTACCTGCCGGGCCTGCCGGAGATGGCCGACGACCTGTCGGCATCGGCGTCGGCCGCGCAGCTGACGATGACGACGTGCATGATCGGCCTGGCGGTCGGCCAGGTCGTGATGGGGCCGGTGAGCGACCAGCTCGGCCGGCGCCGCCCGCTGCTGAGCGGGCTGGCCGCGTTCACGATCGCCTCGCTGCTGTGCGCGATCGCCCCGTCGGTGTGGGTGCTGATGGGGGAGCGGCTCCTGCAGGGCCTGGCGGGGGCGACGGGCATCGTGATCGCCGGCGCGATCGTGCGCGACTACAGCGGCGGCGTCGCCAGCGCGCGCCTGTTCGCGGCGCTGCTCACCGTCGGATCGGTCGCGCCGGTCCTCGCGCCGCTCGCCGGCGGGCAGCTGCTGCACGTCACCGACTGGCGCGGCACGTTCCTGGCCCAGGCCGCGGTCGGCGTGACGCTGCTGGTCTCCTGCGCGCTGATGCTGCGCGAGACGCTCCCGCCCGAGCGACGCAGCAGCCGCGGCTTCGCCGCCACCGGCGCGGCGCTGCGGGAGCTCTCGCGCGACCGGCACTTCGTCGGGCTGGCCGCGGCGATGTCGCTGTCGTTCGCCGGCCTGGCGCTCTACCTGGGCGGCGGCTCGTTCGTGCTCGAGGGCATCCACGGCATGTCGCCGCAGCTCTACAGCGTCGTATTCGCGATCAACGCGGCGGGGATCATCGTCGCCAGCCAGCTCAGCCGCCGGCTCGTGACCCGCCTCGGGTCCGGCCGCCTGCTGGCCGCCGGCCTGACCTCGAGCGCGGTCGGCGGCGCGGGAACGCTCGCGGTCGTGCTGGCCGGCGCGCCGCTGGGCTTCCTGCTCGTCGGGATGTTCCTCGTCGTGTCGGCGGTCGGGCTGGTGCGGCCCAACGCGATGGCGCTCGCGCTCGAGCCCCACCCGGGCGCGGCCGGCAGCGCGACCGGGCTGATGGGCCTCGCGCAGTTCGGGCTGTCCGCGGCGCTGCTGCCGCTGGCCGGCGTCGCCGGCGAGGACACCGCGGTGCCGATGGCCGCCGGGATGTGCGCGGTGACGCTGCTGGCGCCGGTCGCGCTCGTGCTCAGCCGCCGCGTCCGCTAGAGCTGGGCGCGCACCAGCGCGGCGCCGTCGCACATCGCGCGCAGCTTGCCGAACGCGGTCGCGCGCGGCAGGTACTTCATGCCGCAGTCCGGGGCGACGACGAGCCGCTCGGACGGGACCCACTGCAGCGCGGCGCGGATGCGCTCGGCCACCACGTCCGGGGTCTCGACCTCGGGGTCGGCCAGGTCGATGACGCCCAGCACGATCGTCTTGCCGCCGAGCTCGCGCAGGATGCCGAGGTCGAGGTCCGGCTGGGCGGCCTCGATCGAGATCTGGCCGGCGGCGCAGTCGGCCAGCTCGGGCAGGAACGCGTAGCCGCTGGGCTTCTCGCCCTGCACGACCGCGGCGTACCCGAAGCACAGGTGCACGGCGGTCTCGGTCGTCAGCCCGGCCAGCGCGCGGTCGATCGCCGGGACCGCGATGCGCCGCGCCGCGTCGGGGTCGTTGCGCAGCCACGGCTCGTCGAGCTGGATCACGTCCGCGCCGGCGGCCTGCAGGTCGTGGGCCTCCTCGTTGACCGCCCGGGCCAGGTCCATCACGAGGTCGTCGAGCTCGTCGTAGGCCTCGTTGGCGGCCTGCTGGGCCATCGTGAACGGACCCGGCAGCGTGATCTTCACGCGCCGCTGCGTGTTGGCGCGCAGGAACTCGAGGTCGCGCACCTCCACGGGCCGCACGCGCCGCACCCGGTCGACCACGCGCGGCACCAGCGTCCGGCGCCCCACCCGGTTGACGATCTCGGCCGGGTTGGCGGCGTCGACGCCCTCGAGCGCGGTGGCGAACCGGTTCGAGTAGCTCTCGCGGCGCATCTCGCCGTCGGTGATCGTGTCGACCCCGGCCCGCTCCATGTCGCGGATCGCCAGCAGCGTCGCGTCGTCCTGGGCCTGCTCGAGGAACGCCTCGTCGACCCGCCACACCTGCGGCATCCGCACCCGAGGCACGTGCCCGGAGGCCAGCAGCTCGCGGTCGACGAGCCAGTCCGGCTGCGGGTAGCTGCCGACGACGGTGGTCGTGAGCGTGGGGCGGCTCGGCATCGGGGGCAACCTATCGGGCACCTGGCGACCCACCGGTCGCGCTATGTCAGGCCGGGGACGATGATCCCGCTGAGGTCGCGCTTCTCGTCGGAGGCGTGCAGGGCCTCGTTGATCTGGTCGAGCCGGTAGCGGTTGGTGACGATCGCCTCGGGGTCGACCCAGCCGTCCTCCATCATGCGGATGAAGCGCGGCAGGTCGTGGCGCATGCGCACGTTGCCGTTCTGGGCGCCGAGGATCGCGCGGGAGGTGACCGACAGCGCCATCTGCGGGACCGTCACCTGCGCGTCGGCCTTCTCGACGCTCGTCAGCACGACGGTGCCGGCGCGGCGCGACATGAGGATCGCCTGCGTGAACGCCTCGGTGACGGTCGCGGCCTCCAGCACGTAGTCGGCGCCGCGGCCCTCGGTGAGCCGCTGCACCTGGGCGACCGGGTCGTCGGCCGACGGGTCGACGGTGTGCGTGGCCCCGAGCCGGCCGGCGTGCTCGCGCCGCCAGGCGATCGGGTCGATCGCGATGATCTTGCGCGCGCCCGCGATCCTCGCCCCCTGCACCATCCACTGGCCCAGATGGCCGAGGCCGACGATCGCGACGCTGCTGCCGGGCGCGACCTTCGCAACGTTGAAGACGCAGCCCAGGCCGGTGGTGATGCCGCAACCGAGCATGCTCAGCCACTCGTCGGGCAGGTCGGTCTCGACCGGGAAGACCTGGTTGGCGGTGACGTTCATCAGCTCGGCGTAGCCGCCGACGTTGCCGGCCGCGCTGACCGGCTCGCCGTTGTCGCGGTTGGCGACGTGCGGCCAGATGCCGTCGCGGTCGAACGTCTCCGAGCACTGGTCGGGGCGCCCGGCCGCGCAGTAGAAGCAGACGCCGCACTCGGAGGTGCCCGGCACGATCACGCGGTCGCCGACCCGGATGTGGCCGACACCCGGCCCGACCTCGACGACCTCGCCCATCGACGCGTGGCCGAGGATCGTGGGCGGGATCTTGGCCAGCTCGCCGCGCCAGTTGACGCAGTCGGTCGAGCAGAACGGCGAGGCGCCGGTGCGCACGAGCACGCGGTTGGGGGCCGGGTCGAGGTAGTCGATCTCCTCGACGACCATCGGCTCCTTGATCGCGGCCAGCAGCGCCGCCCTCATGCGGGTCATGCGGTGTCTCTCCTCCCGGGTCGGATTGTCGTACGGTGCTACAAACCGCGCCGCAGCGCAACGGCGACGTCGCCGCCGGGGCGCACGTCCAGCGCCAGCCGGTCGAGCGCGTCGAGCACCGCGACCTGCGCGGCGAGATGCGCGGGGTCCGCGCCGACGAACGGGTGGAGCACGAGGCAGCCCGCGCGCCCCGCGGCGGCGTGGCGCTCGAGCTCGGCGATGAGGCGGTCGCGCAGCGCCTCGGCGCCGAGCGCGGCGGGCGGGTCGCCGTGGGCGGCGCGCAGGTCCGCGAAGCGGTCCATCACGTGGTAGGCGTCGACGAGCGCCCAGCGGAACGGGACGACCGCGACGCCGTCGCGCACCGCGGGCGCGTCGCCGGCGGGCGAGCACCACGTCAGCCCGGCGCCGGCGAGCAGCGCGAGCGTACCGGGGTTCAGGTCCCCGCCCGGCGGCCGGAACAAGGCGACCCGCAGGCCCAGCCGCGCGAACGCCTCCAGGCCGCGAGCCAGCGCCGTCGCCTCGGCGCCGGGGTTCAGCTGCGACCACGCCTCGTGGCGCCACCCGTGATGGCCGATCTCGTGCCCGCGCGCGGCGATCTCGCGCAGCGCGTCCGGGTACAGCTCGGCGTTGATCGCCTCCACGAAGAACGTCGCCCGCAGGCCGCGCTCGTCGAGCAGGTCCAGCAGGCGCGGCAGGACCTCGGTCACGGTGGGGTGGCGGCCGAGCTCGCGCCCGTCCGGCCACGTGCCCCGCTCCAGCTCGGTGGCCTCGCCGAGGTTGTCGAACGTGAGCGCCAGCGGCGCGCGCGGGCCCGCCACGGTCAGGCCGCCGCCTGCAGCACGAGCGAGCGGACCGCGGCGACGTCGCTCGGGCTGACGCGATGCTCGGGATCGTGGCGCGGCAGGAAGCGCACCTCGGCGCCGGCGGCCGCGAACGCGTCGGCGGTCCGCGCCGCGGCGGCCAGCTCGATCCACGGGTCTCGGCTGCTGCACGAGACGACGATCGGCAGGCCGTCCAGCGGACGCTCGGCCAGCGCGTCGCCGACGATCGCGCCGGTTAGGATCGCCGCGCCGCCGAGCCGGGCGCCGCGGCGGGCCAGCAGCGTCGCGGCGATGCAGGCGCCCTGCGAGAAGCCCGCCAGGAGCGTGCGCTCCGGCGCCACCCCGGCCGCGGCGACGCGCTCGAGCGCGGCCGCGCAGGCGTCCATCGCCCGGCTCAGGTGCGGCTCGTTGGCGGCCGGCGGCTGGTCGTAGCGGCCCGGGTACCAGGAGCCGGCGGGCGCGGCGGGCAGCACGTAGGCGGCGCCGTCGACGTCGAGCGGCCCGACGAGCTGCTCGTGCAGCCAGCGCGGATCCTGGCCGCGCCCGTGCAGCGCGACCACCGCGACCGCGCAGTCCTCCAGCGGACGTCCGGCGACGAGCGCCTGCGTCGCGGCGTGCGATCCCGACCCCATGGGCCGCGGATGGTAGGCGCGGGACCGGTCAGCCGTCGTCCGGGCGGGACTACGACAGACGTCGAGCCGGCCCTCGGGGGTGGTCCGGCCCGGTCCCCGTCGAGCCGATCCAGGTACCGCACGTCCCACCGACGAAAGGACGACATGACGCATCGCCTTCTCGGCGCGCTCGCGACCGCCCTCGTGGCGGCGACCACGGTCGGCACGAGCCCCGCCGCCGCCGACGACCGCTACGCCGACCGCACCGCGAGGTGGTGCGGGGTCGGCTCGTTCGTCGTGAAGGGCCACGTCTTCCGGGTCGGCGTCGAGGCTCACTGGGCGGACACCGAGCGACTGTCGTGTCGACAGGCCAGGCGGCTGATGGTCCGGTGGAACCGCGCCCGCCGCAACCCGAGCGGGTGGACCTGCGCCGACTATCCCGGGCCGCGGACCGGGCCCGAGTACCCCGGTCACGGGCGCTACCGGTATGCCTGGAGCTCGTGCATCCGCCACGCCAGCAGCCAATCGGTGGTCGGATACGACGTCTACGCCCACTGATCGCGACATCGCGCCGCGTCCGGTCGGCGCGGCGGCGGTCAGGCGTCGTCGCCGCCGCGCTGGCGGCGCAGCCAGTCGCCGAGCTGCTGGCCGACCTCCTGCAGCGAGGACCCGGCCTGCGCGAACGCGTCGGAGATGCGTCCGGCGTAGTGGGCCTGCGCCGCCGCCGCCTCGTCGCGCAGCGGCGGCTCCTCGCCGCGGCGCACGTAGTCGCCGCCGACGATCCGGTCGTACTCGCCGCCGCGCACCCACTCCAGCAGCTGGCCGACGCGCCGCACCGGCATCGGGTGGGTGAGCCGGAGGTCCTGGGTCAGGCGCGTGAGGCGGTCCAGGCCGGCGCCGCCGTTGCCGTACTCGGCCGCCTGCGCGACGAACGCGTCGAGGTTGAGGTCCTCGGCCGCCTCGCCGGCCGCGATCGTCATCAGCGTGCGGCACACCGCCTGCGGGTCGCGCGTGACGAGCGCGGCCGCGCGGTCGCAGCTCAGCTCCGCGGCGCGCGACCACTCCAGCAGCGCCAGCACGATCGCCTGCAGCGGCAGCCCGGCCAGCAGCGGCAGGCGCGCGGAGCCGCCCAGGCGCAGCAGGATCATGAGCGCGGTCTGGTAGAGCACGTGGTCGGAGTGGACGTGCGCGGCCTCGTGGGCGAGCACGACGCGCCGCCCGTCGTCGTCGAGGATCCGCACCAGCTCGGAGTTCAGGACCACGACCGGGCGCTCGGAGCCGATCGTGGCCGCGTTCGCGAGCGGCCACTGCGTCAGGTAGAGGTCCGGCGCCGGCTCGATGTCGAGCGCGTTGAAGCACTCGCGGTGCAGCACCCAGATGTGCGGGAGCTGCTCCGGCCCGAGGCGCACCGACGCGCCCAGCGACGCGGCGCGCAGCGCGCGCTCGTAGCCGAGCGCGATCAGCCGGCGCACGACCTCGTCGAGATAGGGGACCTTCGCCAGCGCCGCCGTCGCCGCGCGGTCGGCCGGGTGCTGGTAGGCCCGCGGCGAGATCGCGGGCAGCTTCCAGGCGTGCGCCGGCAGGGACACGAGAGCCACCATAGACCGTGCGGACGCGCCACGTGCTGGCATGTGCGGCCGCGCCCCGCTACCGTCGCGGCGCATGGCGACCCAACGCACGATCGTCGTCGGCTACGACGACTCCCCGGCCGCGCGCGCCGCGGTCGCCCTGGCGGTCGCGCTGGCCGACGGCGGCGAGGTCGTCCTCGTCCACGCCCGCCAGGACCAGCCGCCGCGCATGAGCTCGCGCTGGCAGGAGCTGCTCTCCGCGCACGACCCGATCGAGGCCAGCGAGGTGTTCGAGGCGATCGCGCTCGAGGCCAACGGCCCGCTGCGCGGCGCGACGTGGTCCGGGCGCGTCGTCGGCGGGTCGCCCGCGCAGGCGATCGTCTCGGTCGCCTCCGAGGTCGACGCGGACCTGATCGTCGTGGGCTCGCGCGGCTACGGGAGCCTCGGGCCGCACCTGGGCAGCGTGTCGGCGCAGGTGCTGGCGCAGGCCGACCGGCCGGTCGTCGTGCTGCCGCCGGCCGCCGTCGGCTGACCGCCGCCAATCCGTACGTCCGCCCGCTTCGATCGGTGGTGTCCACGGATTCGGTCGCCGCCGGCCGGTCGTACGGTGGCGGCATGACCACGACCACCGCCCCCACGACCTCACCGCTGGCCGGGCTGACCGTGGCGTCCGTGATGCACCACGGGATCCTCGGCGCCCCGAAGGACGCCGAGCTGTCGACGCTCGCGGCGATCATGGCCCGCTACCAGGTCCACAGCGTCCTGCTCACCGACGCCGACCGGCCCGCGATCGTCACCGACCTCGACCTGCTCGCCACGGCCGTCGAGGACGACGCGGAGGTCACCGCCGGGCGCAGCGGCCGCTCGCTGCCCGTCGTCGCCCCGCAGACGCCGTTGAGCGCCGCGGTCGGGGTGATGGTCGAGGCCGACGCCCGCCACCTGCTCGTCCAGGACCGCGGCGCGCACGCCGGCGTGCTCTCCTCGTTCGACGTCGTCGCCGTCGTCGGCGGCCACGACCCGCGCGTCGCCGGCATGCCGCGGCCGCGGCCCGCGCGCCCCGCCCTGTCGGAGACCCGGCTGGAACGCGTCCGCGTCCGCGACGTCATGCACCCGGGCGTGCTCGGGGTCCCGCCGTCGACGAGCGTGCGCGACCTGGCCGACACGCTCGCCCATCACCGGCTGCACGCCGCGTGCGTGTCCGGGATCGTCGGCGGGCGCGGCGGCGAGCACCTCGTGTGGTCGATCGCCTCCGACATGGACGTGCTGCGCGCCGCCCACGGCGGGCAGCTCGACGCGACCGCGGGCGAGGTCGCCGGCACCGAGGCGCTGACCGTCGACGCCGACGACCCGCTCGACGAGGCCGCCGCGCGGCTGGTCGCCCACGGGGTCGGGCACGCGATCGTCGCCGGCGCGGCCGGCGCCCCGCCCGCGGGCGTGCTGTCTTCGCTCGACGTCATCGGCGTGCTCGCCATCGATCTCGGGTAGGGCCATGGCGTGGCCGAGGGCCCGCCGAACGTCCTCTTCCTGCACTCCCACGACACGGGTCGTCACCTGGAGCCCTACGGGTTCCCGGTGGCGACGCCCAACCTCCAGCAGCTCGCCGCCCAGGGCGTCCTCTTCCGCCAGGCGTTCTGCGCGCTCCCGACCTGCTCGGGCAGCCGCGCGGCGCTGCTGACCGGCCAGTACGGGCACAACAACGGCATGATCGGGCTCGCGCATCGCGGGTTCGCGCTGCGCGACTACCGCCAGCACGTCGTGCACACGCTGCGGGACGCCGGCTACTGGACCGGTCAGATCGGCGAGCAGCACGTCGCCAAGCGCTCCGACCTCGTCGGCTACGACCGCGTCGTGCCGGTGCGCACGACGCACGCGGAGACCGTCGCGCCGATGGCCGCCGAGATGCTCGGCGAGATCCCGCGCCGGCCGTTCTTCCTCGCCGTCGGCTTCAACGAGACCCATCGCGAGTTCTTCGCGCCGTCGTCGTCGCACGACGTGCTCTACTGCCGGCCCGCGCCCGGCCTGCCCGACACGCCGGAGACGCGCGCCGACATGGCCGGCTTCCACGCCAGCGCGCGGGCGCTCGACCAGGGCGTCGGCACCGTGCTGCAGGCGGTCGACGCGCTCGGCCTCGTGGAGGACACGCTCGTCGTCTACACGACCGACCACGGCATCGCGTTCCCGGGCGCCAAGGCGACGCTGTTCGACCGGGGGCTCGGCGTCGCGCTGATCGCGCGCGGCCCGGGCGGCTTCCTCGGTGGGCGCGTGATCGACGCCATGGTCAGCCACCTCGACCTGTACCCGACGATGTGCGACCTCGCCGGGATCGAGCCGCCGCCGTTCCTGCAGGGCCGCTCGCTGCTGCCGCTCGCCCGCCGCGAGGTCGATGCGGTGCACGAGGCGATCTTCGCCGAGGCGACGTTCCACGCCGCCTACGAGCCGCAGCGGGCCGTGCGCACCGAGCGCTGGAAGTACATCCGCCGCTTCGGCGAGCGGGCCCTGCCGGTGCTGGCCAACGTCGACGACGGGCCCAGCAAGGAGGTGCTCCTGCGCGCCGGGTGGGGAGAGCGCGAGGTCGCCTTCGAGCAGCTCTACGACCTCGTGCTCGACCCCGACGAGGGCGCCAACCTGGCGTACGACCCGCGCTACGCGACGGTGCGCGACGAGCTCGCCGCGCGCCTGGAGCGATGGATGCGGGAGACCGCCGACCCGCTGCTGGACGGGCCGGTCCCGCCGCCGCCGGGCGTCGAGATCAACCTGCCCGACCAGCGCTCGCCGTCGGACCCGACCGTGCGCGTCGACTCAGCGTGAGCCGGTGGAGGTGTCCCGCACGTCGGGCACCTCGACGGTGGCCGAGCGCGGCACCACGATCACCGGGCACGGCGCGTCGCGCACGACCCGGCCGGACACCGACCCCAGCAGCACCCGCCGCACCGGGCCATAGCCGCGCGAGCCGAGCACGAGCAGGTCGGTCTCGGTCGCGACGTCCAGGAGCTGCTCGACGGGATCGCCGAGGCGCAGCTCGGTGTCGACGCCCTCGCCGGCCTCGTCGCGCAGGATCTGGCGCAGCTCGGCCTCGCGGCGCTGCTCGACCTCGCGCCAGTCCGGCTTGTACTCGTACTCCCAGCGGTCGAGCGGGCCGACGGCCACGCCGACGAGGCGCAGCTGCGCGCCGGTCTCGGCGGCGAGCCGGCGGGCGAGCGTGAGGGCCTCGTGGGCCTCGGTGGAGCCGTCGAACGCGGCCACGATCTGCTTGGGGGTCCAGGTGCCGCCGGCGAGCCCGTGCGGCGCCACCGCGACCGGGCACGGCGCGCCCGCCATGACCCGCTCGGTGTGGCTGCCCAGCAGCGTGCGGCCCACCGGACCCCGATGGCTGGAGCCGACGACGAGCAGCTCGGCGTTCTCGCGCGCGGCGACGCGGTGCAGCCCGCCGACCGTCGAGGCGGCCGCCACCGTCAGCGTGCGCGGCGTCAGCGGCGCGGCCGCCTCGGCCGCGCGGTCCAGCAGCGTCTCGCCCTCGGCCTGCAGCGGGTCCTCGGTTCCCGTCTGGTAGGCGAGCGCGTCCGCGAACGGGTCGATGGGGTGCACGTGGACGAGCACGAGCTCGGCGCCGATGGCGCCGGCCAGCGCCGCGCCGAGCGCGGTCGCGTCGCGCGACTGGTCGTGCGCGTCGACGCCGACGACGATGACTCCTGACATCGCGGGCCTCCGGTCGGGGGACGTGGACCGAACCTAGCGACCCGCCGCCCGGCGGGCAACGAGGTCGGGCAATATGTGGCCATGGCACCGATGGACGTCGTGATCGCAGGCGGGGGCGTCGCCGCCGTCGAAGCCGCGCTGGCCCTGCGCGACCTGGCCGGCGATCGCGTCGACCTGACGCTGATCAGCCCCCGGCCGGACTTCGTGCTCACGCCGCTGGCCGTGGCGGAGCCGTTCGCCGCCGGGCACGCCGAGCGCCGGCCGCTGCGGACGCTCGCCGACGCGGCCGGGTTCGACGTGGTCGCGGCCAGCGTCACGCGCGTGCGTCCCGAGGAGCAGGTCGTCGAGCTGTCCGACGGGACCGAGCGCCGCTACGACGCGCTGCTGCTGGCCCTGGGCGCCCGTCCGGTGGCCGCGTTCGGGCACGTCCACACGTTCATGGCCGAGCAAGAGCCGAGCGCGCTGTCGGGCCTGGTCGCCGACCTCGAGGAGGGCTGGTCCAAGAGCGTCGCGTTCGTCGTGCCGCCGGGCGTGACGTGGCCGCTACCCGCCTACGAGCTGGCGCTGCTCACCGCCGGCGAGGTGCGCTCGATGGGTCTCGACGGGGTGACGATCTCGCTCGTCACGCCGGAGGAGCGGCCGCTGGACCTGTTCGGCGACGAGGCGAGCGCCGCGGTGGCCGCGCTACTGGAGTCGGCGGGCATCGAGTTCGTCGGCGGCGTCGAGGCGCGCGCCGGCGAGCGCGGGACGATCCGCCTGATGCCCGGCGACCGCCCGCTCGAGGCCGAGCGCGTGGTCGCGCTGCCGGTGCTCGAGGGGCCGCGCCTGGCCGGCATCCCGCGCGACGAGCAGGGCTTCATCCCGATCGACGAGTACGGGCGCGTCCAGGGCCTGCGCAACGTGTACGCGGCCGGCGACGCGACGACGTTCCCGATCAAGCAGGGCGGGATCGCCACCCAGCAGGCCGACGCGGTGGCCGAGCAGATCGCCGCCTCGGCGGGCGCGCCGATCACGCCGCGCCCGTTCCGGCCCGTGCTGCGCGGCCAGCTCCTGACCGGCGCCGCCGAGCAGTACATGCGCGCGGGCGCCGAGGTCGACCGCGGCCACGACCGCGCCTCGATCGAGCCGCTGTGGTGGCCGCCGACGAAGATCGCGGGCCGCTACCTCGGCCCGTGGCTGGCCGAGCGCCAGCCCAGCTCCGCCGATCAGCCGTCGGGGCGCACGATCGACGTCGAGGTGCTCCTCGGCTGACCGACCGTTGTCGGTTCGCGATCGCTATGCGATCGCAGGACGACAACGGTCGCGTGGCGGGACGGGATCGGCGAGAGGGTGCGGGCGGCCGGCCCGAAGCGACGTGTGGCACGTTGACCACCACTGTGGTGGTTGAAGTGCCACACGTCCCGTGGGAGACGGGCGTGATCAGCCGCGGGCGACCAGGACCGAGCAGGGCGCCCGGTGGGCGACGCGCTCGCTCACGCTGCCGAGCGCGCGCACGCCGGTGACGCCGCGGGCGCCGACGACCAGCAGCGCGGCGCGCCAGGAGCGCGCGGCGGAGACGATCCCGTCGGGGCCGTGCTCGGGCTCCTCGATCCAGGTGGGCTCGGTGCCGGTCGCCTCGGTCAGCGCGACCGACTGCTCGGACATCCGGCGGCGCCGGTCGGCGTCGGCGAGCGCGCCGGCGTGGACCAGGCCGACGGTCGCGCCGTGGGCGCGAGCGATGGCGGCGGCCAGCGCGACCGCCCGGTCGGAGCCGTCCGAGCCGTCGGTGGCGACGAGCAGCCGCTGCGGGAACGGCACGTCGTCGGGCGGCCGGCGCGCCACGAGCACGGGCACGCGGCTGCGGTGCACCAGAACCGTCGCGGTGCGGCCGAGGAAGATCCCGCCGGCGCGCGACCCGACCGGGGCGCCGACGACCACGAGGTCGGCCTCGTCGCCGCGCGCGAGCAGGGCGTCGTTGATGTCCTCGTCGTGCACGAGCTCGACCTCGGCCTCGACGCCCGCGTCGCGCGCCTCGCGCCGCGCGGTGTCGAGCGCCTCGCGCGCGCGCTCGGGCGAGAGGGTGGCCATCGCGGTGGGGCCCTCGCCGCGGGCGTCGGTGACGGCGACGAACGTGAGGGCGGCGCCGTGCGCCTTGGCCAGCACGGTGGCCTGAGCGGCTGCGAGCGTCGAGGCGCGCGTGCCGTCGACGCCGCACATGATGCGGGCGCCGCTGAGGGGATCGGTGAAGCCGGTGCTCATCGGAGCCCCACGCTAGCGACAGGGCGGCGGCTAGCGGTGAATTCCGCGCGCGCCGCTCGCCAGCGCCGCGTCGCGGAAGCGGTCGCCGCGCTCCTCGAAGTCGCGGAAGCGCCCGTAGCTGGGGGCGGCGGGGGAGAGGAGGACCGTCCCGGCCCCGTCGAGCGCGGCGCGCGCGGCCGCCACCGCCTCGTCGAGGTCGGCGGCCATCTGGGTCGGCGCGAGGCCGCCGATCGCCGCGAGCGCCCGCTCCCCGGTGTCCGGCAGGCCGATCACCGCGCGCACGTCGCCGTGCTCGGCCACCGCCGCCGCCAGCGGCGCGTGGTCCTGCCCGCGGTCCTGGCCGCCGACGATCAGCGCCACCGGCCCGCCGGCCAGCGCGCGCAGCGCCGCGACCGCGGATTCCGGGGTCGTGGAGATCGAGTCGTCGACGAACGCGACGTCGCCGTCGCGGGCGACGGTCTGCAGCCGATGGGGCAGCGGCGAGAACCCGGCCAGCGCCGCCTGCGGGTCGGCGGGCCGCAGCCCGGCGGCGTCGGCGGCGGCCAGCGCGGCGGCCGCGTTCAGCGCGTTGTGGTCGCCCAGCAGCGCGGTCGCGCGGAGGTCGGCGATCAGCGCGCCGTCGCGCACGATCGTGCCGTCGCCGGGCGCGTCGTAGCCGCCGGGGACCCCGAACAGCACGCGCGGCACGTCCGCCGGTGCGAGCGACAGCAGCCGCTCGTCGCGCCCGTTGAGCACCGCCACCCGCGGGCCGTGGGCCAGCAGGTTGAGCTTGTCGGCGACGTAGCGCTCCTCGCTGCCGTGCCAGTCGAGGTGCTCGCGGAACAGGTTGACGACGACCGCCACGCGCGGCGAGCGCTCGAGGTCGGCGATCTGGTAGCTGGACAGCTCGACGACCCACGCGTCGGGCGGGTCGGCGGGCGCCAGCACGTCGAGCAGCGGGCGGCCGATGTTTCCGGCCAGCTCGGCTCGCGCGCCGGCGGCGGTCACGAGCCGGTGCACGAGCGACGCGGTCGTGGACTTGCCCTTCGTGCCGGTGATCCCGATCACGAGCTCGTCCCCGTGCTCGGCGAACCACAGGTTCGTCGCCGTCGTCAGCGCCGGGCCGGCCGCCGCCAGCGCCTGCACGTCCTCGCGATAGCGGCTGATCCCGGGGGAGCGCACGACGACGTCGCAGCCGGCCAGCGCCCGCCACGCGTCAGGGCCGTCGGCGAACGTCGCGCCCGGGAACGCGGCCCGGCCGGCCGCGTCGACGGGCGCGTCGGTGGCGACGACCACGCCGGCCGGCGACCGCAGGGCGCGGAACACCGAGGCCGCCTCGCGGCCCGCGCCCCACAGCCCGACCCGGGCGCCCTCAAGCGCCGAGACGCGCATGGACGGCGGGCACCAGCCGCGCGGGGATCTCGTGCTCGTCCGACAGCGCCAGCACCGCGTCGGGGTCGCCGACGTCCGGTCCGACCGCGGGCAGCATCCGCTCGCGCGCGGCGCGCACGACCGCATGGTCGGCCCAGCGCGGGTCGGCGGCCAGCAGCCGGAACGCGGCCAGCGACTCCTCGCGCTCGCCGACGCACTCGAACGGCTTGTGCTCCTCGAAGCCGCACAGCGCGAGGAAGCCGGCGGTCTGGCCGGCGTCGTCGAGGAGGTCGGCGCCGAAGACGTCGCGCAACGCGGCCGGCTCCATCCAGGGCGCGAGCGCGAGGAAGACGAAGCGGCACTTCGGGCAGTCCCGGCACCAGGTCGCCGCCCGGCGGCGCTCGTCGAGGCGGAACGTGGCGTTGCAGCTCGTGAACGCGTGGTGGTAGGCGGGCAGCGCGGCGAACGCGCGGGCGATGCCCAGCTCGGAGGCGCCGCGCAGCAGCGAGAACACGTCGACCGACGGCGTCACCTCGTGCGCGAGCACGTCGCGCAGCGCGCGCTCGAACGCCAGCCCCTTGGACCACTGGTGGTTGACCTCGATCCCGTGCCACTCGAGGTTGCCCTGCGAGGCCGAGCGCTCGTTGGCGAGCACGACCTCGTCGAGCCCGTGCAGGACGGCGGTCGCCAGCGCGATCAGCGTCACGACCGCGGTGACCGGCACGTGGCCGTTGAGCGCGCCGGCCGCGTTGGCGGCCAGCAGCGCGGGGGAGATCGTGCGTCGGGCGATCAGCCGCGGCAGCCCGGCGACCTGCGCGGTGGCGGCGATCGCGGTCGCGTCGCCGACGGAGAACAGCGTCACGTCGGCGCCGGCGGCGCGCATCGTCTCCAGCGCCACGACCGAGTCCTTGCCGCCGCCGACCGGCACGAGCGAGCGGCCGGTGGCGGGAAGCTCGACCGGCGCCGCGGCGACGCCCGGGTCGCCGGCGAACCGCACGCGCGCGGCGACGTCGATGCCGTTGCGGTACGCGTACTCGCCCAGCCCCTGCACGTACACGTCGGTGAGCAGCCGGGCGCGGCGCTCGGTCAGCGGGCCGATCTCGAGCGCCGGCGGCGCCGCCGCCTTCCAGTAGCTCACGCCGGCGACCTGATGCAGCAGCTCGAGCACGGCGTCGAGCGCCGCGCGGCGGGCGGGATCGAGCGGCGGCGCGCCCGGCGGCAGCTCGATCCGCTCCTCGAAGGCGAGCGCGTCGTCGAGCGCGTAGCGCAGCGTCACGGTCGCCGTCGCCTCGTCGAAGCGCCAGCCCTCGAAGCGGAACGTCGCGTACCGGGCGGGGTCGAACACGTCGGGGACCGCGGTCGAGGACACGTCACGACGGTAGTGCTTCCCGTAGCGTTTCCACCATGCCGGACAGCTTCGACCTGCTCGTGGTCGGCGCAGGGGTCGTCGGGCTGAGCGTCGCCTGGCGGTCGGCGCAACGGGGCCTGACCGTGTGCGTGGTGGAGCGCGAGCGCCCGGGCGTCGGCGCCTCGACGGCGGCCGCCGGCCTGCTCGGACCCGCCGATCCGCACGAGTGGTCGGGTCCGCTGGGGGCCGCGACCCGCGCCGCGCTCGACGCGTGGGAGGACTTCGCGCTCGAGCTCGAGCAGGCCGCCGACGGGCCCGTGGGCCTGCGCCGTGAGGGCGCCCTGCACATCGCGCTCGACACCGCGGAGACCGCCGCGCTCGAGGAGGTCGCGACCGTGCTCGCCGGCGCCGGCGTCGCGTTCGAGCGCCTCGACGGGGACGCGTGCGCCCAGGCCGAGCCGGGCCTGCGCGGCGTCGAGGCCGGCCTGCTCGTGCCCGGCGAGGCGCACGTCGACACCGCCCGCCTGCTGGCTCGGCTCGCGCGCGCGTGCACCCGCGCGGGCGTGCAGATCGACATCGGCGTCGAGCCGCTGTCGGCGATCCGCGGCGGCGACGGGCCGGTCGAGGGCGTCCGCCTGTCCGACGGCACCGAGCGCCTGGCGGCGCTGACGGTGCTCGCGTGCGGCGCCTGGTCGTCGCAGGCGACGTGGCTGCCCGCCGAGGTGCGCCCGCCGGTGCGGCCGCTCGTCGGCGAGTACCTGCTCGTGCAGGGCGACCCGGAGCGCCCGCCGGCCACGCGGACCGTGCGCGGCCGCCGCGGCTCCACCACGCCGCGGGAGGACGGCTCGGTGTGGGTCGGCACGACCGTGCGCGACGCCGGCTACGTGCGCCTGCCGTCCGTCGCGGCGATCCAGGAGATCCTCAGCCACTGGACCGCGGTGCTGCCCGCGCTGGCCGAGCTGAGCGTGGCCTCGGTCGGCTGCGGCCTGCGGCCCGCCAGCCCGGACGGCCTGCCGTACGTCGGCGCGTCGGCGATCGACGGCCTCGCGATCGCCACCGGCCACGGGCGCGGCGGCATCATCCACGCGCCGCTGGCGGGCGAGGCGATCGCGTCGCTGGCCGCCGGCGACGGACTGCCGGACGTGGTCGCGCCGTTCGACCCGCGGCGGGCGCCGGCCGGGGACCGCGGGGCGGCGTCCCCCGACCGCTAGGCTTCGGGTCCCCTTATTCACGTCAAAGCGGATCGGAATATGGCTCAGATCGTCGGCACCCCCGAGAACCCCCTGCGCGTCGCGATCGTCGGCTCCGGACCGGCCGGCTTCTACGCGGCGGGGCAACTGCTCTCGCACGGGGAGATCACCGCCACCGCCGACGTCTTCGACCGCCTCGCCACCCCGTGGGGGCTCGTCCGCTACGGCGTCGCGCCCGACCACCCGAAGATCAAGTCGGTCACGCGCGTGTACGAGAAGACCGCGCGCAAGCCCGGCTTCCGCTTCCACGGGAACGTCGAGATCGGGACCGACCTCTCCCACGAGGAGCTGATGTCGGCCTACCACGCGGTCATCTACGCGTGCGGCGCCGCCGCCGACCGCCGCCTCGGGATCCCCGGGGAGGACCTGCCCGGATCGCACGCCGCCACCGAGTTCGTCGCCTGGTACAACGGCCACCCCGACTACTGCGACCACGAGTTCGACCTCAGCGGCCGCCGCGCCGTCGTCGTCGGCAACGGCAACGTCGCGCTCGACGTGGCCCGCATGCTCGCGCTCGACGTCGACGAGCTGCGCCTCACCGACACCGCCGACCACGCGATCCAGGCGCTCGAGGCCAGCAGCATCGAGGAGATCGTCGTCCTCGGCCGGCGTGGCCCCGCGCAGGCCGCCTACACGAACCCGGAGCTGCGCGAGCTCGCCGAGCTCGCGGACGCCGACGTGATCGTCGACCCGGCCGACGTCGAGCTCGACGCGGCCAGCCGCGCGTTCCTGGAGTCCGACGCCGCGGACGTCACCGCCCGCAACAACGTCGAGATCGTCACCGAGTACAGCCGCCGCCGGCCGGAGGGCAAGCGCCGCCGGATCGTGCTGCGCTTCTGCGTCTCGCCGGTGGCGATCGTCGGCGACGACCGCGTCGAGGGGGTGCGGATCGTCCGCAACGAGCTGGTCGCCGACGAGCACGGCCGCATCAGCGCCCGGCCGACCGGCGAGACCGAGCTGATCCCCTGCGACCTCGTGCTGCGCTCGATCGGCTACCGCGGCACCCCGATGCCGGGCGTGCCGTTCGACGAGCAGCGCGGGACGTTCCACAACAGCGGCGGGCGGGTGACGCACGTCGGCACCGACGACCCGCTGCCCGGCGTCTACACGGCCGGGTGGGTCAAGCGCGGGCCGTCCGGTGTGATCGGCACGAACAAGAAGTGCGCCCAGGAGACCGTCGACCGCCTGATCGAGGACCTGCAGGCGGGCGCGCTGCCGGAGCCGGCGGTCGAGCCCGACACGCTGCTGGAGACGCTCGAGGAGCGCGGCGTCGAGGTTGTCGACTACGCCGGGTGGGAGCTCATCGACGCGCACGAGCGCGCGCTGGGCGAGCCGCACGGCCGCCCGCGGGTGAAGCTCGTCCGCCGCGCCGAGCACCTCCTGCACGCGGCGGCCGACAAGGTCCGGCGCTGATGCGCATCGTCGACCTGTCGCACCCGATCGTCGCCGACCCGCCCGACTACCCCGACTTCCTGCGCACCGACGTCGAGTACGCCGACCACGCGGTCGGCGCGGCGCAGGTCGAGCAGCTCTTCCGGGTCCCGCGGCGGCTGCTGCGCGACGGCGAGGGGTGGGCGGTCGAGCGGCTGTCGGTCGGCACGCACAACGCGACCCACGTGGACGCGCCCTACCACTACAACTCGACCGCCGACGGCCGGCCGGCGCAGACGATCGACCAGATCCCACTGGAGCGGTTCTTCGGGCCGGGCGTCGTCGTCGACGCGACCGGCCGCGAGGACGGCGACGCGGTGACGCGCGACCAGATGGAGGCGGGCATCGCCGCCGCCGGCCACGAGCTGAAGCCCGGCGACATCGTGCTCGTCCACACCGGCTGCGACGCCTACTACACCGACCCCGACTACATCGTCCGCGGCCCGGGCGTGACCCCCGAGGCGACCGAGTGGCTCGTCGACCAGGGCGTCTACACGATGGGCATCGACGCGTGGGGCTGGGACCGGCCGCTGAACATCGAGGCCGAGGAGGCGCTGGCCCGCGACGAGCCCGGCGTGTTCTGGGCCGCCCACCAGATCGGGCGCGCGTACTCGCACATGGAGCGCCTGGCCAACCTCGGCGCGCTGCCGCTGACCGGGTTCACGGTCGCCTGCTTCCCGCTGCGGATCGCCGGGGCCAGCGCGGCGCCGTCGCGGGTCGTGGCGATCCTCGACGCGTAGGCGCGATCAGTCCTCGTCGCGGTGCGCCGCGCCCGCGGCGAGGATCGCGTACATGCGCGCGAGCAGGTCGTCCGGCACCGCCTCGGGCTCCAGCAGCGACTCCAGCGCGACGCCGTTGGCCATCGCGAACGTCATCAGCGCCAGGTCGGCGGGGGAGACGTCGGCGGTGACGCCGGTCTCGCGCATGCGCCGCTCGAGGATCGCCGCGATCCGCTCGCGCAGCGTCCGGTAGCGGGCGGTCAGCCGCTCGCGGAACGCGGCGTCGCGCGCGGCGTGCACGGCGAACTCCAGGAACAGGCGCTGCCAGTCGCGGTCGGCCGCCATCGCGCGCGACAGCTCGGCGCCGGCCTCGGCCGCCTGGACGGTCGGGGCGGCGTCGGTGTCGAAGACGCGCTCGATCTGCTCCAGCCGCTCGGCGAAGCGCTCGTCGAGGACCGCCAGGAACAGCTCCTCCTTGGAGACGAAGTTCGCGTAGACGGCGCCCTTCGTGTAGCCGGCCGCCTGGGCCACCTCGTCCAGCGATGCGGCGGCCAGGCCCCGGCGCGCGCCGACGCGGGCGGCGGCGTCGACGAGCCGCCGGCGCGTGCGCGCCTGGCGCTCCTTGCGGGTCAGGCGGGCCACGCGACGACCTCCGCGCCGCGGCTGGGCGTCAGCGTGATCGCCCGGCGGCGGACCCGCTCGCGCTCGGGCCGCGCCGGCGTCAGGCGCCGCTCGCGGGCGATGACGCGCAGGATCGCCTTCATCTCGAACTGGGCGAACGACGCGCCCAGGCAGCGGCGCACACCGCCGCCGAACGGGATCCACGTGTAGGTGCCGGCGGGCTGCTCGAGGAAGCGCTCGGGCCGGAAGCGGTGAGGCTCCGGGTAGATGTCGGGGCGGCGGTGGACGAGGTGGATGCACGGCGTCAGCGTCACGCCCGGCGGGAAGTCCCACCCGGCGACGCGGACCGGCGCCTTCGTCTTGCGCACGACGATCGGCAGCACCGGCCGCAGGCGCAGCGTCTCCTTGATCACCGCGTCGAGGTAGTCGTCGTCGCCGTCGGCCAGGCGGTCGAGCGCGTCGGGGTGGCGGACGAGCCGCTCGATCGCCCACGACAGCGAGGTCGCCGTCGTCTCGTGGCCGGCCAGCAGCAGCGTCATCAGCTCGTCGCGCAGCTCGAGGTCGGTCATCGGGGAGCCGTCCTCGTGGCGCGCGTCGAGCAGCAGCGAGAGGATGTCGTCGCGGTCGCCGCCGCGGTCGTGCTCGGCGCGGCGGGCGGCGATCGTCTCGTAGACGATCGCGTCGACCGGCGCCATCTGCCGCCGGAACGACGTGCTGGCGGCGATGCGGTCGGGGCCCAGCGAGGCCATCTTCAGCATCGTGCGCCAGCTCGTCGTCGACTCGGCGGTGGCGCGCAGCGCGGCCAGCAGCCGGTCCATGCGCGGACCGCCGCTCTCGCCGAAGATCGCCTGGACGATCACCTCCAGCGTGACCGCCTGCATGTGCGGCCACAGCGCGATCGGCTGGCCGGCGGGCCAGCGCGCGACCGCCCGGCGGGCCAGCTCGGTCATCAGCTCCTGGTAGCGCTGCATCCGCTGGCCGTGGAAGGGCGGCAGCAGCAGCCTGCGCTGCGTCATGTGCTCGTCGTCGTCCAGCAGGAGCACGGAGTTGGAGCCGAGCCAGGGACGCAGCACGCGGTTGGCCTCGCCGGCGTGGAGGAGCTTCGGATCGCCGGTGAAGACCTCCTTGATCGCGTCCGGGTGGGCGAGGAAGACCCACGTGCCCTCGTAGGCGACGCGCACCGAGAACATGTCGCCGAAGCGGCGGTGGCAGCGCTCCATGAACGGGACGGGGCGGGTCAGCCAGGCGAGGGACTGGACGGCGCGCGGGGCGCGCGGGCCGGGCGGCAGCGGCGTCGGCGTCTGCATACCGGCCAGTATCCAGGTACCGGTCGGGATGTCAACTGCGGCAGAACTTCGCAGGACTCGGCGTGTTGGGGTTGAAGTCAGGCCGGGCCACCGGTTCGATCCGGGTCACATCATCATCCGTCAGGAGGACTCACACCTCATGCGTCTTCGCCGACCGCGCCACGGCACCGTGGCCGCCTACCTCGCGCTGTTCATCGCGCTGGGTGGCACCTCGTACGCCGCGGCGACCATCAGCACGCGCGACATCAAGCCGGGCGCCGTCACGACCTCGCGCATCGCGAACAACGCCGTCACGGGCGCCAAGGTCCGCAACGGCTCGCTGACCGCCGCCGACTTCCGCCGCGGCTCGCTGCCCGCGGGCCCGCAGGGGCCGGCCGGCCCGCAGGGCCCTCCCGGCCCGCAGGGCCCTCCCGGTAGCGGCGCCGCCATCGCGTACGGACTCGTCGCCGCCAACGGCACGGTCAGCAACTCGCAGAACATGACGTCCGCCAACGTCAGCAACCCGGCCGTCGGCGGCTACTGCATCTTCGGTCTGCCGCAGCAGCCGAACAACGTGCAGGTCACGCCGGTCCACACGTTCTCCGGCGCGATGATCGCCAACGCCGTGCTGGGCCCGTTCGGCCAGTGCCCGACCAACACGCAGGTGACGGTCGTGATCGTCTCCGCCGCGAACCCCGGCACCGCGGTGAGCACGCCGTTCTTCATCTCGATCGACTGATCGATCCGCGCCGTGGAGCGCCCGCCCGTCGCGGGCGGGCGCTCCCCTCGCGCGCGTCGGGGATGATCCCGCGATGCGCGCGATCCAGATCACGGAGTTCGGCGGCCCCGAGGTCCTCGTCCTGCGGGACGTCCCCGAGCCCGTGGCGGCCGGGGAGGGAATGGTCGTCCTCGATGTCGAGGCGGCCGGCGTCAACTACGCCGACACCCACCAGGCCGACGACACGTACCTCGCGCCGGCCCGGCTGCCGCTGATCCCGGGCGCCGAGGTCGTCGGCATCCGCGACGACGGGCGCCGCGTCGTGGCGCTGCTGGCGGGAGGCGGCTACGCCGAGCGCGCGCTCGCGTCGCGCGACGCGATGTGGGAGGTGCCCGACGGCGTCAGCGACGGGCAGGCGCTCGCGCTCGTCCTGCAGGGCACGACGGCCTGGCACCTGCTGCGCACGAGCGCGCAGCTGCGCGAGGGCGAGAGCGTCGTCGTGCACGCGGCGGGCGGCGGGGTCGGCACGCTCGCCGTGCAGCTCGCCCGGCGCTTCGGGGCGGGCCGCGTGATCGCGGTCGCCTCGACCGAGGAGAAGCGGGAGCTGGCGTTGCGGCTGGGCGCCGACGCGGCCGTCGACGCCGGCGCCGAGGACCTCACCGCCGCGCTGCGCGAGGCCAACGACGGCGCGCGCGTCGACGTCGTCCTGGAGATGGTCGGCGGCGAGACGTTCGCGGCCAGCCTCGCCGCCCTCGCGCCCTTCGGGCGCCTCGTGCACTTCGGCCAGGCGGGCCGGGCGGGCGCGCCGGCCGTCGACCCGGGCCGGCTGATGGCCCGCAGCGCGGCCGTCGTCGGCTTCTGGCTCGTGCACGTGCTCCAGCGCCCGGAGCTGATGACGGCCGCGATGCACGACCTGGTCGGGGCCGTGCTCGACGGCGAGCTGGAGCCGGTCGTCGGCGGCACCTATCCGCTCGAGGACGCCCGCCGGGCGCACGAGGACCTGCGCGCGCGCCGGACGGTCGGCAAGCTCGTGCTGGTGCCGTGAGGTGGCGAGGCCCCGGCGTCCGCCGGGCCACGTGTGCGGATGCGTGGCTCGCGCCACGGGCCGATCTCGTCTAGGTTCTTCTCGGCCACGCTCATCCAGGAGGGCCGTGCGTCGAACGATCGTCCTTGCCGGGCTCGCCGCGACCATCGCCGCCGTGCCCGCCGGCGCGCAGGATCTCGCCGCCTTCCGCCCGGCGGACAGCTACCCCGAGCTCGGGCAGGTCCTTCCGACCGCCCGCGCCGCTTGGCCCGGCAGTCCCTGCGCCGGCCGCGAAGAGATCGCGATCACCGACACCCTGCCCCCCGGGGCGTCGGAAGGGAGCCTCGGCGCGGCTGCCACCTTCGGCGGACGGTGCCTCGTGGTGCTCAAGCCGGTGCTGCTTCAGCCGGGCTGGGGGTACGAGTTGTGCGTCGCCGTGACGCACGAGTTCGGGCATCTCGCCGGGTTCAGGCACTCCGATGATCCGGCAGACCTGATGTACCCGCTCCTCGACGACGTGCGATACGAGCCGTGCCGGCCGGCGACGAAGCCGCCCGATCCGCCGGTGCCCCCGGGGATCGTCTCGATCACACCGGACTAGGAGCTCCTGATCGTCCAGGGCGGCGAGCACCGGGCCGATCAGATCCTCGCCGGCCGGTATCGACACTACCGGGGGGAGGCGACGTGCGAGTACGCGCCGCCGCCCGTGGGGGAGAGCAGCCCGACGCTCACCTGCACGGCCGCCTGGCGGACGAAGAAGCGCCGCTACCGGGCGACGGTGCTGCTGCGGGAGGGGACGGAGAACGTCACGCTCAAGACACGGAGGATCGACGCGCGCCATCATCGTGGCGGTCGCGACCGCGATCGTCCTAGCCGTCGCGGCGACCGAAGCTGACGCCGCCTGGTACTGGTCGGAGGACGCAGCAGAGGCCGCCCTCGTCGCTGACTACGAAGGCATCTACGCCGCCTACTGCTAGGGCCGCGGACGCTGGGTCCGCACCCCATCCGGTCTCAAGGGGTATCGGCGCATGCGCTGCTACACCGCACTACCAGATCCGTGTTCTCGCCGCTACTCATGAGGCCTCCTTGTGGATCGGTGGCCCCTCCTCCAACAGACACACCACGCAACGGCCCGACCCCGAGTACGACGGATCGAACGGATGCTGCGCCCCGGTCCAACGGGGCACACGCACCGACCGTGCCCCGGCCAGTGCCCCGAAACGTTCGCGTTCACTCGGAACCCCCTGCAAACAGGGCTGTCGCTCCTGATCGCTCATGAGCGCTCCTGAGCAGGACAAATCCGCTCTAGAACGGCGAATCGCCCCGCCTGATCTGCTCTGATCAGACGGGGCGTGCGATGCGGATGAGAGGACTCGAACCTCCACGTCCCGAAGGACACAGGCACCTGAAGCCTGCGCGTCTACCAATTCCGCCACATCCGCGGGACGGGCATGCAGGGTAGCGTCCCCGCGCGCCCGTTGCCGCCTCAGTGCGCGAGCACGGGCTCCGCGCTCGGCTCGAGCTCCGGCGCGCCGCTGCGGAACAGCGCCGCGGCGACGATCGCGCCGACCGCGAAGATGCCGGCCGCCCACCAGAACGCGGTGGTGAAGCCGTGCACCGCCGCCGCCTCGGCGACCGCCGGCGTGGCCGCTTTGCCGGCCATGAACGACGTCACCGCGCTGGCCGACAGCGTGCTCAGCAGCGCCGTGCCGAGCGAGCCGCCCACCTGCTGGCCGACGTTCAGCAGCGCGGAGGCGATGCCGGCCTCGTGCGCGGCGACGCCGAGCGTTCCGATCGCCATGCCCGGGGCGAAGATGAGGCCCATGCCGGCCCCCATCAGGATCAGCGCCGGCAGCACGTGGCTCGCGTAGGCGGAGTCGACGCCGAGCTGGGCGAGCAGGACCATGCCGACCGCGGCCAGCCCCATGCCGAGCGTGACGAGGGGGCGGGGCCCGAAGCGCGGCACGAGCGTCGCCGTCGCCGTCGTCGCGCTGATCATCACCGCGCCCGCCAGCGGCAGGAACGCGAGGCCGGTCTCGACGGGCGTCATGCCCAGCGTGCGCTGCAGGTAGTAGGTGAGGAACAGGAACACGCCGAACATCCCGGCGCCCGCGATGCCCATCGCCAGGTACGAGGTGCCGCGGTTGCGGTCGAGGATCACGCGCAGCGGCACCAGCGGCGCGGCGACGCGGGTCTGCACCCACACGAACGCGACCAGCAGGGCGACGCCCGCGGCCAGGAACGCGATGGTGACGCCGTCGCCCCAGCCGCGCGTCTCGGCCTGCGAGAAGCCGTAGACGATCGCGAACAGGCCGGCGCTCGCGGTGAGCGTGCCCGGGATGTCGAGGCGCGGGCGGTCGGGGTGCGCCACCGAGCGGATCAGCGCCAGCGCGCCGAGCGCGGCGGGGATCGCGAAGAACAGGTTCACGTACATCGCCCACCGCCAGCTCAGGTACTCGGTGAGGACGCCGCCGAGCAGCAGGCCGACGGCGCCGCCGGCGCCGGCGACCGCGCCGAAGATGCCGAACGCCTTGCCGCGCTCGTTGGGGCTGGTGAACGTCGTCGTCAGCAGCGACAGGGCGGCGGGGGCGAGCAGCGCCCCGAAGACGCCCTGCAGGCCGCGCGCGGCGACGAGCACGGCGAAGCTCTGCGCGGCGCCGCCGATCGCCGACGCCACCGCGAAGCCGAGCAGGCCGCCGATGAACACCTGGCGGCGGCCGAACAGGTCGCCGATGCGGCCTCCGATCAGCAGCAGCGAGCCGAACGCGAGCGCGTACGCGGTGATGATCCACTGGCGGTTCTCGTCGCTGAAGCCCAGCGACTCCTGCGCCGACGGCAGCGCGATGTTCACGACGGTCGCGTCGAGCACGACCATCAGCTGCGCGATGCCGAGGATCGCGAGGATCCACCAGCGGCGCGCGTGGTGCGGGTTGTGGGGGTCGGGGGTCATGCGGGGCGGTCCTCGGTACGAAAGTGGAGGGTCGGTCTCAACTTTCCGGGCACGGTAGCAGTAAACCGGAGGCCTGTCTTCCGCTTTTCGTAGACTTGTGTCCATGAGCACAGAGGCAGCGCGTCCCCTGCGGCGCGACGCGGAGCGCAACCGCCAGCGGATCCTGGCCGCGGCGCGCGCCGTGTTCGCCGAGCGCGGGCTCGACGTCTCGATGGACGACATCGCCCGTGCCGCGGGCGTGGGGGTGGGGACCGTGTACCGGCGGTTCCCCGACAAGGACCAGCTCATCGACGCGCTGTTCGAGGACGAGATGGCCGGCATGGTCGAGTTCGTCGAGCGGTGCCTGGCGATGGACGACCCGTGGGAGGGGTTCGTCACGTTCCTCACCGAGCTGTGCGGGCGCCAGTCGAGCGATCGCGGGCTGAAGGAGCTGCTGCTGAGCGCGGGCCGCGGCCACGCGGAGATCGAGCGTGCCCGCGAGGCGCTGGTGCCGCTCGTGACCGAGCTGGTCGACCGGGCCAAGGCGGCCGGGGCGCTGCGCGCCGACGTCGAGGCCACCGACCTGCCGCTCATCCAGGTGGCGCTGGGCGCGGTCGTCGACTACGCCGGCGAGGTCGACCCCGAGGTGTGGCGCCGCGTCCTGGGCGTCGTCCTCGACGGCCTGCGCCCGGCGCGCGAGGCGACCGAGCCGCTGCCCGTCCCCGCGCTCAGCGTCGAGGGCGTCCTGTGCGCGATGCGCGAGTGGCGTCCGGGTCGCCACTGACGACGGCTTGCCCAGGCGCGCGCCGTCCGCATAGGCTCGCGCCATGCGGTGTCTCTCCTGGTGCGCGGCGGCGCTCGCCGGCGTGCTGATCGCGACCGCGCCTGCGCTCGCGGCGACGCCCAAGCCCCGTTACTACCTCGCGCTTGGCGACTCGCTGTCGGTCGGCGTGCAGCCCGGTCCGGCGTCGCACCCGGGTCAGGAGGCCGCGCTGGCCAACACGCGCCAGGGGTACGCGGACCAGCTCTACCAGCGGCTGCGCCGCACGACGCCCGGCCTGCGCCTCGTGCGCGTCGGCTGCGGCGGGGCGACCACCGGCTCGTTCATCAACGGCGGGCCCGGGGTCGACGGCGTGCCCGGCTGCACGCCGCCGCGACGCCTGCCCTACGGCGACACCTCGCCGTCCACCTCGCAGCTCGCCTACGCCGAGCGCTTCCTGCGCAAGCACGGCGCGCGGGTCGCCTACGTGACGATCGACATCGGTCCCAACGACCTCGACAGCTGCGCGACGGGCGGCGGGATCGACCTGGCCTGCGTCACGCAGGGCACCCAGGCGATCGCCATGGACCTGCCGCAGATCGCGCGGCGGCTGAAGGCGGCGGCCTCGCCGCGCACCCGGATCGCGGGCGCCACGCTCTACAACCCGTACGTCGCCAAGTGGCTGGAGGGGCCGGCCGAGCAGGCGGTCGCGGCGGCCTCCCAGGAGCTCGCGGAGAACGTCAACCGCACGGCGATCATCCCCGCCTTCCGCAAGTACGGCATCGCGGTCGCGCGGGTGGACCGGGCGCTGCGCAGCGACGTGCCGCTCACGCAGACGACGACCGTGCCGGACGGCGGGACGGCGCCGGTCGCCGTCGTCGCGATCTGCGCGTGGACGTGGATGTGCACGCCGCCGCCGGTGGGCCCGAACATCCACGCCAACGCGGCCGGCTACGGCCGGATGGCGTCGGCGTTCGCGACGGCGCACCGCTCCCGGGGCTGAGCGACGGCGCCGTCGCGGTCGCCGCTCAGGCGACCGTGAACCGGCCGACGAGCGCGTCGAGCTCGCCGGCCCGCACGGCCAGCTCCTGAGCCGCCGAGGCGACCTCCTGGGTCGACGCCGAGGACTGCTGGGCGGACGCCGACACCTGCTCGGTGGCGGCGCTGGCGTCCTCGGCGACGCCGCGGACGTCGGTCGTGGCCGCCTCGATGCGCTCGACCACGCCGGCGACCTGCGTGACGCCGTCGGCGAGCCGCGCGAACGCGGCCTCGGTCTCGCGCACGGTGCTGGCCGCCGACTCGGCGAGCTTGCGGACCTCGTCGGCGACGACCGCGAAGCCGCGGCCGTGCTCGCCGGCGCGCGCCGCCTCGATGGCCGCGTTGAGCGCCAGCAGGTTCGTCTGGTCGGCGATCGACGCGATCTGGGCGGTCATCTGCACGCCCTGGTCGGCCACCTCGTGGGCATGGGTGGCCAGGCGCGTCGCCTCGTGGGAGAGCTTCTGCGTGTCGCCGACCATCTTCACCTGGCGCTCGGCGCCGGCGGCGACGTCGACGGTGGCCTCGCGATCTCCTGGACCGCCGCGCCGGTCTGGGCCGCGGTGCTGGAGATCTGCTCGGACGCGCCGGCGACGGCGGTCGAGGTGCTGCCGATCTCGGCGATCATCGCCGCGAGCTGCTCGCGCATCGTGTTGTAGGCGCCGAGGCCGCCCTGGGCGCGGCCGAGCATCGTGTTGAACGTCTCGCCGAGCGAGCCGATCCGCCGGCCGTCGTCGGCCGCGATCGGCTCGGTGACCGGCTGCGCGGCGCGGGTGAGGTCGCCGCGGGTCATCGCCTCGAGGCCGTCGCCGAGGCTTACGAGGCAGTGGTCGTCCAGGCTCTGTAGCCGCTGCCTGAGCATCGTGACGGCGGCCGCGTCGTGGCGCCGGCTGGTGAGGGACATCGGGACCTCCGGGGTCGGGGACGGGGTTCCTCCCGGTGTCGCATTCGTTCGGCACGTGGGCCGGACGGTTGTCCGATGCTGGACATCTGTTGGCGAGGCGGTTGCGGATCCGGGAGCAGGCGGCCGATCACGGGGGCATGCCGATGCACGCGACGACCGTCCGCTTCAGCCCCGACCTCTGGTCCGTCCTCGAGCGCGAGGCCGCGGGCGCGGGCGTGAGCGCGGCCCAGTTCGTCCGCGACGCGGCGGTCCTGCGGCTCGGCGCGCTGGCCGGTCTGCGCGGCGACGCGCCGGCCGACGACCCGGTCGGGGCGCTCGCCCAGCTGGTGCGCCGCCACGACGGCCCGGTCGCCCCGGCGTTGGCCGCGGACCCGCGGCGGGTGGCCGCCGTTCGCGCCACGGGCCTGCTGGACGGTCCGCACGTCGGCGGCTTCCGGCGGTTCGCCGAGAGCGCCGCGCATCTGCTGCGCGCGCCGGTCTCCGCGGTGTCGCTCATCGACGATCGTCGCACACGTGATCGTCGACGCGGTCTCCGACCACGGCGTGCACGGCGAGCCGCCCGAGATCCCGCTGCACGCGTCGTTCTGCCGTTACGTCGTGGAGGACCGCGCGCCGATGGCCGTCCCGGACGTCCGCCGCGACCCGCTGCTCGGCGACATGACGCTCGCGGCCGACGCCGGCGTCGTCGCCTACCTCGGCGTCCCGGTCTTCGACCGGTCCAACCTGGCCCTCGGGACGATCTGCGTCGTGGAGCACGAGCCGCGCGGCTGGACGGAGGCCGACGTCCGCCTTCTCGAGGGCCTGGCGGCTGGTGTGGCCTCCGAGATCGAGCGTCGCGCGCACACGTTGCTACCCTGAGCCGGCGACTGCGCGCCGCTATCGTCTAGGGGACTAGGACGCCGCCCTCTCACGGCGGAAACCCGGGTTCGAATCCCGGTAGCGGTACCTCACGAGAGCCCCGCATCCGCGGGGCTTTTTCGTGCTCGCAGCCACGCACCACGCCACGCCCGTCGACGTGTGGCACTTTGGCCACCGTAGTGGTGGTGAGAGTGCCACACGTCCCAGCCGGGACGGAGGGACGGCCGCGGACGCGCGCCGCTGACGAGCGGGAAAAACGCCTGCATGACGCGGCATACGCGCCCTGGACGCCCCGCCGATCAAGCCGCGCCCTCTCGATGCCGATCCATGTTCGGTGCTGACCTGGCTGTCACGGCGCTGGCTGCCCTACGTCGTCGGCGCGGTGCTGCTGGTCATCACCGCGCTGCTGGCCCTCGCCGGATTCGCCGACGACCGCCGCGCCGACGCGCGCGATCAGCGCACCGCGGCGACCCAGGCGATCAACGCGACGACCACGCTGGTCGCCGCGCTCGAGAACCGCGTGACGAGCCTGCGCAGCCTGTTCCGCGCCAGCGAGAGCGTCACGCCGGAGGAGTTCGCGATCTTCACCGAGCCGCTGCTCGCCGGCCAGCGCACCGCGGCCCTCGGGTGGGTCGACATCGTGGCGGGCGACGACCGCCGCGGCTTCGAGCGGTGGCTCGGCCGCCCGATCCGCTGGTACGACGGCGGGCTGCCCCAGCTGGCGCCCCAGCGCGCGCGCTACCTGCCGCTCACCTACATGGAGCCGCAGCCGGCACAGGTCGCCCTCGGCTTCGACGTGCTCGGCTTCCCCGGGCAGCGCGACGTCCTCGAGCGGGCCGCCGAGACCGGCCGCACGCAGCTCAGCGAGCCGCTGAAGCTGCCCGGCAGCTCGGGCCTGAGCCTCGTGCTCTACGCGCCCGCCTACGCACCCGACGTGCCCACGAGCACGCCGGCGCAGCGCGTGCGCGCGCTCACCGGCTACGGCATCGGCGTGTTCCGCTTCACCGACCTGGACGCGTCGCTCCTGCGAACGGTCCCCGCCGGCACGCGGGTGACGATCAGCGCCGGCGGCCGGAAGGTCGTCGAGATCGGGGAGCCCGGCGACGGGGCCGACGTGCAGGGGCTCGACGTCGGCGGCCAGCGCTGGACGTTCCTCGTGGAGGCCGGCGACGGCCGTCACGGCTTCGGCCTGGGCTGGATGGCGGTCATCGTCGGCTCCGTCGTCACCGTGCTGGTGATGCTGCTGACGCGCCAGGTCGTGCGCGCCACCGCCGCCGTGCGCGAGCTCGCCGACGTGCGCGAGCGCGAGCGCAACGCGATCGCCTCCTCCACCGAGGCGCTGCTGCACCACCTCGACGAGCTGTACGTGATCTCCCACGACCGCGAGGACCTGCGCGTCGTCGAGGCCAGCGGCGGCCTGCTGCGGGCGATGGGCCTGAAGGCCGACTCGATCGTCGGCCTCACCTCGTTCGACATCGCCGACGCCGAGCCGAGCACGGTGCCGATCCGCGACGCGCTCATCGCCGCGCGCGACGGGCGCCACGTCAGCTTCGACCACCGCGACCAGCGCACCGGGCGCACGCTCTGGCTGCGAGCCGTGCCGGTTCCCGACATCGACCGCGTCCTCCTCGTCGGACTGGACGTCAGCGCCCGCGTCGAGGCCGAGCGGGCGCGCACCTCCGCCGAGGAGCGCTTCCGGCGCGCGTTCGAGGACGCGCCCGTCGGGATGGCGCTGATGGACGCCGCCGGGCATCTCGTCGAGGTCAACGACGAGCTGTCCCGCATCCTTGGCAGCCCGGCGCGCGACCTCATCGGCCACGAGCTGCCCGACCGCGCGCACCCCGAGGACGCCGACGCGCAGCGCGAGCACCTCGCCGACCTGCTCGCCGGCCGCACGATGCGCTGCAGCTACGAGTCCCGCGCGCTGCGCGCCGACGGGCGCGAGGTGTGGATCGCCGTCCACGCGACGGCGCTCGGCTCCGGCGCGGGCGGGCGGCGCCTGCTGCTGGCCCAGATCCTCGACATCACCGACCGGCGCCGCTTCGAGCAGCAGCTGCGCCACCTGGCCGACCACGACCCGCTCACCGGCCTCGGCAACCGCCGCACGTTCGAGCGGGACGTCGACGGGCACCTCGCGCACGTCAAGCGCTACGGCGACGAGGGCGCGCTGCTCATGCTCGACCTGGACCACTTCAAGGCCGTCAACGACACGCTCGGCCACCACGCCGGCGACGCCCTGATCCTGGCGATCGCCGACATCCTGCGCGAGACCGTCCGCGAGACCGACCGCGTCGCGCGCTTGGGGGGCGACGAGTTCGCGATCCTGTTGCCCCGCGCCGACCGCGAGCAGGCCGAGATCGTCGCCGACAAGCTCGTGCGCACGATCCGCGAGCGGCGCCAGTCGCTCGGGGGCAGCGGCTGGGCGGCGACCGTGAGCATCGGCGTCGCACTGTTCTCCGCCGACACCGAGCGCGGCGAGCAGCTCCTCGCGAACGCCGACCTGGCGATGTACGACGCCAAGGAGGCCGGGCGCGACCGCTACGCCGTCCACGCCGACGGCGACCGCGCGGCCTCGCAGACCCGCGCGCGCCTGGCCTGGATGGACCGCATCCGCCACGCGCTCGACGAGGACCGCTTCACGCTGCTCGCGCAGCCGATCCTCGACATGCGCTCGAGCGAGGTCGTCCACCACGAGCTCCTGCTGCGCATGATCGGGCCGGAGGGCCAGCTCGTCGGCCCGCGCAGCTTCCTACCGACCGCCGAGCGCTACGGGCTGGTCGCCGAGATCGACGCGTGGGTGGTGCAGCGCGCGATCCGGACGCTGGCCGAGCACGCCGACGCCGGCCTCGTGCTCGAGGTCAACCTGTCGGGCAGCTCGATCGGCTCCGACTCGCTGCTGGAGACGATCGAGCGCGAGCTGCGCGACGCCGACGTCGACCCGTGCGCGCTGATCTTCGAGGTGACGGAGACCGCGGCCGTGTCGAACATCGCCCAGGCCCGTGTGTTCGCGGAGCGCCTCGCCGCGCTCGGCTGCCGCTTCGCGCTCGACGACTTCGGCGCCGGGTTCGGCTCGTTCCTCTACCTCAAGCACCTCCCGTTCGACTTCCTGAAGATCGACGGCGAGTTCGTGCGCCACCTCGTCGCCAGCGCGGACGACCGCGTGATCGTCTCCAGCCTCGTGCAGGTCGCGGGCGGCCTGGGCAAGCGCACGATCGCCGAGTACGTCGACGCGCCGGCGACGCTCGACGTGCTCCGCGACCTCGGCGTCGACCTCGCGCAGGGGTACGCCATCGGCCGCCCGGCGCCGCTGCACGCGTGGCTGCCCGACCCGGCAGCCGATCACATGTAGTCGCGTGGGTCCTTCGACGGCCAGGGGATCATGTCGGCGAGCTGCGACACGCCGGCGCGCGCCTCGTCGCTGAGCGCGTACCAGAGCGTCACGACCGCGGCGACGACGAACGAGCACACCCACAGCGTGCCGACCGCGTCGTCGTGATCGGCCATCCAGGCGATCCCGAGGCCCACGAAGGCCGCGAGCGCCAGCGTGCGCACGACGATCGAGACGATCATGGCGTCACTCGCCCGGGTCGAGCGGGTCGTCGTCCTCGTCCTCGCGCAGGTCGATCTGCACCATCGCCGCCGCGATGGGCGGATCGTCCTGGGCGGCCTGCAGCTCGCGCTCCTCGCCGTCGCGTAGGCGCAGCTGCCAGCTCCCGCCGCCGGCCGGGGTCAGGGTGGCGAGCTCGCGGTCGCCGTCGGTGAACGTGATCGTCCCGTCGTCGGCGCGATCGACCTGAACCGGGCGCCCGTCGTTGGTGTGATGGGTCTGCGGGAAATCCATAGGAGGCCGGACGCTACTACCGGAACCGGCCGGGCTGCCACAAGGGCTCCTCGCCGCCCGCGTTCGCGGCCCGGCTGAGGATGAACAGCAGGTCCGACAGCCGGTTGAGGTAGCGCACGACCTCGGGGTTGGCGCCCTCGACGACGATCGCCCGCCGCTCCGCCCGCCGGCAGACCGTGCGGCACACGTGCAGGTGGGCGGCGGCGCGGGAGCCGCCGGGCAGGACGAACGACTTCAGCGGCGGCAGCGTCGCGTTGACCTCGTCGCAGCGGGCCTCGAGCCACGCGGTCTGCTCGGGCAGCACGCGCAGCCGCTCGCGATCCGACGAGGGGTCCTCGGGGACCGACAGGTCGGCGCCGCAGTCGAACAGGTCGTTCTGGATGCGGCGCAGCCACTCGGGGTACGGCGCGGGCAGGTCGCCCGCCGCGATCGCCAGGCCGATCTGGGCGTTGAGCTCGTCGATCGCGCCGTAGGCCTCGATGCGCGGGTGCGTCTTGGGGACGCGGCTCATGTCGCCGAGGTGCGTCTCGCCCCCGTCGCCGAGCTTCGTGTAGATGCGCGTCAGGTTGACGGTCATCGCTGCGCCCCACCGTACACGGCGCGGCCGCCGAGGCGCCCGCGGACGCTCCCGTCGGCGGCCAGCGTCAGCCGCCCGCTCGCCCCGCGGGCGCGCACGCGCAGCGTCGCGGTGACCCCGGCCGCGTCGGCGCGCACCCGGCCGCGCACGCGCACGCCGGGCACGTGGGCGAGATCGCGCAGCGTCAGCCGGACCGCGCCGGTGGCGCCGTCGCGCGTGCCGCGCACGCTCCCCGCGCGCAGCCCGCCGGCCGCGACCGCGCCCCCGTCGGGCGCGCTGACCTGGGCGACCGCGACCGCGTCGGCGACCGTGGCGCGCACGGCGGCCACCGTGCGCCCGCGCCGGCCGGGGACGCCCGCGGCCGGCGCGAGGCCGGCGCGCGACCGCGGCGGCCGCGGCTGGATCGCCAGCAGCGGCGGCGAGTCCGCGCACGGGTTGCCGACGGGCCGGTCGGCGACGAACGCCTCGAGCGCCTGCTGGCCGCAGGCGACGTCGGTGCGCAGCACGCCGTGGGCGCGGTTGGGGACCGCCATGAGCTGCCCGTGCGGGAACGCGGCGGCCACGTCGCGGGCGTCGGCCGGCGGCGTGCGCAGGTCCAGCAGGCCGGACAGCACGAGCGCGGGCACCGGCGGCGGCGCGGCGGCCGTGATCGCCCGGTCGAGGCTCGTCGCGGGCCAGTCGAGGCACGGCCACGCCGACGCGCTGTGCCCGAGCAGCGCGCGCGTCATCGGGTAGATCCGCGCCGCCGGGACGCGCTCGATCGCGGCGATCAGATCGGCCCGGCGCCGGCGGGGCGGCGCCTCGCGCGGCCAGGGCAGGCGCATGTCGGTGCAGTTCGTCGGCGCCCAGATCGACGGGTTCACCTGGCGGCGGCCGTAGCGCTCGACCCCGAGCGTCTCCAGCCGCGCCAGCGGCGCCGGATCTCCGGCGAGCGCGGCGCGCACCGCCCCCGGGTAGAAGGCGCGCAGGGCGGCGTTCTCGTCGCCGGCCAGCAGCACCTCGTAGACGTCGGACGCGGTCAGCGCGGCGCGCCGCGGGCGGCCCGACGGGTCCACGACGCGGGTGCGCGCGGGCGCGCGCTGCAGCCGGCGCACGAGCGCCGCCGTGTCGGCCGTCGGGTGGCGGGTGATCGCGTCGCACGCGCCGCCGGCGCACAGCGACGCCAGCATCGGCCCGATCGCGTGGACCGTCTCGACGCCCAGCGGGTCGATGCCGTCCAGCGGGACCGGCGAGTCCATGACGATCCGCTCGGTGCGGTCGGGGTGCGTGCGCGCGTACTGGTTGACGACGAACGTGCCGTACGAGGTGCCGTACAGGAACAGGCGCGGCGCGCCGAGCGCCTCGCGCACCGCCTCGAGGTCGGCGACGTTGTCGGCGGTGGTGTAGAAGCGGGCGGCGTCGCCCAGTTGCCGCGCGCAGCGGCCCGCGTCGGGCGAGCAGCGCAGCTCCGGCTCGGACAGTCCGATCCCGCGCGGGTCGACGAGCACGAGCTGGTAGCGGTCGCGCAGCGGCGCGAACAGCCGCCGCGACTGCTGGGCGCGCCAGGTCGCCGAGCCGCCGGGCCCGCCCTCGACGTTGATCAGCACGCCGGCCGGCTGGACCGGCTGGATGAGCCGCTCCACGCGCAGGCGCAGGGTGCCGGGCACCGTGCCGCCGCGGTCCAGCGGCACCTCGAGCGTCGCGCACTCGAAGCCCTGCTGGTCGGGCTCCCGGCAGGGCGTGAACGCAAGCTCGGCGCCGGCGGCGCTCGCGCCGGCGGCGAGCGCGAGGACGGACAGGAGCAGGGCGAGCGGAACGCGGCGCATCGGCGGGCACCATGCCACGAACGCCGCCGCGACGGCTCGGTGAGGACCACCTTCCCGCCACCGGCACTAGCCTCGAAGCGCGATGTCCCGCCTCCGCCTGCTCGCCGTGCTCGCCGTGTTCGCCGCCGCGCTCGCGCTGGGCGGATGCGGGCTCGGCGGCGGGGAGGGCGACGACGACGTCTCGCTCGTCGTCACCCGCGACTTCGGCGCCCAGACCCTGGGACAGTACGGGCCGGGCCCCGTCGAGGGCTCGGAGAGCATCATGCGCCTGCTGCAGCGCAACTTCGACGTCGAGACCCGCTACGGCGGCGGCTTCGTGCAGTCCGTCGACGGGATCGCCGGCGGGACCCAGGACGGGCGCCCGGTCGACTGGTTCTACTACGTCAACGGCGTCGAGGCCGACCGCGGCTCGGCGTCCGCCGAGGTCCGCGCCGGGGACCGCATCTGGTGGGACTTCCGCGACTGGGGGACCGCGCAGCGCGTCCCGGCGGTCGTGGGCTCCTACCCCGAGCCGTTCCTGCACGGGCTGAACGGCAAGCGCTGGACGACGCGCGTCGAGTGCGTGCGCGGCCAGGAGGACGCCGGCCCGTGCTCCGACGTCGCCCGCCGTCTCGGCGACGTCGGCGTGGTCGCGGCCAAGTCGCTCGTCGGCACCGAGGGCGGCGACGAGAACCTGCGCGTGCTGGTCGGCCCCTGGCAGGACATCCGCTTCGACCGCGCCGCGCGGCTCCTCGACGACGGCGTGCAGGCCTCCGGCGTGTTCGTGCGCTTCTCCGACGACGGCACCGGGATGCAGCTGCTCGACGGCCGCGGCGAGGTGGCGCGCACGCTCGGCCCGGGCAGCGGCCTGATCGCCGCGACGCGCTGGGAGGACCAGCCGCCGACGTGGTTCATCACCGGCACCGACCAGGCCGGCGTGCAGGCGGCGGTCCGGGCGCTCGAGGAGGGCGCGCTGGGCATGCACTACGCGCTCGCGATCGCCGACGACGTCGGCGTGCCGCTGCCGGTGGAGGACCGGGGCGGGCGATGACCTACCGGCGCCGGGCGAGCCCGCTGCACGCGGCGCGCGCGTCGGTCGCCTGCCTGTGGTGTGCGGCGCTGGCGCTCGCCGCGCTCATCAGCTGGCACCCGCTCGTGCTGACCGCCGTCCTGGTCACCGCGCCGGCCGCCGCTCTCGCCGCCGGCGTCGGGCGCGAGGTCGGGCGCTTCACCCTCCTGATCGGCCTGCCGATCGCGGTGCTGTTCACGGTGGTCAACCCGCTGATCAGCCGCGAGGGGCTGACCGTCGTCGCGCGCCTCGGCGGCGTCTGGCCGATCCCCGAGTTCGACGTGACCGCGGAGTCGATCGCCTACGGCGCCGTCACCGGCCTGCGCGCGATGGCCATCATCGCCTGCTGCGCGCTGTACTTCTCGGCCGTGGACCCCGACCGCGTCCTGCGGCTGTTCCGCCGCTTCGGCTTCCGCTCCGCGCTCACCGCGACGCTGGCCACCCGGCTCGTCGGGGTGCTCGCCGCCGACGCCCGGCGTCTGAGCGACGGCCAGCGCTGCCGCCCGGGCGCCCCCGCGTCGCGGCTGGCGATCGTGCGAGCCGTCACTGCGGGCGCGCTGGACCGCGCCGGCGACGTCGCGGCCGCGCTCGAGGTGCGCGGCTACGGCGGCGCCGCGGCGCCGGCCCGCGCGCGGGTGCCGTGGTCGCGACACGACGTGGCGTTCGCCCTGTCGGCGGCGGCGATCGCGGCGCTGGCGATCGGCGCGCAGGCCGGCGGCCTGGCCGGCTTCGACGCCTATCCGCGCGTGGAGCTGCAGGGCGGGTCCGGAGCCGCCGCGATCGCCGCCGCCCTGGCGGTCGCGGGGCTGCTGCCGTTCCTGGACCGCCGGGGGATCGCGCGATGACGGTCCTGAGCCTCCAGGGCGTCTCCTACCGCTATCCGGGCGCCGAGCGGCCCGCGCTGCGCGGCGTCGACCTGGAGATCGCCGACGGCGAGTTCGTCGTGCTGTGCGGGCAGTCGGCGTGGGGCAAGTCCACGCTGCTGCGCGCCGCCTGCGGGCTCGTGCCCCACTTCCACGGCGGCCGCTTCGAGGGCCGCCTCGTCGTCGGCGGGCTGGACACGCGCGAGCACGGCCCCGGCGACATCGCCGCGGTCGCCGGCACGCTGTTCCAGGACCCCGAGGCGCAGACCGTCATGGGCAGCGTGCGCGCGGAGATCGCGTTCGGGCTGGAGAACCGCGGCTGGTCGTCGGCGGCCGTCGCGCGCGGGGTGGAGGAGGCGGCGCTCGCGCTGGGCATCGCGCCGCTGCTGGACCGCTCGACCACCGAGCTGTCGGGCGGCGAGCTCCAGCGCGTGGCGCTGGCCGCCGCGCTGGCCGGCCGCCCGCGCCTCGTGCTGCTGGACGAGCCGACCTCGCAGCTCGACCCCGTCGCCGGCGACGAGCTCGTGTGGCTGCTGCGCCGCCTCAACGAGGAGTGGGGCACGGCGATCGTGCTGGCCGAGCACCGCCTCGAGCGCTGCCTGCCCGCCGCCGACCGGGTCGTCGCGCTCGTCGACGGCGCGGTGGCCTGCGACGCGCCGCCGGCCGCGTTCCTGACGTGGGCGATGGCCAACGAGCCGTCCCTGGCCACCCCGGCGGCGCGGATGTTCTCGCTGGCCGGGCTGTCGCCGCTGCCGCCGGGCGTCAAGGCGGCGCGCGGCGCGCTGCGCGACCGCGGCATCGAGGTCGCCGCGCCGGCGCCCGCGCCCGCCGCGCCGCGGCGACGCCGGCCGAAGGAGGCCGCGCTGAGCTTCGAGCGGGTGTGGTTCGAGCGCCGCGGCGGGCGCGCGGTCCTGCGCGGGATCGACCTCGCGCTGCGGCCCGGCGAGCGCGTGGCGCTCATGGGCCGCAACGGCGCCGGCAAGTCCACGCTGCTGCGCCATGCCAACGGGCTCCTGCAGCCGACCCGGGGGCGCGTGCGCGCGGCCGGCCGCGTGGCGCTGCTGCTCCAGCACCCCGGCGACGTGATCGTCGCCGACCGCGTCGACGGCGAGCTGGACCTCGAGACGCTGCGGCGCGTCGGCCTCGACCATCTCGCCGACCGCCACCCGCGCGACCTGTCCGGCGGGGAGCGCCAGCGGCTGGCGCTGGCGATCGTCACGTCGGGCGGGGACCGGCCCGCGGCCGTCTGCCTCGACGAGCCCACCCGCGGCATGGATCGCTTCCACAAGGCGCACCTGGCCGAGATACTGCGCGGCTACGCCGACGACGGCATCGCCGTGCTCGTCGCCACCCACGACCCGGAGTTCGCCGTCCAGGTCGCCGACCGGGTGGTGCTCATGGGCGAGGGCGAGCTGATCGCCGACGGCGACGCCCACGACGTGCTGGCCGGCGGCTGGTACTTCGCCACCGAGACCGCACGCGTCTGCGGGGCGCTCACGCCCGAGGAGGGCGCGGCGCTGATCCTCGCGGAGGCGCGCCGATGAGCTGGACGCTCGCCGCGCTGCTCGTCCTCGGCGTCTGCCTGCTCGCCGGGTTCTGGTGGTACGAGCGCCGCCACCCGCCCGCGAAGGTCGTCGCCCTCGTCGCCACGCTGGCGGCGCTCGCCGCGCTGGGCCGCATCGCGTTCGCGCCCGTGCCGTCGGTCAAGCCGACGACGACGATCGTGCTGATCGCCGGCTTCGCGCTGGGCGCCGCTCCCGGCTTCACCGTCGGCGCGGTCGCCGCGCTCGCCTCCAACCTGTTCTTCGGACAGGGCCCGTGGACGCCGTGGCAGATGGCCGCGTGGGGGCTGATCGGCGTCGCGGGCGCGCTGCTGGCCCACGCGTACGGCGGCCGCTCGCCCGGGCGCGTCGCGCTCGCGATCGCCTGCGCGGTCGCCGCGCTGGCGTTCGGCGCGATCATGGACCTCTCGACCTGGACGACGTTCGGGCGCCACACGCTGGGCGAGTACCTGGCGATCTCGGCGACCGCGCTGCCGTTCAACATCACCCACGCCGCCGGGAGCTTGGCGTTCGGCCTCGCGTTCGGACCGGCGCTGCTGGCCGCCCTCGAGCGGTTCCGAACGAGGTTCGAGATCGAGTGGGTCCCGGCGCCGCCGGGCGAACGGCCGGTCGCTCCCCCGATCGGCTAGGTTTCCCGCCGCATGAGATTGGGTGTCCCGAAGGAGACTGCGCCGGGCGAGACGCGTGTGGCGCTCGTCCCCGAGGTCGTGAAGCGCCTTGCCGGCAAGGGCCTCGAGGTCGCCGTCGCACCGGGCGCGGGCGCGAGCGCGCTCATCCCCGACTCGGCGTTCGCCGACGCGGGGGCCCAGCTGACCGACGACGTGTGGGGCGCCGACGTGGTGCTGAAGGTCGCCCCGCCGAGCGCCGAGGAGATCGCGCGCGTCGGCGACGGGTCCGTGCTCGTCGGCTTCCTCAACCCGCTCGGGGCGCCGCAGAACGCCCAGGCGCTCGCGAACGCGCGCGTCACCGCGTTCGCGGTCGAGGCGATCCCGCGGATCTCGCGCGCGCAGGCGATGGACGCCCTGTCGTCGCAGTCCAACGTCGCCGGCTACAAGTCGGTCATCCTCGCCGCCGAGCACCTCACGCGCTTCTTCCCGATGCTCATGACGGCGGCCGGCACGATCCCGCCCGCGAAGGTGCTGGTCCTGGGCGCCGGCGTCGCCGGCCTGCAGGCGCTGGCGACCGCCAAGCGGCTCGGGGCCAAGACCACCGGCTACGACGTGCGCCCCGAGGTCGCCGAGCAGGTGCAGTCGCTGGGCGCGACGTTCCTGGACCTCGGCATCTCCGCCGCCGGCGAGGGCGGCTACGCCCGGGAGCTGACCGCCGAGGAGCGGGCCCAGCAGCAGCAGGCGCTGACCGACGCGATCAAGGGCTTCGACGTCGTCATCACCACCGCGCTCGTGCCGGGCCGCCCGGCGCCGAAGCTCGTCACCGCCGAGGCCGTCCAGGGGATGGCGCCCGGCAGCGTGATCGTCGACCTGGCCGGCGAGACCGGCGGCAACTGCGAGCTCACCACGCCCGGCGAGACGACGGTCGTCCACGACGTGACGATCGCCTCGCCGCTGAACCTGCCCGCGTCGATGCCGCAGCACGCGTCGATGCTCTACGCGCGCAACCTGCAGGCGTTCCTGGACCTCGTCGTGGGCGAGGACGGGGCGCTGAACCTGGACTTCGACGACGAGATCGTCGCCGGCGCCTGCGTGGCGCGCGACGGCGAGGTCGTCCACCCCGGGGTCAAGAAGGCGCTGGAGGCCGCCGCCTGATGCTCGTCACCAACCTCGCGATCCTCGTGCTGGCCGGCTTCGTCGGCTTCTACGTCATCTCGAAGGTCCCGAACACGCTGCACACGCCGCTGATGTCCGGCACCAACGCGATCCACGGGATCGTCATCGTCGGCGGTCTGCTCGTGCTCGGCCTGTCCGGCGACGGGTTCCTCAACAAGCTCATCCTCGTCATCGCGATCGCCTTCGGCACGATCAACGTCGTCGGCGGGTTCCTGGTCACCGACCGGATGCTCGAGATGTTCAAGAGCAAGGACCCGAAGAAGGCCGCGGCGCAGGCCGAGGAGCCGGAGGGCTCCGCCTGATGTTCGCGAGCTTCCTGCAGGACCCGGACTTCATCCGGGTCTGCTACATCGTCGCCTTCGCCCTCTTCATCATCGGCCTCGGCGGGCTGACCGGGCCGCGCACCGCGGTCCGCGGCAACCGCATCGCCGCCGTCGGCATGGCGATCGCGATCGGCGCGACGCTGCTCACCGAGGGGATGGGCAACTGGGGCCTGATCATCCTCGGCATCGTGATCGGCACGGTCGTCGGCGTGCCGGCCGCGCGCAACGTGCGGATGACCGCGATGCCGCAGATGGTGGCGCTGTTCAACGGCGTGGGCGGCGGCGCGATCGCGCTGATCTCCTGGGCCGAGTTCCGCTCCAGCGACGGCTTCGACCACGTCGCGACCTACGTCGTGATCGCCTCGCTGTTCGCCGCGATCGTCGGGTCCGTGTCGTTCTGGGGCTCGAACATCGCGTTCGCCAAGCTGCAGGAGCTGATCAGCGGCCGGCCGATCGTGCTGCCGTTCCAGCAGGCCATCAACCTGGCGCTGCTGGCGGTCGCGGTCGGCTTCTCGATCGCGATCGCGTCCGGGACGACGAGCGAGTGGGTCTTCATCGGGATCCTGGTCGCGGCCGCGCTGCTGGGCAACTTCGTCGTGCTGCCGATCGGCGGCGCCGACATGCCGGTCGTCATCTCGATGCTGAACGCGTTCACCGGCCTGTCGGCCGCGGCCGCCGGCATCGCGCTCGACAACACGGCGCTGATCGTCGCGGGCATGATCGTCGGCGCGTCGGGCTCGATCCTCACGAACCTGATGGCGCAGGCGATGAACCGCTCGATCCCGTCGATCGTGGCGGGCGGCTTCGGCGGCGCCGGGGCGCTGCCGGCCGGCGGCGGCGACGGCGAGCAGCGCACCGTGCGGTCGACGACCGCCGCCGACGCCGCCGTGCAGATGGCCTATGCGTCGTCGGTGATGATCGTGCCGGGCTACGGGATGGCCGTCGCGCAGGCCCAGCACGCGGTGCGGGAGCTGACGCTCGAGCTGGAGAAGCGCGGGGTCGAGGTCAACTTCGCGATCCACCCGGTCGCCGGGCGCATGCCGGGCCACATGAACGTGCTGCTGGCCGAGGCCGACGTGCCCTACGAGCAGCTCAAGGAGATGGAGCAGGCCAACCCGCTGTTCCCGCGCACCGACGTGTCGCTGATCATCGGCGCCAACGACGTGACGAACCCGGCCGCCAAGGACGACCCGGGCAGCCCGATCTACGGCATGCCGATCCTCGAGGTCGACAAGTCGCGCAGCGTGATCGTGCTGAAGCGGTCGATGAGCAGCGGCTTCGCCGGGATCGACAACCCGCTCTTCTACGCCGAGAACACGTCGATGCTCTTCGGCGACGCGAAGGCCTCGGTGCAGGAGATCGTCACCGAGCTGAACGAGCTCTAGGACGCTCGCCAGGGGGCTCGGTCCCTGAGCGGGTGTTCGCCCAGGGGGCGAGACGCGCGGACCGCTCGCGCTCTGGACGAGGAGGGGCGCGAGGAGTACGGTCGAGGGGGTGAGCCCCGTGGTGGTGAAGGTGGCCGTGGGAGCGGTCCTCGCGGTGGTGCTGGTACGGGCGTTCGTGGGACCGCCGCCGGCGCGGTTGCGCCCGGTGCTGGTGCTCGTGTCCGGGTTCGCCGGCGTGGTCGGCTACCCGATCGGCGCGCTGATCGCCGCCGAGGGCCACGCGACCGCCGGCTCGGTCACGATCGGCGCGGCCGTGTGCCTGGTCTCGCTCGCCGCCTGGGGCGCGCGCGGGCCCGGCGACGACGGCGGCGAGCCGCGCGACGAGGATCCCGACCCGCCCGTGGACTGGGAGGCGTTCGACCGCGAGCGCGAGCGCTGGGAGCGGGCCGCCCACCGCTGACGTGCAGGGGGCGTCGGGGTTCCCCGGCCGGTAGTTGTATGCGCAACGGACTGATAGGCTGGCCGCGTGGAACTGGGAATCGTCACCTTCGCCGAGCGCACCGCCGACCCCGCGACCGGGGAGATCGTCAGCCCGCAGCAGCGCCTGCGGGACCTGATGGAGGAGATCGAGACCGCCGATCGCGTCGGCCTCGACGTCTTCGGCGTCGGCGAGCACCACCGGCCCGACTTCGCGGTCTCCGCGCCCGCGGTCGCTCTCGCCGCCGCGGCCTCGCGCACCGAGCGCATCCGCCTCACGAGCGCCGTCACCGTCCTCAGCTCCGACGACCCGGTCCGCGTGTTCGAGGAGTTCGCCACCCTCGACCTGCTCTCCGGCGGCCGCGCCGAGATCATGGCCGGGCGCGGCTCGTTCACCGAGTCGTTCCCGCTGTTCGGCTACGACCTCGAGGACTACGACGAGCTGTTCGCCGAGAAGCTCGACCTGCTGCTGCGGCTGCGCGGCGACGAGCCGGTCACGTGGTCGGGGCGGCTGCGCGCGCCGCTGCGCGACGCCGTCGTCCATCCGCGCCCGCTGCAGAACCCGCTGCCCGTGTGGATCGCGGTGGGCGGCAGCCCGCAGTCGATGATCCGCGCCGGCGTCCTCGGCCTGCCGGTCGCGCTGGCGATCATCGGCGGCACGCCCGACCGGTTCGTGCCGCTCGTCGAGCTGCACCGCCGGGCCGCCGAGGAGACCGGGCGGCCCGCGCCGGCGCTCGCGATCAACACCCACGGCTTCGTGGCCGACACCGCCGAGCAGGCGGTCGAGGCCTTCTTCCCGTCCTACCGCGAGATGATGAGCCAGATCGGGCGCGAGCGCGGGTGGCCGCCGATGACCCGCGAGCAGTTCGACGCGATGCGCGGCCCCGGCGGCTCGCTGACGCTCGGCTCGCCGCAGGAGGTCGTCGAGAAGATCCTGCGCCTGCACGACCTGTTCGGCATGCAGCGCTACCTCATCCACCTGTCGGTCGGCACCGTCGACCACCAGGCGGTGCTGCGCGCGATCGAGCTGTTCGGGACCGAGGTCGCGCCGGCGGTCCGCGAGGAGATCGCCCGCCGCGAGGCGGTCGCGGCCGCGTAGGGGGTAGGGGCGCCCGATGGGCGCGATCGCGATCGGCACCTCGAGCTGGTCGGACCCCGGCTTCGTCGAGGAGTGGTATCCGCCGGGCCTGCCGGCCCGCGACCGGCTGGCCTGGTACGCGCAGCGGCTGAGCGCGGTCGAGGTCAACTCCACGTTCTACGCGCTGCCGGCGCGGCGGACGGTCGCGCGCTGGTGCGCGTGCACGCCGGACACGTTCACGTTCGACGTGAAGCTCCACAGGCTGCTGTCGCGCCACAGCGCTCCGCCGTCGTCGCTGCCCCCCGACCTGCGCGGCGAGGTTCGCGTGACCGGCCGGCGCCCGCGGGTCGTGCTCGACGACGACCTCGAGGCCGAGATGGCCCGCCGCACGCTCGACGTGCTCCAGCCCCTCCGCGACCACGGCCGCCTGTCGTCGCTGCTGCTGCAGACGACGCCCGCGTTCATGCCCGGCGCGCACGAGCTGGCCGAGCTGGAGCGGCTCGTCGCGCTCGTCGCCCCGGTGCCCGTGGCGATCGAGCTGCGCCACCGCGGCTGGGTCGACCGCGACCGCCTCGAGGACACCCTGGCGTGGTTCGAGGGCGCCGGCGTCGCGTTCGTGTGCGTCGACGCCCCGCAGGTGCGCGCCCCGACGGCGATGCCGCCGATCGACGTCGTCACCCGCCCGGACCTGGCCTACCTGCGCGCGCACGGCCGCAACGCCGAGGGCTACGTGCGGGGGCGCACCGTCGCCGAGCGCTTCGGCTACCGCTACTCGGAGGCCGAGCTGCGCGAGCTCGCTCGCCGCGCCGAGTCGCTGGCCGAGAAGGCCGAGCGCGTGCGCGTGATGTTCAACAACAACCGCGGCGACGACGCGCCGGTCGCCGCGCTCGGGCTGAAGCAGATCCTGGAGGGCTACTAGCGGCCGAGCTCTGCTACGGTGGCCGGGTGGCAAGTGTTCCGAACACTCGCCCGAAGGTCGCCGACTCGCTGTTCGCGACCCTCCTCGACGCGATCCTCTCGGGCCGCTACGCCCCCGGCGAGCGGCTGCCCGCGCAGCGCGCGCTCGCCCGCGACCTCGGCGTGACGATGACCGCGCTGCGCGAGGCGCTCAAGCGGCTGGAGCAGATGGGACTGATCGAGGTCCGCCACGGGGCGGGGATGGTCGTCGCCGACGTACGCGAGCGCGGGACGCTCGACGTGCTCGCGCCGCTGCTGCTGCGCGGCGGGCGGATCGATCGCGACGTGCTCGCCGACGTGCTCGAGGCGCGCACGCTCATGCTCGCCGAGCTGGGGGCGCTGGCGGCGCGGCGCCGCACCGACGAGCAAGCCGCCCGGCTCGCCGGCCTGGCCGCGGCGATCGCCGCCGCGCCCGACGCGGCCGCCGCCCAGGAGATCGACTTCGCCTGGGCCACCGAGCTGGCCCAGGCCGCCGGCAACCTCGTGTTCGTCCTCATCCTCAACGCGATCCGCGGCGCGTACTTCGCCCACGCCGAGCAGCTGCGCGTCACCGCCGAGCACCGGCGGCTCGCGCCGCTCTACGCGGCCGCGGCGGAGGCGATCGCCGCGCGCGACGTCGAAGCCGCGCGCGAGGCCGTCCGCATGCTTGCGGGCGTCCAGCAGGAGGCGCTGACGTGAGGGCGCGCGCCCGCGACGTGTTCGCCGCGCTGATCGACGCCGCCGTGATGCCCGGTCCGCCGCTGCCGCCGCTGCGCCCGGACGGGGCGCCCGCGTTCCTCGACCGCCTGCTGGACCGGTCGCCGCGGCCGAACGCGGCCGGCCTCGTCGCCGCGCTGCTCGCGCTCGACGCGCTGCCCGCGGCCGCCGGGTGGGGCGGTCGCTTCCGCACGCTCGACGCGGCGGCGCGACGGCGCCTGCTGGACCGCTTCGACCACGTCCCGCTGGTCAAGGCGCTGCGCGGGCTCGCCCACCTGGCCTACTACGGCGAGAACGCGGCGGCGCGGGCGCTGGGGTACGACGCCGACGCGGTCCTGGCGCGGGCGCGGCGATGAGGACGCTGCGCGCCGACGTCGCGGTGGTGGGGACGGGCGCCGGCGGCGCGGTCGTGGCCAAGGAGCTGGCCGAGGCCGGGCTGCGGGTCGTGGTCGTGGAGGAGGGGGCGTGGCACCCGGTCGAGACGCTGACGGCGCGCCCGCGCGACATGCTCGTCGAGCTCTACCGCGACGCCGGCCAGACCGTGACGATTGGGTCGCCGCCGATCGTCCTGCCCCTCGGGAGGGCGGTGGGCGGCACGACGCTCGTCAACTCGGGCACCTGCTTCCGCACGCCCGGCCGCGTGCTCGCGCGCTGGCGCGCCGAGGACGGCCTCGACCTCGACCTCGACCTCGACTTCGACCGCGTCGAGCGCGAGCTGAACGTCGTCGAGGTGCCGCCCGAGCTGGCCGGGCGCAACGCCGAGCTGGTGCGCCGCGGCGCCGCCGCGCTCGGCCTGTCGGGCGGCTACCTGCGCCGCAACGTGCGCGGCTGCGTCGGCTCGGGCGTCTGCGCCTACGGCTGCCCGGCCGGCGCCAAGCAGCACGCCGGCGCCACGTACGTGCCCAAGGCGCTCGCCGCCGGCGCGCAGCTGCTCACCGGCGTGCGGATCCGGCGCATCCGCACCGGCCGCGGCGGCGCCGTGACCGGGATCGAAGGCGACGGCGTGCGCGTCGACGCGCCGCGCGTCGTGCTGGCCGCCGGCGCGATCCACACGCCGGCGCTGCTGGCCGCCAACCGGCTCGGCCGCTCGCCCGCGCTGGGGCGCAACCTCTCGATCCACCCGGCCACCGCGGCGCGCGCCCGCTTCGACGAGGAGGTCGTGCTGTGGGACGGGGTGCCGCAGTCCTACTTCGTCGACGCGCTCGCCGGCGACGGGATCATGCTCGAGGGCATCGCGGGGCCGCCCGACTACCTGGCGATGGCGACCCCCAGGCACGGGCCCGAGCACCGCGAGCTGATGCTCGATGCGCGCCGCCTGGCCCAGTTCGGCGTGATGGTCTCCGACACCGCGCGCGGCGGCGTGCGCAGCGCGCGCGGCCGTCCGCTCATCCGCTACGACCTCGCGCCCGCCGACGCGACCCGGTTCCAGCGCGGGCTCGAGCTGCTCGCCCGGATCTGGTTCGCCGCCGGGGCCCGCGAGGTCGTCGTGCCCGTCGCCGGCGTGCCGCCGCTGCGCGACGGCGGCACCGGCCCGCTGCGGGCCGCCCGCGTGCGACCGCGCGACCTCACGCTCATGGCCTTCCACCCGCTCGGCACCGCGCGCGCCAGCGCGGACCCCGCGCGCGGCGTCCTCGACCCCGACCTGCAGGTGCGCGGCACGTCCGGCCTCTACGTCGGCGACGGCGCGGCCGTGCCGTCGTCGCTGGGCGTCAACCCGCAGATCACGATCATGGCGCTCGCCACCCGGCTGGCCGGGCACATAGCCTGCCGGGTGTGATCGCACGCGCAGACGCACTCGAGGCCCTGACCGGTGACGTGTTCGACGTGGTCGTGGTCGGCGGCGGCATCACCGGCGCCGGATGCGCCTTCGACGCCGCCACGCGCGGCTACAGCGTCGCGCTCGTCGAGAAGCGCGACTTCGCCGCCGGCACGTCCAGCCGCTCGTCCAAGCTCGTCCACGGCGGGCTGCGCTACCTGCAGAACTTCGACCTCGGGCTGGTGCGCGAGGCGCTGCTCGAGCGCCAGCTCATGGTCACGCTCGCGCCGCACCTCGTGCACCCGCTCAAGCTCGTCGTGCCCGCGTTCGACGGCGCCCGCCCCGACCGCCTGATCGGCGCCGGCCTCAACCTCTACGACGTGATGTCGCGCGGGCGGCGCCGCCGCGGCGAGTTCGCCGAGTCGTGGAGCCCGGACCGCCACCGGATCATCGACGGCGCCGAGGTCGTCGAGCTGCTCCCCGCGCTCGCGGAGCGCAACCCGACCTCCGGCTACCTCTTCTACGACTGCCAGACCGACGACGCCCGGCTCGTGCTGACCGTCCTGGCCGAGGCCGAGCGCTTCGGCGCGGTCGTCGCCAACCGCGTCGAGGTGACCGAGCTCGTCGACGGCGGCGTCGCGGCCGTCGACACCGAGACCGGCGAGCCGCTGCGCATCCGCGCCGCGAACGTCATCAACGCGACCGGCGTGTGGGCCGACCGCCTGCGTCCGGGCGAGCTGCGCGACGAGGCCGACATCCCGCACATCCGGCCCAGCCGCGGGACGCACGTCACGGTCGCCCACGAGACGCTGCCCCTGGTGGCGGGCGCGATCGTCCCCGCCGGCGGCGGGCGCACGATCTTCGCGCTGCCCTGGCTGGGGCGGACGCTGCTGGGCACGACCGACAACGACTACGAGGGCGAGCTGGACTTCATCGCGCCCGACCCCGCCGACATCGACTACGTGCTCGAGGCGACCAACGCGTTCTTCGGCACGGCGCTGACCCCCGCCGACCTCACCGGCGCGTACGCGGGCGTGCGGCCGCTGATCTCCTCCGGCGATCCGAAGAAGTCGGTCGACATCTCGCGCAAGGCGGAGCTGTACGAGACGTCGTCGATGATCACGATCACCGGCGGCAAGCTCACGACGTGGCGGCGGATGGCGAAGATGGCCGTCGACCGGCTCGTCGAGCGCGACGCGCGCGACGCCCCGTGCCGCACGCACGAGATCCCGCTCGGCCAGGCGGTGGAGCCCGACTCGCTCCCGCGCGTCGACGGGGTGGCCGACGCCGCCTACCCGCACCTGGCCGGCCGCTACGGGCACGTCGCCCACGACGTCCTGCGCGTCGCGGCCGAGCGCCCGGAGTGGGCGCAGCCGATCGTCGGCGACCTCCCGGACCTGCTCGCCGAGGCCGTCCACGCCGTGCGCCACGACCAGGCGCGCTCGGTCGGCGACGTGCTCCTGCGGCGCACCCGGCTGGGCCTGCTGGCCGCCCGCGAGGTCACCTCCGAGCCGGTCGCCCGGCGGGTCGCCGCCGCGCTCGCCGCCGACCTCGGCTGGGACGAGGCGCGCATCGACGCCGAGGTCGGCCGCTTCCTCGCCGAGGCCGAAGCGGAGGGGATCGTCGGGACCGTCCCGTAACTTTCGCCGCTCCCACGGGTTGGCAGGCCCGTATCGACCCTTCTCCCCGCTGCGAGGTGCCCGAGCCGTTGCCGTCATGTCGTCGCCTGATCGCGCTGGCCGCCAGCGCCACCGCCACGCTCGTGCTGACCGTCGCGACCGCCCAGGCGGCGCTGTTCCCCGGTGAGGTGATCGACGGCCCCAACCCCGGCCTCCTGGCCGTCGGCGGCGCCGACATGGACCCCGCCGACGGGACCGGCGGCGTCGTCTACCTGCGCGAGGACGGTGGCGTGCCGCACGTGTTCGTCTCGCGGATCGTCGACGGGGTCTGGCAGCCGCCCGAGCGCGTCGACGGGTCGCTGGCGCCGCCCGCCTCCGACCCGGTGATCGCCGCCGGGACGCGCGGGAAGCTGATCGTGGCGTGGGTCACCGAGGGCGTGCTCTACGCCTCGATCCGCCAGAGCGTCGCCGCCGGCTGGAGCGGACCGCAGCCGGTCGGGGCGCCCGCGACACTGCCGGCCATCGACATGGGCTTCAACGACAACGCCTACCTGGCGTGGAGCACCGGCGAGGACGTGCACGCGGCGCGCCTCCCGCGCGGCGCCACGCAGTGGCAGCCGGTCTCGGGGCCGCTGGACCTCGACCCGGCCCGCCGCGCCGGCGGGCAGCCGAACCTGCGCCCGAGCATCGCCGTCTCCGCCGAGGGCCTGGCGCTGGCGGTGTGGGGCGAGGTCGACGGGGCCGGGCGCTCGCACGTCGTCGCGCGGCGCATCGACGGCACGCGCCCGTCGCCCGTCCCCGCCGACCTGACCGTCGACGAGCTCGAAGGCCGCGCGGGCGGCGACGCGGACGCGCCGATGGCCACGATCCAGTCGGACTCGAGCTTCGGCTGGGTCGTCTTCCGCCAGGCGTTCACCGACGGCGCGACCACCCAGGTGCGCGCGATCGCCCGGCACATGCGCGGCTCGCTGTTCGAGCCGCCGGTCGTCATCGACGGCCAGGGCTGGCCCGGCGACGACGCCGGCTGGCCGAGCATGGCGATCCAGGGCACCGGCACCGGCTTCTCGGCCGTGCCGCTGCGGTCGGGGCCGATCTTCGGCATGGCCGTCAACAGCGACGACGAGTGGACCCCGTTCGCGTCCCGGCTGGACTCGGCCCCGGTGCCGATCACGGGCCGCCTGCCGGTCTTCTACTCCGAGGACAAGAACGGCATGGTCGCCTGGCCGGCGCCCGACGGCATGCTGCGGATGCGGTTCGTCACCGGCATCGGCTTCCAGCCCGAGCAGCAGATCACCAAGCCCGAGCTCGGCCCCGTCGACTGGAACGCGGGCGTCGCGATGGCCGGCGACCGCTACCTGAACGCGATCATCGTGGCGATCCAGGGCGCCGGCGCCGAGCGGCGCCTGGTGTCGGCCGTCAACGACCGCGAGCCCGGCAACTTCTCGCCCGCGTCGTCGTCGCGCTGGTACCGGCGCGCGCCCGCGCGGCTGAGCTGGCGCGAGCCGACCGAGACGTGGGGCGACCTGCGCTACACGCTCGAGATCGACGGGCGTGCCGTCGGCACGACGCGTCAGCTCTCGTACCCGACCCGCAACCTGCGGCTCGGCTCGGGCACGCACCTGTGGCGCGTGCTGGCCATCGACTCGCGCGGGCAGGCGTCGGCGACGCCCACGCGGCTGCTGAAGATCGACCGCACGCCGCCGAACGTGACGATCTCGTTCCGGGGGTCGCGCCGGGCCGGCCGGCCGGTGACCGTCGACGTGCGCGCGATCGACCGCGACTCGGGCTCCAAGACGCCGCAGGTCTTCTTCGGCGACGGCACGATGGCCTATGGGCGCCACCTGCGCCACGTCTACGGGCGGGGCCGTCACACCGTGACGGTGCGGGCGAGCGACAACGCCGGCAACGTGCGCACGGCGCATCGCAGCATCGTGATCCGCTAGCGTTCGCAGCGCAATTGCGTCGCCGGTCGCTGTCCAACGCGACCGGACGCCCACCGACAATCCCATCCGAAGGAGCCATCCCATGGCCGTGCTGGACCGCCCCGCGCTCGAGGAGAGCCCGCTCGCCGACCTGCATCTGATCGCCCGCGAGCTCGGCATCGACGGCTTCCGCCGCCTCCGCAAGGCCGACCTCGTCGACGCGATCCTGGAGCGCCAGGGCGGCGAGGCCGCCGCCGCGCCCGCCGCCGACGAGGAGGCGGAGGAGAAGCCCAAGCGCCGCCGCTCGCGCCGGCGCAAGGACGCCGACGTCGAGGCTGACGCCGAGGCCGAGGTCGCCGAGGAGGCGGCCGAGGAGGGCGCCACCGAGGAGGAGGCCGAGGAACGCCCGTCGCGCCGCCGCTCGCGCCGCTCGCGCTCGCGCGACGAGGGCCGCGGCGAGCGCGAGGAGCGCGACGAGGAGGAGGAGAAGGCCGAGAAGATCGTCGAGGGCACGGTCGAGCTCCTCAGCAACGGCTCCGGCTTCCTGCGCGTCCACCCGCCGGAGCCCAGCGACGACGACGTGTACATCTCCGCCGCCCAGGTGCGCCGCTGCGAGCTCGTCTCCGGCGACGTCGTGACCGGGCCGGTGCGCGCGCCGCGCCGCTCGGAGCGCTACCCGTCGCTGGTGCGCGTGGACACGATCAACGGCCGCCCCGCCGAGGAGGTCAGCGAGGGCACGCCGTTCGACGAGCTGCCCGCCGCGTTCCCCAGCCAGCGCTTCTCGCTCGGCTCCGAGGACGCGACGCTGAAGGCGATCGAGTGGCTGACGCCGATCGGCCGCGGCTCCCGCGTGACGATCGTCGGCGCCGCCCGCTCGGGCAAGACCGAGGCGCTGCGGCGCCTGGCCGGCGCGCTCGCCGGCCAGGACGGCCTGGACGTGTCGGTCGTGCTCGCCGGCGCGCGCCCCGAGGAGATCACCGAGTGGAAGCAGTCCGCGCCGGGCGGCGTGGAGCCGGTCGCGACGCTGTCGCTGGCCGCCTCGCCCGACGCCCGGGCCGGCGCGATCGAGCGCGCGCTCGACACCGCCAAGCGGATCGCCGCCCGCGGCGGCAACGCGGTCGTGCTGATCGACACGCTGGCCGGCCTGCCGGCCGGCGCCGGGCGCCGCGCGCTGGCGGCCGCCCGCGACATCGTCGACGGGGGCTCGCTGACGATCATCGCGACCAGCGACGAGCCGGTCGGCGGCGAGACGACGGTCATCGCGCTGGACGTGGCGCTGACCTCGACCGCGCGCTTCCCGGCGCTCGACCTGGTCGCCAGCGGCACGCTGCGGCCCGAGCTGCTGGTCGGCGAGGCCGGGGCGGACGCGATCGCCCAGGCCCGCGCCTCCGCTCTCGGCTAGGGGAACGCTCGCCCAGGGGGCGAGGTTCCTCAGCGGGTGTTCGCCCAGGGGGCGAAACCCGCCGCGTCAGCGAGGGATGTAGGCGACCCGGCCCCACGAGGGCTCGGGCGCCAGCTCGATCGGCTCTCGATCGCGCTCGGGCTGGACGTACGCGAAGGTGTGCGACTCGGGGTCGAAGGCGATGTCGAGCTCGCCCTCCTTCACGCGCTGGTCCAGCCAGGCCGAGCGGAAGACCAGCCGCCGCAGCCAGTGCACGAGCGAGCGGTCGGCCGGGCCGACCAGCTCGGGCCAGCAGTCGTTGACGTGCTCCCCGAGCGGGGAGGTGGGGTCGGGGATCTCGCCGTTGACGGCGAGGTTGACGAGATCCTCGAGCTCGCTCTCGCCGAGCCGCTCGCGGACGAAGCCGAGCTTCATCGCCGCCTGCTCGCAGCGCTCCTGGAAGTCGCGCTCGTTGAAGGTGAACCGGAGCTCTCCGTACTCGAGGACGAAGTCCTCGCCGGAGTCGTAGTTGCCGCGTCGCTGTGTGTCCATCGTTGGGGTCGGGGCGCGCCGGCTCGTCTCGCCGGGGCGCGCCGTCGCGGCATTCTTCCCGAATCCTCCTTCGCCGCCAGGGCTGGGCGCGAAGTTGCACTACGGTCCCAGCCGATGAGCGAGCGCGGCGCGATCCTGGCACAGGCGGAGGCGATGATCGAGGCGTGGGAGGAACGTTTCGGTCCGTTCGACCGCCATCCGGCGACGAGGCCCGATCCGCAGCGGCTGCGCGACGGGTGGGCGGCGTTCGCCGAGCGGATGGCCGACCACTATCCGTTCTTCCACCCGCGCTACGCGGGGCAGATGCTCAAGCCGCCGCACGAGGTCGCGGCCGCCGGCTACCTGGCGGCGATGCTCATCAACCCCAACAACCACGCGCTCGACGGCGGGCCGGGGACGAGCGGGCTGGAGGTCGAGGTCGTCGAGCAGCTCGCGGGCATGCTCGGGCTGGCCTCGCCGTCGCTGGGGCACCTGACGTCGTCGGGCGCGATCGCCAACCTCGAGGCGCTGTGGGTGGCGCGCGAGCTGGCGCCCGGCACGGCGGTCGTCCACAGCGAGGCCGCGCACTACACGCACGCGCGCATGTGCGGCGTGCTCGGGGTCGAGGCGCGCGCGGTGCCCGCCGACGCGGCCGGGCGGATCGACCTCGACGCGGTCGAGGCCGAGTGCCGGCGCGGCGGGGTGGGGACGGTCGTGCTGACGACCGGCACGACCGGCGTCGGCGCGGTCGACCGCGTGGACGAGGCGCTGGCGCTGCGCGAGCGCTACGGGGTGCGGCTGCACGTCGACGCCGCGTACGGCGGCTTCTACGCGCTGCGCGCTGGGCGCGACGGCGTGCCGGCCGAGCCGTACCGAGCGATCGGCCGCTGCGACTCGGTCGTCGTCGATCCCCACAAGCACGGCCTGCAGCCGTACGGGTGCGGCGCGGTGCTGTTCGCCGATCCCGCCGTGGGCCGGCTCTACAAGCACGACTCGCCCTACACGTACTTCACCTCCGACGCCCTGCACCTGGGCGAGATCTCGCTGGAGTGCTCGCGCGCGGGCGCGGCCGCGGCGGCGCTGTGGCTGACGCTGCGGGTCCTGCCGCTGGAGGCCGACGACGGCCTGGGCGCGATCCTCGGCGCCTGCCGGCGGGCGGCGCTCGGGCTCGCCGGCCGGCTGCGCGACGACGACCGGCTCGCGCTGCTGGCCGAGCCGGAGCTCGACATCGTCGCCTACCACCCGCGGCGGGCGTCGCTGTCGGCGATCGACGCGGCCAGCGTGGCGCTGCTGGAGGTCGCGCTGGCGGATCCCGATGACCCGGTGTTCCTAAGCACGCTGCGGGTGGGGGAGGCCGCGTTCGCGCCGGACGTGGCGCGCGACGCGGACGGCGCGCGGGTGCTGCGCAGCGTGCTGATGAAGCCCGAGCACGAGCACGCCGTCGCCTGGCTGCACGAGCGCCTGCGCGCGTTCGCGGCCGCCGTCTGAGCGAGGGGGGCGAGGTTCGCGCGCGCCCCGCCTCGGGTGGGCATGACCGACGACGCCTTCACCGTGCTGGTCGTCGAGGACGACGACGCGACGCGGACGTTCCTGGCCGACAACCTCACCGCCGACGGCTACGAGCTGCTCACCGCCGACTGCGCGCGCGACGGCCTGCGGCTGATCGAGCGCAAGTACCCCGACCTCGCGCTCATCGACGTGGGGCTGCCCGACGGGTCGGGGCTGGACCTCGTGCGCCACGTGCGCGACGCGGACGGCGCGGGGTCCGACGTGAACCCGCTCATGCCGCTGCTGGTCATCAGCGGGCGCGCCGCCGAGCTGGACCGCGTGCGCGCGTTCGAGCGCGGCGCCGACGACTACGTCCTGAAGCCGTTCAGCTACGGCGAGCTGCGCCTGCGCGTGGCCGCGCTGCTGCGCCGCGCCCAGGGGCGCCGGGCGATGGGCCGCTGGCGGATCGGGTCGCTGAGCGTCGACGTCGCCGCGCGCGACGTGCGCGTCGACGGCGAGCGCGTGTCGCTGTCGCAGAAGGAGTTCGCGCTGCTGCGGATGCTCGCCTCCGAGCCGCACCGGGTCTTCACGAAGTCCGAGCTGCTGCGCGCGATCTGGGGGCCGGGACGGCTCGGCACGACGCGGACCTTGGACTCCCACGCGTGCCGCTTGCGCCACAAGCTGTCGGGGTCGGGGGAGCGGCTGGTGGTGAACGTGTGGGGCGTGGGCTATCGCCTGCTCGACGTCGCCGAGCGCGAGGCGGCGGCGTGATGGGCGCCTGGACCGTCGTGACGTTCGTGGTGGCCTCGCTCGCGCTGGCGCAGTGGGTGGCGGCGCGCCGGCGGCTGGAGCGCATCGCGCGGGCGGGGCACGAGCTGCGGGCGCCGCTGTGCGCGGCGCGGCTGGCCGCGCACGCGGCGGCGCGCGACGTCGGCTGGCTCGCGCTGGCGCCCGTCGACCGGGAGCTGGAGCGAGCCGCGCTGGCCGTGGAGGACCTCGAGGCGGCGCGGGCGGGCCGGCGCCTCGCCGACCGGCGCGACCGCGTGGACGTGCCCGGTCTGCTCGACGACGTGTGCCGTGCGTGGGCGCCGCTGGCCTGGCCGGTGGGGCGCGACCTGCGCGTCGAGCGCGGGGCGCCGGTGCCGGCGGTGGGCGGCGACGCGCGGCGCCTGGCGCAGGCGGTCGGCAACCTCGTCGGCAACGCGCTGGAGCACGGCGACGGGGCGATCGTGCTGCGCGCGCGCGTCGCGGGCGGCGCCGTGCGGATCGAGGTCGACGACGCCGGCGGCGGGCTGCGCGCGCCGCTGGGGCGCCTGACGCGCCGGCGCCGGTCGGGGCGCGGGGCGCGCGGACGCGGGCTGGCGATCGCGGCGACGATCGCGCGCCGCCACGGCGGCCGGCTGCGCCACGAGCCGCTGGCCGGCGGGTGCCGGCTCGTGCTCGAGCTGCCGCCCGCCGACCCCGCTGCGCTCGGCGGTCCCGAGCGCGTGCTCACGGGCGTGCGCTGGGGCGCCACCGTGCGGCCGTCCGCGCGGGACCTGCGGACGCTGCGATGAACCGGCGCCGGCGCGGGATCGTGCTCGGCGGGCTCGCGCTCGCGCTCGGCGCCCTGGCCGCCTCCGACGTGGCGGGCCGCGAGGCCGCGCTCGAGCGGCGGATCGGGCCGGCGGTGGACGTGGTCGTCGCGCGCCGCGCGCTGCCGGAGGGCAGGCTGCTCACAGCCGCGGACCTGGCCGTCCGCCGCGTGCCGGCGCGCTTCGCCCCGACGGGCGCGATCTCCCGCCCGGGCGAGCTGGTGGGGCTGAAGCTCGGCGCGCCGGTCGCCGCGGGCGCGGACCTGTCGGCGACCGCGATCGCGGACGCCGACGCGCCGCCGCCGGGCGCCCCGGTGCGCGCGGGCGAGCGGGTGGCCGAGGTCGTGGCGACGGGGAGCGCCGCGGCGATCCGGCCGGGCAGCCGCGTCGACGTGCTCGTCACGCGCGAGGCGACCGGCGACGCGGGCGGGCGCACGCTGCTCGCCCTCCAGGACGTCGAGGTGCTCGCGGCCGCGCCCGCCGCCGCCGACGGCGCTCCCGACGCTCCGGCCGGCGCGCGGGTGGCCGTCTCCCTGCGCGTCACGCTGCGCCAAGCCGTGTACCTGGCGGCCGCGCAGGCGTTCGCGCGCGAGCTGCGCCTGCTGCCCCGCGCCGCCGGGGACCGCCGCGAGGCCCGCCGCCCGCTCGTCGTGGCCGACACGCTCTGAGCGCCTATCGTCGGGGCCCGTGGGCACCGTGCTGAGCTGGAACGTCGCCGGTCGCGTGCGCTCGGTGCCGCGCAGGCGGCGGCGCTGGCGCGGCGCCCGGCCGACCTCGTCGCGCTGCAGGAGGTGCGCGCGAGCGCGTTTGCGGCGTGGCGGGCCGCGCTGGAGGCGCTCGGCTTCGCGCCGCCCGGCGCCACGCCGACGATTGTCGGCGACCTCACGCCGCGCTACGAGTCGCGCGAGGGCGAGGTGCAGACGTTCGCGCGCACGCGCGCGGGGCGACTGCGCGCGGACTACGGCGCGCGTCACGACGCCGCCGAGCTGGCGCTGATCGTCGGTCTGCGCGAGCACGGCTACGTCGACGCCTCCGCGCCGTCCACGGATACGGTCGGCGTGACCGCAGCCGGCTGTGGGGCACGGCAAGGGCGGCTACCGGCTCGACCACGTGATCGTCCGAGGCCTGCGGCCGGTCGCCTGCGAGTACGAGCACGACCGGCGCGACGCGGGCCTGAGCGATCACGCGGCGATGTGGGCGGACCTCGAGCGGTGACAGGATGGCGGGCGTGCGCCGCCTCGTCCTGCTCGCCAGCGCGGTCGTCCTCGTCGACACGATGTTCTACGCGGTCGTCGCGCCGCTGCTGCCCCACTACGTCGACGAGCTCAGGCTGACCGACACCGAGGCCGGCGTCCTGGCGGGCGCCTATCCGGCGGGGACGCTGGTCGGCTCGCTGCCGGCGGGCTGGCTGGCCGCGCGGTTCGGCGCCCGCAACACCGTGCTCGCCGGACTGGCGCTGCTGAGCGGGTCGAGCCTGGCGTTCGGGTTCGCCGAGCACGTGGTCGTCCTCGACGTCGCGCGCTTCGTGCAGGGCCTCGGCGGGGCGTGCACGTGGGCGGGCGCGCTGACGTGGCTGATCGCGATGGCGCCGGTCGAGCGGCGCGGCGAGCTGATCGGCGCCGCGCTGGGCGCCGCGATCGCCGGCTCCCTGGGCGGCCCGGTCGTCGGCGCGGTCGCCGAGGCGCTCAGCCCGCAGCTCGTGTTCAGCATGGTCGTCGTGGTCTCCGCGGCGCTGGCCGCCTGGGCGCTGCGCACCGAGCCGCCGCCCGGCGGCCTGGAGACCCAGGGCCTGCGCGACGTCGCGCACGCGCTGCGCGACCGCCACGTGAGCGTGTCGATGTGGCTGGTGATGCTGCCGGCGATGGCGTTCGGCGCGATCAGCGTGATCGGCGCCCTGCGCCTCGACCACCTCGGCGCGAGCGCCGCGGCGGTCGCGGCGACGTTCCTGGTCGCGGCGGCGGTGGAGGCGACGGTCTCGCCGCTGGTCGGCCGCCTGTCGGACCGCCGCGGACGCATGGTCCCGATCCGCGCGGGCCTGGTCGCTTCGGCGGTCGTGCTCGTGGCGTTCACGCTGCCGCGCCAGGCGTTCGTGCTGGCGGTCGTGATGGTGTTCGCGAGCGCCGCGCTCGCCCTGTTCTGGGCGCCGGCGATGGCGATGCTCTCCGACGCCGCCGACGCGACCGGCCTCCACCTCGGCCTCGGGTTCGCGCTGATCAACCTCGCCTGGGCGGCGGGACAGATGACCGGCGCCGCCGGCGGCGGCGCGCTGGCCGAGGCGGCCGGCGAGGCCGTCGCGCCGCTGCTCATCGCCGCGCTCGCGCTGGCGACGTTCGCGCTGCTCGCGGCCCGGCGCGCGCGCCGGGTGGCGACCACGGGCGCGTAGTCGAGCTCATGCCACCCGGCCCGCCGGTCCGCGGGTGTTCGCCTCAGGGCGAACACCCGCAATGGAACCGAGCCCCCGGACGCGGCGTGCTGCTGCGCCTGCACCAGGGCGTCTCCGCCGTCGCCCACACCGCGCTGCGCCCCGAGGCCCACCGCCTCGCCGCCGTCCTGGCCTGCGGACCCGGCGCCGTCCTCTCCCACGCCTCCGCGGCCGCCGCCTGGGGACTCATCGCCGATCGCGGCGCGCGGTTCGAGATCACCACCCCGACCGCCAGCGGCCGCACCCGTCCGCGCGTCAAGGTCGACCGCCGCGTGCCGCACCCCGCCGACCGCACCGTCCTCGATGCCGTCCCCGTCTCCACCGTCGCCCGCGCAAGATCCGCTCCGAGCTCGAGCGCGGCGTCCTCGGGCTCATCGGCCAGCACGGGCTCCCGCGCCCACACGTCAACCTCAACCTCCACGGCTTCGAAGTCGACCTGCACCGGCCCCGCCGCCGCGTCGCCGCCGCGCTCGCCGCGGTGCTGCGACCGCCGGCCTAACCCGGCGGCGTGCCGACGGCCGCGGTGCTCCCGACGCCGACGCACCGCGTCGCGCTCTCGCACCCGAGCCGTGGAAGGCCACCTCGCCGCTCAGGATGCCGGTGATCGTCGGACGGCGGGGGCGAATCGCCGCGGCGGCCGCCCTCGTCGAGGCATGGACGACGCACTGCACCAGCTCGCCGACCGGCTGCGCGAGCGGCTGATCCGGGGCGCGTCGACGGGGGAGGCGCCGCCGGCCGGCGCGCGGGACGGGGATCTGCACGAGCGCATCCGGGGGCTCGTCGAGCGGGAGGCGGCGCTGCTGGACGCGGCGGCGCGGGAGCGGCTCGTCGCGCTCGTGGCGGAGCGCTCGTTCGGGCTCGGGCCGCTGGAGCCGCTGCTGGCCGACCCGGAGGTCGACGAGGTCATGGTCAACGGGCCGGGGGAGGTGTGGGTCGAACGGCGCGGGCGGCTGGAGGCGACCGGGGTGGCCTTCGCGGGGGCGGCGGAGCTGCGGCACGCGATCGAGCGCATCCTGGCGCCGCTGGGGCGCCGGGTGGACGAGGCCGAGCCGCTCTGCGACGCGCGGCTGCCCGACGGCTCGCGCGTGAACGTGGTCATCGCGCCGCTCGCGCTCCGCGGGCCGGTCCTCACGATCCGGCGCTTCCGCCGGCGCGGCTTCACGCCTGACGAGCTGGTCGAGCTCGGGACGTGGACGGCGCCGCTGCGCGACCTCCTGGCGCGCGCCGTGGAGGCGCGGCTGAACATCCTGGTCAGCGGCGGCACCGGCTCGGGCAAGACCACGACGCTGAACGCGCTCTCGTCGTTCATCGGCGCGACGGAGCGGATCGTCACGATCGAGGACGCCGCCGAGCTGCGCCTCCAGCAGCCGCACGTCGTCCGCCTCGAGGCGCGCCCGCCGGGCGTGGAGGGGAGGGGCGAGGTCACGATCCGCCGCCTGGTCCGCAACGCCCTGCGCATGCGGCCCGACCGCATCGTCGTCGGGGAGGTCCGCGGCCCGGAGGCGCTGGACATGCTGCAGGCGATGGGCTCCGGCCACGACGGCTCGCTGTCGACCGTCCACGCCGGCTCCGCCGAGGAAGCGCTGCGGCGCGTCGAGACGCTGGCGCTCATGGCCGACGTCGGGCTGCCCCACGCCGCCGTGCGCGAGCAGGTCGCCTCCGCGATCGACCTGGTCGTCCACCAGTCGCGGGCGCGCGACGGGTCGCGCAGGGTCATCGCGCTCAGCGAGGTCGTGCGGGTCGCGTCGGGACCGGCCACCCGCGAGCTCTATGCGCTGCGCGACGGGCGGCCGGTGTGGCGGGCCGCGCTCAGCGACGGCCTCGCCGGCCGGCTGGGGCGCGTCGCATGAGCCGCGCGGTCGCGCTGGCCGGCGCCGCGGGCGCGCTCGGCGTCCTCGCCGCGTGGGACCTGATCGTCGCGGTCTCAAGCGGCGCCGGCGCCCGCGCGCTCGCTCGCGTCCTCGCGCCGCTGCGCCGCGCCGGCAGCGCCGGCGCGGCCCCCACCGCGGCCGAGCGCCGGCGTCTGGCGGCCCTGGCCGCCGCGGCGCTCCTCGCCGCCGGCTGGCTCGTCGCCGGCCCGCTCCCGGCGCTGCTGCTCGCCGCCGCCGGGCCGCTCGCCGCCGGCGCCCTCGTGCGCGCGCGCCGGGCCCGCTGGCGCGCCCGCCTCGCCGACCAGGCGCCGCTCGTCGCCCGCGCGATCGCCGACGCGCTCGCGGGCGGCCACTCGATTCGCGGCGCCGTCTCCGAGGCCGCACACGGCGGCGGCATCCCCGCGCCCGCCGGGCGGGAGCTGCGCGCGACCGCCGACGCGCTCGCCCTCGGCGAGCCGACCGACGCCGCGCTCGAGCGCCTGCGCGCGCGGGCCCGCGCGCCCGTGTACGACACGCTCGTCGCCGCGATCCTGCTCCAGCGCGAGGCCGGCGGCGACCTCGCCCGCCTCCTGCGCGACCTCGCCGCCGCGCTCGAGGACGCCGCCCGCTCGGCCCGCGACGCGCGCGCCGCCACCGCCCAGGCCCGCTTCACCGGCACGCTCGTCGCGGCGATGCCGCTCGGCGCGCTCGTCCTCGGCGAGCTGGCCCGCCCCGGCACCCTCGCCGGCCTGATCGGCTCGCCGCTCACGGCCGCCATGGTCGTGGCGGCCGTCGTCCTCCAGGCCGCCGGGATGCTGGCGATCCGCCGCCTCGGCCGGGTGGCGCGGTGACGGGCGCGGTCCTGTTGGCGCTCGCCGCCGGGCCGCTGGCCGCCGTCGCGATCGGCGACCTCGCCGCCGCCGGACCGCTGCGCTCGCGGAACCCGGCGCGACGTCGCGGCGCCCGCCTCCTCGCGCTCCTCGCCGCCCTCGGACGCCGCCTCGGCGTCGTGCCCGCGCCCGCCGACCTCGACGCCCGGCTCGCCGCGGCCGGGAGCCCCGCCGGGCTCGAGGCCCGCGACCTGATGGCGGTCAAGGGCGGCGCCGCGTTGGCCGCGCTGCTCGCCGCCGTGCCGCTCCTGACCGCCGCCCCGCCTCGCATGACCCCGGTCCTGGCCGCGGCGGCGGCCGCCGCCGGCCACCTCGCGCCCGACCTGTGGCTCCGGCGCCGCGCGCGCAGGCGAACGCGAGCGATGGCCCGCGAGCTGTCCGGCGTCCTCGACCTCCTGCGCGTCTGCGTCGAGGCCGGCCTGCCGGTCACCCGCGCCGCCGCCGAGGTCGGCGGCCGCCACGGCGGCCTGCTGGCCCGCGAGCTCGCCGCCTTCGCCGCGATCTCCGCGCTGGGCGTCCCACGCCCGCGGGCGCTCGCCCGCCTCGCCGCCGCGGCGCCCCTCTCGGCGATCGCCGCGCTCGTCGCCGCGATCGGCCGCAGCGAGCGCCACGGCGCGCCGCTCGGCCTCGCCCTGGCCGCCCTCGCCGCCGACGCGCGCGCCGAGCACGCCCGCGCGATGGCCGAGCACGCCGCGCGCGCCGCGCCGAAGATCCAGCTCGCGGTCGCGCTGCTGCTTGTCCCCGCGGTGATGCTGCTGGTCGCCGCGGCGGTGCTGCGGGGGATGGGCGTCGGGTAGGCGCGGACGTGTGGCACCTGACGGCCGCTATGCGGACGCCATGTGCCACACGTCGCGCGGACGGGCTACTTCAGCGTGATGACCAGCTGCGCGCGCGCGGTGTCCCCGTCGCGCCCGCTGCCGGCGATGACCGCGCCGAAGCGGTCCACGTACTTCAGCGCCTCGGCGCCGGCCGGGTCGCCGTCGAGGCCCAGCCCCTTGACGAACGCGCTGATCGCCGAGATGTCGACGAACAGGCCCGGCTGCACCCCGTCGAGCTGGCCGGCCGCGGCCTTGTAGGCCTCGTTGTCGGCCAGCGTGCTCTGCGGCGACAGCGCCGCCTCGACGGCGGGCGCGCCCAGCCCGATGACGAACTTGTCGCCGCCGCTGGCCACGATCACCGGGAACGGCAGGCTCGGCGACTGCACCTCGAAGCCGGCGTCGGCGCCGGCGACGCCGCTCAGGTTCCGCGGCCGCGCGCCGGTCACCACCTCGCCGACGACCTTGCGCAGCTTGCCGACCGCCGCCTGCGACTTCGCCGGGTCGTTCGACTGCACGACGAACGCGCCGCCGACGTTGGCGACCGTCGCGCCCTGCACGAACAGGCCGGCGTCGCCCATCCAGCTCAGGAGGTCGTTCTCGATGTCGACGCCGAGCGCCTGCTCGATCGCCTGGACCTGGGCGGAGACGTCCTCGCCCCCGACCGCCGACAGCTGCAGCGCCTGCTGGAGCGCGCTGCGCAGGCTCTCGCCGACGCCGGGGAAGCCGATGCCGAACCACGAGCCGCCCGGCAGGCCCTCGAGTACCGCGCTTGCGTCGCCGCCGCCCTCGCCGGCCGGCTGCGTCACGCCCTGGCCGAGCACGTCGACCTTGATGCGGTCGGCGTCGGCGGTCAGCGCCATCACGCTGGTCGAGCCGGCGCCCTGCGCGAGCTGCTGGCGGATCTGGCCCAGCACCTCGGCGGGCACGCCGCCGGAGCGGCCGACCGCGTTCAGGAGGCCCTCGGCGTCGACGTACGCCGTGGCGAGCGCGTCCTCGGCGCCGAGCCGCTCGAGGCCGTCCTCGTAGGCGTCGTTGTCGTCCATCGTCTCGACGTCGTCGCCGGTGACCGTGTCGACGACGACCTTCAGGCCGGCCTCGGTGCCGCTCACGACGAAGTCCTCCACCTTGGCGGAGACGTCGCCGTCGCCGTCGACCCAGTAGTCGACGTCCTTGTAGGTGCGCTTCTCCTTGCCGTCGGTGTCCAGGTCGACGTCGCCGATGTCGTCCATCGCCAGCAGCGCCGCGCCCTGCGGGTTCTCGCCCTCGAGGCTCGTGAAGAAGAGGCCGATGCGCTTGACCTTCTTGAGGTCGTCCCACTCCTCGTCGCTCGGCGGGTCCTCGCTGCTCTTGACGAGCCGCTCGATCTCCGCGCCGACGTCGTCGGTGCCGAGGATCTTGCGCAGGGCGGCCTCGGCGCCGCTCTGGGCGTCGCCGCCGTCGTTGACGGCGACCTCGGCGTAGAACGGCGCGGTCGCCGGGACGCCGTTCGCGGGCTCGGCGTCGCCGCCGGAGCCGCTGTCGCCGCAGGCGGCGGCGCCCAGCGCGAGCGCGCCCGCGCAGGCGAGGGCGATCACGGACCGTCGGCGACGGACGCGGGTGAGGGTGGACATGGCGGTTTCAGGCCTCCTGAGTCGAGCGGGGAGCCCGCGCGGGCACGGGGCGGGTCCCCGCCGGGCGGGTTCGAATCCTAGAGCGCACGGGTCGGACGGAACGCCGGTCTGCGTGCAAGGCGACGTGCAGCGCACGCGGCTGCAGCGCCGCTTGCGTCCCCGACCGGATCGGCGTCCCACCGCGCCCCACCGCGCAATCCCCTGCATCCATCGACCTTTCGTCCGCTGAGGAGGTCTCCATGGGGACCCAGGTGGGGGAAAGTGGGCAAGATGAGTTGCGTTGTGGAGGATTGTGGGGTACAACGCCGCCAGCGGACCGGGGTGGAGGAGCTCCTCCCACTCCTCCACCCCGGCCCGGAATCCCTTCCTTCTGTGATGAGCGCCCAGACCCTTGGCCTTCCGCGGCACGTTCGACTACTCGCTGGACGCGAAGAACCGGTTGACCGTGCCGGCGCGCTTCCGCTCCGCGTTGAGCGACGGGGTCGTGCTGGCCAAGCGGGTGGCCGGTTGCGTGGCGGTGTGGCGGCCCGATGAGTACGACGCGTACGTGCGCGCGGCGCTCGAGCGCTTCCATCCCCTCTCGCCCGAGGCGGAGCAGCTGGAGCGCTTCTTCTCGGCCAACTCCCACGACACCGAGCTCGACGCCGCCGGGCGCATCGGCATCCCGCCCTTCCTCATCGACCACGCCGGCCTCGGCAAGGAGGTCGTCGTCACCGGCGCCGGCCGCTGCCTGGAGATCTGGGACCGCGCCGCGTGGCAGGACTACAACGCCCGGCTCACGGACACCGTGGCCGACATCACCTCGCGCCTTGGCGATGCTGGCTGAGCTCATGTCCGAGTCGCACATCCCCGTTCTGGCCGACGAGGCGATCGCGCTCCTCGATCCGCAGCCGGGGGAGACCGCCGTCGACGCCACGTTCGGCGCCGGCGGCCACGCCCGCCGCCTCGCCGAGCGCATCGGGCCGACGGGCACGCTCATCGCGATCGACCGCGACCCTGCCGCCGAGGAGCGCTTCGAGCGGATGGCCGCCGAGGTGGACTGCGCGACGCGCTTCGTGCGCGCCGACTTCGCCACCGCCCTGGAGGAGCTGGTCGCCGAGGGCGTGCGCGCCGACTGCGTGCTGCTCGACCTCGGCGTCAGCTCGATGCAGATCGACACGTGGGAGCGCGGCTTCTCCTACGCCTACGACGCGCCGCTGGACATGCGCATGGACCCGACCCAGGAGCTCGACGCCCGCACGGTCGTCAACACGTGGGACGAGCGCCGCCTCGCGCGCGTGCTGCGCGAGCTGGGCGAGGAGCGCTACGCCCGCCAGATCGCCCGCGCGATCGTGCGCGAGCGCGCCAAGCGCCCGCTGGAGACCACCAACGAGCTGGTCGAGGTCGTCAAGCAGGCGGTTCCGGCGCCCGCCCGCTTCGCCGGCGGCCACCCCGCCAAGCGCACGTTCCAGGCGATCCGGATCGCCGTCAACGGCGAGCTCGAGCAGCTCGATCGCGCGCTGCCCGCCGCCTGGGAGCTGCTGCGCGAAGGTGGCCGATTTGCAGGGATCTCCTTCCACTCGCTCGAAGACCGGCGGGTGAAGCGCTTCCTCGCCGAGCGCGCCCGCGGCTGCATCTGCCCGCCGGATCTGCCCGTCTGCGCGTGCGGGCGCACGGCGGAGGCGGCGCTCCTGTCGCGCCGCTCGATCTCGCCGTCGCCCGAGGAGCTGGCCGCCAACCCGCGCGCGGCCTCCGCGCGCCTGCGCGCCGCCCGCAAGCTGCGTCCCGAGGAGCGCGCATGACCCCGCCTCCGTCGACCGCCGCCGCGACCGGCCATGCCCGCTCGCTGCGCCGCGGCCCCGGCGGGTCGCGCCCCGCGCGCCGCGTCTCGGGCCCGTCGCGCGCCGCCGGCGGCGCCCGCGCCGCACGCGCCGCGGCCGCCGCCCGGGTCGCGTCCCGTCCCGCGCTGCGCCAGGCTCCGCGCCGGCCCGCCGCGGCCGGCGGCGCCGCCACGCTGCCGATCCCGCTCGTCGCCCGCCTCGGCGCCGTCGTCGAGAGCCGCTGGCTGGACCGCCTCCTGCGTGGCCGCGGCTGGATCGTGCTCGTCGCCGTCGGCCTGATGGGCCTCGTCTTCCTGCAGGTGTCGCTGCTGAAGCTGAACGCCGGGATCGGCGCCGCGGTCGAGCGCGCGGCCGTGCTCGAGCGCGAGAACGCCGACCTGAACGCCGAGATCTCCAAGCTGGCCTCCAACGACCGCATCCAGCAGCTCGCCACCCGTGCCGGCATGGTCCTCCCGCCGTCCGACGACGTCCGCTACCTCGGCAAGCACGGCAAGCGGGTCGGCGGCTCGTCCGTCGCGCTCGTGCCCTCGCAGGCCGAGGCCTCGACGGCCACCCTGCCGACCGTGCCGACCACCGAGGGCGAGCTCGCGCCCGCCGATCCCGGCACGGCCGCGACGACGACGGACCCGGCCGCGACCGCCACCGAGCCCCAGACGACCTCGTCGGTGCCGCTGACGCCCGAGCAGCGCGCCCAGCAGCAGGCCTCCGGCACGACCGGCGCCGCCCCCGCGGACCCGGCCGCCGCCGGCACCACCGCCACCGCGCCCGCGCCGGCCGACGGCGCCGCCGGCGCGACCGGGGACGCGCCCACCGCCGGGGCCGCCGTCGGCGGCGCCGCCGCCACCGGGGGGTAGCCCGATGGGCCTGACCGACCGCCGGATCGGCCTCCTCTTCCTCGCGTTCTTCGGGCTGCTGGCGCTCGCCGGCCTGCGCTCGGGCTTCCTGGGCACGGTGAAGGCCAGCGGCCTCAAGCACGCGGCGGCCACCCAGCAGGTCTCGACCGTCGAGGTGCCCGCGCGCCGCGGCTCGATCATCGACCGCCAGGGCGTGCGCCTCGCCGTCTCCGAGCCCGCCAACGACATCGCCGCCACGCCGTACCTGATCCAGGATCCGGCCGGCACCGCCGCCAAGCTCGCGAAGATCCTCGGCGTCGACGAGGACGAGGTGCTGCGCGACCTCACGCGCCGCGACACCGGGTTCGTCTACATCGCCCGCAGCGTGCCCGCCGACCTGGCCGACCAGGTCGCCGAGCTGAAGATCGAGGGCATCGACCTCATCTCCGCCAGCCGGCGCACGTACCCGCGCAGCTGGCTGGCGTCGCAGGTGCTCGGCACCGTCGGCATCGACGGCGAGGGGCTCTCCGGCCTCGAGTACGCCGCCGACGACCTGCTGCGCGGCCAGGACGGGCGCCGGCGCCTGACCAAGGACGCGATCGGGCAGCCGATCGCCGTCGAGGACGAGGTGCCCGCCAAGCCGGGCAAGACGCTGCGGCTGACGATCGACGCGGCGATCCAGTCCAAGGCCGAGGCGGTCCTCGGCGGCGTCGGACAGGTCTACAAGCCCAAGGGCGCCTCGGCGATCGTCATGGACCCCGACACGGGCGAGATCCTGGCCCTGGCCAACTGGCCGCGCGTCGACGCCAACGACCCGGCCGGCGCGCCCGAGTACGCCCGCCAGAACCTCGCCACCGGCACCACGCTCGAGCCGGGCTCGACGTTCAAGGCGTTCACGGTCGCCGGCGCGTTGGAGGACGGGAAGGTCACGCCGAACACGAGCTTCAACCTCGCCCCGACGATCCAGGTCGCCGACCGCGTCATCGGCGAGTCGCACGAGCGCGGCTGGGCGACGATGACGACCGGGCAGATCCTGGCCCAGTCCAGCAACGTCGGCGCGATCACGATCGGCCTGCGACTGGGCAAGCGGCGCTTCGACCACTGGGTCCGCAAGTTCGGCTTCGGCGAGCCGACCGGCGTCGACCTACCCGGCGAGGAGCGCGGCATCGTCCCGACCCCCGACGAGTACTCGGGCTCCTCGATGGGCAACCTGCCGATCGGCCAGGGCCTGGCCGTCACGCCGATGCAGATGGCGGCCGCCTACGCCGCGATCGCCAACGGCGGCGTGCTGCGCACCCCGCACGTGATCAAGGAGGCCGGCGGCCGGGAGGTCCGGCCCGACCGCGGCCGGCGCGTGATCTCGCCGCGCACCGCGGCGCAGATCCGCGACATGCTGCAGGGCGTCCTCAGCCCCGACGGCACCGCGTCCGAGGTGTCGGTGCCCGGCTACGAGCTGGCCGGCAAGACCGGCACGGCGAACAAGGTCGACACCGAGACGGGCGAGTACTCCAAGACCCGCTACATCGCGTCGTTCGTGGGCTTCGCGCCGGTCGACGACCCCCAGCTGCTGTGCGCGGTCATCGTGGACGAGCCCCAGGGCGCCTACTACGGCGGCCAGGTCGCGGCGCCCGCGTTCGGCCAGATCATGGCGTTCGCGCTGCCCTACCTGCGCATCGCGCCGAAGTGAGCCCCTTCTAGGATCGTCGCGTGCGCTTGGGAGAGCTCGTCGACGTGCCGCTCACGCCCCCGGCCGCGGACGTCGAGATCGGCGGGCTGGCCTTCGACAACCGGGTCGTGGAGCCGGGGACCCTGTTCTTCTGCGTGCCCGGCTTCACCCGTGACGGGCACGACTACGCCGCCGACGCGGTCGCGCGCGGCGCCGCCGCGCTCGTCGTCGAGCGCGAGCTGGACCTCGGCGTGCCGCAGGTGCGCGTGCCGTCGGCCCGCGCGGCGATGGCGCCGATCGCCGCGCGCTTCTGCGGCGACCCGACCGCGCGCCTGCAGGTCGTCGGCGTCACCGGCACCAACGGGAAGACGACGAGCTGCTTCCTCATCCGCGAGCTGGTGGAGGCCGGCGGCGTCCCGACCGCGCTGCTGGGCACCGTGAAGTCGGTGATCGGCGGGCGCGAGGCGACGCTCGAGCGCACGACGCCCGAGGCGATCGAGCTGCAGCGGGCGTTCGCGGCGATGGTCGAGGCCGGCGACCGGGCGTGCGCGATGGAGGTGTCCTCGCACGCGCTGGAGCTGCACCGCGCCGACGCGATCCACTGGAACGTCGCCGTGTTCACCAACCTCACGCAGGACCACCTCGACTTCCACCCGACGATGGAGGACTACTACCTGGCCAAGCGGCGCCTGTTCGAGCGTGCCGCGCAGGAGGGCGGCACGCTCGTCGTCAACGTCGACGACGCCTACGGCCGGCGCCTGGCGCGCGACTTCCCGCAGGCCGTCACGACCGGCATCGAGCACGACGCCGCGGTGCGCGCCACCGACGTGCGCTCGACGCTCACCGGCAGCACGTTCCGCCTCGACGGCGTCGAGCTGCACACGCCGCTGCCGGGCCGCTTCAACGTCGCCAACGTCCTCGGCGCGGTGGCCGCCGCGCGCGCGCTGGGCGTCGCCGACGACACGATCCGCGCGGCGCTGCCGCGGGCCGGCCGCGTGCCCGGCCGCTTCGAGCCGGTCGACGAGGGGCAGGGCTTCGCCGTGCTCGTCGACTACGCCCACACGCCCGACTCGCTGGAGAACGTCCTGCGCGCCGCGCGGGAGCTGACGACCGGCCGCGTGATCGTCGCGTTCGGCGCCGGCGGGGACCGCGACCGCACGAAGCGCCCGCTGATGGGCCGCGCCGCCGCGCTCCTGGCCGACGAGGTGATCGTCACCTCCGACAACCCGCGCTCCGAGGACCCGGACGCGATCATCGCCGAGATCCTCGACGGCATCGAGGACCGCGCCCGCGTGCGCACCGAGCCCGACCGGGCCCGCGCGATCGCCCTCGCGGTCGACCTCGCGCGCGACGGCGACGTCGTGGTCGTCGCCGGCAAGGGCCACGAGCAGGGCCAGGAGCTGGCCGGCGGGCGCAAGATCCCCTTCGACGACGTGACGGTGGCGAGGGAGGCGCTGCGTGCACGCCTGGTCGCCTGAGCAGGTCGCCGCCGCGGCCGGCGCGCGGCTGCTCACGGCGGGCGGCGACCACGGGCCGCGCCGCGCCGTGATCGACTCCCGCGAGGCCGGCCCCGGGGACCTGTTCGTGGGCCTGCCCGGCGAGCGCCACGACGGCGGGCGCTTCGCCGCCGCCGCGCTCGGCGCCGGGGCGTGGGGGACGCTGACCGCGCCCGCGCACGCCGAGGCCGCGGCGCAGGATGCGCCCGCCGGCGCCGCGGTGCTGGCCGCCGACGACCCGCTCGCCGCGCTGCAGCGCCTGGCCACCGCCTGGCGGCGCGCGCTCGGCGCCAAGGTCGTCGGCATCACCGGCTCGGCCGGCAAGACGTCCACGAAGGACCTGCTGGCCGGCATGCTGCGCCCGCACCGGCGCACGGTCGCCACGCCGCAGAACCTCAACACCGAGATCGGCCTGCCGCTCACGATCCTGTCGGCGCCCGGCGACACCGAGGCGCTCGTGCTGGAGATGGCGATGCGCGGCCGCGGCCAGATCGCCGAGCTCGCCCGGATCGCCGAGCCCGACGTCGGCGTGATCGTCAACGTCGGCCCGGTGCACCTGGAGCTGCTGGGCAGCGTCGAGGCGGTCGCGGCCGCCAAGGCCGAGCTGATCGCCGGCCTGCCCCCGGGCGGCACGGCGATCGTCCCCGCCGCCGAGCCGCTCCTGGACCGCCACCGCCGCGACGACGTCGACTGGGTCACGTTCGGCCCCGGCGGCGACGTCGACGACCTCGGCGACGTCGAGATCCCGTTCGACAGCGCCCACATGCGCCGCAACGCGCTGGCCGCGCTCGCCGCCGCGCGCGCGATCGGCGTGCGGCCGTCGGGGCGCATCGAGGTCGAGCTGTCGGCTCGCCGCGGCCAGCGGATCGAGCTCGAGCGCGGAGCGGTCGTCGTCAACGACTGCTACAACGCCAGCCCGATGTCGATGCGCGCCGCCCTCGACGAGCTCTCGCGTGCGCCGGGCCGCCGCGTCGCGGTGCTCGGCGACATGCTCGAGCTCGGCCCCGACGAGGTCCGCTACCACCGCGAGATCGGGGCGTACGCGCGCGAGCGCGCCGACCTGATCGTCACGGTCGGCCCGCTGGCCGCCGAGATGGGCGGCGACCACGCCGTGCCCGACGCCGAGGCCGCCGCCGCGCTCGTCGACGAGATCGCCCGCGAGGGGGACACCATCCTGGTGAAGGCCTCGCGCGGCGTCGGCCTCGAGAAGGTCGCCGAGGCGCTCTGATGGGCGAGGTCCTGATCGCCGGCACGGCGGCGCTCCTGCTGTGCGTGTTCCTGTCGCCGCGCTTCATCGCGTTCGTGCGCGTGCGCGAGTTCGGCCAGCACATCCGCGAGGAGGGGCCGGAGGGCCACCACTCAAAGGCGGGCACGCCGACGATGGGCGGGATCGTGATCTTCGCCGCGGTGTCGGCGCCGTTCCTGATCCTGTCCGAGTACGACTGGCGCTCGGTCGGGGTGTTCGTCGTGGCGATCCTGTGCGCGCTGCTGGGCTTCGCCGACGACTACACGAAGATCATCAAGCGGCGCTCGCTGGGCCTGCGCGCGCGCACGAAGCTCGGCTTCACGATCGCGATCTCGATCCTGCTGTGGTGGATCGCCACCCAGAAGGCCGGCCTGCCGCCGACGCTGCGGCTGCGCTTCGTCGACGCCCAGATCGACCTGGGCATCTTCTACCTGCCGCTCATCTACCTGGTCGTGGCCGGGACGACGAGCGGCGTGAACCTCACCGACGGCCTCGACGGCCTGGCCGCCGGGTGCGCCGCGATCGTGGTGCTCGCCTACATCGGGATCACGTCGATCACCGCCGGCCAGCAGGACCTGGCGCTGCTGTCGGGCTGCCTGGTGGGCGCGTGCGTCGGCTTCCTGTGGTTCAACGCGTTCCCGGCCACGATCTTCATGGGGGACACGGGCTCACTGGGCCTCGGCGGCGCGATCGCGGGTCTGGCGATCATGACGAAGACCGAGGTGCTGCTGATCCTGCTCGGCGGGATCTTCGTGATCGAGGCGCTGTCGGTGCTGATCCAGGTCTTCTCGTTCCAGACCTTCCGCAAGCGCGTCTTCCTGATGGCCCCGATCCACCATCACTTCGAGATGATGGCCTGGTCGGAGACGAAGATCATCCTGCGCTTCTGGATCGTGGCCGCCGTCTGCGCGGCCATCGGCTTCACGATCTACCAGCAGGGCATCTCCTGACGCGGTAGGAATCGGCGCGGGCGCGGCGAACCCGTGCCTGATGGACCGACCTCGCGCCGCCGCCCGCGAGCAGCCCCTGGAACACCGGATCCTGCTCACGGCCACCCTCTGCCTGCTGGCCGCCGGCGCCGTGATGGTCTACAGCGCCTCGTCGGCCCGCACCCTGCTCGAGGGCCAGGGCGACGGCAGCTACTACCTCGTCAAGTACCTCATGTACGGGGTCCTGGGCTTCATCGTCATGCAGGTCGTGGCGCGCATCGACCTGCGCGCCGTGCGCGACGTCACCCCGGTGCTGCTGGGCCTGTCGTTCGTCCTGCTCGTCGCGGTGAAGCTGCCGGGCGTCGGCGTCGAGGTCAACGGGGCGACGCGCTGGGTCGGGTTCGGCCCGCTGCAGTTCCAGCCCAGCGAGCTGATGAAGCTCGCGCTCGTCCTGTACGCGGTGCGGCTGCTGACCGACAAGCCCAAGCTCGTGCTGACGCTCAAGGGCCTGATCAGCCCGCTCGGCTACGTCGTGGGGGCGGCGCTGCTGCTGATCGTCAGCCAGCCCGACCTCGGCACCGCGCTCGTCGTCGGCTTCACGATGATGGCGATCCTCGTCGCCGCCGGGATGCCGGTGAGGCTGCTCGTCCGCTGCGCCGGCGCGGCCGTCCTGCTCGTCACGCTGTTCGCGCTCTCGGAGCCCTACCGGCGCGACCGCCTCATCTCGTTCCTCGATCCGTGGGCGCACGCCGAGTCGATCGGCTTCCAGTCCGTGCAGGGGCAGATCGCGATCGGCTCCGGCGGCCTGGTCGGCCGCGGCCTGGGCGAGTCGGTCCAGAAGATCTTCTTCCTGCCCGAGGCGCACACCGACTTCATCCTGGCCGTCATCGGCGAGGAGCTCGGCGTCGTCGGCATCTGGGCGCTGCTGTTCCTCTACGGGCTGATCGCCTACGCCGGGCTGCGCGCCGCCAAGGCCGCCCAGACCGCGTACGCGAAGCTCCTGGCGACGGCGATCACCTCGATGATCATGTGCCAGGCGCTGCTGAACCTGTTCACGGTGCTCGGCATGGCGCCGCTGACCGGCGTGCCCCTGCCGTTCATCTCGTCGGGGTCGTCGTCGCTGCTCGTGCTGCTCGCCGGGATGGGGCTGCTGCTGAACGTCGCCTCGGGCCGCACGACGCACCTGCGCGCGGTTCGGTCAGGATCAGGGCATGGCAGACGAGCGAACCGACCCGCCGCCGCGGGTCCTCATCGCGGCGGGTGGCACCGCGGGGCACGTGGTGCCGGCGCTGGCGGTCGCCGCCGAGCTGCGGGCTGAGGGCGCGACGGTCGGCTGGGTCGGCGGCGACCGCGCCGAGGCCGAGCTCGTCCCGGCCGCGGGCATCCCGCTGGAGCGCATCCGCGTCAGCGGCCTGTCGCGCACGAACCCGCTGCGGGCCGCCCGCTCCGCGCTGCAGGCGATCGGCGCCCTCGTGCGCGCGTGGCGGATCGTCGGGCGCGAGCGGCCGGACGCGGTCATGGGCGGAGGCGGCTACGTCGCCGGCCCGGTCGGCGCCGCCGCGGTGCTGCGGCGCGTCCCGCTCGTGCTGACCGAGGCCGACTCGCACCTGGGGCTGGCCAACCGGCTGCTCGCCCCGTTCGCCCGCCGGGTCTGCCTGGCCTTCCCGATCGCCGGGCGCGACGCGCCGCGCTACCTCGTCACCGGGCGCCCGGTGCCGCCGCCGGTCGAGGACCGCGCCGCGGCACGGGCCCGCTTCGGCCTGCCCGACGACGCCCGGGTCGTGCTCGTCTTCGGCGGCTCGCTGGGCGCCCGGCGCCTCAACGAGGCGGCGGTCGAGGCGTTCGCCGACGCGCCGTACTGGGTCCTGCACGCCAGCGGGGTGCGCGACCACGACGACCTGCGCCCGCGCGTGCGCTCGCCCCGCTACGTGCTCGAGCCCTACATCCAGCCGTTCGGCGACGCGCTCGCCGCCGCCGACCTCGTCGTCGCGCGCGCCGGCGGATCGATCTTCGAGATCGCCGCCCACGGGCGCCCGGCCGTGCTCGTGCCCTATCCGCACGCCGCCGCCGACCACCAGACCGGCAACGCCCGCTGGATGGCGGACGCCGGGGCCGCCGTCGTGGTCCTCGACGGCGAGCTGGACGCGGCGCGCCTGCGCGCCGAGGTCGACGCGCTGCTGGGCGATCCGGAGCGGCTGGCCGCGATGGCGCGCGCGTCGGCGGCGATCGCCCGCCCGGACGCGGCGGCCCGCATCGCCGCCGAGGTGCTGGCGGCGGCGCGCGGCCGGTGAGGCCGGGGCCGGCCGTACGATGGCCGCCGTGAGCGATCGACCCTGGAGCGGGCGCCGGCTGCACGTGCTCGGAATCGGCGGCGCCGGCATGAGCGCCTACGCGCTGGCCGCGCAGGCGCTCGGGGCGCAGGTGACCGGGTCCGACCAGGCCGACTCGCCCTACGCGCAGGAGGTGCGCGCGGCCGGCATCCCGGTCGCGCTCGGACACGACCCCGCCAACCTGCCGGCCGGGCCCGACGTCGAGGTCGTCGTCTCCAGCGCGATCCCGGCCGACAACCCCGAGCTCGCGGCCGCGCGCGAGCGCGGCCTCCCGGTCCGCTCGCGGGCGGATCTGCTCGCGCAGCTCACCGCGCTGCGGCGCACGATCGCGGTCGCCGGCGCGCACGGCAAGACGACCACCTCGTCGATGATCGCCCACGTGCTGCTGGGCTGCGGCCTGGATCCCGGCTACCTGATCGGCGGCGTGCTGCGCACCACCGGCGCCAACGGGGCGTGGGGGACCGGCGAGTGGCTCGTCGTGGAGGCCGACGAGTCCGACGGCTCGTTCCTCGACCTCGACGTCGAGCTCGCGGTGGTGACGAACGTCGAGCTCGACCACCACGCCCGCTGGGGCTCGCTCGAGGAGCTGCGGGCCGCGTTCGCCGCGTTCGAGGCGCGGGCGCGGCAGGTGGTGGCGTGGGAGGAGCCCGCCGACGTGGCGCTCGCCGACGGCGGCTCGACGTTCACGTGGCGGGGGCGGACCGTGCGCCTCGCCGTCCCCGGCCTGCACAACGCGCGCAACGCGGCGGCCGCGCTGGAGGCCGCGCGGCTGGCGGGGGTGGACGAGGCGGACGCGGTCGCCGCGATCGCCACGTTCGCCGGCGCCGGGCGGCGCTTCGAGCGCCTGGGCCTCACCGCCGCGGGCGCCCTGGTCGTCGACGACTACGCCCACCACCCGACCGAGGTCGCGGCGACGATCGCGGCGGCGCGCACGCTCGGCGAGCCGGGGCGCGTCGTCGCCGTCTTCCAGCCGCACCTGTACTCGCGCACGCGCGAGCTCGCGCAGGAGTTCGCCGACGCCCTGGCGACCGCCGACCTGGCGGCCGTGCTCGACGTGTACCCGGCGCGCGAGCGCGCGGAGGACTTCCCCGGGGTCAGCGGCGCCACGATCGCCGACCGCGGCCCCGCGCACGTGACCTCCACGCCGGCGTTCGCCGACGTCCTGGCGACCGTGGCGCCCGGCCTGCATGCCGGCGACGTCGTCCTGGTGATGGGCGCCGGCGACGTGTACCGGCTGGGCCGCGAGCTCGTCGCCTGAGCGGCAGGCAGGGCCCGCGGCGGCGCGTGTCGAACAGGGTCCTGGCATGGCCGTGGCCACTCGTCGACTGCTGCGCGTACGCGCCCGTGTGTGGGCCGCCGTCGCGATCGTGCTCGCGCTGGCGGCCACCGGCGGCTGGTTCTGGCTGCGCGACTCCTCGCTCGTCGGCGTCGAGCAGGTGACGATCACCGGCCTCACGGGCCCGGGGTCGCGGGCCGTGCGCGACGCGCTCGACCAGACCGCGCGCGAGATGACGACCCTGCACGTCGACGAGGAGCGCCTGCGCCGCGCGGTCGCGGTCTACCCGCAGGTCAAGGACCTGCAGGTGGAGGCCAAGCCGCTGCACGAGCTGCGCATCCACGTCGTCGTGCGCACGCCGGTCGCCGCGCTCGCGGCCAACGGGCAGCGCACGCCGGTGGCCGCCGACGGCACCCTGCTGCGCGGCCGCATCTCGCCGGAGGGCCTGCCGGCGGTCGCGGTGTCCGCCCTGCCCGGCGGGGGGCGCGTGAGCGACCGCACGACGATGCGCCTGCTCGCGCTGACCGCCGCCGCGCCGACCGCGCTGCGCCGCCACGTCGTCCGGGTCGAGCACGGCGACGAGGGCTTCGTCGCGGTCATGCGCAACGGCCCCCGCGTCCTGTTCGGCGACCACCGCCGGCCGCGGGCCAAGTGGGTGGCGGCCGCCCGGGTGCTGAGCGACGACAGCTCCGCGGGCGCCGGCTACGTCGACGTGCGCCTGCCGGAGCGGCCGGCGGCCGGCGGATTCGCCGAGGCGGCCGACCCGCTCGCGGGCGATTCCTCAACCTCGACTACAGGTTGAGGTTACCGAAATCGCTACTCTCGGGTCCGGATCGAGACTTCCGCGATCTGCAACGATCGTTGCGGCGCTACGCTGAGCGTTGACTTTTCCGAAACCCCGTGCATACCGTGGCTGGCGCGATTCGCCCGGAAACCGCGCCGAAACCCTCAACGCTATCTAGAGACTCGGACACCCTTTTCATGGAGAGCAGCGGCAGCTATCTGGCCGTCATCAAGGTCGTAGGCGTCGGCGGTGGCGGCACCAACGCCGTCAGCCGGATGGTCGACGCGGGCCTGCGCGGGGTCGAGTTCATCTCGGCCAACACGGACGCCCAGGCGCTGCAGATGACCGAGGCCGACATCAAGCTCAACATCGGCCACGACCTCACCAAGGGGCTCGGCGCCGGCGCGAACCCCGACATCGGCCACGGCGCCGCGGCGGAGTCGCGCGACGAGATCAAGGAGGCGCTCAAGGGCGCGGACATGGTCTTCGTGACGGCGGGCGAGGGCGGTGGCACCGGCACCGGCGCGGCCCCCGTGATCGCCGACATCGCCAAGAACGAGATCGGCGCCCTCACCGTCGGCGTCGTCACCAAGCCGTTCGAGTTCGAGGGCACGCAGCGCACGCGTCAGGCCGAGGAGGGCATCGCCCGCCTGCGCGAGGTCGTCGACACGCTGATCGTGATCCCCAACGAGAAGCTGCTCAGCGTCATCGAGCGGCGCACGTCGATCCTCGACGCCTTCCGCGAGGCCGACAACGTCCTGCGCCAGGGCGTCCAGGGCATCACCGACCTCATCACGATCCCGGGCCTGATCAACCTCGACTTCGCCGACGTGCGCACGATCATGCACGACGCCGGCTCCGCGCTCATGGGCATCGGCTCGGCCGCGGGCGAGAACCGCGCCGCCGAGGCGGCCAAGATGGCGATCTCGTCGCCGCTGCTGGAGGAGTCCGTCGAGGGCGCCACCGGCATCCTGCTGAACATCACCGGCGGCGCCGACCTCGGCCTGTTCGAGGTCAACGAGGCCGCCGAGATCGTCAACCAGGCCTCCGATCCGGGCGCGAACATCATCTTCGGCGCGGTCATCGACCAGGGCATGAGCGACGAGGTCCGCGTGACCGTCATCGCCACCGGGTTCGACCACGGGCGCGCGCGCCCGTCGGCCGCGCGCGAGGAGACGCGGACCCGTCGCCGCGACCGCGACGTGCGGCTCGACGACCGTCAGCGCAGCTCGCTCGAGATCAGCGACGACGACATCGACATCCCGCCGTTCCTGCGCTGAGCGCCGGCGCGCCAACTCGCCGGCGCCGAACCGGCCGGATTACCCTGTCGGGCGAAACGCAAACCCAGCTTGGACATTCGTCCGAGTTGCGACAGGCGGACCCGGTCTGGTCCGATGAAGGAACTATGAAGACGATGACGCCAAGGGAGCTCGCCGAGCACCTTCGCGCCCTGAAGGCATCGAAGGAGCAGGACCTCGACGACCTGCTCACCGATCTGCTGGTCCATTCGTACCCGACGAAGGCCGTTCAGAACTCATGACGCGACGGGCGACCCCCTCGATGGTCTGCACCGCGTAGGCGATCGAGGGGCTCCCCGCCGTCAGCACCGCCAGCGCCGCCCGCCGTCCGTCGCGCTCCACCAGCGCGACCTGGCTCACCAGTCCCCGTCGCCAGCCGCCCTTGAACGCGACCGCGTAGCCGCGCGGGCGCAGCACGTGCGGCAGGCCCCACGACTGCCGCGGGACGACGGTCGACAGCAGCCGCAGCGCGTAGGCGCGGTGGCGGCGCGGCACGAGCCGCTCCAGGCGCCAGAACAGGCGGGCCTGGTCGGCGGCGGTCACGCCCGTGTCGAACAGCGGTCCCGACACGTCGAGGCGGCGCAGGCCGGCGGCGCGGCCCAGCGCGAGCAGCCCGGCGTCGCCGACCCACGCGTGGGCGCGGTGGGCGGCGTCGTTGTCGGAGCGGCGCACCATCGGCTCCAGCTCGGCGCGCTCGGCCGCCCGCAGCGGCCGCCCGCGCGCCCGGCGCAGCGCGGCGACCAGCAGCATCGCCTTCACGAGGCTCGCCGACGGGAACGCCTCGGCGCTGCGCAGCCCGCTGAGACGGCGGCCCGCGTGCACGGCGAACGCGACGTGCCCGGCGCGGCCGGCCGCCCAGGCGCGGGCCCGCGCGAGCGACGCCGCGGTCACGAGCGCGGGGCCCGTCGCGGCCCGCTCCGGCGGGCGCCCGGCGGCGGTCGCGGCGTGGGGGACGAGCGCGAGCGCCACCGCCACCGCGGCGACTGCTAGCGTCCCGCGCATGGCCGAGGCTTCGTATCCGACCGACCTGCTGTACCACCCCGAGCACGACTGGGTCCGCATCGAGGGCGACACTGCCACGTTCGGCATCACCTGGTACGCGCAGGACGCGCTGGGTGAGGTCGTGTTCGTCGACCCGCCGGAGGTCGGCACGACCGTCACGAAGGACGAGCCCTACGCGGAGGTCGAGTCGGTGAAGGCCGTCTCGGACGTCATCGCGCCGCTCTCGGGCGAGATCATCGAGGTCAACACGGCGCTCGCCGACACGCCCGAGGCGATCAACGACGACCCCTACGGCGCCGGCTGGCTCGTGAAGGTCCGCATCAGCGACGAGAGCGAGCAGGCCGCCCTGCTGGACCAGGCGGCCTACGTCGCATCTCTGTCCTAGCGGGCTAGGACGTCATCCGCTCCTTGATCTTCTCGAAGCGGCCGGTCGAGGCGACCTCGCCCATCGGCTCGTCGGGCAGGCCCGCGGCCTTGCGCAGCTTCATCGCGATCTCGGCGATCTCCTCGGGCGCGTAGCTCGGCGCGAACACGTCCTCCTGCTCGGGCAGGTCGTGCGGCGGGAAGCCCTCCGGCGCTCGGTCGACGACCTGCAGGTCCTCGCCGGTCTCCGGGTGCGGGCCGTTGAAGACCGCGACGATCTCCTGGTAGTCCTTGGGCGAGAAGCGGTACAGCTTCAGGTGCTCGCCCTTCGCGATGTGCGGCTGGCACTCGGGGATCTTGTCGGTCGGGATCCGCGGCGACGGGAACAGCTTCATGAGGTTGGCGCCCGTCAGGTTCTCGACGGCGCGCGCGTAGGCGACCTGGTGGACGCCGCCGCGAACCAGCAGGTAGCCGGTCAGCGCGCGCGCGGCCGGGTGGTCGACCATCTGGTAGACCTTCAGCTTGTTGTTGCGGGCGCCGGTCTCGAGGAAGAAGTTGTGCACCAGGTCCTCGATCAGGTCGCCCGTCGAGGTGACGTAGTCGCCGCTCCAGGGCTTGCCCTGCGAGTCCTGCGGGAGGACGCCCTTGCCGCCCGCGATGAAGTGCTGGAAGTTGCCGGCGTCGTCCTTGGCGTCGCTAAGCTCGGCGCCGGTGAGCATCGTCGCGATCGTCGTGCCGACGAGCTCGATGTGGCCGTACTCCTCGGCGGCGATGTTCGCGATGAGGTCGTAGAAGGGCCGCGCGCCCTGACGGTTGCGAAAGTTGAACGACTGGAACGTGTAGTTCATCAGCGTCGACATCTCGCCGTACTTGCCGCCCATCAGCTCCTGCACGGCGGCGGCGCCCTTCGGATCGGGCGTGGACGGCGGCGGCATCTCGGTCTGCAGGCGATCGATGCGGAGGATCATCGAAGGCTCCTGACGTTGGAGGACGTGTCGCTTGCGGCTACCCGCTGCTCGCGGTCCTCAACGGCTGCGCGGTCGGACATGGCGCACAGGGCGCTGAACCCGGACTGCAGCCAGTCGTTGAGCGCCGACGTGGCCAGGACCGCGGTCACGACGCGCGCCTCCGTGGGGCGGGTGACGCGCAGCGCCACGAGCCCCAGCGACGACCACGCGCCCAGGCATCGCGTGCAGGTCAGCAGCTCGCCGACCGCGTAGCGCAGCCCGCGGCCCTTCGGCTCGCGCGAAGCCTCGTCGACGAACGGCTCGCGCACCCACGTCTCCACCTTCTCCTTGGCGACGAGCTTGGCGAGCGCGAACGTCGCGAGGCCGAGCGCCGGCAGCTCGGCGGCGCGGATGGGATCGCGCCCTCGAGTGCGCGCGGCCAGCACCAGCGTGCCCAGCAGCGATCCGTACGTCGCGCTCAGCGCGGCGTAGTCGCTCGGGCGGGTCGGGGTCTCCTCCACGGAACGCATGTCAGGCCAGTACCCCGTTTCCGCACGCCCACTTCGGGGAGAACGTGGGCGGAGTGCAGACCAGAGCAGAAAGGAAGCGTGACGCGTGTGGGAGCCGTCGCGGTCATCGAGGTTGATCCGGATCTCGCCGAGGGCCTGCCGCCCGCCGAGCGCGAGGCCGCCAGCCGGCGCCTGATCGCGCCGACGACCGATCTCCCGGTCGGCGCCTGGTTCCCCGACGACGGGGACGCGGCGCCGCGCGCGATCGGCATGCTCGTGCTCGGCGGTCTGCTGACCCGCGCGGTGACGCTCGAGGGGCGCACCACCGGCGAGCTGCTGGGCGCCGGCGACGTGCTGCGTCCGTGGGACCACGAGGAGGTGCCCGAGCACGTGCGCCTCACCGTGCAGTGGTCGGTCCACGCGCCGACGCGCCTGGCCCTGCTGGACCGCCGGTTCGTGGCGGCCGCCGCGCACTGGCCGAGCGTGCTGGAGGAGATCACGCGCCGCGCCGTGAGGCGCTCGCGCGGGCTGTCGCTGCAGCTCGCGCTCGGGCAGGTGCCGCGGATCGAGGGCCGGCTGCTGCTCCTGTTCTGGCGCCTGGCGGAGCGCTGGGGCCGCATGACGCCGGACGGCATCCACGTGCCGTTGCGCCTCACCCACGAGACGCTCGCGGCGCTGGTCGCGGCGCGCCGGCCGTCGGTGACGAGCGCGCTGGGGCGCCTGTCGGACGCGGGGCTGATCCGCCGCCGCGACGGCGGCTGGGTCGTCGACCGCGAGCTCGACCGCCACGCGACCGAGTTCCTCGTCGCGCGCGAGACCAACCCGCCGCGCGGCGGGGATCAGGCCATCGCCAGCTCCAGCTCCTGAGGCATCTCGTTGGCCTTCTCGCTGAGGCGCCCGAGCGCCTTGCGCAGGATGCGCGAGACCTGCATCTGCGAGCAGCCGATCCGCTCGGCGATCTCGGTCTGCGTCATGTCCTCGACGAAGCGCAGGTACAGGACCTTGCGATCGCGGTCGTCGAGCACGTCGCGCAGCTCGCGCAGGTCGGCGACCTCCTCGGCCAGGTCGAGCCGCTCGTCGTCGTAGCCGATCGTGTCGGCGACCGTGCGGTCGCCGTCGTCGAGGCGGCCGGCGGGCGCCTCCAGCGACGTGGCGGCGTAGGCCGAGCCGGCCTGCAGCGCCTCCAGCACCTCCTCGAGGTCGAGGCCGAGCTCGTCGGCGATCGCCTGCGGGGTCGGGGAGCGGCCGTCGCGGGCGACGAGCCGGTCGACGGTCTTGGTGACGGTGAGGACGCGCTCCTGCAGCGGGCGGGGCACGCGCATCGCCCACGAGTGGTCGCGCAGGTAGCGGCGCACCTCGCCGTACATGGTGGGGATCGCGTACGTGCGCAGGGGGACGCCGAAGCTGGGGTCGTAGCGGTCGACGGCCTTGGTCAGCCCGAGCCAGGCGACCTGGTGCAGGTCGTCCTCGTGCCCGCGGGCGTTGTAGGCGGTGGCGACGCGGCGGACGAGCGGCGCCATGCGGCGCATCAGCTCCTCGCGCGCGGCGTGGTCGCCGTGGCGGCGGTAGCGGTCCAGGAGCCATTGCTCCGATACGGGTGCGGCGACGGGCATGCTGGGTTCCCCCTCAGTTCGGCGAGTGGCGTGACGACCGAGCGGGCCGGGGTCGGCGCGGCGAGCGCCCGAACCGGTCCCTTCGGTGAACTGGCGAGGTGGTCCCCTTCCGCGCCGTGCCAGTCCGGCGTGGTCGGCGGCCTTGACGAAGGGCGTACCCGTCCCGTCCGGCGCTCATGCGCGATGTTGGCGCGCGTTCGTACACTGCGCGCCCGCATGCGGATCTTCAGCGGCATCCAGCCCACGGGGCGCAAGCACCTGGGCAACTACATCGGGGCGATCCGGCGCTACGTGGACGGGCAGGACGCGGCCGCCGAGTCGATCTACTGCGTCGTCGACCTGCACGCCACGACCGTCGCCTACGACCCCGTCGACCTGCGCGAGCGGCTCTACGACACGCTCGCCATCCTCATCGCCGCCGGGCTGGACCCGGAGCGCTGCATCCTCTTCCGCCAGTCCGACGTGGTCGCCCATCCGGAGCTGGCGTGGCTGCTGTCGTCGGTCACCTCGTGGGGCGACCTGAACCGCATGCACCAGTTCAAGGACAAGTCCGCCGGCCAGCGCGAGCTGGTGTCGGCCGGCCTGTTCACCTACCCGGTCCTGATGGCCGCCGACGTGCTCGTGCATCGCGCCACCCACGTGCCGGTCGGCGACGACCAGCGCCAGCACATCGAGCTGATGCGCGACATCGCGCAGCGCTTCAACGCGCGCTTCGGCGAGTGGCTGGTCGTGCCCGAGGGGACCTACCCGGACGTCGGCGCGCGGATCATGGACCTGCAGGAGCCGACCCGCAAGATGTCGACGACGGGCGGCACGGAGGAGGGCACGGTGTACGTGCTCGACCCGCCCAAGACGATCGAGAAGAAGATCAAGCGCGCGGTCACCGACTCCGACGACCCGCCGGTCATCCGCGCGGGCGCCGACAAGCCGGGCGTCACGAACCTCCTGGAGATCCTGGCCGCCGCGCGCCGGATCTCGGTGGCCGAGGCCGAGGCGTCGCTGGCCGGAGCGCGCGGCTACGGCGACCTGAAGGCGGCCACGGCCGAGGCCGTCAACGAGATGCTCACGCCGGTGCGCGAGCGCTACGAGGAGCTCCGCCCCGACGAGGAGCGCCTGGAGGAGATCCTGGCGATGGGGGCCGAGAAGGCGGCCGCCAGCGCGGCGCCGGTGATCGCCGACGTGCGCGAGGCGATGGGCGTCGGGCGCCCGCGGTAGCGGGCCGGGCGGGGCGACCGGTCCCACCGCTACGGTGTCGCCATGTCCGTCGCCACGGATCTCGAGCTCGACCTCGACGTCTTCAGCGGCCCGTTCGACCTGCTGCTGGCGCTCGTGCTGCGCGAGGAGGTCGACCTGCTGGAGGTGCCGCTGGCCGACGTCGTCCTCGCCTACCTCGACCATCTCGAGGCGCGCGGCGAGCTCGATCTCGAGCAGGCCACCGAGTTCCTCGTGCTCGTCGCCGCGCTGCTGGAGCTGAAGTCGCGGCTGATGCTCCCGCGCGAGGAGGAGGAGCTGCTCGACCTCGATCCGGGCGAGGCGGCCGAGGAGCTGCTGGCGCGGATGCTCGAGGCCAAGCGCTACCGGGCCGCCGCCGACGACCTGCGCGCGCGGCTGGAGGCCGAGGAGGGCGTGCGCTACCGCTCGGCGCCGCCGCCCCCGTGGCTGAAGCGGCCGGGCGTCGACGAGTTCGACGCCGTCTACGACCCCGCCCGGCTGGGCGGCGCGCTGGCGGCGCTGCTGCGCCCGCCGCCCGAGGTGTCGCTGCATCACGTCACGGTCCCCACCGTCACGGTCGCCGAGCGCCTGTCGGTGCTGCGGCGGCTGCTGGGCCGGGCCCGCGTCCTGTCCTTCGACGATGCCGTCCGCGGCGCCGACCGCGTCACGGTCGCGGTCACCGTGTGGGCGCTGCTGGAGCTCTACAAGCGGGGGGAGGCGACCTGGGACCAGGCCGAGCCCTTCGGCGACATCACGATCGTCGCCCACGACGAGCCCGCCTGGGGCGCCGCGGAGCACGCCGCCTGATGTCCGAGCTCGCCCGCATCCTCGAGGCGTTGCTGTTCCTGTCGCCCGAGCCGGTCTCGCTCGAGGACCTGGCCGCGGCCGCCGACGCGTGGCCGGACGAGGTGGCCGAGGCGATCGGCGAGCTGCGCGAGGCGTACGCGCCGGGGAAGCGCGGCCTGCTGCTGCGCGAGGTCGCCGGCGGCTTCACGCTCGCGACCGACCCGGTCGCCGAGGCCGCCGCCCGCAAGCTGCTCGCGCGCCCGCGCACCCCGCCGCTGACGCCCGCCCAGGCCGAGGCGCTGGCGATCGTCGCCTACCTGCAGCCGGTGTCGCGCCCGGAGATGGCGCGCATCCGCGGCGTCTCGTCCGACTCGGCCACGACGACGCTCGTCGAACGCGGCCTGATCGAGGAGGCCGGCCGCTCCCAGTTCGGCGCGGTGCTGTACCGGACGACCCCGCTGTTCCTGAAGCTGTTCGGGCTCGGCTCGCTCGACGACCTGCCCGACCCCTCCCAGTGGGATCCCAGCCCGCAGGAGGAGGCCGACCTGCGCGAGCGGCTGCTGCGCGCCGGCGAGCAGCGCGCGGGCGTCGCGCCCGAGACCGCCGCCTGACGGCCTCGACCCTCAGGCCGCGCGGGCGCCCGTGGCGGCGAGCTGGCCGCAGGCGGCGGCGATGTCGCGGCCGCGGGTGAGCCGGACCGTCGCGCGGACGCCGTGCTCCTCGAGCACCGCCCGGAACGCGTCGATCGCCTCGGGCGAGGACCCCTCGTACCGCGACCCGGTCGGGTTGTAGGGGATCAGGTTGACCTTGAACGTGAAGCCCGGCCCCAGCAGGCGGGCGAGCTGGAGCGCCTGCTCGTAGCGGTCGTTGACGCCGGCGAGCATCAGGTACTCGATGAACACCGCCCGGTTCGTGGCCTCCTGGTGGCGGCGGCAGGCGGCGAGCACGTCGGCGAGCGGGTAGCGGTCGTTGACCGGCATGATCTGCGAGCGCAGCGCGTCGTCGGGCGCGTGCAGCGAGAACGCCAGCCGCAGCGGCATGCCGCAGGTCGTGATCCGCTCGATCCCCGGCAGCCAGCCGACGGTCGAGACCGTCGTGCGGCGGTGCGTGATGCCGACGTCGGGCAGCCGCGCGGCCGCCGCGAGCACGTTGTCGACGTTCATCAGCGGCTCGCCCATGCCCATGAACACGAGGTGGTTCACGGGCTCGATGCGGCGGAAGTGCAGGACCTGGTCGAGGATCTCGCCGACGGTCAGGTTGCGCCCGAACCGCATGGCCCCGGTCGCGCAGAACGTGCACGTCAGCGGGCAGCCCGACTGCGACGACACGCAGACCGAGCGGCGGCCGTCGCGGTAGCGCATGAGCACGGCCTCGACCGGCCGCCCGTCGGCGGTGTGGAACAGCGTCTTGACGGTGCCGTCGCGCGCGTGGGCCTCGTCCACGACCGTCAGCGAGGAGAACGGCACGCGCTCGGCCAGCCGCTCGCGCAGCGCGCGCGGCAGGTTCGTCATCTCGTCGTAGGAGGTGGCGCCGCGCGCGGCCCACTCCCACACCTGACGCACGCGGTAGGACGGCTGGTCGTCGAGCTCCTGCTGCAAGATCTCGAGGTCCATGCGACTCTCACGGTACCTCGCCCATTCCGGCGTCTCCTCGCGCCGCCGCGCCGAGGCGCTGATCCGCGCCGGGCGGGTGACCGTCGGCGGGGAGGTCGTCACCGACCCGGCTCGCGACGTCGACGAGAACAGCGGGGTCGCGTTCGACGGGACGCCGGTGGCGCCGGTCGCCGAGACCGTCGTGATCGCGGTCAACAAGCCCAAGGGGGTGGTCTCGACGGCGCGCGACACCCACGGCCGCCCGACGGTCGTCGACCTGGTCGGCGCGCGCCGGCGGCTGTACCCGGTCGGGCGCCTGGACGCCGACACCACCGGCCTGATCCTGCTCACCGACGACGGCGAGCTGGCCAACCGGCTCACGCACCCGCGCTACGGCGTGCCGAAGACCTATCGGGCGGTCGTCGCGCACCCGCCCGTGCGCGACGAGGCGCTCGAGCGGCTGCGCGCCGGCATCGAGCTCGACGACGGGCCGACGCAGCCGGCCGAGGTGCGCCGCCTCGGGCCCGACACCGTCGAGCTGACGATCCGCGAGGGGCGCAAGCGCCAGGTGCGGCGGATGCTGGAGGCCGTCGGCCACCCGGTGCGCCGCCTGGAGCGCGTCCGCTTCGGCCCGCTGCGCCTCGACCTGGCCGAGGGCGAGCACCGGCAGCTCACGAAGCGGGAGGTTGAGCTCTTGCGAGCTCGGCCACGACGTCGACCGTCGTCGCCACGTCGTCGTCGGTCGTCCGGAAGTTGACGAAGCACGCGCGCAGGCAGGCGACGCCGTCGACGTGCGCGCCGGCCAGGTAGACGCGCGCGTCCTCCTGCACGGCGGCCACCAGCCGGACGTTGTCGGCGGTGCGGTGGCGGAAGCAGACCGCCGACAGGATCGGCTCCGTCACCAGCTCGAGGTCCGGGTGGTCGGTCACGAGCTGCGCGAGCAGGCGCGCGTGGCGCAGGTTGCCCTCGATCGCGGCGCGGATCGCGGCCGCGCCGTGGACGGTGAAGGCCAGCCACAGCTTCAGCGCCCGCAGCGGACGGGAGTACTCGAGCGTCTGGTCGACCGCGTGCGGCTCCTCGTCCTCCAGGTGCGGGATGTAGGCCTCCTGGTGGGAGAACGTCGCGTGCAGCGCCTGCGGGTCGCGCATCAGCAGCACCGAGCAGGCCTTGGGCACGAACAGCCACTTGTGCGCGTCGACGGTGGCCGAGTCGGCGCGGTCCAGACCGGCGAACAGCGCGCCGGCGGTCTCGGTCGCCGCCGCGGGGAGCCCGTAGGCGCCGTCGACGTGCAGCCACACGTCGCGCGGCGCGCACACGTCGGCGAGCGCGTCGATGCGGTCGACCGCGCCCGTGAGCGTCGTGCCGGCGGTCGCCACCACGGCCACCGGGACGATGCCGGCGGCGCGGTCGGCGTCGATCGCCGCCACGCACGCGGCCGGGTCCATCGCGCCCCGCTCGCCGACCGGGATCGCGCGCACGTGCTCGGAGCCGATGCCGAGCACCTCGGCGGCGCGCACGACCGAGTAGTGCGCCTCGGCCGAGCAGTACAGCGCCAGCCGCCGGCCCCCGATCCCGCTGCGGCGCACGCCCGGGACGGCCCGCTCGCGCGCGGCCGTCAGCGCGGTCAGGTTCGCGAGCGTGCCGCCGCTCGTCGTCACGCCGCCGCACGAGCCGAAGCCGACGAACTCGCCGATCCAGCGCACGACCTGGCGCTCGACGAGGTCGGCGCCGCCGGCGCTGACGGCGACGTTGACGTCGTGGGCGGCCATCAGCGCGTCGCCGAGCACGCCGATCTCCAGGCCGCTGGACCCGACGTACGCCAGGTAGCGCGGGCGCGGCTGCTCGATCGACGCGTCGAGGACGCGGCTGGCCAGCTCCAGCCCCTCGACCGCGTCGACCCCGCGCTCGGGCAGAGGGCGCGCCAGCCGCTCGCGCAGCTCGGCCGAGATCGGCGGCTGCCCGTCGCGCGCGCGGTCGAACCCGCGCCAGCTCTCCAGCAGCAGCCGCTCGAGCGCCGCGAGCGCCGCCTCCCGGTCCTCCAGCCGCAGCAAGGTCACGCTCGCAGGGTATGCCCGGCTAGCATCCGCGCGCCATGCGCCTGTTCGCCCTCCGCGGAGCCACCACCGTCGCCGCCAACGACGCGGACGAGATCCTCGCCGCGACCACCGAGCTGATGCGGGCGATCATGGACCAGAACCGGCTCACTCCCGACGACGTCGTGTCGTGCATCTTCACCGTGACCGACGACCTCGACGCCGCGTTCCCGGCGACCGCCGCGCGGCGGATGGGGTTCGAGAAGGTCCCGCTCCTGTGCGCCCGCGAGATCCCGGTGCCCGGCTCGCTGCCGCTGGTGATCCGGGTGCTGCTGCACTTCTACGCCGAGCCCGACCACGAGGCCCGCCACGTCTACCTCCACGGGGCGCGGGTCCTGCGCACCGACCTGGAGGCCGCCCAATGACCCGTCCGCAGTTCTCCCAGCGCGTCGAGCGCCTGCCCCGCTACCCGGCCGCCCCCGGCTACGCCTGGAAGGGCGACATCGCGCGCCTGGCCTCCAACGAGTCGCCCGACCCGCCGCTGCCGGAGGTGCTGGACGCCGCGCGCGCCGCGCTCGCCGACCTCAACCGCTATCCCGACCCCACCCAGGGCACGCTGCGCGAGCGCCTGTCGGACCGCTACGGCGTCCCGGTCGACCGGATCGCGGTCGGCAACGGCGGCAGCGACCTGCTGATCGCCGCCGGGGACGCGCTGCTGGAGCCCAGGGCCGAGGTCGTCTACGCGTGGCCGTCGTTCTCGATGTACCCGCACATCGGCCAGGCCGCCGGCGCCACCGAGATCCGCGTGCCGCTCAAGGACGACTACATCGACCTCGACGCGATGCTGGCGGAGATCACGGCCGCGACGCAGCTGATCGTCGTCTGCAACCCCAACAACCCGACCTCCACCGCGCTGCCGCTGGCGCAGATCGAGGCGTTCCTGGCCAAGGTGCCCGGCCACGTGTGGGTGATCCTCGACGAGGCCTACTGCGAGTACTCGCTGCTCGACGATCCCGACGCGTCGCTGGATCTGCTGCCGAAGTACCCGAACCTGGCGCTGCTGCGGACGTTCTCGAAGGTCTACGGGCTGTGCGGCCTGCGGGTCGGGTTCATGCTCTGCGGCTCGGCCGAGCTGTGCCAGGCGCTGTACTCGGTGCGCCAGCCGTTCGCGGTCAACGCGGTCGCGCAGGCCGCCGCGGTCGAGGCGCTCAAGCACCAGGATGCGGTCGCCCAGCGCGTCGAGCGCGCGATCGCGGCGCGGTTGCAGCTCGACGACGGGCTGCGCAAGCTCGGGATCGAGCCGCTGGAGTCGCACGCGAACTTCTCGTGGTTCCGGGTCGGCGACGGCGAGCAGGAGGTCGCGATCGTCAAGGAGCTGGCCCAGCGCGGCGTGCTCGTGCGCTCGGGCACCGCGCTCGGCGAGCCCGGCTACCTGCGCGTCACCTACGGCCAGCCGCACGAGAACGAGCGCTTCCTGTCGGAGCTGGCCACGCTCCTGTAGTAAGCTCGCGGCAGCCATGCGTAGCCGGCCCGCCATCCGCTCCTTCGCCGACTACGCCTATGCCTACGCCTACGCCTGGCGATTTCGCTAGGCGCTCGGCCGCACCTTGCCGTCCCCGGGAATGGGACCCGGGCTCCCCGGCTCGCCGAGCGCCGCAGGTGGAACCCGTCCCGTGACCAGGTGTAGACAAGGAACGACAGCATGTTGATCGTCATGAAGCAGTCGGCGACCGAGGAGCAGGTCGCGGCGGTGGTCGAGCGCATCGAGAGCGTCGGGGCGCGCGCGCACGTCAGCCCCGGCACCGAGCTGACCCTGATCGGCGCCATCGGCGACCGCGACCACGTCGCGCGCCTCGGCCTCGAGGGCCACCCCGGCGTGGACCAGGTCGTGCCGATCCTCAAGCCCTACAAGCTCGCCAGCTCGCAGCTGCGCGGCGGCGCGCACTCGACGCTGGAGATCGCCGGTCGCAAGGTCGGCGGCGAGCACTTCGCGCTCATCGCCGGGCCGTGCACGGTCGAGTCGCGCGAGCAGCTCCTGACCGCGGCCGAGGCCGTCCGCGAGGCCGGCGCGACGATGCTGCGCGGCGGCGCCTACAAGCCGCGCACCTCGCCCTACTCGTTCCAGGGGCTCGGTCAAGAGGGGCTGCGCCTGCTCGCGGAGGCCAAGGCCGAAACCGGGCTGCCGATCGTCACCGAGCTGATGGACGTGCGCGACGTCGAGCCGCTGGCCGAGGTCGCCGACGTCGTGCAGATCGGCGCCCGCAACATGCAGAACTACACGCTGCTCAGCGAGGTGGGGCGCTCCGGCCTGCCGGTGATGATCAAGCGCGGCCTGGCCTCCACGCTCGAGGAGCTGCTCATGAGCGCGGAGTACGTGCTCAAGGAGGGCAACGAGAACGTGATGCTGTGCGAGCGCGGCATCCGCACGTTCGAGACCGCCTACCGCTTCACGCTGGACATCACCGCGATCCCGGTGCTCAAGGAGCTCTCGCACCTGCCGGTGATCGTCGACCCCAGCCACGCGCCCGGCCGGCGCGACTGGGTCGAGCCGCTGTCGCTGGCCGCCGCGGCCGCGGGCGCCGACGGGATCATCGTCGAGACGCACCCGCAGCCCGACGAGGCCATCTGCGACGGGCCTCAGCAGATCGCGACCGACGGCTTCGCCGAGTACGCGCGCAAGGTCGCCCGTGCCGCCGAGCTGGCCGGCAAGGTCACCACCGTCACCACGACCGCGTAGCGGCGCCTGCCTGTGCGCGTCGCGGTCATCGGCACGGGGCTGATCGGCGGGTCGGTCGGCCTGGCCGCCCGCCGGCGCCTCGGCGCGGAGGTCCGCGGCATGGGGCCCGAGGCGGCGCGCGCCGTGGAGCACGGCGCGGCCGACGTCGCCTGCGCGACGATCGAGGAGACCGTCGAAGGCGCGGAGATCGCGTTCGTCGCCACGCCGCTGGGCGTGCTCGTGGAGACCGTCGGCGCCGTGCTCGACGCCGCCGGTCCCGACTGCGTCGTCACCGACGTCGGCTCGACGAAGACCGCGGTCGTGGCCGCCGCCGACGACCCGCGCTTCGTCGGCGGCCACCCGCTGGCCGGCGCGGAGGCGGCCGGGGTGGAGCACGCGCGCGAGGACCTGTTCGCGGACGCGGTCTGGTACCTGACCCCGGGCCCGTCGACGACCGGCGTGCTGTTCGAGCGCCTGCACCGCGCGCTCGTCGCGATGGGGGCGCGGCCGACGGCGATCGACCCCGACGTGCACGACCGCCTGATGGCCGCCGTGTCGCACCTGCCGCACGTGATCGCCAACGTGCTCGTCGCGCAGGCGTTCCGGGCCGTCGACGACGGCGAGACGCTGCCCGCGACCGGCCCGGGCTTCCGCGACGCCACCCGCATCGCCGGCGCCAACCCGCCGCTGTGGGCCGACATCCTGCTCGCCAACCGCGAGGCGCTGACCGCCCAGCTCGACGAGGCGGTCCACCGGCTGGGCGAGGTCCGGGCCGCGCTCGTGGCCGGGGACCGCGACAAGCTGCTGGCGCTGCAGACCGCGGCCCGCGACGAGCGCCGCGCGCTGCTCGAGACGCACCTGGCCGGCGGGCCGGAGCGCGAGCTGCGCGTCCCGGTGCCCAACCGGCCCGGCGTCATCGCCGAGATCGCGCTGAAGCTCGGCCGCGCCGGCATCAACATCTCCGACATGGCGCTGGCGCCCTCGCCCGACAACACGCAAGGCGAGGTGACCCTGTGGGTGGCCGAGGCCGACGCGGAGCGCGCGGCCGAGATCCTCGCCGAGGACTGACTACCCGGTCACGGCGGCCAGCCGCAGCGCCACGCGCAGCTCGAGCGTGCGCACGGCCGCCCGCCAGCGCGCCCAGCTCGCGGGCGACGAGATCGAGGTGCCGGTCGCCCGCGAGATGACCCGCGAGACGCTGGCCGACCTGCTCGACGAGAAGCTGTCGCGCGCGGCGATCCGGGAGATCCAGTCCTCGATCAAGGACCCCGACCGCTTCGACCTGTGGATGTCGCTGCTGCAGGAGCGCGTCGGCTACGACGACCTCATCGTCCTGCCGTACGGCGAGGGGATGAACATCGTGCGCCGCCGCTCCGACGGCGAGCTCGTCATCCGCACCGACGCGGGCGCCGACCTGTGCCGCTGGGACGAGAACTGGAAGATGCACGTGCCGATGTTCGTGCGCGACACCGACGCGCTCTACGAGGAGGTCTACCCGAGGCTCGGGCATCCCGACGGCGACTGGCAGGAGCTGCGCGAGTACTACTGCCCGGCGTCGGGCCGGCTGTTGGAGACCGAGGCGGTGCCGCCCGGCTGCCCGGTCGTGCACGAGCACCTGCCCCGACCTCGCCGGGTTCTACGAGGGGTGGCTGGGCCGCGAGGTGCCCTAGCCGGGCCTCTCGACTACTGTCGGGCGTCCCAGATGCGCTTCGATCCCGCCACCCGCCTGCGCGGCACGCTGACCGCGCCGCCCGACAAGTCCATCTCCCATCGCGCCGCGCTGATCGCCGCGATGACGTCCGCGCCGGTGCGCATCACCGGCTATCTGGAGGCCGAGGACACGACCTCGACGCTGAACGCGGTGCGCGCGCTCGGCGCGACGGTCGACGCGGGCGCGGACGCGATCGTCGTGGCCGGCGTGGGGCTGCGCGGCGCGCGCCCGACGGACGGCCCGATCGACGTCGGCAACGCCGGCACGCTCATGCGGCTGCTGCCGGGATGGCTGGCCGCCCAGGAGGGTCGCTCCTGGACCCTCGACGGCGACGCCTCGATCCGCCGGCGCCCCGTCGACCGGATCGCCGAGCCGCTGACGCGCATGGGGGCCCGCATCGACGCGACCGACGGGCGCTTCCCGCCGTTCACCGTCCACGGCACGCGCCTGAGCGCGATCCATTACGAGATGCCGATGGCCAGCGCGCAGGTGAAGTCGTGCGTGCTGCTTGCCGGGCTCAGCGCCGACGACGCCACGACCGTCACCGAGCCGGCGCCCAGCCGCGACCACACCGAGCGGATGCTCACCGCCGCCGGCGTCCGCGTGCAGCGCCACGGCCGCCACGTCACCGTGCATCCCGGCGAGACGCTGGAGCTCGACCACGTCCACGTCCCCGGCGACCCGTCGAGCGCCGCGTTCTGGCTGGCGGCGGCCGCGATCGTCCCGGGCGCCGAGGTGACCGTCCGCAACACGGGCACGAACTGGACGCGGATCGGGTTCGTGCGCATCCTCGAGCGGATGGGCGCGGTCGTCGACGGCGAGCTGGAGGAGGCCGACCCGCCGGGCGTGCCCGACGGCGAGCCGGTCGCCGACCTCACCGCGCGCACCGCGGCGCTGAGGGGCACGGTCGTCGAGCCCGACGAGGTGCCGCTGGCGATCGACGAGCTGCCGCTCGTCGGGCTGCTGGGCTGCTTCGCCGAGGGCGAGACCGTCGTCACCGGCGCGGAGGAGCTGCGCGTGAAGGAGTCCGACCGCATCGCCAGCGTCGTCGGCGCCCTGAACGCGCTCGGCGGCGACGCCGAGGCGACCGAGGACGGCTTCGTCGTGCGGGGCACCGGCGGCCTGCGCGGCGGCACGATCGACTCCGGCGGCGACCATCGCATCGCGATGCTCGGGGCGATCGCCGGCCTGGCGTCGCGGGAGGGCGTCGAGGTGCGCAACATGGAGGCGGCCGCGGTCTCCTACCCGGGGTTCGCAGCCGACCTGCGTACGCTCACCGCCTGATGATCGTGGCCATCGACGGACCCGCCGGCGCCGGCAAGTCGACCGTGGCGCGCGCGACGGCGCGCGCGCTCGGCTTCCGGTACCTCGACACCGGCGCGATGTACCGCGCGGCCGGGCTCGCCGAGGATCCCGTCGCCGCCGACATCCGCCTCGAGGACGGGCGCGTGCTGCTCGACGGGCGCGACGTGACCGACGAGATCCGCACGCCCGAGGCGAGCGAGCGCGCCTCGATCGTGGCCGCCCGGCCCGAGGTCCGCGCCGCGATGGTGGCCAAGCAGCGGGCGATGTTGGCGTCCGGCGACTGGGTGGCCGAGGGGCGCGACATCGGCACCGTCGTCGCGCCCGACGCCGAGCTGAAGGTGTTCCTGACCGCCGACCCGCGCGAGCGCGCCCGCCGTCGCGCCGCCGAGCTGGGGCTCGATCCCGACGCGGTGCTGCGCGAACAGGTGCTGCGCGACGAGCGCGACCGCACCCGCGCCGCGAGCCCGCTCGTGCCCGCGCCCGACGCGATCGAGCTCGACACCACCGGCCTGACGATCGACGAGGTCGTGGCCCGGATCGCGGAGCTGGTCCGATGCTGAAGGTCGCCGTCGTCGGCTACCCGAACGTCGGCAAGTCGTCGCTGGTGAACCGGCTGTCGGGCTCGCGCGTCGCGGTCGTGCACGAGCGCCCGGGCGTGACCCGCGACCGCAACGAGGTCCCGTGCGAGTGGAACGGCCGCCGCTTCGAGCTGATCGACACCGGCGGGGTCGACTTCGAGGACCTCGACCCGCTCGCCGGGTCGATCCGCGAGCAGGCGCAGGCGGCGCTCAACGACGCGCAGGTGGCGCTCTTCGTCGTCGACGCGCAGGCCGGTGTGCGGCCCGGCGACGAGGAGATCGCCGACCTCCTGCGGCGGTCGAAGATGCCGGTGGTCGTCGCGGCCAACAAGGTCGACAGCGTCGCGTCGATGTCGCTGGCCGCCGAGTTCTGGTCGCTCGGACTCGGGGAGCCGATCCCGGTCTCGGCCACCCAGGGCCTGGGCACCGGCGACCTGCTGGACCGCATCGTCGAGCTGCTGCCCGAGGAGGACGAGGTCGCCGAGGACGAGGACGTCCTGCGCCTCGCGGTGATCGGCCGCCCGAACGTCGGCAAGTCCTCGCTCGTCAACCGCTTCCTGGGCGACGAGCGCGTGATCGTGTCCGACGTCGCCGGCACGACGCGCGACGCGATCGACCTGCCGCTCGAGGTCGACGGACAGCGCGTGATCCTCGTCGACACGGCCGGCATGCGCCGCCAGGCGAAGGTGTCGGAGTCGGTCGAGTACTACACGGCGCTGCGCTCCCAGCGCGCGGCCGAGCGCGCCGACGTGGCGATCGTCGTCTGCGACGCGACCGAAGGCGTCACCGCCCAGGACCTGCGCATCGCCGACCTGGCGATGGGGGCGAAGTGCGCGACGCTGCTCGTGCTGAACAAGTGGGACACGCAGGCGGGCACCGCCGACGAGGTGGGCAACCGGCCCGAGCTCGACCACGAGCGCGCCCGCGTGGCCCAGAAGCTGCGCCTGCGCCCGAAGCTGCTGACCGCGTCGGCGCTGACCGGTCGCGGCGTCGCGCGGGTGATGACCGAGGCGCTGGCGCTGGGCGAGCGGATGCGCACGCGCGTGCCGACCCCGGACTTCAACCGCTTCCTGTCGGAGATCGTGCAGGAGCGCCAGCCGCCGGCCAAGCAGGGCCACCGCCTGAAGCTCATCTACGGCGCCCAGACCGGCACCCGGCCGCCGCGGTTCGCGATCCAGGTCAACTCGCGGACCCGCGTGACGCGCGACTACGCGTACTTCATCGAGAACCGGCTGCGCGCCCGCTACGGCTTCGACGGGGTGCCGCTGGTGATCGACTTCAACGAGCGCCGGGAGCGGCGTGGCGAGCGCTGAGGTGCTCGTCCGCCGCCGGCGCCTGGTCGCCGCGGTGGCCGCGGCGCTGGCGGTCGTCGCGCTCGCCGCCGGGATCGTGGCGGCGACGAGCGGCTCGGGCCCGCCGATCGCCACGGGCGCCGCGCGGCTGGTGCCGTCCGACGCGCTCGTGTACGTGCACGTGTCCACCGACGGCGAGCGCGACGCGGTCCGCGACGCCGAGCGGCTGGGGGAGCGCTTCCCCGCCTGGGAGGGCCTGCGCGACGACGTGCTCGCCCGCCTCGCGGTCGCCGGCACCGACGAGCAGGTCGGCGCCTGGCTGGGCGACGAGATGGCGCTGGCGCTCGTCGGCGACAAGGGCGAGACCGCCGGCTCGCTCGTGCTGCTGGAGGTCGGGGACGAGGCCGAGGCGCGCGAGTTCGTGGCCGAGGGCGCGCGCAAGAGCGGTCCGGGCAAGCGCTACGAGGGCGTGGAGCTCGCGCGCTACGGCGCCGTCTACGCGGCATTCGTGGGCGGCTACGTCGCGCTGGGGCAGGAGGAGACCCTGCGGGCGGCGATCGACCTCGACCGCGGCCGCGGCGACGCGCGCTCGCTGGCGGAGAACCCGACGTTCGCGGCCACGAGCGGCGAGCTGCCCGGCGACCGCGTGGCCGACGCCTACGCGACCGCCGACGGGCTGCGGCGCCTGCTCGTCCCGGCGGGCGGGCTGCTCGGCGTCGCCGGCGTCGTCTTCGACCGCCCCGGCCTGGAGGGCGTCGCCGCCGGCCTGCGGATCGGCGACCCCGGCGCCGAGCTGATCGTCCGCGCGAAGGTCCCGGGCCGCGAGGCGCGGACGTTCGAGCCGTCGCTGCTGGACGCCGTGCCCAAGGGCGCGATGGCCTACTACGGCACGCGCGGGCTGGACCAGAACGTGACGCGGCTGCTGGAGTCGGCGGGGACCGAGGCGCTCGCCGACCTGCTGTCGCGGGCCCGCGAGGCGCTCGGACGCGACGGGGCGCGCGCCGTGCAGGCCGACGTGCTCGAGCTGCTCGGCCGCGAGAGCGCGCTCGTGCTGCTGCCGGGCGTGCCGGCGCCGACGATGATCGTCATCGCCCGCGCCGAGAACCCGGACGCCACCCGGGCCGCGCTCGACCGGCTGACCGAGACGCTCGAGCGCGTGCTGCCGGGCGCGCGGGTCGCTCGCGAGGACGACGCGACGCGCATCCTGTCGGACGCCGCGGAGCTCGATCTCGCGGTCGTCGACGACCGGCTCGTGGTGTCCACGTCGATGCGCGGGATCGCCGCCGCGCGCGATCCCGAGGGGGGGATCGACGAGGCCGAGGCGTTCCGCAGCGTGGTGGGGGATGCGGACGACCCGGTCACCTCACTAGTCTTCCTCGACTTCAGCCAGCTCCTGACGCTGGCCGAGCAGACCGGGCTCGACGACTCGCGCGCCTACCAGGAGGTCAAGGCCGACCTCCACAGGCTCGCGGCGGTGGGCGTCCGCTCGACCGGCGCCGGAGAGGACCCCGTCTCGGAGATCCGCTTCCAGATCCCATGAGCCACGCCGAAACCGAGTATCTCTTCACCTCCGAGTCCGTCACGGAGGGCCACCCCGACAAGGTCGCCGACCAGATCTCCGACGGCGTCCTCGACGCCGCGCTGCGCGACGACCCGGGCTCTCGCGTCGCCTGCGAGACGCTCGTGAACACCGGCCTCGTCGTCGTCTCGGGCGAGATCACGACCGAGACCTACATCGACATCCAGGACGTCGTGCGCGAGACGATCCGCCGCATCGGCTACGTCGACGCCGACCTCGGCTTCAGCGCCGACTCCTGCGCGGTCATCAACGCGATCGACAAGCAGTCCCCCGACATCGCCCAGGGCGTCGACGCCGCCCTCGAGGCGCGCACCGACCCCAGCGACGACGACGCGTTCGACATCGCCGGCGCGGGCGACCAGGGGATGATGTTCGGCTACGCGACCAACGAGACGCCGGAGCTGATGCCCCTGCCGATCTCGCTGGCGCACAAGCTGGCCAAGCGCCTGGCCGACGTGCGCCACAGCGGCGTGCTGCCGTACCTGCGCCCGGACGGCAAGACGCAGGTGTCGGTGCGCTACCAGGACGGCCGGCCGGTCGCCGTCGAGAAGCTGCTGATCTCGACGCAGCACGCGGAGGGTTCCGAGGGCGTCCTGCCCGACGACCTGTGGGAGCACGTGGTCGAGCCGATCCTGCCGAAGGAGCTGTACGACGCCAACGCGCTGCGCAAGTCGTTCCTGGTGAACCCGACGGGCCGGTTCGTGATCGGCGGCCCGGTCGGCGATTGCGGCCTGACCGGGCGCAAGATCATCGTCGACACCTACGGCGGCATGGCCCGCCACGGCGGCGGCGCCTTCAGCGGGAAGGACCCGTCGAAGGTGGACCGCTCGGCCGCGTATGCGGCCCGGTACGTGGCCAAGAACATCGTCGCCGCCGGCCTGGCCGACCGGGCCGAGGTGCAGGTCGCCTACGCGATCGGCGTCGCCCACCCCGTGTCGGTGATGGTCGAGACGTTCGGCACCGAGAAGATCTGCCGCAACCGGATCGCCGAGCTGGTGGACCGCCACTTCGACCTGCGCCCGGGCGCGTTCCGCGAGTCGCTGAACCTGCACCGGCCGATCTACCAGAAGACCGCCGCCTACGGCCACTTCGGCCGCGACGACCACGACTTCACGTGGGAGCGCACCGACAAGGTCGAGGCGCTGAAGGCCGACGCCGCATAGGGTCGTACGCTCGGGCGGTGCCGAGGATCGCCCGCGTCGAGCCGCTGACGACGGCCCGCGCGCTGCGCGGGCCGTTCGACTACCTGGCGGTCGACGGGATCGGCGTCGGGGCGCTGCTGCGCGTGCCGTTCGGCCACCGCGAGGTGACCGGCGTCGTCGTCGACCTGCGCGACCACACGCAGGTCCCCGAGGAGAAGCTCGTGGCGCCCCGGCGGGTGCTGCCGCAGTCCCTCCCGCCGGCGCTCGTCGACCTCGCGTACTGGATGGCGCGGGAGTACTGCTCGACGTTCGCGCGGGCGGTGGGGCTCATGCTGCCGCCGTCGCGGGCGCGGGAGAAGACCGCGCTGTGGGCGGAGCCGGTGGCGGGCGCGGAGGGCCGGCTCACCGACGCCCAGCGCGAGCTGCTGGCGTCGCTGCCGCGGCTCGCCGGTCCGGACCTCGCCGCGCTGCGGCGGCTGGAGCGGCGCGGGTTCGTGACGCTCGCGCCGCGGGCGCAGCGCCGGGCGCCCACGCACGTGGCCGTCGGCGCCCGCCGGCCCGCGCCGCGCCTGACCGCCGACCAGGAGGCCGCGCTGGCCGCGATCGCCGCCGCCGCCCCGGACGAGCGGCTGCTGCTGCACGGGGTGACCGGGTCGGGCAAGACGGAGGTGTACCTGCGCGCGGTCGGCGCCTGCCTGGAGCGAGGCGAGGGCGCGATCGTGCTCGTGCCCGAGATCGCGCTCACGCCCCAGATCGTGTCGCGGTTCGTCGAGCGCTTCGGCGACACCGTCGCGGTGCTGCACTCGGCGCTGAGCGACGGCGAGCGCCACGACGAGTGGCTGCGCCTGCGCCGCGGCGAGGCGCGCGTGTGCGTCGGGCCGCGCTCGGCCGTGTTCGCTCCGATCGACCGCCTCGGACTGATCGTGATCGACGAGGAGCACGACAGCTCCTACAAGCACGAGGGCGATCCCCGCTACGACGCGCGGCTGGTGGCCGAGCAGCGCGGCTGCCTCGTCGTCGCCGGCAGCGCGACCCCGCGCCCCGAGAGCTGGCACGCGATGCGCCGCATCGAGATGGCCCGTCGGGTCGACGGCCAGCGCCTGCCGCCGGTCGAGATCGTCGACATGCGCGAGCAGCGCGCCGCGCTGCACCCGCGCACGTACGCGGCGCTGCTCGACGCCCCCAAGTCGATCGTCCTGCTGAACCGCCGCGGGTGGTCGAACTTCCTCACCTGCCGCACGTGCGGGCGGGCGTGGGAGTGCCCCAACTGCGACGTCACGCTCGTGCTGCACCGCGCGGGCGGCTACCTGGCCTGCCACCACTGCGGCCATCGCGAGCGCGTCCCCGACCGCTGCCCCGACTGCGGCTCGGTGTCGGTCGCCCGCCACGGGGCGGGCACCGAGCGGCTGTCGGAGGAGCTCGCCGCGGCGGGGCTGCGGACGCTGCGCCTCGACGCCGACGTCGGCCGCGCCGGCGCCGTGCTCGCCGAGTTCGAGGCCGCCGACCGCGCCGTGCTCGTCGGCACGCAGGTCGTCGCCAAGGGCCACGACTTCCCCGACGTGACGCTCGGCGTCGTCCTCGACGCCGACGCCACGCTGCGCTTCCCCGACTTCCGCGCCGAGGAGCGCACGTTCGCGCTCATCGCCCAGCTCGCCGGGCGCGCCGGCCGCGGGCCGGGCGGCGGGCGGGTGCTCGTGCAGACGACCGATCCCGACGCGGCCGCGATCCGCGCCGCCGCCCGCCACGACGCCGAAGGGTTCGTGGCCGGCGAGCTGCGCCGGCGCGAGGCGCTGCGCTACCCGCCGTTCTCGACCCTGATCCGCGTGGTCTGCTCGTCCGAGCGCCCGGGCGCCGCGCTGGAGGTGGCGACGGCGGTCCACGCGCGGCTGCCGGCCGCGCTGGGCCCGGCGCCGCTGTTCCGCCTGCGCGGCCGCGAGCGCGCGCAGGTCGTCGTGAAGGCCGCCGACCGGGCCCACGCGGTGGCGGCGGTCGACGAGGCGGTGCGGGCCGAGCACCGGCGCGGCGTCTCGATCAGCGTCGACGTGGACCCGCAGTGACCGGGTTCTAGAATCGGTCACGTGGCACAGCACGAGCAGGAGCCGATCGAGGAGGCGCCCGAGCCGTTCGAGCTCGACGAGGAGGCGCGCGCCCGGCGCGCCGCGGCGCTCGCCCAGATCCGCCAGTACGGCGACCCCGTCCTGCGCGCGAAGGCCCTGCCCGTCGAGGTCTTCGACGACGAGCTGCGCCGCGAGGTCGTGCGCATGGGCCGCCTCATGGAGGACTCGATCGGCATCGGCCTGGCCGCCACTCAGGTCGGCCAGCTGCGCCGCCTGCTCGTCTACCGCATCGAGCCCGACAGCCCGATCGTCGCGCTCGTCAACCCCGTCCTGGAGTGGAGCTCGCGCGAGGAGGAGATCGCCGAGGAGGGCTGCCTGTCGCTGCCCGGCGTCGGCGTCGACGTCGAGCGCCCCATCCACATCCGCGTCCGCGCCCAGGACGAGTACGGCGAGGAGCAGGTGATCGAGGCGTCCGGGCTGGAGGCGCGCTGCATCCAGCACGAGATGGACCACCTCGACGGCGTCCTCATCCTCGACCGCACGTCGCGCGACCAGCGCAAGGCCGCCGTCCGCGCGCTGCGCGAGCGCGAGCGGGCCGCCGCCACCGCGTGAGGCTCGCCTACCTCGGCACGTCGGCGTTCGCGGCGGGCGTGCTGCGCCGCCTGGCCGAGGCCGGCCGGACGCCCGAGCTCGTCGTGACGCGCCCCGACCGGCCCGCCGGCCGCGGCCGCCGCCTGCAGTCGCCGCCGGTCGCCGACGCCGCGCGCGAGCTCGGCCTCGAGGTGCACCAGCCCGAGCAGGTCAGCGCCGACCCGCGGGTCGCGGGCGCCGGGTTCGACGCGATCGTCGTCTGCGCCTACGGCGCGCTGCTGCGCGAGCCGCTGCTCAGCGAGCCCGGCCTCCTGAACGTCCACCCGTCGCTGCTGCCGCGCTGGCGCGGCGCCGCCCCGATCGAGCGCGCGATCATGGCCGGCGACGAGGAGACGGGCGTGGCGATCATGCGCCCGACCGCCGGCTTCGACGAGGGCCCGGTCTGCGCGGTCGCGCGCGAGCCGATCCGCCCCGACGACGACTACGCCACGCTGGCCGAGCGCCTCGAGGCCCGCGCCGTCGAGCTGCTGCTGCGCGTGTTCGACGAGCATCCGCCGTTCACCGAGCAGCCCGCCGAGGGCGTCACCTACGCCGAGAAGATCACGGCCGCCGACCGCCTGCTCGACCCCGCCCGGTCCGCCGTCGAGCTGGAGCGGGTCGTGCGCGCCCTGCACCCGCACATCGGCGCCCGCCTGGCCCTGCCCGACGGCTCGTTCCTCGGCGTTCGCCGCGCCCGCGCGCTCCCGCAGGAGCCGGCCCCCGCCGGCCTCTCCCGCGACGGCGACCGCCTCCTGCTCGGCACCGCCGACGGCGCGCTCGAGCTCCTCGAGGTCCAGCCGCCCGGCGGCCGCCCGATGGACGCCGCCGCCTACCTGCGCGGCCACGGGCTGCCGTGAGCTGCGTCGTCTCTGCCACGGAACCGCGCGGCGATGCGGCTGCGCCCGGGGCGGCAGCCGGGGCGGCCGAGATCGAATGGCTCTCGCGGCAACGGCGGCGGGAGGTCTCGCTGACCACGCTCGCCGACCCGAAGCCGCTCCCCGGCGCCGCGGGTGGGGTCCGTGCGCCGGAGCGTCCCCGGCATCGGCAGGTCAACTTCCGCCTGATGCGCGAGGGGCATGCCGGTCTGGAGCGCGCGGCCGCGCTGGTGCACATGCGCCCCACGGCGCTGGCCCGGCTGCTGGTCGTGCGCGGCGTCGATCAGATCCTGCGGGAGGCGGACAGCCGTGCCTAGCCCGGCCCGGCGGGCCGCGTACGCGGTCGTGCGGCGCGTGTTCGAGCAGGGCGCGTACGCCGACCGGGCGCTGCGGCGGGTGACCGAGCGGCTGGACGCGCGCGAGCGGGCGTTCGCGACGCAGCTCGCCTACGGGACCGTGCAGCGGGCCGGGACGCTCGACCATCTGGCGGCCGCGTACGCGCGGCGGCCGACCGAGGCGCTCGATCCGCCGGTGCTCGCGGCGCTGCGGCTGGGGCTGTTCCAGCTCGCGTTCCTCGACGGCGTGGCGCCGCACGCGGCCGTCGACGAGTCGGTCGAGCTCGTCAAGCGGGATGCTCCGCGCGCGGCCGGGCTGGTGAACGCGGTCCTGCGCCGGGCCGCCACCGAGGCGCGGGAGGCGGTCGCGGCGCTGCCCGACGCCACGCCCGAGGAGGCCGCGATCGCCCACAGCGTGCCGCGCTGGCTGGCGGGGATGTGGTTCGAGCAGCTCGGCGCCGACCAGGCGCGGGCGCTGCTGGCCGCGAGCAACCGGCCGGCCGAGCACGCGCTGCGCGCCAACACGCTCGTGGTCACCGCGCGGGAGCTGCGCCGCGCGCTGCCCGTCCCCGCGCACCTGGGTCCCGACGCGCCCGAGGCCGTGGTCGTCGACGCGCCGTTCGACGCGCACGGCTCCCCGCTGTTCGGCCTCGGCGCGCTGCTGCCGCAGTCGCGCGCCTCGCAGCTCGTCGCCCACGCGGTGGACCCGCAGCCGGGGGAGGCCGTCCTGGACCTGTGCGCGGCCCCCGGCGGCAAGACGACGCACCTGGCCGCGCTCATGCGCGACCAGGGCCGCGTCGTCGCCGTCGAGCGCCACGCCGGGCGCGCCGACCAGCTGCGCCGGACCGCCGAGCGGATGCACGCCACGATCGTCGAGGTGCGCCACGGCGACGCCGCCGACGGGACGCCGGGGGAGACGTTCGACCGGGTGCTCGTCGACCCGCCCTGCAGCGGCCTGGGCACGCTGCGCAGCCGGCCCGACCTGCGCTGGCGGGCGAGTCCGGCCCAGATCCAGGAGCTGGCCGAGGAGCAGCGGGCGATCCTCGACGCGGCCGCGGCCGCCACGCGGCCGGGCGGGCGGCTCGTCTACTCGACGTGCACGCTGTCGGCGCTGGAGAACGAGCGCCAGGTCGCCGCGTTCACGGCCCGCCACCGCGACTTCGAGCTCGAGGACGTCCGCACGACGACGCCGCACCGCGACGGAACCGACGGGTTCTTCGTGGCGACGATCCGTAGGCTGTAGGCGGATGCCCCAGGAGCGCCCCGTCGACCTCGGGCCCGAGTGCCCGAACTGCCACGAGCCCTGGCTGCGTCCCACGAACCTCGCCGGGCGCTACCGCTGCGTGTACTGCCTGCACCGCTACGAGCTGCGGTCGGTGTGCCCGAACTGCGGCGAGCACTCGACGATCGTGCGGATGTCGTCGACGGCGACGACGCAGTGCTCCGCCTGCGGTGACAGCATGCTGCTCCCGATATGAGCGAGATCCCCCGCGGCGTCGCCCCCTCGATCCTCTCGGCGAACTTCGCGCGGCTGGGCGACGACGTCCAGCTGCTCCTCGACGCCGGCGCGCGCACGATCCACTTCGACGTCATGGACGGCCACTTCGTGCCGCCGATCACGATCGGGGCCGACGTCGCCAAGGCGATCACGCCCGCCGTCCACGCCGCCGGCGCGATCCTCGACGTGCACCTGATGGTCGACCGGCCCGAGCGCCACGTCGAGGCGTTCGTCGAGGCCGGCGCCGACCGCATCCTCTGCCAGGTCGAGTCGACGCCGAACATCGCGTTCGCCGTGAAGGCGATCCGGGAGGCCGGCCGCTCGCCGGGGGTCGTCATCAATCCGGGCACCCCGGTCGAGGCGGTCTCCGAGCTCGTCGACGAGGTCGACGTCGTCCTGTGCATGACCGTCAACCCCGGCTGGGGCGGTCAGCGGTTCCTGCCCGGCTCGCCGGAGAAGATCCGGCGGCTGAAGGCCCTGGTGGGCGACCGCGCCGTGATCGAGGTGGACGGCGGCGTCGACGCCGGCACGGTCGGCGCGTGCGCGGCCGCCGGGGCCGAGATCTTCGTGGCCGGATCGGCGATCTACGGCGCCGAGGACCCCGTTCGCGCGTTCCACGAGATCACCGAAGCGGCTTTGTACGGCTAGCCGTACGCGGTCGGCGCCGATGGTGCCCGATACTTGCATCAGCAATGGCCGTCACCGTTCTCATCGTCGACGATCACCCCTCGTTCCGGGCGACCGCGCGGCTGCTCCTGGAGGTCGAGGGCTACGACGTCGTCGGGGAGGCCCGTGACGGGACGGAGGCGATCGCGGAGGCCGAGCGGCTGCGGCCCGACCTCGTGCTCCTCGACGTGAACCTGCCCGACATCGACGGCTTCGAGGTCGCGTCGCGGCTGACCAAGGCCGCCAACGGCACGCCCTCGAGCGGCCCGGCGGTGATCCTCACGTCGAGCCGCGACCCGTCCGACTTCGGCTCGCTCGTGCACGAGAGCGGGGCGCGCGGGTTCATCCCCAAGGCCGAGCTGTCGGGCGCGGCGCTGGCCGCGCTGCTGGGATGAGGACGCGCCTTCTGCTGTGGGGCATCGGCGCCGCGGGCGTCGTGCTCGGCGTGCTCGTCAGCGTGCTGATCGCGGTCAGCGACATCATCGACGACCACGCCGCGAACATCATGGCCACGGTGCTCATCGGCTGGTCGTTCCTCGGCATCGGCCTCTACGCCTGGGGCACGCGCCCGAGCAACCGGATCGGGCCGCTGATGGTCGGCGTCGGCTTCGCCTGGATGCTCGGGATGCTCCAGTGCTCCGACCTCGCGCTCCCGTTCACGATCGGCCTGGTCATGAGCCCGTCCGCGTTCGCGATCGTGCTCCACCTCCTGCTCGCCTACCCGACCGGGCGGCTGGGGTCCCGGGCCGCGCGCGCGGTCGTCGCGCTCGGCTACGCCGACGTCATCGTCGGCTCGCTCGTCTACGCGATGCTCGTCCGCAACCCGGACGGGATCGAGAACGGGCCGCGCAACCTCCTGCTCGTCGAGGACGCGCCCGGCGCCGCCGACGCCGCGCTCACCGCCCTGACCGTCGTCGGGCTCGTCGCCATCGTCTCCGGGGCGCTCCTGCTCGTCGCGCGCTGGCGCGCCGCGAGCACGGCGCGGCGGCGCAGCCTCGCCCCGCTGCTGTGGACCGGCGCGCTCCTGCTCGTCTTCGCGGCCGTCATGCTCGCCGCCGACATCGCCGGCAGCGACGACCTGGAGGACGGCTTCTCCATCTTCTCGGTGTTCCTGCTCACCGCCGCCCCGTACGCCTATCTGGCCGGCCTCATGAGCTCGGGCTGGGCGCGCGGGCGGACGATGGGCGACCTCGTCAGCGGCCTGAACGCCGCCGAGGCGCGGTCCGGCGTCCGCGACGCGATGGCGGAGGCCCTCGGCGACCCGACGCTCACCGTCGCCTTCAAGCGCCACGACCGCGACGAGTGGGTCGACGCCGACGGCCGGCGCTTCGAGCCGCCGCCGGGCCGGGAGGTGACCGAGATCGCCCGCGACGGCCAGGTCATCGGCGCGCTCGTGCACCGCGGCGGCCTGTCCGGCGACCCGGAGCTGCTGCGCGCCGTCGCCGACACCGCCGCGCTGGCCCTCGAGAACGAGCGCCTGCAGGCCGAGCTGCGGGCCCGCGTCGCCGAGCTGCGGGAGTCGCGCGCGAACCTCATCTCGTTCGGCCTCGCCGAGCGGCGGCGGCTGGAGCGCGACCTCCACGACGGCGCCCAGCAGCGGTTGGTGGCACTCTCCCTGCAGGTGAACCTCGCCCGCGCGAAGATCGACGACGACCCCGCGACCGCCGCGACCCTGCTCGACAGCGCCCGCGAGGAGCTCGCGCAGGCGCTCGACGAGCTGCGCGAGCTCGCGCGCGGCATCCACCCGGCGATCCTCACCGACCAGGGCCTCGGGCCGGCCCTGACCGCGCTGGCCGAGCGCTCGCCGGTCCCCGTCGAGATCGGGCCGCTGCCGGCGCAGCGGCTGCCGTCGTCGGTCGAGGCGGCCGCCTACTTCGTCGTCTCCGAGGCGCTCGCGAACGTCGCCAAGTACGCCGACGCCACCCACGCCACCGTCCGCGTCGCCCGCGAGGACGGCCACGCGGTCGTGGAGGTCGTCGACGACGGCGTCGGCGGCGCCGACCCCTCCCGCGGCACCGGCCTGCGCGGCCTGGCCGAGCGCGTCGCGGCCCTCGACGGCCGCCTCGAGATCGTGTCCCCGACCGGCTGCGGCACCATCGTCCGCGCCGACCTGCCGTGCGCGTCGTCGTAGCCGAGGACTCCGTCCTCCTGCGGGAGGGGCTCGTGCGGCTGCTGGCCGAGGGCGGCTTCGAGGTCGTCGGGCAGGCCGGAGACGCCGAGGACCTGCTGCGCAAGGTCGGCGCCCACAAGCCCGACGTGGCGGTCGTCGACGTGCGCATGCCGCCGACCCACACCGACGAGGGGCTGCGCGCCGCCGCCGAGATCCGCGAGCGCCACCCCGGCACCGCCGTCCTCGTGCTCAGCCAGGTCATCGAGACCGGCTCGGCGCTCGAGCTGCTGACCCAGAGCGCCGAGGGCGTCGGCTACCTGCTCAAGGACCGCGTCGCCGACGTCGATCGCTTCCTGGAGGCGGTGCGCCGCGTGGCCGAGGGCGGCTCCGCGCTCGACCCCGAGGTCGTCTCCACGCTGCTGGGGCGCCGGCGCCGCGACGACCCGCTGTCGGAGATCACCGCCCGCGAGCGCGAGGTCCTGGCGCTGATGGCCGAGGGCCGCTCCAACCAGGCGATCGCCGAGCAGCTCGTCGTCACCGAGCGCGCGGTCGAGAAGCACGTCACCTCGATCTTCGGCAAGCTCGGCCTCGCGCCCGCCGCCGAGGACCACCGCCGCGTGCTCGCCGTGCTCGCGTACCTGCGCGCTTGAGCCGACCCGAACGGGAAAGTGGGGTTAGCCGTACGACGCGGCAACGATTGGTGAGCGAAGCTATCGGGATGACCAACGCCGCCATCGTCTCCGCCACCGATCTCGTACGCCGCTACGGGGAGGGCGAGGCAGCCGTGACCGCTCTCGACGGCGTGACCGTCTCCTTCGCCCAGGGCGAGTACGCGGCGATCATGGGCCCGTCCGGATCGGGCAAGTCCACGCTGATGCACTGCCTGGCCGGCCTCGACCGGCCGACGAGCGGCTCGGTCGTCGTGGACGACGTCGAGCTCTCCGGCCTCGACGACAAGCGCCTCACCTCGCTGCGCCGCGACAAGATCGGCTTCATCTTCCAGGCTTTCAACCTCCTGCCGGTCCTCACGGCCGAGGAGAACATCCTCCTGCCGCTCTCGATCGCCGGCCGCAAGCCCGATCAGGGCTGGTACGACCAGCTCATCGAGACGGTCGGCCTGCGCGACCGCCTCACGCATCGCCCGTCGGAGCTGTCGGGCGGCCAGCAGCAGCGCGTCGCGGTCGCGCGCGCGCTCGTGTCGCGCCCGGCCGTCGTGTTCGCCGACGAGCCCACCGGCAACCTCGACTCCAAGGCGTCCGCCGACGTCCTGGAGCTGCTGCGCACCTCGGTCGACCAGCTCGGCCAGACGGTGATCATGGTCACCCACGACCAGGACGCCGCCGACGTCGCGGACCGCATCGTCACGCTCACGGACGGGCGGATCGTCGAGGATCGCCGGACCCAGCCGGCGGTGGTCTGATGCTGAAGCTGTCCCTGCGGAGCTTCGGCGCGCGCAAGCTGCGCGTCGCGCTCACGCTCATCGCCGTGGCGCTGGGCGTGGCCCTGATCTCGGGCACGTACATCCTCACCGACACGATCAACAAGTCGTTCGACAACATCTTCACGACGGCGTCCAAGGGCGTCGACGTGTCGATCACGCCGCGCGACGCGATCGACGACGCCACCTCGGACGGCATGGCCGTCTCCACGATCCCGGCGTCGTTCCTGAGCGAGGTCGAGCGCCAGCCCGGCGTCGCCAAGGCCGTCGGCACGATCGACACGTCCAACGTCGCCCTGTTCAAGGCGAACGGCGACCGCATCGGCGGTGGCGGCGGCGCCCCGACCCAGCTGTCGTCCGACACGCCGCCGCCGTTCAGCGCGGTCACCTACGAGGAGGGCCGCGCGCCGACCGACATGGGCGAGATGGCGGTGCTCGAGCAGACCGCCGAGAGCGAGGACCTGAAGATCGGCGACACGCTGAAGGTCGTCGGCGCCGGGCCGCAGACCGAGCTGAAGCTCGTCGGCATCGCCAAGTTCGGCGGCGTCTCGTCGATCGGCGGCTTCACGCTGATCATCACGAGCCTCGAGCAGGCCCAGCAGCTCGCCGACCAGCACGACTCGTTCAGCTCGATCCTGGTCGCCGGCGACGAGAACGTCACGCCGGCGGAGCTGCGCGACGAGCTGCGCCGCCTGGATCCCCCGACGCCGGTCAACGTGCGTACCGGCCAGCAGCAGGCCGACCAGAACACGGCCGACATCCGCGAGGCGCTCGGCTTCCTGACGACCGCCCTGCTCGTGTTCGCCGGGATCGCCCTGTTCGTCGGCGCGTTCATCATCTTCAACACGTTCTCGATCACCGTCGCCCAGCGCATGCGCGAGTTCGCGCTGCTGCGCACGCTCGGCGCCTCGCGGCGCCAGGTCATGGGCCAGGTGATCTTCGAGGGCCTGCTGATCGGGCTCATCGGCTCCGTGCTCGGGCTCCTGCTCGGCCTCGTGCTGGCGCCCGGCCTGCGCGGCCTGTTCAAGGCGATCGGCGCCGACCTGCCGTCGGAGGGCACGGTCGTGGAGCCGCGCACGATCATCGTGTCGCTGGTCGTGGGGACGCTCGTGACGCTCGCCAGCGGCCTGGCGCCGGCGATCCGCGCGACCCGTGTGCCGCCCGTGGCGGCGCTGCGCGAGGGCGCGGTCATCCCGCGCGGGCGCGGCGCGCGGTTCGTCACGCCGGGCGGCGCCGTCCTGGCCGTCCTCGGCGTCGCCGCGCTCGCCGCGGGCCTGTTCGGCGGGGCCGGGATCGAGCTCGTCGGCCTCGGCGCCGGCCTCGTGTTCATCGGCATCGCGCTGCTGAGCCCCAAGCTCGTGCCGCCGCTGGCCGGCTCGATCGGGCGCATGTTCCCCGGCGTCGTCGGCCGGCTCGCGCGCGAGAACTCGGTGCGCCAGCCCGGCCGCACGGCCGTGACGGCGTCGGCGCTCGTGGTCGGCGTGACGCTGGTCGCGTTCGTGTCGATCTTCGCCCAGGGCCTGAAGGCGACGATCGCCGAGGCGGTCGACACCGCCGCCCGCCCGGGGTCGCTGATCGTGCAGAACAGCGCGCTCGGCTTCCCGCTCCCGTCGGCGGTCGCGACCGGCCTGGAGCAGGTCGACGGCGTCACGTCGGTCTCCTCGGTGCGCTTCTCGGTCAGCCGCGTCGACGGCGTCGGCCGCACCGCGGTGACGAGCGTCTCGCCGACGCTGCCCGACGTGTTCGACACCCAGTGGGACCAGGGCGACAACGCGCTGCTGCGCGACCTCGGCCGCGACAACGCGGTGATCACGAAGAGCTGGTCGGACTCGCACGACGTGAAGGTCGGCGACGAGCTGGCGCTGACGACGCCCACGGGCGAGGACCTGCGCCTGCGCGTGACCGGCATCACCGACGACAACTCGGGCGTGTTCGCGCCGATCACGGTGAGCAACGAGCTGGCCGAGCAGGCGTTCGGCGAGCGCCAGGACGCGATCGTGTTCGCCGGCACCGACCCGGCCGACGAGGCCGCGGTGAAGGCCCGCGTCGACCAGCTCCTCGAGCAGCAGTTCCCGATCGCCGAAGCGCTCACCGTGCAGGAGTTCAAGGACCAGCAGTCCGGCCAGGTCAACCAGATCCTGGCGCTGTTCTACGTCCTGCTCTCGCTGTCGGTGATCGTGTCGCTGTTCGGCATCGTCAACACGCTCGTGCTCTCGATCTACGAGCGCACACGGGAGCTGGGGATGCTGCGGGCGATCGGCACGTCGCGCCGCCAGGTGCGCCGCATGATCCGCTACGAGGCGGTGATCACCGCGCTCATCGGCGCGACGATCGGCATCGTCATGGGCCTCGTGTTCGGCATCGCCGTGACCGTCGCGCTCGAGGACGAGGGGCTCGTGCTGTCGATCCCGGTCGCGCAGCTCGTCGTGCTGCTGATCCTCGGGGGGCTGGCCGGCGTGCTGGCGGCGATCGCCCCGGCGCGGCGGGCCTCGCGCCTCAACGTGCTCGAGTCACTCGCGTACGAGTAGCGCCGCGAGCGTCCCGGTGGCGGCGACGTAGCCGATCTCCGCGCGCAGGAGCGGGTCGTCGACCACCGGGAGCAGCGTCCACACGACGAACAGGGCCGCGACCGCCACCCAGGCGATCGCGGCCCGCGTCTCCTGGCCGCGCGCGAGCTTGGCCTGGTTGAACGTGCCGGCCATCAGGTGGAAGCCCATCCCGAGGCCCAGCAGCGCGAGGCCGACGCGCCCGTAGTCGTAGTCCTGGCCGAAGACCGTCGACATCACCCACGGCCCGATCGTGAGCAGGCCCAGCGCGACGGCGAGGCCGAACGCGCCGATCGCCAGGACCGTGACGCGCACGGCCCGCGCGAACGCCTCGTGGCCGGCCGTGGCCTCCAGCCCGCTGAGGTGGGGCAGCAGCGAGGTCTGCACGGCCTGGAAGAGCTGCAGCGGCGCGCGGGTGATCAGGAAGACGTTGAAGACGATGCCGGCCAGCACCGCGTCCTCGGCGGTGATCTCGGTCGTCAGCACCGCGGCGTTGAGCAGCGTCTGCTCGGCGAGCATCACGAACGCGACGGCGACCGCGAAGCTCGTCGAGCCGCGCGCCGTCGCGCGCTCGGCGGCGCCGACCGGCGGGTCGCGGCGCGAGAACGCGATCGGGACGACGAGCAGCGACAGCGCCGGGGCGGCGGCGATGCCCAGCGCGACCGCGTCCTGGCCGCTGGTGATGCCGACGGCGACGGCCAGCGGGAACAGGAACCGCGAGATCGACTCCATCAGCACCAGGCCGCCGTAGAGCGCGAACCGCTGATGGCCGGCCAGCCAGCCGCGGGCGAAGTACGACGCCGCGTAGAACAGCGTGCCGGCGGTGAAGACCCAGTAGAGCGTGGTCGAGCCGTCGAACAGCTCGTCCTCGATCGGGCCGCGCAGCGCCAGCGCGCAGACCAGGAACGCGGCCGCGAACGCGCCCTGCAGCAGGAGGGGCGTGCGGATCGCGTGGTTGTGCACGCCGAGCGCCCGGTTGCGCGCGAGCATCCGCGACAGGAGCTGCTCGATCGGCCGGTAGATGACCGAGATCACGACGAACATCACCGACCACAGCACGTCCAGGCGCTTGGCCTCGACCTCGTCGACGACGTGCGAGGCGACCGCGAAGTACAGGAACGTGAAGAGCCCGGTGGCCGCGATCCCGACGCTCAGGATCCGGGCGCCGCGCGCGTAGCTCCCGTTCGAGCCGTCAGAGCCGGACAAGGAGCATGGTCCACGGGAACGGCGATCGCGCCTCGACGACCGTCCCGTGCTTCGAGAGCAGGGAGACGAAGCTTCGCTTGGACCAGTGGTTCAGGTGCCCGGGCGTGTTGCCGAGGTCCTTCAGGTAGGCGCCGCGGGCCATGTTCAGGGCCCGCCACAGCGGCTCGCGGGGGACGCTGACGATCAGATGGCGCGACGCCACGCGCGCCATCTCGGCCACGGTGTGCTCGGGGTCGGGCACGTGCTCGAGCACCTCGATCGCGGTCGCCACGTCGAACTCGTCGTCGGCGAACGGCAGGTTCTCGGCCTTCATGATCCGGTACTCGAGGTTCGGCACCCGCCGCTTCTCCCACTCGGCCTGCAGGTGCGGGTCCTCGAGGTCGATCCCGACGACGCGGCCGGGGATCCGGCGCGCCCACTTCTCGACCAGCACGCCCTCGCCGCAGCCCACGTCGAGCAGGCTCTGCGGGCCGGCCTTCGTGAACAGCTCGTCGAGCGTGCGCTCGAAGCCGGCCATCAGGCGCCGGACGATGGGATTCGTCGACCCGTACTTGTCGTACGTGTTGCCGGTGACGGTCCCTTCGGCGTCAACCGTGATGGACGGTGTCATACGTCTCCCCGGGTTCGTAGTGCGACGGCGGGATGCCGAGCTGCAGCTCGATGCGGCGCACCCGCTCGAAGGTCCGCTGCTGCATCACGCGGTTGGCGTGCATCAGGTCCCCCAGCACGCCCAGCGCGCCGAGCAGCAGCGCGGCGTTGAACAGGACGGCGCCCAGGATCAGCGACTGCACGTGCCCGGCGCCGTCGCCGTCGATGTAGAAGTACAGGTAGCGGCCCCACACGATCAGCGCGAGCAGGCCGATCACGATCGCCAGCGACCAGAAGATCCGCAGGGGCTCGTACTGGCTGTAGATGCGGAAGATCGCCAGCGCGTTGCGCCGCACGTACGACCACATCGACGGGAACAGCCGCGACTCGCGCGTCTTGGGGTTGGTCCCGATCGGGACGTGGTCGGTGGCGACCAGCAGCTTGCCGGCCTGGATGATGGTCTCCAGCGTGTACGTGTAGCGGGAGACGACGGCCATCTGCAGTGCGGCCTCGCGGTTGTAGGCGCGGAAGCCGGACGTGGTGTCGGGGACCGTGGTGCCGGAGGCCTGGCGGACGACCCACGAGCCGAGGCGCTGGAGCGCGATCTTCAGCGGCGAGAAGTGCTCGATCGTGTGGACCTGGCGGTCGCCGATGACCATGTCGGCCCGGCCCTCGAGGATCGGGCGCACGAGCTTGGGGATGTCGGAGGCCTTGTACTGGTTGTCGGCGTCGGTGTTGACGATGACGTCGGCGCCGAGCTTCAGGCACGCGTCGAGCCCGGCCTGGAAGCCGGTGGCCAGGCCCTTGTTGTTCGTGAGCTTGACGATGTGGTCGACGCCGTTGGCCCGCGCGACCTCGATCGTGCGGTCGGTGGAGCCGTCGTCGATGATCAGCCACTCGACGGAATCGAAGCCCTCAACCTGGCGCGGGAGGTCGGCGAGCGTGGCCGGGAGCTGCTCCTCCTCGTTGAAGCAGGGGATCTGGATGATGAGCTTCATCGGCGGCCCTTGACGGTACCGTGCCGGGGCCATGACCCGCCGCCGACGCCTGCGCGAGGAAGCGCCCTATCTGGCGCTGCTCGCCCTCATGCTCGCGGTCGGGCTGTACCTGCGCATCAAGAACAACGACTACGGGCTGCCGTTCGTCTTCTACGCCGACGAGGGCTCGCACTTCACCAACCGCGCCGTCGAGATGTTCGGCGGCGACCCGAACCCGGGCTACTTCCAGAACCCGTCGGCGTTCACCTACCTCGTCCACCTGGCGCTGCGGCTCTACTTCGGCCACGGGATCCCGTTCGGCGACTACGACCACGTCATCGAGCTGTACGGGACCAACCCGACCCGCATCTACGAGGTCGGGCGGGTCACGGCGGCGCTCCTGTGCGCGCTCGGGGTCGTCGGCGTGTACGCCGTGGCCGCCCGCCTGTGGGACCGCCGCACCGGCCTCGTTGCCGCCGCGATCCTGTGCTTCTCGTTCCTGGCGGTCGCCTACTCGCGCATCGCGGTGACCGACACCGGGACGCTGCTGCCGGTCGCGCTGGCGCTGTTCTGCGCGATCCGGCTGCAGGAGCGCCGCACGTGGCGCTGGGCGGTCGGCGCCGGCGTCGCCGCCGGCGTGGCGATCGGCTTCAAGTACACGGCCGGCCTCGTGCTGCTGGCGCCCCTGATCGCGGTCGCCTGGCCGCTCCTGGAGCGGCGCGACGTCGCGACGCTGAAGCGCGCGGCCGCGCACCTGGGCGCCGTCGTCGGCCCGACGGTCGTCGCGTTCGCGATCACCACGCCGTACTTCTTCCTGGACTTCTCGACCGCCCAGCGCCAGCTGCGCGCCCAGGCCGACATGGCCGGCGGGCTGTCGAAGTACGGCCAGGAGCACGAGAACGGCTTCCTCTACTACGGCGACAGCCTCACGTGGGGGCTGGGCTGGCTGGCGCTGATCGCCGCGATCGCCGGCGTCGTGCTGCTGTGGCGCCGCCACCGGGCGCGCGCGGTGCTGCTGGCCGTGTTCCCGCTCGTCCTGTTCGTGTACCTGGCGCTCCAGCAGCGCTACTTCGGGCGCTGGCTGCTGCCGGCCTACCCGGCGCTTGCCCTGCTGGGCGGCTACGCGGTCGTGCAGGCGGTCGCGGCGATCCCGCGGCTCCCGCGCCGGCTCGCGCCGGTCGCGCTCGCGGTCGCCACGATCGCCGTCGTGTGGCAGGGGCTGGCCGCCGACACGAGGTCGATGGCCGTGCTCGGGCACACCGACACCCGCGCCGCCGCCCGCGAGTGGCTGGTCGAGAACGAGCGGCCGTCGCTGCGGATCATGATCGAGCCGGCCGTGCCGAACCGGTGGTTCTGGCGCTACACGAAGGCCGGCCGCCCCATGGCGCGCACCCGCCAGTTCGTGCGGGCGCTCATGCGCGACATCAAGGTCACGCGGATCGAGTATGGCCGCACGCTGCGGCCCGAGGTCATCGACACCTACCGCGAGCACGGCTTCTGCCTGGTGCTGACGATGAGCCTCATCCGCGGGCGCTCCGTCAACGCTCGCAACCCCGACGCGCTCGCGTACTACGAGCGCCTGGAGCGCGAGTCCGACCGGGTCTTCCACGTCAGCCCGTTCCGCGCCGACGCGGGCCCGCAGGAGTTCAGCTTCGACCTGTCCTACAACTACTACTCGCCCGCCTACGAGCGCCCCGGGCCGGAGATCGACATCTACCGGCTGCGCAACTGCACGCAGGAGTACGGCACGCTCGAGGTGGGGGCCGGGTCGTCGCTGGCGGGGGCGGGCCTGCAGTGACGTCGCGGGTGCGCCCGGCCTGGCTGGCGCTCGCCGGCCTGCTCGCGCTGGCGCTGGCCCTGCGCCTGTGGAACATCGACCACAACCTGCCCTTCGTCTACAACGCCGACGAGGAGCTGCACTTCGTGCCCAAGGCCGTCGACATGCTCGGCGGCTCGCTGAACCCCGGCTACTTCGAGAACCCGCCGGCGCTCACGTACCTGCTGCTCGTGCTCTACAAGCTCGGGCTGGCGGGCGGCGACCTGCGCGACCGCTTCGCCGAGGACCCGCGCTCGGCGTTCCTGACCGCGCGCGTCGCGGTGGCGCTGATCGGCACGCTCGTCGTCGCGCTCGTGTACTGGGCCGGCAGCCGGTTCGCCGACCGCCGGGCGGGGATCGTCGGCGCCGCGATCATGGCCGTCGCGTTCCTGCCGGTCTTCTACTCCAAGCACGCGCTCAACGACACGGTGGCGATGGCGCCGGTCGCGGTCGGGCTCGTCGGCTGCCTGCTGGCCTACCGGCGCGGGCGCCCGCAGGACTGGGCGCTGGCCGGCGCCGCGATCGGCGTCGGGACGGCGACGAAGTACACGGCCGGCGCGATGCTCGTGACGCTGCTGGCGGCGGCCGCGCTGCGCGTGTACGACGACCGCGCCCAGCTGCGCTCGGTGCTCGTCGGCCTCGTGATCGGCGGCGCCGCGTTCGCGGCCGCCTTCGCGATCCTCAACCCGTTCGCGATCCTGCACCCGGGCGAGGCGCGCTCGCAGATCAGCGGCCAGTCCGCGCAGGCGTCGACCGCCAAGCTCGGCCAGAAGGACGAGCTGGGCTGGTGGTACTACCTGAAGACGCTGACGTGGGGGCTGGGCTGGGCGCCGCTCGTCGCCGCGATCGGCGGCGCGGTCGTGATGCTGCGCCGCGACTGGCGCCTGGCCGTCCTGCTGATCGCGTTCCCGCTCGTGCTGTGGCTGTACATGGGCGCCCAGACCCGGCACTTCGGCCGCTGGCTCATGCCCGTCTACCCGGCGCTGTGCGTGCTCGCCGGGATCGCGGCCGCGTGGGTCGTCGACCGCGTGCGCTGGCGCCCGGCGGTCCTCACCGGCCTGCTGGCGGTCGTGCTGTGCGTGCAGGGCGTCGCCGCATCGGTCCACATCGACCGCGTGCTGGGCCGCGAGGACACGCGGACGCTGGCGCGCGCCTGGATCGAGGCCAACGTCCCGCAGGGCGCGGGGATCGTCGTCGAGCCGTTCGTCCCCGGCGCCTGGCTGGAGCTCGACGCCACGCGCTCGTTCCGCCGCTTCCCGGTCGAGCGCCCGTTCCAGGCCTATGAGAAGCGGCTGCGTCCGCGGATGGTCCGCGAGTACGTGCGCGACGGCTACTGCTGGGTCGTCGTCGGCAGCCACCAGAAGGACCGCGGCCTGGCCGCCGGGCTCGGCAACGCGCGCAGGTACTACCGTGCCCTCGACCGCGCCAGCGACGACGTCGTCGTGTTCTCCCCGTACCGCAAGGGCGCCGATCCGGTGGACTTCTCCTACGACTTCTCGTTCAACTTCCTGCCGCGCGCGTTCGAGCGCCCGGGACCGGTGATCGAGATCCATCACCTGCGGGGCTGCCGGTGAGCGTGGCGCCGGAGCGGGCGCAGCAGGAGCGCCCCGCCGAGACGGTCGGCGACCGCCTCGAGCGCCTGTGGAGCCACCGGCTGGGCCTCGCGCTCGTGGCGATCGGCGTGCTGGGCGCGCTGGTCGTGTTCGCGGTGCGCCAGACGTACCCGAACTACGACACCTACTACGCGCTGCTGTGGGGCCAGGAGCTGTTCAACGGCCACCTGCCCGACTACCACACGTTCCGCCCGCCGACCCCGCATCCGCTGTCGACGTTCGTCGGCTGGCTGATGGCCCCGTTCGGCACCGCGGGCGCGCGCATCGTCGTGCTCGCCTCGCTGCTGGGCTTCGTCGGCCTGCTCGTGATCGTGTTCCGCTTCACGCAGCGGCTGCTCGGCTCGTTCGTGGCGCTGATCGCGGTCGCCGTCCTGCTGACGCGCACCGACATCGAGCTGCTCGCGCTGCGCGCGATGTTCGACCTGCCGTTCTACGTGCTGGTCTTCGGCGCCGCCGCGCTGGAGCTGCGCCGGCCCCGCTGCGGGTGGCCGGTGCTCGCGCTGCTGGCGCTCGCCGGGCTGCTGCGGCCCGAGGCGTGGCTGCTGGGCGGCGTCTACTGGCTGTACCTGATCCCGGCCACGCCGCGCCCGGAGCTCGTGCGCCTCGCCGGGCTGGTCGTCGCCGCGCCCGTGATCTGGCTCCTCGGCGACCTGATCGTCGAGGGCACCCCGCTGTACTCGCTGACCGAGACGCGCGAGGTCGCCGGCCAGTTCGGGCGCAACCGCGGGCTGCTGGAGGCGATCGAGCTGATCCCCGACCACCTGGCCGGCAACGACAAGATCGTGACCGTCGGCGTCGGCGGGCTGGGCTTCCTCTACGCGATCGCGCTCCTGCGCCGCCGCGCCGCGATGCCGCTGGCGCTCGGCGCGCTCGGCGTCCTCACGTTTCTGATCATCGTCGCCGCCGGCCTGTCGGCGATCCCGCGCTACCTGACGATCCCGTCGCTGCTGCTGTCGCTGTGCGTGGCGGTCGCGCTCGGCGGCTGGGCGGTCGCCCGCGAGCGCTGGCTGCGGATCGCCGGCATCGCGATCGCGATCGTGTCGGTCGCGCTGATCGCCCGCCAGATCCCGCACTACGAGAAGGACCGCAGCCGCCTCGTCGACCAGGCCACGTTCGTGGCCGAGCAGCACCGCGACCTGCTGGCGCTGCTGGACGACCCGCGCCTCGTGCCGCTCCTGCAGGATCCGGCGTGCTGGCCGATCACGACGCCGACGCACTCGGCGATCCCGGTGATCCGCTACGAGACCGGCCTGCCCAAGCGGGCGCTGCAGGCGTCGATCCAGCAGCACCAGGCGCCGCCGACCGGGCTGCTGCTCACGTCGAAGACGTTCCAGTTCGAGCCGGCGTCGGGGCGGCGGGCGCTGGGCGCCGGCGCGTCGGCGTCGGCGAAGTGGTGGTCGAACCGGCGGCTGCCCGGCTACGACCGGGTGGCGCGCCACGGGCGCTGGCGGGCGTGGGAGAACTGCCGCCCGTCCAGCGCCGCGTGACGCGCGCCGTTACTTGGCGCCCAGGTAGCGGACGTAGACCAGGTCGTAGGCGAGCTGGCCCGGAGCGCGCAGGACCGCGTCGATCTCCGTGCCCTTCGACGTGAACGCGACGTAGTTGCCGCGCGACGACGTCGCCGGCTTCTCGGACGCCACGTTCAGGTAGGCGCCCTTCTCGCCGGGGGCCAGCGGCGCGGAGCGCGACTCGAGCGACACGTTGCCGGTCGGCCGGTTCCACAGGAACAGGTCGCGCACGCCGTTGGCGTCGTCGCGGATCGAGTCGCTCTCCTTCAGGTTCGTCGCGTCGGAGTCGAACAGGACGAACTCGCCGGCGCCCGAGATCGAGGGGTTGGCCGAGTCGCCGTTGCCGAGCGAGGTGGCCTTCGAGCGCGACGGCGGGCAGACCACCCGTCCGCCGCCGATGCGCGAGCAGGTCGGCGGGAGGTGGCGCCGCAGCTCGCCGCCCAGGTCCATCTCGACGATGTCCTGGGCGCCGTTGGAGTCGCCCGGGAGGATGTTCGAGGCGGTCGTCTGGAACGCGACGAAGTTGCCGTCGTCGCTGGCGTCCGGGTTCGACGAGGAGCCGTTGGCCGACGTGCGGCCGTTCGACGAGGTCGACACCAGGATCGTGTCGAACCGCAGCGTCTGCGTGCCCTTCACGAACTTGCGCGTGAACGTGCGCTCGAACACGTCGGTCTGGCCGTTGCCGTCGCCGGGCGCCAGGTTCGACGCGCGCGAGCTGAAGACGACCGCCTTGCCGTTGCGCGCGAACGCGGGCTCGGAGGCGTCGGCGTTCGCCGGCTGGCCGGCGCGGTTGGCCGACGCGAGGAACGTCAGGCCGGTGAAGCCGCGGTCCTGGCCGGTGCCCGACAGGATGTGGACGTAGACCTGCTTGAGGCCGTTGCCCTGCGCGGTGCGCGCCGAGCCCCAGCCCTTGCGGGCCTTGCCGGTGAGCGCGAGGTTCGTGGCCTGCGAGGTGAACGCGACGCGCTCGCAGGCGCCGTCGATCGAGACCTCGGTGGTCGGGCCGTTGGCCTGCTCGCCGTTGGGGCCGACCGACACGCGGGTGGTCGTGTTCGTGCGCAGGTCGCGGACGAACGCGTCCGGCACGCCGTTCGTGTCGCCGGGGACGAGGTTGGACGCGGCGGAGATGAACGCGACGCAGTGCGGCTGGTGGTTGGCGTCGCCGTCCAGCGACGGCAGCGTCGACGGGCCGTTGGCGGGCTCGCCGTTCATGCCGACCGAGACGAGCTGGGTCGAGCCGATGTTCCACTCGGTCCCGTCCTGGCCCCACGGGCCGGCGCGGTTGACGACGAACACGTCGGTCTGGCCGTTGACGTCGCCGGGCACGATGTTCGAGGCGTCGGACTCGAACGCCATCAGGCGGGCGATCCGCTGGTCGTGGGAGACCGCGGGGTTGCGCGAGGGCCCGTTCGGGAAGCCGCCGTCGGCCGAGCGCGACAGGAGGAAGGTGGTGCGGGTGCCGGCCGCGTCCGCGGCGGCGGGGACGGCCGCGCCGAGCGCGAGGCTCGACAGCGCCGCCGCGGCGAGGGCGGCTCGGGACTTGCCTGTGATCACGATTGCGGTTGCCTTTGGGGACGGGGACGACCGGTCGACGTCTCAATCGACCGGTTCCCGGCCCATCTTGAGAGGTAGGCGCGTTCGGGCGCACAGGCGCGAGGCGTATCCTCCGTTGAGCGCATGCCCACCACGACCGACACCGACCTGCGCCACCTGGCGCGGGCCGTCGAGCTCGCCGAGGAGCTTCCCGGCCGGGCGACGCCGAATCCGAACGTCGGCGCGGTGATCGTCGCCGACGGCCGGATCGTCGGCGAAGGGACGCACGAGCGTTTCGGAGGCCCGCACGCGGAGATCAACGCGATCCGCGCCGCCGGCGAGGCCGCGCGTGGCGGCACGATGTACGTGTCGCTGGAGCCGTGCGCCCACCACGGCCAGACGCCGCCGTGCACGGACGCGATCCTGGCCGCCGGCCTGTCCCGCGTCGTCGTCGCCTCCGACGACCCGTCCTCCAAGGCCTCCGGGCGGGGCCTGGGGATCCTGCGCGACGAGGGCGTCGACGTGGTCGTGGCCACCGGCGAGGTGACCGCCCGCGCGCGGCTCGTCAACCAGGCGTTCCGCAAGCACGCCCGCACGGGGCTGCCGTGGGTGCTGTTCAAGTCGGCGATGACGCTCGACGGCAAGGTCGCCACGCCCACCGGCGACTCGAAGTGGATCTCCGGCGAGGCCAGCCGCCGCCTCGCGCATCGCTGGCGCGCGTCGGTCGACGCGGTCGCGGTGGGCGTGGGGACGGCGCTCGCCGACGACCCGCAGCTGACGGCGCGCATCGACGGCGTGCATCGCCAGCCGCGGCGGATCGTGTTCGACTCGCTCGCCCGCCTGCCGCTCGACAGCAAGCTCGTGTCCGCGGCCGGCGAGGTGCCGCTGACCGTCGTCGTCTCCCGCGCCGCCGATCGCCGCGACACCGCGGCCCTGGAGACCGCGGGCGCCGACGTGATCGTCGCCTCGGGCGAGAACGAGCCGGCGCGCGTGCGCTCGGCGCTCGTGCAGATCGGCGACCAGGGGATCACGTCGATCCTGCTGGAGGGCGGCCCGCATCTGGCCGGCGCGTTCCTCGACGCCGGCGAGATCGACGAGGTCCGGCTGTTCCTGGCCGCGATGCTCTTCGGCGGCCGCGCCGCGCGCGACCCGCTCGAGGGCAAGGGGATCGACCGCATCGCCGACGCCACCCGGGCCCTGACGATGACGTGCGAGCGCGTCGACGAGGACCTGCTGGTCAAGGCCCGCCTCAAGGAGTGGTGAGTGTTCACCGGGCTGGTGCAGGATCTGGGTGAGGTGACCCGGGTGGACGAGACCGCCGACGGCGTCCGCCTGGCCGTCCGCACGCCGCTCGCGCGCGAGCTGTCGGAGGGCGACTCGATCGCCGTCAACGGCGTCTGCCTGACCGCGGTGGGCCTGGGCGGCGGCGACCTGTTCGGCGCCGACGTGATGCGCGAGACGCTGCGCCGCTCGTCGCTGGCCGAGGTGGAGCCCGGATCGGCCGTGAACCTGGAGCTGCCCCTGCGCGCGGGCGACCGCCTCGGCGGCCACATGGTCCAGGGGCACGTCGACGGCGTCGGCGCCGTGCGCGACGTCCGCGAGGACGGCTTCGCGCGGATCGTCGAGATCACCGCCCCGCCGGACCTGCTGCGCTACGTCGTCGAGAAGGGCTCCATCGCCGTCGACGGCGTGTCGCTGACGGTGAGCGCCGTCGGCGACGACTTCTTCGCCGTGTCCCTGATCCCCGAGACGCTCGAGCGCACGACGCTCGGGGCCGCCGCGCCCGGGCGGCCCGTGAACCTGGAGGTGGACGTGCTCGCCAAGTACGTTGAGAAGCTGGTGGCACGATGACGAGCCGCACGACGCCCTTCGCCACGATCGAGGAGGCCATCGACGACATCCGCGCCGGGCGGATGGTCGTGGTCTGCGACGACGAGGACCGCGAGAACGAGGGCGACCTGACGATGGCCGCCCAGTTCGCGACCCCCGACGCCATCAACTTCATGGCCAAGGAGGGGCGCGGGCTGATCTGCCTGGCCCTCACCCCCGAGCGCTGCGACGAGATGGGCCTCGACCTGATGGCGGCCAAGAACGAGTCGGCCTTCGAGACCGCCTTCACCGTGTCGATCGAGGCGCGCGAGGGGGTCACGACCGGGATCAGCGCCGCCGACCGCGCGCACACGATCCAGGTCGCGATCGATCCCGAGAGCGCGCCGCGCGACCTCGTGCAGCCCGGCCACGTCTTCCCGCTGAAGGCGCGCGCCGGCGGCGTGCTCGAGCGCGCCGGCCAGACCGAGGCGGCCGTCGACCTCGCCCGCCTGGCCGGCCTCAACCCGGCCGGCGTGATCTGCGAGATCATGAACGACGACGGGACGATGGCCCGCGTGCCCGACCTCGTCGGCTACTGCGAGCGCCACGGGCTGAAGATGATCACGGTCGCCGACCTGATCGCCTATCGGCGCAAGCACGACAAGCTGGTCGAGCGGGTCGTGGCGACCAACCTCCCGACGACGTTCGGCGACTTCACCGCGATCGGCTACCGGTCGCTCGTCGACGACAAGCACCACGTCGCGCTCGTCAAGGGCGAGGTGGCGGGGCGCGAGAACGTGCTCGTGCGCGTGCACTCCGAGTGCCTGACCGGCGACGTGTTCCACTCGCTGCGCTGCGACTGCGGCGAGCAGCTCGAGTCCGCGCTGGCGATGATCGAGCGCGAGGGCGCCGGCGTGCTGCTGTACCTGGCCCAGGAGGGCCGCGGGATCGGCCTGCTGAACAAGCTGCGCGCCTACAAGCTGCAGGAGCAGGGCCTCGACACCGTCGACGCCAACCTGCGCCTCGGCCTGCCGGCGGACCTGCGCGACTACGGCATCGGCGCCCAGATCCTCACCGACCTCGGGCTGTCGACGATCCGCATCCTGACCAACAACCCGAAGAAGATCCTCGGCCTCGAGGGCTACGGGCTGTCGGTCACCGAGCAGATTCCGATCGAGCACCTCGCCAACCCGCACAACGAGGCCTACCTGCGCGCGAAGGCCGAGCGGATGGGCCACACGCTGCACCACCAGGGCGTCGACGTCGACGACGAGATGCTCCACGCCGAGCACCGGCGGGAGCGCTCGTGAGGGTCGCCCTCTGCGTCGCGCGGTTCTACGAGGACCTCGCGCGGCGGCTGGAGGACGGCGCCCGGGCCGCGTTCACCGAGGCCGGCGTCACCGAGATCGACCGCTTCGACGTGCCGGGGGCGTTCGAGCTTCCGCTCGCCGCCCGCTACGCGGCCGACTCGGGCCGCTACGACGGGATCGCCTGCCTGGGCGCGGTCATCCGCGGCGAGACCGACCACTACGACTGGGTCTGCCAGGAGGCGGCGCGCGGCATCCAGGACGTGCAGCTGCGCACCGGCGTGCCCTGCGCGTTCGGCGTCCTGACCGTCGACACGATGGAGCAGGCGCTGGCGCGATCGGGCGGCGGCAAGCGCGACAGCGGGCGCCACGCCGCCGAGGCGGTCCTGGCGCTGGCGCGCGTGCGCGGCCGGTTGGCGACCGGCTGACCTGACCGAGGCCGCCGTTCGCGGTAGCCTCCCGGGTCCATGTCCGTCTCCGCGGCCGGCACCAGCGGGCAGGTGATCGCGATCGCCCTGACCCTGGGCGTCCACGTCCTGGGCGCCCTGGCGCTCATCTACCTGCTCGTGCGCGACAGCGGCACGAGCCCGCGGGACTGGTGGCCCGGCGACGACGACGGCCCGCCGCGCGACGACGGGGGCCCGCCGCCCGGGCCCCGCGACGGCGGGGGCGGCCTGCCGCTCCCCGACGCGGCGCCGGCGCCGGTGCGCCTGCGCGAGCCCGCGCACCTGGCCGACGCCTACGACCGGCCGCGCCGGCGGCCCGCGCATCCGGCGCGCGACCCCGAGCGCACGCCGGCGCAGCGCTGAGCTACCGCCGCGCGGCGCGCTGCGCCTGGCGCAGCGTCGACATCACGGTGCCGCGCTGGTCGGGGTTGGCCAGACGCTGCTCCAGCACCGGGATCGCCTCCGCGGCGCGGCCGGCGAGCAGCAGCGCGTGCCCGAGGTCGTAGAGGGCGTACGCGCACGGGTCGGTCCGCTCCACCGGGCAGTCGGCGACGGCCTGCTGCAGCAGCGGGATCGCCTCGCCGGGGCGGCCCTGCTGGATCAGCTCGTGGCCATCGGCCAGGAGCCGCGAGGGGTCCCCGCCGGCCGGGGGCGTGGTCGGCGTGTCGGGCTCGGTGCGGGCGTCGGTCCGGGGCGGCGGCGCCGTCCGGGCTTCCCGGGTGGTGTCCGCGGCGGCGCGCCGGTCCGCGCCGCCATCGTCGTCGCCGCCCGTGAGCGCGAACGCGGCGACCGCGGCGCCGGCCAGGAGCGCGGCCAGCCCGGCCAGCACGGCGGTCGGCACGCGGCGCCGGGGCGGCGGCGGGGCGGGGGACAGGGCGTCGCCCAGCGCCTCGACCATGCGGGTCGCGGTCGGCCAGCGGCGGTCGGGGTCCTTGTCGAGCGCGCGGCGCAGCACGCGATCGACCGCCGGGGGCAGCGCGGGGTTCGCCTCGCTGGCCGCCGGCGGCGCCGTCTCCACGTGGGCGCGGACCTGGGCCGCCACGGTCGCCAGGTCGAACGGGCGGCGGCCGGTGAGCAGCTCGAACGCGACGACCGCCAGCGCGTAGCGGTCGCTGGCCGCGGTCGCCGCGCGCCCCAGCGCCTGCTCGGGCGACAGGTAGGCGGCGGTGCCGAGCACGGTGCCGGTCTGGGTCAGGCCGCCGTCGCCGGCCATGCGGGCGATGCCGAAGTCGCCGACGGCCAGGCGGCCGCGGGCGTCGAGCATGAGGTTGGCGGGCTTGACGTCGCGGTGGACGATCCCGTGGCGGTGGGCGTGGTCGAGCGCCGAGGCCGCCTCCGCCAGCCACCGCAGCGCGGTCGCGGCCGGGATGGGCGCGTCGCGGCGCATGCGGTCGGCGACGCTGCCGCCGGTCATCAGCTCCATGACGATGAAGGGGATGCCCGCGGCGTCGCCGACGTCGTAGATCGTGACGACGTGCGGGTGGTCGGAGACCCGCGCCGCGGCACGGGCCTCGCGGAGGAAGCGGGCGCGGGCGTCGGCGTCGGCGGCGACGTGCTCGTGCAGCAGCTTGATCGCCACCGCCCGGCTCAGCAGCGCGTCCTCGGCGCGGTGGACGGTGGCCATGCCGCCGGCGGCCAGGCGGCGCGGGTCGCGGTAGCGGTCGGGCAGGTCGTCGACGGCGGCCATGACGAGCATGGTGGCCTACCCGGCGCCGCGCTCGCGGACACGGGCCGGGCATGGGCTATCCTGCGGCGTCCCATGGCCAAGGTCTGTCATTCCTGCGGCAAGGGCCCCGCGTTCGGGCACAGCCGCAGCCACTCGATGGTCGCCACCAAGCGGCGCTTCAACCCGAACCTGCAGAAGGTGCGGGTGATGGTCGGCAACGCGCCGCGGCGCGTCTACGTCTGCACCCGCTGCCTCAAGGCGGGCAAGGTCACCAAGGCGCTCTAGCGGCGCTGCCCTCGTGGCCGCGCCGTCGACCGAGTCGAGCCTCGCCCGCTTCCGCCAGGTGGTGGAGGGCGCGCTCGCGCACCTCGAGAGCCGCCGTCAGGAGGTCAACGACCTCAACGTCTTCCCGGTCGCCGACGGCGACACGGGCGACAACATGGCGCTGACGCTGCGCGCGTGCCTCGCCGAGGTCGACCAGCTCGCCCGCGAGGCGGCCGACCGCTCGATCGACGACATCGGCCGCGACGAGATCGTCGAGCGCGTCCAGCGCGCCGCCCTGCTCGGCGCCCGCGGCAACAGCGGCGTGATCCTCTCGCAGCTCATCCGCGGCGCCGCCGAGGAGCTGATCAGCCGCCCGGGCGAGCTCGTCGACCCGGTCCTGATCGGGGCGGCGATGGCGCGCGCCGCCGACCGCGGCTACGGCTCGGTGCGCGAGCCGGCGGAGGGCACGATGCTCACGGTGATGCGAGAGATGGCCAGTCACGTGGCCTCCGAGCTCGCGCACATGCCCGACCCGCGGCTGGGCCCCGACACGACGCCCGAGGAGCAGAACGCGGCGATCGCCGACATCCTCGAGCGCGCGATCGAGGCGGGCGAGGCGTCGGTGCGCCGCGGGCCCGAGCTGCTGCCGGTCCTGCGCGAGGCCGGCGTCGTCGACTCCGGCGGCTACGGCGTCACGATCATCTTCGCCGGCATCGTCGCCGCGCTGCGGGGGACCGAGGCGCCGCCGCTCGAGCACCACCACGCGCCGGCGGTGCGCCACGCGCCCGACGAGCACAGCTCCTCGACGTTCCGCTACTGCACGAACTTCGCGGTCACCGGCGAGGGCCTGGACCGCTCGCGCATCCTGCCGCGGCTGGAGGCGATCGGCGACTCGGTCCTCGTCGTCGGCGACGCCCACACCCTGAAGGTCCACGTCCACACCGACGACCCGTCCGCCGCGACCGCCGTGTTCGCCGGCATCGGCGAGGTCTCGCGCCTCGACGTCGCCGACATGCACGAGCAGGTGGCCGAGCGGGCCGAGCGCCTGCCCAGCGCCCGCTGCGGCGCGCTGGCGGTGTGCGCCGGCGACGGGATGCGCGAGCTGTACCGATCGCTGGGCGTCGAGGTCCTCGACGGGGGCGCGACGCTGAACCCGTCGACGTACGAGCTGCTGGCCGGCATCCACGCGGTGCCGGCCGAGGAGGTCGTCGTCCTGCCCAACTCGCCCAACGTGTTCATGGCCGCCGAGCGCGCCGCCGAGCTGGCCGAGAAGGAGGTCCGCGTCGTCGCCTCCCGCTCCCAGCAGGCGGGCCTGACGGCCGCCGTCGCGTTGCTGCCCGACCGCCCGGCGGCCGATAACGCGGATGCGATGACGCAGGCCCTGCGCGAGATCCGCATCGGCTCCGTGGCGCCGGCCGCCCGCGAGGACGTGCACGGCCGCTTCGGCGTGGGCGACGCGGTCGGGTTCGTCGAGGAGGAGATCATCGCCTGGGGGGAGCCCGGGCCGACGCTGGAGGCGGTCATGCGCTCGCTGGCGCGCGACGCCGAGCTCATCACCTGCATCTCCGGGGACGGCGCGCCGCTCGACCACGCCGCCGTCGAGGGCCTCGCGCCGCCGGAGGTGGAGCTCGAGCTGTCGGAGGGCGGCCAGCCGGCCTACTGGTGGCTGCTCTCGGCGGAGTAGCGCGATGACCGGCTTCCCGCGTCCCCACCTCGGCCAGAACGTGCGGCTGCGCGCCGGCGAGGAGTTCGACGACCTCGTGGTCGTCGCCGAGGCCGACGACGACTCCGTCGTGCTCGAGGTCTCGCTGACCGCGAGCGTCGCGCACCTGCTGTACGCCGGCCGCGCGGCCGCCGTGCACCTGAGCGGGTCGGTCACCGACCTCGGCGACGGGCGCAGCCGCTTCCTCGTCGAGGAGACCGAGACGTTCCAGCGCCGCGAGGCGTTCCGGGTGCCGATGGGCGTGGCGGCGACCGTGCGCCGCGCCAACGGGACCGAGATCGCCTGCGCGGTCGCCGACCTGTCGCCGGGCGGCGCGCTGCTGTCGCCCGAGGCCGACGGCCTCCTGCTCGGCGAGCGCGTCGAGCTGATCCTCGATCGCGACGGCCTGCGCGACCTGCCGCTGCCGGCCGAGGTGATCCGCCGCGACGGCGCCCGCCGGGCGCTGCGCTTCGAGGCGCTGAGCGTGCGCGCCGACAACCTCCTGAGCCGCGCGATCACCGAGGCGCAGCTGCGCTGGCGGATGTAGCGGCGGCCGCCGGCACCCGCCGGGCGGCCGGTCATCATGGGAAGGCCGTGCCCGGCCCCTTCGACGCTCCCGATCCTCGCGCGGTCCCCGTGCGGCTGCCGCGCCCGTCCCGGCTGGACGCGCCGCTGGAGGCGCCGCACCCGAAGATGGCCGAGGCGCTGGAGACGCTGGGCCTGCGGACGGTCGGCGACCTGCTCATGCACCTGCCGCGCGAGCGTCGCGTCGCGCGCCAGATCGCCGAGCTGCAGCCCGGGGAGCAGGCCAACGTGCTCGTCGAGGTGCGCTCGATCCGCTCGCGGCCCGTGCGCCGGCGCGGGATGAAGCCGCTCGTCGAGGCGACGGTGGCCGACCAGACCGGCGTGATGAAGGTCGTGTTCTTCAACCAGCCGTGGCTGGAGCGCCGCTACCGGCCCGGCACCCGGCTGGCGCTGTACGGCAAGTACGACGGGCGCAACAGCTTCAAGGTCTCCACGCATTCGGAGACGACCGACGTCGGCGCCGCCGTGGAGGGGGTCGCGCACTACCCGGCCTCCGAGGGCATCACGTCCACGCAGATCGCCGAGCTGGTGCGCGCGCACCGCGACGCGATCGCCGACGTGATCGAGCCGCTGCCGGCGCGCCTGCGGGCGGCCGAGCGGCTGCCCGATCGCCAGGCGGCGCTGGCCGACATGCACTTCGGCGGCGGCGAGGGCGGCCGGCGGCGGCTGGCCTTCGACGAGCTGCTGGCCACGCAGCTGCTGTTCGCCCGCCGCCGCGCCCGGCACGCCGCGATCGAGGCGCCTGCGCTCGACGGCCCCCGCACGCTCACCGAGCGGTGGCTGCGCGAGGCGCTGCCGTTCGCGCCCACCGGCGACCAGGCGGCGGCGATGGACGAGATCGAGGCGGACCTGGCCCGGCCGCGGCCGATGCAGCGGCTGCTGATGGGGGAGGTCGGCTCCGGCAAGACCGTCGTGGCGCTGTTCGCGCTGCTGCGCGCGGTCGAGCACGGCATGCAGGGCGCGCTGATGGCGCCCACCGAGACGCTGGCCGAGCAGCACTTCGCCACGCTCCAGCGGCTGCTGGGCGGGGAGGTCGTGCCGGCCGCGCTGCTGACCGGCTCGACGGCCGCCGCCCGGCGCGCGGACATCCTCGGCAAGCTCGCCTCCGGCGAGCTGTCGCTCGTCGTGGGCACCCACGCGCTGATCGAGCCGGCGGTCGTCTTCGACCGCCTCGCCGTCGCCGTCATCGACGAGCAGCACCGCTTCGGCGTGCGCCAGCGCACCGCGCTCGACGGCAAGGGCCCCGGCGACCTCGTCCCGCACGTGCTGCACATGACGGCCACGCCGATCCCGCGCACGATGCGGCTGCTCGAGTTCGGCGACCTCGACCACACCGCGATCCACGAGCTGCCCGGCGGGCGCAAGCCGATCCAGACGTTCGTCGCCTCCACGGACCGCGAGCGGGCCCGCGCCTACGAGCGCATCCGCGAGGAGCTGCGCGCCGGGCGCCAGGCGTTCGTCGTCTGCCCGCTGGTGGAGGAGTCCGAGCAGCTCCAGGCCCGGGCGGCGACCGCCGAGTACGAGCGGCTGAAGGCGACCGAGCTGGCCGACTTCGACGTCGTGCTCCTGCACGGGCAGATGCGCCCGAAGGCCAAGCAGGAGGCGATGCAGGAGTTCGCGGCGGGCGGCGCCGACGTGCTCGTCGCCACCAGCGTCATCGAGGTCGGCATCGACGTGCCCAACGCGACCGTCATGCTCGTCGAGAACGCCGAGCGCTACGGGATCTCGCAGCTGCACCAGCTGCGCGGGCGCATCGGCCGGGGAGGCCACGCCTCGGTCTGCATCCTGTTCGGCCCCAAGGAGTCGCCGCGCCTGCGCGCGCTGGCCGAGCACAGCGACGGGTTCCGGCTGGCCGAGATCGACCTGGAGCTGCGGCGCGAGGGCGAGCTGGTCGGCACGCGCCAGTCGGGCTACGGCGAGTTCGCGGTGGCGCGGCTGCCCGAGGACGAGCCGCTGCTGGAGCGGGCCCGCGCGCGGGCCGCGGCGATCCTCGAGGCCGACCCGGACCTGCTGGCGCCCGAGCACGCGCTGCTGGCCGACGCGCTGCGCGAGCGCTACGGCGCCGCCGAGCTCGACCTGCCGATCCCGGCGTGAGGCGGCGGGCGTGCGGGTGATCGCGGGGCGCTTCCGGGGGCGGCGGCTCGTCACCCCGCGCGGGCGCGACACGCGGCCCACCTCGGACCGGGTGCGCGAGGCGCTGTTCTCGATCCTCGGCCCGCTCGACGGCGCCGCGGTCCTGGACCTGTTCGCCGGCTCGGGCGCGCTGGGCATCGAGGCGCTGTCGCGCGGGGCGGCGCGAGCCACGTTCGTGGAGCGATCGCCCGCCGCGCTGCGGGCGATCGCCGCCAACCTGGAGGCGCTCGGGCTGGACGCGGACGTGCGCGCGCGCGACGTGCTCGCGTTCGTCGGCGACGCACCCGCGGCGGGAGGTCCATACGATCTCGTCTTCCTCGACCCCCCGTATCGCGAAGCGCCACGCCTCGGACCGAGGCTCGACCTGACGCCGCTGCTCGCCGCCGGCGGGCGCGTCGTCAGCGAGAGCGACCGGCGCGAGCCGCTGACGCTCGCGGGCCTGGAGGTCACCGACGAGCGCCGCTACGGCGACACCCTGATCAGAATCCACGCCATTCCATGACCAAGGCCGTCTGTCCCGGAAGCTACGACCCCATCACCAACGGGCATCTCGACGTCATCAGCCGCGCCGCGGGGCTGTTCGACGAGGTCGTCGTCGCCGTGGTGAACGCCTCGGTACGCAAGAGCAAGCCGATCTTCGACATCCACGAGCGTCTCGCGTTCATCGAGGACGCCACCGCGCACCTCGACAACGTGTCGGTCGAGCCGTTCGACGTCCTGATCGTCGACTTCGCCCGCAGCGTGGGGGCCTCGGCCATCGTCAAGGGCCTGCGCGCGATCTCGGACTTCGAGTACGAGCTGGAGATGGCCAACCTCAACCGGCGCCAGGCCCGGGACATCGAGTCCGTGTATCTGATGGCCCACCCCCAGTACAGTTTCCTCAGCTCCAGCGGGGTGAAAGAGCTCGCAACCTTCGGTGGGGACATCGACGGGCTGGTGCCCGAACCGGTGGCCCGGCGCTTGAAGGAAGAGCTCGCCCGGCCACGAACCTAAGGAAGCCAATGGACGTCCTCGTGCTCATCGACAAGCTGGACGATCTCGTCCACAACGCGAAGCCCGTGCCGCTGACGGACCAGGTGCGCGTGGACAAGGAGGAGATCTACGACATCCTCGACCAGATGCGCGCGACGATCCCCGAGGAGATCAAGCAGGCCCGCTGGATCGTCAAGGAGCGCCAGGAGATGCTGGCCGAGGCCAAGCGCGAGGCCGAGCGCATCGTCAAGGAGGCGCGCGAGCGCCAGGAGCGCCTGATCTCCCAGGAGGAGGTCACCAAGGCCGCGGAGCGGGCCGCCGAGGACATCATCGAGGACGCGCGCGCCCGCGAGCGCGAGATCCGCCTGGGCGCCGAGGACTACGCGGACGAGATCCTCAACACGCTCGAGGTCAACCTCTCGAAGTTCATCGCCGCCGTCCAGCGCGGGCGCGAGCGCCTGCAGGGCAAGGACGAGCCGGCCGAAGTCGCCTGAGGCGCCGCTGATGGCCTCGATCGAGGTCCTCGACGCCGACATCACGACGCTCGACGTCGACGCGATCGCCAACGCGGCGAACACGCAGCTGTGGCACGGCGGCGGCGTCGCCGGCGCGATCGCCCGGGCCGCGGGGCCCGAGCTGGCCCGCGAGTCGCGCGAGCGGGCGCCGATCGGGCTGGGGGAGGCGGTCGAGACGACCGCCGGCGACCTCCCGTCGCGGTGGGTGATCCACGCCGCCACGATGGAGCCGGGCGGGCCGACGAGCGCGGACGTGATCGAGCGGGCCACCGAGGCGACGCTGGCGCGCGCGGACGCGCTGGGCGCCCGGTCGCTGGCGCTCGTGGCGTTCGGGACCGGGGTCGGCGGCTTCCCGCTGGAGCGCGCCGCGGAGATCGAGGTGGCGGCGGTCCGGCGCCACCTGGAAGCGGGCTCCGGGCTGGAGCGGATCGTGTTCTGCGTGCGCGGCGACGACGCCCGGCGTGCCTTCGAGGCCGCGCTCGGCTGACGGGCCCCAGATTCGCGCTCAACCTTTCGTCCGGCGCCGCCGATGATCGGGACGAGATGCTCGCCCCTGCCATCGCTGCCTTGCCGGGCTGGACGACCGTGAAGGAGTTGCCGACCGCCATCGGGACGGTCGCGCTGGTCGCCGTGGGACCCGCCGGCGCGTTCGCGATCGAGCACGCCGACGGAACGGGCGTGCGCTCGCTGGCCGACGTCCCCGAGCGCGCGCTCATCCACGTGTGGGCGCAGGCCAAGCACCTGGAGCGCCAGCGCCTCGGCGGCGCGGTGACCCCGGTGCTGGCCCTCGACGGCGCCGCCCCGGCCGGCCCCGCCGGCCGTCGCCGAGGCGTGCGCGTGCTGCCGGCCGTCTCCGTCACCGCCTGGCTGGCCGCCCAGCCGGCGGCGCTCACCGACGCCGAGGTCGAGCGCCTGCGCCGCCGCCTCGAGGGCACGCCCCTGCGCACGCCGGCGCCGACGGTCCTCGCCGCCTGACCTACGCCGCCCGGGCGCGCGGCGGGGCTCGATTGCCCGGGGGTGGGAGCGATCGTTCACGCATACCGTGCGCGAGGGCTCCCACGCCGCCCGTTCGCCGTCAGCGCACCTCGAACCCGGCGAGCCCTTCGTCCGGCTCCTCGACCACCTCGACGCGGTCGACGAGCGCCATGCGCGGCCCCTGCTCGCACCAGGCGACGAGCGCGGCGACGGCCTCGGGGTCGCCCTCGAAGACGGCCTCGACCGTGCCGTCCGGGCGGTTGCGCACCCAGCCGGCCACCCCGCGGGCGCGGGCCTGACGGAGCGTCGCGGCGCGGTAGCCGACGCCCTGCACGCGGCCGGAGACGATCACGCGGCGGCGCATGGCCGCAGCGTACCCCGGGGCTACTCGGCGTCCTCGGGCGCCTCGATCGTGAGCAGCGCGTCGAGCTGGGCGAGGTGCCCGCGCACGTTCTCCGCCATCGCCTCCAGGATCGAGCGCGCGTTCTCGATCCCCTGCGACGCGTTGGTGAGCTGCGACTTGATGCGCCGCACGTCCTCCATCGCCTGCAGCGCCCGCTCGACCTCGGCGCGCGCGGCCGTCGCATCCAGGCCGCCGGCGTCGTCGCGTGCCATGAGCACGCGCGCCCGGGCCAGGCCGTAGGCGACCTCGAGCGCCAGCCGCGAGCCCTCCTCGGGGTCGTAGACCACGAACAGCTTGTCGCCGTTGTACTCGCGCAGCGGGTGCGTGCGGGCCGGCAGCTCGTCCTCGGAGGGCACGACGAGCACGGCGTAGTCGGCGCCGCGCGTCTGCATCGCCGCGTCGAGCTCGTCGAGCGCCTGGTTCTTGGACAGCTTGCGGTCCTTGGCCTCGAACACGACCCGTCCGCGCGCCGGGCCCGCGCACGCGTCGATCGACACGACGACGTCGCCCTTGCGCCCGCCCTCGCCGCGCGTGTCGCCGACCGCGTCGCAGTCGTCGCCGCGCGCGACCGCGATCGCGTCGAGCGCCTCGAACACGGCCTCCTCGTAGGTGCGGCCCTTCGCCGCGCCGCGCTCCTCGGCCGCGGCCACCTCGCCGCGCTTCTCCTTCTCGGCGCGCAGCTCGGCGAGTTGCACCTTCAGCGCGGTCAGCTCGGAGGTCATCGCCGCCAGCCGCTCGGCCTGCTGGTCGGAGGACTGCTTCATGACCGCCAGCGACGCGCGCTGGAAGCCCGCCAGCGGGTTGCTCTCGGAGTCCGAGGAGAACTGGCGGCGCAGGTCCTCGCGCATCTTGGCCGCCACCTCCTGCACGACCGCCTGGACGCGGTGCTGCACGGCCACCGACGACTCGTCGCCGAAGTGGCGCTGGAGCACCTTCGTCACGTGCCCGTTCTCGGGCCCGAAGACCTCGTCGACCTTCTGGTCCAGCCGCTCGGCGACCTTCCGCGCCCGCTCGACGAACTCGGCGTCGAGCGAGCGCGCGGCGCGCTCGAACTCGGCCTTCACGAACTCGACGTCGGCGCCCGTGTGCTCGCGGTCGAGCACGCGCGCGCCGATCTCGAGCATGTCGGCCACCAGCCGGCCCGGGTCCTCGGCGTCGCGCAGCATCCGCGCCGCCGTCGGGTCCGTGACCTCGAACGCGTCCAGGAAGACCCGGTCGCCCTGGAAGCGGACGTAGGCGGAGAGCGGGATCTGGAGGGCGAGCGCGGCTTCCATCGGACCCGCCACCGTACGCCTCGCCTCAGACGGAAAACCCCCGCAAGTACCCTCGACCGATGGCGGCCATCGACGACGCCCTGCTCGACCCCGAACCCGCTCCCGCGCGGCTGCGGGCGCTCGTCGAGTCCGAGCTCCAGCGGGGCGCCGACGAGCTGCGCGCCAAGCGCGCCGGGATCCCGGATCCGGTGGTCGTGGCGATCGCGCCGGGCGCCGAGGGGCTCCTGGCCGCGGTGCCCGTCCCGGCCACGCTGCGGGCCGACCCCCAGGAGGTCGACGAGCGCAGCTGGCTGCTGGTCGCCGCGGTCGCGGGCGCGCTCGTCGCCGCCGGCGGTCAGCCGCTGCGCGCCGGCGACCTCGCCGGCCACCTGGCGCTGGCCGCCCCCGGCGACGACGCCGAGCTCGCCGCGCTCGCCTTCGACGAGAACGCCGAGCGGATCGACCGCCTGCGCGTCCGCGCGGTCGCGCTGCCCGCCGGCGCGCTCGACGCCACGGTCCGCGACGTGCGCGAGCCCGTCGGCGCCGCCCACCCGCTGAAGGTCGCCGCGGCGATCGCGGCGCTCGGCGGCAACCCCGCCGACCCGGCCGCGTCGGCCGAGCACGAGGAGGCCGTCCTCGCCGCGCTCGCGCCCCGCGACCACGCGACGCGACCCCACGACGACCCCGACCCGCGCCGGCGCGTGGCCCGCCGCATCCTCCAGCGCCTGGCCGGGATGGGGAAGTGGGGTGGCTACCACACCGACTTCAGCCACCTCGCCCGCGGGTTCCACGGCAACGACAAGCAGCTCGCCGAGGAGGTCGGCGAGCGGCTCCTGGCGGCCGGCATCCTGCTCGAGAAGCCGAGCGTCGGCCAGCGCCACGTCTTCCTCAACCCGCGCCGCGCCGCGGACGTCTACGCGCTGGTCGACGAGGGAATCGTCCCCGACGACCTGAACCTGACGTGACCGTCATCGATAGTCTCTCGCCGGGGGTCAGATGAACGTTCGCGATTCCGTCTCTCGCAAGCTCTTCACCGCCAAGACGCTCGTCGAGCGCGGCGTGTTCCGGCCGACGCGGCCCGACCGCCTCGTGCGCACCGGCCTGGCCCTGCGGCGCTGGGGTCCCACCGCGGCCGCTGGCTACGAGACGTCGGCGATCCGCTATCCCGACCAGGTCGCCGTCGTCGACGAGCTCGGCTCGCTGACGTTCACCGAGGTGCACCGGCGCACGAACGCGCTCGCGCACGCGCTCGCCGACCGCGGCGTCGGGACCGGCGACCACATCGCGGTCCTGTGCCGCAACCACCGCGGGATGATCGACATCACGGTCGCCTGCTCGAAGCTCGGCGCCCACGCCCTGTACCTGAACACGATGTTCTCGGGGCCGCAGATCAAGGACGTCTGCGACCGCCACGAGCCCAAGGCGATCGTCTACGACGAGGAGTTCGCCGAGGTCGTCGGCGCCGCCCACGAGGGCCGCACCGGCATCGTCGCCTGGAGCGACGGCCTGGTGAACACCGGCGACGAGCGGCTCGAGGACCTGGTCGAGGCCGGCGACCCCGGCGAGGTCCAGCCGCCCCCGCAGAAGGGCCGCGTCACGATCCTCACCTCCGGCACCACCGGCAGCCCCAAGGGCGCCAACCGCAAGCAGCCGGAGTCGCTGGAGCCGGTCGCGGCGCTGCTGGACCGCATCCCGTACCGGGCGCGCGAGCACACGCACATCGCCGCGCCGATGTTCCACTCGTGGGGCTACGCGAACTGGATGCTGGCGATCAGCCTGTCGTCGACGGTCGTGCTGCGCCGCCGCTTCCAGCCCGAGAGCTGCCTGGAGGCCGTCGCCCGGTTCCGCTGCACCGGGCTCGTCGTCGTGCCCGTGATGCTGCAGCGCATCCTCGAGCTCGACTCCGCGGTCCTCGACCGCTACGACACCAGCAGCCTGCGGGTCATCGCCGCCAGCGGCTCCGCGCTGCCCGGCGAGCTCGCGATCAAGGTCATGGACCGCTTCGGCGACGTCCTCTACAACCTCTACGGCTCCACCGAGGTCGCCTGGGCCACGATCGCCACGCCGGCGGACCTGCGCGCCGCGCCCGGCACCGCGGGCCGCCCGCCGCGCGGCACCGTCGTCAAGATCTTCGACGAGCAGGGGCGCGAGGTGCCCCAGGGCCAGACCGGGCGCATCTTCGTCGGCAACGAGATGGCGATGGAGGGCTACACCGGCGGCGGCCACAAGCAGAGCATCGGCGGCCTGCTGTCCTCCGGCGACGTCGGCCACTTCGACGAGGCCGGGCGCCTGTTCATCGACGGCCGCGACGACGAGATGATCGTCTCCGGCGGCGAGAACGTGTTCCCGCGGGAGGTCGAGGACTGCCTGGCCGACCACGAGGCGGTCGAGGAGGTCGCCGTCATCGGCGTCGACGACGAGCAGTTCGGCCAGCGCCTGAAGGCGTTCGTCGTCCTGCGCGCCGACATCGACACCGACGCCCTGAAGGCGCACGTGCGGTCCAACCTCGCCGGCTACAAGGTGCCCCGCGAGATCGTCGTCCTGGACGAGCTGCCGCGCAACGCGACCGGCAAGGTCCTCAAGCGCGAGCTGGCCGCCTCCTGACCGGTCGCGAGAGGCCCGTCGAGCTACGCTGAGGGGGTGCCCTCGCGTGCCGACACCATCGACCTCGCGCGCCTGGCGCTCACCTCCGGCGAAGGCCGCCGTCTGACGGACCTGGACGTCCCGCTCGACGACCTCGAGCTCGGTGGCGAGCGCTATGCGACCCCGGCCACCGTCGCGGCCGTCCTGGACCTCTCGCGCATGAGCGGAGGCGGCTGGGCGCTGCGCCTGCGCTTCGCCGCGCCCCTGAGCGGGCCGTGCATGCGCTGCCTGGCGGACGCGTCCCCGGAGATCGCCGTCGACGCGCGCGAGGTGCACGAGCACGGCGCCGACGACCCGGAGCTCACGAGCCCGTACGTGTCCGACCTCGACGTGCTCGACCTGGCCGCCTGGGCGCGCGACGCGCTGGCGCTCGAGCTGCCCCGCCAGGTGCTGTGCCGCCCGGACTGCGCGGGCCTGTGCCCGGTCTGCGGCGAGGATCTCAACGCCGCCGGGGTGGGTGGGACGCATTCGCACGACCGCCCGCCGGACCCCCGCTGGGCGGCGCTGCGCGAGCTGAAGCTGGACTAGAGGAACGGCCCGCTCGGCACGTACGGCGCGAGCGGTCCCAGCTCGCCGCCCGTGAAGATCGGCCCGTCGGGCGACAGGGCCAGGCCGGCGTCGAGCGCCGTGCGGACGGCCCAGTCCTGCCCGGCCGAGAGGAAGTCCACCGCCGCCGTCGCGCCCGTCCGCAGGCCGGCCAGGCACGCCCACAGCAGATCGATCGCGGCCGCCTCGTCGCGCGCGGCCAGCAGCTTCACGGCCTCGTCGTCGTGCACGGCGAAGCCGCGGTCGCCGTGCAGCAGCAGGCGGCCGCCGGCGTCCAGCATGACGGGGAGGTCGACGACGTGGGCGGCGCCGCGCACGTGACGCGAGATCGGGGCGGTGCGCTCGACGTCCTCGCTGGCGGCCACGGCCCCGGACGGCGCCGGCAGCCGCGACCGGTCGACGATCCCGCCGGCCGCCACGCACGGGCGCAGCGCCAGCCCCAGGCGGGCGTAGCGGCGCATCGCCTTCGGGTCGGTGGAGGAGAGGACCATCCGCCCGCGCGCGCCCGCGTCGTCGCCGTAGGCCCACGCGCGCTCCAGCAGGCGCCGTCCGATGCCGCGGGACTGGACGTCGGGCCGCACCGCCAGCAGGGACAGCCCCCACAGGCCCTCGCGCAGGATCGCGAGCGCCACGCCGCACACCTCGCCCGCGTCGTCGAGCGCCACCCAGGCACCCCGCGGATCCGTGTCCAGCACGTGAGCCTGGCGCGCCTCGCCGCGGCGCACGCCCTCCGCGGTGGGCGCCTCGACGGGGGCCGAGAACACGGCGTGCGCGATCCCGGCGGTGACCGGGACGTCCTCGACGGTCATGGCGCGGATGTCCATCCCGCCAGCGTACGCGCGCGCGGAGGCGCTACTCTGCGTCGCCCATGGCCGTCCCCAAGCAGAAGCAGTCGCACGCCCGCACCTCGAAGCGGCGCGCGCAGCACAAGATCAGCGCGCCCGCGACGAACGCGTGCCCGACCTGCCACAGCCCGCGGCGTCCGCACCGGGTGTGCCCGGTCTGCGGGTCGTACGCAGGGCGCGAGGTCGTGCACGTGCACGACCACGAGCACGACCACAGCCACTGAGGCCGGCGGTGGCGACCGTCGCGGTCGACGCCAACGGCGCTGACCTCGGCCCCCGCGAGGTGGCCGAAGGCGCGATGCTCGCCGCTCGCGACGGCGTGCGCGTGCTGCTGTTCGGTCCCGCCGACCGGATCGGCGAGGTCGGCGACGGCGTGACCGTCGTCGACTCGCCCGTCTCGATCGCCAAGGCGCCCGAGCCCGCGTCGGCCGCGCGCTCCACGCCCGACGCCTCGATCGTCCGCGCCGCCCGCGCCGTCGCCGAGGGCGAGGCCGACGCGCTCGTCAGCGCCGGCTCCACCGGCGCCGCCCTCGCCGCCGGCCTGTTCAACATCAAGCGCGCGAGGGGCGTCCACCGCCCGGCGCTCGCGCTCCAGCTGCCGATGCCCGAGCACCCGGTGACGCTGCTCGACGTCGGCGCCAACGCCGACGTGCGCCCCGACCACCTCGTCCAGTTCGCGTTCATGGGCGCCGCGCTCGTGACGATGCGCCAGGGCATCGCCCGGCCGCGCGTCGCGCTGCTGTCCAACGGCGAGGAGCCGACGCGCGGCAACGAGCTCGTGCTCGAGACGCACCGGCTGCTGGCCGAGCGCGCCGCCAACTCGTTCGGGCTGGAGTTCGTCGGCAACGTCGAGGGGACGCAGCTGGCGCTCGGCGCCGCCGACGTGATCGTCGCCGACGGCTTCACCGGCAACGTCGCCCTGAAGCTCATCGAGGGCATCTCGCAGCGGCTGATGGCCGTCATCCGCGACCGCGCGAGCAGCACGACGCGGGGCCGGCTCGGCGGGATCCTGCTGCGCCCGTCGCTGCGCGGCCTGCGCGACGAGCTCGATCCCGAGGGCCCCGGCGGCGCCTACCTGCTCGGGCTGCGCAAGCTCGGCGTCGTCCCGCACGGGCGCTTCACCCGCGTCGGGTTCGCGAACGCGATCCGCGCGGCCGCGCAGGGCATCGACGAGGACGTCGTGGGGCGCACGCTGGCGGCGATGGAGGCCGCCGGCGCGTTGCGGCGGCCCCCGTCCGACACCGCCGCTACCGTGGCGGAGTGAGTGGCCCTTCCCGCAACGGAACGACCCCGCATGACGCCCATCGATCACCGCCTGCCGACGTCCTCGACCCTCGAAGTCCCAGACGGACTCCTTCGGATCTGCGTCCTCGGCAGCCGGCGCCGCCGGACGCCCTGCGGGCCCGCCCGTCACGAGAGGGACCACTCATGACCCGCGACGACGTCTTCCGGGCCATTCGCGCCCACCTCGCCGACGAGCTCGAGGTGGACCCGGCCCGCATCACGCCGGAGACCCGGTTCCGGGAGGACCTCGAGGCCGACTCGCTCGACCTGTACACCCTCGTGCAGGAGCTCGAGGACTCCTACGGCGTGCGCATCTCCGACGAGGATGCGGCGAAGATCCTCACCGTGGGTCAGGCGGTGGACTTCGTGATCGCGCACGGCGTCGGGGCGTAGTGGAGAAGCTGAAGCAGCTGCTCGAGGAGCTTCCCGAGGACCTGTACCGCCAGGTGTTCACGCACGCCTCGTGGTCGGAGCGGCGGTCGGACTCGTATTCCCGTCTGGCGTTCCTGGGAGACTCGGTCCTCGGGCTCGCCGTGACCTCGCATCTCTACCCCCGTCTCGAGGCGGAGCGCTTCGGCGCCGGCCGCCTCACCAAGATCCGCGCGCAGGCCGTGTCGGGCCCGTCGTGCGTGGCCGTGGCCGAGCGCCTGGGCATCCCCGCGCGCCTGCAGGCGGCCGCCCCCGAGGGCGCCGGCCCCGGCGCCGCGACGGCGATCGCCACCGACCGCGTGCTGGCGTCGGTCACCGAGGCCGTCATCGGCGCCTGTTTCCTGCACGTCGGCTACGACCGCACGGCGGAGGCGGTCGTCGAGGCCTTCCAGCCCGAGCTGTCGGAGGCGCTCGAGCACCCGGTCGACTTCAAGTCCACGCTGCAGGAGCGCCTGGCGCGCACCGGCGAGGTCGTCGACTACCAGGTCACCGCCGAGATCGGCCCGCCGCACGAGCGGACGTTCGAGGTGGAGGCCAGCGTCAACGGCCGCGTCGTCGGGCGCGGGTCGGGGCGCTCCAAGAAGGCGGCCGAGCAGGCGGCCGCGCGCGCGGCGCTCGAGGCCGACGACGCCGAGGCCGCCGGCGGGGAGGGCTGATGCACCTCAAGTCCCTGACGATGAAGGGGTTCAAGTCGTTCCCCGACCGCACGCGCCTGGAGTTCGGGCCGGGCGTGTCGGTGATCGTCGGGCCCAACGGGTCGGGCAAGTCGAACGTGACGGACGCCGTGCTGTGGGCGCTGGGCGAGCAGTCGCCGCTGGCCGTCCGCGGCGCGTCGATGCAGGACGTCATCTTCGGAGGCGGCCGGGGCGTGCAGGCGCGCACGTCGGCCGAGGTCGAGCTCGTCCTCGACAACGGCGACGGCAGCGAGCGGCTTCCGTTCAGCGAGATCTCGATCATGCGCCGCCTCGACCGCAACGGGGAGGGCGAGTACCGCCTCAACGGCGCCAAGTGCCGGCTCGTCGACGTGCTCGAGGTCCTGTCCGACACGGGCCTGGGCAAGGAGATGCACTCGGTCGTCTCGCAGGGGCGCATCGAGGCGATCGTCACGTCCAAGCCCAAGGACCGCCGGCTGCTCATCGAGGAGGCCGCCGGGCTGGGCAAGCACCGCAAGCGCCGGCGCCGCGCGCAGCTGAAGCTGGAGCGCACGCAGGACAACCTCGACCGCGCCCTGGACGTCGAGCGCGAGGCGCGCACGCGGCTGCGCCCGCTCAAGCGCCAGGCCGAGGCGGCCGAGCTGCACGAGCGCCTGGAGCGCCAGGCCAACGAGGCGCGCTGGGAGCTGGCGCGCGAGGCCGTGCGGGCGCGTCGCGCCGGCCTGGCCGAGGCCGAGGCGGCCGCGCAGGCGGCCAAGGCGGCCCGCGCCGAGGCCGAGCGCCGGCTGGCCGACGTGGCCCGCCGCCGCGAGGAGGCCGAGGAGGCGCTGGCGGCCCGCACCGAGCAGCGCGAGGCGCTCGCCAACCGCGTGTACGCCGCGCGCGGGGCCCGAGACAAGATCGAGCTGCGGCTCGAGCGCGCGCAGGAGATGGCCGCGTCGCTGGCCGAGCGCATCGAGCGCCGCGGCGTGCAGATCGCGGCGCTCGAGGCCGAGGCCGCCGAGGACGCCCCCGACGAGGAGGGGCGCGAGCGGATCGCGCAGCTCGAGGCCGAGCTGGAGCGCCTCGACCGCGAGCACGAGGAGGAGCTGAAGCGCGAGCTGGCCGCGCTCGAGCAGGAGCGCGCCGCCGCGCAGGCGCGGGCCGAGGAGCTGCAGGAGGCCGTGACGACGGCGAAGGCCGCGCTGGCCGAGGCCGACGTCGCCGCCGAGGCGGCCCGCCGTGAGCGCCGCGAGGCCGAGAGGGCCGTCGAGGCGGCCCGCCGCGAGGCTGCCAAGGTCGGCGCCGAGCTGGCCGCCGCCAACCAGTTCCTGCGCTCCCACGCCGGCGCGCCGGGCGGCGCGCGGGCGCTGTCGGGCGAGCTGCAGGTCGCCGACGGCTACGAGCTCGCGCTCGCCGCCGCGCTCGACGGCCGGCTGGGCGCCGCCCTCGTCGACGATCTCGACGCGGGCGCGTCGCTGCTGGACCGCGCCGGCCGCGACGGGGCGCGCGCGCTCGTGCTCGGCGGCGACGCCGGACCGGGGGAGGCCGCGGCCGCGGGCGAGCCGCCGGTGCCGGGCGCGGTCGCGCTGGCCGAGCTCGTGCAGGGCCCCGAGGCGGCGCTGTCGCTGCTGCGCTCGGTGTGGGTCGTCGACGACCTCGCCGACCTGCCCGCCGGCTTCGCCGGAACCGCCGTCACGCGGAGCGGCCGCGCCTGGTCGCCGTCCACGCGCGAGCTGCGCCAGGTCGCCGCCGGAGGCGCCGAGCGCGTCCTGGCCGAGCGCAACCGCCGCGACCGGCTCATCGCCGACTCCGAGCGCGCCGTCCAGGCCGAGCAGGCCGCGCTGGCCGCCGCCGAGCGCGCCGCCGAGGCGGTCGCCGCCGCCGACGCCGCTCGCGAGGAGGCCGACCGCGCCGCCCGCCAGGCCGATCGCGACCGCTCGGCGGCCGCCGAGGAGCTGCGCCGCGCCGGCTGGCTCATCGAGCAGCGCCGCAAGGCGCCGCACGAGGGCGCGAGCGCCGTGCGCCGGGCCCAGGTCGAGGGCGAGCTGGCCGCCGAGCGGCGCACCGCCGAGCGCGCCGCGCGCGAGCGCGCCGAGCGCGCCCGCCGCCTGGACTTCCTGCGCGCCCAGCGCGCCGCCGACGAGCGGCTGGAGCCGCAGGCGCGCGCGCTGGCCGAGACGCTCGGCCGCGTCGCGGCCGCGGTGACCAATCGCGTCGAGGCGCTCGAGGCCGAGCTGGCCGCCGACCGCGCCGCCGGCGAGGGCGTCGCCGAGCGGCTGCGCGCGTGCGCCCGCGAGGAGGCCGAGATCCAGACGCTGCTGCGCGAGCGCGGCGAGGCGGTCACCGCCGCCGAGGTGCGCGCCCAGCAGCTGCGCGACGCCGAGGCCGAGGCCGCGCACGAGCTCGGCGAGCTGGCCGAGAAGCTGGGCCTTGAGGCCGAGCCGGCCACCGAGCCGCTCGACCCCCAGGAGGCCGAGCAGCTGCGCGCCCGCATCGAGCGGCTCGCCAAGCGCCGCGAGCAGCTCGGGCCGGTCAACCCGCTGGCCAAGGAGGAGTACGCCGAGGCGGTCGCCCACGTCGAGGAGCTGGAGGCCCAGCGCCAGGACCTGGAGACCGCGCTGCGCGAGCTCAAGCAGCTCATCCGCGACACCGACCGCGAGATCCGCGAGACGTTCGAGGCGACGTTCGCGGCCGCGGCCAAGAACTTCGAGGAGCTCGCCGAGCAGGTGTTCCCGGGCGGCCGCGGGCGCCTGCGGCTCGTGCGCGAGGACGCGGGGCCGCGCCCCGTCCTGGGCGGGATGGAGGCCGAGGACGGCGAGCCGCCGTCCGAGGAGGCGATCGAGGCCGCCGCCGAGGCGGAGGACGCGCCCACGGAGGAGGAGGAGGACCTCCTCGGCGTCGAGATCGAGATCACGCCGGCGGGGAAGTCGATGAAGCGCCTGACGCTGCTGTCGGGCGGCGAGAAGTCGATGACCGCGGTCGCGTTCCTGTTCGCGGTGTTCCTGGCGCGGCCGTGCCCGTTCTACATCCTCGACGAGGTCGAGGCCGCGCTCGACGACCTCAACCTCGAGCGCTTCCTGGCGCTCCTGACGCGGTACGCCGACCGCGCCCAGTTCATCGTCGTCACGCACCAGAAGAAGACGATGGAGGCCGCCGACTGCCTGTACGGCGTGTCGATGGGCGGCGACGGGGTCTCGAAGGTCGTCAGCCGGCGCCTGCCCAAGCGCGAGCCCGCGCCCGCGCCCGCCGAAGCGGCCTGACGCCGAGGCGTCACTGCGTGACGCATCTCCCACCCGGCGCGAGTCCGGGCTGCAAAAATGACGCCTATGTCATCTTTCTCCCACCACCCGGACCTGGGGACCGTGTACGTCGGCCCGTCGCTGACGCGCTCCCTGTTCGCGGTCGCGGTGGCGCTCGCCGCCGCCTCGCGCTAGGGATCAAGCAGCCCTGCACGCACGGTCAGGACGGACCGTGCGCGGGGTCGTAGCGTTCGCCGCGGTCCCACCAGGAGGAGAGAGAGGCATGAGCCTGCAGGAGCTCGAGGAGGTCCGATCGATCCTGCGCGAGACGGATCTGGCGCTGGCCGGGCCCGTCGACGCCGCGCGCACGAACTTCGAGGAGATGCTCGCCGCGGCGCCCCTCGACGAGTCGATCGCGTTCGAGGAGACGTCCATCGGCGGCGTTCCCGCGCTGCGCTCCGTCGCGCCCGGGGTCAGCGACGAGCGGGTGATGCTGTACCTGCACGGCGGGGCGTACCTGATCGGGTCCGCCCACGGCTACCGCGGGTTCTTCTCGGACCTGGCCCGCGACGCCGGCGTGACCGGCCTGGCGATCGACTATCGCCTCGCGCCCGAGCACCCGTTCCCGGCCGCCGTGGACGACGCGCTCGCCGCCTACCGCGGGCTGCTCGACGAGGGCCGGGCGCCCGGGCAGATCGTCGTCGTCGGCGACTCCGCCGGCGGCGGGCTGGCCGCGTCGCTGCTCGTCGCCGCCCGCGACGCCGGGCTGCCGATGCCGGCCGGCGCGCTGCTGCTGTCGCCGTGGGCGGACCTGCGCTGCGACGCGCCCTCGATCGAGGGGAAGGCCGGCGAGGACCTGTCGCTCACGCCCGGGGACCTGCGCGCGAGCGCCGAGCGCTACCTGAACGGCGCGGACCCGTCCGAACCGCTCGCCTCGCCCGTCCTGGCCGACCTCACCGGGCTGCCGCCGCTGCTGATCACCGTCGGCTCGTGCGAGATCCTGCTCGACGACGCCGTCGCGCTCGCGGGGCGCGCCGGTGAGTGCGGCGTGCGCGCCACGCTCGACGTGTGGCCGCAGATGCCGCACGTCTGGCAGTCGTTCGCGTTCATGCTCTCGGAGGGCGCGGAGGCCAGCGCGGACGCCACCCGGTGGCTGGCGCAGCGCCTGGACGAGGAGGCGGACCGATGAGCGCCATCCGGCGCGACGCCGACGTCGTCGTCATCGGCGCGGGCTTCTCCGGCCTCTACGCGGTCCACCGCCTGCGCGGCCTGGGCCTCGACGTGCAGGGCTTCGAGGCGGCCGACGGGGTCGGCGGCACCTGGCGCTGGAACCGCTATCCGGGCTGCCGCTGCGACGTCGCGTCGATGGAGTACTGCTACTCGTTCGACAAGGATCTCGCGCAGGAGTGGACGTGGAAGGAGCGCTACGGCGCCCAGGAGGAGATCCTCGCCTACTTCGAGACCGTCGCCGACCGCCACGACCTGCGCCGCAGCTTCAAGTTCCGCACGCGGGTGACCGACGCCGCGTGGGACGCGGACGCCGAGCGCTGGATCGTCGAGACCGACCGGGGCGACCGCGTGCGGGCGCGCTTCCTCATCGCCGCGTCGGGGAACCTGTCGCTGCCCAACAAGCCCGCGTTCCCGGGCGTCGACCGCTTCCGCGGCCAGCTCGTGCACACGGGCATGTGGCCTGAGGAGGGCGTGGACGTCACCGGCCGGCGCGTCGGCGTGATCGGCACCGGGTCGTCGGGCGTCCAGGTCATCCCGCTGCTGGCGCAGGACGCCGAGCACCTGTACGTGTTCCAGCGCACCCCGCACTACGTCGTTCCCGCCGCGAACCACGAGCTCAGCGAGGAGTTCGTGCGCGAGACGAAGGCGCGCTACGACGAGTTTCGCCAGGAGTGCTGGTCGACCCCGTTCGGGTTCCGGCTCGAGCTGAACCCCAAGAGCGCGCTGGAGGTCAGCGAGGAGGAGCGCAACGCCGAGTACCAGCGCCGCTGGGACCGCGGCGGGCCCGAGCTGATGGGCGCCTTCTCGGACCTGCTGTTCGACGAGGAGGCCAACGAGACGTGCGCGCGATGGGTGCGCGCGAAGATCGCCGAGATCGTCGAGGACCCCGAGGTCGCCCGCAAGCTGCAGCCGACCTCGTACCCGTTCGGCGCCAAGCGGCTGGTCCAGGGCACCGACTACTACGAGACGTTCAACCGCGACAACGTGACGCTCGTCGACCTGCTCGAGGCGCCGATCGTCGAGATCACCGAGCGGGGCGTGCGCACCGAGAGCGCCGAGTACGAGCTCGACGTCCTCGTCCTGGCCACCGGCTACGACGCGGTCACCGGCCCGCTGCTGGCGATCGACCCGCGCGGCCGCGACGGGCTGACGCTGCGCGAGGCGTGGGCCGACGGCCCGCACACCTACCTCGGCCTCGGCGTCGCCGGGTTCCCGAACCTGATCACGGTCACCGGGCCGGGCAGCCCGTCGGTGGTCAGCAACTTCGCGCTCTCGATCGAGCAGCACGTCGACTGGATCGCCGACCTGCTCGTGCACATGCGCGAGCACGGGATCCGCACGATCGAGCCCGACCCCGAGGCCCAGGAGGCGTGGACCCGCCACGTGCGCGAGCTGGCCGAGCCGACGCTGTTCACCCGGGCGGACTCCTGGTGGATGGGCGCGAACATCCCGGGCAAGCCGCGCGTGTTCATGGCCTACCTCGGCGGCGTCACCCCGTACAAGGAGCGCTGCGACGAGGTGGCGGCCAACGGCTACGAGGGGTTCGTGCTCACGGCCGCCGAGCCGTCGGCCGCGTAGAGCCCGCCACTATCGTGGCGGGCCTATGGCCCGCGACTGGCGAGACCTGTTCATCACCGACGACGGCGCGGCGGCCGCCGCCCCCGCCGCCGAGCCCGAGCCCGAGAAGCGCCGCGGCTTCTTCCGGCGGCTGCGCGAGAACCTGTCCAAGACCCGGCAGGCGCTGGGCGCCGAGATCCAGGCGACGCTGTTCGAGGGCGACCTCGACGCCGAGACGTGGGAGCGCCTGGAGGAGGCGCTGATCATGGCCGACGTCGGCGCCGCCACCACCGCGCGCGTCGTCGGCCAGCTCGAGCAGGAGGCCGATGCCGGCGGGCTGGAGGGGGGCGAGGCGCTGACGCGCCGGCTCACGGAGCTGCTGGCCGACCTCGCCCGCACCGGCGACGACCGCATCGACCTGCGCCACGAGCCGACCGTGATCCTGATGGTCGGCGTCAACGGCACCGGCAAGACGACGACGCTGGGCAAGATCGCCTGGCACCTGCGCAACGAGCTCGGCAAGAGCGTGATGCTCGGCGCGGCCGACACGTTCCGGGCCGCGGCCACCGAGCAGCTCGAGGGGTGGGCGAAGCGGGCCGGCGTGCCGATCGTCACCGGCCCCGAGGGCTCCGACCCGGGCGCGGTCGCCTGGGACGCGATCGTGCAGGGCCGCGCCCAGGGCTGCGACGTGATCCTGATCGACACCGCGGGGCGCCTGCACACGCAGGACGACCTCATGGCCGAGCTGGCGAAGATCCGGCGCGTGATCGCCAAGCAGATGCCCGACGCGCCGCACGAGACGCTGCTCACGGTCGACGCCACGACGGGCCAGAACGGGCTGCGCCAGGCGCGGCTGTTCGCCGAGGCCGTCCAGGTCGACGGGATCGTCCTGACGAAGCTCGACGGCACCGCCAAGGGCGGGATCGCGCTGGCGATCGCCGGCGAGCTCGGCATCCCCGTGAAGCTCATCGGCATCGGCGAGGGCCTCGAGGACCTGCGCCCGTTCGACGCCGACGACTTCGCGCGAGCGCTCCTCAGCGCCTGAGCGCCCGGCTGGGTTAGCCTGCCGCCCCATGGAACCGTGGGTGATCTGGGTGGTCGCGGCCTGCGTGCTCGCCGTGGGCGAGATCGCGTCGGTCAGCTTCTTCCTCGGGCCGTTCGCCGGCGGCGCGGTCGTCGCCGCGATCGTGTCGCTCATCGGTGCCGGCTGGGTCGTGTCGTCGCTCGTGTTCCTGATCGTGTCCGTCCTGGTGCTGCTCTTCCTGCGGCCGGTCGCGCGACGCCATCTGCGCCAGCCGCCGGCGCTGCGCACCGGCACGGCGGCGCTCATCGGGCGCCCGGCGGTGGTGCTGGAGCGCATCTCCAACGACGAGGGCGTCGGCGTGGCCCGGATCGAAGGCGAGGTGTGGACGGCGCGGGCGTTCGACGAGGACCGCATCATCGAGCCGGGCGAGAAGGTCAGCGTGATCGAGATCCGCGGCGCGACGGCGCTGCTGGACTGATGCTCAAGTAGAGAAAGCGAGAGGCACAAACCCATGGCAGGGCTCATCGTTCTCGGCGTCCTCATCCTGTTCGCCCTCTTCGTGGCCGCGAAGACCATCCGGATCATCCCCCAGGCGCGGGCCGGCGTCGTCGAGCGCCTCGGCCGCTACAGCCGCACGCTGCAGCCGGGGCTGACGATCGTGATCCCGTTCATCGACCGGGTGCGCCCGCTGCTGGACCTGCGCGAGCAGGTCGTGGCCTTCCAGCCGCAGCCGGTGATCACCGAGGACAACGTCACCGTGCAGATCGACTCGGTCCTCTACTTCACGATCACCGACGCCAAGTCGGCCACCTACGAGGTCGCCAACCCGCTGCAGGCGATCGAGCAGCTCACGATCACGACGCTGCGCAACGTGATCGGCGGCATGACGCTCGAGCAGACGCTGACCTCGCGCGAGGAGGTCAACAGCCAGCTGCGCGTCGTCCTCGACGAGGCGACCGGCAAGTGGGGGATCCGCATCAACCGCGTCGAGATCAAGTCGATCGAGCCGCCGGCGTCGATCCAGGAGGCGATGGAGAAGCAGATGCGCGCCGAGCGCGACCGGCGCGCCGCGATCCTGACCGCCGAGGGCGTCAAGCAGTCGCAGGTCCTGACCGCCGAGGGCGAGAAGCAGGCGGCGGTGCTGCGGGCCGAGGGTGAGCGCGACGCGGCGATCGCGCGCGCCGACGGCGAGGCGAAGGCGATCACGACGGTGTTCGAGGCGATCCACGCCGGCAACCCCGACGCGCCGCTGCTCAGCTACCAGTACCTGCAGATGCTGCCGCAGATCGCGCAGGGCGACGCGAACAAGATCTGGGTGATCCCGTCGGAGCTGACGACCGCGCTGGGCAACCTCGGCTCGACGCTGGCCGGGAGCGCGAGCGGGGGTGGGGTGCGCGACGGCGGCGCCCCGGCGCCGGCGCCCGGGTCGGGCCCGCGACCGGTGCCGCCCCCTCAGGCGCAGGCGTAGCCGGTCACTGCTCCCTGTGGGTTTCGCCTCCTGGGCGAACACCCGCGGAGGGGACCGAGCCCGCAGGGCGAGTGTTCACCGGGATCTCGGCGCGGACGAGGGTGCCCTCGCCGCTGACGCTGCGCACGGTGAGGACGCCGTCGAGCGCCTCGATGCGGTCGGCCAGGCCGCGCAGGCCCGAGCCCGCGGCCGGGTCGGCGCCGCCGACGCCGTCGTCCGCGACCTCGACGACGATGCGCCCGGCCTCGCGGCGCGCGCGGACCGTCGCCTCGGTGGCCTGCGCGTACTTGGCGACGTTCGCCAGGCACTCGGCCACGACGAAGTAGGCGGCGGCCTCGGCGTTGGGCGCCATCCGCTCGTCGGGGACCTCCTCGACGGTCACCGGCACGGTCGCGCGGGCGGCGAGCTCCTCGATCGCCGGACCCAGCCCGCGCTCGGTGAGGATCGCCGGGTGGATGCCGCGGGCGAGGTCTCGCAGCTCCGCGAGCGCGAGCTTGGACTCCTCGTGGGCCTCGGCGACCAGCTCGCCGGCCGGGTTGCCGTCGGACTCCAGGCGCTTGCGCGCGAGCCCGAGCTTCAGCGACAGCGCCACGAGGCGCTGCTGGGCGCCGTCGTGGAGGTCGCGCTCGATGCGGCGGCGGGCCTCGTCGGCGGCCTCGATGATCCGCGCCTGGCTGGAGCGCAGGTCGTCGACGCGGGCGGTCAGCTCCGGGTCCGGGGTGGAGGAGAGAAGCAGGCGGGCCCACGCGCCGTGCAGGCGGCCGAGCAGGTTCACGAGGTGCCAGGTGATCCAGCAGCACAGCGCGCCGACCGGGACGAGCGCGAGCGCCTCGGGCAGCGTGTCGGCGTCGAACAGGCCGACCTCGATGCCGCTCGAGTCGGCCCAGTAGTAGGTGGGCGCGAGCAGCAGGCCGAGCGAGGCCGTCACGAGCACGACCGCGACGACGAACCAGATGATCCCGATCGGGAACTGCGCGATCAGGTAGACGAGGTCCTTCCAGGTCTGCGGGTCGCCGAGGCGGGTGACGATCTGGGCGCCGATCCCGGGCCGCTCGGGCACCCGGTAGTGGGCGGTCGCGTCGACGTCGAGCAGCGTGCGGATGCAGGCGCGCTCGGCCTGGGCCATCCAGCGGATCAGCCACAGCATCCCGATGAGGATCGGGATGCCGATCAGCGTGATCGCCAGGCCGAGGCCCGTCGAGATGCCGGTCACGAGCACCACGAACCATGTGGTGCCGAGCGGGAAGCTCAGCAGCAGGTAGGCGAGGCGTCGCAACGGGAGCACGGCGGCAACGGTAGAGGCCGGCCGGAGCGCGGCCCATACGGCTACCCCTACTCTTGGACGACGGTGTTCGACGCCCTCTCAGAGAAGCTCCAGGCCACGCTCTCCGACGTCCGCGCGCGCGGGACCCTCACCGAGGACGACGTCAACACGGCGATGCGCGAGATCCGCCTCGCGCTGCTGGAGGCGGACGTCAACTTCAAGGTGGTCAAGTCGTTCACGGCGCGGGTGAAGGAGCGCGCGCTGGGCGCCGACGTGCTCGGCCAGCTGAACCCCGGCCAGCAGGTCGTGAAGATCGTCAACGACGAGCTCACCGACCTGATGGGCGGCGCTGCCGCCGGCATCGCGTTCTCGCCGCGGCCGCCGACCGTGATCCTGATGGCCGGCCTGCAGGGCTCGGGCAAGACGACGGCGACGGCCAAGCTCGCCAAGCTGCTGGCCAAGGAGAACGACGCCTCGGTCGCGGTCGCCGCCTGCGACGTCTACCGCCCGGCCGCCGTGGACCAGCTGATCAAGGTCGGCGCCCAGGCCGGGGCGACGGTCTACGAGCAGGGCACCGACCGCGATCCGGTCGACATCGCCGGCTGGGCGCTGGACCGAGCCAAGCAGGACGGCAAGGACGTGCTGATCGTCGACACCGCCGGGCGCCTGCATGTCGACGCCGACCTGATGGACGAGCTCGTGCGCATCCGCAAGGTCGTGCGCCCGCACGCGATCCTGCTCGTCGTCGACGCGATGACCGGCCAGGACGCCGTCAACGTCGCCGAGCAGTTCGCCGAGGCCGTCGAGTTCGACGGCGTCGTGATGACCAAGCTCGACGGCGACGCCCGCGGCGGTGCGGCCCTGTCGGTCAAGGCGGTCACCGGCAAGCCGATCCTCTACGCGTCCACCGGCGAGAAGCTCGACCAGTTCGAGCGCTTCCACCCGGACCGCATGGCCCAGCGCATCCTCGGCATGGGCGACGTCATGTCGCTCATCGAGAAGGCGCAGGACCAGTTCGACGAGCGCGAGGCCAAGGACCTCGAGCGGCGCCTGCGCAAGGGCGAGTTCACGTTCGAGGACTTCCTGTCGCAGCTGAGGATGATGCGCCGGATGGGGCCGCTGCAGTCGCTGCTGGGCATGATCCCCGGCTTTGCCGGCAACCAGCTCAAGAACCTGAAGGTCGACGAGCGCGAGCTCGACCGCGTCCAGGCGATCATCCTGTCGATGACCCCGGAGGAGCGCCGGCGGCCGGAGCTGATCAACGGCTCGCGGCGGCTGCGCATCGCCAAGGGCTCGGGCACGAGCGTCCAGCAGGTCAACGGCCTGATCAAGCAGTTCGGGCAGATGAAGAAGCTGATGCAGCAGGTCGGGCGCGGCAAGATGCCCGACATCGGCGCGCTCATGCGCCAGGCGGGCCGGTAGCGCGACCCGCTACTCTCTTGCCGTCTATGGCAGTTCGACTTCGACTGACCCGCATCGGCGGGAAGAAGGACCCCGTCTGGCGCGTCGTCGTCGCCGACCAGCGGTCCCCGCGCGACGGCCGCGTCATCGAGACCGTCGGCCACTACAACGCGCAGACCGACCCCTCGACGATCACGCTCGACGAGGAGCGCATCAAGGCGTGGCTCGAGCGCGGCGCTCAGCCCACCGACACGGTGCGCAAGCTGCTGCGCATCCAGGGCATCGCCTGATCCGCACGCCATGAAGGAGCTGCTCGAGGAGCTCGCCCGCCGGCTGGTCGACGAGCCCGACGAGGTGTCGGTCGAGCAGTTCGAGGAGGACGACGGCACGATCGTCCTCGAGCTGGCCGTGGCCGACGACGACTACGGCAAGGTCATCGGTCGCGGCGGGCGCACGGCCAACGCCCTGCGCACGGTCGTGAAGGCCGCCGCGGTCCGCGAGAACCGCCGCGTCCTTGTCGACATCGTCGAGTGAGCTCGTCGCCGGCGTGGTCGGCCGGCCCCACGGGCTCGACGGCTCGTTCCACGTGCTGCGGCCCCGCCCCGAGCTGCTGGCGCCGGGCGCGGAGGTGACCGTGGACGGCACGGCGCGCACCGTCGAGCGTCGCGCCGGCACGCCCGCGCGCCCGATCGTCCGCCTGTCCGGCGCCTCGTCGCGCGATGCCGCCGAGGCGCTGCGCGGCCGCGAGCTGCGCGTCCCGCGCTCGGCCGCCCCGCCGCTGGAGGAGGACGAGTACTGGGCCGAGGACCTGGAGGGCTGCGTGGTCGTCGACGGCGAGGTGCGCGTCGGCACGGTCCGCCGGCTGCTGGCCTATCCGTCGTGCGAGCTGCTGGAGGTCGACCGCCCGGGGGCGCCAGACCTCCTCGTCCCGCTCGTGCGCGACGCGATTCGCGACGTCGACATCGAGACGCGCACGATCCACGTGCGGCTGGAGTTCCTGGGGGAGGAGGGCTGAGCCGGCGATGGACGTCGACATCTTCACGCTGTTCCCGGAGTGGTTCGAGTGGTTTCGCACGCAGCGCCACGTCCGCAACGTCCTGGCGTCGGGCACGACGCTGAACTGCGTCAACCCGCGCGACTACACGACGCTCTCGGGCCGCCAGGTCGACGACACGCCGTTCGGCGGCGGCGCCGGCATGGTCCTGCGCGTCGACGTGATGGAGCAGGCGCTCGCCGGCTGGTACGGCGTCGAGGACGCGATGACCGTGCGCGAGCAGCGCCGCGTCATCGCGCTCACCCCCGGCGGGCGCGTGCTCGACGACGCCTACGTGAACGAGCTGGCCGCCGAGCCCGCGATCACGTTGCTGTGCGGGCGCTACGAGGGCTTCGACGAGCGGATCATCCAGTACCTCGCGAGCGACACGCTGAGCATCGGGCGCTACGTGCTCAGCGGCGGCGAGCTGGCGGCGATGGTCGTCTGCGACGCGGTCCTGCGCAAGCTGCCCGGCGCGCTGGGCCACGAGGACTCGGCGGCCGAGGAGTCGTTCTCGCAGGAGCTGGGCGGCAACCCGGAGTACCCGCACTACACCCGCCCGGCGGTGTGGCGCGGCCACGCGGTGCCCGACGTGCTGCTGTCGGGCGACCACGCCCGGGTGCGCCAGTGGCGCCGGGAGCGCAGCCGGGAGCGCGGCGCCGGCTGAGCGCGCACGCGGATCACTGGGCGGGCGCTCCGCTACCATGATCGCTCCGCGCCGGGCCGACCCATGCCAACGACCACGGCCCCGCCGATCCCTCTCATGTCTTCCGTCATCGAAACCCTCGAGCGCGCTCAGCTGCGCCGGGTCCCCGCCTTCCAGGCCGGCGACCGCGTCCGCGTCCACTTCCAGGTGATCGAGGGCTCGCGCCGACGCACCCAGGTGTTCGAGGGCGTCGTGATCAAGCGCCAGGGCCACGGCGTGCGCGAGACCTTCACCGTCCGCAAGCAGTCCTTCGGCGTCGGCGTGGAGCGCACGTTCCCCGTCCACTCGCCGAAGATCGAGAAGATCGAGGTCGCCGCTCGCGGTGACGTCCGCCGCGCGAAGCTCTACTACCTGCGCGATCGCGTCGGCAAGCGCGCCCGCGTGCGCGAGCGCCGCTACGTCGGCCCCGAGAAGGCCGTCGAGCCGGGTCTGCTTCACGACCCCGCCGCCGAGGCCGAGGCCGCCGAGGCGCAGGCCGCCGCCGCCGAGGCGCAGGCCGCCGCCGCCGAGGCGCAGGACGCCGAGGCGCAGGACGTCACGGCGGAGGCGCCGGCCGAGGTCGCCACCGAGCCTGCCGAGACCGACGCCGAGGCTCCGGCCGAGGCCGAGGCCGAGGCTCCGGCGGACGCCGCAGGTGCGGCCGACGCCGCCGAGGCTCCCGACGAGGAGCCCTCTGAGGCCGCTGAGGCCGACGAGAAGGCGTGAAGACCAAGAAGAAGCACGAGCCCTGGACGGGCGCGTGGTTCCTCGAGCTCGCCGTCATCATCGCGGTTGCGCTGGGGCTGGCCCTCGGCATCCAGGCCTTCCTGGTCAAGCCCTACCGCATCCCGTCGCCGTCGATGGTGCCGACGCTCGAGATCGGCCAGCGGGTTCTGGTCAACCGCATCGGCAATCGCTTCGGCGATCCGTCGATCGGCGACATCGTCGTCTTCCATCCGCCGAAGGGCGCTGACAGCGACACCTGCGGCAACCCCGACGCCGGCCGCGGCACGGGCCGCCCGTGCGACCGGCCGACGCGCGAGCGGCTGGACACGAACTACATCAAGCGCATCGTCGCGGGCCCGGGCGACCGGATCGCGATCGAGAACGGTCATGTCATCCTCAACGGAGAGCTGCAGGACGAGCCGTACATCCGCGAGTGCGGGATCGGCGGCGCCTGCACGTTCATGGACGAGATCACCGTTCCCGCCGACCACTGGTTCATGATGGGCGACAATCGTGGCGAGTCCGACGACAGCCGCTTCTGGGGTCCCGTCCCCCGAGACTGGATCATCGGTGGTGCCTTCGCCACGTACTGGCCGCCAGACCGGATCGGCCTCCTCTAGCCGCCGTCCGGCCAAGCGCGGACGCCGCCTGTTCCAGCACGACCGCCGTCTCGGCGTCCGCTGGGTGGCCGGCGCCGACGAGGCCGGCCGCGGCTGTCTCGCCGGCCCGCTCGTCGCCGCCGCCGTCCTGTTCGACCTCGAGCGGCTGCGGCCGTCCGACGTGCGCGCGCTGTCGGCCCTGAACGACTCCAAGCAGCACACGCCCGAGGCCCGCGAGGAGTTGTACCCGCGCGTGCTGCGGATCGCCACGCGCGTGCACGTCGTCTCGCGCTGCGCGCGCGGCATCGACCGCCACGGCCTGCATCGCACCAACCTCGCCGCGCTGCGCGACGCCCTGCGCGGGGTCGCCGTCCCCGGCTGCATCTGCCTCAGCGACGGGTTCTCTCTCGGCAAGGACTTCGAGTGGGACACGCGCGCGATCGTCGACGGCGACGCCACGAGCGCCGCGATCGCCGCCGCCTCGATCGTCGCGAAGGTCTCGCGCGACCGGTTCATGCGCCGCGCCGACGAGCGCCACCCCGGCTGGGGCTTCGCCGATCACGTCGGCTACTCCACGCCCGAGCACCGCGAGGCGATCCGGCGGCTCGGCGTGTCCCCGCTGCACCGGCTGTCGTTCCAGTCGCTCGCCTACGAGCAGCTGACCCTGTAGCGCCGCCATCCGGCCCGCCGCCGGCGCCGGCACTAGAACGCCCCCTCGAGGTGGTCGAGGCGCACCAGGCGCCCGCGCGCGTCGATCACCACGCCGATCGCGTCGAAGCGCAGCTCGGCGCCGCGCGGCCGGTCGGTCGTCTCCGCGAGCCAGGCGCGGGCCATCTGGCGCACCTGGTGGCACTTCGCGGGCCCGAGCGCGTCCCAGGGCGCCCCCGACCCGGCCCGCCGGGTCTTGACCTCCGCGAACACGAGCGTGTGGCGGTCGTAGCCGATCAGGTCGATCTCGCCGTAGCGCGTGCGGTGGTTGCGGGCGACCACCTCGTAGCCCCGGCGCTCGAGGTGGGCGGCGGCGAGGTCCTCGCCGAGGCGGCCGAGGCGGTGGCGGAGGTCGTCGGACATGGCGGCCGACCGTACGCCTCGAGATGTGACGGATCAGCACCTCTTCGCCCCAGGTTCGCGGCGACTTCGCGACGGAACCGCGCGGCCGCCGCGGCCTGCGCGAAGCCGTGTCGATTCCGCGCCGGTCACGTGGCAAACCGGTGCTGTTCCGTCACACGCGGCCGTCTAGCGTCGCCGGCGTGCTCGCTCGCATCACCACCTTCTGCATCGTCGGCCTCGAGTCCCGGCCGGTCGCCGTCGAGGTCGACGTGCGCGCGGGCCTGCCCGCGTTCGTGATCGTCGGGCTCGGGGACCTCGCCGTGCGCGAGGCGCGCGAGCGGGTGCGAGGCGCGCTGCTGAACAGCGGCTTCGAGTTCCCGCAGCGGCGGATCGTCGTCAACCTCGCGCCCGCGCATCTGCGCAAGAACGGCTCGGGGTTCGACCTGCCGATCGCCTGCGCGGTGCTGGCCGCCAGCGGCCAGGTGCCGGCCGCGTCGGTCGCACACCGCGCGATCTACGGCGAGCTGTCGCTGACGGGCGAGGTGCGCGGGTGTCGCGGGACGCTCGCGGTGGCCGAGGCGGCGCGCCGCGCGGGACTGGACGGGCTGGTCGTCGCCCGCGAGCGGGCGCTGGAGGCGTCGCTGGCCGGCGATCTGGAGATCGTCGGCGTGGACACCCTCGCGGAGCTCGGGCGCATCCTCGACGGGGAGCAGGCGGTCCCGCCGCTGCCGGATCCGCGGACCGCGGAGCGCCCGTCCCGTCCGGCGCCCGATCTCGCCGACGTCCGCGGGCAGTGGACGGCGATCCGGGCCGTCCAGGTCGCGGCCGCCGGCGGGCACAACCTGCTGCTGCGCGGCGCGCCGGGCACCGGCAAGACGATGCTCGCGCGACGCATGCCCGGCATCCTGCCGCCGCTGGAGCGCGACGAGGCGATCGAGGTCACGCGCATCCACTCGGTCGCGGGCGCCGAGCTCGCGGGCGGGCTGGCCGACGAGCGCCCGTTCCGCGCCCCTCACCACACGATCTCCCCGTCGGGCCTGGTCGGCGGCGGCGCCGTCCCGGCGCCCGGCGAGGCGACGCTCGCCCACCACGGCGTGCTGTTCCTCGACGAGCTCAGCGAGTTCAACCGCCACGCGCTCGACGCGCTGCGCCAGCCGCTCGAGGACGGCCACGTGACGATCATCCGCGGCCAGCGCGCGGCGCGCTTCCCGACCCGGTTCATGCTCGTGGCCGCCACGAACCCGTGCCCGTGCGGTCACGCGGCCGACCCGAAGCGCTGCCGGTGCACCGAGAGCGACCACGCCCGGCACCGGCGGCGCCTCAGCGGCCCGCTGCTGGATCGCATCGACGTCGTCGTCGACGTCGAGCGGCCGACCGCCGATGCGCTCGCGGCGCCGCCGTCGGCCGACACGGCGACCGTGCGCGCCGCCGTGCTCGCCGCGCGCGCCCGCCAGGCCGAGCGGCTCGCGGCCGCCGGCGTGATGTGCAACGCGCACATGGACGCGGCGCTGGTGCGGCGCCTCGTGCGCCTCGAGCCGGGGGCGCGCGAACAGCTCGCGCACAGCTACGACGAGGGCGCGATCAGCGCCCGCGCCCACGACCGGGTGCTGCGCGTCGCCCGGACGATCGCCGACCTGGCCGGCCGGGACCTGGTCAGCGCCGGCGACGTCATCGAGGCGCTGAACCTCCGCGGCGAGCCCGTGACGCCCGTGGCGGAGGCGGCGTGAGCGCCCCGGTGCCGTCCGCCGCGGGGGCTCCGCCGGCCGCGGGCGATCCCTGCCCGGCCTGCCTGCGACGCGCCTGGCTGGTGGCCGCGCTCGCCGGCCGCATCGAGTACGCGCGCCGGACCGGCGCGGCGCGCATCCCGCTGCTGCTCGCGCTCGGCGACCGCGACCTCATGCGGGCGGTCGGCGCGAGCCCGGGCATCGCGCGGTCCTACGAGGCGTTCGCGCCCGGCGCGGCGCGCGACGCCGTGCGCCGCGCGCGGCTGGCGGCGATCTGCCGCCACGACGCTCGCTACCCCTCGGCGCTGCGCGAGCTGCCCGATGCGCCCGCGGTCCTGCACGTCGCCGGCGACGTCGAGCGCTTCCTCGCCCTGACGGCGGACGAGCAGCCGGCGGTCGCGGTCGTCGGCGCCCGCCGCGCGACCGGGTACGGCGCACAGGTGGCGCGGGGGTTGGGGCGAGGGCTCGCCAGCGCCGATGTCACGGTCGTCAGCGGGATGGCGCTCGGCGTCGACTCCGCCGCGCACGAGGGCGCGTTGGAGGGTGGCGGCGCCACGCTCGCCGTGCTCGCCGGCGGCGCGGAGCGCCCGTACCCCGCCAGCAAGCACGGCCTGTACGCGGCGATCCGCGAGCGCGCGACCGTGGTGTCGGAGATGCCGCCGGGCACGCGCGCGCAGCGCTGGTGCTTCCCGGCGCGCAACCGCCTGATCGCGGCGCTCGCCCGCCTCACGGTCGTGGTCGAGGGGCGCGAGCGCTCCGGGTCGCTGATCACCGCCGACTTCGCGCGCGACCTGGGCCGCGACGTCGGGGCGGTGCCCGGGGCGGTGACCTCGCCGCTCGCGCGCGGGCCGAACGCGCTGCTGGCCGACGGCGCGCACGTCATCCGCGGCGCCGAGGACGCGCTGGACCTCGCGTGCGGGGTCGGCGGGTGGCAGCGGCGCGGACCGGGACCCGCAGCGGTGCCCGAGCGCCTGCAGGCGCTGCACGCCGCGGTCGCGTCCGGGCTCGACACGCCCGACCGGCTGGCCGCGGCCGGCGTGCCGATCTCGGCCGCGCTCGCCGGCCTGACCGAGCTGGAGCTGCTGGGCCACGTGCGGCGCCTGCCGGGCGGCGCCTACGTCGTCGCGCTGGAGGCGCGATGACCCGCGCCGGCGAGCAGGCGGCAGGGGGCCGGTCGCGAGCCAGCGGCACCTGGCGCGGGCGGCGCGCTGGCCTACCCTGGTCGCCTCATGGCGATACCACGCGTCCTCTCGATCGCGGGCTCCGACTCGGGTGGCGGAGCCGGCATCCAGGCCGACCTCAAGGCGTTCGCCCGCTGCGGCGCCCACGGCATGACGGCGATCACCGCGATCACCGTGCAGAACACCGTCGAGGTGCGCGCCGTGCAACCGGTGGCGCCGGACATCATCGAGGGCCAGATCGCGGCGGTGGCCGAGGACATCGGCCTCGACGCGATCAAGATCGGCATGCTCGGCTCGGTCCCCACGATCGAGGCCGTCGAGCGGGCGCTGCGCGCGCTCCCCGAGCCGGTGCCGATCGTGGTCGACCCGGTGATGGTGGCCGAGTCCGGCGGGCGGCTGCTCGAACCCGAGGCCGAGCGGGCGCTGCGAGAGCGCATCCTGCCGCTGACCACGGTCGCGACGCCCAACGTGGCCGAGGCGCGCGTGCTCGCGGCCCTCGACGACGCCGACGCGCCGCTGGAGGACGTCGCTCGCGCGATCCTCGGCTTCGGGGCGGGCGCCGTCGTCATCACCGGCGGGCACCGCGACGAGGCGACCGACCTGCTGTTCGACGGCGAGCGGGTCGTCGCGCTGCCGGGGGAGCGCTACCCCGACGGCGCCGCGCACGGGTCGGGCTGCACGCACTCGTCGGTGCTGGCCGCTCAGCTCGCCCGCGGGCTCGACCTGGAGGCGGCCGCGCGGGTGGCGCGCCGCATCGCCGGAGAGGCGGTGCGCGACGGCCTGCGCGAGATCGGGCACGGGGCCGGACCGGTGAACGTGCTCGGTCTGACCGCGGACGGCGACGGGCGCCCCTGACGACGGTCCCCCTTTGTCATAATCGCGGGCGGCGATGCGGCTGCTGCGGATGAAGCCCGGGCATGGCGAGGTGCTCCTTGCGGAGGGCGACGTGGAGGTGCCCGAGCAGGAGCGCGAGCTGATCGAGGCGTTCCGCGAGCAGCTCGACCAGGGCATGTGGGCGGCGGTGCCGACCGCCACCCGCGGCGGCCGTCGCGAGGCGCAGCTCGTGCGCGACTTCGGCGAGGTCCCGCGCGACGCCGAGCGCGTGATCTTCTTCCCCAAGGCCGCCGGCGGCCGCTAGGCCGGGCCATGCTGCTCGCGCTCACCGCAGCCGGGATCGTCATCGTCGCGCTGCTCTGGGAGGTCTGCTGGCCGAGCGTGTCGGAGGCCATCGAGCGCCACCGGGCCCGCCGCGCGCGCATCCCCGCATTCGACTACGACCCGGGCCGCGAGCGCCGCGCCGAGCAGCGCGCCCGCGAGCTGCTGCGCTCCTGCGTCAACGACGAGGAGTGGGAGATGTACCGCGACCTCGGGTTCATCCGCGTCTGGGGGACGATCGCCGACGGGCCGCGGCGCGGCGCCGCGCGCGACCCGCTGGCCGGCGCGCCCTACGCGTACCTCATCTACCCGCACAAGCCGATCGTCGCGTTCCTGCCCCAGACCCGCCGGCTGCTGAACGAGTACTGCGTCGAGTTCCCCGACGAGACGCGCCCGTACGGGTCCGCGCGGCTGCCCGACTCCGACGACGTGCTGGCCAAGTGGATGGCGCTCACCGGCGACGAGCGCCGCCTCATCGCCGAGTCCAACATGCACCTGCCCGGCCGCCAGGTCGACCCGCGCCAGGTGCAGCGCGACCTGTGGCGCCTGTCGGAGTGGGAGCGCCAGCGCGCCGCCCGCGAACGCCGCCAGGGGAGCGTCTCCGCGTCGTGAGCGCCGCGGGCGCCGGGATCGACCTCAAGCACCGTTCCCGCGCCCTGACCGAGGGCGTCGAGCGCGCCCCCGCCCGCGCGTACCTGAAGGGCATCGGCTTCGACGAGGAGGCCCTGAGCCGCCCGATCGTCGGCGTCGCCTCCACGTGGATCGAGGCGATGCCCTGCAACTTCCACCTGCGCGCGCTGGCCGCGAAGGTCAAGGAGGGCATCCGCGCAGCCGGCGGCACGCCGATGGAGTTCAACACGATCGCGATCTCCGACGGCATCACCATGGGCACGCCGGGGATGAAAGCGAGCCTCATCAGCCGCGAGGTGATCGCCGACTCGATCGAGCTGACCGCGCGCGGCTACCTGTTCGACGCGGTCGTGGCGCTCAGCGGCTGCGACAAGACGATCCCGGGGACGGTGATGGCGCTCGCCCGGCTCGACGTCCCCAGCGTGATGCTCTACGGCGGCTCGATCCCGCCCGGGCGCTTCCAGGGCCGCGACGTGAGCATCCTCGACGTGTTCGAAGCGGTCGGGAAGGTCGCGGCCGGGACGATGACCGAGGCCGAGCTGCACGAGCTCGAGGCGGTCGCCAGCCCCGGCGCCGGCGCCTGCGGCGGCCAGTTCACCGCGAACACGATGGCGATGGCGTTCGAGATGATGGGCATCTCGCCGATGGGCCCGTCGGGCATCCCGGCCCAGGAGGCGTCCAAGGCCCAGGCCGCCTACGACACCGGAGTCCTCGTGATGGACGTCCTGCGCCGCGACCTGCGCCCGCACGACCTCATCACGCGCGCGTCCCTGGAGAACGCGATCGCCGCGATCACGTCCAGCGGCGGGTCGACCAACGGGGTGCTGCACCTGCTGGCGGTCGCCCGCGAGATGGGGGTGGACCTCGACATCGACGACTTCGACCGCATCTCCGAGCGCACCCCGCACCTGTGCGACCTCAGCCCGGGCGGGCGCTACAACGCCACCGACCTGTTCCACGCGGGCGGCACCGCGCTGCTGGCGCGCCGGCTGAAGGAGCTCGGCGTCCTGCACCTCGACGCGCCGACCGTCCTGGGCAGGACCGTCGGGGAGCTGTCCGACGCCGCCGTCGAGACCCCGGGCCAGCAGGTCGTCCGCCCGCTCGACCGGCCGCTGAAGGCCACGGGCGGCCTGGCCATCCTACGCGGCAACCTCGCCCCGGAGGGCGCGGTCGTCAAGCTGGCCGGGCACGAGCGCCGCCGCCACGCCGGCCCGGCGCGCGTGTTCGAGGGCGAGGCGGCCGCGATGGACGCGGTGACGCACGGCCGCATCCGCGCGGGCGACGTCGTCGTCATCCGCAACGAGGGCCCGGTCGGCGGCCCCGGGATGCGCGAGATGCTCGCGGTCACCGCCGCGATCAACGGCCTGGGCATCGGCGACGAGGTCGCGCTCATCACCGACGGGCGCTTCTCCGGCGCCACCCACGGCTTCACCGTCGGCCACATCGCGCCCGAGGCGGCGACCGGCGGCCCGATCGCGGCCGTCGCCGAGGGCGACGAGATCACGATCGACGTCGACGCCCGCCGTCTCGACGTCGCGCTCTCCGACGACGAGATCGCCGCGCGCGTCGCCGCCTACGAGCCCCCGGTCAGCCCCGACGCGACCGGCGTCATGGCGAAGTACGCGCGCCTCGTCTCGAGCGCCTCCCATGGCGCCGTGACGCTCGTCTGACCGCGCTACGCCGCCGCCGACGTCTCGCCGACCCGCTCGCCCGGCTCCTCGTCGAGGAAGTCCTCGACGAGCCGGTTGAAGCGCTCGGGCTGCTCGATCATCGGGACATGGCCGCAGTCCTCGAAGATGACCTTGCGCGCGTTCGGGATGAGGCGGACGAACTCGTCGGCGGAGGAGGGCGGGACGATGCGGTCCCGGTCGCCCCAGATCACGAGCGTCGGGCAGGCGATCTGGCCCAGGCGGTCGCGGACGTCGTAGCGGGCGATCTCGGCGGCGGCCCGCGGCGCGGCCGGCTTCGGCCCGGACGCCATCACGTTCTCGTAGAACAGCCGCGGGTCGATCCGCTCGGGGTGCGGCGACAGGAGCGTGAAGCCCAGGCGCCGCAGCCGCCGGCGGCGCGCCATGCGCGCGGTGCGCGACGGCTCCGGGGTCGCCCAGCGCCCCGCGCGCCCGAGGACGCGCTCCGACCAGCGGTCGAGCACGCCGAGCGGCACGCCGATGTAGCGCTCGGCCACGCCCGCGGCCGACACCAGCACCAGCCGCTCCACGCGCTCGGGCGAGCTGATCGCCATCTCCAGCCCGACGAACCCGCCCATCGAGTTGCCGACCACGCCCGCGGCGGACACGCCGAGCACGTCGAGCAGCTCGTCGACGATCCGCGCGTAGCCGGAGATCGTGATCGGGTCCCGCGGCATCGGCGACGCGCCGAACCCGGGCAGGTCCATCGCGATCACGCGGTGGCGGCGCGAGAAGACCGGGATCTGCTCCAGCCAGTTCTGCCAGGCGCCGGAGTGCCCGTGGATCAGCACCACCGGCGGTCCGGACCCCACGTCGACGACGTTCACGGGACGGCCGGCGACCTGCACCCAACGCTGGTGCGCGGTCCAATCCACCTCGGTCCAGAGGGGCTCCACGGCCCCACCTAGACTAGAGCGCGGGAGCCGCCACGGATGCGCATCGCCATCGACATCGACTCGACCCTGCACCACTACTGGGACGTCCTCTCGGACGCGGCCCGGCGGCGGTTCGGCATCGACCTGCCCTACGAGGAGCAGTTCGACTGGGGCATCACGCGCCTGAAGCCCAAGCAGCTCGAGGTGTGCATCGCGGAGACCCACACCGACGCCGCGATCCTCGCCGGCCGGCCGTACCCGGGCGCGGTCGAGGCGGTGCGCCGCTGGCACGAGGCCGGCCACTTCATCCACATCACCAGCCACCGGCGCGACGAGTGCCACCCCGCCACCGAGCGGTGGCTGCACGACATCGGGCTGCCGTTCGACGAGCTCTACTGCTCGTTCGACAAGGTCGCCCGCTGCCGCGAGATCGGCATCGACCTCCTCATCGACGACTCCCCGGTGAACATCGAGCACGCGATCGAGGCCGGGATCGCCGTCGCCACGCTGCGCCACCCGTGGAACGCCGACGTGTGCGAGGTCGAGGACGTCATCCACGCCGACGACTGGCCGCAGCTCGAGCGCGCGCTGGAGCCGCTGCTGAGCGGCGTGCCGCGCGGGTAGCATCGCCGCGGATGGCGCAGCCCACCCCCGACCACGGCGCGAGCGCGCTGGCTCCGGCCGACCGCCGCGACCTGCTGCCCGCCCTGGAGCCCGAGCGCCAGCTCGACGACTGGGGCTTCTCCGAGCGCGTCGACCGCGTCTTCGACCGCACCATCTACGAGTTCTACTACCGCGTCTGGTTCCGCTGCGAGGTCGAGGGCATCGAGCACGTCCCGTCGGCCGGCGGCGCGCTGCTCGTCTCCAACCACGCCGGCGCGCTGCCGCCCGACGCGGCGATGATCACGAAGGCGATCCGCGAGGAGCATCCGCACCCGCGGCCGGTCCGTCCGCTCGTGGAGAACTTCTTCAAGGGCTACCCGGGCTTCAGCATGCTGCTGCCGAAGATCGGCTGTGTCCCCGCGCATCCGGCCAACGCCCACCGGCTGCTGCACGACGAGGGGCAGCTCGCGCTCGTGTTCCCGGAGGGGCGCAAGGGCTCCGAGAAGCTCTACAAGGACCGCTACCGGCTGCGCCGCTTCGGCCGCGGCGGCTTCGTCGAGACCGCGATGCGCGCGCGCGTGCCGATCGTCCCGGTGGCCGTCGTCGGCGCCGAGGAGGCCCAGCCGATCTTCGCCCACGTCGGCGTCTTCCAGAAGCTCACGCGGCTCATCTACTTCCCGATCACGCCGACGTTCCCGCACCTGGGGCCGCTCGCGCTCCTGGCGTTCCTGCCCGCCAAGTTCCGCATCCGCTTCCTGCCGCCCGTGCGCACCGACGCGATGGGCGACGAGCCGTGGGAGGACAGCGGGCTCGTGCAGGAGGTCGCCCACGAGATCCGCGCGCGCATCCAGGAGGAGCTGTTCGACATGCTCGCCCGGCGCGAGAGCGTCTGGCTGGGCTGAGCCGTGCGCAGCCGCCGCATCCTCGTCACCGGGCTGTCGACCTACTGGGGCGGGCGGCTCGCGCAGACGCTGGAGGCCGACGACGAGGTCGACGCGATCATCGGCATCGACCGCCGGCCGCCGAAGGTCGAGCTCGAGCGCACCGAGTTCGTCCAGGTCGCCGACCACCACACGCTGATCCGCCGCATCGTCCAAGGCGCCGAGATCGACACGGTCGTCGACACGCGGCTGGTCATCGACTCGATCACGACGACGCCGCGCAAGGCGCACGAGAACAACGTCATCGGGACGATGAACATCCTCGCCGCGTGCGGCGGGGCGGGTGGGGACCGGTCATCGGTTCGCAAGGTCGTGTTCCGCTCCTCGGCGGCCTGGTACGGGTCCGAGCAGGACGACCCGGCGTTCTTCACCGAGGACATGACCCGCCGCCACCCGCCGCGCACGCCGATCGAGCGCGACATCGTCGAGGCGGAGTCGGCGGTGCGCGACTTCGCCGCCCGCCACCCGGAGACGACCGTCACCGTCCTGCGCTTCGCCCACGGCCTCGGCCCCGACGTGCGCACCGGCTTCAGCGAGCTGCTCGCGCTCCCGGTGGTCCCGATGATCCTGGGGTTCGACCCGCGCCTGCAGTTCGTGCACGAGGACGACATCGCCGGCGCGCTCGCGCACGCGGTCACCCACGACCTGCCCGGCATCTACAACGTCGCCGCCGACGGCGTCCTCGCGCTCAGCGAGGTCATCGGCCTGCTGCGCAAGCCGGCGGCGCCGATCCTGCCGCCGTGGGGGACGGGCCTGGTCCTCCCGGTCCTCCAGAGGCTGGGCGTGCGCATCCCGCCGGAGATGCGCAACGAGCTGCGCTTCGGCCGGGGCCTCGACAACCGGCGGCTGAAGGCCAGCGGGTACCGCCTGCGCTACACGACGCGCGAGACGATCGAGCGCCTGCGCGAGCACCAGCGCCTCGCCCCGCTGCTGCGCGACGCCGCCGGCCCGTACCGCTACGAGCGCGAGGTCGAGGACTTCCTGCGCTGGAGCCCGAGCGTCCGGCGAGACCCGGACGCCGATTGGCGGCCCACGCCGGAGCAGATCGCCCAGCTGCGACGCACGCTCGACGCGCTCGAGCGCGACCCGCGGCGCATCGAGCCGGGCGAGCCGTCGTGACGCCCGCTGGGTGACCTCTCGCTGACGGCGACCTTGCAACCCTCGCGCAGGAGGGCCCGGTTTGCCTACCATGGCCAGGGGTGCGCCGCCGTCTCGTCGTCATCGTCTCCGCTGTCGTCGTGTTGGTCCTCGGTGGCCTCGCCGTCGCCGTGGCCGTCTTCGACGCCCGCGGCAAGGACAAGATCGCCGAGGGCGTGCGCGTCGGCACCGTCGACGTCGGGGGGCTGAACGAGGCGCAGGCGCGCAAGAAGGTCCGCGCCGAGCTGCTCGACCCGCTCGACGAGCCGATCGTCGTGCGCCACGACGGGCAGACCTGGGAGCTCACCGCGGAGGAGGCGCACATCCGCGCCGACGTCGACGGGATGGTCCGCGAGGCGATGCGCCGCAGCCAGGAGGGCGGCTTCCTGAAGCGGGCGTGGCGCGAGGCCACCGGCGGCCGCGTCAACCTCACGATCCCGGCGCAGGTCGACTACTCCCGGAAGGCCATCAACCGGTTCGTGGCCTCGATCAAGGAGGACGCCGACGTCGAGCCGGTCGACGCCGAGGTCGAGTTTCACGACACGAGCCTGGGCGCCACCGACGGCCGGCCCGGCGTGAAGCTGAAGGCGCGCAAGCTCAAGCGCCGCATCGAGGCCGCGATCGCCAACCCCGACGCGCGCCGCACGGTGCGTGCCACGACGCGGACCATCGAGCCGAGCGTGACCCGCGAGACGCTCGCCGAGAACTACCCGGTCGTCCTCACCGTCGACCGCGAGAACTTCAAGCTCTACCTGTGGAAGGGCCTGGAGCTGGAGAAGACCTACGACGTGCGCGTCGGCCAGCAGGGCCTCGAGACGCCCGCCGGGCTCTACCACATCCAGAACAAGGCGATCGACCCGGCCTGGAACGTCCCGTACTCGGACTGGACGGGCGACCTCGCCGGCAAGGTCATCCCCGGCGGCGTGCCCGAGAACCCGCTGAAGTCGCGCTGGATGGGCATCTACGACGGCGCCGGCATCCACGGCATCGACCCCAGCCAGTACCACACGATCGGCACCGCGGCCTCCCACGGCTGCGTCGGGATGCGCATCCCCGACGTCGAGGAGCTCTACGACGAGGTCCCGGTCGGCGCGCCGATCTACATTGACTAGGGCCCGCGGGTTTCGCCCCCTGGGCGAACACCCGCTGAGGGTCCCGAGCCCTCAGGGCGAGGGACCCCGATCTCACCAGGCGGAACCTCCTCCCAGCCGCGGCTGAGCAGCAGGTCATGGTGGGGGGTGTGGCGAAACACCAGGCTGCCGATGAAGATCCCGCGCTCCTGCCGTCGCAGCACGGCGTACCACAGCGTCGTCGCGTCGTCGGTCCCCTGGATCCGCAGCCACGGCCGCGGCACCTGCCCGTCCTCGGTGGCGATGCGCGCCTCCACGAGCTGGCGCTGGGTGGCGACCTGACCGGTGTCGGTGTCGATGAAGAAGACGGCCACGACCCACGAGGCTAGCCCCGCGTGGGAGGCCGCGATCGGCCTGCTCGACGCCGACCTGCGCCGCCGCGGCGTCGCCGAGCGCACCCGCGTCGAGTACGGCGCCGACGTGCGCGCGTTCGCCGCCTGGGCCACCGCCGCCGGCGCCGAGCCCACCGCCGTCGGCACGCGGACGCTGCGCCGCTACGCCGCGTCGCTGTCGGAGCGCGGCCATGCGCCGACCACCGTCGCGCGCAAGCTCGCCTCGCTGCGCGCGCTGTACCGCGCGCTGCGCGAGCACGGCGAGATCGACCACAACCCGGCCGACCTCGTGCCCTCGCCGCGGCGCCCGCAGAAGCTGCCGCGCGTCCTCAAGCCCGACGAGCTCTCGCGCCTGCTGGACCGCATCCCCGCCTCGACGCCGCTGGAGGCCCGCGACCGCGCCATGTTCGAGCTCGCCTACGCGTGCGGCCTGCGCGCCGAGGAGATCGTGCGCCTCGACGTGGCCGCGATCGAGTTCGACGCCGAGTCCGTCCGCATCGAGGGCAAGGGCGGCAAGACGCGGATCGTCCCCGCCGGCGAGGCCGCGCTGCGGGCGGTCGCCCGCTACCTCGAGCGCGCCCGCCCCGTGCTCGTCGACGGGGCGAGCCGGACCCCGACCGACGCGCTGTTCGTGTCGAAGTCGGGTCGCCGCCTGTCGACCTCGGACGTGCGCCGGCGGCTGCGCGTGTGGACGCGCCAGGTGGGCCTGCAGGGTGGCGTCTCGCCGCACGCGCTGCGCCATTCGTTCGCCACCCATCTGCTCGACGGAGGGGCCGACCTGCGCGCCATCCAGGAGCTGCTCGGCCACAGCACGATCAGCACGACCCAGATCTACACTCGGGTAGAGTCCGCGCGGTTGCGTACCGCTTACGCGCGCAGCCATCCGCGAGCGTGAGCGGGGGAGAACACCTCGTGGAGACCAACGTCAAGGCGATCGAGCTGCGCGACCTCTGGCGGCGCTACAAGTCGACGGGGGACGAGCGTGCGCGCGAACGCCTGGTCGTGGCCTACTCGCCGCTCGTCAAGTACGTCGCCGGGCGCATGGCCTCCGGCCTGCCCGCGCACGTCGAGGAGGCCGACCTCATCTCCTACGGCCTCGTCGGCCTCATCTCCGCGATCGAGCGCTTCGACCCCGACCGCGAGATCAAGTTCGAGACCTACGCGATCACGCGCATCAAGGGCGCGATCATCGACGAGCTGCGCTCGCTCGACTGGGTCCCGCGCTCCGTTCGCGCCCGCGCCCGCGACATCGAGCGCGCCAACTCCAGCCTCGAGCACCGCCTCCAACGGGCCCCGACGGACGAGGAGATGGCCGACGAGCTCGGCCTCACCGTCGAGGAGTTCCAGGAGTCGCTGCTGCAGATCTCCAACTCGTCGGTCGCCGCGCTCGACGAGCTGTGGACGGTGTCGGACGCCAGCGGGGACCAGGTCTCGCTGCTGGACACGCTGCAGGACCCGCAGGCCGAGGACCCGGCGTCGATCATGGACGCCACCGACCTCAAGGACCGGGTCGCGGACGCGATCGCCCGCCTGCCCGAGCGCGAGAAGCTGGTCGTCGCGCTCTACTACTACGAGAACCTGACGCTGCGCGAGATCGGCGAGGTGCTCGGCGTCACCGAGTCGCGCATCTCGCAGCTGCACACCAAGGCCGTGCTGCGGCTGCGCTCACGGCTGCAGGCCGACCCGGACGTCGGCCCCTCCGCGGCCTGACGCCCGGCGGCGCACCACCTCCCAGACGCCCAGCGCCACCGCCACCGGGACGGTCGCCGGCAGCGTGTCGAGCACGAGGAACAGCGCGTCGAAGGCGACCGCGAAGACGAGGACGAGCGCGGCGATCCGCGCCTGATCGCCGCGGCGGACGGCCTCGGCGGCCACGACGGCGCCCAGGCACGCGGCCAGGAACAGGTCGCCGTAGCCCAGCGAGGCGGGGTCGACGATCGCCACCTGCAGCCGCGGCAGCTCTGCCGGCGGCGCCGCCGCGGTCAGCGCGTGGCTCGGCTCCTGCAGCTCCTCGGTCAGGATCAGGATCGCGTCGGCGACCGCCATCGCCACGATCCCGAGCTTCAGCGCCAGCACCGGCGCGACGCCGCGCAGCAGGCGCCCCAGCGTCACCGTCGACAGCGCCGACAGGGCCAGCGCGCACAGGTGCCCGCCCAGCGCGTCCGACCACGCCCACGCGCCGGCCAGCAGCGGCACCGCCGCCAGCGCGCATGCGGGCCGGGCCCCGTGCATCGCCCAGCCCAGAGCCGCCGCCGCCAGCGGCGGGCAGGCGATCAGCGCCAGCCACGTGAGGCCGTCGGCCAGTCCCGGGAGCGCCGTGATGCCGTACACGACCCCGACGATCGACACCGGCGGGATGAGCGCCCACCAGCGTCCCGCGAAGCGCCGCAGCGCCCACGGCAGCCCCGCCGCCGGGAGCGCCACGCAGGCCGCCTGGACGGCGTCAAGCGCGACGACGGAGGGCGACCAGGGAAGGTCCATGCGGGTGTAGGGTCCAGGACTCCACGCGAGAGAGGAGCGTAGGTATGCACAAGCGTGCAGACCGCATTCGCAACGTCGCACTCGTCGGCCACCGGGGGAGTGGCAAGACCTCGCTGCACGAGGCGTTGCTCTTCCAGGCCGGGGCGATCAACCGTCTCGGGTCGGTGGCCGACCGCACGACGGTGTCGGATGCGGATCCCGACGAGCAGGCGCGGCAGATGTCGATCAGCGCGACCCTGAGCTCCTTCGAGTGGCAGGACCGCCGCATCAACCTGCTCGACACGCCCGGCGAGCCGTCGTTCGTCGCCGACGCGCTCGGGGCGCTGCGCGTGTGCGAGTCGGCGGTGTTCGTCGTCAACGCCGTGATGGGGGTCGAGGTCTCCACCACGCGGCTGTGGCGCCGGGCCGCCGAGCTGGACATCGCGCGCCTGGTGTTCGTGAACATGCTCGACCGCGAACGCGCCGACTTCTTCCGCACGCTCGACGCGCTGAAGGCCGCGTTCGGGCCGCACGTCGTGGCGACCGAGATCCCGATCGGCCGCGAGCACGACGTCCAGGGCGTCATCGACCTGGTCGACATGAAGGCCTACGTCTACGCCGACGCATCGCGCGACAACTGCGCCGAGATCGAGATCCCCGACGATCTGCGCGCGCAGGCCGAGGAGTACCGCGAGAAGCTGATGGACGAGGTCGCCGAGGTCTCCGAGCCGCTCATGGAGCGCTACCTGGAGGGCGAGGAGATCTCGCACGAGGAGATCGTCGACGCCCTCAAGGAGGGCACCAACCACGGCGACATCTTCCCCGTCACCTGCGGCGTCGCCACGCGCAACATGGCGACCAACCGGCTGCTGGACGCGATCGTCGAGGACCTCCCCAGCCCCGTGAAGCACGGCGGCCTGGACGTCGGCGACCTGACGCTCGAGCCCGCCGAGGACCGCGAGCTGTTCGCCTACGTCTTCAAGACCCGCGCGGATCCGTTCGCCGGGCGCATCAACCTCTTCCGGGTCTACCAGGGCGTCCTGCGCAAGGACAGCCAGGTGCTGAACACGCGCGCCCACGCCAAGGAGCGGATCGGGCAGCTGCTGACGTTCAGCGGCAAGGACAACGTGCTCGTCGACGAGTTCGGACCCGGCGACATCGGCGCGGTCGCCAAGCTCAAGCAGACCCGCGCCGGCGACTGGCTGGCCGACCGCGACGAGCCGATCTCGATGCCGTCGATCCCGCTGCCGGCGCCGGTGATGGCGTTCTCGATCGAGCCCAAGACGAAGGGGGACGAGGACAAGGTCTTCACCGCGCTGCGCCGCCTGCAGGAGGAGGATCCGACGATCGACCTGCACCGCGACGAGCAGACCGGCGAGCAGATCGTCGCCGGCCTGTCGCAGATCCACGTCGAGGTGATCGTCGACCGCCTGCGCGAGCGCTTCGGCGCCGAGGTGACGCTCAAGCCGCCGCGCGTGCCCTACCAGGAGACGCTGCGCCGTCCGGCGAAGGCGCACGGGCGCCACAAGAAGCAGTCGGGCGGGCGCGGGCAGTTCGGCGACTGCCACATCGAGATCGAGCCGCTGCCGCCCGGCTCCGGCTTCGAGTTCGTCGACCAGATCAAGGGCGGCGTGATCCCGAGCTCGTTCATCCCCGCGGTCGAGAAGGGCGTGCGGGAGGCGATGCAGCACGGGCCGGTCGCCGGCTTCCCGGTCAAGGACGTGCGCGTGCGGCTCGTCGACGGCTCCTACCACTCCGTCGACTCGTCGGAGATGGCGTTCAAGACGGCCGGCTCGATCGCGATGAAGGAGGCGATGGCGCAGGCCGACGCGGCGCTCTTGGAGCCGATCATGCTCGTCACGATCTCGGTGCCCGAGGACTGCGTCGGCGACGTGATCGGCGACCTCAACTCGCGCCGCGGGCGGCCCCAGGGGATGGAGCCGGCGGGTGGCATGACCGAGATCAAGGCCGAGGTCCCGATGGCCGAGATGCTCACCTACGCGCCCGACCTGCGGTCGCTCACGGGCGGCCAGGGCGACTACACGATGGAGTTCCTGCGCTACGAGGAGGTGCCCGCGCACCTGGCGCAGAAGGTGGTCGCCGACGCGGAGAAGGAGGCCATGGCGTTGTAGGCTCGTAGCCCTCGTGACGCCCAAGCAGATCGCCACCAACCAGGCCATGGTGTCCTGCGACGTCTGCGGGCGCACCCTGCTGCGCGGGGAGCACGCGGACGTCTTCCTCAACAGCGGCCAGCGCCGCAACGTGTGCGAGCTGTGCACGCAGCGGGCGGCGCTGGAGGGCTGGATCCGCGAGGGGCTCGTCGACGACATGCCCGTGCGCCAGCGGGGCCGGCGCGAGCGCGGGTCGCTGTTCGCGCGCCTCTCGCGGCGCCGGTCGCGGGAGACCGAGGAGGAGGAGGAGACCCCGCCCGTCGACACCGGCATCCGCCGCCACGCGCCGCGCGCGGCGGCGGACGAGCCGCTGGAGCCGCCGGTCCTGCCCTACGGCGACGAGCGCGAGCCGACGTACGTCGCCGAGGTCGCCCCGGCGCCCGCGCCGCCGCCCGCGCGGCCCGCGCCCGCCGAGCGCGTGCGCGAGCCGCGTCACGTGCATGCGGTCCCGACGAACGCCGACATGAAGCGCGCCCGGGCCGTCGAGCTCTTCAACGCCTCGCCGCACCCCCGCACGGTCGCCGGCGTCGCCCGCTCGCTGGGCGCGCCGTTCGTCGTCGTGCGCCCCTCGGCGACCGAGGGCTCGATCGTCTCGATCACCGCCGGCTGGGAGCTGTGCTGGTACCGCTACGAGGTCGACCTCGCCGACGAGGCGGCCGGCGTGCGCCTGTGCGAGCAGGGCGACGAGATCTCCCAGCTCGACGAGGCCGACCAGCAGCCCAACGCGGCGGCCGACGCGCGCGGTGAGATCCACCTGGTCACGGGGTAGCCTCAGCAGCCGAATGATCTACTGCGTCGTCCCCGAGCCGCTGGCCGACGAGCTGTACCCGAAGCTGGCGGCCTACTACGCCGATGACCCGAACGTGACGGTGATCGTCGACCGCCGCCGCTCGGAGCGGCGCGCCGGCGAGGACCGCCGCGCCCAGCCCCGCGAGAGCGCGGCGCCGGCCTCCGGGCGCCGCGAGCAGCGCGACCGCCGCCGGGCGCGCATCGCCGGCGACTTCCCGGTGATCGACCCGGAGTGAGGCTCGTCGTCCACGTCGACGGTGGGGCGCGCGGCAACCCCGGCCCGGCGGCCGCCGCCGCGGTGCTGTCCACGCCCGACGGCGACGTCGTCGACGAGGTCACCGAGCTGCTGGGGGAGACGACGAACAACGTCGCCGAGTACCGCGGCCTGCTGCTCGGGCTGCGCCGCGCGCGCGAGCTGGGCGCCACCGAGGTCGAGGTCGTCAACGACTCCGAGCTGGTGGCCCGCCAGGTCACCGGCGAGTACCGGGTCAAGCACGCGGCGATGAAGCCGCTGCACGCCGAGGCGCTCGCCGCGCTGGACGGGTTCGAGTCGTGGTCGATCCGCTCGGTCCCGCGCGCGCAGAACGCCGCCGCCGACGCGCTCGTCAACGCCGCGCTGGACGAGGCCCCCGGCGGGTAGGGCAGCGTCCATGGCGCCGCGATCGCTGTGGAACGGGACCGTGATGCTCGGCCTGATGGCCGTGCCCGTGAAGGTGCACACGGCCACCGAGTCCAAGACCGTGCGCTTCCACGAGGTGCACCTGAAGGACGGCTCGCGCATCCAGCACCGGCGCTTCTGCACGAAGGAGGACGTCGAGGTCCCCTACGAGGAGGTCGTCAAGGGCTACGAGCTCAGCAGCGGCGAGCACGTCGTCCTGGAGAAGGACGAGCTGAAGGCGGCCGCCGGCGACCGCGCGCACGTCATCGACATCGAGGACTGCGTCCGCGCCGACGACATCGACCCGGTGTTCTTCGACAAGACCTACTACCTGGGCGCCGGCGACGAGGGCGGGCAGGCCTACCGGCTGCTGCACGACGCGCTGGCGAAGACGAAGCGCGCCGGGATCGGCCGCTTCACGTTCCACGACCGCGAGCACGTCGTCGCGATCCGCCCGCTCGACGGGGTGCTCGCGCTGCACACGCTGCGCTTCGCCGACGAGATCGTCGACGGGCGCAAGCTCGACGTCTCGCTGCCGCGCAAGAAGCCGGCGGCCAAGGAGCTGCAGCTCGCCAAGCGGCTCGTCGAGACGCTGCACGAGCCCTTCGAGCCGAAGCGCCACCGCGACGAGTACCGCAAGGCGGTCCTGAAGGCGATCGAGTCGAAGGCGAAGGGCAAGGAGATCGAGGCGCCCGACGAGGAGGAGCCCGAGGCGCCGGACGACCTGCTGGCCGCGCTGGAGGCGAGCCTCTGATGGCCCGCGCGCTGTGGAGCGGGACGCTCTCGTTCGGGCTCGTCAACGTGCCGGTGCGCCTGCACAGCGCCGTGCGCGACCACGACCTGCGCTTCCACCAGCTGCACGAGAAGGACGGCGCGCGCATCGAGACCCGGCGCTACTGCGAGGAGGAGGACGTGGAGGTCCCCTGGGAGGAGATCGGCCACGGCTACGAGCGCAAGGACGGCTCCCAGGTCGTGCTGACCGACGAGGAGCTCGAGGCGGTCGCGCCGCGGCGCACCCGCACGATCGAGATCGGCGCGTTCGTCGACGTCGCCGACATCGACCCGATCTACTACGACCACCCGTACTTCCTCGTGCCGGCCGGCGAGGCCGAGGGCGTGCGCCGCGCCTACAAGCTGCTCGTCGAGGTCATGCGCGACGGCGACCTGGCCGCGCTCGGGCGCTTCGTCCTGCGCACGAAGGAGCACCTGGTGGCCGTCCGTGTCCGCGACGGGCTGCTGTCGCTGACGACGATGCGCTTCCATGACGAGGTGCGCCCGACCAAGGGGATCGACACGGGCGGCCGCAAGCCGGCCAAGAAGGAGCTCGACCAGGCCGTGAGGCTGGTGGAGGCGCTGTCGACCGACTGGGACCCCGAGCGCTACGAGGACCGCTACCGCAAGCGCCTGCAGCAGGTGGTGCGGCGCAAGCGCCAGGGCAAGACGATCAAGCCGCCCGAGCGCGAGGAGGCGCCGCAGCCCGCGAGCGACCTGATGGCGGCGTTGAAGCAGAGCCTCGCCGAGGTGCGCGGCGGCGGCCGCGGCAACGGGAAGGCCAAGCGCAAGGGCAAGGCGCGACGTTCCGGGGCCGCCGCCGACTAGGATCGCGGCGCGTGCTCCGCCTCCCGGACTCGATCACCGCCTGCCTCTTCGATCTCGACGGCGTCCTCACCACCACGGCGAAGATCCACTTCGCTGCGTGGAAGGAGATGTTCGACGCCTACCTGAAGGAGCGCGACGGCCCCGGCTTCCGTCCCTTCGACCGGGACGACTACGACGCCTACGTCGACGGCAAGCCGCGCTACGACGGCGTGCGCTCGTTCCTGGAGTCGCGCGGCATCCACCTCGACGAGGCGCAGGTCCGCGAGCTGGGCGACCGCAAGAACGCGCTCGTCAACAAGGTGATCGCCGAGCACGGCGTGGAGCCGTACCCCGGCAGCGTCCGGTTCCTGTCCGCGGTCCGCAAGGCGGGGCTGCGCACCGCCGTCGTCTCGTCCAGCGCCAACTGCGAGACGGTCATCGTCGCGGCCGGGATCGCCGATGACCTCGAGGTGCGCGTCGACGGGATCACGATCACGCAGGAGCGCCTGAAGGGCAAGCCGGCGCCCGACTCGTTCCTGCGCGCCGCGGAGCTGCTCGGCGTCGCGCCCGCCCAGGCCGCGGTGTTCGAGGACGCGCTGGCCGGGGTGGAGGCGGGCCGCGCGGGCGGCTTCGGCTGCGTCGTGGGGGTCGACCGGGTCGGGCAGGCCGACGCGCTGCGCGCGCACGGCGCCGACGTCGTCGTCGAGGACCTCGCCGAGCTGATCGGCGGCGACTGCGCATGACGATCGACCTCGAGTCCTTCCCGCCCGAGCCCTGGTGCGTGCGCGAGACGCGCCTGCGCCCGGACCTCCTGGCCCAGACCGAGTCGATCTTCGCGCTCGCCAACGGCCACCTGGGCCTGCGCGGCAACCTCGACGAGGGCGAGCCGCGGGTGCTCAGCGGCACCTACCTCAACGGCCTGTACGAGTCGTACCCGCTCATGTACGGCGAGCGCGGGTTCGGGTTCGCCGAGGACGGCCAGGCGGTCGTCAACGTCACCGACGGCAAGCTCATCCGGCTGCTCGTCGAGGACGCGCCGTTCGACATCCACCGCGGGACCCTGGAGCACCACGAGCGCACGCTCGACTTCCGCACCGGCATCCTCACGCGCGAGGTGCGCTGGCGCTCGGAGGCCGGCCACGCCGTGCGGGTCACGAGCCGGCGGTTGGTGTCGTTCGCCGACCGCAGCATCGCCGCGATCTCCTACGAGGTCGAGGCGCTCGAGGAGCCGCTGCGGGTCGCGATCCAGTCCAACCTGCACGCCAACCAGGAGGACCGCCCCGAGGGCGCCGACCCGCGGGCCGGCAAGGCGCTGGGCGACGTGCTCGACAGCCTCCTGCACCTCGACCACGGGCTGCGGGTCGTGCTCGCGCACCGCACGAAGCGCAGTCAGATCACGCTGGCGGCGGGGATGGAGCACGTGATCGCCGCCGAGGGCGACGTGATGACGCTGACGCAGTCCGAGCCCGACCTGGGGCGGGTGACGCTCGCCCTCGCGCTGCGCCCGGGCAGGCCGGTGCGCCTGACGAAGCTGCTGGCCTACCACTGGTCGGCGCACCAGTCCGTCGACTGGCTGCGCGACCAGGTCGACGCCAGCCTCGAGAGCGCGCTCGCGCAGGGCTTCGACGTGCTCGCCGAGCGCCAGCGCGCGTACCTCGACGACTACTGGGAGCGCGCGGACGTCGAGCTCGACGGCGACCCCGAGGTGCAGCAGGCGCTGCGCTTCGCCCAGTTCCACCTCCTGCAGGCCTCCGCCCGGGCGGAGACGCGGGCGATCGCCGCCAAGGGCCTCACCGGCCCCGGGTACGACGGCCACGCGTTCTGGGACACCGAGGCGTTCGTGCTGCCGGTGCTCATCCACACGCTGCCGCACGCCGCCCGCGACGCGCTGCGCTGGCGCTACCGCATCCTGCCGCTGGCCACCGAGCGCGCCCAGCAGCTCGGGCTGAAGGGCGCGGCGATGCCGTGGCGGACGATCCACGGCGAGGAGTGCTCGGGCTACTGGCCGGCCGGGACCGCCGCCTTCCACATCAACGCCGACATCGCCTACGCGGTGGAGCGCTACGTCGCCGCGACCGGCGACGAGGACTTCCTGCGCGAGGAGGGGATCGCGCTGCTCGTCCAGAGCGCGCGGCTGTGGATGCACCTCGGCCACTTCGACCCCGACGGGCACTTCCACATCCACGGGGTCACCGGCCCCGACGAGTACTCCGCGCTCGTCGACGACAACCTGTTCACGAACCTGATGGCCGCGCGCAACCTCGCGGCGGCCGCCGATGCGGCGCTGCGGTTCCGCTCGGAGGCGGCCAAGCTCGGCGTGGTGCCGACCGAGGTGCAGTCCTGGCAGCGCGCCGCCGACGCCGTGTACGTCCCGTTCGACGAGCGCCTGGGCATCCACGCCCAGGACCAGGACTTCCTCGCCCACGACGTGTGGGACTTCGAGGGCACCCGGCCCGACCAGTACCCGCTCCTGCTGCACTTCCCCTACTTCGAGCTGTACCGCAAGCAGGTCATCAAGCAGGCCGACCTGGTGCTCGCCCTGCATCTGTGCGGCGACCGCTTCACCTACGAGGAGAAGCAGCGCGCCTTCGAGCACTACGAGTCGCTCACCGTGCGCGACTCGTCGCTGTCGGCGGCGACCCAGGCCGTCGTCGCGGCGGAGGTCGGCCACGTCGAGCTCGCCTACGACTACCTGGCCGAGGCGGCGCTCATGGACATCCACGACCTCAACCACAACACGCAGGACGGGGTCCACATCGCGTCGCTGGCGGGGGCGATCATCGCGGCGACCGCCGGACTGGGCGGCATGCGCGAGTTCGACCACAAGCTGGAGTTCCGCCCGCGCCTGCCGCGCGACGTGAGCCGGCTGGCGTTCTCGGTCCTGCAGCGCGGCTCACGCCTGCGCGTGGAGGTGCGCCGCGACGAGGCGACCTACACGATCCGCGAGGGCGACGCGCTCACGATCTCCCACTACGGGGAGACGCTCGAGGTCGCCCCGGGCGTGCCGCAGACGCGCCCGATCGAGCCCGAGGAGGACCGCCCGCCGGTCTCCCAGCCGCCCAACTGCGAGCCGAAGATCCGGCGGGAACGGGAGCACTGACGCGGGGTCTCAGCCCTGCTGGCGCTCCTGCTCGCGACGGCGGGCGCGCGCGGCGGCCTTGTCGCGGTAGGCCGTCCCGAAGACGTTGTCCCACCACGGCGCGCTGATGCCGTACATGATCCGGTCGTCCTGGAAGTGGTGGCGCATGTGCAGCTCGCGGAACTTGCGCCCGATCCGCGTCTTCGGCCGGCCGTGGTGCAGGTAGTAGTGCAGCTCGTCGTAGACGAGGTAGCTGGCCAGGAACGCCGCGGTGAACATGTACGCGGCCGGGGTCCCGAGCACGAGCACGAACACGCCGAACATGAGCGCCGCGAGCGGCACGCTGACCGCCGGCGGCATCACCAGCCGCTTCGGGTCGTTCGGATGGTCGTGATGGACGCCGTGGATGATCCAATGCAGGCGCGCCCCGATGCCCTCCTCGGGCTCGAAGTGGAAGACGAGGCGGTGCAGCCAGTACTCGAACAGCGTCCAGAACACGTAGCCGCCGGCGAGGCACGCCAGGATCGAGACCCAGCCCATCCGCGTGACGCCCAGGATGAACATCACGACGATCACGGGCACGAAGATCGCGATCGGCACCAGGTGGTGCACCCGTGAGAAGCGATCCAGCAGCGGCCACTTGAACATGGGCGGGGACGCGGCCAGCTGTTCGGCGCGGGATACGTACTGAGGAGCGCTGTCAGTCGTCACGGATTCCTGCCTTCGTCACCTGGGGGAACGAACGAACGGGACACCGGGATCTTAGACCCCGGTCCGGGCCGGTTCCGGGACCGGGCGTCTTGGAACGCGGAACGGGGTCAGGAGGCGACCGCGAGCGGCTGGCGCACCGCCGCCGCCGACGCGCGCACCTCGCCGCGCCACAGCGGCTTGGCGTGCACGGTCTGCACGACCCCGATGCGGCGCTCGGCGAACCCGGCCTCGCAGTAGGCGAGGTAGAGCCGCCACAGCCGCCGGAAGCGCTCGTCGTAGCCGAGCTCCTCGAGCAGCTGCTCGTGGGCCTCGACGTTCGCGCGCCAGGCGCGCAGCGTGTGCACGTAGCTGCTGGTGAGGTCGTCGAGGTGGACGGTGCGCATGTCCGTGTCGCTCGCGATGCAGCGGGCGATGACCTCGTTGGACGGCAGGCACCCGTTGGGGAAGATGTGCGTGCGGATGAACGACCGCGTGAAGCGCTCGACCGAGTAGGCGCGGTCGTCGATCACGATCGCCTGCAGCAGCATCAGGCCGTCGGGCTTCAGCAGGTTCGAGCAGGCGGCGAAGAACGTGTCGAAGTCCTTCCAGCCGACCGCCTCGATCATCTCGATCGACACGAGCTTGTCGTAGCGGCCGGTGAGGTGGCGGTAGTCCTCCATCACGACCGTGATGCGGTCGCTGAGGCCGGCGTCGGCGATCCGCTGGACCGCGAGGTCGCGCTGCTCGCGCGAGAGCGTCGTGGTCGTCACGCGGCAGCCGCTCGTGCGCGCGGCGTGGATGGCCAGGCCGCCCCAGCCGGTCCCGATCTCGACGAGGTGGTCGTCGGGATGCAGGTCGAGCTTCGCGCAGATCAGGTCGAGCTTGGCCTGCTGGGCCTCGGCGAGGGTCATGTCCTCGTCGGCGAACAGCGCCGACGAGTACGTCATCGTCGGGTCGAGCATCAGCTCGAACAGGTCGTTGCCCAGGTCGTAGTGGGCGGCGATGTCCTCGCGGCTGCGGGCCGGCGTGTTGCGCACGAACGCGTCGCGGGCGCGCAGCGCCGGCTCGCGGATCGGCGCCAGGCGCCGGCGCACCGCGTCGGCGGCGGTGACGTTGCGCGCGGCGACGCGGATGACCGCTGCGAGGTCGGGCGAGTCCCACAGGCCGGCGGCGTAGGACTCGGCGAGGCCGCGGCTGCCGCGCAGGAGCGCCGTCCAGGCCTGCGGCGAGCGGACCTCTACGGTCGCGGACGGCTCCCCGCCGGGCCCGAAGTCGGTGCGGCGCCCGTCCTCGACGATCGTGAGGCGCCCCGTGCGCAGGCGCGAGAGCAGGGCGTGCAACGCGTTGCGGGCCAGGCGCTCCTTCATGGCGCGCTGAGCCTAATTGAGACACGGCCCCGAGGGGAACCCCGGGGCACGAATTGTGGTTTCGCACCGATGTGTGCGGCGTAGGGATAGGGCAGGCTCGAAGCCGTCCACGCCACACAGGAGGGGTCATGCCCGACAACGAGGTGCTTCGCGAGCTGCATCGCCAGATGGTGCGCATCCGCCTATTCGAGGAGGCGCTCGTCGAGGCGTACGCGGAAGGCAAGTCGCCCGCGTTCGACATCGCCGCCGGCCCGGTCCCGGGCGAGATGCACCTGGCCGCCGGCCAGGAGCCGGTCGCCGCGGGGATCTGCGCTCATCTGCGGCCCACGGACGCCGTCACCGCCACCCACCGACCGCACCACCAGGCGCTGGCCCACGGGGTGGACATGCGGCTGCTCGCCGCCGAGATCTTCGGCAAGGACACCGGGCTCGGCCACGGCAAGGGCGGCCACATGCATCTGTTCAGCCGCGAGCCGGCGTTCGGCTGCAGCGGCATCATCGGCGAGGGCATCCCGACCGCCGTCGGCCACGCGCTCGCGTTCAAGAAGCAGGGCCGCGACGACATCGCGGTCGCGTTCTTCGGCGAGGGCGCCGCCAACCAGGGCGCGTTCCACGAGGCGCTGAACCTGGCCGGGCTGTGGGACCTGCCGGTCGTGTTCGTCTGCGAGGACAACACGTGGGCGATCTCCGTCCCCAAGGACCAGGCCACCGCCGTCGAGGACAACTCCAAGCGGGCCGCCGCCTACGACATGCCCGGCCGCTACGTGTCCGACAACGACCCGGTCGCGATCTGGGAGGCCGGCCGCGAGGCCGTCGAGCGCGCGCGCCGCGGCGAGGGCCCGACGCTGCTCGAGATCGAGACGTTCCGCCTGCTGGGCCACTTCCAGGGCGACCCGCAGGTGTACCGCTCGCCCGAGGTGATCGCCGAGCTCGAGCGTCGCGACGCGCTGCCCCGCTTCGAGCGCAGCCTGCTCGACGACGGCGTGCTCGACGAGGACGCCGTCACGCGCGTGCGCGACGAGGCGCGCGCCGAGGTCGACGCCGCGATCGAGTTCGCCCGCACCAGCCCGTACCCCGCGCCCGAGTCGGCGCTCGACCACGTCTTTGCGTGAGGAGGGAGCCTGACATGGCCACCGAGACCAAGACCCGCCTGCTGACGACGTCGAAGGCCATCGCCGAGGCGATCGGGCAGGAGATGGAGGCCGACGACCGCGTCTTCGTGATGGGCGAGGACATCGGCGCCTACGGCGGCATCTTCGGCGCCACCGAGGGCCTGCTGGACCGCTTCGGGCCCGAGCGGATCATGGACACCCCGATCTCCGAGACGGGCTTCATCGGAGCTGCGGTGGGCGCCGCCATCTCGGGCATGCGGCCGATCGCCGAGCTCATGTTCGTCGACTTCTTCGGCGTCTGCATGGACCAGATCTACAACCACATGGCCAAGATCCACTACGAGTCCGGCGGCAACATCGCCGTGCCGATGGTGATCACGACCGCCATCGGCGGCGGCTACTCCGACGGCGCCCAGCACTCGCAGACGCTGTACGGGACGTTCGCGCATCTGCCCGGGATGAAGGTCGTCGCGCCGAGCACGCCGTACGACGCCAAGGGCCTGATGACCGCGGCGATCCGCGACGACAACCCGGTCATCTACATGTTCCACAAGGGCGTGATGGGGCTGGGGTGGATGACCCCGAACCCGCGCGCGACCGGGCCCGTCCCACAGGAGTCCTACACGGTGCCGATCGGGGAGGCCGACGTGAAGCGCGCCGGCACCGACGTGACGATCGTGACCGTGTCGCTGATGGTGCACCGGGCGCTGGACGCGGCCGAGAAGCTCGCCGCCGACGGCATCGAGGCCGAGGTGCTCGACCTGCGCAGCCTCGTCCCGCTGGACCGCGAGGCGATCACCGAGTCGGTCCGCAAGACGCGGCGGCTGCTCGTCGTCGACGAGGACTACCGCAGCTACGGGATGAGCGGCGAGGTGATCGCGACCGCGATCGAGGGCGCGTTCGACTACCTCGACGCGCCGCCGGCGCGGCTGGCGCTGCCGGACGTGCCGATCCCCTACAGCCGGCCGATGGAGCAGTTCGTGCTGCCCCAGACCGACGGCATCGTCGACGCGGCGCGCGCGCTCGTGAACGGGTGAGGGCCGAGCCGTGCCGCACGAGGTGCTCATGCCGGTGCTCAGCGACGAGGTCGACGAGGGCATCGTCGTCACGTGGTTCGTCACCCCCGGCGCCGAGGTGCGCGAGGGGGAGCTGATCGCCGAGGTTCAGGTCGAGAAGGTCAGCAGCGAGGTGGACGCGCCCGTCGACGGGCGCGTCGCCGAGCTGCTCGTGCCGGCCGGCGGGGCGGTGCGCCAGGGCGAGCCGATCGCGCTGATCGCCGACCCGTCCGAGGTCGTCGCCGAGGCGCAGACGGCCGAACCGGCCGCTTCGGCGGCGGCGGAGGCCGGGACGCCCGCGTCCCCGCCGCCGACGTCGTCGTCGTCCGCGCCGGCGCCCGCGTCCCCGGCGGCGCGTCGGGTCGCTCGCGAGCTCGGCGTCGACCTGAGCACGGTCACCGGCAGCGGACCCGGTGGGCGGATCGTCGAGGAGGACGTCCGCCGGGCCGCCGCCTCGGGCGGCGCGGCCGCGCCCGCGGCCCCGTCGGCGAACGGGGACGGGCGGGTCGAGGCGCTCACGCCGATGCGGCGCGCGATCGCGCGCCGCCTGGTCGCCGCCTTGGCCGAGACCGCGCAGCTGACGCTGACGGCCGAGGCCGACGTCACCGAGCTGGGCGCGCTCGTGAAGGCCACGCCCGGCGCGTCGTACACCGAGGCGATCGTGCGCGCGTGCGCGCTGGCGCTCGGCCGCCATCCGCGCCTGGGCGCGCGGCTGACCGACGCCGGGCGGGTGCTGCCGTCGTCGCTCGACATCGGCGTCGCGGTCGCCGTCGAGGACGGGCTCGTCGTGCCGGTCGTTCGCGAGGCCGACCGCAAGGACGTCGCGGCCATCGGCCGCGAGATCCGCGAGCTCGCGACCCGCGCCCGTGCGGCGCAGCTCTCCGAGGCCGACACCTCCGGCGGCGTGTTCTCGGTCACCAACCTCGGCGCGCATCGCATCGACGCGTTCACGCCGCTGCTGGAGCCTGGTCAGACGGCGATCCTCGGCGTCGGGCGGGCGCGGCCGCGGCCGGCCGCGGTCGACGGCCAGGTCGCCGTGCGGACGCTCGTGGCGCTCAGCCTCACGTTCGACCACCGGGTCGTGGACGGCGAGCCCGCCGCGGCCTTCCTCGACGACGTGATCGAGCTGCTGGAGCACCCCGACCGGCTTCGTTGACTGGCGAGTCAACCAAGGGGGTATGCTGTCCGGTGTAGGCCCCGTGGAGTGCGACCGCCGGGGGATAAACCTGCCCGTGGTGTGCGACCGCCGGGCGTTCTCACCGAAAGGACATGTCCATGCCCGAAGCCGTCATCGTCGACGCGATTCGGACGCCGGTCGGCCGGGCCTTCAAGGGCTCGCTCGCCTCGCTGCGCCCCGACGACACGCTCGCGTTCGTCGTCGACCGGATCCTCGAGCGCAACCCGCAGGTCGACCCGTCGACCGTGGAGGAGCTCGTGGCGGGCTGCGGCCTGCCGCAGGGGCTGCAGGCCAACAACATCGGCCGGATCGCCGTGCTGCTGAGCGAGAAGCTCGGCCAGCAGACCAACGGGTCCACGATCTCCCGCTACTGCGCCTCCGGGCTGGACGCGATCCGCATCGCGGCCAACAACGTGAAGGCCGGCCAGGGCGACGTCTACCTGGCGGGCGGCGTCGAGTTCGTCTCGCGCTACAACGCCCAGCAGGAGGCCGCCCACCCGGAGGACCAGAACGAGAAGCTCCAGGGCAAGGAGCCCGGGCAGCCAAACGCGTACATCGCGATGGGCCTGACGGCCGAGAACGTCGCCGAGCGCTACGGGGTCAGCCGCGAGGCCCAGGACCAGTACGCGCAGCGCTCCCAGGAGCGGGCGGTCGCCGCGCAGCAGAGCGGGTTCTTCGACCGCGAGATCGTGCCGGTCACGCTCGCCGACGGCACCGTGGTCAGCAAGGACGACGGCCCGCGGCCGTCGTCGACGCTGGAGAAGCTGGCCTCGCTGGAGCCGGCGTTCAAGCCGGGCGGCACCGTCACCGCCGGCAACTCGTGCCCGCTGAACGACGGCGCCGCCGTCGCGCTGATCATGAGCGACACGAAGGCGAAGGAGCTCGGGCTGAAGCCGCGCGCGCGGATCCTCACCGCCGCGACGTGGGGCAACGAGCCCGAGTACATGGGCGTCGCCCCGATCGGGGCGATCCGCAAGGTCCTCGAGCGGGCCGGCATGACGATCGACGACATCGACGTCTACGAGCTCAACGAGGCGTTCGCCGCCCAGGTGATCCCGATCGCCGAGGAGGTGGGCTTCGACTACGACAAGCTCAACCCCCACGGCGGCGCGATCGCGCTCGGCCACCCGTTCGGGATGACCGGCGTGCGCATCATGGCCACGCTCCTGAACGACCTGGAGACGCTCGACGGCACGATCGGCCTCGAGACGATGTGCGTCGCCCAGGGCCAGGGCGAGGCGATGCTCGTGGAGCGCCTCTCCTAGCAGCGATCGTCCGGCTCGGCGGCCGCGGGAGACCGCGGCCGCCGCGCCGTTGTCGTCTCGCGCTCGCATAGCGAGCTGGATCTGACAACGGCGGGCGTCTGCAGGCCACGCGGGTGAGCGTGCGCGACGCGTGTCGAGTTGAGGACGGTATGCGTCGTCGAGACGCCAGGCGTCCGCCCGGGCGCAGCGCTGCGGCGCGGCGGGGCCACCGCCACGCCCGCTTCCCTCGATGATGCCGTTCCCGCAGCTCGCGGCCACGTTCCCGCGGTCGTTGTCGTCTCGCGGTCGCATAGCGAGCTGGATCTGACAACGGCGGTGCGTGCGAGCGTGCCGCCGGGTGACCGCGTGCCCATGGCCACCGAGAAGCAGGGTGCGGCCGCCGTCGCGGACGCCAGGCGTCGCCGCGGCTGAGCGGCGATGCTGGAGGCGCACGTCGCCGACGGGGTCCACCGCGTCGAGGACGCCTACGTCAACTGGTACATCGTCGAGGACGAGGGGCGCCTGACGATCGTCGACGCCGGCCACCCGCGCTCGTGGGCGTCGCTGCAGGCCGCGCCGCGCGAGATCGGGCGGTCGCTCGGCGACGTCGAGGCGGTGGTGCTCACCCACGGGCACTTCGACCACGTCGGGTTCGCCGACCGCGCCCGCCGCGACCTGCGGGCGCCCGTGTGGGCGCCCGAGGCCGACCGCGGCGTCGTCGCGCACCCCTGGCGCTTCGAGCACGAGCGCAGCCGCATCCCGTACCTGCTGCGCCACCCCGGGTTCGACAGGGCCCTCCTGGCGATGGCGCGAGCCGGGGCGCTGTTCGTGGGGGGCGTCGAGCGGATCACCCCCTACGAGCCCGGCCGGCGGCTCGACGTCCCCGGGCGGCCGACCGCGATCGGCGCTCCCGGCCACACGCGCGGCCACTGCGCCCTGCACCTGCCCGACCGCGGGCTCCTCATCGCCGGCGACGCCGTCGTCACCCACGACGTCTACACCGACAGCCACGCGCCGCGGATCGTCGCCGGCGCCGCGACCGCCGACAGCGCGCGGGCGGCGATGTCGGCTCCGGCTAACGCGGCGGCTCGCCCGCGAGGAACCGCCGCGGGTTGTCGACCAGCATCTGGTCGATCTGCTCCTGCGTCACGCCCGCCTCCAGCAGCTGCGGCAGGATCTCGCGGTGGATGTGCGTGTAGTCGGGCCGCTCGTTGGCGAACGGCGGGTTCTCGACCATGAAGTCCATGAAGCACGCGGCGTCGTGGCCGAGGTGGGCCTGCCCCGCGTACCCCTCCGCGCACAGCGCCGACAGCGTGCGGATGCGGTCCGCGTCGGGGTTGAAGTGGGGGATGTTGAAGCGGTCGAAGCCCAGCCAGCAGCCCGACTGCGCCATCTCCCGCAGGTAGCCGAGGTCGTTGCTGTCGCCGGCGTGGGCGATCACGATCCGGCGCGGGTCGACGCCGTGGCCGGTGAGGGTCTCGAGCGCGACGAGCCCCATGCGGTGCGGCGCGTTCGTGTGCACCATGATCGGCGCGCCCGTCTCGTTGCTGGCGTCCGCGACCGTGCGGAAGATCCGCGGGACGTGGCCGATCATGCCGTACTCCTCGACCGCGCACTTGAGGAACGCGGCCTTCACCCCGGTGTCGTCGATGCCCTCCCGGATCTCGCGCACCCACAGGGCGGTGAGGTCGTCGTCGCTGCGGTACTGGAGGAACTTCGGCAGCTCGATGAACGCGTACACGCCGGTCGCGACGACGATGTTCAGGTCGACGCCCTCGTTGATGCGCTGGACGCGCGGGATCCAGCGGCCGAGGCCGGGGACGGTCGGGTCCACGAGCGTCCGCACCCCGAGGTCGCGCAGGCGGCGGAGCTTGGCGATCGCGTCGGCGACGCGGGCCTCCTCGTCCCAGTACGGCGCGCCCCACAGGCGGCCGTAGTTCTGCTCCATCTCGGGCTCCATGATGATGATGTGCTCATGGGCGAGCGTGGGGCCCAGCGCGTCCACGTCCACGGGGCCGCGGACGGTCTCGACGGTCGGCATCGGGTCTCTCCTCTCCGGGGGCGCGGGCCAGTGAACCAGCGCGCGGACCCCGAGGCAAGGTTCGGTCAGACGATTTCCGCGGCGAGCGCGTCCGCCATCCGGTGCAGCCGATCGCGCCAGGCGCGCTCCTCGGCGTCTGGGGCGGCAAGCGCCTCGATCCCTCGCGCCTCGCGCCGCGCGCGCACCCGCACCCACGCCGCGGCGCGGCCGGGATCCAGGCCCGCGGCGGCCGCGTAGCGCTCCACCCGCGCGCGGGCCTGCGCGCGCGCCGCGCCCGGATCGTCCGGCAACGGCGGCGCGAGCGGGTCGATGAGCGCCCACACGTCGGCGTGGCGGTCGCCGATCACGGCGTGCGGGTCGATCGCCCGCCAGCCGCCGGCCGCGTCGCGCAGCGCGTTGGCGCGGTGGAGGTCGGCGTGCAGCAGCACGTCGCGGGCGCCGGGGCGCAGGAGGTCGGCCAGCAGCGCATGCTCGGCCGGGTCGCCCGCGAGCGCCGTGCGCCACGCCGGGTCGTAGCCGTCGGTGTGGGGGAAGGGCCCGGGCGGCAGCCCGGCCGCGTGCAGCCCCGCGACGAGCGCGCCGAGCACCTCCAGGCGCTCGTCCCACGACGCGCCCGTGTCGTCCAGCGGCGTGCCCGGGACCACGCGCTCGAGCAGCAGCGTGAGGCCGTCGTCGCGGCGGTCCTCGAGGGCGGGGACGGCGCCGGTCGCCTGCCAGAAGGCGAGCGCCTCGCCCTCTGCCGCGAGCGCGGTGGTCTCGGCGTGGCCGCGCGCGTGGACCTTCAGCACGACCGGCCGGCCCGCGCGGCGCCCGGCGAGCACGAGCGCGACCTCGCCGCCCGGGAGCGCCTCGACCCCGTCGAGCGACCAGGCCGCGACGGCCGCCGCCGACCGTGCGCGCACGTCCGCGGCCATCGCGGCGGCGTCGTCGCGCGGCCAGTACGCCGCCCAGCGGCGGGCGAGCGCCGGCAGCCGCTCGTCGATCGCCGCGTCCATGCGGGTGAGCGTGCCGGAACGTGCGGCGGCGAACGGTCGACCGCCGGGCCCTGCCACACCCGTCCACCTTGGACTGGCTGGCCGTTCAGGACCGCTGCGCCAGATCGCATGATCCCGTCATGGACGACCGCCAGGAGCTGTTCGACACGGACCCGGCGTCGCTGGAGCGGCGCGTCGCGAGCGTCCTGCGCGACGGCGCCCGCCTGGTCGGCCGCTTCACGCTCTGGTACACGACGCGCCCGGCGGTCCACGGCGCGGTCGTCGAACCGGCGCGCGACAGCGCCGCCACGCGGTAGCCGCGTCAGGCCGCGTCGCGCAGCGCCTGCAGCTCGCGGCGCCGCGCGAGCTGCTGCAGCCCGCGCTTCTCGACGGTCCGCACGCGCTCGGCCGACATGCCGAGCCGCTCGCCGATCGCCGTCAGCGTGTGCGGCGTCTCGTCCCCGCCGATCCCGTAGCGCAGCCGGATGACCGAGCGCTCCGGGTCGTCCAGCTCGTCCACGGTCCGGCGGACCGCCTCGCGGGACAGCTCGATGTGCAGCTCGTCGCCGACGTCACCCGCCGGGCCCGGCAGCAGGTCGCCGAACGTCGCGTCGCTGCCGGCCTCCAGCGGCCGGTCGAGGCTGGTGACGACGCGTGCGGCGGCGTCCAGCTCGGCGATGCGGTCCACGCTGAGGCCGGCCGCCTCCGCGAGCTCCTCGTCGGTCGGCTCGCGGCCCAGGCGCAGCGTCAGCTCGGCCCGGGCGCGGGCCACCTTGCGCTCGCGCTGCTCGACGTTCGTGGGCAGGCGGATCGTGCGCGCCCGGTCGGCGATGCCGCGCTGGATCGCCTGGCGGATCCACAGCGTCGCGTAGGTCGAGAAGCGGAAGCCCTTGCGCCAGTCGAACTTCTCGGCGGCCCGGATCAGCCCGAGCATGCCCTCCTGGACGAGGTCCAGCAGCGCCATGTTCTCGGTGGCCGGGTAGCGGCGCGCGATCGACACGACCAGCCGCAGGTTGTGGTTGACGAGCTGCTCCTTGGCGTCCAGGTCGCCGCGCTCGATGCGCTTGGCCAGCGCGATCTCCTGGGCCGGCGTCAGCAGCGGATAGCGGCCCGCCTCGCGCAGGAACACCGTCATCGCGTCCGCGGTGTGCTCGACGAGCTCGTCGTTGGAGACGGCCGGCGGCGGCGCGGGATGGCCGCCCTCGACCAGGAGTTCCAGGTCGTCCGCGTCGAGGTCGGACGGCGCGCCGGAGTCCAGGGGCTGCTCCAGAAGCTCGTCAGGCTGGGTCATCGGTGTCTCGAACGATGCCCGGCGACGCTCCAGACGGCATCCGTGGAAGGCCGCAGGTCGGGCGCGGACATCCAGGGGAGGCGTCGGCGTCACCGCGGCTTAGACTCGATCCCGTGGCTGCGACCGCTCCGTCAGCGGCGCCCGCGACGGCGCCGGCGCTTGCCCTCGAGGACGCGTGGGTCGTCCGCGGCGGCCACGCGATCCTGCGCGGCATCGACCTCGTGGTGCCGCGCGGCGCCGTCACCGGCCTGCTCGGCCCCAGCGGGTGCGGCAAGACCACGCTGATGCGCACGATCGTGGGCCTGCAGCGGCTCACGTCCGGGCGCGCGACCGTGCTCGACCTGCCGGCCGGGAGCCCGGAGCTGCGCTCGCGGATCGCCTACGTCGCCCAGGGGCCGTCGGTGTACCGGGATCTCACGGTGGGCGAGAACCTCGGGTACTTCGCGAGCCTGATCGGCGCGACCGGCGCCGACGTCGACGCGGCGCTCGAGGCGACCGACCTGACCGGCCTGCGCGGGCGGCGCGTCGCCGCGCTCTCGGGCGGCCAGAGCGCCCGCGTGTCCCTGGCCACCGCGCTGCTGGGCCGGCCCGAGCTGCTCGTGCTCGACGAGCCCACCGTCGGGCTGGACCCGATCCTGCGCGAGGAGCTGTGGGCGACGATGCGCGGCCTCGCCGACGACGGCGCCACGCTGCTGGTCTCCAGCCACGTGATGGACGAGGCCGCCTACTGCGACAACCTGCTGCTGATGCGCGATGGGCGGATCCTCGCCGAGGACGCGCCCGAGAAGCTGCGCGCCCGCACCGGCGCCGACGACATGAGCCAGGCGTTCGTGCGGCTCGTGCGCGCCCGCACGGGCGCCGCCGACGACGCCCGCAAGGCGCCGCGCCGGGCGCGCCGCCTGCCGCGCCCGCGCCCCGAGGCGCCGCGCCCCGCGCACGCCGCCGCGACCGTCCTTCGCGTCCTGCACCAGCTCCGCCACGACCCGCTCACCGTGGCGCTCGTGCTCGTCATCCCGATCGTGCTGCTCACGCTCATGCGCTTCGTGTTCCCGGGCGAGGAGACGTTCCGGCGCATCGGCGTGCCGCTCGTCGGGATCTTCCCGTTCATGTCGCTGTTCATGGTCACGAGCGTGTCGTTCCTGCGCGAGCGGCTCGCCGCCACGCTGGAGCGGCTCATGACGCTGCCGATCGCGCGGCTCGACCTCGTCGCCGGCTACGCCGGGGCGTTCACGCTCGTCGCCGTCATCCAGACCGCGATGACGATCGGGTTCGGCTTCGGCGTGCTGGACATGCACAGCGCCCGCTCCGTCCTGCTGGTCGCCGTGGTGGCCGTCATCGCCGCGCTCGCGGGCGCCGCGCTGGGGATCCTGTCGAGCACGATCGCGCGCAGCGAGTTCCAGGCCGTGCTGTGGATGGCCCTCCTCGTGTTGCCGCAGGTGATGCTGTGCGGGCTGCTGGTCCCGCGCGACGAGATGGCGGCGCTGCTCGAGGCCGTGTCGGCGGCGTTGCCGCTGACCTACGCGTACGACCTGCTGGACCGGATCGCGACGGGCGCGCCGCTGCCGTTCGGGCGGGTGGCCCTCGACGTCGGCGCGCTGGCGCTGGGGACGGTCGTGCCGCTGGCGGCGGCCACGTTCACGCTGCGCCGCTCCACCCGCTGAGCGCGATCCGTACTCTGCCGCGCCGCGATTCGCGGGTCCGACCCGATGGCGCGGCGGCGCTCGCCGCGTACGGTCGGGCCATGGCCGCAGACACGATCATCACCATCCCGGAACCGACCAGGCCGACGCGGCGCCGGCCCGCCGACCATCACGGCTACGTCACCGACGGGGAGCGGCTGTACCGCGTCGTGTCGCCTCTGAACCCCGAGCTCGGCATCGACGACGCCGTGCTCGAGGACTGCGCGACGCTGCAGTGGCGCGTGTACACCCACGCCGAGCTGTGGTGGCTGCGCCTGCGCGAGGTCTGAGCCGTCAGTGCAGGACGACCGGCGCGGCCTCGGCCGGCGTCGGGTCGTCCGGATCGACCACCGGCTCGGGCCGCCGCTTGGGCAGCAGCGCGAGCGCGACGACGAACGCGACGGCGAGCAGCCCGAGCGCGTACCAGAACGTCGCGCCGTAGGCCTCGGCCATCAGCGGCGCCGACTGGGCGAGCACGTCGGGCGGAAGCGGCACGCCGATCGCGCCGCCGGCCTCCGCGGGCAGGCGGGAGCTGAGCTGGTTGGCCAGCAGGATCGACAGGACGGCCGTGCCGATCGAGGCGCCGACCTGCTGGTTGATGTTCAGCGTGGTGCTGGCCTTGGCGACCATCGCCCGGCGCAGCGTCTGCATCGCGCCCGAGAAGGTCGGCATCATCGTGAAGCCCATCCCGATGCCCATGACGAACAGCAGGGAGCCCATTACCCAGTAGCTGGTGGCGGCGCCGACCTGCGTGAGGCCGACGAACGAGAGGCCGACGACGAACAGGCCGGGCGGCACGATCTTGCCGACGCCGACGCGGTCGGTGAGCTGGCCGGCGATCGGCATCGCGATCATCGCGCCGACGCCCTGCGGGGCGAGCAGCAGGCCGGTGTCCAGCGCCGACTCGCCGCGAACGGTCTGGAAGTAGAGCGGCAGCAGGAGCATGCCGCCGAACACGGCGACGATCACCAGGACGAGCGTCGCGTTCGCGGCCGCGAAGACGCGGTTGGTGAACAGGCGCAGGTCGATCAGCGCCTGCTCGCCGGTGCGCAGCGCGTGGGCGACGAACAGCGCCAGCATGCCCACGCCGACCACCATCGGGACGATCACCTTCGCCTCGCCGAACCCGCCCGACGAGCTGCTCTCGGCCAGGCCGTAGATCAGCAGCGCCAGGCCCGGCGACAGCAGGAACAGTCCCAGCCAGTCCAGGCGGGTGCCGGGCGCCCCGACGTCGCGGGGGAGGATGCGGATCGTGGCCAGCAGCGCGCACGCGCCGACCGGCACGTTGATGAAGAAGATCCACCGCCACGAGAAGCTGTCGACGAGCCAGCCGCCGAGGATCGGACCGACGATCGGGCCCAGCAGCATCGGCACGCCCATGATCGCCATGACGCGACCGACCCGGTGGGCGCCCGCCGCGTGCGTCAGGATCGTCATGCCGACGGGCATGAGCATGCCGCCGCCGAGGCCCTGCAGGACGCGGAAGGCGATCAGCGAGTGCGCGCTCCAGGCCAGGCCCGACAGGACCGAGCCGGCGACGAACAGCGTGATCGAGATCATGTACAGCCGCTTGGTCCCGAACCGCTCGGCCGCCCAGCCCGACAGCGGGATGACCGTCGCCAGCGCCAGCGTGTAGCCGGTCGCGACCCACTGGATCGTGGAGAGGCTGGTCTCGAAGTCCGTCGCGAGCGTGTTGATCGCGACGTTGACGACCGTCACGTCGAGGATCGACATGATCGCGCCGAGCACGACCACGCCCGCGATCAGCAGGAGATCGCGATCGATCTTGTCGGGGTCGGGGCTGGCGGTGGCTGAGCTCATGGAAATGGGACGGTCGTGAATCGTGCCCGTGGGAGAGTAGGACCCCGGCCGTGCCACCGCGTCCGGGGCCCGACGTCGCTACGCCTCCGCGTGGCCGGTGAGGCGGAACGCTGCGACGCGGCCCCGACGTGCGAGGCGGGGCGCGAGGCGCGGCTGATCGCGCGGCGCAGGTCGGCGGGCGTCCGTCCGAGCAGGCGGCCTCGCGCCGATCGCCTGCAGCGAGGCCACGGCGATCCGCGGCAGGCGCCGGCGGTTGGGCGCCGAGTCAACGGGCGGGCCGCGCCGACGGGCCGCGCGCCGCCCACTTCCGGAGCCGTTGTCAGATCGATCTCGCATAGCGAGCCGGATCCGACAATGGCGGCTCGGTACGGTCGCCGCGTGGAATCGCGGCCCACCCACCGCTCGGGTTCCTGGACCTGATCCCGCGGGTCGGCGCGACGATCGCGGCGGTGATCCTCACGCTCGTCGCGCTCACCGTCAGCACCGAGGCGGCGATCGCGATGGTGGTGATCCACCTGATCCACCAGCAGGTCGGGAACGACGTCGTCCACCCGGTCGTGTCCCGGCGCGCGGTCGAGCTCACGGCGCTGACCACGATCCCGTCCGTGCTGAACGGGAGCGGATGGTGGCGCTGCGCGCGGCGGCGACGCCGGCGCGCGAGCAGCCGTCCGCTCCGTGACCGCCGGGCGGCGGCGCGGAGCACTACGCATCCCGCGCCCGTAGGCGCCCCCGATGCCGCTCGCGCGGCACGGGAGCAGCATGCGCCCAGGTCGAGCTGACCGCGCGGCACGCCACGGTCCAGGTGGCGCCCGGCGTGCGGATGGAGGCGTGGACCTTCAACGGGTCGGTGCCCGGGCCGACGATACGGGTGCGCGAGGGCGACGTCGTGCAGGTCACGCTGCGCAACGCCGAGCCGCCGCGCGGCCCTCACGGCCGCCCGCTGTGGCACTCGGTCGACTTCCACGCCGCGCAGCTCGCGCCGAACGTCGGCTTCGCGGGCGTCGCCCCCGGCCAGCAGCGGACGTTCTCGTTCGTCGCCTCCCGTCCCGGCGTCTTCATGTACCACTGCGGCACGGCGCCGATGATCGAGCACATCGGCATGGGCATGTACGGGGCGATCACCGTGGAGCCCGCGGCCGGCCGCCCGCCGGCGCACGAGGTGACGCTCGTCCAGTCCGAGCTGTACGGCCGCGTCCACCGCGGCCGCCTGCACGGCTCGGCAGCCGCGATGCGCGAGCGGCGGCCCCCCGGTACGTCGTCTTCGACGGCCGCGCGATGCGCTACCTGAGCGAGCCGATCCCGGTGCCCGTCGGCGAGCCCGTCCGCCTCTACCTCGTCGACGCCGGCCCGTCGCTCTCCAGCGCGTTCCACGTCGTCGGCGCGATCTTCGACGTCGTCCAGCCCGACGGGAACCCCGAGAACGTGCTGCGCGGCGTCTCGACGCACCTCGTCGGCCCCGGCGGCGGCGCCGTGTTCGAGCTGACGTTCCCGGAGCCCGGCGTCTATCCGTTCGTCACGCACGCGATGCGCGACGCGGCTGCGGGCGCCATGGGGCGCTTCCGGGCCGGCTGATCCGGAGACGGCCGGCGCGACCGGCTCGCCGTCGTCATCATGCTCGGCGACGGCATGGTCGACCAGTGGCAGCGCATGCTCTCGGACGGACGCCGGTTGCACGCCGAGCGGGGCGCGTCCGCGTGAACGAGGTCCAGCTCCTCGTTGACAGCCTGGCCCAGCGCCTGCAGCGCCCCGTCGGCGTGGACGACCGCCGCTTCCGCGCGATCGCCTACAGCTCCCACAGCGACGAGATCGACCCCGTCCGGCGGATCTCGATCCTCGGGCGCCGCGCGCCCGAGGCGGTCGTCCACTGGCTCGAGGAGCTCGGGCTCATGGAGGCGCGCGACGTCGTCCACGTGCCCGCCAACGCGCAGCTGGGGATGGTCCCGCGCGTCGCCGTTCCCGTGCGCTTCCACGACCGGCTGCTCGGCTTCCTGTGGCTCGTCGAGGACGACAGGCCCCTGACGCCCGACGCGCTCGAGACCTGCCGGCGCGCGGCCGCCGAGCTGGCGCAGGAGCTCTACCGCGAGCGCCAGCAGACCAACGAGGAGCGCCGGCTGGAGGCCGCCTGGGTGCGCCAGGCGCTGGGCGGGGCGCCGGAGCCGTCGGTGGCGGGCATCCCCGGCATCGCCTCCGAGGCGGTGTACGCGGTGCTCGTGCTGCGCGTCGGCCTGCCGCGGGGCCTCGCGCCCGATGGGGTGGACGTGCGGATCACCGAGGCCGTCGACCAGCTGCGCCGCGGGATCGGCCCGCGCCACCAGATGGCCGACGTCGGCGACCGCGGCGCGCGCGTCGTGCTGTCGGCCGGCAACGCCGGGGAGATCCGCCGCCACGCCGAGGGCCTGCTGGCGGCGGCCGACGGCGAGCTCGCCGACGTCGACGGGGCGCGGACGGTCGTCGGCGTCAGCGGGCCGCGCGACGGGATCGACGACCTGCCGGCGGCCGCGGCTCAGGCCGCCCGCGCCGCGCGGCTGGCCGAGACGACGCCGGACCTCGGCCGGGTCGTGCTGTGGAGCGAGCTGGGCGTCATGCGCCTCCTGGCCGAGCTGGTCGACGACCGCGACCCGGCGGCGCTGATCCCCGACCCGGTCCGGCGGCTGCTCGCCGACCCCGACGCCGAGACGCTCGTCCCGACCCTCGAGTCGTTCCTCGAGCACGCCGGCGACGTCGCCGCCGCGGCCGACGAGCTCCACGTGCACCGCTCCAGCCTCTACAACCGGCTGCGGCGAATCGAGGAGGTCGCCGGAGTCGACGTCCGCTCGGGCGCCGATCGCCTCAACCTGCACCTCGGCCTGCGGCTGTGGCGGATGGCCGGCGCGCCGGGCCCGGACTGAGCGTTCGACAGCTGTTCACCCGCGCGCGGCCAGGTCGCGACGGTCTTCGCGTCCCCGAGCGGGCGGCCGGTCGTACGCTCGCCGTATGTTCGGGGAGAGCAGGGGCCTGGAGCACGAGCGCGTCGTCTACTTCCGCGACCACGCCACCGGCGTGGTGGGGATCATCGCCATCCACTCGACGGCGCTCGGACCCGCAATGGGCGGCCTGCGCCTGCGGCGCTACGCCACGCCGGCCGACGCCTGCGCAGACGTCCTCGACCTGGCGCGGGCGATGAGCCTGAAGAACGCGGCCGCCGGCCTCGACCTCGGCGGCGGCAAGGCCGTGCTCGTCGACGACGGCGGCTGGACGGACCCCGACGGCCGCGCCGAGCGCATGCGCGCCGTGGGCCGCGCGGTCGAGGAGCTCGGCGGCCGTTACACGACCGCGCCCGACGTCGGCACGAACGTCGAGGACATGCGGGTGGTCGCCACCCAGACCCGCTGGGTCGCCGGCCTGCCGGTCGACTGCGGCGGCCGCGGCGACCCGTCGCCGGTCACGGTCCGCACCGTCTTCGGCGCGATCGTCTCGGCGGTCCGCCGGCGCCTGGATCGCCCCGGCCTCGAGGGCGTCCGCGTCGGCGTCCAGGGCGTCGGCCACGTCGGCGCCGCGCTCGTCGCCCGCCTCGCCCAGGCCGGCGCCGACGTGACGATCACCGACACCGACGCCGAGCGCGTGCGCGCGGTCGCCGCCGCCCACGGGGTCCGGCCGGTCGAGCCCGAGGGCTTCGCGACGCGCGAGCTCGACGTGCTGGCGCCGTGCGCGGTCGGCGGCGCGATCACGCGCGCCAATGCCGCGTCGCTGCGCTGCGCGATCGTCGCCGGCGCCGCGAACAACCCGCTCGAGGCCGACGACGTCGCCGAGCTCCTCGCCGACCGCGAGATCCTCTACGTCCCCGACTTCATCGCGAACTGCGGCGGCATCATCCACGTCGCCGGCGAGGCGCAGGACCTCGACGCGGGCCAGGTGGAGCGCCTGCTCACCGAGGCGATCGAGCGCACCGACGCGCTCCTGGCGGAGGCGCTGGCGTCCGGCCGCATGCCGCTGGACCTGGCCCTGGAGCACGCGGAGGCGCGCATCGCCCGCGCCGCGCGCCCGGGCGAGCGCGCCGCGGTCTGACGCAGGTCAGGCCCAGTCGGACGGCACGTCCGCGCCGCCCTCCTGGGCGACGCGCGCGCCGAAGCGGACGATCGCCGGGTGCTGGGCGATCCGCCCGCCGACGAGCCCCTCGCCGAGCGTGAAGCCGGTGGCCTCGTGCACGAGCGAGCGCGGGACGAACGAGAACGCGTCGGCGGCGTGGTCGGCGTCGGCGGTCGAGTTCAGCCGCATCAGGACGAGGTTGTCGCACTGCGAGACGACGTCGCGGTGGACCTTCTGCGGCCGCTGCGTCGCGACGAGCAGGTAGAGGCCGAACTTGCGGCCCTCGGCCGCGATCCGCACGGCCGTCTCGGTCGCCAGCGCGGTGAGGTCGTCGCGCGGCTGGGCGGGGCAGACGTTGTGGGCCTCGTCGATGACGATCAGCACGGGCTCGCGGCGCTCGCGCAGCTCCCACAGCCGGCCCAGCAGCGCCTGGCTGACGAGCGCCTGCTCCGGCGCGCTGCCGAGCGCGCCGAGGTCGACGACCAGGCAGCGCCAGTCGTCGCGCTCGAGCGCCTCCAGCAGCGACCCGCCCTCCTCGCGCGCCCACACCGAGAACGCGTCGACGCCGAGGTTGCGTGCCCGCGCGGCCAGCCGGTGGCCCTCGGCCGATCCGGGCCGGTCGAGCGCGGAGATGCTGTCGGGCCGCTCGCCGGTGATGAGGTCGATCAGCTCGGCGTACTCCTCGCGCTCGCCGATCGGGTCGATCCGCAGCAGCGCGCCGTGCGCCGGCGGGCTCAGCTCGGCGAACCGCAGCTTCAGGCGCACGTGCGCGGCGTCGGCCCGGCCGTGGACGGTCACGCCGGCGGCGGCCGCGCGCCACCGCGTGGCGACCTCGGCGTCGACCTCGGGCCGCGGCTCGTGCAGGCGCACGAAGTCGGAGTTCGGGTCCAGCACGATCACGCGCAGGCGCGTGCGCAGCAGCAGCTGCTCGAGCACGGCGCCCAGCGCGTAGGTCTTGCCGGAGCCGGACTGGCCGCAGAAGAACGTGTGGCGGTCGAACCCGCGCGCGTCGAGCGCGTACGGCACGCCCGGCGCGCGCGACAGCGTGCCGACGGACAGCGGGGAGCGCGGCGCCCCGCCCGCGGCCAGCCACGCGGCGACCGCCTCGCCGTCGGCGTGGCGCACCTGGGCGTCGTGGAACGACGCGCGCTCGTCGTCGAGCAGCCGGCCCTCGCCGCGCGCCCGGCGCACCGCGATGCGGCTCGAGCCGCTCGCGGCCTGCGTGCCCGCCAGCGGCATCGCCAGGTCGACGGCCTCCTCGCTGATGAGCTCGAGCGACTCGAGCAGCCCGAGCCGCTCGCCGTCGCCGGTGTCGATCACGACGTAGCCGCCCGGGCGCAGCTGCAGGTCGTGCAGCGAGGCCTGCAGCGTGAAGCGGCGGCCGTCGAGGGACGTCGCCAGCGGCAGCACCGCGCGCTCGAGGCGCTCGCGCAGCGCCCGGAAGAGCTCCAGGCGCTCGTCGATCTGCGGGAACGAGGGCCCGGCGGGGGTCATGTCCGCCACTCGTCGGACCCCCACTTCACGCCGACGCCGAGGAACGAGCCCTCGAACCGGCCGGTCGACGGGTTGAACCGCACGCTGACCCCGGTGCCGCACTTCTCCAGCCAGCCCCAGCCGATGCAGCCGCCGGCCACCGCGTAGCCGCCGCGGACGTAGAAGCGAGGTGTGGCGGGATCGATCACGAGCGACGACTGTAGGGCTCCCTCGACGAACACGCGACCGACGTAGACGCCGACCTCCATCCGCGGGACGGTCAGATCGAAGTCGATCGTCTTCGGGAACGACTCCGTCCACGTGAAACCGCGGCCCAGCGGCCCCAGTCGCAGGTCGCCGCAGAGGCGCAGGTACAGCTTCTGGCCGCCGCTCTGCTGGAGGATCTGCACGGCGCCGGTCCCGCGGATGCGGCAGCCGTCGCCGCTGAGGCGCGCGCCGTCGGGCCGGTAGACGACGAGACCGCCGGCGGACAGGTAGGCGGGGCCGACCGAGCCGCGGAACTCGAGCGCGCCGGCGGCGTTCTCCAGCTTGCCGTCGGCGTAGGCGAACGCGACGTCGGTGCCCAGGCCGAGGACCTGGACGGTGGCGTCGACGCTGAGCTGGCGCAGCTTCCAGCTCGACTCCTTGGCCGCGTCGACGGTCGCGTCGATCTGGGTGCGCCCGAACGAGGTGCCGTTCAGGCGCAGGTCGCCGGCGCCCGTCAGGTGCCCGGTGAAGCGCTGCGGCGACGCGTCCATCGCGCCGTCGACGGTGACGAAGCCGTCGCCGACGCGCAGGCCGCCGCGCAGCTCGACGACGTAGCGCTTGGCCGCGCTGTCGAGGTCGAGGCGCAGGCGCGTCTGCTCGACCTGGGCCGATCCGATCGTGAAGGCGCCCACGTCGGCGTCGGCCTGGACGCGGAAGCCGCCGCTCTGCTGGCGGGCGAGCTTGGCCGCGAGCTTCACGGGGGTGGTGGCGATCGTGCCGTCGAACGCGAGCGCGATGCCCGGGTCGATGTTGTGGGCGGTGGTCCCGGCGCCGATGGTGCAGCCGGTGGGCGCGATCGCGATCCGCGCGTAGTCGGCCGCGACCGGGCCGAGCACGATCGCCGGGGTCGCCTGGTCCGCCGAGCCGCGCGCGGGATCGCGCGCGTCGACGGAGATCTCCAGGCACGGGTTGGCCGCCGCGACCTTGAGCGCGACGACGGCCCGGACCTGCGCCTGCACCCCGAGCGACTCGGTCCACGCCGCCGGGAGCGTCGCGTCCGCCGACAGCCCGATGGTCACCGAGGAGGCGCCCAGCTCGCCGGCGAGCTGCAGCGAGCGGACGTCGAGGCCGGGCTCGCCGAACGCGTTGCGCACGACGCCGTCGGGCGCGCGGCTCGCGTCGACCGCCGCGCTGACGCCGACCGACAGCGAGCCGAGCGAGATCGACGCGGTCAGCGCCAGCGGCGTGGTCGACGCGGGCGTCTGGTTGGTGGCCGGCGTGGTGAGGTCCGCGTCGGCGGCGAGCGCGATCCGCAGGGCGCTCGCGGGGCTGTAGTCGACGGTCAGCGTCGCGCCGCGCAGCGCCAGGGCGGTGCGCGACGGGTCGTCGGCCGAGCCGACCACGTACGACGGGCCGGCGAACGTGTAGACGACCTTGCCCGCGAAGCCGTAGGAGAGCGCGCCCGCCTTGCCGCGGCTGCGGGTCAGCGTGGCGGTCAGGTCGCCGGTGCCGGCGAGGCTGTCGCGCAGGTTCACGGGCAGGCGGTCGGCCGGCACTTGGAAGGCCGAGACGATCGTCAGCTCGCCGGCGTTGAGGGCGATCGGCCGGCGCTGCGCGTCGGGCTTGATCTCGACGTCGGTGCTGGCGTACAGCAGCCGCGCGTCGCGGATGAGCGCGTCGTCGCTCGGGTCGTTCCTCGTGGGGTCGAACGCGCCGAGCTGGGCGGCCAGGCAGTAGCCGCCCGACGAGAACTGGCCGTAGACGGCGATCGGCTGGTCGAACGCCTGGCCGCCGGCCGAGAACCCGAGCGTGAGGCCCTGCTTGGCCTGGAGCTTGGCGGCCGTCGGCGGGGCGGCCGCGTCGGTGGGCTCGGCCGGGTCGGCCGGCGCCGGCGTCTTGGGCACGCACCAGTTCGGCGCCTGGTTGGAGAGCGTCAGCTCGATGTCCTTGAGCGCGAGCCACTCGGGGCCGAACTCGGGCAGGCGCGCGGCGCTGGTGAAGCGCAGCGCCAGCGTCCGCAGCGTGACCACCGCGTGGCCCTCCCAGGCCAGCGGCTCGGGCGCGGTGGGGATCTGCGCCCTGCCGGTGACGTCGAGGCGCAGCTGCGCGCGGTCGGTGCTGCAGTCCTTCTCGTCGTCGGCGCAGCGGTTGCCCAGCTCGCCGGTGACCTGGACGTCGGTGATGCTCGACGAGGGGGACCAGCCGGTGACGGTGCCGTGCAGCGAGGCGACGACGACGTCCGCGGGCTTCTTGTCGCCCGCTCCGTCGTCGGCCTCCGCGTCCTCGTCCTGCTCGGCGGGACGCCGCTCGATGCTGCCCTCGATCCCGGTGAGCACGACGTCGTCGGTGATCGTCCAGTCCTGCTTCTGGGTGACGGTGAGCTTCCACTGCGAGCGGCTCTTGAACGTGCCGGCGACGTCGGCCACGAACGGGCCGTCGGCGGTGTCGACGCTCGCCGTGCCGCCGAGCGCGATGCCGCCGGCGTCCCAGGTGGCGGTGATGCCGGTGACGGTCAGGCCGTCGGCGACGGTGAGCGCGCGGTCGGCCGGGTCGGCCTTCAGCGCGATCGAGCCCGTCCAGCCCCAGGCACGCTGGGGCTTGTCCTCCGCCGGCTCGGCCTCGCCCTCGGCGGGCTTCTCGTCGTCGGCCTGCTTCTGCTCGACCGCCTTGCGGGCGATCTCGATCTCGCCGTCGCCGGAGAGGAAGACCGCGGTGTCGCCGGCGCCCTGGAGCTGGACGAGCTTGTCGGCGTCGACGCGCAGCCTGATGGTCCCGTCCGTCGCGATCGACCCGTCGAAGGCGACCTTGCGTGTCGGCGCGTCGGGGTCGGCGGCCTCGACGCCGGTCGGCCGGGCCTCGGAGTGGACGGCGATCGGCTGGCCGCCGGGCCGCAGGGTCAGGAACGTGCGCGAGGGCGTGGGCTCCCAGCCCTCGGGCAGGGCGATCCAGGGGATGCCGTCGTGCAGCGCGAGGCGGCCGGTCAGCGGCTGCCACTCGCCGTCCACGAGCGCCGCGTACAGCCCGGCGGTCTCGAAGTACGCGCTCCAGCCCGAGCCGAGGCGCTCGCGCAGGACATCCGGCAGCACGACCGTGCCGCCGGTCAGCAGCATGCCGCCGGCGTCGACCTCGCCCGTCACGTCCTCGAAGGAGAGCACGCCGATCGTCACGGTCGCGGCGTCGAACGTGACCTTCGCGCCGTCCGCGTCGCAGGCGGCTCCGGAGGCGGACGCGCCGCCCAGCGTGACCGTCGTGCCGTTGGCCAGCGACAGCTCGCCGCCGCCGGTGGCGTCGCCGCCCTTCACGGCCTCGAAGATGCGGCAGAACGGGCCGCCGGGGTGCGCGGCGTCGTCGTCGGACGTCGTGGCGTCGCCGTCGGGCGTGGCGTCGCCGTCGGGCGTGGCGTCGCCGTCGGGCGTGGCGTCGCCGTCGGGCGTGGCGTCGCCGTCGGGCGTGTCGCCGACCGGCGCCGGGACGTCGTCGTCGTCGTCCGCGCCGGCCTCGGCGGCGCGCGCGACCGCCCGCGGCCGGAGCGCCGCCGGGCGCAGGTGGAGCACGCGCCGGGCCGAGACGCGCGCGCCGCCGACCTCCGCGCGCACGTCGACGCGCACGTGCCGGGCCGACCGGGGGAGGCGCACCGCGAGCCGCTCGCCCCGGCGCACGGTCGTCTCGCCGCCGGCCCGCACGGTCCAGCGCGCCGCGCCGACCGTGCCGCCGACGCCGACCGCGCGCAGCCGCGCGACCTCCCCGGCCCTCGGCGACGGGTCGCCCTCGATCCGCACGGCGCGGGTGAGCCCGCGGTGGACGCGATGGCCGCGGAGCCGATGCGGGGGCGGCGTGAGCGCGCGGACGCTCGCCAGCGCGCCCATCCGCGGGTCGAGGGTCGCGACCGAGGCGGGCAGCACGCGCAGGCCGATCTCCGCGGCGCCGGTTCCGCGCACGTCGCGCGCCGCCAGGCGGAAGCGCAGGGTTCGCGGCCGGGTCACGCGGGGGACGTGCAGGTGGGCGGTGACGACGGAGGTCGTGGCCACGCCCGACGCGCCCGCGACCAGCCTCGCCGGGGGACCGGAGACCTGGCGCCAGCGGTAGCGCAGCGGGGTGCCGTCGATGCGGCCGCTCAGGCGGCCGGTGAGGACCACGGACGAGACGTCGCCGGAGGCGGGCGCCAGCACGGCGCGCCGCGCCGTGGACACGCGGACGCGCACGGGCGGGCGCGGGCGCAGCGCCTGCGCGGCCGAGGCGGTCCGCTGGCCCGTGCCCGCCTGGACCCACGACGCGCGCACGCGCACCCGGGCGGTGCGGCCCCGGCGGACCGGGACGAGGCCCACGCCGATCTCGTCCAGCGAACCGGCCGCGGCGCGGCCGGGCGCGCGGCAGGCGATCAGCCGGCCGGCGGGGCGGCACCGCCAGCCCTCGCCGGCGACCTCGCCGACCCGGTAGGCGCGCGGGACGCGGATGGTCACGCGCACGTCGGCGACGGCGGGCGCGTCGGCGAGCTGGGCCGGCAGCGACACGCTCAGCCGGCCGCTGCCGCCCGCCCGCAGGCCGCGGTCGGCGCCGGCGGTGAGCGCCAGCGCCCCGAGCGCGGCGGCGCGCGCGTCGCGCGTCTCGTCCGCGGAGAGCGTGGAGGCGAGCCGAACCGGCTGGTCGCCGGCGGCCCCGCGCGAGACGTCGCCCAGCGGCCCGTACACCGGCTGCGCCCGCACGCGCCGGTCGATCGGGGCATCCGCGATGCGGCCGCTGCGGGCGGTGACGCGGGCGAAGGTGGGGACCCCCACGTCGTCGTCGCCCTCCGGCGAGATCGCCGGCAGCGACGCCCACCCGCCCGGGGCGGGGCCGAGCCGGTCGCCGTCGTCGGCCCGGGCGGCCGCCGCGGGGGCGAGGGCCGCGCACAGCGCGACGAGCAGGGCCGCCGCTGGCCGGGGGAGAGAGCGTCGCATCAGTTCCTCGTCTTCGTTCCGCCGGCCCGGGGGATCCGCCGACGCGTCGTGACCCTTATCGGCTGCCGCGGACGACAGTTGAGCGCCGCGTCCCCGCGCGCCGGGGCGGACGCTGTCGCGCTGCGCAAACAGGTTGGCGCGCAGCGAGAAGCCGGCGGCGCGCCGCGGACGTACGGTCGCGGGCAGACGTCGATCGAGGAGAGAAGGATGCGCGTCAACCTGCGTCTCGCCGCCGTGCTGGCGGCCGCCTGCACCGGAGCCGGAATCGTCGCCTGCGGCGGAGGCGACGACGCCGGCGGCGGCGCCGGCGGCGCGACGCAGCCGTCCGCCGGCACCGCGACCGCCTCTGCGCAGACGGCCGACGCGAGCGGGTGCGGCGTGGGCGGCGAGGGGAAGGCCACGGGGGAGCCGATCCGGATCGGCGCCATCGTCACCAAGCAGCCGGGCACCGACTTCACGGACGTGACCAGCGGCGCCCAGGCCTACTTCGACTGCGTCAACGCCAACGGCGGCATCGACGGGCGCCCGATCGAGTACCTCGTCGAGACCGAGCAGAGCGACCCCGGCCAGGTGATCGGGGCGGCGAAGAAGCTGATCGACGACGACGGGGTCGTCGCGATGGTCGGCAACATCTCGCTGATCGACTGCTCCGTGAACCACGAGCTCTACGAGCAGAGGGGGTTCAACGTCATCAGCGGCGGCATCGCCGCCGAGTGCTACGGGACGCCGAACATCGCGGCGGTCAACATGGGCGCGCGGTTCAGCTCCGACGGGGCCGCGCAGACGCTCGTGCGCCAGGGCGCCGAGAAGCTCGTCCTCGTGACCGGCAACGTCCCGGGCATCGACTACGTCCTGGAGGGGGTCAAGACGGTCGGCGAGGCCCTCGGCGTGCCGGTCGACACCTTCAAGGAGAACGTTCCGATCCAGGACGCCAACTCGGTCGCGATCAAGGCCGTCCAGGCGGCGGGGGACGGGGGCGGGGTCGTCCTCAACTTCACCCCGCCCGAGGCGCTGAGCATCCTCCAGGCCGCCGAGAAGCAGGGGCTCCAGGACCGGGTGATGTGGGGCTGCTCGACCCCGTGCAACACCGACTTCCTCGCGGAGGCCCTCGGGTCGGCGTGGAACGGGAAGCTGTTCGTCAACGCCGAGGCGCGCCTGCCCGACCACGACGGTCCCGACATGGCCCTCTATCGCGAGGTCATGGAGGAGTACGGCCAGGACGTCCCGATCGGCTCGTTCAGCCAGTTCGGCTTCCTGCAGGCCCGCATCACGGCGGAGGCGCTGGCCGGGATCGAGGGGGAGATCACGCCGGAGACCGCCAACGCGGCGATCCAGGACGTCAAGGACTTCGAGACCGACCTGCTGTGCCGGCCCTGGTACTTCGGCGAGGCGCCGCTGCACGTGCCCAACAACGTGGACCTGACGGTCACGCCGCAGGATGGGAGGATGGTCCAGGTGGAGGACTGCTTCCCGATCTCCGACGCGGAGCCCGCGATCAAGCAGGTCCGCGAGATCGAGCGGCAGATGAAGGGCTGACCCGTGCTCGAGCCGGGCGAGACCGTCGAGCACGTCCTGCGCGACACGCTGCGCGACGGCACGCTGCCCGGCGTCGTCGCGGCGGTCGTCGGCCGCGACGGCATCCGGGACATCGCGGCGGTCGGCCGGATGCGCGCGGACGCCGCGCCGCCGGTCGGCGCCGACACGATGTTCCGGCTGATGTCGCTGACGAAGGCCCTGACCAGCGTCGGGGCGCTTCAGCTCGTCGAGCAGGGCCGCCTCGGCCTCGACACGCCGGTCGCCGACGTGCTGCCCGCCTTCGGCCGGCTGCAGGTCCTCGACGGGTTCGACGGCGACACGCCGGTGCTGCGGCCCCCGCGCGGCGCGGCGACGATCGGCCAGCTGCTCAGCCACACCTCCGGCCTGGCGTACGCGTTCGCGGCGCCGGACCTCCTGCGCTACCTCGAGGTCACCGGGACCCCCGATGCGATCACCGGCCGGCGCGACGCGCTCAGCCTCCCGCTCGTCGCCGACCCCGGCACCGCGTGGAACTACGGCGTCAGCACCGACTGGCTGGGCTGGGCGATCGAGGCCGTCAGCGGCCAGGACCTGCCGTCGTACCTGCGCGACCACGTCCTCGAGCCGCTGGGCATGCGCGACACGACGTTCGCGCCGACCGCGCAGCAGCGCGGCCGGATGATGGCGCTGCACGCCCGCCGGCCCGACGGCGGCCTGGCGGTCGTCGACGCCGACCCGCTGCCCGCGGACCCGGAGTTCTTCTCCGGTGGGCACGGCGCCTACGGGACCGTGCCCGACTACGCCCGCCTCCTGGCGGCGCTGCTCGGCGGCGGGGAGCTCGACGGCGCGCGGATCCTGCGCCCGGAGACCGTCGACCTGGCGTTCAGCGACCAGCTCGGCGGCCTGCCGCTGCCCGCGGTCATGCGCTCGACCATGCCCGAGCTGGCCAACGACGTCCCCGCGCCGCCCTACCGCCGCGGCTGGGGGCTGGGGTTCCACCTCATCCTCGAGGACGTGCCGGGGATGCGACGCGCCGGGACCGGCGACTGGTCGGGCCTGATGAACTGCTTCTACTGGGTCGACCGCCGCGCGGGCGTCGCGGGCCTCTGGTGCACCCAGCTGCTCCCGTTCTTCGACGCCGAGGTCGCCGTGGCGATCGCCCGCTTCGAGCAGGCGGTCTACCGTACGGTCTACCGTAGACTCTCCTGACCCGTTCAGGAGGGCGGAGGATGACCATCGAGGGGGCGGTCGCGGACGTCTCGTGTGATCTGCGCGACCTCGACACGGCGAGCATCAGCGAGGGCTGGCACGAGATCCTCGCCCGCGCGTACGGCGTGCCCTTCGACGTCCGCCCGGCGCCCGGCGAGGGAGAGCGCTTCGCGGCGACCGCGTCGCGCTGGTCGCTGGGGACCGTGGCGCTGGTGCGCACCGCCCACGACGCCGGCAGCGGACGCCGCGGTCCCGCCGAGATCGCGGGCTCCCCGGACGACGTCGTCGGCCTGCTGTACCTGCGCGCCGGCACGCTGGCGCTCCGCTTCGACGGGCGCGAGACGACGCTGCGCCCCGGGCAGCTCGTCCTCTGGGACGGCCGGCAGCGCGGCGGCTTCACCGCGTTCGGCCCCGTCGACAACCAGACGGTGGTGATCCCGCGCCACCGGTTGCGGTCCGTGGTCCCCGGCTACGAGCGCCTGGTCGGCCGGCCGTTCGCGGCGGGCGACCCGTCCGTGCGGCTGTTCGGGCAGTTCCTCGGCTCGCTGCCGCTGACCGCCGCGGACCTCGACGCGGCCGGCCGGGCCGCCGTCGGCGACGCGACCGTCGACCTGGCCCGCGCCGTCCTGACGTCGCGCGTCACCGAGCCCGACCGCCCGGCGCCCGCGATGCTGACCGCGGTGCGCCTGCACATCGAGCGCCACCTGGCCGACCCGGCCCTGTCGCCGGCGACGATCGCCGCCGCGAACGCGATCTCCCTGCGCACCCTCCACCGCCTGTTCGAGGCGACGGGCACCAGCGTGCAGGCCACGATCCGCGAGGCCCGCCTGGAGCGCTGCCACGCCGAGCTCGCCCGCGGCGGCGACGCCTCCGTCACGTCGATCGCGTTCCGGTGGGGCTTTCGCAACATGTCGTCCTTCAGTCGCGCGTTCCGCGAGCGCTACGGCGAGTGCGCCCGCGACGTCCAGGCGGCCGCGCGCGCTCGGGTGCCCTGAGACGACGAACGCCCCGCATGAGCGGGGCGTTTCGTGGAGGAGCGGCTGAAGGGACTCGAACCCTCGACCTTCTGCATGGCAAGCAGACGCTCTAGCCAACTGAGCTACAGCCGCAGGCTGAGCGCATGATAGCCACCCGGCGCGAGCCGGTGCAGCGCGCGGGCTCCGCGCCGCGCGCCGCACCGCGAGCCCGCCGCCTACCCGCGGCGGCGGGGCACCGCCCGCATCTCGAGCTGCACCTGATCGCCCGGCAGCAGGTGGGTCCCGGGCGGGATCGACTGCCGGTGCACGACGACCCGCCGGGTCCGCGTGCTGCGGCCCGCGCCGCTGACGGCGCCGAGCGCGCAGTGGCGCGCCCGCAGCGCGCTGCGCGCCTGCGACAGCGTCTCGCCGAGCACGTTGGGCACGCGGCAGACCGTCGACGTCGAGGGGGTCGGCGGCGCCGGAGCCGGCGTGGGCGTGGGCGTGGGGGTCGGCGTCGGCGGCGGGGCCACGTAGGTGAACTGGGCGCCGGGGGCCGTGGCGCTCACCCCGAAGGGTCCCTCGACGCGAACCGGGACGGTCCCGGCCGTCGGGTACGGCGGGGTCACGACCTGGATCGTGCTGAACCCGAGGATCGAGAAGCGCGGCGCCGCGATGCCGCCGAAGTAGATCGTCCGCTGCTGGGCGAAGTACGACCCGGTGAGCGTGACGACCGTGCCGCCCGCCGTCGAGCCGCTGCTGGGCGACACCGCCGCCAGGATCGGCGGGTGCGGCGGCGCCGGCGGCGGCGTCGCCGGGGTGTAGGTGATCGTGATCGACGGCTGGTTGCTGGTCCAGCTCATCGACACGTTCGTCGCGCTGGGGGTCACGTAGCTCGCGCCGCCGCCGCCACCGCCCCCGCCACCGGTGCTCCCCGGGGCCGAGCCGGCGCCGCCACCGCCGCCGTACCAGCCGGCGCCGCCACCGCCGCCGCCGCTGAACGTGCCGTTGGCGCCGCCGCCGTCGCCGCCGCCGTTCGTGCCGCCGGCGCCGCCGCCGGCCGGCGGCGTGGTCTGGCCGAGGAGGATCTCCTGGCCGCCGGCGCCGCCCGAGCCGAGCGTTCCGGTCGCGCCCGGGTTGGAGCTGCCGCCCCCGCCCTGGCCGCCGCCGTTCGTCGCGCCGGCGTTGCCGCCGGACCCCGGGATGCCCACCCCGTCGTCGCCGGGGTTGTCGGCGTCGCCGCCGTCGCCGCCCGCGGCCGAGCCGCCGGCGCCGCCGCCGCCTCCGGCGACGACCAGCCGGGTCTGCAGCGAGCCGGCGCCGTTCGCGCAGATGCTCGTGCCGGGCTGGCACGTGCGGATGTCGCTGGCGCCGCCGCCACCGCCGCCGCCGAACGGCTGCGTGGCGTTGGCGCCGGGGGCGCCGACGACGATCCACAGGACCTCGCCCGGCGTGACCGGGATCGTCGCGTTCACGACGCGGCCCTGGCCGCCGCTGGCGACGACCGCGCCGCCGGGGCCGATGGCGTTGCCGCCGGTGCCGCCGATCGCCTGCACGGTCAGCGACGTGACGCCCGTCGGGACCGTGAACGAGGTCGGCGTGGTCGACGTGTACGTCTGGGTGACCGGCGATTGGGCCGCCACCGGAGCCGCGGCGACGAGCAGCGCGCCGATGGCTCCTGCGCCGGCGGCCGTGCGGCGCAGGGAGCGAGTGGGGAGGGGCATGCGCGCGAGCATGCCAGAGCGGGCAGACATCGCCTGCCGCTTGGCGCGATCCTCGGCGCCGATGCCCGATTCCAACGGGGTGCGCGGCAGCCGGCGCACGCGGACGGCGGCGATGCGACACTGCGTCACGCACGCCGCGACAACCGTCCGACACAATGTCCCGGCGTACCCTCGAACGGAATTCGACATCGTGTCCGCACCCGATCGACCGCGTGCGTCAAATCTGATGCAATCGCGGGCGATCGCGGTTTCCCACCTGCCCCTGCATGGACCAGCATCCCGCCCCTGACATCGTCCTCGACGGCGTGACGAAGCGATTCGGCGACACGCTCGCGGTCGACGACGTCAGCCTGCAGATCCCGAAGGGCAGCTTCTTCGCGATGCTCGGCCCCTCGGGCTGCGGCAAGACGACGACGCTGCGGATGATCGGCGGGTTCGAGGACCCGACATCGGGCCGCGTGGAGCTCGCCGGCAAGGACGTCACGCACGCGCCGCCCTACCGGCGCGACGTCAACACCGTCTTCCAGAGCTACGCGCTCTTCCCGCATCTGACGATCGAGCGCAACGTCGCCTTCGGCCTGCAGCAGAAGAAGGTGCCCAAGGCTGAGATGCGACAGCGCGTCGCCGAGGCGCTCGAGCTCGTCCACCTCCAGGGCATGGGCCACCGCAAGCCCAACCAGCTCTCCGGCGGCCAGCAGCAGCGCGTCGCCCTGGCGCGCGCGATCGTCAACCGGCCGCGCGCCCTCCTCCTCGACGAGCCGCTCGGCGCGCTCGACCTCAAGCTCCGCAAGCAGCTGCAGCTCGAGCTCAGCCGCATCCAGCGCGAGGTCGGCATCACGTTCGTGCACGTCACGCACGACCAGGAGGAGGCGATGTCGATGGCCGACACGATCGCGGTCATGAACCGCGGCCGCATCGAGCAGCTCGGCACGCCCGCCGAGCTCTACGAGCGGCCGGCGACCGCGTTCGTCGCCCAGTTCCTCGGGGCCTGCAACCTGCTCGAGGGCGACGTCGTCGGCCGCGCCAGCGACCTCGTCGAGCTGCAGACGCCCGAGGGCGCCCGCGTCCGGATCCCGGCCGACCGCGTCAACGGCATCGACGCGTCCGGCGTCGCGATCGGGGTGCGGCCCGAGAAGCTGCGCCTCGCGCCCGCCGGCTCGGCCGGCGCCGACGTCAACGTGCTCCGCGGCACGATCACCGACGCCAGCTTCCTGGGGATCATCACGCAGTACGTCGTCCGCACGCCCGCCGGCCAGGAGCTGCTGGCGGTCGCCCAGAACGACGGGGACCAGGACCTCGCCAGCTTCGGCGCCGGCCGCGAGGTCGACGTCACCTGGAGCCCCGATCACAGCTTCGTCGTCGCCAAGGAGGTCAGCCGTGCCCCATGAGGAACCGATCGAGCGCGTCGTCGAGCGCCTGCTGAACGGCGACGACCACTCGCGGCGGGTCTTCCTGCGCCGCATGGGCGCCGTGGGCCTCGTCGCGGGCGCCGGCTCGCTGCTCGCCGCGTGCGGCGAGGTCGGCGGGTCGAGCTCCGGGACCGTCGCCGCCACCACGCCGGCGAAGGTCAGCCACCCCAAGACGGCGATCGGCTCCATCACCGTCTCCAACTGGCCGCTCTACATCGACGAGAAGACGCCGAAGGAGTGGGAGCGCAAGGAGGGCGCCGAGCTCAAGTACCTCGAGGACATCAACGACAACGAGTCCTTCTACGCGAAGGTCCGCCAGGACCTCGAGGCCGGCCGCCCCATCGGCCGCGACATCGTGACGCTGACCGACTACATGGCGGCGCGCTGGATCGATCGCGGCTTCGTGGAGCCGATCGACAAGGCCAACGTCCCGAACGCCAAGAACCTCAGCCCGTCGCTGCAGAGCCCGTCCTGGGACCCTGAGCGCGCGTACACGCTGCCGTGGCAGTCGGGCATGACCGGCATCGGCTACAACCCGAAGAAGACCGGCGGGAAGCTCACCGGCATGGAGGACCTGTTCGACCCGAAGTTCAAGGGCCGGGTCACGTTCCTCAGCGAGTGGCGCGACTCGACGACGCTGCTGATGCTCGCCGACGGCATCAACCCGGCCGACGCGACCGTCGACGACGTCATGGCGCAGCTGGACAAGATGGAGGAGGCCAGCGCGAGCGGCCAGATCCGCCGCTTCACCGGCAACGACTACGCCAAGGACCTCGCCTCCGGGAACGTGTGGGCGTGCGTCGCCTGGTCGGGCGACATCGTCCAGCTCCAGGCCGACAACCCCGACCTCGAGTTCCTCATCCCCGAGGCGGGCGCCGGGATCTGGTCCGACAACATGATGATCCCGGCCGGCGCCGAGCAGCCGTACGGGGCCGAGACGTGGATGAACTTCTACTACGACCCGGCGGTGGCCGCTCAGCTCGCCGCGTACGTCAACTACGTGTCCCCGGTCGAGGGCGCCCGCGAGCACATGCTCGAGATCGATCCCGGGCTGGCCGAGAACCAGCTCGTGTTCCCGGACGCCGAGACGCAGAAGCGGCTGTACCCGGTCGTGAACCTGACCGGCGCCGACGAGCGTGAGGTGACCGCGCGGATGCAGGAGATCGCTGGGGCGTGAGTCCCCTGGAGCGGCGGCGCCGCGTCCTGGCCTACACGCTGCTGGGGCCCGGCGTCGCGTTCCTCCTCATCTTCTTCGCGATCCCGCTGGTCAACCAGCTGTGGGTGTCGCTGCAGACCGGCAACGCCGACGACGGCTTCACCCAGACCTGGAACTGGTCGGTCTACCCGGACTCGATCTCGCACTTCAGCGAGCAGCTGTGGCGGTCGCTGTTCTACGCCGGCATCGCGACCGTCCTGTGCCTGATCATCGCGTTCCCGCTCGCCTACTTCATGGCGTTCAAGGCGGGCCGGTGGAAGAACTTCATGCTGCTGCTGGTGATCCTGCCGTTCTTCACCAGCTCGCTGGTGCGGACGGTCGCCTGGCAGACGATCCTCACCGACGACGGCTGGGTCGTCGGCGTCATGGACGACCTCGGCCTCGTCGGCGACAGCGGCCGGATCCTGGCGACGCGCACGGCCGTGATCGCCGGCATCACCTACAACTTCCTGCCGTTCATGGTCCTGCCGCTGTACGTGGCGCTGGAGAAGGTCGACCGACGCCTGATCGAGGCGGCGACCGACCTCTACGCCAACCGGATCACGGCGTTTCGCAAGGTCACGCTGCCGCTGGCCCTGCCGGGCGTGTTCTCGGGCACGCTGCTCGTGTTCATCCCGGCGCTGGGCGACTTCATCAACGCGGAGCTGCTCGGCTCGCCGCAGCAGTACATGATCGGCAACGTCATCCAGTCGCAGTATCTGATCGTCCGCAACTACCCGGTCGCCGCGGCGCTGTCGTTCGTGCTGATGGCGGCGATCCTCATCGGGATCTTCCTGTACGCGCGGGCGCTGGGGACCAAGTCGCTGCGGGAGTCGGTCACGTGAGGGTGTCGTCGGGACGCGTGCGGGCGTGGGCGCTCGGCCTGTGGTCGGGCCTGGCGCTGCTCTACCTGTTCATCCCGATCGGCGTCATCGCGCTCTACTCGTTCAACGACAACCAGGGGCGCTTCAACTACACGTGGCAGGGCTTCACGCTGCGCCACTGGGGCGACCCGTTCTCGGTCGAGGGCCTGCAGAGCGCGCTGACGACGTCGCTGTCGATCGCCGCGCTCGCCACCGTCCTCGCGGTGATCCTCGGCGTGGGCGTGGCGCTCGCGCTCGTGCGCCACAAGATCCGCGGGCGCAGCGGGGTGGAGGGGCTCGTGCTGCTGCCGCTGGCCACGCCCGAGGTCGTGCTCGGCGCCGCGCTGCTGGGCTACTACCTGACGCTCGGGCTCGCGCGCGGGTTCGTGACGATCCTGATCGCGCACGTGATGTTCACGCTGGGCTACGTGGTGCTGACCGTGCGCGCGCGCCTGGAGGGCCTCGACCTGCACATCGAGGAGGCGGCGATGGACCTCGGCGCGAACCAGTGGACGACGCTGCGCAAGGTGACGCTGCCGCTGATCGCGCCCGGCGTGCTGGCGGCCGGGCTGCTGGCGTTCGCGATCTCGCTCGACGACTTCGTGATCACGAACTTCACCGCCGGCCAGACGGTGACGTTCCCGCTGTTCATCTACGGCGCGGCTCGCCAGGGCGTGCCGCCGCAGGTCAACGTCGTCGCGACGGGGCTGCTGCTGATCGTGATCGCGCTGATGTTCGTCAACCTCGCGGTGCAGCGGCGGGCCGGCAACCGGGACGCGGCGGCGGCGATGCTGGCACGATGATCTGGCGCGATCATGCTTGACCACCTCGGAATCACCGTCACCGACTACGCCCGCTCCAAGGCCTTCTACACGGCCGCGCTGGAGCCCCTCGGCTACCGCCTGGTGATGGAGCCGATCGAGGGCGCCGCCGGCTTCGGCTTCGACGGCCCGTTCGGCCCCAAGCCGGCGCTGTGGCTGTACGGCACCGAGCAGACCACGCGGCCCGTGAGCGGCCCGGCGCACATCGCGCTCGAGGCGCGCGACCGCCCGGCCGTCGACGCGTTCCACGCCGCGGCGCTGGCCGCCGGCGGGACCGACAACGGGAAGCCGGGCCTGCGCGAGATCTACCACCCGACGTACTACGCGGCGTTCGTGCTGGATCCAGACGGCAACAACCTCGAGGCCGTCTGCCACCGTCCCGCCTGACGCTGCCGCCCTACGAGCCGGTCGCCGCGCGCGCGAGGCGCACCAGGGCGTCGGCGACGGCGTCCGCGTCGGTGGCGATCGAAAGGTGGTCGCGGCCGGGCAGCTCGGCGACCGGCCACCCGTGCTCGCGCGCCTGGGCGGCCGCCGGCGCGTACGGCTCGGGGCTGAGCAGCAGGTAAGCGCACGGGCCGTCGCTCCAGCCGGCGGGAACCGGCACGGCGGCCGCGAGCGCGTCGAGCGGGAGCCGTGGCATCTCCGCCTCCAGCTCCTCGCGCAGATCCGCGTCGGGCACGAGCTCGGCGATCGCGGCCTCGCCGAACCAGGCGTGCCAGGGCGGCAGGACGCCCTGGTCGTCCGCCAGCGCTCGCAGCCGCCGGCGCTGCTCGTCCCCGACGAGCGGGGCGCTTCCCGCCGGCGGCGGCAGGAAGGCGTCGACGAAGAGGGTGGCGGCCGGCGGGCGGGGGAGCGCCTCAGCGAGCGCGGGCAGCAGCATCCCGGCGCCGCTGTGGCCGGCGAGGACGACCGGTCCGTCGAGGGTCGCGGCCGCCTGCGCGACGGCGTCGCGGGCATGCGGCCACAGGGGCGGGAGGGCGGGGAGCGCCGGCACGACGGCCGCGTGGCCTCGAGCGCGCAGCGCGTCCGCGGTCGGCCGCCAGGTGGGGGGGCCGACGAGCAGGCTGTGGACCAGCAGGAACATCGCCGCGACGTGGGAGCGATCGTCCGCGCTCTACGCGGACGAGGGCTCCCACCCCCGCCGACACACGCGTCGCGCGCGTCGGGAGTCGAAGGCGACGACCGGAATCGAACCGGTGTACACGGCTTTGCAGGCCGCTGCGTAGCCACTCCGCCACGTCGCCAGCTTGGACCCCTCAGGCTATCGTCCGCGACGACGCGTCGGGACCCTGAGCGCGTTGCTAGGCTAGGGCCCGCATCCCAGGGCGATTAGCTCAGCTGGGAGAGCGCCGCCTCGACAAGGCGGAGGTCACTGGTTCGAGCCCAGTATCGCCCACCTTTCGAAAGCCCCGCTCCGGCGGGGCTTTCGTCGTCACAGGGGAAGGTGGTCGGATGGCGATCGACGTCCGCATCAAGCGCGTGTACGAGGAGCCCGACGACGGCGACGGCTACCGGGTGCTGATCGACCACGTCTGGCCGCGCGGCGTGTCGAAGGAGCGGGCGCGGCTGGACGAGTGGGCGCGGGAGCTCGCGCCCAGCGACGAGCTGCGCCGCTGGTTCGATCACGTCCCCGAGCGGTTCGACGAGTTCCGCGCCCGCTACCGCGAGGAGCTCGCCGCGCACGGCGACAAGCTCGACGAGCTGCGCCGCCGAGCGCGCAGCGGACCGGTGACCATCGTCTACGCCGCGCGCGACACCGAGCACAACAACGCGGCCGTGCTCGCCGAGCTCATCCGCGACGGCTGACCGGGCAGCGTCGATGACGATGCCTGTTGCGCACACCGCCGGCCCGCGGCTGCGATCTGCGAGCTCGACGGAGCGGAGGAGCTCAAGCGTCGGTGTCGTTCCGCTCCGCGAACACGGTGACCTTGCCGCTCCGCGCGAAGCACCGGCCCTCCACCCGATAGGTGCCGACCGTCGAGCACCGGTAGAGGCCGACCCGACAGGTGCGGCCATTGACGGCCGGGATCGCGCACCCGTGGTAGTCGCGCAGCTTCTTGTCGAAGTAACGGCGGATCACCATGCGTGCGTGCCGGCACGTCATTCCACCCGACGCGGAGATGTCGGTCGCGGTCAGTGTGATCGCGCCCCCGTGGCGGATGACCGATCCAGCACAGGGCTTTGCTGACGCGGTTGCCGGGAACACGACCAGGGCACAGGTGGCCATCGCAATGGCAACTGTCGCGCCGGTCCGCATCGCGTAAGTATTTCAGCCGCGGAGGCCGCCACAATACCCGCCGTCGTCGCTCCAAGGCACGTACAGCACGACCACGACGCCCTCGCGCGCGGCCCGGCGCTCGAGCTCCGCGAGCGCGCGCCGCTGCTCCGCGCCCAGGGGCTGAGGTCGGCGCATTTGGCACAGCGACCGGCCGGCGGGGCGGGCGCCGCGGCGGTAGAAGGCGACGTCGGCGCCGGATGCCTCGGCGAGCGCGCGGTCGGCGGACAGGAGTGGCGCCGAGGGGACGGCCAGCTCGCCGAGGTCGAGATCCGGGGCCGCACGGCGCGCGGCGGCGAGGAACGGCATCGCGGCCTCCAGCGCCCCGGTCACGTGCGCGACCCTAGGGGAACGGCACGGGCGTCGACCGTGCCGGCCGTGCCGGCGGTGGCGGGGCCGGCGGGCAGTAGGTACGCGGCGGCGAGGCCGACCAGGGCGAACACCGCGAGCGCGATCATCGCGAGCACGTAGGACCCGTTCCCGGACGCCAGGTCGGAGACGAGGATCGTGCCGGCGATCGCGGTGCCGAAGGACGAGCCGAGGTTGGAGATGCTGCGCGAGAGGCCCGAGATCTCGCCCTGCTGGCGCTCGGGGAAGCTGGACTGCACGACGTTGACCGACGAGGTGAGCATCACGCCGACCCCCAGCCCGATCAGGAGCAGGCCGGGGACGAACGCCGCGACCCGTGACGAGAGGTCGACCAGGCCGAGCAGGATCCCGATGCCGGCGAGGGTGAGGACGAACCCGGCGATGATCAGGGTCCGCTGCGAGTGGCGGCGGGCCAGGCGCCCGGCCGCCAGTGACGAGATCAGGACGCCGACGGTGGCTGCCGTGAAAATGACCCCCGTCTCGATCGCGCCGTAGCCGCGCACCGTCTGGAGGAACACGGCGACGGTGAACGAGGTCCCCATGAGCAGCAGCCACTGGACGTTCTGCGTCACCAGGCCGAGGTTCGACGTCCGGTTGCGGAAGACGGCCGTCGACAGGATCGGCTCGTGGTGGGACCGCTCGCGCGTGCGAATCCACGCGAAGAACCCGGCCAGGAAGGCCGCCCCGATCGCCAGGAACGCGGCCATCAGGCCGAGGTCGTCGTCGGCCTGCAGGATCCCGAACACGACGCAGAACATCCCGACGGCGGACAGGACGGCGCCGACGGTGTCGAACGGGCGCTTGGGGTCGGGCCCGATTGGGTCGACCATCCGCCGTGCGAGCACGACGATCAACGCGACGATCAGCGCCTGGAACACGAACGCCGCCCGCCAGCTGATCGCGCTCGTGATGACGCCGCCGATCAGCGGGCCGGCCGCGGCGCCGATCCCGCCGAAGCCGCTGATCATCCCGAACGCCTTCGCCCGCGACGGCAGGTCCTCGAACCGCAGCGTCGTGAGGATGTAGACCGGCGGGATCAGCAGCGCGGTGCCGATGCCCTCGAGGACGGAGTTGCCGACGATCAGCACGCCGAGCCCCGGCGCCGCCGCGCTCAGCAGCGCGCCGATGCCGTACAGGATCAGCCCGACCGTCAGGCAGCGTTTGCGACCCCATCGGTCGGTGAGCTTGCTGCACGGGATCATCAGCACGGCCATGATCAGCAGGAACAGCGTGATCGCCGCCTGCACGCCGTTCACCGTGGTGTCGAGGTCCTCGGTGATGTCGTTGATCATCACGTTCATGTTCGAGCCGGCGAAGCTGCAGATGAACTGCGCGAGCGCCAGCGGCGCCAGGAACTGACGCGGCGAGAGCGCGGAGGCCGCCTTCGCGGCCGGGGGCTCCGGGGTCGACATGCGCGGAACCGGGGTGCCGCCGCTAGGACGCGAGGACCTTGGCCTTCTGCGCGGCGAACTCCTCGTCGGTGAGGATGCCCTGGCTGCGCAGCTCGGCGAGCTGCTTGAGCTGCTCGATCGGGTCGGGCGCGGGCGGCGCCGCCGCGGCGGGGGCGGGCGGGGCGGGCGGCGGCTCGCGCTCCTCCTGGCCCTGCCAGCGCTGCGCCTGGCGGCGGCTGACGCGGTTGCTCACGGCGGTCGCGGTCCCCGCGACGACCGCGGTACGGGCCATCCCTCGAAGCAGCGGCATCGCTCTCTCCTCTCGACAGGTCAGACGGCGGCGTCCTCGGCGACCAGCCGCTCGAGCGCATCCATGAGGTCGGCCGCCGACACGCGCTCGAAGCCGAGCACCTCCCCGCCGTTGCGGCGCACCGCCGCGACGAACGGCGCCGCCCACCGGTTCTCGTAGACGATCAGCACGGCGGCGGCGCCGGGCTCGATCTCGTCGGCCGCGGTGCGCACGTCGTCGTCGCCCAGCAGGCCGCTCTTGGCGCCCGCGAACGCGACGAGGTCCGGGAAGCCGTCGCCGTCGACGTCCTCGGCGACGACCGTGCCGAACGTGCCGTCCTCGCGCTTCTCCACTCCGACGACGTCGAGCACGCGGATGATCCCGCGCTCGACGAGGTCGAGGAAGATCGGGACCGCCTCGCCCGTCCGCGGGGCCCCGGGCGGATAGCCGATGACGGCGACGTCGACCGGCCCGATCTCCTGGACGTCGGTGCTCATGGTGCCCCCCTCACGCGTGGCCGGCGAGCGCCCTGGTCTTCAGCGCCTCGAACTCGGCCTGGTCGATCGTCCCCGCGTCCAGGAGGCTGCGGGCCGTCGCGATCTCGCCCGCCGGGCCGGAGGCGTCGGCCGCCTCGCGGACGCGCTGATCGAACGCGGCCTCCGCCGCCTCCTGGTCGCGCCGGCTGCGCTCGGCGATCGACGCGTGGTAGATCAGGAGGTAGGCGAGCACGCCGACCAGCGGCAGGAAGAACACGGCGAGGATCCACAGCACCTTCGGGAACCCGCCCATGTCCCGCCGGCGGAAGATGTCGGAGAACATCGAGATCGCCAGGAAGATCCACATCACGAAGCCGATGAAGATCAGCATCGACCACAGCACGTTCAGGAACGGGTAGTCGGCGGCGAACGACGGGCTCGTCATGGGGTCCTCCGGCGGGGCGCGGGATGAGGCCTCACGACTGTCCTCCGTCGCCCCGCGGGTCGGCAAACCGGCCCGCCCGCGTGCCGTGGTGGGGTACGCATCACCGTCCTGGTCGTGCCGTCCGGCGGTGCGGGTGGCGCACCCGGCACTCCTCGTGTCCGCACCATTGTGCGCCGGCCGCGCACGCTCGACGCTCGGCGGGCGACCATGCGTCACACCCTCCTGCGCCGTCGTGCCGAGCCGGACCAGGACGCCGTGCGGATCGTGCCCGCGGACCTGACCGGCTTCTTCGCGCCGGGGCGCTGGCTACGCGACCTGGGCCGGTCCGCGTGGCTGGCGGTCGGCGTCGCGCTCCTGCTGGTCGCGCTCGTGTGGCTGCTGTCGCTGACCGACGTCATCGTCATGCCGGTCGTCGCCGCATCGGTGATCGGCGCCGTCGCCGCGCCGGTCGTCGCGGCGCTCGAGCGGCACCGGGTGCCTCGCGCGGCCGGCGCCGTGCTGGTGCTCCTGGCGGCGGTGCTGCTCGGGATCGGCGTCGCGGTGATGGTCGTCGCGGGGGTCTCGAGCCAGCTCGACGAGGTGCGCGTCCAGCTCGCCGCGGCCCGGGAGACCCTCACCGGCTGGCTGGCCGACGCGGGCGTCGACGCGGGCGCCGCCGACGCGGCCGGCCGGGACGTGTCCGCTGGCGTCTCCGACGCGGTCCCCGCGCTCCTGCGCGGCCTCGGCGCGGGGCTGGCGGCGCTGTCGTCGGCCGTCGTCTTCGCCGCGTTCACCGCGCTGAGCCTGTTCTTCGTGCTCAAGGACGGGCCGACGATCCGGCGCTGGGCCGAGCGCGCGACCCGGCTGCCCGGCGGGATCGCCCATCAGATGGGCGATCGCGTTCTGGCGTCGCTGCGCGGCTACTTCCGCGGCGTGACGATCGTCGCCGCCTACAACGCCCTGGTCGTCGTCGCCGCCGCCGCGATCGTGGGCGTGCCGCTGCTCGGCGCGATCGCGGTCGTCACGTTCCTCGGCGCGTACGTCCCGTACCTCGGCGCCTGGGGGGGCCGGCGCGTTCGTGGTCCTGGTCGCGCTGGGCGCCGAGGGGCCCGAGGCGGCGGCCGCGATGATCGTCGTGCAGCTCCTGGCCAACGGCGTGCTCCAGCAGCTCGTCCAGCCGTTCGCGTACGGCGCCGCGCTCGGCATCCACCCGCTCGCCGTCCTCGTCGTGACGATCGGCGGCGGCGCCCTGTTCGGCGCGGTCGGCCTCATCCTCGCGGCGCCGATGACGGCGGCGGCGACGCGCATCGCCGCCGACCTGTCGCGGCGCTCCGCGCCGGGAGTAGAGTCGGCCGATGGGCAGCGCGCTGTCGATGTCGGCGGGGGGTCATGACGCGCGGCGCCGGGGGCTGCGCCTGACGGCGGGCGTCGCGGCGACGATCGCCGCGGCCGGGATCGCCGTCGCCGTGGCGCTCGACGGCACCGCCGGGCATCCGGTGCCGACCGCGGTGGCGCGCGGGCTGTCGGTCGCCCTGCCGTGCCTGGTCGGCCTCTACGCGTGGCACCGGCGCGAGGGCGCGCGCTTCGGGACCGCGCTCATGGCGACCGGCGGCCTCGTGTTCGTCACGACGCTCGCGGAGTCGCCGGACCCGTGGCCCTACACCGTCGGACGGACGGCAGGATGGCTGGTGGAGATCGCGGTCGTCTCCCTCGTCCTGTCGTATCCGTCGGGACGGCTGGCGACGCGCGCCGACCGGCTGCTGGTCGCCGCCATCGCGCTCGTCGTGCTCGTCACGTTCGTCCCGCGGCTGTTCCTCGCGGAGCAGTTCTCGATCCCGAGCCCGTACACCGGCTGCGTCGCCGGCTGCCCCGGCAACGCGCTGTTCGCGGTCGAGCGCGAGCCGGAGGGGCTCGTGTCGGCGCTTAGCACCGCGGGCCTCGTCGGCGTGGCCGCGGTCATGGTCCTGGTCGTCGTACGCCTCGGGCGGCGCCTCGTGGGCGCCAGCCCGCTGGCCCGCGCGATGTTCGGGCCGGTCCTCGCCGTCGCGATCGTGCGGGTCGCGCTCCTCGCCGCCGGGATCACGCTGCGCGACACGGACGCGCCCGTCGCGGGCCTCGAGCTCGTCGCCTGGCTGCTGGCGCTGCTCGTCCCCGCGCTCGCCGTCGCGTTCCTCGCCGGGCTCGCGCGCTGGCGGGTCTTCGCCGGCGGTGCGATGCTGCGGCTCGCCGAGTGCCTGCCGGCCAGCACGCCCGAGCGCCTCGAGCGCGCGTTCGCGGAGGCGTTCCGCGACCCGGACGTGCGGATCGTCTTCCCGGCGGGCGGCGATCGCTGGTGCGACGCGCGGGGCCGCGAGCTGGATGCCCCGGCGGCGCGCGACGGGCGGGCGCTCACCCCGATCAGCGACGGGCAGCGGCTCGTCGCCGGGCTCGTCCACGACGAGGCGCTGCTGCTCAAGCCCACCGTCCTGCACGCCGCCGCGGCGATCGCCGGGACCGCGCTCGGCAGTCGGCGGCTCGTGGCCGAGGCGGAGACGGCGTTGCGCGAGCTGCGCAGTTCGCGGGCGCGGATCGCGTCGGCGGCCGAGCGCGAGCGCCGCCGGATCGAGCGCGACCTCCACGACGGCGCCCAGCAGCGGCTCGTCGCGCTGCGCATCGAGCTCGAGCTGGCCGAGGAGCTGATCCGGCGCGATCCGGAGCGGGGCGCGGAGCGCGTGCACGCGCTCGAGGGCCGCGTGGACGAGGCGATCGACGAGCTGCGCGCCCTGGCCCACGGCATCTACCCGCCGGTCCTCGCCGACCGGGGCCTCCCGGAGGCGCTGCGCGCGGTCGCGGCGCGCGTCGGGATCCCGGTGACCGTGACCGCGCACGACGTCGGTCGCTATCCCGAGATCGTGGAGAGCGCGGTCTACTTCTGCGTGCTCGAGGCGCTGCAGAACGTCGTCAAGCACGCGGTCGGCGTGCACCTGATGCGGATCACACTCGTCGGGGGCCGCGGCCGGTTGACGTTCGGCGTCCGCGACGACGGCCTCGGGATGGGCGACGCCGATCGGTCGGGTCAGGGCCTGGAGAACATGCGCGACCGCATGGCCACCCTCGGCGGGACGCTCACGGTCACCTCGGCGCGGCGCGTTGGGACCGTCGTGCGAGGCACGGTGCCCGGGGTGTGAGCGGCGCCGCCGTCACGCGCGATGGGCGGCCCAGATCGCGCGCAGCCGGCGGGTCGACAGCTCCTGCTTTCGGACGAACAGCGCCGCGCCGCACTCAGGGATCGGCTCCGCCGGCGGGTCGAGCGAGATCAGCACGACGACCGGAGGACGCGCCGCCCGGGCGAGGCGCCGCGCCGTCTCGATGCCGTCCATCCCGGGCATCCGCATGTCGAGCAGGACGAGGTCCGGCTCGAGCTCGGACGCCCGCGCGACCGCCTGGGCGCCGGACGCCGCCTCGCCCACCTGCTCGAAGCCCGGGGTCGCGGCGATGAGCTCGGCCAGCGCCAGGCGGAACACATCCTGGTCGTCGACCGCGAGGACGCTGACGCGACGCGGCGCCATCGGCACACCGTCCTCGCGATGACGGCCGCGGGCAAGGTGATGGCCCACCGGATCGGCGGGGGTGCGCGCACGAGTCCGCGTTGACGGCCGCGGCGCCGTGGTCGATAGTCGCGCGATGGGGGAGGGGGACCAGGTCACCGCCGGCGGCGCACGCGCGATCCGCGTCGTCGTGGCGGACGACAGCTACCTCGTGCGCGAGGCCGTGGAGCACGTCCTGGAGACCGCCGGCGACATCAGCGTCGTCGCCTCGTGCGCCGACCTGCCGGCGCTGCGCTACGCGGTCGAGGACCGCGCCCCGGACGTGGTGCTCACCGACATTCGCATGCCGCCCGGGCACAGCGACGAGGGCCTGCGGATCGCCGCGGACCTGCGCCGCTCCCGGCCGAGCGTCGGCGTGGTCGTGCTCAGCCAGTACGCCGAGTCGGCCTACGGCCTCGCGCTCTTCGACGGCGGGTCCGACGGTCGCGCGTACCTGCTGAAGGAGCGCGTGCAGCACGGCGGGCAGCTCGTGTCCGCCATCCGCGCGGTCGCCGCGGGCGGCTCGGTGGTCGACGCCAAGATCGTCGAGGGCCTGATCGCCGAGCGCCGGCGGGCCGAGTCCTCGCCGCTGGCGGACCTCACGCCGCGCGAGCTGGAGATCCTCGCCTACGTGGCCCGCGGCCACAGCAACCAGGCGATCGCCGACGAGCTCGTCCTCACCAAGCGCGCGGTGGAGAAGCACATCAACGCGATCTTCCTGAAGCTCGACCTGTCGCTGGCCACCGACGTCAGCCGCCGCGTGAAGGCGGCGCTGATCTACCTCGCCGAGCACCGCGACCGCTGAGCCGGTCGTGGTGATGCGCACCCCACCGGCGGACGCCGGTGGGCCGGTTTGCCGGCGGGCGCCGGGCGGCGGAGAGTCGGCGGCACGATCTCCCGAGACCTGGAGGAGGACGGATGGCCACGCAGACCGATCCGCGGCTGGAATCGACCTACGGCGGCGCGGTGGACACCGAGAGCGGCGCCGGGTGGCTGGCGTTCGCGTCGGTCATGTTCCTCGTCGCGGGCGCGCTGAACGTCCTGTACGGCATCGTCGCGCTCGTCAACGACGACCACTTCGCGGTCGACGAGCTGCTGTTCGGCGACCTGTCGATGTGGGGCGTCCTGTACCTGTGCTTCGGCGGAGCGCAGCTCCTGGCCGGCCTCCTGGTGCTGCGGCGGTCGATGACCGGCGCCGTACTGGGCATCGGGATCGTCCTGCTGCACGCGATGCTCGTGCTGCTGTCGATCGGGGCCTACCCGGTGTGGTCGATCATCGCGCTCACGATCGACGGGTTGATCCTCTACGCGCTCACGGTGCACGGGTTCGACGGCCGGGAGGCGTGACCGCGCCCCCGCCATGCATCCCGTCCGGCTGGCGGTCGCCTGGGTCGTGTCGGCGGTCTCGCTGCTGCTGGCGGCGGCCGCGGTGCCCGGGGCGGACGTCCGCGGCTTCGGCGGCGCCCTCGTCGTGGCCGCGCTGGCCGGCGTTCTCAACGCGATCGTGCCTCCGCTGCTCGCCGCGCTGCGGCTGCCGTTCACCGTGGCCGCCGGGTTCCTCGTCGTGCTCGCCGCCGACGCCGCGATCCTGCTCGTGGCCGCCGACGTCGCGCCCGAGCAGCTCCACGTCGACGGGTTCGGCGCGGCGCTCGCGGTCGCGGTCGTCGCGGCGGCCGGGAGCACGGCGATCGGGGCGATCGCCGGCATCGACGACGACGAGCGCTACACGTTCACGGTGGCGCAGCGGGTCGCCCGCCGCGTCGGCCGTCCGACCGTCACCGACGCCCCCGGGATCGTGTTCCTGGAGATCGACGGGCTCGCGCTGCCGGTGCTGCGCCGCGCCGTGCGCGACGGCACCGTGCCGACCCTCGCGCGCTGGCTGGAGTCAGGCAGCCACCGCCTGCGCGAGTGGGAGACCGACCTGTCGTCGCAGACCGGGGCCAGCCAGGCCGGCCTGCTGCTCGGCGACAACGACGACATCCCGGCGTTCCGCTGGGTCGACAAGGCGTCGCTGACGATGGTCACCTGCTCCAACCCCGACGACTGCGCCGAGATCGAGCGGCGGCACGCGACGGGCGGCGGGCTGCTGCGCGACGGCGGCGCGAGCCGCGGGAACCTCCTGTCCGGGGAGGCCGACGCCGCGCTGCTGACGGTCAGCCGCCTCGCCGACGAGCGGGCCCCGAACCCGGGCTACCGGGCGTTCCTGGCCAACGGCGCCAACGTCACGCGCACGCTCGTGCTGGGCGGGTGGGAAATCGCGCTGGAGCTCGTCGCCGCCGCCCGTCAGCGCCGCCGCGACGTGCGCCCGCGCGGCCGCCGCGGCGGCGCGTACCCGCTGCTGCGGGCCGGCATGTGCGTGTTCGTGCGGGACCTCGTCGTGTTCGCGGTGCTCCAGGACATGCTGCGCGGCGTGCCGGCCGTGTACGCCACGTTCGCCAGCTACGACGAGGTCGCCCACCACTCGGGGCTCGAGCGCGCGGACACGCTCGAGGCGCTGCGCAAGCTCGACGCGCGCTTCGGGCTCATCGACCACGCGCGCCGGCACGCGCCGCGGCCCTACGAGCTCGTCGTCCTGTCCGACCACGGCCAGACGCAGGGCGCGACGTTCCGCCAGCGCAACGGCTACGGGCTCGACGAGCTCGTCGAGCGCTCGCTGGCGAGCGGCGGTCGCGTGTCCGGCCACGCGGGCGGCGACGAGAACGCGTCCGGCGTCCGCCGCGCGGTCGACGAGGCGACCGGCCGGCGCGACGGGCATCCGGGCCGGCGCGACCGCGCCCCGGCCGACCGCGCGGCGGTCGTGCTCGGGTCGGGGAACCTCGGCCTCGTCTACCTCATGGGCCGCCCGCACCGGCGCATGCTCGAGGAGATCGAGGAGCGCCACCCGCTGCTCATCGACGCGCTGTGCGCCCACCCGCACATCGGGTTCGTGCTCGTGCGCTCCGCCGTCGACGGCGCGGTCGTGCTCGGGGCCGGGGGCCGGCGCCGCCTCGCCGACGGCGCGGTGACCGGCGTGGACCCGCTGGCGCCGTTCCCGCCCAACGCCGCCCGCCATCTGCTGCACGCCGACGGCTTCCCGCACGTCGCCGACATCGTCGTCAACAGCTTCTTCGACCCCGCCACCGAGGAGGCGTGCGCGTTCGAGGAGCTCATCTCGTTCCACGGCGGGATGGGCGGACCGCAGACCCGCCCGTTCCTGCTGCATCCTGCCCACCTGCCGGCGCCCGACGAGCCGCTCGTCGGCGCGGTCGCCGTGCACCGCCTGCTGCGCCGCTGGCGCGAGACGTGCAACGGGGCCGGCGCGGACGACACGCCCGCCGGCACCACCGCCGATCCGCTGGTGGGCACCCTCGTCCACGGCGCCGCCCCGGGCGACACTGGGCGCGACGGCTGAGGAGAGGAAGAGGCCGGATGTGCCGGTGGATGGCCTGGATGGGGCAGTCCGTGCTCCTGGAGGAGCTGCTCTTCAAGACGCAGCACGGGATCGTCGCGCAGAGCCTGCGCTCCCGGCTCGGCGCGGAGCCCACCAACGGCGACGGGTTCGGCCTCGGCTGGTACGGCGCGGGGGAGGGGCCGTGCGTGTACCGGGGCGTCGCGCCGGCGTGGAGCGATGCGAACCTGCGCGAGCTCGCGGCGCACATCGAGTCGCCGCTGTTCCTCGCGCACGTGCGCGCGGCGATCGGCTCGCCGGTGCAGGAGAGCAACTGCCATCCGTTCCGCCACCGGCAGTGGCTGTTCGTCCACAACGGCTACCTGGAGCGCTTCCACCTCCTGCGGCGCGACCTCATGCTGGCGATCGATCCGGCCGCGTTCGACGCGGTGGAGGGCACGACCGACACGGAGGTCGTCTTCCACCTCGCGCGGACGTTCGGCCTCGAGGACCATCCGATCGGCGGCCTGGCGGGCGCGCTGGGCTACGTGGAGCAGGTGGCCCGCGCCCGCGGGATCGCGGCGGCGGTGCAGGGGACGTTCGGCATCAGCGACGGCCGCCACCTGTGGGCCGTCCGCTACGCCAGCGCCGGGCCGGCCCGGTCGCTGTTCACCTCCTGCGACGCCGACGCGATCCGCCGCCTGCACCCCGGCAACCCGCGGCTGCAGCGCCTGCACCACGACGACCGGCTCGTCGTCTCCGAGCCGGTCTCCGACCTGCCCGGCCTGTGGCGCGAGGTGCCGCAGGCCACCGCGGTGATCGTCCGCCGCGGCGAGCCGCTCGAGGAGCGGCCGTTCGCGCCGCGCGAGCGCCCGGTGGCGGTCGCGGTCCCGGCGGATCCGGCCGCTGCGCCCGTCGATGGCTGACCTGCCCGCCTGGGCGCGGTGGCGCGGCGAGGGCGGGCCCGTCCCGTGGAGCGTGGGGCTCGGGGAGGAGGTGGTGCTGTGCGGGCCCGACGGGGACGTCGCCAACCGCGCCGTCGAGGCATCCAGGTGCTGCCGCCGCCGCTCGCGGACCGGGCGTCGCCGGAGACGCACGCGTGCGTCCTGGAGCTCAAGACCGGCCCGCACGCGACCGTGGCCGGCGCCGGCCGGGAGCTGGCCTCGCTGCGTCGCGACGTCGCGTGTGTGCTGGCGTCACGACTGGGGCTGCGTGCGTTCGCGGCCGGGACCCATCCGCTCGCCGAGGCGGCGGACGTGGCCGTCGGCGCCGGCGCGCGCCAGCGGGCGGTGGCGCGCACGACGCAGGCGCTCGCGCGGCGCGAGCCGACGATGGCCCTGCACGTGCACGTCGGCGTCCCCGGTCCGCAGGCCGCCGTGAACGCGCTCGACGGCCTGCGCGAGCGCCTGCCGCTGCTGCTGGCGCTCGGGGCGAACTCGCCGTACTGGCGGGGCGCCGACTCCGGGTTCGCCTCGATGCGCACGCCGCTGTTCGGGGCCTTCCCGCGCGTCGGCATCCCGCGGCGCTTCGGCACGTACGCCGCGTACGTCGAGGTCGTCGAGCGCCTGCTGCGCACCGGGGCGGTGCCCGAGCCGGGATTCCTGTGGTGGGACGCGCGCCTGCGTCCGGCGCTCGGCACGGTCGAGGTGCGGGTCGCCGACGCCCAGCTCGACGTGGCGGACGCGGTCGCGCTCGCCGCGCTCGTCCAGTGCCTCGTGCGCCGTCACGCCGAGCCGGTCCCGCGCGCGGGGATCGCCCACGAGATCCTGGACGAGAACCGGTTCCTGGCCGCGCGCGACGGCATCGATGCCGCGCTGCTCGACCGCGCCGGACGCCACCGGCGCGCGGCGCGCGAGCTGCTCGGCGAGACGCTCGCCGCCTGCGCCGCGACGGCCGAGGCGCTCGCCTGTGTGACGGAGGTCGCCGGGGTCGCCGACCTGGCGCGCGATCCCGGCCACGCCCGTCAGCGGAGCCTCGCCGCCGTGGTCGGCCCGGCCGGCCTGCCGGCGCTCCTCGCCGACCGCTACGCCGGGACGCTCGACCGCGCGGAGGCGCCGCCGGCCGCGACGGGCGTGGGCGGGTCCTGACGCCCGGCCGCCATCCGCGCGAGCGCGCGCACCAGGTCGGGCACGCGGTCCGGGATCGCCGCCGACGGGGACGCGCCCGGGTGGCCGCGCGCGACGCGCACGTGCAGCGCCCGCGGGCGCACCGAGAAGCGCAGGGGCGGGTCCAGCAGCACCGACTCGCCGTCGATCCCCGCGGGGACGGGGCCGGACGCGCGGACCTCGAACGTGCGCGCCGACCACTGGCGCCAGGCGCGCCGCGGGAACCGGACCCGGCCGCCGATCGCGGACGGCGGGCCGAGCAGCGTGATGCCGAGCAGTCCCTCGTCGATGCGGGGCCGCGTGCCGCCACCGACCATCCCGAGGCGGTAGCGGTTGTTCGACACCAGCACCGCGACGCGGCCCCGGCGGCGGCGCCCATGCGGGCTCGTCCAGCCGATCGCGGTCCGGCGCCCGTCGGACAGCGTCGCCAGGAGCGTCCGCAGCTTCGCGCCGCGATACTCCCGGCGCGCGACCGCGTCCGCGTACACCCCGAGCGACACGTTGTTGACGAACGTGCGCCCGTTGACGAGCGGCAGGTCGACGCGGCGCTCGCCGCCGTCGACGAACGCGTCGAGCGCGCCCACGACGTCGTCGCGGTCGACGCCGAGGTCGAGCGCGAAGTGGTTGCGGGTCCCGGCCGGGACGCACGCGAACGGCACCCCGCGCTCGGCGGCGATCTCGGCCACGATCGCCTGCGTGCCGTCGCCGCCGGCGGCGGCGACCGCGTCGGCGCCGCCGTCCAGCGCGTCGAGCACGATCCGGCGCAGGTCGTCGCCGGGACGCAGCTCGATCGCCGCGATCCCTCGCGCCGACGCCTCCTCGGCCAGGCGATGGCGGCCCGCGGCGCCGTCGCCCGACCGGGGGTTCCACACCAGCGCCGGCCGCCGCGGCCGCGCGGCCGGCGGCAGCGGCGCGCGGACGCGGAACGCCGCGTCCGCGGCCGCCACGGCGCCAGCGAGCGCGAGCAGGATCAGGACGTCGGCGGCGAGCAGCAGCGGCTCGCCCCACGGCAGCAGGGCGGCGGCCGCCGCCAGCGCCACCGCCGCGGCGGCGAGGTGCGCGACCCGGGCGGCGCCGGTGCGCAGCAGCCCGCGCCAGCCGACCGTGAGCGCGACCGCGAGCAGCGCGACCCCGACCAGGCGGAGGCCCGGCTCGCGCGCGAATGTGATCGCGGTCGCCAGCACGAGCGCGGCCGCCGGCAGCGCGATCGCCGCCGCGGCGGCGAGTCGCCGGCGCGTCACCAGGTCAGCTCGATCTCGAGCTCGGTCCTGTCGTCCTCCACCTCGAGCTCGACCTTGAGGCGCACCGTCGCCGGCACCTTGGCCACGAAGCGCAGCCCGTCGCGCTCGATGCGGAAGTCGTTGCCCGAGGCGAGCTCGTCGGCGATCGCCCGCAGGCGCGCCGCCGCCTCCTCGCGGCTGATCGTCTGCCGCTCCTCCAGCTCCAGCAGGTCCATGAGCCTCACCTCCGGTCGTTGCGGTCCGACCGTCCACCGTCCGGCGGCGCGGCGCAAGGGTGCAGGCACGCCCGACGCGCAGAGGCATGCGCGCACCCTTGCCGCGCGCCGGCGCCGGCGACAGGCTCGCCGGCATGCGCCCGATCGAGGAGTACGCGCTTCTGGGAGACATGCGGTCCGCCGCGCTGGTGGGCCTCGACGGCTCCATCGACTGGCTGTGCCTGCCGGAGTTCGACTCCGCCTCGTGCCTGTCGGCAATCCTGGGCGACGAACGCCACGGGCGGTGGCTGATCGGCCCCGAGGGGCCGGTCCGCACCTGCACGCGCCGCTACCGGCCGGGCACGCTCGTGCTCGAGACCGACGTCGAGTCCGAGGACGGGGCCGTCCGCGTCACCGACTTCATGCCCCGCGGCGCGGGCGCGCCGCAGGTCATGCGCATCGTCGAGGGCCTGAAGGGCCGGGTGCCGATGCGGATGGAGCTCACGCTGCGGCCCGACTACGCCACGATCACGCCGTGGGTCGAGCGGGCCGTCGACGGCGCGACTGCCACGGCGGGGCCCGACGCGTTCCGCCTGAGCACCGCCGTCCCGCTCGATCTCGACGAGGGGACGATCGGCGCGCGGTTCGACGCGACCGAGGGCGCCCGCCGGCGGTTCACGCTCGCCTGGCACCGGTCCTACGAGGACGCCCCGCCGGCCGAGGACGCCGAGTCCGCGCTCGCCCGGACCGTGGACTGGTGGCGCGCCTGGAGCGGGCGGTGCACGTACGACGGGCCGTACTCGGAGGCGGTGCTGACGTCGCTGATCGCGCTGAAGGCGATGACCACCGAGACGACCGGCGCGGTCGTGGCCGCCCCGACGACCTCGCTGCCCGAGGAGATCGGCGGCGTGCGCAACTGGGACTACCGCTACTGCTGGCTGCGCGACTCCGTGCTCGCGCTGGAGGCGCTGCTGGACACGGGCTACACGGCCGAGGCGCTGGGGTTCCGCGACTTCCTGCTGCGCGTCGGCACCGGCGACCCCACGCGGATGCAGATCATGTACGGCATCCGCGGCGAGCGGCGCCTCACCGAGTTCGAGCTGCCCGAGCTGCCCGGCTACGAGGGCTCGCGCCCGGTCCGGGTGGGCAACGCCGCCTCCGAGCAGTTCCAGCTCGACGTCTACGGGGAGGTTGTGGGCGTCGGGTTCCTCGGCACCGAGGCGCTGGGGCGGGTCGAGCGACGCCTGTGGCCGCGGTGGCGGGCGATCGCCGAGCACGTCGAGACGATCTGGCGCGAGCCGGACGACGGCATCTGGGAGTCGCGCGGGACCCGGCGCCACTACACGTACTCGAAGGTGATGGCGTGGGTGGTGTTCGACCGCCTCGTCCGGCTCGCCGAGCGCTTCGGCCTCGAGGCGCCCGTCGAGCGGTGGGCGCGGACGCGCGACGAGATCCACCGCGAGGTCTGCGAGCAGGGCTACGACCCCGACCGCCGCACGTTCACGCAGTACTACGGCTCTCGGGAGCTTGACGCCAGCACGCTGAACATCCCGATCGTCGGATTCCTGCCCGCGACCGACGAGCGCGTGACCGGCACGATCGACGCGGTGTGGCGGGAGCTGGGGCGCGACGGCTTCGTGTCGCGCTACTCCACGGCCGAGACCGACGACGGGCTCCCCGGCGACGAGGGGCAGTTCCTGGCCTGCTCGTTCTGGCTCGTGACCGCGCTCGCGCTCAACGGCCGCCTCGACGACGCCCGGGGCCTGTTCGAGCGGCTGCTGGGCCTGGCGAACGACGTCGGCCTGCTCGCGGAGGAGTTCGACGTCGCGCGCGGCCGGCAGGTCGGCAACTTCCCGCAGGCGTTCAGCCACCTGACGCTGATCATGGCCGCCCGCGCGATCGCCGACGCGCAGGGCGGCGGCGCCGGCGACGCACGTCGCGCCGAGGTGTCGCTCGGGAGCGACGCCCCGTGACGCTTCCCGAGCTGGCGCCCGAGGAGGGCGACGACGCGGCGCCCCCGCCCGCGGCGCCGGTGATGCCGCGGGTGGCGGTCGCTCCAGCCGACCGGGCCGCGATCGGGCGCTCCGCCCGGGCGCGGGCGCCCCGCTCGGCGCACGCCGGGTGGGCCGCCGCCCCCGGTCGCCGCGACCCCGTGGCCGTGCTGGAGGACGAGTGCCGGACGCGCGTCCCGGAGCTCGTCCCGATCCGCTACGGGCGCATGCTCGCGAGCCCGTTCGCGTTCTACCGCGGCGCCGCCGCCGTCATGGCCGCCGATCTGTCGGGCCAGGCGGTCTCGGGCCTCACCGTCCAGGCATGCGGCGACGCGCACATCGCGAACTTCGGCGCGTTCGCCGCCCCCGACCGCGCGCTCGTGCTGGACGTCAACGACTTCGACGAGACGCTGCCGGGCCCGTGGGAGTGGGACGTCCTGCGCCTGGCGGCGAGCATCGAGATCCTGGGGCGGGCCCGGACGGACCGCGGGCGGGACCGCCGCGCGCTGACCGCCGCGGCCGTGCGCTCGTACCGCGACGCGATGCGCGCGTTCGCGGGGATGGGGAACCTGGAGCTCTGGTACCGGCGGCTCGACGAGACCGCCCTGGCGCGCGAGTTCCTGCCCGCGCTGCGCCGGCCCGACGTGGCGATGCGTCGCGCCGCCGCCGGCGCTCGTGCCCGCGACAGCGTTAGAGCCGTCGTCAAGCTCACCGAGCGCGTGCGCGGCCAGGTGCGCGTCGTGCACCGGCCGCCGCTGATCGTCCCGGTCGCCGAGCTGCTGCCGGCCGACGACGCGCGCGACGTCGAGCTCGAGATGCAGAGCCTGCTGGCCGGCTACCGCCGCAGCCTGCCGGACGACCGCCGCCACCTGCTCGACGGCTACCGGGTCGTCGACCTGGCCCGCAAGGTCGTCGGGGTCGGCAGCGTTGGGACGCGCTGCTGGGTTCTGCTGCTCCACGGCCGCGACGCCGGGGACCCGCTTGTCCTGCAGGCCAAGGAGGCCGAGGAGTCGGTGCTCGCCCCGTACGCCGGGCGCAGCCGCCACGCGAACCAGGGCCGGCGGGTCGTCGAGGGGCAGCGGCTCATGCAGGCGGCGAGCGACATCCTGCTGGGGTGGGACCGGCTGCGGGGCCTCGACGGGCGTCGCCGCGACTTCTACGTGCGCCAGCTCTGGGACGGGAAGCTCTCGCCGGACCTCGAGTCGATGCCCGCCGAGCGGCTGGACGCGTACGTCCGGGCGTGCGCCTGGACGCTCGCGCGTGCCCACGCGCGCTCGGGGGACCGGATCGCGATCGCGGCGTATCTCGGCGGCAAGCCGGTCTTCGACGCGGCCGTGGTCGAGTTCGCACGCGATTACGCCAACCAGAACGAGCGCGACCACGCGGCGCTCGCCGAGGCGGTGCGCACCGGGCGCGTCGAGGCGCAGACCGGCGTGTGATCGGCGGCCGGCGCCCCGCCGGTCAGGCGGCGGGGTCCTCGGACGCGAGCCGCTCGAGCACCTCCGCCACATCGGCCTGCGCGATCCGCTCGAAGGCGACCACCTCCCCGTCGCGGCGTCGCAGCGCGGCGTCGCGGCGTCGCAGCGCGGCGACGAGCGGCGCCGCCCACCGGTTCTCGTAGACGATGAGCAGGGCGCCGCCGCCGTGCTGGATCGTGTCGGCGGCCGCGCGCAGGTCGGCGTCACGCAGGAGGCCGGTCGTCGTGCCGGCGAAGGCGACGAGGTCCGGGAACTCGTCGCCGTCCACGTCCTCGGCGAGGAGCGTCCTCAGCGTTCCGCCCGCGCGCTTCTCGATGCCGACGACGTCGAGGACGCGGATGACGCCGCGGTCGACGAGGTCGAGGAGGATCGGGACCGCGTCGTCCTCCCTCGGGCCGCCGGGCGGGTAGCCGACGACGGCGACCCCCACCGGCCCGACCGGCTGCCCGCCGGTCCTCATGGTCGCCGTCTCTGCGCCGGGAGACTCGATCGCACCACTGGACTGTCCCTGTCGCGCTCCGGGGCGGCAAACCTGCCCGCCCGCGGGCGATGGGGAAGTGCGCATCACCGTCCTGGTGGTGCGTGCGGCGGCGCGCGGGCGCCTTGGCGCCGTCGCCGCGAGGCCTATCGTCGCCAGGGTGGAGCGGACGGTGCACCTGGTCACGGACGGGCGCGCGGGACGGCGCGCGATCGAGCATCGGCTGCGGTCGCTGGCCGCGGTCCTGCCCGGCGCGGTCGTGGACGTGCACCTCGTCGAGCCGTGCGACACGCTCGCGGCCGGCTTCTGCGTGGCCGAGCTGGCGCTCGCCGCCGAGCCCGAAGGCCGCATGGTCCTCCACGACGTGGCCGCGGCGGACACCGACCCGGGGCCCTGGCCGGAGCACGCCGGACGCGTGCTGTGCGTGGCGCGCACGGCGGGCGGCGCCCGGGTGCTCGGCCCCAACGTGGGCTGGTGCTGGTCGTTCGCGTCACGGGCGCTGGACTCGTGCCTGTACCGCGTCGACGCGCCGGCCGATGCGGTGCAGCCGTTCGACGGCCTCGTCACCGCCGCCGCCCACGTGTCCGGTGGTCATCCGCACGCCCTGGCCGGCGTCATCCCTCGCGCCGCCGTGCCGTCGCTGCCCCGGCGCGCGCGCGGGCCCGTGGACCGGGCCGGGCGGATCGACGTGTCGGTCATGCGCCTGAGGTGACGGAGGGCGGCGGCGGGAGGGCGGGCTCCAGCCACTCGCGCACCGCCCGCTCCGGCTGCGCGCCCACCCGGCGATCGACTTCCTTGCCGTGCCGATGCAGGACGAGCAGCGGGATGCTCAGCGCCTGGTAGCGCGCGGCGATCGGCTGGCCGGCGTCGACGTCGACCTTCACGACCTTGATCCGTCCCGGGTGGTCGCGGGCGAAGCGCTCGACCACGGGGGTGACCATGCGGCAGGGCGCGCACCAGGCCGCCCAGAAGTCGACGAGCACGGGGACGGTGGCGACCACCTCCTCGTCGAAGTCCTCGGTCCCCGCGTCGACGATCCACGGGAGCGGGTGGTGGCACGCCGCGCATCGAGGGATGCCCTCCCGCTGCGACCGGATGCGGTTCCTGCGCCCGCAGGCGACGCAGCTGACGATGTTCGCCGCCATGCACGTCTCCGTTCCTCGGGACGGTCGCCTCGATAGGCCGAGCGCGCGGGCCGTCAATGCCGCCCCGCCGCACCGGTCGGCGGCCGGGCGGGCTTGCCCCGCGACCGACGCGGTCTATTCCTGAAGGCGTAGCTCTCCTCCCACGAGCCGCGATCCGCGGCTCGCTCCCCGAACGGGACGGCATCCGGGGCCGATCGAGGCCCCGGGCGCCGTCCCGGTGGGCGCCCACCCGACGACGACATGGACCGACGCGCATGCGACGACAACAGGCGCCTGCGGTGGTGACGCCGCCGCACGACGTGACGATCGTCCCGCTCGCCCTGCCGTTCTTCATCTCGGCGGGTCCGATCAGCGGGACCGCCATCGCGCTGACGCGCAGCGGAGCGGGCCTCTACTACCTCGTCGACAACGCCACGGCCATGGGGCCGCCGGTGTGGGTCCACGAGGGCGAGGTGGACACGTGCATGTTCGAGCCGATGTTCGTCCGATGCGAGTGAAGCGCGCACCCGGCCGATACTCCGAGGAGTGGCTCCTGCGCCGCTACCACCGCGACGGGGACCTGCTCGCGCGCGAGCGCCTGGTGCAGTCGATGCTGCCGCTCGTCCGGCGCATCGTCGTGGGCTACGGCCGGCCCCGGTTCAGCCAGGACCTCGTGCAGGCCGCGCTGTTCGGCCTGACGAAGGCGATCGACGCGTGGGACGAGTCGCGTGGCGTCGCGCTGCGCAACTACGCCATCCCCACCATGCACGGCGAGATCCGCCGCTGGCTGCGCGATCACTCCTGGGCGGTGCACATCCCGCGACCGCTGCAGGAGCGGGTCCTCGCCGTCAGCCGGACCGTCGAGTCACTGCAGAGCAGCACGGGACGCCCGCCCACCGCCGGCGAGGTCGGGGCCGAGCTGGGGATCGACGAGGACGGCGTGCTCGAGGCGATGGAGGCCGGACGCGCCTACGCCGCGACGGCGCTCGACATGCCGCTCGGCGAGCCCGACGGGTGCTCGCTGCTCGACGTCCTCGGACAGGACGACCAGCGGCTCGAGCGCGTCGAGGACATCGTGTCGCTCAGGAGCCTGCGGAACGTGCTGGACGATCGCGCCCGGCGCATGCTGCACCTCCGCTTCGTCCACGGTCTCAGCCAGTCGCAGATCGCCGCGCGCATGGGGTGCTCCCAGATGCAGGTGTCCCGCCAGCTGCGCAGCACGCTGGAGCGGCTGCGGGCCGCCGCCCATGGCCCCCCGGTCACCGAGCAGGCCGGCTCCTGACGCGACGTGAGCGCCCGGTCGTCGCCGGCGCGCGCGCCCCCGGTGGGATCAGCGCGGGAGCGCCTGGCGTCGGCGCGAGTCCAGCAGCGACTGGCGGCGCACGAGCTGCTCGTCGGCGCGGATGACGTGCATGACCGCGTTGATGAGCGCGAGGTGGGTCAGGCCCTGCGGGAAGTTGCCCAGATGGCGCCCTGACCGGATGTCGATCTCCTCTCCGTAGAGCAGCAGGGGAGAGGCATGGCCGAGCACCCGCTCGCACAGGGCGCGGGCACGGGCGGTCTGCCCGATCTCGGCCAGGGCGCTGACCAGCCAGAACGAGCAGGTCGTGAACGCGCCCTCGACGCCGACCAGCCCGTCGTCGGTCTCGTCGGTCCGGTAGCGCAGGACGAGCCCCTCGACGGTGAGCTCCTCGGCGACCGCCTCGACGGTGGCGATCATGCGATCGTCGTCGGGCGGCAGGAAGCCCAGCAGCACGGCCAGCAGGCACGAGGCGTCCAGCGCGGTGGTCTCGTAGTGCTGGACGAGGACGCCGCGCGCGTCGACGCCGTTGCGGCACACGTCGGCGTGGATCTCGTCGGCGGCGTCGCGCCAGCGGGCGGCGTGCTCCTCGTCCTCGCGCAGCAGCGCCAGCCGCGCCCCGCGGTCGCACGCGACCCAGCACATGACCTTGGAGCTGAGGAAGTGCCGCGGCTCGCCGCGCACCTCCCAGATGCCGTGATCGGGCTCGCGCCAGTGGGCGATCGCCTCCTCGACCTGGCGGCGCAGGATCGCCCAGCTCGACTCGGCCAGGCCGTCGCGCGACTCGGTGTGCAGCCAGATCGAGTCCAGCAGCGCGCCCCAGACGTCGTGCTGGGCCTGGCGGTAGGCGTCGTTGCCGATGCGGACCGGGCGCGCGCCGGCGTACCCGCTCAGGTGCTCGAGCTCCTGCTCCGGCAGCTCGCTCTCGCCGCCGACGCCGTACATGATCTGGAGGTGGTCGGTCTCGGCCTTGGCGACGTCGCGCACGAAGTAGAAGAAGTCGTCGGCCTCCTCCTCGAACCCGAGCGTGTAGAGACCCCACAGCGCGAACGTGGAGTCGCGGATCCACGAGTAGCGGTAGTCCCAGTTGCGCACGCCGCCGGGCGTCTCGGGCAGCGACGTCGTCGGCGCGGCGACGAGCGCGCCCGTCGGCGCGTACGTGAGGCCCTTGAGGGTCAGCGCGCTGCGTTGGAGGTAGGTGCGCCAGGGATGGTCGGGGAACGACCCGTGCGACAGCCACTCGTGCCAGAAGTCCATCGTGGCCTCCAGGCGCTCCTCGGCCTCGTCGAGCGTGGTCGGCGCGGGGTGATCGGACCAGGCCAGCGCGAAGAACGCGGCGTCGCCGTCGTGCAGCGTCGTGCGGGCCAGCGCCCGCCCACCCTCGAAGCCCAGGTTGAGGTCGGTCTGCAGACGCAGGACGAGGGGGCTGCCGTCGGTCACGCCGGTCGCCGATCGGTAGCCGGGGCCGTCGTAGCGCCACGACACCGCGGCGCGCGCGTAGTCGGGCTTGGGCTCGCACTCCATGCGGACGTCCACCCGCCCGTTGATGCAGCGGACCGTGCGCAGCAGGACGTGGTCGGCGTCGTGGTCGGTCGGCGCGCGCCGGTGGGTGAGGGAACGCTCGTCGTGGTGGTGCCAGCGGCCGACGAGCAGCGCGTCGCGGACGACCATCCAGCCGGTGGCGGTGCCCCAGGTGGTCTCGAGGATCATCGTGCCGGGCAGATAGCGCCGGCCCGTGGGCACGCTGACGTCCGAGGGGGCGAGCCTGAAGGCGCCCGCGTCGCGGTCGAGGATCGTGCCGAACACCGAGGGCGAGTCGACGCGCGGCAGGCACATCCACTCGATGCCGCCGCCCGGCGCGACGAGGGCACACGCCTCGCAGTCCGACAGCAGCGCATACGAGGCGATCGGCGGGAAGGCGTTCGCGCCCTGGGGCACCTCCCCGGCGATGGAGCGCATGGCCATCTCAGATCAGTCGCCAGGCGTGACCAGGCGCCAGCAGCGCGTCGGTCGACGGTGGCCCCTGGCTGCCGGCCGGGTACGGGACGGGCGGCTCGTCGCTCGACTCCCAGGCGGTGAGCAGCGGCTCGACGACCCGCCACTGCTGCTCGACCTCATCGCGGCGCGTGAACAGGGTGTGGTCGCCGTGCAGCGCGTCGAGGATCAGGCGCTCGTAGGGCTCGGGAGGCGGCTCGCCGTAGGTCAGCTCGTGGAGCATCTCGAGCTTGACCGAGCGCAGCCGCATCAGCGCCCCCGGGATCTTGGCGGCGAGGACGAGGGCGACGCCCTCGGTTGGGTCGATCGTGAGCACGAGCTGGTTGGGCCGCACCCCGACCGAGCCCTCCCGCGCGAACGCCATGTGCGGCACGTCCTGCAGCGTCACCGCGATCTCGGTGACCGTTCGCGCCAGGCGCTTGCCGGTGCGCAGGTAGAACGGGACCCGGGCCCAGCGCCAGTTGTCCACCGTCAGCCGCAGGGCGGCGTAGGTCTCGGTCCGCGAATCGGCGGCCACGCCGGGCTCCTCGCGGTAGCCGGGAACCGCGCGCCCGCCGACCCTGCCGCTGGTGTACTGGCCGCGCACGGCCGACGCCGGCGACGGCGCGGGGATCGCCGAGAGCACCTTGACCTTCTCGTTGCAGAGCTGGCGGGAGGTGAAGTCGACGGGCGGCTCCATCGCGACGAGGCAGAGCAGCTGCAGCAGGTGGTTCTGCACGACGTCGCGCACCGCGCCCACGCGGTCGTAGTAGCCGCCACGGCCCTCGATGCCGAGGTCCTCGGCCGCGGTGATCTCGACGTGGTCGACGCAGTGGCGGTTCCAGGTCGGCTCGAAGAGCGTGTTGGCGAAGCGCAGCGCCAGGAGGTTCTGGACCGTCTGGGTGCCGAGGAAGTGGTCGATGCGAAAGAGCTGGTCCTCCGAGAGGACGGCCGACAGCGCGCGGTTGAGGCGGCGGGCGTCGGCCAGCGAGGTGCCGAACGGCTTCTCGACGAGCACGCGCACGGAGGCGCCCTCGCGTCGCGCCAGGCCGTGCCGGCCGAGCTGCTCGACCACCACGGAGAAGAGCTGCGGAGGCACGGCGAGGTGATGGCAGTGGTCGAGCGCCAGGCCGGCGTCGCGGTCCAGGGCCGTCAGCGTGCCGGCCAGCCGCTCGTAGGTCGCGCCGTCCTCCAGCGCTCCCTGGACGTAGCGGGCGCCGGCGAGCAGCTCGGTCAGCGCCCGCTCGTCCGGCGGGCGGCGCCCGAAGCGGCGCACCGCTCCGGCGGCGATCGCGCGGAACTCGTCCTGGGACAGGTCGTCGTGGGCGACGCCCACCAGCGCGAACGGCTCCGGCAGCGCCCGGTCGCGGACGAGGTTGTGCAGCGCCGGGAGGAGCCGCCGCCCCGCCAGATCGCCGGTGGCCCCGAACACGATCAGCGCCGCCGGCCGCAGCGCCGAGACGGGCGATCCGTCGGGCCGCAGCTCGGGGGCGGTGCCGACGGGCCGCTGCGCTGCCCGCCGACGACGGCCGACGCCGGCTCGAGCAGGCGCGGCTCGGCCCGAAGCGTCGCCGCGTCGGCCGCGCATCAGCTCCATCGCCCAGCCGAGCGCGTCGCGCTCGCGCGGCGACCCGCGCAGCGCGGCGCGCGCGGCCTCGACGTCGCGAGCCGTGGCGACCGTCACCTGGGCTCCTGCTCGGCGGAGATGGACGCCGAGGCGGGCAACCTACGACTTGATGGCCACGCGCCGCGCTCGCGCCTGCTCGGGCTTGGGGATGCGCACGGTCAGGACGCCGTTGTCGAGCCGTGCGTCGATGTTCTCGGCGTCGACGGGCCCGGGCAGCGTGACGCGGTAGTCGAACTCCCCGACGCGGCGCGTCCGCCGGCGCAGGACGCCCTCGTGCTCCCGGTCCTTCACCTCGCCGGAGATCTCGAGCTCGTTGTCGCGCACCTCGACGTTGACGTCGTCGCGCTTGACGCCGGGCAGGTCGGCCTCGACGATCCACATGTCGTCGGTCTCCTCGATGTCGACGGGCGGCGCCCACGCGACCTGCGTGCCGTCGCTGCCGAAGACGTCCTCGAAGAGCCGGGCCGTCGCCTGCTGGAGCTCCTCGAGCTCGCGCAACGGCTCCCATCGCGTCATCGCTCGGGACGGCGTGTCGCGGCGTCGCATCAGAACGGCCATTGGCGCTCCTTTCGCGCAGTGTGCAGTGCCCTTGCGGAAGTACGTCGGTCCGCCCGGCGATCAAGGGCCGGCGACGGGATCGCGTCACGGTCTCGGCTGGACGGATCCCCGCGGCGTCCTAGTGGGGGACAGGTGCGGCACGCTCCCGAGGAGATCCTCCCCGGCGTCCATCACTGGACGGCGCTCCATCCCGAGCTCAAGGAGCCGGTGAGCTCCCACTACGTCGAGCCGGCGGGGGCGCTCATCGACCCGATGGTCCCCGAGACCGGGCTGGGGTGGTTCGAGACGCGGGAGGTGCAGCCGCAGCAGGTCATCCTGACCAGCCACCGCCACTGGCGCGAGACCGACCGGTACGTCGCCGCGTTCGGCTGCGTCGTGCGCTGCCCTCTCGAGGCGCTGCGGCTGCTCCCGGCCGGCCGGACCGGCCGGCCTTTCAACGACGCCGACGAGGTGGCCCCGGGCGTGACCGCGATCGAGATCGGCAAGATCAGGCCCGACGAGACGGCCCTGCACGTGGCGCTGGGAGAGGGCGCGATCGTGTTCGGCGACGCGCTGCTGCGCCCGGCCGGCGGCCCGCTCGCGTTCCCGCCCGGATCCGAGCTCGGCGCGCACCCGGACCGCGTGCGCGACGGCCTGCGGGACGCGTTCCGCGGCCTGCTGCTGCGCGACTTCGACGCGCTGCTGTTCGCGCACGGAGAGCCGCTGCTCAACGGCGGACATGCCGCCCTGCGTCGCTTCGTCGAGCTGCCGGTCGGCAAGCCCGGGTACGGCGACACGGAGTGAGCGACCGAGCGCATGGGGACGAGACGCTGCTGGCTGGTGGACATGGACGGCGTGCTCGTCCACGAGGACACGCCGATGCCGGGCGCCGATCGCTTCGTCGCCGCGCTGCGCGAGCGTGAGACCCCGTTCATGGTCCTGACCAACAACTCCCTCTACACGCCGCGCGACCTGTCGGCTCGCCTGCGGCGCGTCGGCCTCGACATCCCGGGGCAGGCCATCTGGACGTCGGCGCTGGCGACGGCCCGCTTCCTCGAGGACCAGCGCCCCGGCGGCCTCGCCTTCGTCATCGGCGAGGCCGGTCTCACGACCGCGCTGCACGAGGCCGGCTACACGCTCACGGATCGCGACCCCGACTACGTGGTCCTGGGGGAGACGCGCAGCTACAGCTTCCAGCGCCTCACGCGCGCGATCCGGCTCGTCATGGGCGGCGCGCGATTCATCGCCACCAACCCGGACACGATCGGGCCGGCGCCCGGCGGGCCGCTGCCCGCGACCGGGTCGCTCGCCGCGCTGATCAGCCGGGCCAGCGGGGTCGAGCCGTACTTCGTCGGCAAGCCGAACCCGCTGATGATGCGCTCGGCGCTCAACGCGCTCGACGCGCACTCCGGGAACGCGACGATCGTCGGCGACCGGATGGACACCGACGTCATCGCCGGCATCGAGTCCGGGCTCGAGACGATCCTCGTCCTGAGCGGCGTCACCACCCGCGAGATGGCCGAGCGATTCCCGTATCGCGCCTCGAGGGTGGTCGACTCCGTCGTGGACCTCGTCGCCGAGGGCGCGGCGGAGGGGGGATGACGCGGATCGGACGACGCTGCGCGCGCCCAGGGCGCGCGGCCGCGCGTCGTGGAGGGCTCGGCCGCGCCTAGCCCTTGGGCAGCGCCGGCGGGCGCTCGACGTGCACGATGGTCTGGTGCCCCTCTCCGTCCTCGACGTTGATCGTCAGCTCCTCGGACGGGGTCTCGCCGGTGGCGATCTGGATCCGGCGGGGGCGGTCGACGACCCGCTCGAGGTCCTCCTTGGTCTCGTCGCCCGGGGAGTCGAGGCCGATGACGAGGACGTCGTCGCGGTCGTCGTAGGTGATCCCGGTCAGGAGGAGGCGCTCGGCCTCGGTCTGCGACCCCAGGTCGCGGCCGATGACCTCGACGGTCGCCTCGACGGTCCCGAGCGTCCGGCTCAGCTCGTCGAAGTACTCGCGCCACGTCTCGCGCGGGAGCTCTCGTGTGGTGGTGGCCATGAGCCCAAGGGTAGGCTCGTGTCAGGGCGATGCAAGTCCGCCTCGATGAGGCGGGCGACGTCGGTCAGCGAGAGCAGGCCGGCGAGCCGGTCGTCCCGGCACACCAGCAGGCGCTGCAGCGGCGCCGTCGTCAGCCTGGCCAGCGCGTCGGCGAGTGGCGTGTCGGGGTCGATGCAGGCCTCGTCGGCGGGGACCATGATCGCGCGCACCGGGGTCGTGGACCAGGTGTCGCGAGGCAGGGCGAGCGCCTGGCGGAAGCTCACGATCCCGGCGACGCGATCGCCGTCGAGGACGGGGAAGGCCGTGTACCGCGTCGGCAGGAAGATGTCGTCCATGAACTCCTGCACGGTCGTGTCGGCGTCGACCGTGACCGGTGCGCGGACCATCGGGTCGGCGGCGGTCAGCCCCGCGAGGGAGACGCGCGCCTCGGCGGTCTGCAGCTCGGCCTCGGCGGCGGTGAGCAGGAACCAGCCGAGGAACGCGAGCCAGAGGCCGGAGAAGGCGCCGACGAAGATGACGAGCAGGAGCCCCAGCCCGATCATGGCCTGCGCGAACCCGCGCCCGAGCTTGCCCGCCGTGCGGGTCGCCGAGAGGTAGTCCCGTCGCCGGGCCCAGAGGATGGCGCGCAACACGCGGCCGCCGTCGAGCGGCAGCGCGGGCATCAGATTGAAGACGAGCAGGTAGAGGTTGATCTGCCCGACCCAGAACAGGACCCCGTCCGCCGCGGCGGGCAGCGGTCCTGCGAGCGCGGCGAGCAGGCAGACGACGCCGATCGCCAGCGACACGGCGGGGCCGGCGAGCGCCATGCGCAGCTCGGCGCCGGCGGACGGAGGCTCCTGCCTGAGCTGGGCGACGCCGCCGAACACCCACAGCGTGATGCCCCCGATCGCGATGCCGTCGCGTCGTGCCTGGACGGCGTGCCCCAGCTCGTGCAGGACGATCGAAGCGAAGAACAGCACCGCGGCGGCCACAGCCATGGCGAGGTAGGTGCCGTCGGTCAGGCCGGGGTTCGTGTGGGGGAAGACGCCGGCGGCGAGCGACCAGACGACCAGCGCCACGACGAGCAGCCAGCTCCAGTGCGCGCCGATCTCGATTCCGGCGATGCGGCCGAGGCGGAAGGCAGCGGTCATGGGCATGGATGGACCATAGGCCGGAGCCGTCGCGGTGGAAAGTCGTGACGCGAGACCGCCCGCGGAGCGGGAGGCGCGCCCCGCGGGCGGTTCCGTGCGCTCACCGGAGGGTCGGGCGATGGCGCACGGCGCGTCAGCTGCGCCGCATGGCGTCGACGCTGACGTTGCGGGGCGCGCCGTAGAGGCGCTTGCGCACGCGGTCCTCGACCTCGATTGCGTCGAACGGCGTCGTTCGTCGCTTGGCCGGCCGGCGTGCGAGCACCTCGTCGCAGTTCGCGCAGCGGTCGACGTTCGACCAGCGTGCGGCGCTGTAGGTGCGGACGCCGCAGCGCGGGCAGTTCACGTAGGGCATGTGGGGCCGCCTGTCGTCGTCACCGTTCTTGAGACGTAGGGCGCCTCGGCGTGGCGTCAAGGTGAGATGGCCGTGGCCGGTGCGTCGGCGTCCGGGTCGGCGTAGGGGTCGGAGACCGGGCGATCGAGGACGAACAGCTCGAAGATGAGGTCGGGGGCGATGTGGCACCCGGTCAGGAACGCCTCGACCTTGCGCGAGGTCAGGGCCTCGATCGCGCCGACGAGCTCGTCGTGGAGCACGTGCTGGTAGCGCTGGCGCATGGCGAGCACCGCGTCGCGCTCGCCGCCGGCGACGAGGCTCTGCTCGGGTTGCGTGAGGCGGTCCTCGAGCACGACGGCGATGTAGTTGTGGCGGAAGAACGCCTGGGCGCGCATCGGTCCGCGGCCGAGCACGCGCTTGTGGCCGCGGACCACGGCGTTGGCGATCTCCTGACTGAGCCGTCCGTCGGCTGCCCTCGCTGCTGGTGTGGTCATCACGATCACGCGCCCATCCCGTCCATGACCGGCGAGCCGATCGTCTTCGCATCACGGCGACGGGACTGCATTGACATGGGTCGAACTCGCACGGTGGATGAACCTCCGGGTCGACGCGGCGGTCGCCTCGCGGCGACACGCCAGAGCCCGGCCGACACGTCGCACTTCAGGGCACGAGACGATGTGCCACGATTCGCGGACAGGCGCCCCTCTCCTGCCGGACACGGCACGCGGGAGGGGCGCTTCCTCGGTCCCCGCGGCGGAGCGCGCGCGTCGAGACATCGGTCGTCACGAGCCATGCCCGCGCGAGCCGCAGGCCGGCGAGTCGGGATGCGCGGACGCGCGGGCCGAGGGCTCGGATGCGGGCAGCAGCCGAGCGCCGGGCCCGCTCGACGACGGACCGGGTCGGCCGGTGCGGGACGACGAGGACGTGGCTCCGGAGCGCGATCGGGAGTCTCGTCGACCTCGATCCACAGGAACGTGACGCGCAGCTCGGCGCCGGGAGGTGGCGAGGTGGCCATCGCAGCTGGTCTGTAGGGCGCGGACGCGCGCTGTCAAGCGGTCGGCAGCACCCCGCGGATGACATCGCCGTAGTCAATCAGGGCGTGGGCGTTGAGGAAGCGGTCGCCGACGCGCTCTCGCGCGCGGGCGCCCATCCGCCGGGCGCGCCGCTCGTCGTTCAGCAGCGCCGTCACGGCGGCGCCGTACGCCGCCAGATCGCGCCGATCGCCGAGGAGCACGCCGCTCTCGCCGTCGACGATCTGCTCCTGGATCCCGCCGATGCGCGACGCGACCACCGGCCGCGCCTTCCACATCGCCTCCGCCACGGTGAGGCCGAAGCCCTCCGCGAGGCTTTTCTGGACGACGACGCGCGCATGGCGCTGCAGCGCGTTGACCATCGTCGCATTCTCGTCGAGGTCCTCCATCGGCAGCAGGGCGTAGTGGATGCGGCGGCGCGCGGCCTCGGGCAGCGTCTCGCGGAGCTCGATCGCCTCGCGCAGCACCCCGGCGCCCTCGGGGTCGTCGGCGACCGACGCGACGTCCGGCGCGGCGTAGACCAGATGCGCCCCCGTGTCGGCCGGCACGTGCTCGGCGAACCCGCGGACGACGCCGATAGGGTCCTTCAGCGCGTCCCACCGCGACACCTGCAGCACGATGGGCGTGTCCGGCGCCAGCGGGGCGTCCTCGACGAGGCGCGCCCGGCGCTCGACGCGGCCCGCGGTCCCGTCCTGGCGCTCGAACGTGACCGGCGCGCGCGCGCCGGCGTCGGGCACCAGCGCGGTGGCGGCGAGGATCGCGCGCACGGTGTCGCCGTCGATGTCGACGTTCTTGGGCGAGAACGCGTCGATCGTCGGGTGGATCACGGTCAGGCGATCGCGGTCGAGGCCCTCCCATGCGAACGACTCGCGGGAGAACACGCAGACGTCGGCGTCGAGCACGTACGGCCGCAGGAACGCCCAGGCCTCGCGGGCGCGATCGTTGGGCGTGTCGACGCCCACGTGGCAGCGCCAGATCACCGCCGCGCCGCGCGCCTTCAGGGCGCCGATCAGACCGGCGGGCTGCGGGTCGTGGACGATCACCACGTCGCCGGGCCGCACCTCGGTGAGGGGCTCGGCGAGGTTCGCGGCGAGCACCGACTCGTAGACGTGGCGGGCGGCGTCGTCGAGCGCGCCGGCGTCGCCCCCGGCGCCGTGCAGGCGGTTGTGGATGCGCTTGGTGACGGCGAAGAACTCGGGCGTCCCGTCGATGACGACCCAGCGGGCGTCGACGCCGACGCCGCGCGCGTAGCCGACGAGCGGGCGCAGCAGCTCCACGACGCCCCCGCCCTTCGCGGTCGAGTTCACGTTCCAGACGACGCGCCCCTCGAGCAGTCGCCGGCCCTCGTCGATCGCGCACTCGAACCGTGCCATCTGCTCCGGGGTGAGGATCGCGCGGAAGCGCTCGGTGCTTCTGGGCGGGACGTCGACCAGGCGCGGCGAGAAGCTCACGCCCGCGCGCTCCTCAGCGCGGCGGCGCGATAGGCCTGCTCGTACCCGGCGGCGATGCGGTCCGGCGCGAATCGCTCCGCCGACCGGCGGATCTGCAACGGGTCCAGCCGGCCGGCGTCGGGCACCCTGGCCGCCATCTCGTCCTCGTCGGCGACGAGGAAGCCCGAGACGCCGTCTTCGACGACCTCGACCGCGGCGCCCTCCGGGAAGGCCAGCACCGGCGTCCCGCCGGCCATCGCCTCGACCATGACCATCCCGAACGGCTCGGGCCAGCGGATCGGCATCAGGAACGCGTAGGCGTCGGCGAACAGCCGCTGCTTGCGCACCCCGCCCACCTCGCCGACGTAGACGATCTGCTCGCCGTCGATGTGCGGCTGGATCTCCTCGGCGAAGAACCGCTCGTGGCGCGGCTGCACGACGCCGGCGAGGATCAGTCGCCGCCCGACGGCCTTTGCGACGCGGATGGCGCGCTGCGGGCCCTTCTCGGCCACGAACCGCCCCACCCACAGGAGGTAGTCGTCCTTCGCCCAGCCGACGGGCCAGTCGTCGATGTCGATCGGGTTGTAGACGACGTCGTCGACGATCTCGGGGGTCGGCGCCATGGCGGCCTGCGCCCGGCTGATGCAGACCACGGACGCGTTGTGGCCGTGGACCGCGTAGTAGGGCTTGGTCTCGTGGTCGAACGGGCCGTGCACGGTGTGCACGAGCGGGATGTCGATGCGGTCCGCCATCGCCAGCGGCGTATAGCCGCAGTGGTCGTGCACGACGTCGAACGGGCTGCCGTTCCGGGCGGCCGTCTCGATGGCGTGGAACGCGCGGCTGACGTGGTCCGCTTCGAACAGCGCCCGCTCGATGCTCTCGGGATGGGGCTCGTCGAGCAGTGGATGGACCGTGGCCCGCGACCTCGAGCCGGGGGCGCAGAACAGCTCGACGTCGTGGTTCAGGTCGACCAGCGCGTCGCACAGCAGCGCGACGACGAACTCGATGCCGCCGTACCCGGGTGGCGGGACGGGGATCCACGGCGGCGCCAGTATCGCGATGCGCAGCCGCGGCTCGCTCGACGGCTCCACGAGGCTGCGGCCGGGGGCCGAGCTTGGTCGCGTGTACTGGACACGGTTGTCGCCGCGGCGGTCGTCGTCCACCGTGCCCCTGGTAGGCACCGGGGCGCGCGCGTCAAGGGTGGGCGATCGGACGGCATGCCTCGAGCGCCGCGGCCAGCGTCGCCGCATCGTGCGGGCCGACGTGGCGACGGCCGCACACGAAGAACGTCGGCGTGCCGCGCGCGCCGCTCGCCTCGGCGCTCACGACGTCCTCCAGCACGCGGTCGGCGTGGATCCCGAGCTCGAGCTCGCGCGCGAACCGCTCGACGTCGAGGTCGAGCGCGCCGGCGTAGCCGAGCAGGTCCTCGAACTCGAGCTCGTCCCGGTGGCGGTAGAGCAGGTCGTGGTAGTCCCAGAACCGGCCCTGTGCCGCCGCCGCCTCCGCCGCCTCGGCGGCGAGCCCGGCGCGCGTGTGGACGTCGGTCAGCGGGAGGTGGCGGAACACGTAGCGCAGCTCGTCGCCGAACCGCCGCCGCAGATCGTCGATGACGCCGGTGGCGTGCCCGCAGAACGGGCATTCGAAGTCGGCGAACTCGAGCAGCGTCAGCGGCGCGTCGACCGGGCCGCGGATGTGGTCGCGCGCGGGGTCGACCGGCGGGTCGAGCACGTCGGGCAGCCGCGGCGGTCCCGCGGCCCGGAAGACCAGCCATCCGGCGAGCAAGGCCGCGACGGCGGCGAACAGCACGCCGACCTTCGCCTCCTCTCGCAGGTGCGGCGAGTCGATCCCGAGCTCGACGATCAGCAGCGAGACCGTGAAGCCGATGCCCGAGAGCGCGCCGCCGCCGAGCACGTGCGCGCGCGTGACGCCACGTGGCAGGCGACCGACGCCCAGTCGCACCGCGGCGAGCGTCACGATCGTGATGCCGAGCGGCTTGCCGATCACCAGGCCCACGACGACGGCCCACGTCAGCGGCGACGAGACGGCCGCCGTGAGCACGTCGCCGTGCAGGTCGACGCCGCCGTTGGCGAGCGCGAACAGGGGCACGACGCCGTAGCTGACCCATGGGTGGAGCGCCGTCTGGATGCGCTCGCCCGGCGACACCGCCTGGATCACGCCGCGCTGCGCCGAGCGGGCGAGCGAAGCCACCGGCGACTGGCTGAACGCGGTGACGAGCGCGGCCACTCGCTGGACGGCCTCGCGATCGGGTGGGTAGGCCGAGATCGCGAGGCCCATCGCCATGCCGCCGATCGCGGGATGGACGCCCGACTCGATCATCGCCAGCCAGAGACCGACGGCGGCGAACGCGTACGGCCCGGCACGCCAGACCCGCCGCCGGCCGAGCGCGACGACCGCGAGGACGCACACTGCGGCGAGGCCGAGCGCGAGCATGTCGACCGCCTGCGAGTAGAACACGGCGATCACGGTCACCGCGACCACGTCGTCGACGATCGTCAACGTGAGCAGGAACACCCGCAACGGCGTGGACTGGGTGGCGCCGACGAGGCCGAGGGCGCCGAGCAGGAAGGCCGTGTCGGTGGCGATCACGATCCCCCATGCGGCCGGCGCGTCATCGCCGCCGCCGACGACGAAGTAGAGGGCAGCCGGCACGACGATGCCGCCCAGGCCGGCGAGCACGGGCACCGTGACCGTCTGGCGGCCCGCGAGCTCGCCCGTGGACAGCTCGCGCCGCACCTCGATCCCGATGACGAGGAAGAACAGGAACATCAGGCCGTCGTTGACCCAGTGGCGCAGGTCCATGGAGAGCACCGCGTCACCCGCGCTGATCGTCACGTCCGTGCTCCACAGCGAGGCGTAGGCGTCCCCCAGCGGCGAGTTGGCCCATGCGAGGGCGAGCACGACGGTGGCGAGGAGCAGGCCGGCGCTGCCGGTCTCGGCGGTGAGGTAGGCGCGTAGCTCCCGGCCGAGGTGGTGGTCCGAACCCGGCCGCCGCGGACGGCTCTGGCCGGCGCGATCGTCTTTCGGCGGGCTGGAGAGACGCACCGCGACAGCGTAGGGCGCGGCCGGCACGCGTCAAGGACGCGGTCGGCGGCGGAGACTCAGCGAGGCCGGCGCGACGGCGGGGCGTGGAGCTCGCCCGGCAGGGCGTCCCGCCACCACGGCGACCGGCTCAGGAACGCGGCGGCCTCGCGGCGCAGCGCAGCGGTCTCGTCGTCCGGCGACGGCTCGTCGTGATCCCTCGTCCATCGAGCGTCGCTCCACTCGAAGTACGCCCGAGCCGCGAGCGCGCGGGCGTGCACCCAGTCGTCCTCACCGGGGTCCGGGGTCGCGAAGAGATAGAAGTGCTCCCAGGGCCCGTCCGTCGGCGCCCCACGACAGCCCGGCCTGGGTCATGACGGACCGTCCGTCGGACTCGACCACGTCCGCCTCGTGCCAGTAGACGAGCGCGACGATCCGCCCGGACAGCACGAGTCCGAACGCGGACTCGCCGAGCTCAACCCATTCCAGCATGACGTGCTCAGCGTCGATCTCGGTCCATCCCTCTTGTTCCTCTCTGGTTCCGCGTCGCGATCCGAGGCGGCCGCACGGGCGGCACACACGAAGACGTCGTGTCCCCGCGCGATTCGGACTGCTGGTCTTGAGCGTACAGGACCCGTCGGAGTGTCGGCGCGCCCTCCTTGTGGCGGCCGCGCCGAGGCCTAGGAGCTGGGTCCGATGACAACCACCACCGAGATCCCGCGCGATACGTGGCGCTCGTACTTCGAGGAGCTGACGACCGTCCTGGGCACCGTCGAGGCGACGGTGGAGGTGATCGGCGACGACGGCGGCGAGCAGGTCACGCCCGAGCACCACGTCCTCACCGACATGGCCTACGACGACCAGGACGACGCGATCGTCATCGGCCTGGAGGCGCCGGGCCCGCAGGCGGAGCGCCGCGAGCTTCGCGTCGAGGAGCCGAACCGCGTGCTCGTCGTGACCGGCGAGCCCCCGCCGCTCGAGGTCACCTACGACATCGAGGACGGCGAGGACCAGGAGTGGCTCGTCCGCCTCGAGCGCCCGCCGGCGCTGCCCGGGGAGTGAGCGCGCGGCGAGCGGCGCGACGGCGGCGCGCCCGCGCTTGCCGGCCCGGGCCGGCGGCCTACGGAGACCGCTGATGCCGGACCACGTGATCGCAGAGCTCGAGCAGGAGTACGCGCGCCTGGCCGACGAGATCCCGGACTCGCCCACCCGGCAGGCGATCTCGGTGCTTCACGGGATGGTCATGGAGCTGTGGCGAGCCATGCAGCGCGAGCGCGGAGGCGACGGCGACGGGGCGGGGACGGACTCGCGCGCGCTGGCGGACCTTCGCGACCTGTTCCGCCTCGCGCCTCCGATGGACCAGCCGGCGATCACCTGAAGCCCCGGCTGCAGCCGGCAGCTCGACCTCTATCAGCTCGAGCTCGCGGACTCCGCGCCCGCGGGGCGGAGCTGCTCGCCATCTCCGTCGACAGCATCTACAGCCACGGCGCGTGGTCTACGCCACGGCGCTTGGGCGGCCGCGCGCGGCATCTCGTTTCCGCTGCTCGCCGACTTCCCCCCAAGGGCGAGGTCGCGCGGCGCGACTCGGTGTGGCGCGAGCAGGACCGGGCGCTGTACGTCGTCGACGCCGGCGGGGTGATCCGCTACAGCACGGTGGCGCCGCGCCTGGACTTCGTCCCCGATCTCGACGAGCTGCTCGAGGCCGTCGACCACGCACAGGCGATCCCGACGTGATCACCGTGGACGGACGCCCGGGCTGCGCGCACAGCCAGATGATCCGCCGCTGGCTGGATCGCCGGGGCGTGCCCTACCGGTACGTCGACGTCGAACGCAGTCCACGGTCTCGGTCGCGGCTGGCGTGGCTGACCGGAGGGCGCGTGCGCAGCCCGACGGTGGCGATCGGCGGGGAGATCCTCGTGCAGCCGACGTTCGAGGAGCTGGAATGGGCGCTGCGACGGTACGGCGTCGTCCGTCGCGCGTGACCGCCTCGTGACACCGCCGGGCCACCATCGTCATCCGCTGCGCGCTCCCGGGCGGTCCGGCTCGTTCTCGATGGCGTCGCGGAGCCGCGTCAGCGCGCGCTCCTCGATCTGTCGCACGCGCTCGGCGCTCACGCCCAGGCGGTCCGCGAGCTCGCGCAGCGTCAGCTCGGGGGAGTCGAGCCCGAAGCGTCCGTGGAGGATCGTGCGCTCGCGCTCGCTCAGCCGCTCCAGCAGGCGGAGCGCACGCGCGACCTCGAGCCGCTGCGGCACGCGCTCGAACGCGGCCTCCGCCTGCGGGTCGGCGAGGAGATCGCCGAACGCGCCGACGACGCCCTCGTCCCCCGCGATGGGCTCCTCGAGCGCGCGCGCGCTGCGCTCCGCCGCGACGAGGCGCTCGACCTGCCGGCGCGGGAGATACGTGTGGTCGGCGAGCTCTTGCAGCGACGGCTCCCTGCCGCGTGTCCGCAGGAACGCGCGGCGAGCGTCCTTGACCCGCGCGAGCTGGCGCGCCGCGCGGTCGGACAGGACGACCGGCCGGGTGAGCTCGGCGACGAGCTGCTGCATCGCCTGGCGAACCCACCAGGACGCGTAGGCCCAGAAGGGCGTGCCCTGCTCGGGGTCGTAGCGCTTGAGGGCGCGCAGGAGACCGACCACGCCCTCCTGCATGAGCTCGTTCCGCTCCACGGCGGCGGAGCCGCGATAGATGCGGGCCACGCCACCGATGAGCGGCATGAACGCTTCGATCAGCCGATCGCGCGACGCGCGATCCCCGTCCTTGGCGGCCTGGACCAGCTCGCGGTCGCTCTCCAGCGAGAGGCGGGCGGCCCAACGGCTTTCGCAGATGGCTTCCACGGCTATGCGGCCTTGACGTCGATGCGGTGCGGGCGCGCGTGCTCGGGCTTCGGGACCCTCACGGTGAGGACGCCGTCGCGAAGCCCGGCGTCGACGTGCTCGGTGTCGGCCTCTCCCGGCAGCGAGATGCGGCACTCGAACGCGCCGGTCCTTCGGCTCCGCCGGCGCAGGACGCCCTCGCGCCGGCGCTCCTTGATCTCGCCGGAGATCGCGAGCTCGGTTCCGCGGACGTCGACGTCGACGTCCTCCGCCGTGACGCCCGGCAGGTCCGCTTCGACGATCCAGGCGTCCTCGGTCTCCTCGATGTCGACGCGGGGGGTGAACGGGGCGCTGCCGTCGCCGTCAGCCCGGTGCACGATCTGGGCGAGCCGATCTCGAAGGTCTTCGAGCTCCCGGCGCGGATCCCAGCGCCGCACCGGCTGGGGGGCGGCGTCACGCCGTCGTACGGGGAGGGCCATGGGGGCTCCTTTCGGTTCGCCAGCGGGCGTGACCCCGGGGACCTCATCGAGCCGTAGGCGTGAGCGAGCCTCCGACGCCGACCTGCCTCCTGGGGCCGGACTTCGCGTTTCGGCGGTCCTGGCTCGGCCCGTGTCACGAGCCGAGACGCGTACCCGTCGGAGAGAGGGCGGCCCGGTCACTCAGCCACGGCAGGCGACCGAACACCCGTGTGACAGGCTTATCTCGCTCCGGCGTCCGATGTCAAGCGGCGCGCGCCGAACGTTCGCAAAACGCGGGAAAAACGTCGCGAGCGAGCGGCGATCCGACGCCCGGGAGGCGCCGGGCGCCGGCGCGGGCGGCCGGCGCCTTGGCGCGCCGGCAGGCCGCCGCCACTTGAACGCCGGCCCGTCCGCCTTACCCAGGGGACCACAAGCTCGCGTTTCGGGAGGTGTGGCAATGGCCAAGGCGGTCGGGATCGACCTGGGCACGACCAACTCGGTCGTCGCCGCGACGATGGAAGGTGGCCAGGCGGAGGTGATCCCGAACGCCGAGGGCGCCCGGACCACGCCGTCGGTGGTCGCCTTCACCGAGGACGGCGAGCGTCTGGTCGGGCAGGTGGCCAAGCGCCAGGCGATCCTCAACCCCGAGGCGACCGTCTACTCGGCCAAGCGGTTCATCGGCCGCAGGTGGGACGAGATCACCGAGGAGGCGAAGATCGTCTCTTACAAGGTCGAGAAGGGGCCCAACGACGCGGTCCGGTTCGCGATCCGCGGCAAGCAGTACGCGCCGGAGGAGATCTCGGCCCTGGTCCTGCGCAAGCTGGCCGAGGACGCGGCCAAGGCCCTCGGCGAGCGCGTGACCGAGGTGGTCATCACCGTGCCGGCCTACTTCAACGACGCCCAGCGGCAGGCGACCAAGGACGCGGGGCAGATCGCCGGCCTCGAGGTCCTGCGGATCATCAACGAGCCCACCGCCGCCGCGCTCGCGTACGGCCTCGACAAGAAGGGCCACGAGACCGTCCTCGTGTACGACCTCGGCGGCGGCACGTTCGACGTCTCGATCCTCGACGTGGGCGACGGGGTCGTCGAGGTCCGCGCGACCCACGGCGACGGCCACCTCGGCGGCGACGACTTCGACAAGCGCGTCGTCGACTGGATGGCCGACGAGTTCAAGAAGGACCACGGCATCGACCTGCGCTCCGATCCGCAGGCGCTCCAGCGGCTGTACGAAGGCGCCGAACGCGCGAAGGTCGAGCTGTCCAGCCGGACGCAGACGCAGATCAACCTGCCGTTCATCACCGCCGACGCGTCGGGGCCCAAGCACCTGAACATGACGCTCAGCCGCGCGCAGTTCGAGCAGCTGACCGAGGATCTGATCGAGCGCACCCGCGGCCCCGTGGAGCAGGCGCTGTCGGACGCCAAGATGACCGCCGACGACATCGACGAGGTGATCCTCGTCGGCGGCTCGACGCGGATACCGGCCGTTCAGGCGCTCGTCCGCCGGCTCACGGGCGGCAAGGACCCGAACATGACCGTCAACCCGGACGAGGTGGTGGCGATCGGCGCCGCGCTGCAGGCCGGCGTGCTCAAGGGCGAGGTCGAGGACGTCGTGCTGCTCGACGTCACGCCGCTGTCGCTGGGGCTGGAGACGATGGGCGGCGTGATGACGAAGGTCATCGAGCGCAACACGACCATCCCCGCGCGCCGCACGGAGGTGTTCTCGACGGCGGAGGACAACCAGACCGCGGCCGACATCGTCGTGCTGCAGGGGGAGCGCGAGCTGGCCGCCGACAACCGGCAGCTGGCACGCTTCCGGCTCGAGGGGATCCGCCCGGCGCCGCGCGGCGAGCCGCAGATCGAGGTGACGTTCGACATCGACGCCAACGGCATCCTCCACGTGTCCGCGCGCGACAAGGACACCGGGGCCGAGCAGCAGGTCACGATCTCCGAGAGCAGCAACCTGGAGCAGAGCGAGGTCGAGCGGATGGTGCGCGAGGCCGAGCAGCACGCGCAGGAGGACCGCCGCCGTCGCGAGGAGATCGACGCCCGCAACGAGCTCGACGCCCTCGCCTACCGGGTGGAGCAGCTCGCCGGCGAGCTCCAGGACCGGCTCCCGGTGCACGACAAGGCCCGCGCCGACCAGCTCGTCGCCGACGCCCGCGAGGCGATCCGGGAGCAGGCCGGCCTCGACCGCGTGCGGCCGCTGATCGCCGACGCGCAGCAGCTGATCTCGGCGCTGCCGGCGAGCGCGGCGGCCGGCGCGCAGACCCCCAACGGCGCCGGCGGCGTCGAGACCGTGGACGAGGACGAGGAGGTCGTCGATGCCGAGTTCACGCGCGAGTGAGGAGCAGCAGCAGGAGCAGGCCGCCGAGCCCGAGCGCGACCTCCGGGCCGAGCTGGAGCGGATGGAGGACCGCTTCAAGCGGGCGGTGGCCGACCTCGACAACTACCGCAAGCGCACGGCGCGCGAGCTGGACCGCCTGGTCGCCGACCGCAGCGACGCCGTGCTGCTCGAGTGGCTCGAGGTCGTCGACGGCGTCGAGCGGGCGCTGAGCCAGAAGCCGGAGAACCCGCTGTACGACGGCCTGCGCGCGGTGCTCGACCACATGGACGCGGTCCTCGAGCGGCAGGGGGTCCACCGCATCGGCCGGCCCGGCGAGCCGTTCGACCCGACCCGCCACGAGGCCGTCGAGGTCCGCGAGACGGACGCGGTCCCCGACCACGCGGTCGTGGAGGTCCTCCGGTCCGGATACGCCCGCGGCGACCGCGTCCTTCGGCCGGCGCAGGTCGCGGTCGCCCGCGCTCCACAGTCCGAGAGCTGATGGCCGTCGGGTACCGCGACTACTACGAGATCCTCGGCGTCCCGCGAGACGCGAGCCAGGAGGAGATCCGCGCCGCCCACCGCAGGCTGGCCCGCAAGTACCACCCCGACGTCAACAAGGAGCCGGGCGCCGAGGAGCGCTTCAAGGAGATCTCGGAGGCCTACGAGGTCCTTCGCGACCCCGAGAAGCGCGCGCGCTACGACCGACTCGGCCCGAACTGGCGCTCCGGGCAGGACGTGACCGGCAGCCCCGGCTTCGAGGGGTTCGAACGGGGAGGCTTCGAGGGCTTCGGACGGGGAGGCTTCGAGGGCGTCGACTTCGACTTCGGCGGGCTGGACGACTTCAGCGACTTCTTCCGGAGCGTGTTCGGCGGCCGCGGGCGCCGGGGCGACCGAGGCTTCGGTGCGGGCTTCTCGACCCGCGGCCGAGACCGGGAGGCGGTGCTCGAGCTGTCGATCGAGGAGGCGGCCCGCGGCGGGCGCCGGCGGATCTCGCTCGGCGGCGGGGGGGAGGTCGAGGTCGAGATCCCGCCGGGCGTCCGCGACGGCCAGCGGATCCGTCTCGCCGGCGAGGGCGGCGCCGGCATCGGCGGCGGACCGTCCGGCGACCTGTTCCTGCGCGTCCGGCTGCGGCCCGACAAGCGGTTCCGGATCGAGGGCGACCGCGTCTACACCGATCTGCTCGTCACCCCGTGGGAGGCGGCGCTGGGCGCGAAGGTCGAGGTTCCGACGCCGACCGGCACGGCGCAGGTCGTGGTGCCGCCCGGCTCGTCCAGCGGCCGGAGGCTGCGGCTGCGCGGCGAGGGCCTGGGGGGCGGCGACCTCTATGCGGTCGTCCAGATCCGGGTGCCGAGAACGCTGACCCACGAGGAGCGCGCCCTCTTCGAGCAGCTCGCGGAGGTGTCCGACTTCAACCCGCGCCGGTCTCGCCGGCGAACCAGAGCATGAGGTGATGGCATGGATCTGAACCGGCTCACCCAGAAATCCCAGGAGGCCCTGCACCACGCGCAGACCAAGGCGCTGCGGTCCTGGCACACCGAGGTCGACCCCGAGCACGTGCTGCTCGCGCTGCTCGACGATCCCGACGGCCTGATCCCTCGCCTGCTCGAACGCATGGACGCCGACTCCGAGGCCCTGCGGGCGGCGGTCGAGCGTCACCTCGAAAGCCGCCCGCGCACGACCGGGCCGGGTGCGGCCCCCGGAGAGGTCTTCGTCTCGCGTTCGCTGACCCAGATCCTCGACGACGCCGACCAGGAGGCCCAGCGTCTGAAGGACGAGTACGTCTCGGTCGAGCACCTCGTCCTCGCGATGGTCGGGTCCGGGACGGCCGCCGGCCGCATCCTGCGCGAGCACGGCATCACGCGCGAGCGGCTGCTGGAGGTCCTGACCGACGTGCGCGGCAGCCAGCGGGTCACGAGCGCGACGCCGGAGTCGGCCTACGAGGCGCTGGAGAAGTACGGGCGCGACCTCGTCGACGAGGCCCGCCGCGGACGCCTGGACCCGGTCATCGGTCGCGACGACGAGATCCGCCGGGTGATCCAGATCCTGTCGCGCAAGACCAAGAACAACCCGGTGCTGATCGGCGACCCCGGCGTGGGCAAGACGGCGATCGTCGAGGGCCTCGCGCAGCGCATCGTGCGCGGCGACGTGCCCGAGGGCCTGCGCGACAAGACCGTGTTCGCGCTGGACATGGGCTCGCTCGTCGCCGGCGCCAAGTACCGCGGGGAGTTCGAGGAGCGCCTCAAGGCGGTGCTCCAGGAGATCAGGACGGCGGAGGGCCGGATCCTGCTCTTCATCGACGAGCTGCACACGGTGGTCGGCGCGGGCGCCGCCGAGGGCGCGATGGACGCCGGCAACATGCTCAAGCCGATGCTGGCGCGCGGCGAGCTGCACTGCATCGGCGCCACGACGCTCGCGGAGTACCGCAAGCACGTCGAGAAGGACGCCGCGCTCGAGCGGCGGTTCCAGCCGGTGCTCGTCGACGAGCCGACCCTCGAGGACACGATCTCGATCCTGCGCGGCCTGCGCGAGCGCTTCGAGGTCCACCACGGCGTGCGGATCCAGGACGCGGCCCTGGTCGCGGCCGCGACGCTCTCGCATCGCTACATCAGCGACCGGTTCCTGCCCGACAAGGCGATCGACCTGGTCGACGAGGCGTGCGCGGTGATCCGCACCGAGATCGACTCCCTCCCGCAGGAGCTCGACGCGATCACCCGCCGGGTGATGCGGCTCGAGATCGAGGAGGCGGCGCTCGAGAAGGAGACCGACCCGGCCAGCCGGGAGCGCCTGGAGGCGCTGCGCCGGGATCTCGCCGACCTGCGCGCGCAGCGCGACGCGATGATGGCCCAGTGGGAGGCCGAGCGCCAGGCGATCAAGCGCCTGCAGGCGCTGCGCGTCGAGCTCGAGGAGGTGCGCCGCGAGATCGAGGACGCCGAGCGTCGGTACGACCTCAACCGCGCCGCCGAGCTGCGGCACGGGACCCTGCCCGACCTCGAGCGGCGCCTGCGCGCCGAGGAGGAGCGCCTGGCCGAGCGACCCGGCGAGCGGCTGCTGCGGGAGGAGGTCACCGAGGACGAGATCGCCGAGATCGTCTCCCGCTGGACCGGGATCCCGCTCGCGCGGCTGATGGAGGGCGAGCGCGAGAAGCTGCTGCGGCTCGACGAGGTCCTGCACGAGCGGGTCATCGGCCAGGACGAGGCCGTCCGGCTGGTGGCCGACGCCGTCATCCGGGCGCGCGCGGGGATCAAGGACCCCCGGCGGCCGATCGGCTCGTTCATCTTCCTCGGCCCGACCGGCGTGGGGAAGACCGAGCTGTCACGGGCGCTGGCCGAGGCGCTGTTCGACTCCGAGGAGAACATCGTGCGCCTCGACATGTCGGAGTACCAGGAGCGCCACACCGTCAGCCGGCTGATGGGCGCGCCTCCGGGCTACGTCGGCTACGAGGAGGGCGGCCAGCTGACCGAGGCGGTGCGGCGCAAGCCGTACTCGGTCGTGCTGTTCGACGAGATCGAGAAGGCGCATCCGGACGTCTTCAACACGCTGCTGCAGATCCTCGACGACGGACGCCTCACCGACGCCCAGGGACGCACGGTCGACTTCCGCAACACCGTGATCATCATGACCTCCAACATCGGCTCGGTGTACCTGCTCGACGGGGTCACCGCGGAGGGCGAGATCGATCCGGGCGCTCGCGATCGCGTGATGGACGAGCTCCGCGGCCACTTCCGCCCGGAGTTCCTCAACCGCGTCGACGAGATCGTCCTGTTCAAGCCGCTCACCCTCGCCGAGATCGAGCGCATCGTCGAGCTCCAGATCCACGACGTGCAGCGGCGGCTCGCCGACCGGCGCCTCACGCTCGAGCTCAGCGAGGCCGCCGAGGCCCTGATCGCGCGCGAGGGATACGACCCGGTCTACGGCGCTCGGCCGCTGCGCCGCTTCATCCAGCGCGAGGTCGAGACGCGCATCGGCCGGGCGCTGGTCGCCGGCGACATCCACGACGGGGCGGCGATCGTCGTCGACGTGGAGGGCGACGAGCTGGTGGTGCGCTGGCGCAACACCGACGACGAGCGCGCGGCGCCCGAGGCCGTGACGGCGACCGCCTGACCCGGTGGGCGAGCCATGACCCGAGCGTCCCCGGGAACCCAGCGCTTCCGCGATCGCACCCACGCGGGCCGGTTGCTGGCCGACCGGCTGCGTGACTACGCGGGCCGCCCCGACGTCGTCGTGCTCGCGCTGCCGCGCGGTGGCGTGCCCGTCGCCGCCGAGATCGCGCGGGCGCTGGACGCGCCCCTCGACGTGTTCCTCGTGCGCAAGCTCGGGGTGCCGGGCCGCGAGGAGCACGCGCTCGGCGCGATCGCCACCGGCGGCGTCCGCGTGCTGGACACGAAGCTCGTCGAGTCGCTGAAGCTGCCGGCCGAGTGGCTCGAGGCGATCGACGCCAAGGAGCGGCGCGAGCTCGAGCGCCGCGAGCGGGCCTACCGGGGTGACCGGCCGCCTCCCGACGTCGCCGGCCGGACGGTGATCCTCGTCGACGACGGGCTCGCCACCGGGGCGACCATGCTGGCGGCGCTGCATGCGCTGCGCGCCGACGAGCCGGCGAAGGTCGTGGTCGCCGTGCCCGTGGGCGACCCCGACGTGTGCGAGCGCCTGCGCGTCGTCGCCGACGACGTGGTGTGCGTGCTCACGCCCCAGCCGCTGATGGCCGTGGGCCTCTGGTACGAGGACTTCTCGCAGACGTCCGACGAGGAGGTCCGCAGGCTGCTCGATCGGGCGCGCCGTCCGCCGGTGGCCCGGGCCCTCGGAACGGTCCGGCCGCTGCGGGGGGAGGCATCGGACTACGACGATCTCGTCGAGCGCGCGACGCGCGCCCGCTTCGTCCTCATCGGAGAGGCGTCGCACGGCACGCAGGAGTTCTACCGCGAGCGCGCGGAGATCACGAAGCGCCTGATCGCCGAGGCCGGCTTCACCGCCGTCGCGGTCGAGGCCGACTGGCCGGACGCGTACCGCGTCAACCGCTACGTGCGGGCGGCGAGCGTCGACTCAACCGCCGAGGGGGCGCTCGCCGACTTCACGCGCTTCCCGACCTGGATGTGGCGCAACGTCGAGGTGGCGGAGTTCGTGACGCTCCTGCGCGAGTACAACGACGCGCTCGCGACCACGACGCCGAAGGTCGGCTTCTACGGCCTCGACCTGTACAGCCTCCACCGGTCGATGGAGGCGGTGATCGAGTACCTCGACGACGTCGACCCCGACGCGGCCCGGCGCGCACGGGAGCGCTACGCGTGCTTCGACCAGTTCGGCCGCGATCCGCAGGTCTACGCCTACGAGGCGGGCCTCGCCGGCGCGGAGCCGTGCGAGGAGGAGGCGGTCCAGCAGCTCGTGGAGCTGCAGGCCATGGCCGGGCGGACCGAGCCCACGGAGCCCGACGAGCGGTTCTTCGCCGAGCAGAACGCCCGGCTCGTGGTCGACGCCGAGCGGTACTACCGGGCGATGTTCCGCGGCGGGGTGCAGAGCTGGAACCTGCGCGACCGGCACATGGCGGAGACGCTCGGCGAGCTCGTCGCCCATCTGGAGCGCACCGGCGCGCCGGGGAAGGTCGTCGTGTGGGCGCACAACTCGCACCTGGGCGACGAGCGCGCGACGGAGCTCGCGCAGGCGGGACAGCTCAACCTCGGCCAGCTCGTCCGGGAGCGCTACGGCGACGAGGCGCTGCTCGTCGGCTTCACGACGTACGAGGGAACCGTGACCGCCGCGTCGGACTGGGGCGGTCCCGCGGAGCGCAAGCGGGTGCGCCGGGCACTGCCGGGCAGCTGGGAGGAGCTGTTCCACGAGCACGGCCCGGGCCGGTTCTGGCTGGAGCCCGCCGAGTTGCGGGGCCGCCGTCTCGAGCGCGCGATCGGCGTCGTGTACCGACCGGAGACCGAGCGCGTCTCGCACTACTTCCTTGCCCGCCTCGCCGACCAGTTCGACGCCGTGATCCACATCGACGAGACGCATGCGCTGGAGCCGCTGGAGCCCAGCAGCGAGTGGAAGGTCGGCGAGCTGCCCGAGACCTATCCCTGGGGGGTGTGATCGCCGCGACCGAGATGCCCCGAGACCAGACGGCGCGGCCTCAGCCGCGGTCCGTGCAGGTGCCGGCCGGGGCCGTGCGGCTCGACGGCGACCTCACGGTCCCGCCGGAGCCGATCGGCACGGTGGTGTTCGCGCACGGAAGCGGGAGCGGACGCTTCAGCCCTCGCAATCGGTACGTCGCGGGCCTGCTCGCACGCCACGGTCTCGCGACGCTGCTCATGGACCTGCTCACCGCGGCCGAGGAGGAGATCGACCGCAGGACCGCGCACCTGCGGTTCGACATCCCGCTGCTCTCCGAGCGGGTGATCGCCGCGATCGACTGGCTCGAGACCGATCAGGAGGTCGGCCCGCTCCACGTCGGCTGCTTCGGCGCCAGCACGGGCGCCGCGGCGGCGCTGGTGGCGGCGGCCGAGCGCCCGCAGAAGGTCCGGGCCGTCGTGTCGCGCGGTGGCCGCCCGGACCTCGCCGGGGAGGCGCTGCGCCGCGTCACGGCTCCGACGCTGCTGATCGTCGGCTCGCGCGACCCGCAGGTGCTGCGTCTCAACCAGGCCGCGCAGCGGCTGCTCGCCGGCGAGTCGCGCCTCGAGATCGTCGCCGGCGCGACGCATCTCTTCGAGGAGCCCGGCGCGCTCGAGCAGGTGGCGGCGCTGGCGCGCGACTGGTTCGCCCGGCACCTGCGTTAGCGCCGGCCGACGGCGCTTGTCGGCGTCCATGCCCGGCCTACAGGTCGAGGCCATGAACGGCGATCAGCCAGTCGCGGTCGTCGCGTTGGGCGGCAACGCGCTGCTGCGCCGGGGCGAGCCCCTCACCCCGGGCGCCCAGCTCCGTGCCGCGCGCGCCGCCGCCGGCTCTGTGGCGGCGGCCGCCGCGGGCCGCCGGCTCGTCGTCACGCACGGCAACGGCCCGCAGGTCGGGCTGCTCGTGCTGATGACCGAGTCCTACCAGGCCGGGGAGCCGTGGCCGCTCGACGTGCTCGACGCCGAGACCGAGGGACAGCTCGGGTACATCATCGAGCTCGAGCTCGACAACGCGATCGACGATCGCGACACGGCCGCGATCGTCACCCGGGTCCTCGTCGACGAGCGAGATCCCGCGTTCGGCAACCCGACGAAGTTCATCGGCCCGGTCTACGGCGAGGACGAGGCCCGTGCACTCGCTGAGCGCCGCGGCTGGCACATGCGGCCGGACGGCGACCGGTGGCGGCGCGTCGTCGCCTCGCCGGAGCCGAAGCGGGTGATCCAGCTCCCGGCCATCCGCCAGCTCGTCGGCGCCGGCATGATGGTCGTGTGCGCCGGTGGGGGCGGCGTGCCGGTCGTCGACGACGGAGACGGCGGGCACCGCGGCGTCGAGGCGGTCATCGACAAGGACCTCAGCTCCTGCCTGCTGGCAGTCGAGCTCGAGGCGGATGCGCTCGCGCTCGCCACGGACGTCGACGCCGTGTACGTGGACTGGGGCACGCCCAACCAGCGCCCCGTCCACGCGGTGGCCCCGGACGCGCTTCGCGCGCTCGGGCTGCCGCCCGGCTCGATGGGGCCGAAGGTCGAGGCGGCGTGCCGGTTCGTCGAGCAGACCGGCGGCAGGGCGGCGATCGGCGCGCTCGAGCAGGTGCGGGAGCTCTTGGACGGAAGCGCCGGCACGCAGGTCCGGCTCGACGGGCCCGAGATGGCGATCGGGACGACGACCAAGGAGGTGGCACCGTGAGCGACCAGACGACAGAGCCGACGAGCGCGCCTCGGCGCCGGAGGTTCCCGACGGCGTTCACGGTGCTGGCGATCGTGCTGCTGGTGGTGTGGATCGCGTCGTTCGTGATCCCGTCCGGCACGTACGAGGTCGACCCGGAGACCGGCGGGCCACGGCCGGGAACCTACGAGCGGCTGCCCTCATGCGACGAGGCCCAGGGAGACGAGCTGTGCGCCGACAAGTCGCTCGAGGCGCAGTTCTCGCAGCTGTGGACATCTCCGCCGAACGGGCTGTACGGCGTCGAGAACGCCGAGGGCCGCGTCGGCGGAGACGAGGAGGGCCTGCTCTACGGGTCGGCCAAGATCTTCCTGTTCGTGCTCGCCGTCGGGGCGTTCGTCACGGTGACGATGCGGACCGGCGCGATCCAGACCGGCATCGGGCGGCTCGCGCTGCGCTATCGCCACAGCGGCACGGCGCTCATCGTGGCGCTCATGATCGTCTTCGCCATCGGCGGGACGACCTACGGGATGTGGGAGGAGACCCTCGGCTTCTTCCCCGTCCTCGTTCCGCTCGTGCTCGCGCTCGGCTACGACCGCCTGGTCGCGGTGGCGATGATCTTCTTCGGCTGCGGGACGGGGACGCTCGCGTCGACGGTGAACCCGTTCGCGACCGGCGTCGCCTCCGACGCGGCCGGCATCAGCGTCGGCGACGGCATCGGGCTGCGGCTCGTGATGTGGATCGTGCTGGTCGCGACGGCGATCGGCTACGTCGTCTGGTACGGCCGCCGGGTCCGCGCGGACCCGTCGCGGTCGATCGTCGGGATCTCGCCGGAGGACGCCGCGGCGCACGGGACGGAGGCCGAGGTGCCGCCGCTGACCCGCAACCAGCGCGTGATCCTGGTCACGTTCGCGCTGGCGTTCGTGATCATGATCTACGGCTTCGTCCCGTGGGACGACGTGATGGACACCGTCTTCGGCACCGGGTGGCCGCTGCCGACGTTCAGCACGTTCTACTTCGCGGAGGCGACGACGCTGTTCCTGGTCTTCGCGGTGATCATCGGGCTGATCGGCCGCCTGGGCGAGGAGGATCTCGTCAACACGATCGTCTCCGGCGCCGGCGAGTTCATCGGCGCCGCGCTCATCATCGTGTTCGCGCGCGCGATCACCGTCGTGATGAAGAACGCGTACATCACGGACACGATCCTGCATGCGATGGAGGACGCCGTATCGGGCACCTCGTCGTCCGTGTTCGCGGTGCTGGCGATGATCGTCAACATCCCGATCGCGTTCCTGGTGCCGTCGTCGTCGGGCCACGCGGCGCTCGTCATGCCGATCCTCGCGCCCCTGGCCGACTTCGCCGACGTGCCGCGCTCGATCTCGGTCACGGCGTACCAGTCGGCGTCCGGCCTCGTCAACTACATCACCCCGACGGCCGCCGTCGTGATGGGCGGACTGGCGCTGAGCAAGGTGGGCTACGACAAGTACCTGCGCTTCGCGCTCCCACTGGTCGGCCTGATCTTCGTCAACACCTGCGTGCTGCTGGCGATCGGGGCGGCACTGAGCTGAGGAGGACCCATGGCATTCACCGTCGCATCCGAGGTCGGGAAGCTGCGCAAGGTCATCGTCCACCGACCGGGCCTCGAGCACACGCGCCTGACCCCGTCCAACGTCGAGGAGCTGCTGTTCGACGACGTCATCTGGGTCAAGAAGGCCAAGCTCGAGCACGACGCCTTCTGCGAGGCGATGCGCGACCGCGGGGTCGAGGTGCTCGACGCCGAGGATCTGCTCACGACCGTGCTCGAGATCCCGGACGCCCGCGACTGGGTCGTCGGCCAGGTGCTCGACGAGCGCCACGTCGGGACGCACCTCGCGCGCTCCCGCCGCGAATGGGCGCGAACCGCGTCGCCGGTCGAGGTCGCCGACTACCTGATCGGCGGCATGACCAAGGCCGACCTGGAGATCGGCGAGGGGCTGACCTACGAGTCCAGCGGCCCGACCGACATGCTGCTGCCGCCGCTGCCGAACTTCATCTTCCAGCGCGACCCCTCGAGCTGGATCTACGACGGCGTGACGCTCAACCCGATGGCCAAGCCGGCCCGGCGCCCGGAGACCGCACTCATGGAGGCCATCTACCGCTTCCACCCGATGTTCCAGGAGGCGGGCGGGGTCAAGGTGTGGTACGGCGGCGTGGAGCAGGACTGGGGCCGAGCGACCGTCGAGGGCGGCGACGTCATGCCGATCGGCAACCGCGCGGTCATGCTGGGCATGGGCGAGCGCACGGCCCCCCAGGCGGTCAGCCTCATCGCCCGCGAGCTGTTCAAGAGCGGCACGGCCGATCTCGTGCTCGCGGTGATGCTGCCGCGGCTGCGCTCCTACATGCATCTCGACACCGTGCTGACGATGGTCGACCGGGATGCCATGACGCTCTTCCCGGACGTCGTCAGCGGCGCCCGCGTCTGGACGGTCCGCCCCGGCGACGACCCGGCGGTGCCGGTCGTGGAGCGCTTCCGCGGCGGCGTGGTCGACGCCGTGAAGATGGCGCTCGGGCTCGACGCCATCCGCGAGATCCCCACCGGGGGCGACCCGTTCGCGAGCGAGCGCGAGCAATGGGACGACGGCAACAACGTGCTCTGCCTCGAGCCCGGGGTGGTGGTGGCCTACGACCGCAACGTCGACACGAACACGCGGCTGCGCAAGGAGGGCATCGAGGTCATCACGATCGAGGGCTACGAGCTCTCGCGCGGGCGCGGAGGCGCGCACTGCATGAGCTGTCCCATCGAACGCGACCCCGTCTGAGCCATGTACAACTTCCGCAACCGCAGCTTCCTGAAGGAGCTCGACTTCTCCACCGGCGAGATGGAGCATCTCCTCGAGCTCTCCCGAGCCCTGAAGGCGGCGAAGTACGCCGGCACCGAGCGGCGCCGGCTGGAGGGCAAGGAGATCGCGCTCGTGTTCGAGAAGACCTCCACGCGCACCCGCTCGGCCTTCGAGGTGGCGGCCTACGACCAGGGCGCGCACGTGACCTACCTGGACCCGACGGGCTCGCAGCTGGGCCACAAGGAGTCGATCGCCGACACGGCGCGCGTGCTGGGGCGGATGTACGACGCGATCGAGTACCGCGGCTCGGCCCATGCCGCGGTCGAGGAGCTCGCCCGCTGCGCGGGCGTGCCGGTGTACAACGGCCTCACCGACGACTGGCACCCAACGCAGATGCTCGCGGACTTCCTGACGATGTCGGAGGCCAGCCACAAGCCGTATGGCGCGATCTCGTACTGCTACATGGGTGATGCGCGCAACAACACCGCGCGCTCGCTGCTCGTCATGGGCGCCATCATGGGCAGCGACGTCCGGATCTGCGCCCCGCGGGCGTTGTGGCCGCCGAGCGACGTGCAGGAGGCGGCCCGCGGGCGCGCGGCGCGGACCGGGGCCCGGATCACGATCACCGACCGTCCCGACGACGCGCTGCCGGGCGCCGACTTCGTGTACACCGACGTCTGGGTCTCGATGGGCGAGCCGCAGGAGGTCTGGGACGAGCGCGTCGCCCAGCTGCGCCCCTACCAGGTGAACCGGGCCGCAATGGAGCGAACCGGCAACCCGCGGGCGCGCTTCATGCACTGCCTGCCCGCCTTCCACGACATGCGCACCGTCGTGGGCGCCGAGGTCATGGCACGTGCGGGTCTCGACGACGGGCTCGAGGTCACCAACGACGTGTTCGAGTCCGAGGCGAGCATCGTCTTCGACCAGGCGGAGAACCGCCTCCACACGATCAAGGCGGTCCTGGTCGCGACGATCGGGGACGCCTAGCGGCCCTGCGCCCTCCGCCGTCCGGCTTGTGTCGGCACGCGGCGGACCTATCCACGGCGGAGGTCCCGGCCGTGAACGACTCGAGCTCCATCACCACGACCGCACCCGCGCCCGTTCGCCTCGCCACCTGGCGGGCCGTGTCCAGGACGTCGGCGCGGTGGCTCTGGCGGCTGGTCCGAGGGACCGTGTGCGCGCTGCGCGCCGTCCTGGTCTACGGGGAGGCCGGCAAGCTCTGCCCACCGCCTGCCCGCCCGCGCGTGGCGGACGCGACCGCCACGGCGCCTCACCCGCGCCGTGGCGGCGGCGACGGCCGTGGACGGCCGGCGCCGGTGGCGAGGCGCGCCTCCGACCGGCGGTCGGCGCACGCGACCCGGCCGCGCGGGCGCTGCTGACGGCGGGCACGGCCGTCGGTTGACGGGGCCGGGCCGGGGCCTACTGCACGCTGGCATGGAAGGCGGCCTGGCACCTGAGGGACCGACCGAGGGGGATCGGTGGCGACCCTGGCGTTCGAAGGGGTGAGCAAGGTCTATCCCGACGGCACGCGGGCGGTCAACGCCATGGACCTGGTCGTCGAGGACGGTGAGTTCATGGTGCTCGTCGGCCCGTCGGGCTGTGGCAAGACGACCGCGCTGCGGATGCTCGCCGGCCTCGAGGCCGTGACCGAGGGCGTCGTCCGCATCGGCGACCGGATCGTCAACACCGTGCCCGCGCGCGATCGCGACATCGCGATGGTCTTCCAGAGCTACGCGCTGTACCCGCACCTGACGGTCTACGACAACATCGCGTTCGGGCTGCGCCTCCGGAGGCTCCCGAAGGGCGAGATCGACCGGCGTGTGCGCGAGGCCGCCCGCACGCTCGACCTCGAGGGGCTGCTGGATCGCAAGCCGCGACGGCTCTCCGGCGGGCAGCGCCAGCGCGTCGCGATGGGGCGGGCGATCGTGCGCCAGCCGAGCGCGTTCCTCATGGACGAGCCGCTCTCGAACCTCGACGCGAAGCTGCGCGTCCACATGCGCGCCGAGCTCGCGCGGCTGCAGGATCGGCTCGGCGTGACGACGGTCTATGTCACCCACGACCAGGTCGAGGCGATGACGATGGGCGACCGGGTCGCGGTGATGCGCAAGGGCACGCTGCAGCAGGTGGCGGCGCCGGAGGACCTGTACGACCACCCGGCCAACCTCTTCGTCGGCGGCTTCATCGGCAGCCCGTCGATGAACATGTTCCAGGCCCGGCTCGAGCGCTCCGACGCCGGCCTCGTCGTCCGGCTCGGCGGCCAGTCGCTCACGGTCGGCCGGGAGTCGCTCGCCGGCCGCCCTGCCATCGCGGACTACGAGGGCCGAGACCTGATCCTGGGCATCCGCCCGGAGGACGTCCAGGACGCGGCGTTCGTGGCCGACGCCGAGCCGGGGCAGCGGCTTCGCGGCCGGGTCGAGCTGCGCGAGGCGCTCGGCGCCGAGGCGCTCGTGCACCTCGCCATCGACGCGCGACCGGCCGTGACCGACGAGGTGCAGGAGCTCGCCGTGGACGTCGGCGTCGAGGCGCCCTCGGCCGAGCAGGCCGAGGCGACCCTCGTCGCCCGGTTCGCCAGGCGCTCGCGGGTCCGGGTCGGCCAGGTCGTCGACGCCGTGGTCGATACGAACAGCCTCCACTTCTTCGACCCCGAGACGCGACTCGGGATCTACGACCGCGCGACGGAAGGAGCGATCGCATGATTGGTCGAGCATGGTCAACGCTCGTGGCCCCCGTCCTCTTCGCGGCAGCCGTCGCGCTCGGCGGGTGCGGCGGCGACAATGATGCCGGGGACGCCGGCGGCGCCGCGAGCAAGGACATCTCCGGCAGGGTCTCGATCATCGCCGTCTGGAGCGGCGACGAGCAGCGGTCCTTCGAGGCGGTGCTCGAGGGCTTCACCGAGCAGCACCCGAACGTCACGGTCAAGTACACCTCCGGCGGCGACAACGTGCCGACGATCCTCGCGACCGCGGTGCAGGGCGGCCGTCCGCCCGACATCGCCGGCGTGGCGCAGCCGGGGCTCGTGAGGGACCTGCAGAAGAAGGGCGCGCTGCAGCCGATCGAGTTCGCGCGATCCACGATCGCCGACAACTTCCCCGAGGACATCGTCCGGCTCGGCGAGATCGACGGGCGCCTGTACAGCCTCCTGTTCAAGGCGGCCAACAAGTCGACCGTCTGGTACAACGTCGGCGCCTTCGAGGACGCCGGCGTCGAGCCGCCCGAGACCTGGGACGAGCTGCTCGAGACCGCCGAGACGCTCAAGGCCGCGGGCATCCCCGCCTACTCGATCGCGGGGGCCGACGGCTGGACGCTCACCGACCTGTTCGAGAACATCTACCTCCGGCAGGCTGGCCCGGAGCGCTACGACCAGCTCACCGCGCACGAGATCCCGTGGACGGACGAGTCGGTCAAGGAGGCGCTCGCCACGATGGCCGACGTCATCGGCGACAAGGCCAACATCGCCGGCGGCGCCTCCGGCGCCCTGCAGACCGACTTCCCCACCTCGGTCGCCAACGTGTTCACCGCCTCGCCGAAGGCGGCGATGGTCATCGAGGGCGACTTCGTCCCGGGCGCCGCCGCGAACACGGAGCTCGAGCCGGGGACCGGCTACGACGTGTTCCCGTTCCCCAAGCTGGGCGACGTGGAGAACGCGGTCGTTGGCGGCGGCGACGCGATGGTCATGTTCCGTCGCACGCCCGCCTCGGAGGCCCTGATGGAGTACCTCGCCAGCCCCGAGGCCGCCGAGATCTGGGCCGAGCGCGGCGGGTTCTCCACCGCCAACCGCAACGTCCCCGACAGCGCGTACCCCGACGACATCACCCGCCGCACCGCCACGGCGATCGCGGACGCCGACGTGTTCCGGTTCGACATGTCCGACCAGCAGCCGGCCGAGTTCGGCGGCACGCCGGGCCAGGGAGAGTGGAAGATCCTCCAGGACTTCCTGGCGAACCCCAGCGCCGTCGACGGCACCGCCGAGAAGCTCGAGGCGGCCGCGGCCAAGGCGCACGGGTAGGGCGACGTGAGCGCGCCGCAGCGCTCGGCCGTCGGCGCCGAGATCGGCGAGGCGGTGCCGCGTCCGTGGCGGCGGCGCGCGATCACGGCGCTGTTCCTCGCCCCGGCCGGGTTCTTCCTCGCGGTCTGGGTGGTCTACCCGACGATCGCGACCGTGATCCGGAGCTTCTTCGACCGCTCCGGCGAGCGGTTCGTGGGGCTCGAGAACTACGAGACGCTGTTCACCACCGACACGCTGGTGACGGCGATCCGCAACAACGCTATCTGGGTCGGCGTCGTGCCCGCGCTCGTGACCGCGATCGGGCTGATCTTCGCGGTGCTCACGGAGCGGATTCGCTGGACCACCGCGTTCAAGACCGTGGTGTTCATGCCGATGGCGATCTCGCTCTTCGCCGCCGGGGTGATCTGGCGCCTGATGTACGAGGAGGATCCGGATCGCGGCACGATCAACGCCGCCGTCCGGGTCATCGACGACGCCATCAGCCCGGACGGCGTCCTGACCGTCGCGCAGCCGTCGACGCCGGCGCTGGCCGGCAGCACCAAGCGCGGGTACGTGCTCAGGACGCCGGTGCGCCCGGGCCAGCGGGCGCTGCTGGGCCTGACCGGGATCCCGCCCCGCGAGCTGCCCGACGACGCGGCCCCGGCCGCGGTCCCGCGCCCGGCTCCGGGCGCCGTGACGGGCGTCGTGTGGCGCGACTTCAGACCCGGAGGCGGCACGCCGGGCAGGGTCGAGCGGCAGGAGCCGGGGCTCCCCGGGGTCACCGTGGAGCTGCGCGACGCGGCCGGCCGGAGGGTGGCGTCGACGACGACCGCCGACGACGGCAGCTTCCGCTTCGACGGCCTGCGCGGAGGCCAGTACCGGGTGGCCATCGCGCCGAGCACGTTCGCCGAGCCGTTCGAGGGCATCCCCTGGCTCGGGCCGAAGCTGATCATGCCCGCGGTGATGATCGCCTACATCTGGGTGTGGGCCGGATTCGCGATGGTCGTGATCGCGGCCGGGCTGGCCGCCGTGCCCCAGGACCTCCTCGAGGCGGCGCGGACCGACGGCGCCACCGAGTGGCAGGTGTTCCGGCGCGTGACCGTGCCCGTGCTCGCGCCGACGCTGACGGTCGTGTTCGTCACGATGCTCATCAACGTCCTGAAGGTGTTCGACATCGTGCTGTCCGTCGCGCCCGGCTCCTCTCAGGACGACGCCAACGTCATCGCGCTCGCCATGTGGCGCACCTCCTTCAGCGGCGTCAACGACTTCGGGCTGGGGTCGGCGATCGCCGTGCTCCTGTGCCTGCTCGTCGTGCCCGCGCTGGTGCTCAACATCCGCCGCTTCCGCCGGGAGGAGCCGTGACGACGACCACCCGCCCGCAGGCCACGGTCGCGCCGCGTCAGCCGACGGCGCCGCACCCGGTGCGCAGCGCGCGCGCTCTCACGTACGCGCCCGTCAACATCGGGCTGGCGGCGATCGGCCTCCTGTGGATGGTGCCGACGTTCGGCCTGCTGCTCACCTCCCTGATGCCGGCCTCGGAGATCGGCACGAAGGGGTGGTGGAACATCCTCGCCGAGCCGAGCAAGGCGACGCTCGAGAACTACCGCGCGCTGTTCGACGACAACGAGCTCACCACGGCGCTGATCACCACCGCCGAGATCGCCGTCGGCAACACCGTGCTGCTGATCCTCGTCGCCGCGCTCGCCGGCTACGCCTTCGCCTGGATCGAGTTCCCGGGACGCGACGCGCTGTTCCTGTGCGTCGTCGGCCTGCTCGTCGTTCCGCTGCAGATCGCGCTCATCCCGATCTTCTCGCTCTACGACGACACCGGCCTGTTCGACACGGTGCTCGGGCTGATCCTCTTCCACGTCGCGTTCGGCCTGCCGTTCGCGATCTTCCTGCTGCGCAACTTCTTCATCGGGATCCCGAAGGACCTCCTCGAAGCCGCGCGGATCGACGGCGCGACCGAGGTGGGCATCTTCTTCAGGGTCGTGCTGCCTCTGGGCCTGCCGGCGATCGCGTCGCTGGCGATCTTCCAGTTCCTGTGGACGTGGAACGACCTCATCGTGGCCCTCACGTTCGGGCGCGACACCCAGCCGATCACCGTCGCGATCTTCTCGCAGATGCGGCAGTTCGGCTCCAACATCGAGATCATCGCGCCCGCCTCGTTCATCTCGCTCGCGATCCCGCTGTGCGTGTTCTTCGCGTTCCAGCGCTACTTCGTGCAGGGGCTGCTCGCCGGATCGGTCAAGTGAGCGACGGGTGCTGCTCTGGTGCCGGCCTCCCGGCGGCCTAACGACGGGCCAGACACGAACTCGAAAGGAGCCGGATGGTCACGCTCGACACGCCCCAGAAGCTGTTCACGCAGAGGCTCGGAGCGGCCCTGACGATGGAGTACACGGTCCTGAGGATGCTCAGGGACCTGCAGCGCAAGGCCCGGCACGAGGATCTCAGGTCGCTGTTCCGCCGGCACGCGCAGGAGACCGACGAGCAGATCAGCAACCTCGGGCGGGCGTTCGCGGCGCTCGACCAGGAGCCCGACAAGAAGCCGTGCCCGGCGGTCAAGGTGCTCCACGTCGAGGGCAAGGCGGCCATCCGGCTCGCGGAGGGGCAGATCGTCGACGACGTGGTGCTCGCCGCGGCCGTCGAGTCCAAGCACTACGAGATCGCCCTGTACGAGGAGCTCCTCACGTTCGCCGAGGCGATGGGCAGGGAGGGCGCCGCCGAGGCCCTGCGAGCGAACCTGGCGCAGGAGCGGGAGGCGCTCGACGAGCTCAGGCAGGCGGCCGAGCGGGTCGCCCAGGAGACGCTCCAGCCGGCGTAGCCCGCGTGGGCGCGCTGCGCCGCCGATCCGCTCAGCGCGGCACGAGCACGCCGCGGATCTCGGCCGGGAGCTGCGCCAGGAGGTCCGCGAACTCGCCCTCGGTGATGTGCCGGCGCAGGACCCGCGTCACCCCGGCGGCGACGCTCTCCGCCTCCTCGCCGTCGGTCAGCTGCGCGCGCGTGCGCAGCGCCGCGAGGAAGGCCTCGCGGTCGCGGATCCGCTCGGGCTGGCGGCTCGGGTCGAACCCCTCGTAGAAGACCCCGCGCAGCAGATGCGGGAGCTGGGCGGCGAGCTGCGCGGCCTCGTCGACGGTCAGGCGATCCCGCAGGAGCTGCAGATAGCCCCGCAGGAACCGCCACGCCGTGCGCTCGTCCACGCTCAGGTCGGCTGCGAGGTCGTGCAGCCACTGGTACGACTTCTGGACGGTCCGCTGGACCGGGCCGGCGGTGGTGCCCGCCATGCGTCAGCCACCTCCTCGCGTCATCAGCCGCTGGAATATGCCACTCAGTAGGGCGCCGGCCGGTCCTGACAACGCGAGCACCGGTCACGGCCGGCGCGTCTCGAGCTCCCGGATGCGATCGAGCAGCTCGCTGACGAGGACGGCGCCAGCGTAGTTGAGCCCCAGATCCCGCCGCAGGCGGCTGGCGCGCGCCAGCCGCGCCGCCGCGTCACGCGGGAACGGCGGCGGATCGACGAGGCCCATCCGGACGAACCGGCGCACGAGGTCGGGGTGGAGCCCCGCCTCGCGGGCCAGCACGCCGAGCTCGACGGACTCGGCCGCGGGCCGGACCGCCCGCAGCGCGAATCGCCTGGCCTGCGCCGCCATCTACTGGCCGGCCGTCCGTGGCCCGGCGGTATGCGCCGTCCTCGCGCGTGCGGCCACCACGACGAGGGCGCAGAGGACGCCGGCGCCGAGGGCGATCAGTGCCCAACCCGGTCCCGCGAGGTCGAGCTCGAGCGCGTGGTCCAGCGAGTACCTGCCGGGACCAGCCGCCGTCACCGCGAACGCCACCGCGATCAGGACGACGTTGTACTCCCAGCCGCCGTCCGCCACCCACGGGCCGTTGCGCCAGTGCACGAACGCGATCGCCATCGTCATGACGGCGATCACCAGCGCCGCCGCGGCCGGGGTGAGCAGGCCGAGCGCGAGCAGCGCGCCTCCCATGATCTCCGCGGTGCCCGCGATCGCGGCCATGGTCCGTCCCGGCCGGAGTCCCATCTCCTCGAACGCTGCGCCGGTCCCCGCCAGGCCGTGGCCCCCAAACCACCCGAAGAGCTTCTGGGCGCCGTGGCCGCCGAACAGCGCGCCGACGACGATCCGCAGCACCAGCAGTCCCACTTCCATCGCTCTGCTCCTTCCGCGTTCGGGTCCTCCGGGAGGTAGGCCGCCGCTCGCGATCGCCAAGCGCTCGGCGCCCGCCGTCAGACGTCGGCGGAGAACGTGTCGCAGTCGTCCGGGTCGCCGGTCGCGTAACCGCGCAGCCACCACGTGCGGCGCTGCTGCGAGGAGCCGTGCGTCCACGTCTCGGGATCGATCCGGTCGGTCGTCCGCTGCTGCACGCGGTCGTCGCCGACGGCGGCGACGGCTCGCAGCGCCTCGTCGAGGTCGCCGCGCTCCAGCATGTCGCGTTCGTAGGTCGAGTGGCCCCACACCCCCGCGAGGCAGTCCGCCTGCAGCTCGACGCGGATCGAGAGCTCGTTGCGCTCCTCGCCGGCCGCGACGGCCTGCATGACCTGCGCGAGCACGCCGGTGACCTCCTGGACGTGATGCCCCATCTCGTGCGCGATCACATACGCCTGCGCGAAGTCGCCGGGCGCCCGGAACTCGACCGCGAGGCGGCGGAAGAACCCGGGGTCGAGATACACGGTGCGATCGAACCGGCAGTAGAACGGCCCGACCGACGCCGACGCCGGTCCGCAGCCGCTCAGCACCGCCCGCCGGAACACGACCATCCGGGCCGGCAGGTAATTGAGCCCGCTGCGCTCGAGCGTTCCCGCCCAGAACCGCTGGACGTCCTCGAAGACGAAGGCCAGGAATGCGTCGAGCCGGCGCTCGGGGTCCGGCGCGCCCTCGACCTCGGTCCGGGCGCCCTGGGTCCGCGGGGACGGCAGCGGCTCGAACGGATCACGGTAGTCGAAGCCGCCCGCGCGCAACGCCACGAGCGCCAGGAGCGCCGCGGCGGCGACGACCGCGACCAACGCGGCGAGCGCGGCGATCGTGCGGCGCGCCGGGGTCACGGCGAGCGCCCGCTCGGGCACGTGGAGCCGGGGCGGGAACGGCTCGGTGAGCACGGCACGGAGCGCCTCCTTGGTCGGGAGGTCGGGGCACCGGCGACGGTAGGCCGAGGGTCGTGCGCATCAACCGCCGCCACGGCCCGGGCGCCATCGGTCGCCGTGCGCGACGTGCGACGGTTGTCGCGGCGCCCGCACGGCCTAGATCCAGCCGCAATGCCATGACCATCGGCTCGAGCCTGGTCCTCATCGCCATCGGGGCGATCCTTCGCTACGCCGTCGTCGCCGAGCACGTCGCGGGCATCAACGTCCACACGGCGGGGCTGATCCTGATGATCGTGGGCTTCGTCGGCCTGATCATCGGCCTGGTCCTGTTCGTCCGGCCGCGCTGGCCGGACTCGCTCCCGTGAGCGCGGTGCGGCCAGGTCACCCGGTCGCGGGGGTTGGCGGGCGCGGTCGCGGGCCTATCGTGAGGACCATGGCGACGTTTCGCGTCTTCGTCATCCGCGAGGGCCCCGGCGCGGTGTCGATCGTCGCCACCCTGCGCTTCGGCGGTCCGGTCGTGGCCGACGAGGAGTGCCCCCGTGAGCGAGAGGTGATCCTGCGCTACCCGTCCGGCCCGCCTCGCACGACGCTCGAGCGGCTCGTCGCCCGCCTGGACCGCTATCACCCGGAGTGGCGCCAGCTCGTCATCCTCTCGGAGCTCGAGGGCGGCTGAGCATCAGCGCGCGGGCACGGCCGGGCGTGGGTGGAACGTGCCGCCCACGGTCTCGCCGGTGTCCGCATCGAGGACGTCGGCCAGGAGCGTGCGCCACGCAAGCCCCCGGTCGGCGTGGTCGCGCGCGACCTTGGCGGCGACCTCGCGCGCGGCCGGGATGGCGGCGCACACGCCGAGGGCGTCCGGAACCCGCCACTCGATCACGTACGCGTGGGCGCCCGGGATGGGGGCGGACACGCCGTCGGCGCTGACGATGACCCGCGCGCCGCGCTCGCGGATCGCCTCGGCGAGTCCGGCGGTGATCGCGTCGTGCACGACGACGACATCGGCGCGCCGGACGGGCGCGAGCTGGTCCTCGTCGGCGGCGTCGAGCCCGTGGACGCCGCCGAGCGCGGAGCGCAGCCCGTCCGCCCGCGCCCGTCCGCGGCCGCTCGCCGTCGCCGACCAGACCGTTCGCTCGGCAAGCACGGCGTCGGCCCGGCGGCGCACGTTGTCGAGCCTCTGTGCGCTGCGCGCGGTCGACGGCGGTCCGAAGCGCTCGACGATCAGCGTGGCCACCGCAGCGTCAATAGGACCTCCGGCGCCCGGGTCAACCGGGTCTAGGGTCGGTCGATCCCGACCAGCCCGGCCCCGCCCAGCTCGGCGTCCTCCTCGCCGAGCCGCGCGAGCGCCGGGTCGACCGGCCCGGGCGGCGCCGGCGGCAGCAGCCAGGCGGCCGCGCCGGCCAGGAGGCAGATCGCGGCGGCCACCCACAGCGCCTGCGGGAACGCGTTCGCGGTCGGCAGGTGCGCGCCCGCCGGCGTGTGGGCGGCCAGCAACGACGCCGCGAGCGCGCTGCCCAGGGAGAAGCCGACGTAGCGGACCACCTGGTAGAAGCCCATCGCGCTGCCGGTCTCGCTCGACGGCACGGCGCGCACGATCAGCCCCGGGATCACCGCGAACGTCGCGCCGATCCCGACTCCGACGATCGCCAGGGCGACGAACGCCTGCCACAGCGCGTCGTGGAACACGGCGTAGTAGCCGCCCGCGAGGCCGACGACGACGCACCCGAGCGGCAGGACCGCCCGCTCGCCCACCAGCCGCGTGAGCGCCGGAACCGCGCGCGCCACGACCAGCGTCAGCGCGGAGAACGGCGCCAGCGTGAGCCCGGCGACGAACACGCTCGCCCCGAACCCGTACCCGGCCGACGGCGGCGTCTGCACGTGCTCGGTCACGAGCGACATGAACATGTACATCGCCACCCCGAGGACGACCGCGCACACGTCGCCGGTCAGCACGGCCGGGTGGCGCAGCAGGCGCAGCTCGACGAGCGGAGCGGGGGACCGCAGCTGGTGGAGCACCCACGCGCCGAGCAGGACGACGGCGGCGACGGCGAGCCCGATCTCGGCCGGAGACGTCCAGCCCCAGGTCGTGCCCTCGGCGATCGCGAGGAGCAGCGCGCCGAGTCCGCCGGTCAGCAGCAGGGAGCCGCCGAGGTCGAGCGGGCCGGTCGCGCGTCCGGCGCTCGGCGGCACGACGGCGGCCGCCGCGGCGAGCGCCATGAAGCTCACGGCGGCGCCGAACCAGAACGCGGCCGACAGCCCGAGTCCGTCGGCGATGAGCCCCGCGACGGGGTACCCGGCGCCGACGCCGCCGGCGGCCGACACCGACAGCAGCGCGATCGCGGGCGTGACCTTGTCGGCGGGCAGGTGCTCGCGCGCGGTCGCCATCGCCACCGGCACCAGCCCGAGCGCCAAGCCCTGCAGCGCCCGTCCGGCCACGAGCACGGGCAGCGACGGGGCGAGCGCCGACACCGCGCCGCCGACCGCGACGGCGAGCAGTCCGCCCAGCAGCGCGGCGCGCTGGTGCGGGCCGTCGCCGATGCGTCCCATGATCGGCGAGCTCACGGCCCCGACGAGCAGCGTCGCGGTCAGCGCCCACTGCGCCGTGCTGAGCGAGACGTGCATCTCCTCGCCGATGCTGGGGATCAGCGGCGCCCCGAGCGAGCTGACGGTGGCCGTCACGAACGTGACGCCCACGAGCACGGGGAGCAGCGGCCCTGAGCGGCGCGTCATCGCGGATCGGCCTGGACCGCGTCGATCATCCGCCCGAGCGCGTCGGTGGCGCCCAGGAGCGCCGCGACGTCGGCGTCCGACAGCCCTCGCGCGTGGTCGCGCAGGAGCGCGCGGTGCTCGGCCCGCATGCGCTCCAGCTCCGCGCGCCCGCGCTCCGTCACCGACACCAGCACGACGCGCCCGTCGCTGTCCGAGCGCGCGCGGTCGACCAGCCCGCGTCGCTGGAGGCGGTCGACGAGCTGGGTCACGCTCGGCTGCGCGAGCGCCTCGGTCTCGGCCAGCTCGGTGATCCGGCGCGGCCGATCGGTCAGGGTCGCCAGCAGGCTCGCCTCGGCCCGGCTCAGCGACCGGCTCCCGGCCCGCAGCAGCAGTCGACCGAGCTGCGAGGCGCGCCGCAGGAGGGTCTCGGCGACCTCCTCGATCGTCGCGGTGCGGGCGGTGGCGGGGGTGGGCATGGCGGAGAATTGTATTGCATGCCTATGGATCGTCCCCGGGCGCCGCGCCCGCTAGGCTGCCGCCGTCGTGGCCGCCGGACAGGGCAAGATCGTCACCGGGCCGCCCGACTTCGTGGGGGTCGGCGCCCAGCGCTCGGGCACGACGTGGTGGTTTCGGACGCTGCTGAGCCACCCGCAGATCCGCCCGCCGCGCAAGGGCCGCAAGGAGCTGCACTTCTTCGAGCCGTACGGTGCGCGGCCGATGCGCGACGAGGACATCCCGCGCTACCACGACCTGTTCCCGCGCCGGCCGGGCCAGATCGCGGGGGAGTGGACGCCCCGGTACATGGCCGACGCGTGGACGGCGCCGCTGCTGAAGCGCGCCGCGCCCGACGCCAAGCTCCTGGTGATGCTGCGCGACCCGATCGAGCGCTACCGCTCGGGGGTGGTGCACCGCGCCACCCGCAGCCCGGACGCCCGGGCGGAGATCGTCGCGCGCGACGCGATCGAGCGGGGGCGCTACACCTCGCAGCTGCGCGGCCTGCTGGAGGTGTTCGAGCGCGACCGCATCCTCGTGCTGCAGTACGAGCGCTGCCGGCTGGACCCGATCGGGCAGTACCGCCGCACGCTCGAGTTCCTCGGCGTCGACGACCACGTCCCCGAGGACGTGCAGCGGCTGCGAGGCACCACGATGCAGTCCGGCAAGAAGCCGCTGTGGCCCGATCTCCAGGAGGCGCTGCGCGTGACTCTGGGGCCGGAGGTTCGAGCGCTGGTCGAGATCGTCCCGGACCTCGACCTCGACCTCTGGTCGAACTTCAGCCAGCTCCCGAGCGACGATGGCGTCCTGGCGTAGCCGCCTGCGCCGGCGCCGCCGCCCGGCCGGGCCGGGCGGTCCGCCCGACTTCATCGGCGTCGGCGCCCAGTCGTGCGGTGCGCCCTGGTGGCACGGCCTGATCGCCGAGCACCCGCGGATCCTGCGGCCGATCGACGGGCGCGAGGGCGCCGGGTTCTTCGACCAGTTCTCGCAGCGGGAGATGACCGACGCGGACATCGCCCGGTATCACGCGCGATTCGTCCGCCCCGAGGGGTGCCTGGCGGGGGAGTGGGGGTCGCGCTACCTGGCCGACGCGTGGACGCCGCCGCTCATCGCGCGGGCCGCGCCGGAGGCGCGCCTGCTCGTCATCCTGCGCGACCCGATCGAGCGCTACCTGGCCGCGCTGCGCCAGCGCACGCGCGAGGTGGCCTCGCCCGACGACCCGGTCCTCATGACGGACATGATCAACCGCGGGCGCTATGCGACGCAGCTGCGGGCGCTGCGCGCGTTCGTCGATCCCGAGCGGATCCTGGTGCTGCAGTACGAGCGCTGCCGCGCCGACGTCCTGGGCGAGTACCGGCGCACGATCCGGTTCCTGGGACTGCCCGACGACGGCTTCGTGCCGCGCCGGCTGCGGCGTGCGGCACGAGGGGAGACGGGCCCGCGCGGCTACGTGCGAGCGCTGCGCGCGGCGGGGCTGCCCGAGCACGTCAACCGGCGGTGGCTGCGCAACGCCCCGCTGCGCCTGTTGCGCGGCCAGCGGATCGAGGTGCCCACCGAGCTGTGGCCCGAGCTGGAGGCGTCGCTGCACGCGGTGCTCGACCCGGAGGTCGCGGCCCTGCAGGACCTCGTGCCCGAGCTGGATCTCTCGCTGTGGCCGCACTTCGCGCATCTGCGCGAGGGGGTTAAGGCTTGAGCGCGATCTGCCGATAGTGGACACGTGGACGATGGTCTACGCAGGGGACTCCGGTTCGGCGTGCAGGCGTGCATCACGCTGTGCGTCGCCGCCGTGGTCCTGGGACTCGCACTGACGGCCTCGCTCGGCACGGGGCCCTTCGCCGACGGCGGAGACGAGCCGGCGGCGCGCTCGCTGCAGCTCGCCGACGCCGGGGACGCCGCCCTCACGAACCTCGACCTCTTCGGCAGCCGCGCGGGCCTGGACGGCGACGGCGACGGCGACGGCGCCGGTGGCGCGGCCGTCACGGTCCCGGGCGCCGGCACGGCGCAGGTCACCAGCGAGCCGGCCGGCCGCGACGGCGCCCGCGGCGGATCCGACGACCTGCCCGAGATCGGCGACTTCGGCCGCGGGACGCTCCCGGGCCGCGGTGGCGGCGGCGGCGCGGGCGGCGGCGGCGCGGGCGGCCAGACCCCCGGCGGGCCGGCCGCCGAGGAGACCGTTCCACCGGCCGGCGGCGGCGTCTCGCAGTCGAACCGCCGCATGTACCTGCGCGTGCTGTCCGTCAGCGAGGCGCCCGGGTCCACGCCGGCCAAGCCGCGCTTCATGGTGGCGATGCAGCTCGAGAACGCCGACACCGGCTCGGTGCGCCGCAAGCTGAACCTGAACCTGTCGCCGGCCGCGTCCGTCGTCGCCGCGCCCGGCCAGGCGCTGCGCGCCCGCCTCGACGTCGTCGAGGTCCCGGTCGACGAGGTGCCGACCCGCCGGCTGCGCCTGCGCATGGACGTCGTCCCGACCACCAGCACCGAGAAGCAGGCGACCGACCTGGGCGACGGCGACGGCAAGAGCAACGTCGTCCAGCTGACGCTGCCGCTCACCGAGCCCGCGCCGGTGGAGGAGCCTCCGGCCGAGGAGCTGCCGGCGGATGAGCCGCCGGTCGAGGAGCCGCCGGTCGAGGAGCCGCCGGTCGAGGAGCCGCCGGTCGAGGAGCCGCCGGTCGAGAAGCCGCCGGTCCAGAAGCCTCCGGCCGGGAAGCCCGGCGCCCAGAAGCCGCCGGCGAAGACGCCGCCGGCCGGGAAGCCCGGCGCCGAGGAACCGCCTTCCGAGCAGCCGCCGGCCGAGGAGCCTGGCGCCGAGGAGCCGCCGGCCGAGGAGGAGCCGCCGGCCGAGGACCCGCCTTCCGAGCAGCCGCCGGCGGAGGACCCGCCTTCCGAGCAGCCGCCGGCGGAGGAGCCGCCTTCCGAGCAGCCGCCGGCGGAGGAGCCGCCGGCCGAGGAGCCGCCGGCCGAGGAGCCCGCGCCCGCGCCGCCGGCCCCCGAGCCGCCGCCCGTCACCGAGATCCTGCTGCCGCTGGACGTCCCCGAGGACGAGATGGATCCGCCGTCGACCTCGGCCCCGTCCGAGACGGCGACCGAGACCGCGGTCAAGGCCCCGCCGGCGCCGACGGCCCCGACCGAGCCGACCGACCCGCCCCCGGCGCCCGCCGAGGTCCCGGTCGAGATCGTCCTCGAGACCGTGGCTCCGCCCGACGAGCCCGCGCCCGATCCGGCGCCGGCCGAGGCGACCGCGGCCGACGCGCCCCCGCCCGCGGACGCGACCGACCCGGCGCCCACCGAGTAGCCACGCCCCATTGTCGGTTCGAGCTCGCTATGCGAGCGTGATCCGACAACGGCCGCCCCGGTGCCGCGCCCTCCCGGCCGCCGTTGTCGGTTCGAGCGCGCTATGCGAGCGTGATCTGACAACGGTGCGTCGAAGCGCGCCGCGTGGCGCGCGAACGGGGCAGCGCGACGCGCGCGCCCTCGACGATGCCGTTCCCGCGCGGCGTCGCGCAAGCGTGCGGCCCGCCGGCTCAGCAGCTGCCGCTGCCCCAGGCCCGGCAGGCGACGACGATCCCGTCGTACGTGCGCAGCCGCGCGACGCCGCCGCTGTTGCGCAGCGCAGCCGGCCCGAGCGGCCAGTGGCGGTCGAGGCGCGTGTCGTCGCGCGGGCTGCCGTCGAGGCGCAGCCGCAGCGTCTCGCCCGGCTCGATCACCGACCCCGGCCCGAACGCGTAGGCGCGCGCGCCGATCGACAGCTCGTAGCCGTCCAGGTCGACCGGCTGCGGCGCGTCGGAGCGGATCGACACCTGCTCGCGGCCGGTCGGCTGCACGCGGACGTCGAACGCGCCGGCGTTGGGGTCGGTGCAGTCCACCCGGCACGGGTAGACCATCCACGCGCGCAGGTTGCCCTGCGGGTCGAAGAGGTAGGCGCCGTCGCCGGTTCCCAGCGCGGGGTTCACGTTGTTGAAGATCCCGCGGTCCAGGCCCCAGGTCAGCAGCGAGCCGGACCCCCGGCCGACCTGCACGGTGATCGTGCCGCCCGGCGGCACGACGGTGTCGGCCGGGAACCAGAAGCGCTGCAGGCTCGAGTCGCGCAGCATCCAGCCGTCGAGCGACACCGGCGCGGTGTCGAGGTTGCGGATGCGCACCCACTCGTCGTCCGGGCGCTGGTTGTCGTTCCCGTCGGCGTCCCAGTGCACCCACAGCTTCAACGCCGCGGGCGGCGCCCCGCCGCAGTACGTCGGGTTCCACAGGTTCACGCCCGCCTTCGCGGCGGCCTGCGACGTGGCGTTGTAGATCTCGTTCCACGCCCACTCGCCGGCGTTCGGGAGCCACAGCGCGTGGCCCTCGCTGAGCATCACCCGGCCGACGTCGACCCACTGGCCGTCGATGAACACCGCGACCCAGCGGCGCAGCCGCTGGCGTGAGCGGTGCTCGGGGTCCTGGGCGGTCAGCCGCACGATCCCGCCCGACGCGGCGACGAGCTCCTCCAGGCGGGCGGTCGCCTCGAGCGCGTGGCAGTCGCCCTGGCGGATCTCGCGCCGGTGGCTGTAGACCGTCTGCTCCATCGCCTGGATGCCGGCGATCCGCACGCGGGCGGTCTCGTCCGTGCGGTCGTCGTGGAAGTCGACGTCGAGCGTGTCGCCGTCGGAGATGTGGGTCACGGTCCCGGTCCACGACCAGCACAGCGGCTCCGGGCGGTCGGGGAGGCAGGGCACCTGCTCGACCACGGCGCCGGCGGGCCCGGCGGCGGCGAGGGCCGCGCCGACGGCGGCGGCGAGGACGAGGGCGGCACGGATCATCGCCTGGGTCATCGGCATATCGAGAACCCCACAGGAGCGGCTATGTTGCGCGCCGCGTGCCGAAGGTGTCCGTGATCGTGCCGGTCTACAACCCCGGCCCCAACATCGACGACCTGATCCGGACGGTCCTGGATCAGTCGATGCCCGCCGAGGACTACGAGGTCGTGTTCGTCGACGACGGCTCGACCGACGACACGCCCGCGCGGCTCGACGCGCTCGCCGCCGAGCACGACAACGTCCGCACGATCCACATCCCCAACTCGGGCTGGCCCGGGAAGCCCCGCAACGTCGGCACGGACGCCGCCACCGGCGAGTACGTGCTCTACGTCGACAACGACGACTGGCTCGGCCACGAGGCGCTCGAGCGCTGGTACGCGAAGGCGAAGGCCGACGACGCCGACGTCGTCGTCGGCAAGGTCGTCGGCCACGGCAAGTTCGTGCCGCGGCCGCTGTTCCGCCGCAACCGCAGCCGCGTCACGCTCGAGTGGCCGCCGCTGATCACGCTGCTGTCGCCGCACAAGCTGTTCCGCCGCGCGTTCCTGGCCGAGCACGGCATCCGCTTCCCCGAGGGGCGCCGCCGCCTCGAGGACCACGTCTTCGTGATGCACGCGTTCTTCCATGCCGAGTCGATCTCCGTCCTGGCGGACTATCCCTGCTACCACTGGATGCTGCGCGACGCGAGCGCCTCGTTCGCGCGGATGGACCCGCACGGCTACTTCGCCAACCTGCGCGAGGTGCTCGACCTCATCGAGGAGCACACCGAGCCCGGGCCCCTGCGCGACGAGCTGTTCGTGCACTGGTACCGGGGCAAGCTGCTCAAGCGCGTCGGCGGCGGCGCGTTCTCGCGCCGCGAGAAGACCGATCCCGAGTACAACCGCGAGCTGTACGAGGTCATCCACGAGCTCGCGCACGAGCGCTTCGACGCCCGCCACGAGGCGCTGCTGCCGTTCCACCTGCGCGTCCGCTCGCGGCTGCTGCGCGACGGAGACTTCGAGGGCCTGAAGCTGCTGGCGGACTTCGAGGGGCAGCTCAAGGCGCGCGGCCGCGTGCGCGTCACGCCCCGGGACGGCCTCCTCGACCTCGACGTCGAGGCGACGATCGACGGCGCCGAGCAGCGGCTGGCGTTCCGCCGCGACGGCGACCGCATCCGCTGGCTGGCCCCGCCCGAGCTCGAGCGGCGGCTGCCCGCCGAGGCGCTCGACGCGACCGAGCGCTTCGACCGCAGCACGCTGCAGCTCCTCCTGCAGAGCAAGGCCGACAAGGCCGAGTTCCTCGTGCCCGGGGACGCCGACCTGCGCCTCGACCGCAAGGGGCGCGCGCTCCTGACCGTGCGCACCACGCTCGACCCGGCCTCCGCCGCGGGCGGCGGACCGCTGCCGGCGGGCGACTGGGCGCTGCTGGGCAACCCGATCGTCGGCGGGTTCACGCGCACCGCGTCCCTGCGCCGCGACCCGGGCAAGCGCGCCCTGAAGCTGACCGTGGACGCCGAGGGGCGCATCGCCGACACGACGGCGCCGACCCCGGCGCCCGCGCCGCAGACCCCGTCGGTGCGGCTGAAGCGGCGCGTCAAGCGGCTGCTGCGCCGGTGAGCGCGGTGGCGCCGGCGCTCACCGTCCACCGCGTCGAGGTCCTCGACCGCCATCGGCTGCTGCTCGCGGGCCGCGGCGCGGGCGAGCTCGTGCTCGAGGGCCCCGACGGCGCGCGCGCGACGGTCGCGGCCGTCCCAGCCGTCGACGGCGGCGACGCGGAGGCGCTCGTCGACCTCGGCGCGCTCGCGCCCGGGGCGTGGACCGTGGGCGCGGAGCTCGAGCCGGCCGCGAGGCTCCCCGGCGCCGCGATCGTGCCGACCCCGGGCGGCCTGCGCCGCGTGCGCGTCCGCCGCGGCGACGACGGCGCGCTGCGCCTCGACCTGCGCGCCGCCGGCCCGCACGCCGAGCTCGCGCACGTCGCGCTCCACGACGGCGCCGTCACCGTCGAAGTCGAGGCCGACGGGGAGCGCCTCGTCGCGCGGCGCCGCGACGGCGCGGAGGAGGTCGCCGCGGACGCGGAACCCGCCGGCCCCGGCCGCGTCGCCGCCCGCCTGGAGCTCGCGCCCCTGCGGCCCGCCGGCGTCTGGGACCTGTACCTCGACGACCGCCGCATCGGCCGCCACCTCGACGACCTCCCCGGCAAGCGCGACGCGCTCGCCTACCCGGTGCTGCCCGCCGGCGACCTGGAGGCCAGGCCCTACCTGACCGTCGAGGACAACCTCTCGATCCGGGTCGCGCCCGCCGGCACCGCGCCCGCGCTGCCGGGGCTGTCGATCGGCCGCGTCTCGCTGCGCCGGCGCCTCCTGCGCCCGCTCGCGCTCGCCGTCCACCACGCCGCCGTGCGCCTTCTCCCGGCGCTCGCCGGCCGCGAGCGCGACGGCGACGACCACCAGGTCCGCATCCTGCTCACGCACGCGTGGGGGATGGGCGGCACGATCCGCACGACCCTGAACCTCGCCGAGCACCTCGCCGCCCGCTACGACGTCGAGCTGCTGAGCCTCGTGCGGCGGCGCGACGAGCCGTTCTTCGCCCTGCCGCCGGGCGTCACCGTGGACGCCGTCGACGACCGCCGCGAGCCGCCGCGCTCCCGGCTCGCGCGGCTGGCCGCCCGCCTGCCCAGCGTGCTGATGCACCCCGACGACTTCGTCTTCGCCGACGCGACGCTGCTCACCGACATCCGCCTCGCGCGCCGCCTGCGCGGCCTACGCGGGGGCGCGCTCATCGCCACCAGGCCCGCGTTCGCGCTCCTCGTCGCCCGGCTGGCGCCGCGCGACGTCGTCACGATCGCCCAGGAGCACATGAACTTCCGCGCGCACCGGCCCGGGCTGGCCCGCCAGGCGCGCCGCGTCTTCCACCGCCTCGACGCGCTCGCCGTCCTCACCGAGGGCGACCGCGCCGACTACGAGGCGATGCTCGCCGGGACGGCCACCGAGGTCGTCCGCATCCCCAACGCGGTCCCGCGGCTGCACGGCGGCGTCGCCGCGCTCGACGCGCCCGTCGTCGTCGCCGCCGGGCGGCTGAACTCGCAGAAGGGCTTCGACCTGCTGATCGCCGCGTGGCGGCGGGTCGCCGAGCGCCACCCCGACTGGCAGCTGCGCATCTACGGCCGCGGCTCCGAGCGCGCCGCGCTGCAACGGCTGATCTTCGAGGCCGGCCTGCAGGAGCGCGTGCTGCTGATGGGCGCCACCCGCCGCCTCGGCGAGGCGCTGGAGCGCGCGTCGATCTTCGCGCTCAGCTCCCGCTTCGAGGGGTTCGGGATGGTGCTCGTCGAGGCGATGAGCCGCGGCGTGCCGGTCGTGAGCTTCGACTGCCCGCGGGGCCCGTCGGAGATCGTCAGCGACGGGGTCGACGGACTGCTCGTGCCCGCCGAGGACGTCGACGGGCTCGCCGACGCGCTGTGCGCGCTGATCGAGGACCCCGCGCGACGGCGCGCGATGGGCCGCGCCGCGCTCGACAAGGCGGCCCGCTACGACGCCGCCGCCATCGGCCGCGAGTGGGAGGCGCTGCTCGACGATCTCCTCGGGCGCCGTCACGCGATCTTCTAGCCTCGCGGTCCTCTTCTCGATGTCCCCGCCCTCCGCGCCACAGCCGCAGACCACCGCGATCGTCCTCGTCGCCGCCGCCACCGACGAGGGCACGGCCGCGGCGCTGCTGCGCTGGGACGAGACCACGATCCTGCGGCGCCTGCTCGACCAGCTCGCGACGCTGGCGATCGCGCGCGTTCACGTGCTGACGCGGCCTGCGTTCGCCGACGCCGTCGACGCGGAGCTGGCCGCCTTCGCCGGCGTGCCGGCCGAGCTGCACGTCACCGCCGACGTGGCCGCCGACCTGCGCCGGATCGCCGACATCGCCGCCCGCCGCGGCGACACCGCCCCGGGCACGCTCGTGATCGTCAACGGCGACGTCGTCACCCACCGTGAGGCGCTGGCCGGCCTGCTCGCCGACCCGCGCGTGACCACCGGCGTCCTCAGCACCGGCGGACGCACCGGCCGGCCGTTCACGTTCCGCATCCGCTCCCGGCGCGGGCGGGTCGTCGGCGCCGGCTCGCCCTACCACTACTGCCACCACACCACCGGCGGGTTCCTCGGGGTGCTGAAGATCGCGCCGTCCGAGCGCCGGCTCGTGGCCACCGCCTGCGAGGAGCTCGCGCCGCTGGCCGCCGACCCGCCCGCGTCGTGGCTGGAGGAGCTGGAGCACAAGGAGATCCGCTGGCGCCTGTCGCTGGCCCGGACGCAGCTGCTGGAGGGCGACGCCGTGCCGCGCGGCCCGCACGACGGGGAGGCCAGCCTGCCGCGCGTCGATCCGTCGGAGTCGATCGACGTCGCCGTGCTCGACGCCGTCGAGCTGCCCGAGGAGCGCCTCGCGGAGCTGCGCCGGCGCCTGGCCGCCGGACGCGAGGACGCCTCCGCGCTCGTGCTCGTCGGGATGGTGCGGGCGGGCGCCCCGATCGGCAACAGCTACCTGCGCGAGCTGTTCTGGGCGCGGCCGCTGTCGGAGGCCGACGTCGCCCACGCGCGCGAGGAGATCCTGCTCTACGACGAGGACAAGGTCCTGCTGGACTCGGCGGTCAAGGGCACCGACGGGTTCTTCACGACGTTCTTCGTCAGCCCCTACTCGCGCTACATCGCCCGCTGGGCGGCGCGGCGCGGCCTGACGCCCAACCAGGTCACGACGTTCTCGCTCGTCCTCGGCATCCTCAGCGCGGCCGCGTTCGCGACCGGCGAGCGCTGGGGCCTGATCGCCGGCGCGGTGCTGCTGCAGCTCGCGTTCACGTTCGACTGCGTCGACGGCCAGCTCGCCCGCTACACGCGGCAGTTCTCGAAGCTGGGCGCGTGGCTGGACTCCGTCTTCGACCGCGCCAAGGAGTACGTCGTGTTCGCCGGCCTGGCGATCGGCGCCTCGCGGACCGGCGACCCGGTGTGGGTGCTGGCCGGCTGCGCGCTCATGCTCCAGACCATCCGCCACACGTTCGACTTCTCGTTCGCCGCCGCCGCGCACCAGACGATCTCGGCCACGCAGCCGCCGCCGGTCGCGCAGTCGTGGGACAGCCTGACCAAGCCGCCGCACCCGCTGGCGCCGCGGCCGGCCGGCGCCGCCACGCGCGCGCCCGACGGCGCGCCGCTGCCCTGGCCGCAGCGGATCGCGGCCGGCGCGCTGGCGACCTGGCGGGCGCTGGACCGCCTCGGCCCGACGATCTGGCTGAAGCGGATCGTCGCCTTCCCGATCGGCGAGCGCTTCGCCGCGATCTCGATCACCGCCGCGATCTGGTCGGCGCACACGACGTTCGTCGTCCTCCTCGCGTGGGGCGGCTTCGCGGGGCTGTACGCGCTCGCCGGGCGGCTGCTGAGGTCGATCGCGCGATGAGCCCCCTGGCCATCTACCGCGACGACGGCCCGCTGGCCGCCCTGCTCGGGCGCCTGGGCGCCGCGATCCCGCTGTGGCCCGCGGCGCTCGTCGCGATCGGCCTGCTGCCGGCCGCGGTCGCGGTCGTGCTCGAGGGCGACGGCGCCTCCGAGGGGCTCGCCGCCGCCTGCGCCGCCTGGCTCGTCCTGCTCGGCGGGGTGTCGCGCGGCCGCCCGCTCGACGACCGCCTGCGCTGGATGGTCCCGTCGCTGCTGCGCCTGGGCGAGTACGGGACGATCATCTGGCTGTGCGCGATCGCCGGCGGCGCCGCGCCCGCCGGCGCGTTCGCGCTGCTGGCCGTCGCCGCCTTCCGCCAGTACGACCTGGTCTACCGGCTGCGCACCCGCGGCGCCACGCCGCCGCCCTGGACGGCCGCGGTGTCGCTGGGCTGGGAGGGGCGGATCGTGCTGACCTGGCTCCTGCTGGCCGCCGACCTGCTCCCGGGCGGGCTGTACGTCGCCGCCGGGGTCCTCGCCGCCGTGCTCGCCGGCGAGTCGATCCACAGCTGGACATCATCTCTGCGGGTCGACGCGCCCGCCGTGTACGAAGACGAGGAGGACGAAGCCGCATGATCGGCATGGTGCTCGCCGCCGGCTGGGGCAGCCGCCTCGCGCCGCTGACCGACGAGCTGCCCAAGACGCTGCTGGAGGTCGACGGGGATCGCACGATCCTCGACGTCGCGATCGGCAACCTGCACTCGGTCGGGCTGGACGAGATCGTCGTCGTGACCGGCTTCCGCCACGACGTGCTCGCCGACCGCAAGCCGGCGCTGGAGCGCGACCACGGCGTCAGCGTCGAGCTCCTGTACAACCCCAAGGCGCTGGAGTGGAACAACTGCTACTCGCTGTGGTGCGCCCGCGAGCACTTCGCCCGTGGCGTGCTGATGGCCAACGGCGACACCGTCCATCCCGCCTCGGTGGAGGAGACGCTGCTGGCCGCCCGCGGCGACGGCGACCTCGTCATCGCCGTCGACCAGGAGCAGGAGCTGGCCGAGGAGGAGATGAAGGTGCAGGTCTCGCCCGAGGGGCTGCTGACCAGGATCACCAAGCAGATGGACCCGGCGAGCGCCGCGGGCGAGTACATCGGCGTGACGCTGATCGAGCCGCACGCCGCCGACGCGCTCGCCGACGCGCTGCAGGCGACCTTCGAGCGCGACCCGCAGCTCTACTACGAGGACGGCTTCCAGGAGCTCGCCGACCGCGGCGGGCGCGTGCGGATCGCGCCGATCGGGTCGGTCGAGTGGGTCGAGGTCGACGACCACGCCGACCTCGCCCGGGCGCGGGAGGTCGCGTGCCGCTGCTAGCGCGCATGATCGGCACGCCCCTGGCCATCGACATCGGCCCGGGGGCGATCGCCGCGCTGGCGCCGCTGCTGGCCGACCGCCGCATCTCCAGCGGCGGGCACGTGGCGGTCGCGGTCGGCCCCGGCCAGGGGGCCGAGATCGCCGAGGTGCTGCGCCCGCAGCTCGAGAACGCCGACATCCTGCGCGTCGACGACGGCTCGGTCGAGGAGGCCAGCGCGCTGGCCAAGCGGCTGCGCGCCGGCTTCTACGACGCGATCGTCGGCATCGGCGGCGGCAAGGTGCTCGACACCGCCAAGTACGCGGCGTCGCTCAGCGGGCTGCCGATGGTCGCGGTCGCCACGAGCCTCGCCCACGACGGGCTGGCGTCGCCCGTCGCGTCGCTCACCGAGGGCGGGCGCAAGATGAGCTTCGGCGTGCAGATGCCGATCGCCGTCGTCGTCGACCTCGACTACGTGCGCCGCAGCGCGCCGGAGATGCGCCGGTCGGGGATCGGCGACGCGGTCTCCAACCTGTCGGCGATCGCCGACTGGGAGCTCGCGGGGCGCGAGCGAGGGGAGGAGGTCGACGGCCTCGCGGTCACGTTCGCGCGCACCGGCGCGATGGGCGTGATCGACCGCACCGACACGATCGACGACGACGCGTTCCTGTACGCGCTCGCCGACGCGCTGGTCCTCGGCGGCCTGGCGATGGCGGTGGCCGGCAGCAGCCGCCCGTGCTCGGGCGCCGACCACGAGATCCTCCACGCGATCGACCACCTGTACCCGGGCACCGCCAGCCACGGCGAGCTGGCCGGCCTGGGCGCGCTGTTCGCCTGCCACCTGCGCGGGGACGCCGAGCTCACCGACCACCTGGCGGCGTGCCTCGCCCGCCACGGCCTGCCGTGCGTGCCCGAGCAGGCGGGGCTCACCCGCGAGCAGTTCGCGGAGGCGGTCCACCACGCGCCCGCGACGCGCCCGGACCGCTACACGATCCTCGAGCACCTCGCGCTGTCGGCGGAGGAGGTGAGGGCGCGTGTCGACGCGTTCGCGGACGCCCTCGATCGCTGAGCTGCGCGCGGTCACCCAGCCCCCGGAGATCTTCGCCCGCAACAGCGGCGAGCACTGGGCCGGGCGCCTCTACATCCGCCGCCTGTCGCCGTACCTGACGCGGCTGCTGCTGCGCACCCCGCTCACGCCCAACGGGGTGACGTGGCTGATGATCCTGGCCGGCCTCGCGGCCGCGGCGGCGCTGACGCTGCCGGGCGTGTGGCCGGCGGTCGCCGCGGTCGTGCTGATCCAGCTGCAGATTCTGCTCGACTGCAGCGACGGGGAGCTGGCCCGCTGGCTCGAGCGCCGCTCGCCCGTCGGCGTGTACCTCGACCGCCTGGGCCACTGGCTCACCGAGGCGGCGCTGCCGATCGGGCTGGGCATCCGCGCGGACGGCGGCTGGGAGCACCTGGGCGGGTGGACGTCGATCGGCCTGGTGCTGGCGGTGATCTCGCTCGTGGTGAAGGGGGAGGGCGCGCTCGTGCACATCGCGCGCCTGGAGTCCGGGCTGGAGAAGGTGGCCGACACCGCGGAGAACGCGGCGCCGGCGCGCGCGGGCCTGGCGCGGGTGCGGTCGCTGCTGAGCTTCGCGCCGTTCTTCCGCGTGTTCGTGGCGATGGAGTTCACGCTGCTGGCGCTCGCCGCGGCGATCGGCGACGAGATCGCGGGGAGCCTCGACGTCACCCGCGGCGTGCTGGTGGCGCTGGTCCCGATCACGGCGATCGTCGCGGCCGGGCGGCTGGTGGCGATCCTGACCTCGGCGCGGCTGAAGGCATGACCGCGAAACCCTCGCCCAGGCGGCTCGGGTTCCGAGCGAGAGCTCGCCGGTGGCTCCTTCTCGCGGTTGCGGGGGATCCCCGATGACCGCGCTCGGCTGCGTGGTCCTCACCGGGGGGCGCCGCCCCGACGACCTGCGCCTGGCCGTCGACTCGCTCCTGCGCCAGCGAGGGGTGGACGTCGACGTCGTGGTCGTCGGCAACGGGTGCGAGCCCGAGGGCCTGCCGGACGCGGTGCGGGTGGTTGCGCTGCCCGAGGACGTCGGGATCCCCGGAGGGCGCAACGCGGGCGTGCCGCACGTGCGCGGCGAGCTGCTGTTCTTCCTCGACGACGACGCGTCCCTGCGCGACGACGGCGCGCTGGCGGCGGTGGCGGCGAAGTTCGCCGCGGATCCGCTGCTCGGCGCCGTGCAGCTGCGCGTGGAGCCCCGGGACGGCGGGCCGCGGCTGCGCAACTGGACGCCGCGGCTGCGGGTCGGCGACCCGGCGCGGCCGGGCGACGTGGCGGCCCTGTGGGAGGGGGCGGTCGCGATCCGCCGCAGCGTGTTCGAGGCGGTCGGGGGGTGGCCCGAGGCGTTCCGGTTCGTCCACGAGGGCGTCGACCTGGCCTGGCGCGTGCTCGACGCCGGCTACCGGGTCCACTACGCCGGCGACGTCGTCGCGCTGCATCCGTCGCACGTCGTCGGGCGCCACGCGTACTCGGCCTACCACGGGGCCCGCAACCGCGTGTGGCTGGCCCGCCGCCACCTGCCCGTGGTCCTCGGCGTGCCGTTCGTCGTCACGTTCCTGGTGCGCTCGCTGCCGACGCTGGTGCGCCGCGGGCACGTCCGCGACGCGCTGCGCGGCTACCGCGACGGCCTGCGCGGCGACTGCGGTCCGCGCCGCCCGCTGCGCCGCTCGACGCTGTGGCGCATGACCCGCACCGGCCGTCCGCCGGTCATCTGAACGGCGGCGCTCCGCCGGGTCGAGCCAATAGCCTGGATGGCGAATGTCGACCGACACGGTCAACAAGGACGTGCCGCCGCAGGAGAACCCGGCGGCCATCGCCGACGGCTGGGCCGACGCCTACACGCCCGAGGTCAACGTCTACGAGCCGCACAAGACGCAGATCCCGCCGCTCGTGCCGTACCTGCGGGAGCTGTGGCGGCGGCGCGAGTTCGCGGTCGAGATGTCGCGGATGCGGCTGCGCGCGCAGCACTACGGGACGATGTTCGGGACCGCGTGGCTGATCCTCAGCCCGCTGATGCTCGGCGTCGTCTACTTCGTCCTCGTCGACATCATTCGCGGCGGCAACCGCCCCGAGGGCTTCTTCACGCACCTGCTCGCGGGCGTGTTCGCCTACTACCTGTTCTCCGACGCGGTGCGCCCGGCGGCGCGGTCGGTCACCGGCGGCGGGCGGCTGATCCTCAACACGGCGTTCCCGCGTGCGCTGCTGCCGCTGTCGGCGGTGATCGTGTCGATCATGCGATTCCTGCCGACGCTGCCGGTCTACGCGATCCTGCACGTCGCGACTGGACGGCCGATCGGGCCCGAGATGCTGTGGGCGCTCGCGGTGTTCGCCGAGATCGTCGTGTTCGCCGCCGGTGTGTCGATGCTCGTCGCCGCGCTGCAGGTCTACTTCCGCGACCTGAAGGAGTTCCTGCCGTACCTCATGCGGGTGTGGCTGTACCTGTCGCCGGTGCTCTGGTACGCCGACGAGGTCCCGCACGACTACGACTTCCTGCTGTACGTCAACCCGCTCGGCTCGATGCTGACGGCGTGGTCGGAGGCGCTGAACTCCGCCACGACGCCGGGCCTGGAGTGGATGCTCGTCGGCCTCGCGTGGGCGCTCGGCGCGCTCGTCGTCGGCGGCCTGTTCTTCGTCTCGCGGGAGCGTGAGTTCGCTGTCCGCCTCTGACGTGCAGCCCCAGGCGCAGCCGCCCGCCGCGCCGGCGCCGCCGCCGGCGATCTCGGTCGAGAACGTCTCGATCACCTACCAGTCGGCGCTGCAGGACCGTCAGACGCTGGTCGGCACGCTGTCGCGCCTGCGCCGGCGCAAGAAGATCGTGCGCGAGGTCAAGGCGGTGCGCGACGTGAGCTTCGAGGTCCCGCGCGGGACCGTCCTCGGCATCATCGGCGCCAACGGCGCGGGCAAGTCGACGCTCGTGCGCGCCATGGCCGGCATCCTGCCGCCGACGCGGGGCCGGATCGAGGTGCACGGACGCGTGTCGACCCTCCTGGCGCTCGGGGTCGGCTTCGACCGCAAGCTGACCGGTCGCCAGAACGTCCTGCTGGGCGGGTTGGCGGCCGGGCTGAGCCGCGAGCAGCTCGCCGCCAAGTACGAGGAGATCGTCGCGTTCGCCGAGCTCGAGGAGTTCATGGACATGCCGATGCGCACCTACTCGGCCGGCATGTACGGCCGCCTGGCGTTCTCGGTGGCCGTGAACATGGAGCCCGACATCCTCCTGATCGACGAGGCCCTGTCGGTCGGCGACGCGCACTTCAAGCGCAAGTCGTTCGACAAGATGCGCGAGCTCTGCGAGGAGGCCCACACGATCGTCCTCGTCAGCCACGGCATGAACGCGATGCGCCAGCTCGCCGACGAGGTCCTGTGGCTCGACAAGGGCCAGATCCGCGCCTACGGCGATCCGCGCGAGGTGATCCGCGAGTACAAGCGGTTCATGCGCGTCGAGGACGACGACGAGACGTCGGAGGAGGACGTCTGAGGGGACCCCAGCGGGTGTTCGCCCAGGGGGCCGAAACCCGCGGATCCGTCCCTTCGTCGCCGGTGGTTGTCACCTTGGTTCCGCGACGGGACCCAGCCTGACAAGCAACGCGGGTGGGGCGCGCGTCAGGCCTGGTCGAGCCTCGCCAGGCAGGCCGGCGAGGCGAGCACGCGGTACGAGCGGTTCACGTAGATCGTCTCGTACTCCTCGGGCGCCCGGGCCTTCGGGAAGCTCTCCTTGTAGAACGCCTTCGCGTACTTCGTGCGGCGGGGCTGGAGGAACAGCTCGCCCAGCGGGCTGGCGCCGCCGCGGACCGTGCCGACGCTCCCCGGCGGGCCGTCGATCCACAGGCGCACGTAGGGGATGGGGCGGTGGTCGGAGACCGACAGCGGCGCGCACGCGTCGAAGGCCTCGCGCACCGCGGGCGCCTGCGCGGCGTCGCGCAGGTCCGCGTACAGGTGGCTGTTGCGCGCGAACTGGCGGTCCAGGCCGCGCAGCATCTCGACCTGCCGCGGGATGAACGCGATCGACAGCGCCAGCGCGAACACGCCGATCCACAGCCACCTCGTGCGGTCGCGGCCGGACGGCAGCAGCCGCCAGCCGAACACGGCCGCGCCGTAGAACAGCGCCAGCAGGATCGCCGGCGTGCGCACGTAGCGGCCGATCAGCGGCAGGCCGAACAGCGGCCCCACGGCGAACACGGCCAGCATCGCCGCCACCACGGCCAGCACGAGCAGCCCCTGCCTGCGCCGGTGCAGACAGGCGAACGCCATCCCGATCGGCACGCCGAGGATCAGCGGCTCGCGCAGCGTGAACGCCAGGTACGCGGCGCCCCACCGCGGCACCTGCGTGATCGACCGCCGCCGCTCGTTGTCCTCCGCGAGCTGCGCGGTCCCGTGCAGCGAGTGCAGCGGATCGCCGGTGACGATCCAGTCGCTCGCCGCCCAGATCACCGGCGCGGCCGCGGCCAGCGCCAGCCAGCGCACGACCTGCCACGCGTCCGCCCCCGACCCGTGCCACAGCCAGGCGACGTACAGGAACGACAGCGCCCACGCCTCGGGTCGCAGCAGGCCCGCGACCGCCAGCACGACCAGCACGGGCACGCCGCGCTTCGGCCGCCGCGCCTCCAGGAGCACCGCCCCGACGATCAGCGCCTCGAAGGGGAGGTCCTGGTAGGCGAGGACGGCGTCGCGCTCGATCGCCGGGCGCGTCAGCACCACCAGCGCGGCCAGCGCGCCGGCCCACGCGCCGAACAGCTCGCCGCCCAGCCGGAACACCAGCCACACGAGCGCGCCGAAGCACAGCAGCACCGTGATCGCCATCACCCGGTCGGCGTCGTCGCCGAAGGGCAGCGTCAGCGACCCGACCGCCATCTGCAGCGGATGCGGCGTCGGCGCGTAGTCGGCCGTGTACTCGGGCGTGAACCCGTGCCACAGGTCGTGCGCCCACAGGATCGCGTAGCGCGCGTCGTAGTTCAGGTACCACGGGTCGTAGACCAGGACCATGAGCGCGGCGACGCCCACGATCGTCGCCACGGCGGGCAGCCAGCGAGCCGTCGTGGCCAGCGCCGCCCGGGGCGTGGGCGAGGGGGTGGCCATGCGGGTCGGCAGCGTACCGGCACCGTGCCCGCGCTCCCTACGATGCGGCGTTCGTGGCGAGCTTCCTCCGCAAGCCGAAGGTCCTGATCGCGCTGGGCGTCGCCGTGCTCGTCCTGGCCGGCGGCGCGGTCGCCGCGTACCTGATCGCGACGAAGAAGCCGGGCGACGTGACGAACACCGGCGTCGAGTTCACCCCGCCGCCGCCGGTCACCACCCAGATCGTCCCGGAGCCCGAGCCGAAGAAGCCGAAGAAGCCGCGGACCGTGAACTGGCCGCGCTACGGCTACACGCTCCAGCACACTCGCAACTTCCAGCCCGAGCGGGTCCTCAACGGCCCGTGGCGCAAGGACTGGGTGCACCAGGTCCGCGCGCTCACGGAGTTCCCGCCGGTGATCTGGAAGGGGAAGATCTTCCAGCTCATCGACGACGGGGAGCTCGTGTCGCTGCGCGCCCGCGACGGGCGCCGCCGCTGGACCCGCCGGGTCGGCGCGCTGGCCGCCAGCTCGCCCGCCGTCGACGACGAGTACGTCTACGTCGTCCTCCTGGAGCGCTCGTCCGGCTCCGGCCAGGGCCGCGTGATGGCGCTGCGCCAGCGCGACGGCCGCATCCGCTGGTCGAAGGCCCTGCCCAGCCGGGCCGAGTCCTCGCCGCTGGTCATCGGCAACCGCCTGTACTTCGGCTCCGAGGACGGCACCGTCTACGCGCTCGACAAGCGCAGCGGGCGCGAGATCTGGACCTACCGCGCCAACGGCGCCGTGAAGGGCAGCCCGACGTACTCCGACGGCAAGCTCTACTTCGGCAACTACGGCGGCGACGTGCAGGCGATCCGCGCCTCCAACGGCAGGCTCGTGTGGCGCAACGGCGCGGGCGTCGCCAACTTCTACGCGACCGCCGCGGTGGCCTACGGCCGCGTCTACATCGGCAACACCGACGGGCGCCTGTACTCGTTCTCGGCGCGGTCGGGCGCGCTGGCCTGGGCCCGCCAGACCGGCGGCTACGTCTACTCGTCGGCCGCGGTCCACAACGTGCCCGGCGTCGGCCCGACCGTGTTCGTCGGCTCCTACGACGGCGGCTTCTACGCGTTCGACGCCCGCACCGGCGACACCCGCTGGCGCCACGACGCGGGCGGGAAGATCTCGGGCTCGCCGACCGTGATCGGCAACACCGTCTACTTCGCCAACCTCGCCAAGCGCGAGACCGTCGGGCTCAACACCCGCAGCGGCCGGCGCGTGTTCCATCGCTCGACCGGCTCGTTCGACCCGATCGTCTCCGACGGCGAGAAGCTCTACCTCACCGGCAGCTCGTCGCTGACCGCGCTGCGCCAGGTCTCCGAGCGGCATCGATAGCGCGCGACCACTAGCCTCGTGGCCGTGCCCTGGAAGGACACCGTCAACCGCGCGCTGCGCCGCGCGACCGGCTACGAGCTGCGCCGCGTCGGCGGCCCCGGCGCCCGCCCGGCGGCGCCCCGCCGCGGCCGGGCGCGCAGCGGGGACCGCCTCCTCGTCGCGCCCGCCTTCGTGCTCTCCTCGGTGCGCTCGGGCTCCACGCTGCTGCGCGTGCTGCTCGACAGCCACTCGCAGATCCACGCGCCCCAGGAGCTGCACCTGCGCGACCTCTCCGTCCGCCAGCGCTCCAAGTACGCGCGCCGCGCGATGACCGCGCTGAAGCTCGACCAGGACCAGCTCGACTACCTGTTCTGGGACCGCCTCCTGCACCGCGAGCTGACCGCGGCCGGCAAGACGCTGCTGGTCAACAAGACGCCCAGCGACGTGTTCATCGTCGACCGCATCCGGGAGTGCTGGCCCGACGCGCGCTTCATCTTCCTCCTGCGCCATCCGGCCGCGATCGCGAAGTCGCGCCACGCCACCCGCCCGCAGGACTCCGTCGAGCGCAACAACGAGATGGTGCTGCGCTACGGCAACGCGGTCGAGGACGCCCGCCGGCGCCTGCCCGGGCACACGGTCCGCTACGAGGACCTCGCCAGCGACCCGGCGACGGAGACGCGGCGGCTGTGCGCGTTCCTCGGCGTCCCGTGGGAGCCGAGCATGCTCGAGTACGGCGAGCACCACCACGGGCGCTTCAAGCCCGGCCTGGGCGACTGGACCGAGAAGATCAGATCCGGCCGCGTCCAGCCGCCCACGCCGCCTCCGCCGGTCGACGAGATCCACCCCGACCTGCGGCCGCTGTGCGTGGCCTGGGGGTATCTGCCGGCGCCGGAGCCGGGCGCCGGTGCGCCCAGCGGATCACCGGCTGCTCCAGAGCCCGCCAGCTGATCCAGGCGATCGCGAACGTCAGCGCGTACACCGCCGCGCTCGCCGGCACCAGGCGCTGCGGCCATGCGTCCCAGCTGCGCAGCGCGTAGATGACCGGGAAGTGCCACAGGTAGGCGCCGTAGGAGAGGATGCCGAGCGTCGTCAGCGGCCGCCGCTCCAGCGGCGCCACGCGCACCGCCGAGCCGGCCAGCGCGGCGATCACCAGCCCGAACCCGAGCGCCGCGGGCTGGTCGGCGACGATCTCACGCCACTGCAGCGGCCCGATCGCCAGCGCGTGCCAGGTCCCGTCGGCCACGACGAGCGCGACCCCGCCGAGCAGGAGCGCCCAGGCCGTGCCGCGGCGCAGCTCGCGCCCGTGCACGAGCGCGACGGCGCCCATGCCGGCCGCGAACGAGGTGAGGTTCGTCAGCAGCGACGTCGTCGTCGTGCGCGGCCAGTCGCCCATCGCCGCGGCCGCCACCAGCGCGGCGCCGAGCGCGGCGAGGCCGCCGCACAGCGCGAGCTGGCGCCCGCGCGGGGTGCCCAGCCGCAGCGCCGCGAGGCCGACGACCGGCACCAGCAGGTAGAAGGTGACCTCGACGCACAGCGTCCACATCGGCGGGTCCAGGCGGCCGAGCGTCGCCTCGAACTGGTTCTGCGCGAACGCCAGGAACACCGGGAGCTGGCTCGCCGCGATCTGGCGCTCGTGGTCGAGCACCGCGAGCAGGGCGAACACGCCCAGGACGGCCGCCCAGTAGGCCGGCAGGATCCGCGCGGCGCGCTTCAGCGCGTAGCGCCGCACGCTCGGGCGGCGGCGGCCCTCCAGCGCGGCGGCGACGAACGGCCGGAACACGAGGAAGCCCGACAGCGCGAAGAACAGCGGGACGGCCAGCCGCAGCTCGCCGATGAGGTAGTCGAGCACGCTCTTGGGTCCGTCGCCGGCGTCGCCGCGATCGAACATCCAGACGTGGATGAGGATGATCGCGGCGCAGGCCGCGCCGCGCAGGCCGTCGAGCGCGCGCAGGCGGTTGCGGTCGGTGTCGGGGGTGGAGCTCGGCATCGACGCGGTGGTCGCGGGCGGTGGTCGGCGGACGGCCGGTCAGGGGCCCGTGTCTGCGGATTACCCCGCTCCCCTGGTTCTAGCACGCGGTGGTAGAACCGCCGGCATGAGCCACGTACGGGTGGAGCGCGACGGGCCGGTGACCACGATCGTGCTGGACCGGCCGGAGGCGCGCAACGCGGTCGACGGTCCGACCGCGGACGCGCTGGCCGACGCGTTCCGCGCGTTCGAGGCCGACGACGAGGCGCGCGCGGCGGTGCTGTGGGGGGCGGGCGGGACGTTCTGCGCCGGCGCCGACCTGAAGGCGATGGGCGGCGAGCGCTCCAATCGCGTCGCGCCCGACGGCGACGGGCCGATGGGTCCGTCGCGGATGGCGCTGTCCAAGCCCGTCGTCGCCGCGGTCGCCGGGCACGCGGTCGCCGGCGGCCTGGAGCTGGCCTGCTGGTGCGACCTGCGCGTGGTGGAGGAGGACGCGGTCCTCGGCGTGTTCTGCCGCCGCTGGGGCGTGCCGCTCATCGACGGCGGCACCGTTCGCCTGCCGCGGCTGATCGGCCTGAGCCGGGCGCTGGACCTGATCCTCACCGGGCGCGCCGTCGACGCGCAGGAGGCGCTGGCGATCGGGCTCGCCAACCGGGTCGTGCCGCGCGGCGCTTCGCTGGCCGCCGCGCGCGAGCTCGCCCGGGACCTGGCCGCGTTCCCGCAGGGCGCGCTGCGGGCCGACCGCCGCTCCGCCTACGAGCAGGCGGGCCGGTCGGTCGAGGACGCGATGGCGCGCGAGCTGGAGCTGGGCGTCGAGGCCCTGCGCGAGGGGCTCGAGGGCGCGCAGCGCTTCGCGCAGGGCGCGGGCCGCGGCGGCGCGCCGGCCTAGTCCTCGCGGGCGGCTTCGCCGATCAGGCGCTCGACGAGGATCGCGTCGCGCCACTCGCCGTCGAGGCGGGCGTGGCGCTCGTGCACGCCCACGATCCGGAAGCCGTGGCGGCGCGCCAGCGCGACCGACGCCGCGTTGCTGGCCAGGATGATGCTCAGCAGCTTCCACAGCCCGGCCGCCTCGGCGTCGGCGATCAGGCGGCGCATCAGCGCCGAGCCCACCCGCGCGCCGCGCGCGCCCCGCGCCACGTAGACGGTGTAGTTGCCGACGCCGGCGTACACCTCGCGGTCGCTGTAGGGCAGCCAGCTCGCGAACCCGACGACCGCGCCGGAGCGCACCGCGACGATCAGCGGCTCGCCGCTCGCGATCCGCGCCTCGATCTCGTCGGGCGTGCGCAGCCGCGTCTCGAACGTCGCGATGCGGTCCTCGATGCCCTCGTTGTAGATGCGGGCGATCGCCGCCGCGTCGGCCGGCGTCGCCGGCCGCACCGTCGTCTCCACCTGCACCGTCATGCCAGCAGCGACAGCAGCCGGTCGAGGTCGTTCTCGTCGTTCCACGCGCCGATCGAGGCGCGCACCAGCCCACGGCCGGGCAGGTCCCGGATGACGACGCGGTGGGCGGCGGCCCGCTTCACGAAGCCGGAGGCGTCCTCCTCGGGCCAGGACACGAGCGTCGTGGCCCCGCGCGGCTCCGGCTCGCGGCCGCGCTCGGCCAGCGCCACGGCGAAGCGCTCGGCGAGGTCCCGCGCCCGGCGGATCGCCTCGCCCCACCCGCCGTGCTCGACGACGACGTCGTGGGCGGCGACGGCGAACGCGGACGCCTCGGCGGCGAGGGCGGGCGTGTCGTAGCGGCGCGCGTCGGCGTGCGGGCGCGCCTCGAGGCCGGCGCCCGGCTCCTCGAGGTTCATGTACGTGGGGCCGGTCGCGGCCAGCCGGTCGCGCCACGCCGGGGCGACGTAGAGGAAGCCGGTGCCGACGGGGCCGCACAGCCACTTCTGGCCGGAGGCGGCGTAGAACGCGCAGCCGAGCGCGCTGACGTCGACGTCGATCGCGCCCGCGCCCTGGGCGCCGTCGAGCAGCACCGGCACGCCGGAGGCGGCGACCTCGGCCAGCTCCGACGGCGCGACCTTCCCGCTGATCCAGCTCACGTGCGAGCAGGCGACGAGCCCGGTCGCGGAGGAGACGGCCTCGGCCAGCGACTCGAACGGCACGGTGCGCACCCGCAGGCCGATCCGGCGCGCGGTGGCGGCGACCGGACCGAGCAGCCCGGGGTGCTCCTCCTCGCTGGTGATGATCTCGTCCTCGGGCCCGAGCTCGAGCCCCGCGAGCACGCGGACGATGCCGTCGCTCGTCGACGTCGTCAGCGCCACGTCGGCCGGGGCGGCGCCGATCAGCGCGGCGTACGCGGACCGCTGGCGCGCGTGCAGGTCGATCATCCGCTCGAAGTAGGGCATCCAGCGGCCGTCGACCGCGGCGATGTGCAGCGTGTCCTGCGCCGCCTGCACGGCGGCGGACGCGACCGGGCCGCACGTGCCGGCGTTGAGGTAGGCGACCTCGTCCAGCACGGGGAAGGCGTCGCGCAGCGCAGCGGGTGGCATGACGCCGCGCACGGTAGCGCGCGCGGGCCGGCCGAACACGGGTTCGGCTGTACGATCCGGCCCTCATGCACGTCACGCTGCCCGACGGAACCGAGCTGTCCCTGCCCGACGGCGCGACCGGCGCCGACGCGGCGGCCGCGATCGGCCCGGGGCTGGCGCGGGCCGCGCTGGCGGTCAAGGTCGACGGGGAGCTGCGCGACCTGTCGGCGCCGCTGCCCGACGGGGCCAAGGTCGAGATCGTCACGGCGCGCTCGCCCGAGGCGCTGTGGCTGATCCGCCACGACGCCGCGCACGTGCTCGCCACCGCGGTGATGGAGCTGTATCCGGGCGTGAGGATCTCGATCGGCCCGCCGGTCGACGACGGTTTCTACTACGACTTCGAGTTCCCCGAGGGCGTCCACTTCTCCGAGGCCGACTTCCCGGCCGTCGAGGCGCGGATGGCCGAGCACATCAAGGCGGCCGAGCCGTTCGTGCGCGAGGACGTCCCCGTCGGCGAGGCGCTCGAGCGCTTCGTGCGCGAGGACCAGCCCTACAAGGTCGAGCTGATCGAGGATCTCGTCCGCGACCAGGGCGTCGAGACCGTCAGCCTGTACACGAACGGCCCGTTCACCGACCTGTGCCGCGGGCCGCACGCCCCGACCACCAAGACGATCAAGGCGTTCAAGCTGCAGTCGGTGGCCGGCGCCTACTGGCGCGGCGACGCCAACCGCCAGATGCTCACCCGCGTCTACGGCACCGCGTTCCTGTCCAAGGAGGACCTCGAGGCCCACCTCGAGCGCCTCGAGCTCGCCCGCCAGCGCGACCACCGCAAGCTCGGGCGCGAGCTGGGCCTGTTCCAGTTCTCCGAGACCAGTCCCGGGTCGGCGTTCTGGCTGCCGAAGGGCGCCCACCTGTTCAACAGCCTGGTCCAGCTCTCGCGCGAGATGGGCGAGCGGCGCGGCTACACCGAGGTCAAGACCCCGGTGATCTACGACTCCCAGCTCTGGAAGACCTCCGGCCACTGGGACAAGTACCGCGACAACATGTTCGTGACGGAGTCGGAGGGGCGCCAGCTGGCGCTCAAGCCGATGAACTGCCCCGGCCACTGCCAGCTCTACAAGCTGCAGAGGTTCTCCTACCGCGACCTGCCCGTCCGATACTCCGAGCCGGGCCCGCTGCACCGCAACGAGCTGTCGGGCACGCTGCACGGGCTCATGCGCGTCCGCCACTTCGTGCAGGACGACGCGCACATCTTCTGCACGGAGGAGCAGGTCCACGACGAGGTCGTCGCCTGCCTGGATTTCGCGTTCGACACCTACGCCGTGTTCGGGTTCGATGTCGAAATCGAGCTGTCCACGCGTCCCGAGGTGCGCATCGGCACCGACGAGATGTGGGACCGCTCGGAGGCGATGCTGGCCGAGGCCCTGGACTCGCGCGGGCTGGAGTACACGGTCAACGAGGGCGACGGCGCGTTCTACGGCCCGAAGATCGACCTGCACATGACCGACTCGCTGGGGCGCTCCTGGCAGATCGGCACGATCCAGCTCGACTACAACTTCCCGGAGCGCTTCGACCTCACCTACACGGGGCCCGACAACCAGGAGCACCGCGTGGTGATGCTGCACCGCGCGCTCATGGGCTCCTACGAGCGCTTCATCGGGATCCTCATCGAGCACTACGCGGGCGAGTTCCCGGTGTGGCTGGCCCCGGTCCAGGCGGTCGTCCTGCCGATCTCGGACCGCCACGCGGGCGCGGCCGCGCAGGCGCGCGACGAGCTGGTCGCGGCCGGCGTGCGGGTCGAGCTCGACGACCGCTCGGAGTCGATCGGCCGCCGCATCCGCGAGGCCGAGCTGCAGAAGATCCCCTACATGCTCGTGGTGGGCGACCGGGAGGCCGAGGCGGGCACCGTCGCCGTGCGCCGCCACGGCGAGGGCGATCTCGGTGCGGAGACGGTCGAGGCGTTCGCGCAGCGTGTCGCCGACGACGCCCCGGCTCGCTACACTCCGAGTCGTTGAAGGCACTGACGCATACCGGCCGCTCCTAGACGTTGCCGATTCCCCGTAGGTTCGACCGGCGACCGCCGGAGCGAGACACGACCCGAATCAACGAGAGGATCCGGGTCCCAGAGGTACGCCTGATCGACGAGCAGGGCCAGCAGGTCGGGGTCATGCGGACGGACGAGGCGCTTCGCTACGCGCAGGAGCGCGATCTCGACCTGGTCGAGGTGGCGCCGGACGCGCGCCCGCCCGTGTGCCGCGTGCTCGACTACTCGAAGTACAAGTACGAGCAGGCCCAGAAGCAGAAGCAGGCGCGCAAGCACCAGCAGCAGATCACGATCCGCGAGATCAAGTTCCGCCCGAAGATCGCGCAGAACGACTACGACACGAAGAAGGGGCACGTCGCCCGCTTCCTCAAGCACAAGGACAAGGTCAAGGTCACGATCATGTTCCGCGGGCGCGAGGTGGCGCACCCCGAGCGCGGCGTCGCGCTGCTCGACCGCTTGGCCGAGGAGCTGTCCGACATCGCGGTCGTCGAGCAGCGCCCGATCCAGGACGGGCGCAACATGACGATGATGCTCGGCCCGTCGAAGGCCGTGCTCGCGGGCGAGTACGACGACAACGGCGCCGGCGGCAAGGGCGACGAGAAGGCCGAGAAGGCCGCCGCGGCCGCGAAGTCCAAGTCCGCCTCGGACTCGGACGCCTCCGACTCCTAGACGCGCCCCGTCAGGGCGCGGCCGGCGCGCCGCCGTTCGGCGCGGCCTCGAGATCCTCGACGCGCTGGGCGAGGGCGTCGAGGTCGGACCGCAGCCCGTCGAGGTCGGAGCGCAGCCGCTCCACGCCCTCGGCGGCATCCCGGGCGGCCGCGAGGTCGTCGGTCGCCTCGTCGAGGCGTCCGCTCAGCTCGTCGACGTCCTTCTGGAGGGCGCTGAGGTCGTCGGCGCTGGGCAGCTCGTCGACCTGGCGTCGCAGCTCGCGCACGTCGGAGCGCAGGGCCGAGACGGCCTGCGCGTTGCGCCCGCCGCCGCCCCCGCGGTCGTCGCCGCCACCGTCGACGAGCGCCCACACGGCGATGCCGAGCGCGGCCACCGCCACCACGGCGAGGACGACGACGGCGGTCTGCAGGCCGCGCAGGCCGTCGGACCGGTCGGGGTCGCGATCGCCCTGCTCGCCGGCGCCGGCTCGCGGGCGCGGCGGCTGCGGCGGGACGCGAGGGATCGGGCGGGTGGGGTCGTCGCTCATGGGGTGTGCCGGCGCCGTCGCGAAGGGGAGATGCGCGGCGCGCCGGGGTCGCCACGGGACTTTGTCATACTGTGCGGCCGCTCATGCCGAAGATGAAGACCCACTCGGGCGCGAAGAAGCGCTTCAAGGTGACCGCGAAGGGCAAGGTCAAGGCCCGCCACGCGAACACCTCCCACATCCTGGAGAAGAAGAACGCGAAGCGGAAGCGCCGGCTGGGTACCCCCGCGGTCCTGGGCGATCACGACGCGCCGCGCGTCAAGAAGCTGCTGGGGGTGGGCAAGTGAGCCGCGTCAAGCGCTCCGTCCACGCTCGCAAGAAGCGCCGCGCCACGCTCGAGCGCGCGAAGGGCTTCCGCGGCGAGGCGCACTCCAACTACAAGCGGGCCAAGGAGGCGCTGCTCAAGGCGGACTCCTACGCGTACCGCGACCGCCGCAACCGCAAGCGCGACTTCCGCCGCCTGTGGATCACGCGCATCAACGCCGCCGCCCGTCAGAACGGCATGAGCTACGGGCAGTTCATGCACGGGCTGAAGCTGGCCGGCATCGAGCTGGACCGCAAGGTCCTGGCCGACATCGCCGTGCGCGACGCCGACACCTTCCGACGTTTTGCCGAGGCCGCCCGAGAGGCGTCGGCTGCCGCCTGACCGCAGGCAGACAGAACGACCGCAGACCTCGAGGGCGCCGCTACCAACGGCGCCCTTTTTCGTGTCCATGATCACGTCCACCCACAACGACCGCCTGAAGACGATCCGCCGGCTCCGGCGCCGCCGCGACGGCCGCTTCGTGGCCGAGGGCGAGGACCTGCTCGCCGCCGCGGACGCCGCCGGCTGGGAGCCGCTGGAGCGGTTCGCCGCCGCCGGCAGCGGCCTCGAGGGGACCGAGGTGGAGCCGTCGGTGCTGGCGGGCGTGTCGGCGCTCGGGTCCGGCACGCGCGCGCTGGCGGTCTACCGCGAGCGGTGGGCGCCGCGGCCGGCCGGCCCGCGGTGCGTGGCGCTGTGGGGCGTGCGCGACCCCGGCAACGTCGGCACGGTGCTGCGCGCGGCGGCGGCGTTCGGGGCCGCGAGCGCGGCGATCGGGCCGCACACCGCCGACCCGTACGGGCCCAAGGCCGTGCGCGCCTCGATGGGCGCGCTGTTCGCCGTGCCGGTCGCCCGCGTGGAGCGCGTCGACGAGCTGCCCGGCGAGACGATCGCGCTCGTCTCGGACCCGTCCCCACCCGCCCAGCCGCTGCGGGAGCTCCGGCCCGCGCCCGAGGCCACGATCGTCGTCGGGGCCGAGCGGGAAGGGCTGCCGCCCGAGGTCGTGGAAGGATGCGACCGCGTCGCCCACATCCCGATCGCCACCGAGTCCCTCAACGCCGCGATGGCGGCGACCATCGCCCTCTACGAGCTCTCCCTGACCCCATGACCGACCGCATCGACCAGATCGCCGCCGAGGCCCGCGCCGCCATCGCGCAGGCGGCCACCACCGACGCCCTGGAGCAGGTGCGCGTCCAGTTCCTGGGCCGCAAGGCCGAGCTGCCGCAGATCCTGCGCGGCGTCGCCGAGCTGCCGCCCGAGCAGCGCGGCGTCGTCGGCAAGGCCGCCAACGTCGTGCGCCGCGAGCTGGAGGCCGCGATCGCCGCGCGCGCCGCGGAGCTCGAGGCCGCCGAGCTCGACGAGCGCCTGCGCACCGATCGCGTCGACGTCACGCTTCCCGGCGACCCGCCGCAGACGGTCGGGCGCCTGCACGTGCTGACCCAGACGCGGCGCGAGATCGAGGACGTGTTCGTCGGCCTCGGCTTCCGCGTCCTGGAGGGGCCGGAGGTCGAGACCGTCTACTACAACTTCGACGCGCTCAACCACGCGCCGACGCACCCGGCCCGCGCCCGCACCGACACGTTCTACGCCGACGACGACGTCGTGCTGCGCACGCACACCTCGCCGATGCAGATCCGCGCCATGGAGGCCGAGCCGCCGCCGCTGTACGTGATCATCCCCGGCCGCGTCTACCGCCGCGACAGCGACGCCACGCACACGCCCCAGTTCCACCAGGTCGAGGGGCTGGCCGTCGACCGGGACATCACGCTCGCCGACCTGAAGGGCACGCTGCTGGACTTCAGCCGCGCGATCTTCGGCAGCGACCGCGAGGTGCGCCTGCGGCCCCACTTCTTCCCGTTCACCGAGCCGAGCGTCGAGGTCGACGTCTCCTGCTTCAACTGCGCCCGCGACGGGTCGCCCTGCCAGGTGTGCAAGGGCACGGGCTGGCTGGAGATCCTCGGCGCCGGCATGGTCGACCCCAACGTGTTCGGCTACGTGCGCGAGCACGGCTACGACCCCGAGGAGATCCAGGGGTTCGCGTTCGGGATGGGCATCGAGCGGATCGCCGCGCTCAAGTACGGCATCCCGGACATCCGCACGCTGTACGCCAACGACGTCCGGGTCCTGGAGCAGTTCGGATGAGACTCCCGCTGAGCTGGCTGTTCGAGTACTGCGAGCCGGTGATGACGCCGCGCGCGATCGCCGACCGCCTGGCGATGACCGGCACCGAGGTCGGCCGCATCCACCACCACGGCGTCTCCGAGCTCGAGCACTTCGTCGTCGGGAAGGTGCTGACCTGCGAGCAGCACCCCAACGCCGACCGCCTGTCGGTCTGCACGGTCGACGTCGGCACCGGCACGCCGTCGCGCATCGTCTGCGGCGCCCCGAACGTCGCCGCGGGCCAGACCGTCGCGGTCGCCAAGCCCGGGGCGGTCATGCCCGACGGCACGCGGCTGAAGAAGGCCAAGCTGCGCGGCGAGCCGTCGGAGGGGATGATCCTGGCCGAGGACGAGGTCGGCATCGGGACCCTCCACGAGGGGATCATGGTCCTCGACGACGACCTCGAGCCCGGCACGTTCCTGGCCGAGGTCCTGCCGATCGCCACCGACGTCCTCGAGCTGGAGATCACGCCCAACCGGCCAGACTGCCTGGGCGTGTACGGCGTCGCGCGCGAGGTGCACGCCGCCACCGGCGCGCCGCTGGCCCCGCCGCCGTGGGAGGGGATCGACCTCGGCGAGCCGTCGGGCATCGACGGCGTGACGATCGAGGTGCGCGACCCCGACCTGTGCCCGCGCTTCACCGCCGTCGCGTTCGACGGCGTGACGATCGGCCAGTCGCCGTGGTGGCTGAAGCAGCGCCTGATGGCCTCCGGTCAGCGGCCGATCAACAACGTCGTCGACATCACGAACTACGTGATGCTGCTCACCGGGCAGCCGGTGCACGCGTTCGACCTCGACCGGATCGCGGGCGGCCGCCTCGTCGTGCGGCGCGCGACGCCGGGCGAGCAGATCACGACGCTCGACGACCAGGTCCGCACGATGCCGCCCGACGGGATGCTCATCGAGGACGCGGAGGGGCCGACGTCGATCGCCGGGATCATGGGCGGCGTCCGCTCGGAGGTCCACGAGGGCACCACCCGCGTGCTGATCGAGATGGCGACGTGGGACGGGCCGAACATCCACGCGACGTCGACCGCGCTGGGCCTGCGGACCGAGGCGTCCAGCCGCTTCGCCGACGGGCTGTCGCCGGAGTCGACGGTCGAGGGTCAGGCGGTCGCGCTGAAGCTGATGGAGGAGCTGACCGGCGCGACGCGGCGGCCCGGGTGGATCGACGTCGCCGCGCCCGGCGTGGCCGACCCCGAGCCCGTGGTCATCCGGCTGCGCGAGGCGCGCGTGCGCTCGCTGCTGGGGGTCGACGTGCCGCTCGCCCGCCAGGCCGAGGTGCTGCGCGCGATCGGCTTCGGCGTGGCCGACGCGGACGACGGCCTCGACGTGACCGTGCCGCACTGGCGGCGCCTGGACGTCACCCGCGAGGCCGACGTGATCGAGGAGGTCGCCCGCCTGGCCGCGCTCGACGACCTGCCCGCCACGCTGCCGACCGGCCGCCCGGGCGCGCGGCTCACCTGGCCGCAGCGGGTGCGCCGCCGGGCCGAGGACGTGCTCGTGGGGCGGGGCCTGCAGGAGATCGCCGGCTGGTCGTTCGCGTCCCCGGCGCTGCTCGACCGCCTGCGCGTGCCCGAGGGCGCGCCGCTGCGCCGCGTCGTGGAGCTCGAGAACCCGATGAGCGAGGAGGACGCGATCCTGCGGCCCACGCTGATGGGATCGCTGCTCGACGCCGCCCGCCACAACCTGGCCCACGGCGCCGAGCGGGTCGCGCTCTTCGACAGCGGCACCGTGTACCGCGCCTGGCCGCAGAACGAGGACGGCGGCGAGCGGCCGACGCCCGTCGACGAGCATCACGGGCTGGGCGCGCTGCTGGTCGGCCCGCCGCAGGACCCGACCTGGCGCACGCCGCGCCCGCCGGCCGCCGACTTCTTCGCCGTCAAGGCGCTCGTCGGCGCGGTGCTGGACACGCTGCGCGTCCGGTGGGAGGCCCGTCCCTCGTCCGACTGGCCGTTCCTGCATCCGGGGCGCGCGGCCGAGATCGTCGCCGGCGACGGCGAGCGGCTCGGCTTCGCCGGCGAGCTGCACCCGCTCGTCGCGCGCGAGTGGGACCTCGACGGCGGCGCCGCGTTCGCCGTCGACCTGGGCAAGATCGCCGCGCGCGCACCCGAGGTCCCGGTCTACCGGGACGTGACCACGTACCCGCCCGTGCGCCAAGACCTGTCGCTGCTGGTGGGAGCGCGGTCCGCGGCCGAGGTCGTCGCCGCGATCCGCGACGCCGGCGGGCGGCTGCTGCGTGACGTGTCGGTGTTCGACCGCTTCGAGCGCGACGGCGAGGTGTCGCTGGCCCTGCACCTCGCGTTCGCGGCGCCCGACCGCACGCTCACCGACGACGAGGTCAACGGGCTGCGCGAGAAGATCCTCGGCCGGCTGGCCGACCTGGGGGTGACGCCTCGTGGCTGAGGGGGACGGCCCGTCCGTCGCGGTGCTCGGCGCGTCCGGGTTCGCGGGCGCGCTGGCGGCGCGACTCCTGTGGGAGCACCCGCACTTCGAGCTCGTCGCGGTCACGTCGCGCTCCGACGCCGGCCGGCGGCTCGACGACCTGTACCCGCACCACCGCGTCCCGCTCGTCATGGACGCCTACGAGATCGACGAGCTGGGCCGGATCGACGCGGCGGTCGTCGCCTACCCGCACGGCGCTGCCGCGCCGACCGTCGCCGAGCTGCACGAGCGCGGCACCCGGGTCGTCGACCTCAGCGCCGACTTCCGGCTGCGCGACGTGTCGGTCTACGAGGAGTGGTACGTCGAGCACCCGGCGCCGGAGCTGATCGACGACGCCGTGTACGGGCTGCCGGAGCTGTACCGCGACCGGCTGGCGGACGCCACGATCGTCGCCGGGCCGGGCTGCTTCCCGACCGCGGCGATCCTCGGCCTGGCGCCGATCGCGCCGTACCTGGCCGACGTCGTCATCGACGCCAAGTCGGGCGTGTCGGGCGCGGGGCGGGCCGCGACCGAGAAGACGCACTTCGTGTCGGTCGCCGAGAACGTCAAGCCGTACGGGATCGGGCGCCACCGCCACGCTCCCGAGATCGACCAGGAGCTCGCCGCCGCCGGCGCGCGCGACCTCGTCGTGACGTTCACGCCGCACCTGCTGCCGCTCGACCAGGGCGAGCTGCTGTCGTGCTACGCGACGCTCACCGAGGACGTCGACGTGCACGCGCTGTACGGCGAGCGCTACGCCGACGAGCCGTTCGTCGAGCTCGTCGCGTCCCCGCCCGGGGTGCGCGACGTGCGCGAGACGAACTTCTGCCGCATCCTCGTGCACCCGGACGAGCGGACCGGCAAGGTGTTCGTGTTCTCGGCGATCGACAACCTGTGGAAGGGGACCGCGTCGCAGGCGGTCCAGTGCCTGAACCTCATGTTCGGCTTCGACGAGACCGCGGGGCTCCGGTGAGCGGGTTCTTCTCGTCGCGGTGGGTGTCCAGGCCCGAGCACGTCACCGAGGCGGCGGACGACACGCTGCCCGCCGGCTTCCGGGCCGCGGGCGTGGCCGCCGGGATCAAGCCCAGCGGCGGCCTCGACGTCGGCCTGCTGGTCTGCGACGCGCCCGACGCGGTCTCGGCGGCGCGCTTCACGGCGTCCGCCGTGGTGGCGGCCCCGGTGCAGGTGACCCGCGAGCGGGCGCGGCTGGACGCGCTGCGCGCGGTCGTCGTCAACTCCGGCAACGCGAACGCCGCCACCGGGCGTCCCGGCCTCGACGAGGCGGCGCGCATGCAGGGCGCGGGCGCGATGGCGGCCGGGGTGGAGGCCGACCGGGTCGCGGTCGCCTCGACCGGCGTCATCGGCGTGCAGCTCGACGGCCAGCGGGTCGTGCGCGGGCTGCTGGACGCCAACGGGCGCCTGTCGCCCGACGGCGCCGTCGAGTTCGCCGACGCGATCAAGACGACCGACGCCTTCGACAAGCGAGCGACGCTCGACGTCGAGCTGCCGTCGGGCCGCGTCCGCCTGGCCGCCCAGTGCAAGGGCGCGGGGATGATCTCGCCGCGCTTCGCGACGATGCTCTGCTTCGTGGAGACCGACGCCGCGCTGAGCGCCGAGACCGCCGACCTGCTGCTCGGCGTGTGCGTGAAGCGCTCGTTCGACCGCTGCTCGGTCGACGGCCAGCTCTCCACCAACGACACCGCGATCCTCATCGCCTCCGGCGCCAGCGGCGTGCGCGTGGAGCCCGAGACCGAGGACGAGCTGCGCTTCGGCGAGGCGCTCGACGCGCTCCTGCGCCAGCTCGCGATCCTCATGGTCCGCGACGGCGAGGGCGCCCGGCGGGTCGGTCGCGTCGTGGTGCGCGGCGGCGACGTGCGGGCGGTCGAGGCGGTCGCGCGGGCGGTCGCCGACTCGCCGCTGGTGAAGACGGCGCTGCACGGCGGCGACCCGAACTGGGGGCGCATCGCCCAGGCGGCCGGCATGGCGCTGGCCGGCGGCGCGCCGGTCCCGCTCGACATCGCGATCGAGGGCATCCCGGTCTGCGCGGGCGGGGCGGCGGTGCGCGTCGACCAGGCCGCGCTCGACGCGGCGGCCGCGCGCGACGAGGTCGAGTACGAGGTGCGGCTGCCCGGCGACGGCGCCGAGACCGAGGTGTTCTTCTCCGACCTCGGCCACGGCTACATCACGATCAACGCGGAGTACACGACGTGACGCGAGACGTAGCGACGCTCCTGGAGGCGCTCCCGTACATCAGGGAGTTCCACGGCCGCACGGTCGTCATCAAGTACGGCGGCGCCGCGATGGAGGATCCCGAGCTGCGCGAGGAGTTCGCGCGCGACGTGGTGCTGCTCAAGTACGTCGGGATGAACCCGATCGTCGTGCACGGCGGCGGGCCCGACATCACCAGCTACATGGAGCGCCTCGGCATGCCCGTCGAGTTCGTCGGCGGCCTGCGGGTGAGCAGCGCCGAGACCGTCGAGGTGGCCAAGATGGTCCTCGTCGGCAAGGTCAACAAGGACATCGTCCTGCGGATCAACCGCCACGGGCAGGCCGCGGTCGGCCTGTCGGGCGACGACGGCAACCTGTTCCGGGTCCGCCGCCAGCGCGCGCCGGGCGGCGAGGACATCGGCTTCGTGGGCGAGATCCAGCGCGTCGACGTCGACGTGATCCGCCACATCGCCCAGGACTACATCCCGGTGATCGCGTCGGTCGGGGCCGACGAGGAGGGCAACTCCTACAACGTCAACGCCGACGCCGCCGCCAGCGCGGTGGCGCGGGCGATGGGCGCCTACAAGGTGCTGTTCCTGACCGACGTGCGCGGGTGGCTGCGCGACCCCGACGACCCCGACTCGCTCGTGAGCGAGGCGACCGCCGACGAGGTCGAGGCGGCGCTGCCGTCGATCTCCGGCGGCATGCGCCCCAAGCTGCAGGCGTGCCTGGACGCGATCCACGGCGGCGTCGACAACGCCTACATCATCGACGGGCGCCTGCCGCACTCCCTCCTCCTCGAGCTGTTCACCCACGCCGGAATCGGCACGAAGATCGGACCCGCCAGATGAGCCCAGCCGCACAGGACGCCCACCACCTGCTGCCCACGTACGCCCGCTTCCCGGTCGAGTTCGAGCGCGGGTCCGGCGTGCGCCTGTGGGACAGCGACGGCAACGAGTACCTCGACTTCCTGTGCGGCATCTCCGTCTCGTCGGTGGGCCACTGCCACCCGAAGGTCGTGGAGGCCGTGCGCGACCAGGTCGGGCGGCTCATCCACGTCAGCAACCTCTACTTCACCGCGCCGATGACGCGGCTGGCCGACCGGCTGGCCGAGTCGTCGCTGGGCGGCGGCGTCTTCTTCTGCAACTCCGGCGCGGAGGCCAACGAGGCGGCGATCAAGCTCGTGCGCAAGGCCAGGCCCGGCGGCGACGTCGTCGTGCTGCACAACGGCTTCCACGGGCGCACGTACGGGGCGCTGAGCGCGACGCCGCAGGAGTCCAAGCAGGCGCCGTTCGCGCCGCTCGTGCCGGGCTTCCGCCCGGTGCCGGCGACCGCCGACGCGGTGCGCGACGCCGTCGACGAGAACACGGCCGCGGTCGTCATGGAGGTCATCCAGGGCGAGAGCGGCGTGCTGATCGTCGGCGACGACGTGCTGGTGGCCGCGCGGGAGGCCTGCGACCGCGTGGGCGCGGCGCTCGTGTTCGACGAGGTCCAGACCGGGATGGGTCGCACCGGGACGCTGTGGGGCTACGAGCAGACTCCGGTGGTGCCCGACGCGCTGACGACCGCCAAGGCGCTCGGCGGGGGCCTGCCGATCGGCGCGCTCGTCACCGGCGAGCGGCTGTCGACGGTCTTCTCGCCGGGCGACCACGGATCGACGTTCGCGGGCGGGCCGGTCGTCGCCGCGGCCGCCCTGGCCGTGTTCGACGTCCTCGACGACCCGGCGCTGCTGGCGCGCGTGCGGGCGCTCGGCGACCACCTGCGCGGCCGCCTCGAGGAGCTGCCGCGGGTGGAGACCGTCCGCGGGCGCGGGCTCATGAACGCGTTCGATCTCGTCGCCGACGGCGGGCCGACGGCGCCGGACGTCGTGACGCGGGCCCTGCTCGAGCAGCGGCTCGTCGTGAACGCCACCGGCCCGCGGACGATCCGGCTGCTGCCGCCGCTGGTCGTCACCGAGGAGGAGATCGACGAGGCCGTCGCCCGTCTGCGGGCGGTGCTGTAGCTGGGGCTGGACGCGCGGGGTGGGGATGCGCGAGGCTGCCGTCATGCGGCGGGTCCTGGTGTGCGTGCTGGTCCTCGCCGTCGCGGGGGTCGCGGCGGCGCCGGCCGTCGCGGCGCCGCGCCTGACGGTCTCGCCCGCGCGCGTCGTCTACGGCGACCACGTCGTGTTCCGGGGCGGGGGCTGGCCGGTGTTCGAGTCCTGCTCGCGCCTGGTGAGCCTGACGCTGCGGACCGGGCGCGACACGTACGCGATCGGGCGGGTGCACATCGCCCGCAACGGCACGTTCCGCCACCGGTGGGCGCCGCGCGCGGCCGCCGTCGGCACCGGCGTGTGGCGCGTCGTGGCGCGCCTGCGCTGCGAGAGCGGGGAGGACGGCTCGGCGCTGTACGTCCGCCGCGACGCCACGCTGCGCATCGAGGCCTGACCTGCGCGGGCGGCCGGGTACTCTGCGGGGCCGCCATGTCCGACGCTCCCACCTCCGCCGCTCACACCTCCGCCCACACGATCCCGCTCCCGCAGGCCACCGAGCGCATGCGCGCTCAGGCGACGGCGTCGTACGAGGCAGACCACCACGAGGTCAACCGCGTCCTGCTGCTCTACTCGGGCGGCCTGGACACCAGCGTGATGCTCAAGTGGATCCAGGAGGAGTACGACGCCGAGATCGTCACGCTCACCGTCAACCTGGGGCAGCCCGGCGAGGACTACGACGTCGTCGAGGGCAAGGCGCGCATGCTGGGCGCGGTCGAGACGTTCACGGTCGACGCGCGCGAGGAGTTCGCCCGCGAGTTCGTCCTCCCCGCGATCAAGGCCAACGCGATCTACGGCGCCGGCTACCCGCTGTTCACCGCGCTCGGCCGGCCGCTGATCGCCAAGCTGGCGGTCGAGTACGCGCGCCGGTCGGGGTGCGACACGATCGCCCACGGCTGCACGGGCAAGGGCAACGACCAGGTGCGCATCGAGTCGACGATCGCGACGCTGGCGCCGGAGCTGAAGATCATCGCCCCGGTGCGCTCGTGGTCGATGGGCCGCGACGAGGAGATCGCCTACGCGCGCGAGCACGGGATCCCGGTCAAGGGAGGCACCGAGGCGGCGCCGTACTCGATCGACGACAACCTGTGGGGGCGCTCGAGCGAGGGCAAGTGGATCGAGGACCTCTCCCACGCGCCGACCGAGGACGTGTTCCAGCTCGTCACGCGCCCCGAGGACGCGCCCGACGAGCCGGAGATCGTGACGGTCGGGTTCGAGGCGGGCGTGCCCGTGTCCCTGAACGGCGAGCGGCTGGAGCTCGTCGAGCTGCTGGAGCGCGCGGCCCAGATCGGCATGAAGCACGGCGTGGGCATCGTCGATCACATCGAGGACCGGATCGTCGGCCTGAAGGTGCGCGACATCTACGAGGTGCCGGCGGCGACGATCGTGCTCACCGCCCACCACGAGCTGGAGCGGCTCGTCGGGACGATCCACCAGAACCAGTTCAAGCCGCAGCTCGACCGCCAGTGGGCCTACCTCGTGTACGCGGGCCTGTGGTGGGAGCCGCTCCGCGAGGACCTCGACGCGTACATGGACTCCGTGAACGCGCGCGTGACCGGCACGATCGGGCTGAAGCTCTACAAGGGCTCGGTCCGGGTCGTCACGCGCGAGTCCGCCAACGCCGTGTACGACGCGCAGCTGGCGACGTTCGCGGAGTCCGGCGGGCTGTTCTCGCAGCAGGCCTCGCCGGGGTTCATCGAGCTGTGGTCGCTGCAGTCGCGGATGGCCTGGCGACTGCACCACGTCGACGATGGGCAGGAGTAGGCCATGCTCTACAACCTGCTCGGGCGACTGACCTGGAAGGCGTTGAAGCTCTACCTGCACCGCAGCGGACCCAAGATGGCGCTCGTCGCGGGCCTCGTGGTGGGCGGCGCGGTGGTGGCCGGCGTGGCCGCGAAGCGCGCGGTCGGCGGCGGCGCGGAGGCGTAGCGGCGGGATCGTTCGCGGCCGGACGGTCCCGTCCGCGCGGGCACGTACGCTCGTACCGTGAGCGCGCCCTCGCCTGACGGACCGCCGGTGGACTCCCCGCTCGAGATCGAGCGCGTCGAGTGGCTGCCGGCCACGCCGGAGGCGCTCGAGGTCCGGGTGTGCGGGCGCTGGCGGGAGGGCGCGCCGTCCGACGTGGCGCTCGTCGTGGTCGACGAGCGCGGCGAGGCGCGGCGATTCCCGCTGACGGCCGCCGGGCTGACCGACTCCGGGTCGTGGCGCGGCTCGTTCGCGGTGCCGGTGGAGCTGCGGTCGCGCCTGTCGGCGCGGCTGTCGCTGGCCTTCGGAGACCGCCGGGTGCCGCTGCCGGCGGCGTCGCCCGGACCGGCCGACGAGCGGCTGGCGCCGCCGCCCGCGACGGTGGTCGATCCGGCGGTGCTGGCGCAGCGCCGGGCCGCGCGCGAGGGGCAGGCCGGCGAGGCGCTCGTGCGTCGCGCGCAGGCCGCCGAGGCGACCGCCGCGACGCTGGAGACGCAGCTCGACCATCTCGAGGCGCGGCTGCGATCCGCGCTGGCCGAGCGCGACCAGGCGACCGCGCGGCTGCGGGCCGCCGAGCAGCGTGAGGAGGCCGAGCGGCGCGTGCGCGTCGAGGCCGAGGGCGAGCGCGACGCGATCCGCGCGTCGGTGCGCCGCGAGCGCGAGCGGCTCGAGGCGCGGGCGCGGGCGGCCGAGGAGCACGCCGAGGCGCTCGGCGCCGAGATGGACGCGATCCGCCGCGAGGCGGCCGAGGCCCAGCAGGCCGCGATGGCGGCGCGGGCGGCGGCCGAGCGTGCGGGGGAGGCGCGCGCCCGCGAGGAGCTCGACCGGCTGGCGGCCGAGGCCGCCGACCTGGCCCGCCGCCTGGAGCGGGAGCGCGCGGCGCGGGCGGAGGCGGAGTCGCAGCTGGCCCGCCAGGGCGAGCGCGTGGCCGATGTCGAGGCGACCGTCGCGCAGCTCGAGCGCGAGCTGGAGCGCCGCAGCGCGCTGCAGGCCGAGCTCGACGAGGTGCGCCGGACGCTGGCCGAGGTGCGCGACCGCGCGGGCGACGACCAGGTGGCGCGGGCGGCGCTGCGCGAGGCGCAGGGCGAGCTGGCCGTGCGCACCGCCGAGCTGGAGCGGCTGCGCGGCGAGCTGGCGCGGTCGCAGGCCGACCTGGAGCGCGCGCGGGCCGCGCAGCAGGCGGGGGCCGCCTCGGTGCGGGAGGCCGAGGAGACCGTCGCCCGCGTCCGCCGCGAGGCGGCCGAGCTGCAGAGCCGCCTGGAGGAGGAGCGCCGGCGGCGCTTCGAGGCCGAGGCGGCGCTGAACGTGGAGCTGGAGCGGGCGCGCGAGCGGTTCGGGCGCGAGGTGGCCGAGCTCGAGGCCGGCCTGTCGGCGCGGATCGCCGAGGAGCGGCGCGCGTTCGAGGCGCAGGTGGCCGCGATCGAGGCGCTGGTGGGGCCGCTGCGCGAACGGCTGGCCGAGGCCGGCGCGCGGCTCGAGGCGCGGCTGGCCGGGGCCGAGCGGGCCCGCGACGAGGCGGTCGCCGAGCGCGACGCGGCGCGGGCCGCGGCCGAGGACGTGAAGGTGGAGGTCGCGGCCGACCTGGACCGCGCCGCCGGCGAGCGCGAGCGGCTGACCGCCGCGCTGACCGAGGCGGAGGCGGAGCGCGCGCGGCTGGCGAGCGCGCTGGCCGACGCGGAGGCGGAGGCGGCGCGCCTGCGGGCCGCGGCCGAGGACGAGGCCGAGCGCGACGCGGCGCTTCGCGCGCTGGTCGCCGACGTGCGCGCGGTCGCCGGCACGCTGCGCGAGGGCTTCGACCGCCGGCTCGCCGAGCTGGCCGACCGCATCGACGCCGAGGTCGCGACGCTGCGCGCCCGGCTCGACGAGGAGCGGATGGCACGGCAGGTGGCCGAGGAGGAGCTGGCGGCCGAGCGCGCGCGGGGCGCGTCCGGGGCGACGGGGTCGCTCGTCGCCGATGTGCTCGCCCGCGCCGAGCTGGAGCAGACGCGCCGGGAGCTGGCGGCCGCGCAGGAGGCGCTGGCCGCCCGGCGCGCCGAGTCCGAGGAGGCGGCGGCGCTGCGCGAGCAGGCGGGCCGGCTCGTGCGCGACCTGGAGGCCGCCGAGGCGCGCCTGAAGGTGGAGCGCGGGGAGGAGGCGGCGGAGCCGGAGGCCGAGCGCGAGCCCGAGCCCGAGGCGCAGCCCGCGCCCGACGCGCCGGCGGAGCCCGCCGCGCCGGAGCCCGCCGCGCCGGAGACCGTCGCCGACCCGCCCGCGGACGATCCGGCGCCTGCGGAGGCGTCCGAGCCGGAGGAGACGTCCGAGCCCGCGGTGGCGGCGTCCGAGCCCGCGGTGGCGGCGTCCGAGCCCGCGGTGGCGGCGTCCGAGCCCGCGGTGGCGGCGTCCGAGCCCGCGGTGGCGGCCGAGGCCAGGCCGGAGCCGGAGCCGGGCCCCGAGCCCGTCTCCAAGCCCGTCGTGCCGTCGTCCGGCTACGGGCTGGCGCGCAGCGGACTGCTCGCGCCGCCGCCCGGCTCCCGCGCGCTCCCCGCCCGCTTCGTCCACCCGTCCGAGCGGCGCCTCACCGGCTGGCTGACCCCGGCGATCGTCGCGCTGGCCGAGCGCGACGAGGCGCTCGCCGCGGACCTCGTCCTCGCCCTGCTACCCGGCCAGGCCGGCCTGCTGCGCAAGCCCCTCCGGTACGCGCTGACGATCGGCGGCCGCGGCACGTACTCGGTCAGCGTCGACCGCGACACGGTCGAGGTCAACCGCGAGAACGTCCCCGGCTCGGCGGCCGTCGACGTGCGGGTCGCCGGCAGCGCCGCCGCGCTCGCGCCGCTCGTGGGCGGCGGCGCGCGCCGCAAGCTGCCCGGGGTCCGCATCGAGGGGCGTCGCCGGCGGCTGCGCCCGCTGCTGCGTGCCCGTCGCGCGCCGACCGACCTCGCGCGTCTGCTCGAGCGGGGCGCGAAGCCCGGTCCCGAGCTCGTGCTCGCGGTGCTGACCGCCGCCGTCGACCCCGCGTGGACGCGCGGCCACCGCTTCAGCGTCGTCTACGACGTCACCGATGGCGAGCCGATCGAGGTCGAGGTCCGCGACGGGCAGCCGCTCGCCGTCGGGCCGCCGCCGGCCGAGCGGGCCGAGCCTCCGGCCGCGCGGATCGCGATCCGTGCCGACGCGGTCCTCCCGTTCCTGGCCCGCTGCCACCTGCCGGCCGACGAGCGCATCCTGCTCACCGGCGAGGGCCACCCGGTCGCGCTGCTGCACGGCTGGTTCGACCGCGCGCAGGGGCTGCCCGGCGCCTAGATGACTGATGCCACGGGGGGGTGCAGCCCGGACGCGTGGCTCGTGGAATCAATCACCCAGCTACGCGGCGACGTGGCGCAGCCGCAGGCGCACCTCGCGCAGCGGCGGCACCACGGCGACGCGCTGCCAGCCGCGCGCGTCGAGCAGGTAGACCTCGCCGTCGTCGCGCAGCGCGATCCGCGGCTTCGGGTCCTCGGTGGTCGCCAGCCAGGCGTCGCTGAGCGGCCACGACGAGCCGGAGCCGGCGAGCCGCTCGATCGCCCGGTGGATCGCGGCGTGGGGGACCCCGCGCTGGAGGAGCTCGGCGACGACCGCCGCCTCGGCGACGTCCTCGACGCTGTAGCGGCGCGGCTCGCCCTCCGAGCGCGACGAGCGGATCAGCCCGCGCCGCGCCCACTGGCCGATGGTCGTGCCGGACACGCCGACGAGCTCGCCGACCTCGCCGGCCAGCAGGTCACCGTGGGCGCGCTGTGGCATGGCGCACATCGTCGCCGCTGACGCGGCGGCCGTCCACGCCCGCGCTCAGGCGAGGACGGCGACGAGCCAGGCGGTCGCCGCGACGAGCGTGGCGGCGAGCTCGATCGCGATCGACAGGCCGACCGCGCGCAGGGCGTGCGTCGTCGACGCCCACGCGGCCGCGTGCGCGCGCAGGCGCCGGCGCTCCTCGAGGTACACGCCGAGCGGGAAGCCGAGGAACAGCCCGGCGACGGGGACGAGGAAGAACCCGACGATCGCCAGCACGACGCCGGCGGCCATCGAGCGGCGGGGGACGCCGGCGTCGCGCAGCCGCCGGCCGGGCCACACGTACTTGACGACCTGGGCGCCGCCGGTCGCGCCCGTCGCCAGCGCGAAGACGCCCCATGCGGTGGCCGAGCTCTCGGCGATCGCCCACACGAGGATCGCCGCCCACACGAGCAGCGCGCCGGGGAGCACGGGCACGACGACGCCGGCGATGCCGACCGCGATCGCCAGGCCGACGAGGACGAGCCCGGCGTCGCTCACATCTCCGGCTGCCAGCGCAGCGCCCGGCGGGTGCGCTTCGGCAGCGCGCTGACGACGAGGTCGTAGGAGTCCTCGATCAGGTCGCAGACCATCCGGTCGTCGAGGCTGCCGTCGAGCGTGATCGTGTTCCAGTGGCGCTTGTTGAGGTGGTAGCCGGGGCGGATCGCGTCGTAGCTGGCGCGCAGCGCGATCGCCAGGCCCGGGTCGCACTTGACGCTCACCGCCAGCGGCTCGCGGTCGAGCGCGCTGAGCGCGAACATCTTCCCGGCGACCTTGAAGACCGAGGTCTCGGCGTTGAACGGGAACTCCTCGACGGCGCCGGCGAAGGCCAGGCAGCAGTCGCGCAGCGTGTCGGAGTCCATGCGCGTGATGGTGCCAGCGCCGGTGGTCATCGCCGCCGCCGGTAGGTGATCCGCAGGTCGTCGCTCCAGGTCGTCCCGTCGCAGCACAGCTCCCACAGCCCCTCGATCGCGTCGTCGCGCAGCCGCCCGGCGAACCGCTGCGCGAAGCCCGGCGCGTCGCGCCACATCCGCAGCACCTCGCCGTCGAAGGCGACGCCGTACCCGCGTCGCACGCCCCGCGAGTCGTAGTAGTCCATCCGCAGGCGCCCATCGTCGCCCTCCCCGATGATCACGATCGAGTCCGGGAAGTCGGGGTGGTGGCTGCGGGCGCGCTCGATCAGGAACCGGCGCCCCTCCAGCCACTCGAACGTCGCCTCGCCCCGGACCACCACGCCCGGCATCGCCGGATGGGTCGCCTCGGTCTCCCAGGCCCCGACGAGCACGTCGTAGGCCGGCAGCGGATCGCGGGTCTCGTCGGCGGTCATGCCCAAGGGGACCCCCGCGCGGCCCGGAACTCATCGCCGCGGCCGGCGGCGCCTCCACATGCGCGGCTCGACGGCGCGCGGCAGCGTGTACCAGACGAGCGGGCGCAGCGCGCTCGCCACCCGGCTCGCGCGCTCGCCGCGCTCCTCGGCGGCCTCGGCACGCTCCACCGCGGCCCGGACCGCCAGCGCTCCCGCCGACCGCAGCGGCTCGGGAGGCAGGTAGCCGGGCGGCCCGGACACGAGCGCGCAGGTCGTGTACGCGTCGCGCACGCCGAGCGCGAGCCGGCCGAGGATCCGGGCGACGAACGCGCTCGGGGCGACGCCGTTGCCCGAGAACCCGGTCGCGTAGTGGACGTTCCCGTGGTCCCCGAGCGAGCCGACGAACGGCAGGTGGCCGGGCGCCCGGTCGACCGCGCCGCCCCAGGCGTGCGTGAGCCGCACCCGCTCCAGCGCGGGGAACCAGCGGCGGAGCGACGCCGCGACCTGCGCGACCGCCCGCGGGTCGACCGTGTGCGCCGGCACCACGCGCCCGAGCGGGCCGACGGCGCCGCCGCCGCGCCCGAACGCGATCCGGCCGTCCCGCGTGACCTGCGCGTAATGGACCATCAGGCGGGCGTCGCCGAGCAGCTCGCCGCCGGTCCAGCCCAGCTCGGCCACGAGCTCGGGGATCGGCTCCGTGAGGACGATGTGGCTGCCGATCGGCACCACCGCGCGGCGCAGCTCGCGCAGGCGCGCCGCCCACGCGCCCAGCCCGAGCACGACCGCGCCGGCCTCCACGCGCCCCGCCGGCGTGACCACGGCCGGTGTGCGGTCGCGCTCGAGCGCCAGCATCGGCGTGCCCTCGTGGATGGCCACGCCGCGGCGCATCAGGACCCGCCGCAGCCCGCGTGCCAGCAGGGCGGGCTGGACGGCCGCGCCGTCGGGCAGGAACGCGCCGTCGCCCAGGGCCGCCGCGCCCGTGCGGGCGCGGATCTGCGCCGCGTCGAGGGGGCGCACCACGCCGTCCAGGCCCAGCGCGCGCGACGCCGCCTGGGGCGCCTGCCAGGCGCCGTCCTGCGCGGGCGACGATGCCGCCCACAGCGTGCCCGCCCGCCGCACATGGGCGTCGACGTCCTCGGCCTGCGTGAACGCCTCGATGCGGTCGATCGCCGCCGACGACTCCCGCGCCAGCCACGCCGCCTGCTCGGGGCCGAAGCGCGCGACGAGGTCCTGCAGCTCGTCGTACCAGCTCGTGGCCCAGCCGCCGTTGCGGCCGCTGGCCCCGAATCCGCAGCCCTGGGCGTCGATCAGCACGACGCGCGCGTCGGGCGCGAGCTCGGTGACCTCCAGCGCCGTCCACAGGCCCACGAAGCCGCCTCCGACGACGCACACGTCGGCGCGCACGGTGCCGGCCAGCGGGGGGCAGGCGCGCTCGCCGTCCTCGGCCGCGAGCGCCTGCTCGAGCCAGAACACGGGCCCCACCCGCGGCAGGTCCGCGGGGCCGGCGCCGTCGCGGGGTCCGGCGGCCGGCCGTCCGGCGACGTCGGTCATGCGGGCCGGAACCCGTCGCGCGGGGTCGGCTCGGCGTGTTTGAGCATCAGGTGCTGCGTGACCGAGTACTCGAGCACCGCCTCCTGCGACATGTCCTTGCCGAAGCCCGACTGCTTCAGCCCGCCGTGCGGCGCCTCGGAGGCGATCGGCAGGTGGTCGTTCACCCACACGACTCCGAACTCGAGCGCCGGGCCGACGCGCAGCGCCCGGCCGACGTCGCGCGTCCACACCGACGCGGCCAGTCCGTAGTCGACGTCGTTGGCCAGCCGCACCGCGTCGGCCTCCTCGTCGAACGGGAGGACCACGAGGACGGGGCCGAACACCTCGCCCTGCACGATCTCCGAGCGCTGGTCGGCGCCGGTCACGAGGGTGGGGGGATAGAAGGCCCCGGGCCCGTCGGGCACCTCGCCGCCGGTGACGACGCGCGCGCCGGCGGCGGCCGCCCGGGCGACGAAGCCGTGGACCCGGTCGCGATGTCCGGCGGAGATGAGCGGGCCGATGTCGGTGTCCGGGGCGTGCGGGTCGCCGACCCGGATCGATCGCAGCGCCTCGCGCAGCGCCTCGACCAGCGGCTCGTGGACGGCGCGCTGCACGTACACGCGCGTGGCCGCCGTGCAATCCTGCCCGGTGTTGTACGTCGCGCCCAGCGCCGCGCCGGCCGCGGCGGCCTCCAGGTCGGCGTCGTCGAACACGAGCACGGGCGCCTTGCCGCCCAGCTCCAGGTGCAGGCGCTTCAGCGTCGGCGCCGCGCCGGCCATGATCCGCCGGCCGGTCTCGGTGGAGCCGGTCAGCGAGATCATCGCGACGTCGGGATGCGCGACGAGCGCGCCGCCGACCTCGCCGTCGCCGAGCACGCACGCGGCGGCGCCGTCGGGCAGGCCCGCCTCGGCCAGCAGCTCCACCAGCCGCAGCGTCGAGCGGGGCGTCGCCGGCGCCGGCTTGATCACGACGCTGCAGCCGGCCGCCAGCGCGGGGCCGAGCTTCCAGACCGCCATGATCAGCGGGAAGTTCCAGGGGGCGATCGCGCCGACGACGCCGGCCGGGCGGCGCGTCAGCGTTGACGTGTACCCGGCCGAGAAGCGGCCCGCGCCGGTCCCGGCCAGCGACCGGGCCGCTCCGGCGAAGAAGCGGACGTTGTCGACCGCGAAGGGCAGCTCGCCGTCGCGGGCGACCACGAGCGGCTTGCCGGTCTCCTCGACCTCCAGCGCGCACAGCGCCTCGGCGTCGCGCTCGATCAGGTCGGCCCAGCGCAGGAGCACCGCCGCACGCTCGCCCGGCGTCGCGCCGCCCCACTCGCCCAGCGCGCCGCGCGCGGCGGCGACGGCCGCGTCGATCTCGGCGGGCGTGGAGTCGGCCAGCCCCGCGATCGGGGCGCCGGTCGCCGGGTTCACCAGCGTGCGCTCAGACATCGGCGGTCGCCTCCTCGGCGTCGATCACCGCCGCATCGGCCGCGTCCCAGCCGAGCGTGACGCGGTCGCCGGCCGTCAGGCGCGGCGCGGGGCCGTGCGCGCCGACGCGGACCTGGACGGTCATGCCGTCGTCGAGCTCCACGACGTACTTGCGCGCGGTGCCGAGGAACACCACCTCGAGCACGCGCCCGTCGTGGCGGTGCTCGCGGCCGGCGCCGTCCAGGTGCAGCATCTCGGGCCGCACGACGGTCAGCGTGCCGGGGCGCGGGCCGGGGAACAGGTTCGCGTCACCCAGGAACGAGGCGACGAACCGGGTCGCGGGGCGCTCGTAGAGCACGTCGGGCGGCCCGATCTGCTCGACGCGCCCCGCGCGCATCACCGCGACGCGGTCGGCCATCGACATCGCCTCATCCTGGTCGTGGGTGACGACGACGAACGTGATCCCGACCTGGTGCTGCAGGCGCTTGAGCTCGATCTGCATCTCGCCGCGGATCTGGCGGTCCAGCGCCGACAGCGGCTCGTCGAGGAGGAGGACCCGCGGCTTCTTCACGAGCGCCCGCGCCAGCGCCACGCGCTGGCGCTGACCGCCCGAGAGCTGCGCCGGGCGGCGCGCGCCCATCCCGCCGAGCTGCACCTGCTCCAGCGCCTCGGCGGCGCGCTCGCGCGCGGCCGCCTTCGCCACGCCCTCCATGCGCAGCCCGTAGGCGACGTTCTGCTCGACCGTCATGTGCGGGAACAGCGCGTAGGACTGGAACATCATGTTCAGCGGCCGCCGGTACGGCTTGACGCCGACGAGGTCGCTGCCGTCCAGCAGCAGCCGGCCCGCGTCCGGGCTCTCGAAGCCGGCGAGCATCCGCAGCAGCGTCGTCTTCCCGCAGCCGGACGGGCCCAGCAGCGCGAAGAACTCGTTCTCGGCGATGGTCAGCGACACGTCGTCGACGGCGGTCACCGCGCCGAAGCGCTTGGTGACCCGGTCGATCTCGATCATGCGGTGTCCTCCTGGCCGCGCAGGCGGACCGCGACGAGCATCAGCACGAGGCTGAAGCCGACGACGATCGTGGCGGCGGCGTTGATCTCCGGGGTCACGCCGAAGCGGACCATCGAGTAGACCTGGATCGGGAAGGTCACCTCGGTCCCGGCGGTGAAGAACGCGATCACGAACTCGTCCAGCGAGAGCGTGAACGCGACGAGCGCGCCGGCGATCACGCCCGGCGCGATCTGCGGCAGCGTCACGTGGCGGAAGGTCTGAAGCTCGGTGGCGCCGAGGTCCATCGACGCCTCGACCGTGGAGTCGTCGAAGTGGCGCAGGCGCGTGCGCACGATCGCCGACACGAACGCGATCCCGAACACGGCGTGGCCGAGGATCACCGACCACAGGCCGAGCCGCACGCCCATCCACTGGGTGAAGACGAGGTTGTAGAAGCTCAGCAGGGCGATCGCGAGGACGATGTCGGGGATCACCATCGGCACGAACGACCCGGCGTCGAGCACCCGCGAGCGGACCGTGCGCTCCAGCCCGAACGCCAGCAGCGTGCCGATGACCACCGAGATCGCGGTCGCGCACACCGCGACGATCAGCGTGTTGCGAAACGCGCTGAGGATCTCGTCGTTGGCGAAGAGCCGGTCGTACCAGCCGGTCGTGAACCCGCCCCACGACGTCGGCAGGCCGCTGGCGTTGAACGACAGCCCGATCAGCACCGCGATCGGCACGTACAGGAACGCGACCGTGACGAGGAACACGGCCCCGCTGGCCCAGTGACGCCCGCCGTCAGACCGCACCGGGCACCTCCTCGCGGCGGTCGCGCGCGTTCATCCACGCCTGGATGAGCAGCACGACGGTCATCAGCGCGATCACCGCCAGCGCCACCGTCGCGCCGAACGGCCAGTCGCGCGCCTTCAGGAACTGGACCTGGATGAGGTTGCCGATCATCTGGCTGCGTCCGCCGCCCAGCAGGTCGGGCACGATGAAGTTCCCCAGCGACGGCACGAAGACGAAGAGGCAGCCGGCCCACACGCCGGAGCGCGTGAGCGGGAGCGTCACGGTCAGGAACGCGCGCCAGCCGCTGGCGCCCAGGTCCTGCGCCGCCTCGCGCAGGTCGGGGCCCAGCCGCTCGATCGCCGCGTACAGGGGCAGGACCATCAGCGGCAGGTAGCCGTAGACGAGGCCCAGGACGATCGCGAACTCGTTGTAGAGGAGGCTCAGCGGCGAGCCGATCAGCCCGATCGACTCGAGCGTGTTGTTGATCAGGCCCTCGTCGTTGAGCAGCACCATCCACGCGTAGGTGCGGATCAGCAGCGAGGTCCAGAACGGCAGGACGACCAGGACCAGCAGGAACGTCCGCCAGCGCTTCGGGCGCGTGGCGATGAACCACGCGGTCGGGTAGCCGACGAGGAGCGCCACGACCGTCGCCTCGAGCGCGACGCGCACCGAGAACCACAGGACCTTCAGGTAGATCGGGTCGACGACGCGCTCGAAGTTGTCGAGCGTGAGCTCGTAGACCACCCCGCCGTAGGTCCCCCGCCGGAACAGCGAGTAGGCGAGGATCAGGCCCACGGGCACGACCAGCAGCACGGTCCACCACGTGAGGGCGGGACCGAGCTGCAGGCCGCGCCGGGCGATCTGCCGGGCGCTCCTCATCGGATGCTCAGGCGAGCGCTAGCTCGTGATCTCCGTGACGATGCGGCTCCACGTCGGCTGGCCGTCGCCGAGATCCTGCAGCGACTCCTGCTGCAGCAGCTCGGCCGGATCCATGCCGAGGTTGGGGAACTGCTCGACCAGCGCCGGGTCGAGCTCGTCCATCGCCGCCTTGTTGGGCACCTTGTAGGTCAGCAGCTCGACGACGGACGCGCCGCTGTCGGGGCGCAGCACCCAGTTGATGAACTCGTAGGCGGCGTCCTTGTTCGGGGAGGACTCGAGCACGACCATCGCGTCGACCCACAGGTCGGCGCCCTCCTTGGGCACCACGAACTCGATGTCGTCGTTCTCGGCGATGCCGTAGTTGCACCAGCCGTCCCAGGCCTCCACGAGCGACGCCTCGCCGGAGACGAGCTTGGAGTAGAACGTCGTGTCGTCGTAGGCCAGGAGCGTGTCCTTGGTCTTCAGCAGCAGGTCGCGCGCCTCCTCGAGCTCGCCCTCGTCCGTCGTGTTGGCGCTGTAGCCGAGCTGTTTGAGCGCCGGCAGCAGCAGCCACCGGTCGGTTGCGAGCATCGTCGTCTTGCCCTTCACGTCGTCGGCCGGGTCGAGCAGGTCGTTCCACGAGTCCGGCTTCTCGGAGACCAGGTCGGAGCGGTAGCAGAGCCCGGTGGTGCCCCACGTGTAGGGGACCGAGTACTGGTTGCCGGGGTCGTAGCCGAGCTCGGTCGCCTCCGGGTAGAGGTTCTTGAGGTTGGGCACCTTCGACTCGTCGATCGGCGCCGCCCAGCCGCGCTTGTGCAGCGCCTGCGCGAACGGGCCGGAGACGAACACGAGGTCGTAGCCGGCGCCGTCGGCGGCGTCCAGCTTGCCCATGATCTCCTCGTTGGTGGCGTGCTTGGCCATCTTGACCTTGATGCCCGTCGCCTTCTCGAAGGCGGGGATCAGCCCCTCGGGCGTGTACGCGTCCCAGTTGGAGATCGTCAGCGTCCCCTTCTCGGTGCCCGGCGCCTCGGCCTCGGCCGCGGCGGTCGTCGCGCCGGCGCTCGTGGCCGGCTCCTCGATCTCCGAGCCGCACGCGGCCAGCCCGGTCGCCATCGCCCCGGCGGCGGCGATCGTCGCCAGTCGGCCTCGCATCCGCGTCGTGCGGATCATCGTCATCCCCTCTCGCTCCGTGGAACCTGCTCGATCAGATCGGCGGCCCGGGCCGTGCCCGGGTTCGCCTGCAGCCGCCGGGCGATCCCGGCCAGCCGCTCCTGCAGTGACCCGTCGGCCAGCAGACGGGCGGCGGCGTCGCGCAGCTCGTCGGGGGTGTGGCCGTAGGTGTCCAGCCGCACGCCGAAGCCGGTCTCGTGGACGCGCTGGGCGTTGTCGTACTGGTCCCAGAACAGCGGCAGCACGATCATCGGCTTGCCGAAGTGGACGCTCTCGGTGACCGTGTTGTTCCCGCCGTGCGTGACGACGAGGTCGACCATCGGCAGGATCGACGTCTGCGGCAGGAACTCGGCGCCGACCATGTTGTCGGCCAGGCGCAGGAGCTCGTGCTGCGGGCCCATCGAGACGATCACGCGATGGTCCGTCTCCGCGAACGTGTCGATCAGCTTCTGCATCAGCTCGACGTCGCCGGAGCCCAGCGAGCCGAGGCTCAGGTAGACGAGCTTCCCGTCGCGGGAGGCGAGCGGCTCGGGCAGCTCCCACGGGTCGTCGGTCGTGCGCACGCTCGTCTCGAGGTTGTGCCAGCCGTCCAGCGGCCGCTCGCGGGCGTAGTCCAGCTCGCGCGGGTACAGGTAGAGGTTGAGCCACGGCGACGTGTGGATGAACTCGCCGGGCGGCAGCGGCGGGGCGCCCCGCTCCTGCACGAACGCGTCGAACTCGGCGTGCATCGGGTCGTGGACGCGGCGGTACTCGGCCCAGTAGGCGTCCCACTCGCCGCGGTCGTGCGTCGGCAGCCCGCTGAACGGGGGCGGCACCGCGGGATCGACGATCTCGGCGGGGTTGCAGGAGACGATCCGCACCCACGGCCGCCCCGACGCCGGCAGCGCCGGGAAGCACAGGACGTTGTCCTCGACGATCACGTCGGGCCGGACCTCGTCGATGATCTCCCGCAGCCGGTCGTCGACGTAGCGGGCGCCGTCGAGGAGCGCCTGCCAGGTGGGGGCGACGAACCCCTCGATCTGCTCGATCGTCGGCGTGCGGAACACCGGGGCCGTGTCGCGGATGAAGTCCTTCCAGAACTGGCCGGGCTCCTCCTCCTGCTCGGGCGGCGGGCCGAGGCGCATGAGGCGCTCCTCGAAGCCCTTCGGCTCCAGCGTCCCCTTGAAGGACTCCTCCACGATGAACACGACGCGATGGCCGCGGCGGCGCAGCACGTCGCCGATCCCCACGCAGTTGTTCGTCGGTCCGTACGCGCTCTCCGGGAAGAACGCGATCGTCAGTGGCGCGTCGGTCACGCCGCCCCCTCCTCACTGGTCCCGTCGGCGATGGCGACCTCGCCGACGCCCCATCCGTACGCCATCTTGTGGATCTCCAAGACGAAGAACGACTCCGTCGACAGCACGCCCTCGACGTGCTGGATGCGCTCGTAGAGCAGCTCCTTGAAGTGGGCGGTGTCGCGGCAGATGACCTCGACGATCACGTCGAAGGCGCCGGCGAGCGCGGCCACGTAGGAGGTCTCCGGGAAGGCGGTGATGGCCTCGCAGACCGCATCGACCGTGCCCGGTCGCAGCCGCAGCCCGATGAGCGCCATGCGATCGAAGCCGATGCGCAGGGGGTCGGCGATCCCGACGACCTGCAGCATCCCGCTCTGCTCGAGGCGCTGGGCGCGGTAGCGCACGACCGACTCCGACACGCCGATGTCGCCGGCGATGCGCGAGTACGGACGGCGTCCGTCGACCTGCAGGGCGCCGATGATGCGGCGATCGATGTCGTCCAGCTCCGGCGGAGTCGCCAAGTCAATACCCGTCCCGGTTGCGATTTCCGAGCGCTCTCGCGTTAGGCTTACCGGATTCCGCAGATGAGTGTCAAGGATCTTGCTGATGCCCGCTGGTTTGCGGGCAAGGGGCGGCCGATCGCTTCCGTTCGCGAGACGAACGCGCTGCGGGTGCCGGGCGGGACGGGCCGCGTCGTGCTGGCCGACGTGGCGTTCGCCGACGGCGGCGCGGGCGAGCGCTACCTGCTCGACGAGGGCGGCCCGGAGCTGTGGCCGCGGCTCGTGGCCGCGCTCGCCGGCGGAAGCCTGAGCGGCGAGGCCGGGCGGCTGGAGCTGCGCCGCGGCCCGGCGTTCGACGCGCTCGCCTGCGGTCCGGACGCGGCCGTGACGATCCCCGCCACCGACCAGTCCAACACGCTCGTCGCGCTCGACGGCCGGCTGCTCGTCAAGGCCTACCGGCGCCTGGCGCCCGGCGTGCACCCGGAGGTCGAGCTGTCCGCGGCGCTGGCCGCGACCGACGCGCCGGTGCCGGCCTTCGCCGGCTCCGTCCACCACGTCGCCCCGGACGGGACCGACACGGCGATCGCGCTGCTGACCGAGCTGATCCCGGACGCGGAGGCCGGGTGGGAGGCGCCGATCCTGCGCGCGGCCGACGCGCTGCGGCGCGGCGATCCGGACGCGGGCGCCGGCGAGCACCGCGCCGCGGGCGCCGCCGTCGCCGCGCTGCATCGCGCGCTGGGGAAGGTCGCGCCCGTCGAGCGGTCGGACGCCGCGACGGCGATCGCCTGGCGCGAGGACGCGCTCGCCGCGCTCGCGCAGGCCGCCGCGCACGAGCCGGAGGTGGCGCGGGCGCGCGACGCGATCGCCGCGCGGCTGAGCGAGCTGTCGGACGCCGTCGGCGTGCCGATCCAGCGCATCCACGGCGACCTGCACGTGGCGCAGCTCCTGCGCACCCCCGGCCGCGTCGCCGTGATCGACTTCGAGGGCGACCCGACGCTGCCGCTCGCGCGCCGGCGGGCGCCCGACACGCCGGTGCGCGATCTCGCCGGCCTCCTGCGCTCCGTCGACCACGTCGGGTGGGCGGCGGCGCGGCGGGTCGGGCCGGACGCCGACCCGGGCGCCTGGATCGCCGCGTCGCGCGCCGCGGTGCTCGACGGCTACGCGGCGGCCGTGGACGCGCGGCTGCTGGCCACCCTGGAGCTCGCGAAGGCGTGCCGCGAGCTCGTGTACGCGCACACGGTCGTGCCGGAGTGGGCGTACGCGCCGCGCGCCGCGCTGCGATCGCTGCTGGAGGAGCTGGACCCGTGAACCCCGACGCCTTCCGCGAGGACGTGCTGCGCGAGCCGGAGACGCTCGCGACCCTGCTGGACGCCTACGGCGGCGTCGCGTCGCCGCTGCGCCCGCTCGGCGCGGACCCGCTCGCCGGGCGGCGCGTCGCGCTCATCGGCATGGGCAGCTCGCGCTTCGCGGCGCTGACGGTCGCCGCCGCGCTGCGCGCTCGCGGCGTGGCCGCGGTGGCCGAGTACGCGTCTGCCGACGCGTCGGCCACGACCGCGCCCGGCCGCGACGTGCTGGCGGTCGGCATCTCGGCGTCGGGCGCCACGCCCGAGACCGTGGCGGCGCTCGCGCGCCATCGCGGGGTCAGCCGCACGGTCGCGATCACGAACCGGCCCGACGGCCCGCTGGCCGAGGCCGCCGACGTCGTGCTGCCGCTGCTCGCGGGCGAGGAGGCGGGCGGCGTGGCCTGCCGCACGTTCCAGGCGACGCTGGCGGTGCTGTGGCTGCTCGCCGGCGTCGGGGCGGACGCGCTGCGGCCCGCGGTCGAGGCCCAGCGCGCGCTGCTGGACGCCCGCCACGACTGGCTGGAGTCGCTGCTCGCCGCGGTCGCCGGCGCGCACACCGTCTACGCGATCGCGCCGGCGGCCCGGATCTCGTCGGCGCTGCAGGCCGCGCTGATGCTGCGCGAGGGGCCGCGCGTGGCCGCCGACGGCTGCGAGACGGGCGACTGGACGCACGTCGACGTGTACCTGTCCAAGCACCCCGGCTACACGGCGCTGCTCTTCCCGGGCTCCGCGTTCGACGAGGGCGTGATGGAGTGGGCGCGGCCGCGCGGCTCGCGGATCCTGGCGGTCGGCCGGCCCGGGCCGCGGGGCGCCACGCCGGTCGCGCCGTTCGCGGGCGCCGACGACCCGCTGGTGGCCTCGCTCGTCGAGGTCGGCGTGGTCGAGCTGCTGGCGGCCACGTGGTGGCGCCGGCGGATCGACGCGGGCGAGATGCCCTGACGGCGCCCCGCTCGTCTCGTTGCTTGTCAGGTCTTGCGTCGTAGGGACCACAAACCTGACAAGCAACGTGTGGCTCAGGCCCGTCGCGATCGCGTCCACGAACGCGTCGCTCTGCGCGCGCGTCAGCGGCGCCCCGAAGTGCTCCATCACGACCGGGTCGGCGGTCATCGCGGCGAACGGATCGCGGTCGGCTGGCCGCCAGCGGCGGAGGATCAGGCGCTGGGTCGCGAGCCCGTCATCGAAGATCCCAGTTTGCGGCATTCGGCCCCGGCGTCGTCCGGCCCGGTGGGTAGCTTGCAGGACCCCGATGAGTGCCTCGCCGGTCGCCCACCTGCACGTCCATTCCGAGTACAGCCTGCTCGACGGCGCGTGCAAGATCGACCAGCTCGCCGCCCGCGCCGCCGCCTTCGACCAGCCCGCGCTCGGCCTCACCGATCACGGCGTGATGAACGGCGCGATCGAGCTCTACAAAGCCGCCAAGAAGCACGGCGTCAAGCCGATCATCGGCTGCGAGATCTACCTCGTCGACGACCACACCCTGCGCGGCCAGCGCCAGGAGCGCAACCACCTCACGCTGCTGGCCGCCTCCGACGAGGGCTACCGCAACCTCGTCAAGCTCTCCAGCGCCGGCTTCCTCGAGGGCCTCAGCCGCGGCAAGCCGTCGGTCGACCTCGCCCAGGTCGAGAAGCACAGCAACGGCATCATCGCCCTCACCGGCTGCCTGGCCTCCCGCTTCTGCCAGCGGCTCGTCGACGACCGCCCCGACGAGGCGCGCGCCCACGTCGACGACCTGCTGCGGGTCTTCGGCCCCGAGAACGTCTACTTCGAGGTCCAGAAGAACGGCATCGCCGACCAGGACAAGGCCAACGAGGGGATCGTGAAGATCGCCCGCGAGGTCGGCGGCTCGCTCGTGGCCACGGGCGACGTCCACTACCTGCGACGCGAGGACCACGCCCATCACACGGCGCTGCTGTGCGTGCAGACGAAGTCCACGCTCGCTGCGCCGAAGATGACCTTCGAGACGAACGAGTTCTACTTGAAGGACAACGCGGAGATGGCGGCCGCGTTCGCCGAGTGGCCCGAGGCGCTGGCGTCCACGATCGAGATCGCCGAGCGCTGCAACGTCGAGATCGAGCTGGGCAAGCAGCTCATCCCGTCGTTCCCGACGCCCGACGGCTCCGACGAGAAGAGCTACCTGCGCGCGCGGGTGGAGGAGGGGCTGCGCCTGCGCTACGGCGACCCGGTCCCGGCCGAGGCGCGCGAGCGCGCGGAGATGGAGCTCGAGGTCATCGACCGCATGGGCTTCAACGCCTACTTCCTGATCGTGTGGGACTTCGTCAACTACGCGAAGTCCAACGGCATCGCGGTCGGTCCGGGCCGCGGCTCGGCCGCCGGCTCGATCGTCGCCTACTGCTTGGCGATCACCGACGTCGACCCGCTCCGCTACGACCTGCTGTTCGAGCGCTTCCTCAACCCCGAGCGCGTGTCGATGCCGGACATCGACATCGACTTCTCCGTGCGCGGCCGCGAGCGCGTCATGCGCTACGTCACCGAGAAGTACGGGCGCGAGTCGGTGGCCCAGATCGTCACCTTCGGCAAGATGTTCCCGCGGGCCGCGACCCGCGACGCCGCGCGTGTGCTCGGTCACGACTACGGCGTCGGCGACCGGCTCGCCAAGCTCATCCCGGACCCGATCATGGGCCGCCCGCCGAGCTTCGACGACTGCCTGCAGCCTGGCGAGGAGCTGCGCAAGGCCTACGACGAGGACCCGGTCGCGCGGCAGATCGTCGACGTCGCCCGGGGCCTGGAGGGGATCACCCGCAACTCGTCGATCCACGCCGCCGCGGTCGTGATCGCCGGGTTCCCGCTCACCGACATCGTCCCGCTGCAGCTCGCCGACGCCGGCACCACCGACGAGGACGGCAACCGCGAGTACAAGATGGTCACGCAGTACTCGATGAAGCCCGTCGAGGAGCTCGGACTCCTGAAGATGGACTTCCTCGGGCTGCGCAACCTCGACGTCATCGAGGACGCGCTGGACATCATCGAGCGCTCGACCGGCCACCGGCCGGACATGACGACGCTGCCGCTCGACGACCCCAAGGTCTACGAGATGATGTCCCGGGGCGACTCGATCGGCGTGTTCCAGTTCGAGTCCGAGGGCATGCAGGAGGCCCTCAAGAAGGTCAAGCCCACGGAGTTCGACGACCTCGTCGCGCTCAACGCGCTGTACCGGCCGGGCGCCATGGACCAGATCCCGAAGTACGCGCGTGGCAAGCGCGAGCCCGAGTCGATCGTCATCCCCGACGAGCGCCTGCGCCCGATCCTGGAGCCCACCAAGGGCGTGATCCTCTACCAGGAGCAGGCCATGCAGATCTCCAAGACGCTGGCCGGCTTCACGGGCGCCCAGGCCGACGACCTGCGCAAGGCGATCGGCAAGAAGAACCGCGAGGCGATGGCCAAGCTCGAGCCGCTGTTCCGCGAGGGCTGCCGCCGGTCGGGCACCTCCGAGGAGGTCATCGACTGGCTGTGGACGACGAACGAGAAGTCGGCCGACTACTCGTTCAACAAGAGCCACGCCGCCTGCTACGCGCTGATCGCCTACCGCACCGCGTGGCTGAAGGCGACCTACCCGGCCGAGTACATGGCCGCGCTCATCTCCAGCGTCATGTCGACGAAGGACAAGGTCCCGTTCTTCGTCGCCCGCTGCGAGGAGATGGGCATCGAGATCCTCCCGCCCGACGTGAACCTGTCCGACCACGAGTTCACGGTCGTCGACGGCAACATCCGCTTCGGCCTCGACGCGGTGAAGGGCGTCGGCTACCAGGCGGTCGAGGCGATCAAGGCGGCGCGCGAGGAGGGTGGCCCGTTCGAGTCGCTGTGGGACTTCTGCGCCCGGGTCGACGCCCGCGCCGTCAACAAGAAGGCGATCGAGGCGCTGATCAAGTGCGGCGCGTTCGGGTCCACCGGCGCCTCGCGCAAGGGCATGCTGGCCGTTCTCGAGCAGGCGCAGGCCGCCGGCGCCAAGCAGCAGCAGGACGCGCTCACGGGCCAGGGCTCGATCTTCGACCTGGAGCCGGCGGGCGGCGCGACCGCCGCGTTCGCCGCGCCCAGCCATCCGCCGATCCCGTCCGAGGAGTTCGAGCAGAGCGAGCTGCTGGCGATCGAGAAGGAGGCCATCGGCCTGTTCATCTCCGCGCATCCGCTCAAGGAGGTGCGCGAGGCGCTGCGCGTGAAGGTCGACTGCCCGCTGGCCGACCTCGAGCATCGCAAGGACCAGGACTGGGTCACGGTCGGCGGCATCGTCACGCAGGCCAAGAAGATCCGCACGAAGTCGGGCTCGACGATGATGTTCGCGACGCTCGACGACCTCGAGGGGTCGGTCGAGATCGTGGTCTTCGAGCGCGTGCTGGCCGAGCAGGAGGCGGCGCTGCAGGTCGACTCGATCGTGCTCGTGCGCGGCCGCGTCGACCACAAGGACGCCACGAAGACGGCGGTCGTCGTGCAGTCCGTCGAGCCGTTCAACCCGACCCCCGAGGAGGTCGAGAAGGCGCGCGAGGAGGTGCGCGCGATGGCCACCCGCGCGGCGCCGAGCGCGCTGCGCGTCTCCATCGACGCCGCCCGCCTGCCCGTGACCGTCATCGACGAGCTGAAGACGCTCTTCTCGAGCTTCCCGGGCGAGAGCGAGGTCGTCCTCGAGGTGCAGACGTCGTCCGGCCCGCGCCGCCTGCGGCTCGGGGCCGACTACAAGGTGTCTGCGACGGCCGCGCTGCGCGCCGAGCTCGACCACGTCCTCGGCGAGGCTCTGCTGCCCGCCGCCTGAGCGGGAGGGCGAGCATGGGCCGGCTCGACGACGTCGACCTCTCGCTCAAGCTCGGCAAGGACGAGGAGCAGCGCGAGCTGGAGCGGCTCGGCCGCCGCTTCGCGCAGCTGCGCCTCACCGCGGGCGGCCTACTCGGCTCCGGCAAGCTCGGGCCGCCCCTGTGCGTCGTGATGGAGGGCTGGGACGCCGCCGGCAAGGGCGGCGCGATCAAGCGCCTGGTCGCCCCGCTCGACGCCCGCCACGTGCGGGTCGCCAGCTTCGCCGCGCCGACCGAGGACGAGAGGCGCCACCACTTCCTGAGCCGGTTCGTCGGCAAGCTCCCCGGCTGGGGCGGGATGGCCGTGCTGGACCGCTCCTGGTACGGGCGCGTGCTCGTCGAGCGCATCGAGGGGTTCACGCCCGAGCATCGCTGGCGCGCCGCCTACGACGAGATCAACGACTTCGAGCAGATGCACGCCGCCGCGGGCATGGTGTTCGTGAAGATCTGGATGCACATCTCGTCGGGCGAGCAGCTGCGGCGGTTCGAAAAGCGCCGCGACGACCCGATCAAGGTGTGGAAGCTCACCGACGAGGACTGGCGCAACCGCAACAAGCGCAAGGCCTACAAGGCGGCGGCCGAGGAGATGTTCGAGCGCACGTCGACGCCGTGGGCGCCCTGGCACGTCGTGCCGGCCGAGTCGAAGTCCTACGCGCGGGTCGCGGTGATGCGCATCACGATGGAGGCGCTCGAGCAGGGGCTGCGCGACGCCGAGGTCCCGATCCCCGCGCCCGCCTGACGGGCGCTCAGCCGCGCGCCGCCAGGCCGCGCTCGCGCAGCGCGATCACGTAGCGGGTGTGCTCGGCGGTCGCGACCTTCTCGCCGGGCCCGGGCGTCTCGAGGATCAGCGGCAGGTCCTGGAAGCGCGGCTCCGACAGGAACACGGCGCAGCCGTCCTCGCCCAGCACGCCGTGGCCGACCGGCGCGTGGCGGTCGCGGTTGGAGCCCAGCGGCGTCTGCGAGTCGTTGAGGTGCAGCGAGTGCAGCCGGTCCAGGCCGACCTTCGCGTCGCACTCGTCGAGGACGGCGGACAGGCCGTCGGCGGTCGCGATGTCGTAGCCGGAGGCGTACAGGTGGCAGGAGTCCAGGCACAGCCCGAGGCGGGCGTCGCCGCCCGCGGCGTCGATCAGCGCGGCGAGCTCCTCGAACGAGCGCCCGAGCGTGCCGCCGGCGCCGGCCGTGTTCTCCAGGTGCAGCGGGCAGCGCTCGGACTCGGCCAGCGCCTCGCGGATCGTCGCGCCGGCGCGCTCGATCGCGGCCGGCACGTCGCCGCCCAGCGCCGACCCGGGGTGCAGCACGACGCCGTGGGCGCCGAGCGCGTCGCCGGCCCGCAGCGAGGCGACCAGCGACGTCAGCGACTTCTCCCGGATCTCGGGGTCCTCGCTGGCGCAGTTGAGGAGGTAGACGGCGTGGATGAGCAGCGCGTCGACGGGCGAGTCGGCCATCGCCTCGCGGCACGCCTGCACCTGCTCGTCGGTGTAGACCGTCGGCTTCCAGGCCCGCGGGTTCTGGTTGAAGATCTGGATCGAGCGGCAGGCCGCTTCGACGCCGCGCTCGACGGCTTTCGCCGGGCCGCCGGCGGGGGAGACGTGGGCACCGATGAGCATTGGGCCCGGGTGTCTAGCATGCGGCGCCCATGAGGGTCCGCTTCGCTCCGTCTCCGACCGGTGCGCTCCACATCGGCGGCGCGCGCACCGCGCTCTACAACTGGCTCGCCGCGCGCCACGAGGGCGGCACGATGGTGCTGCGCATCGAGGACACCGATCGCGAGCGCTCGACCCCCGAGAACGTCGAGCAGATCCTCGACGCGCTGCGGTGGCTGGAGCTCGACTGGGACGAGGGCCCGATCTTCCAGACGGCCAACGAGCCGCGCCACCGCCAGGTCATCGAGCAGCTGCTCGCCGAGGGCCACGCCTACCGCTCGACGGCGACCGCCGCCGACGTGAAGGCCTACAAGGAGCGCCACGGCCACGACCGCGGGTTCCGGGGCGAGCCGGAGGACGAGGGGGCCGTGCGCCTGCGCGTCCCCGACGAGGGCGCGACCGTGGTGCGCGACATCGTGCGCGGCGAGACCGCCTTCCAGCACGTCCACCTCGACGACCCGGTGATCGCGCGCGCCGACGGCTCGCCGCTCTACAACCTGGCGGTCGCCGTCGACGACCTCGACGCCGGCATCACGCACGTCGTCCGCGGCGACGACCACTACTCCAACACGCCCAAGCAGCTGCTCGTGCTGGAGGCGCTCGGCGCCCCGCAGCCGATCTACTGCCACCTGCCGCTGCTGCACGGCCCGGACGGCAAGAAGCTGTCCAAGCGCCACGGGGCCGCGTCCGTGCAGGAGCTGCGCGACGCCGGCTACCTGCCGGAGGCGGTGCGCAACTACCTGGCGCTGCTGGGCTGGGGCGCCGCCGACGACGAGACGATCCTCTCGACCGAGGAGCTGATCCGCCAGTTCAGCCTCGACCGGGTGCAGAAGAACCCGGCCCGCTTCGACGAGAAGAAGCTGCGCTGGATGAACGGGCAGTACATCCGGGCGATGAGCGTCGAGGAGCTGACGCGGCGCCTGGAGGCGTTCACCGGCCGCACCGAGCTGCAGGGCGCGGTCGCGATCTCGCAGGAGAAGATCTCGACGCTCGCCGACTTCTGGCCGCTGGCCGGGTCGCTGTTCGACGGCCCGGTCGACGATCCCAAGGCGCGCGAGCAGTGGCTGGGCCCGGAGGGCCGCGACGTGCTGGCTGCGGTGCGCGCCGTCCTCGCCGACCTCGAGCCGTTCGACCTGGAGCACGTCGACGAGGCGCTGCGCGCGCTCGTGGCGGAGCGCGGCGCCAAGCCCAAGCAGGTCTTCCAGCCGATCCGGGTGGCGCTCTCCGGGACGACGGTGTCGCCGGGCGTCTTCGAGATGATCGCCCTGCTCGGGCGGGCCGAGACGCTGCGGCGCATCGATGCGGCGCTGGCGTAAGACTCCGGGTTTCCGGGGGTTCCGGCGCACCCCTCAATCAAACGTCCAGCGCTGCCGATAACCGGAGCAGTTCGGCCGGCACGCACGCTCGGCCGCCCCCCACATCGCCATGGAGCAGGAAACCCCGGACATGAACTCACCCGCGCCCGCAGCCGCCCCGCCTCGCGCGACGTCGCCGGCACAAGCGGCCGGAGGCCGCCACAACGAGGGCCACGGACGCCGGCTCACCGCCGCGTTCGAGGCGCTCGAGTCGTTCCCGGCCCTGGCCGAGTCGCGCAACCGGCTGCTGCGCGTCGTGGGGCAGGAGCGCATCTCGGCGGGCGAGGTCGTCGCCGCCGTCGAGTCCGACGTGGCGCTGGTGATCGCCGTCCTGCGCCTGGCCAACCAGGTCGAGGGCCGCACCCGCGGGAAGGTCGAGTCGGTCGTCAAGGCGGTCGAGCTCCTCTCGCCCGAGGCGGTGCAGTCGCTGGCGTCCCGGGCCCGCACCTTCGACTTCTTCGAGCGCACCGCGACCTGGGACGCCGCGCCGGAGCGCTTCCGCCTGCACGGCGTCGCCACGCAGCGCGCCGCCGACCGCATCGCCACCGAGACCGGCTACGACGAGCGCGACCGCCTGATGGTCACCGCGCTGCTGCACGACATCGGCAAGCTCGTGCTCATGCACGCCTACCCGGGCTACCCGGGTCAGGTGCACGGGCAGGCGCGCACGCCCGAGGAGCGCATCCATCGGGAGCGCCGGGAGCTCGGCGTCGACCACGCGCTCGTCGGCGGCGTCCTCGCCCGCCGCTGGGGCCTGCCGAAGGGCGTGGCCAGCGCGATCGAGCGCCATCACGCCGACGACGCGTCCGAGGAGGCCGCGTACGTCCGCCTGGCCGACATGCTCGCCCACTACGCGCAGGGCGGGGCGGTCTCGCCGACCGAGCTGCTGAAGGTCGCGCGCACCGTCGGGCTGGGGCCGGGCGAGCTGCGCACGGTCATGTACGACCTGCCCTACCCGCAGACCGGCCGCAACCGGGCGATCGACCCGTGCCCGCTGTCGGCGCGCGAGCTCGAGGTGCTCAAGCGCCTGGCCGAGAGCAAGGTCTACAAGCAGATCGCGCTCGAGCTCGACCTGTCGACCTCGACGGTCCGCACCCACCTGCACAACATCTACGGCAAGCTCGGCGCGGTCGATCGCGCCCAGGCCGTCCTGCTCGCCACCGAGCGCGGCTGGCTGTAGCCGTGCCGGGGCGGTCCGGCCGTCCCGGTACCCTCATTCCCAGCAGGAACGCCGCGCCCGGGGACCACGTCCCGCTCCTCGCGCGGCGGCCGAGTGCCCCAGGGGCGGGAGCGAGGTGCTGACCATGGCAGTTCCCGAAGGCCGGTCCGTGCGGTCGATGCGGCCGCGGCAGGCGACCCCGGCCGAACGCGCCGAGGAGTTCGCCGCCGAGCAGGCCCGGCTCAAGCAGGAGGCCGCCGACCGGCGGGCCGCGAAGGAGAAGGCCGAGAAGGCCGCCGTCAAGTCGCGTTCGCGGCGGCGGTCCTAGCCGCTCTGGGTGGCGCGCCGGTCGCGGCGCGCCAGCAGCCACCAGGCGGCCGCGATCCCGGCGGCGTCGACGAGCACGTCGATCGGGTCGGCGTCGCGTCCGGGCACCCAGGACTGGTGGACCTCGTCGAGGATCGCCCAGGCGAGGGCGATGGCCGCGGCGATCGGCGCGCGGCGCGGGCCGAGGGCCCAGCGCCACAGCGCGAACAGGATCGCGAACTCGGCGAAGTGCACGGCCGAGGTCGCAAGGCGCGCCCACGCGCCCAGATCGGGCCCGACCTGCTCCTGGGCGGACAGGACCCAGATCAGCGCCATCAGGGCCACGGGCGCGGCGAATCTCGCGACTCGCCCAACGCGTGCCCTACGATCGGATGCGGACGTGCTGTCGATCACCTCCAAGTCACCCTATGCGCTGCAGGCGCTCACCGAGCTCGGCCGGGCCGGGGGCAAGGACCCCGTGCCCATCGCCGAGCTGGCCCGCCGCCGCGACATCCCCGTGCAGTTCCTCGAGCAGCTGTTCGCGGTGCTGCGCCGCGCCGGCCTGCTGCGCTCCCAGCGCGGCGTGAAGGGCGGCTACCTCTTCGCCCGCGAGCCTCGCGACATCACCGTCCTCGAGGTCGTCGAGCTGCTCGACGGCCCGCTCGGCCGCGACGCCGGCGGCATCTTCGCCGCCGCCGCCTCCGCCGCCCGCGACGTCCTCGCGTCCGCCACGATCCAGGACATCGTGGACCAGGAGGTCCGCGAGGCGGGCGTGGCGATGTACTACATCTGAGCCGCGCTGACTTGACCCGCCGTGGCCTAAGCGCGCGGCTACGACCAGCGCACGCAGCCCGCGCACATCGAGCGCAAGCCGGGTGACTCAACGCGGCTTGCAGAGTCTGGCGACTCAGCGTCCATGTTGACGCTCATCTCTAAACCGTGAAAGCGTCTGACCAGTGGGCAAGGATCGCGAGATACGTCACGTGATTGTCTGGGAGGAGGTCGACCGGAGAGAAGGGAGCGCCGGAGCCCCTCCCGTTCCCGGTCTCCGACAGCAAGGATGCGCGGGCGAAGGTCATCGACTGGATGACCGATAACTGGGGAAATCTCTGCTCATGACCGAGTTGACCCACAACCAGTTGGTGGCCCGAGAAGCCTTCAAGAGCGCCGTTATCCACGGCGACGGAGCGGGTTACCCTGAGCGGGTCACGATCCTCCCAGCGGAGACGGTCTACGACCTCGAGCGGCTCTCGGACGTGCTTGATGCGACCGTCGCCGAGGGAGCGTCGCTAATCCTCGTCCGCGCTGACGGTGCTGAGATGCTCATCGAACCGCGGAGGAGGCGTGGGCTTGGCGGCGTGATCGATCGCGTCCTGCGACGCGTGCGGGTGGACGTTTCGACGCGTGGCGACGAGAAGCCTGCCCACCACCGTTACGTGCATCCGCAGCACGTCAGTGACCTGAAGTCGCTGCGCGGCGAGCTCGCGATCTGCTGAGCTACGTAGCGCGGGTGCGGACGCGGCTCCGGCCGTGCGCTTTGGTAGCCCGACGGAGGTGCATCCGAGACACCGTGCCTTGACGCGACGCCCGCGCGCCCGCGAGCATGGGCGCATGCGAGGGAGATGGATTGCCGCGCTGGCGGGGGCCGGCGCCGTCGTCGCCGCCGGGCTGCCGGCCGCGGCCCAGGCCGCGGATCGCACCGTCCAGTGCCAGGGTGGGGCCAACCGCTGCGTCGCCACGGTGCCGCTCGAGGGGGCGGCGACCGGCGACCGGATCATCGTGGAGCTGACCGACACCGACCTGGAGCTCCAGTCGGTCGTGCCGTCCGAGCCTTCGCTCACCGCGTCCTACGGGTTCGCCGGGTTCTCGACGCAGATGGGCGGCTCGGAGTTCGTCGCCAACCTCGTCATCACGGGGCCGATCCCGGCGGGCGCGAGCATCGCGATGACGTTCGCCGTGCCGCCGCGGATGCGCGACTGCGGCAACCTGCGCTTCCGCATCGACGGCGCCCCGATCCGCCTGCGCGACGTGCAGGCGCGCGGGCTCGGCTGCAAGCCCGCCAAGCGGATCGCGCGCCGCTGCGTGTCCGGGCGGGGGCCGGGCGGCTCGGGGTGGACGATCTTCGAGGTGGACGACCGCGTGACGCTCTCGCGTCGCGCGCAGCGTGTCGCGTTCACGCTGGGCAACGTGCGCCAGAGCTGCGCGCCGTCGGGCTGATCGCGCCGGCCGGCGGCGGGTGACCGCTCAGGCGGCCGGCCGCGAGATCGCGCTGCACGGCAGGCACACGCCCGCGAACAGCACCGCGCCGCACGAGGGGCAGGGCGACGGGTACGGCTTGCTCGGACTCATGGGCGGACCGTACCCGCGCACCCGGACGGTCAGTCCCCGGACCGTCCGGGAATCGGCTCCCGCTGCGTGTACGCTGCGCGCACCAATGGGGGCAATCCCGATCAACATCGCGGAGTACGTCGGGCGCACGCCGATGGTCCAGATCACCCGGCTCGTCCCGCCCGATGCGGCGCCCGGGGTCGAGATCTACGCCAAGGTCGAGTCGTTCAATCCCGGCGGCAGCGTCAAGGACCGCATCGGGGTCGCGATGATCGAGGCCGCCGAGCGCGACGGGCTGATCGAGCCCGGTCGCTCCACGATCGTCGAGGCCACCTCCGGCAACACCGGCATCGCGCTCGCGTTCGTGTGCGCCGCCAAGGGCTACGACCTCGTCCTCACGCTCCCGCAGGGCATGAGCCGCGAGCGCGACGCGCTCCTGCGCCTGTACGGCGCGCGGGTCGAGATCACCGAGTCGATGGGCGGCATGGACGAGGCGGTCGAGGCGGCCCGGCGCATGGCCGAGGACCCCGACGTCTTCCTGCCCGACCAGTTCGCCAACCCCGCCAACCCGGAGGCGCACCGCCGCACGACGGGCCCGGAGATCCTCGAGCTGCTCGACCGCGTCGACGTGTTCGTCGCCGGGGTCGGCACGGGCGGCACGATCACCGGCGCCGGCGAGGTGATCAAGGCGCGCGACCCGGACTGCCGGGTCGTCGCGGTCGAGCCGCGCTCCAGCGCCGTGCTGTCCGGCCGGCTGCCCGGACCGCACCGCATCCAGGGGATCGGCGCCGGGTTCGTCCCGCCGGTCCTCAACCGCGAGCTGCTCGACGAGATCATCCCGGTCGGCGACGAGGAGGCGATCGAGACCGCGCGCAAGCTCGCGCGGGTCGAGGGCATCCTGTCGGGCATCTCGTGCGGGGCCGCGATGTGGGCCGCGCTGGAGATCGCCAAGCGCCCCGAGTCCGAGGGCAAGCGGATCGTCACGATCCTGCCCGACTCGGGCGAGCGCTACGTGTCGACGCCGTTCTTCGCCCCGTCGTAACGGGGCGGCGGGCCCGCGGCGTAGGATTCGCCGGGATGCTCGGTCTGTCCTCACTGCGCCGTGTCGTCGGCGAGGTGCGCCGCGACGTGCGCGCCGCGCGCGACCGCGATCCGGCCGCGGCCGGGGTCGGCAGCCTCGAGATCCTCGCGATGTGGCCGGGCGTGCAGGCCGTGCTCGCCCATCGCGTGGCCCACGCCCTGCACGGCGCCGGCGTGCCGCTGCTGCCCCGCGCCCTGTCGGTCGCGACGCGGGCGATCACCGGCATCGAGATCCACCCGGCCGCGCGGGTCGGCGACGGCCTGTTCATCGACCACGGGTCCGGCGTGGTGATCGGCGAGACCGCCGAGATCGGGCACGACGTGACGATGTACCAGGGCGTGACGCTCGGCGGCACCGGCTTCGCGACCGGCAAGCGCCACCCGACGGTGGAGGACAACGTCACGATCGGCTCGGGCGCGAAGCTGCTGGGGCCGATCACGATCGGCCACGGCGCCAAGATCGGCGCCAACACGGTCGTCATCCACGACGTGCCGCCGAACTCGACCGTCGTCGGCAACCCGGGCCATCCGGTGCGCATCGAGGGCCGCAAGCCCGAGGGCCCCGACACCGACTGGCTGCACCTGCCCGACCCGATCGCCGACGCCCTCGCCGCCATGTCCAGCCGCATCGCCGCGCTCGAGCGCCAGGTCGCCGAGCTGGGCGGCGACCCGGACCGCGCGGAGGAGCGGCCGCCCGCCGACGTGATGCCGCTGCGCCGCCGCGGCGGCCCCAGCCCGGCCGGGGGCTAGTACCAGATCACGCGGCAGCGGTGCCGCGGCACCGCCTTGAACTGCGGCTTGCCGCCGCGGGTCCACAGCACGTGGTCGAGCTCCTGCTCGCTCATGCCCAGGCGCCGCGCCAGTTGCTCGCAGGCGTGGACGGCGCACGCGCGGATCTCGCGCTCCTGCGGGCCCGGGCGCAGGAGGCGCTCGGCGTCGATGAGCGCGGCCAGCCGCTCGTCGTAGACGAGCACGCCCTCGAGGCGCAGCACGTGGGGGACGAGGTTGTCGGCGAAGATCGTGAGGCGGTCGAGGTCGCGGAACGTCGCGACTCCGGCGAGCGCCAGGTCGGACGGCACGATCTGGGCGCGCTTGTAGAAGCCGCGGTCCGCGTACATCGTCATCCCGCCGGCCAGCAGCTCGGCCAGGCGCTCGGCGCTGCCGCCCGCCTCGGCGACGAGGTCGAGGGCGCTGCGCTCGCCCAGGAACGCGCCGAGCTGGCGCAGCGCCTGCGCGTACAGCGCCATCAGCTCGTGGCCGTGCGGCTGGCCGAGGACGTCGGCGATCTCGGCGGCGGTCATCGCGCGCAGGTCGCGGTTCGTCCACGGGCCGTGCGCGCGGAAGCGGTCCGCGACGCCCCACGCGACCGTGAAGTAGCCGCTGCAGTTGGGGCGCTTGCGCAGCGTCGGGAACCAGCCGGAGCCGAAGTTGATCGTGTCGAGCACCAGCAGGTAGGTCGCGACCGCGTGCTCGTCGCCCTCCAGGTAGTGGCGGACCGGGTCCAGCTCCGGCGGTGGCGCGTCGTCGAGGCGCAGCTTGGCGAGCGCATCCGGATCGATGCGCACGGACCGGGCTCCGCCGGCGATCGCGGCGGCCGTGGCCCTGACCTCGTCGACCAGGCGCATGGCCCCGAGCCTAGCCGCGCCGAACGGCTGTTCGCCGGTCGCCGCCGGTCGCGGTCCTATCCTCGGTCGAGTCGTGCCGTCCCCCGCCGCAGATCGAGTCGAGGAGCTCCTCGCCGGGCTCAACGAGCCGCAGCGGACCGCGGTGACGCACCCCGGCGGGCCGCTGCTGATCCTCGCGGGCGCCGGGTCGGGCAAGACGCGCGTGCTCACGCACCGCCTCGCCTGGCTCGTGCACACCGGGCAGGTCGGCCACCACGAGGTCCTGGCGATCACGTTCACCAACAAGGCCGCGCAGGAGATGCGCGAGCGCGTCGAGCTGCTCCTCGGCCGCCGCACCCGCGGCATGTGGGTGATGACGTTCCACGCCGCCTGCGCGCGGATGCTGCGCGCCGAGGCGCCGCGGCTGGGCTACACGCGCCAGTTCACGATCTACGACCAGGCCGACGCGCGCCGGCTCGTCAAGCACTGCCTCGAGGAGCACGGGCACGACACGAAGCGCTACACGCCGGCGGCCATCCACAACCAGATCTCGGACTCCAAGAACAAGCTGCGCGACGCGGAGGCGTACCGCCAGCTCGTCGGCTCGCGCTTCGAGGAGGTCGTCGCCGACACGTACGAGTCCTACGAGCGCGAGCTGCATCGCATGAACGCGATGGACTTCGACGACCTGCTGGTCCGCGCGGTCAACGTGCTCGAGCTGTTCCAGGAGGTTCGCGACCGCTACAGCTCCACGTTCAAGCACGTCCTCGTCGACGAGTACCAGGACACCAACCACGCCCAGTACCGCTGGCTGCAGCTGCTGGCCGGCGAGCATCGCAACCTGGCCGTGGTCGGCGACGATGCGCAGTGCCTGGTCGAGGGCGCCGCGGTGACGATGGGCGACGGCAGCGTCCGCCCGATCGAAGCCATCCGCGCCGGCGACGAGGTCCTGTCGTGCTACGGCAGCGGCGACTTCCGGCCGGCGCGCGTTCTGCGCGTCCATCGCAGCGAGACGGTCGAGGGCGTCGCGATCACCCTGTGTAGCGGCCGCCGGATCGTGTCGACCCCCGATCACACCCACTTCGCCGGCCATCCCGGCGACGTGTGGCGCTTTTCGCCCACCCCTCGGGCGAAAAGCGCCACACGTCCGCTCGTGGCCCTGTGTGGCGCCGGGGGCGGCGCCCACACCGTCGACGGCGACCGCGTGGAGCGCTTCCGCGACGCCTGGCATGGGGCCGACGGCCGGTACGTGGCACGGTTCGGCGCCGACGGGGGCGCGCTGCCGTTCCTGCACGCCGCCGACGTCGGGCCCGGCATGGCGATGTTCACGGCCGACGGCGGCTACGACGTCGTCGAGAAGGTCGAGCGCGTGACGCTCGACCGACCGGTGTACGACCTCGACGTCGAGCACACCCACAACTTCGTCGCCGAGGGGCTCGTCACCCACAACTCGGTCTACAGCTTCCGCGGTGCGGACATCCGCAACATCCTCGACTTCCAGGACGACTTCCCGGACGCCACGGTCATCAAGCTCGAGCAGAACTACCGCTCGACGCAGACGATCCTCGACGCCGCGAACGCCGTCATCCGCCACAACCGCGGGCAGATCCCCAAGGAGCTGTGGACCGACGCGGGCGCCGGGGACCCGATCCGCGTGCGCGAGCTCGACGACGAGCGGGCCGAGGCGCGGTTCGTCGTCGGCGAGATCGAGCGGATGATCGACGAGGGCGCGCAGCGCCAGGACTTCGCCGTCTTCTACCGCACGAACGGGCAGTCGCGGGTGCTGGAGGACGAGTTCGCCAAGCACGATGTCGGCTACCAGGTCATCGGCGGGCCGAAGTTCTACGACCGCGCCGAGATCAAGGACGCGATCGCCTACCTGTCGTGGCTGGCCAACCCGCAGGACCTCGTGTCGTTCACGCGCATCGCCAACTCGCCCCGGCGCGGCATCGGCCAGACGTCGCTGGGCCGCGTCACCGCCTACGCGCAGACGATGGGCGTCAGCATCTGGGACGCCGCCGCGAACCCGTCGGCGGTCCCCGGGCTCGGCACGGCCGCGGTGAAGGCGTTCACGCGGTTCATGGACACGATGGCCGGCCTGCGCGAGAAGGCCGAGCAGAACGTCCCGATCGCCGACCTGCTCAACGCGGTCCTGCACGAGACCGGCTACCTCGACGCGCTCAAGGCCGAGCGCACCTTCGAGGCGCAGGGCCGCATCGAGAACCTCGACGCGCTCGTCGACGCCGCGAGCGAGTTCGACGCGACCGCCGACCCCGACGCGAACACGCTCGACCTGTTCCTGCAGGAGAAGGCGCTCATCGCCGACGCCGACACGCGCGAGGACGAGGGCCTCGTGACGCTGATGACGCTGCACAACGCCAAGGGCCTCGAGTACGACATCGTCTTCATCACCGGCCTCGAGGACGGCGTCTTCCCGCACGCCCGCGCGCTCGACGAGCAGAACCTCGAGGAGGAGCGGCGCCTCTTCTACGTCGGCATCACCCGCGCGCGGCGCGAGCTGACGCTCACCTGGGCGCGCCAGCGGATGGTGTTCGGCGCGACGCAGTACGGGCTGCGCAGCCGCTTCCTCGACGAGATCCCCGTCGAGCTGACCGACCGCGAGACGCGCGACGACCTCGCGCCCGCCGGCGCCGGCGGCGCCCCGCGCGCCCGCTTCTCCTGGGAGGCCTCCCGCGCCGAGGCGCCGGCGGCCGACAGCGTCGACTTCCGCATGGGGGAGGACGTGGTGCACGCCGCGTTCGGCGAGGGCGTCGTCACCGGGGTCGAGCCGGGCGGGATCGTCGTGATCCGCTTCGCCAGGGACGGCTCGGAGCGCAAGCTGATGGCGGAGTACGCGCCGATCAGCCGCCGCTGAGCGCCGGCATCGGATCGACGAGCGCGCCGCGCACGATCAGCTCGAAGTGCAGGTGCGGGCCGGTCGCCGTCCCGGTCGCGCCGACCCGGCCGATCGGCGCGCCGGTCGCCACCCGCGCGCCCGGCGACACCAGCGCCGACGAGAGGTGCGCCGCGCGGGTGCGCACCCCCGAGCCGTGGCGCAACGTGACCTGCAGGCCGTAGCCGTCGCCGGCGTCGCCGGTCATCGCGACGCGTCCGGCGCGCGGCGCGACCACGAGCCGGCCCTGCGCCGCCGGCATGTCGATGCCGGTGTGCCAGCGCGCGCCGCGCGCGCCGAACCCGTCGGCGACCGGCGCGGACAGCGGCCACGCCAGGGACACCGGCGCGCGCGGGGGAGGGGCGCGCAGCGCCGCGAACGTCGCCGGGCCGGCGACGCCGTCGGGCGCGAGGCCGGCGTGCGCCTGGAAGCGCGCGACCGCCGCGGCCGTCCGCGGGCCGTAGCCGCCGTCCATCGGCCCCGACGGGAACCCGTGGCGCGCAAGCTCGAACTGCAGCGCCGCGACGTCCCAGCCGGCGGCGCCCGACCGCAGCGCCCGCGAGCCGTAGCCGGGGCGCCCGCGGCGGCCCAGCGCGGCGCGCGTGCGCGGCCCGGCGACCCCGTCGACGGCCAGCCCGTGCCGGCGCTGGAATGCGCGCACGGCCGCACCGGTCCGCGGACCCGAGATCCCGTCGACGTCGCCCTCGTACAACCCGACGGCCAGCAGCGCCACCTGCAGCGCGGCGACGTCGCGCGCGGTGGCGGCGCGGGCCGGTGGCGCCCATGCGGCGCCCGCGAGCAGCACGGCGACCGTGGTCGCACCCCTGCCCCACATTCGAACGGGCTTCGCCGGCGCGGCGCCGGCTCCTGCCGCCGGGCTGCGCGCGCGCCGAGGCGTCCATTAGCCTGCGGGACCGCATGCCTGCCACGATCATCGACGGCCGCGCTGTCGCGGCCCGCCTGCGCGAGCAGGTCAAGGCCGACGCCGCCGCCTTCGCCAAGGAGCACGGACGGCCCCCGGGCCTCGCCACGATCATGGTCGGCGACGACCCCGCGTCCGCGGTGTACGTCGCCGGCAAGCACAAGGCCAGCGGGGAGGTCGGGATCGCCTCGTTCGACCACCGCCTGCCCGCCGACGCCTCCTACGACGACGTCGCCGGGCTCATCGAGCGCCTCAACGGTGACCCCGAGTGCAGCGGCATGATCGTCCAGCTGCCGGTGCCCGACCATCTCGACGGCGTCGCGCTCACCGGGCTCGTCGACCCCGACAAGGACGTCGACGGCCTCACGGTCGCCAGCGCGGGGCGCCTGGCGCTCGGCCTCCCGGGGCTGCGGCCCTGCACGCCGAGCGGCGTCATGGACCTGCTGGAGGAGGCGGGCGCGGAGCTCGAGGGCGCCGAGGCGGTCGTGATCGGGCGCTCGAACCTGTTCGGCAAGCCGATGGCGCAGATGCTGCTGGCCGCCAACGCGACCGTCACGATCTGCCACTCGCGCACGCACGACCTCCCCGCCGTGTGCCGCCGCGCCGACGTGCTCATCGCCGCCGTCGGCCGCGCCCAGATGGTCAAGGCCGACTGGGTCAAGCCCGGCGCCACCGTCATCGACGTGGGCATGAACCGGCTCGCCAGCGGCCTCGTCGGCGACGTCGCCTTCGACGAGGTGTCGCAGGTCGCCGGGGCGATCACGCCCGTCCCGGGCGGCGTCGGCCCGATGACGATCGCCGGCCTGCTGCGCAACACCGTGCAGGCCGCCCGCATGCAGGTGGCGCGCGACGAGGGGGCGCCCGCGCGGTGACGCTGCGCAAGCTGACGCTCGGCGAGGTGCTGGCCGGCGTGGGCGGCGCGGTCCTGATGGCAGCCCTGTTCGGCCCGTGGTTCGACGACGCCAGCGGCTGGCGCTCGCTCACCGTCGTGCTGGCGCTCGTGCTGATCAGCGGGCTGCTCGGCGTCACGCTGCTGCTGGCCACGGCCTTCCAGCGCTCGCAGGCCTACCCGGTCGCCGCCGAGGTCTTCGGGTTCGCGTTCGCGGCCGTCACGAGCGTCGTGCTGGCGATCGAGCTGATCGTGCGCTCGCGCCCCGGCTGGGCGGCGTGGGTCGGGCTCGTCGCGCTGCTGTCGGTGGCCGCCGGATCGTGGGCCGCGATGCGCGCCGACGTGCGCCGGTGACGAGCCGCCTCACGCGGGCGCCGGGCATTACCCTCCGAGGCGCATGATCGACCGCGAGCAGGTCCTCCACGTCGCGCGCCTGGCGCGCCTGCAGCTCACCGACGAGGAGGTCGAGCGCATGGCCGGCGAGCTGTCGGCGATCCTCGGCCACGTCGAGCGCATCGGCGAGCTCGACCTCGAGGGCGTCGAGCCGACCTCGCACGTCGTCGAGGTCGCCAACGCGCTGCGTCCCGACGAGCCGCGCCCGTCGCTGCCGCGCGAGGTGGCGCTGGCCAACGCCCCCGACACCGACGGCGAGGGCTTCCTCGTCCCCAGCCCGCAGGCATGATCGAGCTCACCGCCAAGCAGCTCGCCGACGCGATCGGCCGCGGCGACGTGTCGGCCGCGGAGGCGTTCGACGCCTACCGCGAGCGCGCCGCCGCCGACGACCTCAACGCCTACCTGTGGGTCGCCGAGGAGCGCCCCGCCGCCGACGGCGGGCCGCTGAACGGCGTGCCACTCGCCGTCAAGGACCTCTTCTGCACAGAGGGCGTCCCGAGCCAGTCGGGCTCGCGGATCCTCGAGGGCTACCGCCCGCCGTACACGGCGACGGCCGTGCGCCGGCTGGCCGAGGCGGGCGCCCCGCTCCTGGGCAAGACGAACCAGGACGAGTTCGCGATGGGCTCGTCCAACGAGAACTCGGCCTTCGGCCCGGTGCTGAACCCGTGGGACCGCGAGCGCGTCCCCGGCGGCAGCTCGGGCGGCAGCGCCGCGGCGGTCGCCGCCGGCAGCGCGCCCTGGGCGCTGGGCACCGACACCGGCGGCTCGATCCGCCAGCCCGCCGCGCTGTGCGGGATCGTCGGCCTGAAGCCCACCTACGGGACCGTCAGCCGCTACGGGATGATCGCGTTCGCCTCGTCGCTGGACCAGGCGGGCCCGCTGACCCGCGACGTGACCGACGCCGCGCTGCTGTACTCGCACATGGTCGGCCGCGACGAGTGCGACTCCACGTCGCTGCAGCACCCGGAGGCGATCGCGCTGCCCACCGCCGAGCGCCTGGACGGGCTGCGCATCGGCGTGCCGCGCGACGCGCTCGCGAGCGAGGGGGTCGAGCCGGGCGTGCTCGCCGCGTTCGAGGCGACGCTCGTGCGCGCCGAGGAGCTCGGCGCGCAGATCGTCGACGTGTCGCTTCCGCACGCCGACCACGCCCTGAGCGCCTACTACGTCATCGCGCCGGCCGAGGCGTCGTCGAACCTCGCCCGCTTCGACGGCGTCCGCTACGGGCTGCGCCGCGACGCCGACGAGGGCCTGATCGCGATGTACACGCACACGCGCCACGACGGCTTCGGCGACGAGGTCAAGCGTCGCATCCTCATCGGCACGTACGCGCTCAGCGCCGGCTACTACGACGCCTACTACGCCCGCGCGCAGCAGGTGCGCACGAAGATCGCCGACGACTTCCGCGCTGCGTTCCGCTCCTGCGACCTGGTCGCGACGCCGACGTCGCCGACCGTCGCGTTCCGCCTGGGCGAGCGCGTCGACGACCCGCTGGCGATGTACCTCGGCGACCTGTTCACGATCCCGTTCTCGCTGGCGGGCCTGCCGGCGATCTCGATCCCGTGCGGCCTCAGCGAGGGGCTGCCGGTCGGCTTCCAGCTGGGCGGCCCGGCGTTCAGCGAGAACCGGATCCTCGACGCGGCGTACGCGCTGGAGCAGGCGATCGGCTTCGAGCCGCTGGAGGTCGGCGGATGAGCACCGAGTACGAGCCCGTCATCGGCCTGGAGATCCACGTCCAGCTCAAGACGCGGACGAAGATGTTCTGCGGGTGCGAGCTGAGCTTCGGCGACCCGCCGAACGTGCACACGTGCCCGGTCTGCCTCGGCCTGCCCGGCGCGCTGCCGGTCGTCAACGCGCGGGCGATCCACTACGGACTGATGATCGGCCTGGCGCTCGAGTCCGAGCTCGCGCCGCGGTCGATCTTCCACCGCAAGAACTACTTCTATCCGGACCTGCCGAAGGGCTACCAGATCAGCCAGTTCGACCTGCCGCTGTGCAGCGGCGGGCGCCTCGGCGACGTGCGCATCCACCGCGTGCATCTCGAGGAGGACGCGGCCAAGCTCGTGCACGTCGGCGAGTCGGGTCGCATCCACGGCTCCGACGCGTCGATCGTCGACTTCAACCGCGGCGGCACGCCGCTGGCCGAAATCGTCACCGAGCCCGACATCCGCTCGGCCGAGCAGGCGCGCGAGTGGCTGCAGCTCCTGCGCGTCACCCTGCGCCAGCTCGGGGTCAGCGACGTGAACATGGAGGAGGGGTCGCTGCGCTGCGACGCCAACATCTCCATCCGCCCGGCCGGCAGCGACGAGCTCGGCACGAAGACCGAGCTGAAGAACATGAACTCGTTCCGGTTCATCGAGCAGGGCATCAAGGCGGAGGTGGAGCGCCAGGAGGCGCTGCTGCGCGCCGGCGAGGAGGTCGTGCAGGAGACGCTGCACTTCGATCCGCGCACGGGCCGCATCACGTCGCTGCGCTCCAAGGAGGAGGCGCACGACTACCGCTACTTCCCCGAGCCCGACCTCGTGCCGATCCAGATCACCGAGGAGATGCTCGAGGCCGCGCGCGCCGAGGTGCCGGAGCTGCCGGCCGCCCGCGAGCAGCGCTACCGCACGACGCTCGGGCTGAACGAGGACAGCGCGAAGCTGCTGGCCGGCCGCGCCGAGCTGGCCGCCTACTTCGAGTCGGTGCTCGCCGTCGACGGCGCCGAGCCGCAGGCTGTCGCCAACTGGGTGACCGAGCTCGCCGCCCGCCTCGACGAGGGCGACCCGGCCGCCTCGAAGGTGCGGCCGGGCGCGCTGGCCGCGCTGGTGGGGCTGCTGTCCGACAAGGCGATCACGGTCGGCGCCGCCCGTCAGGTGCTCGACAAGCTCGTCGCCGAGGGCGGGGACCCGAAGGCGATCGTCGAGGCCGAGGGCCTGGGCGCGATCGGCGGCGGCGACGAGCTGGCCGGCATCGTGGCCGAGGCGATCGCCGCCAACGCCGACGCCGCCGAGAAGATCAAGGGCGGCAACATGAAGGCGATCGGGCCGATCATCGGCCACGTCATGAAAGCGACGAAGGGCCGCGCCGACGGCGGCGAGGTCACGCGCCTGGTGCGCGAGCAGCTCGGCCTGTAGCGCGGCCGGTCGCGGGGCGCCTACGCGCGCGAGAAGGGCAGCACCTCGGTCAGCCAGGTGATGAGCGCGCCCGGGTTGCGCGTCTGCGTGTGCACGAGACCGGGGCCGGTGAACTCCATCACGAAGCCCTCGCCGCTCTTCAGCGTGTTCATGATGCCGCTCGCGGCCTTGCGGGTCGTGAACGACACCGACGGGTCGAACGCGACGACGTGGCCGAGTCGACGACGAGCGACTCCCCGGCGCCGAGCTGGATGCTGTCGAGCGCGCCGTAGCAGGAGACGATCACCTTGCCGCTGCCGGTGGCGTGGATGAGGAAGCCGCCCTCGCCGCCGAACACGTTCTTGAAGCCGCCCCACTTGGTGTCGATGTCGATGCCGCTGGACGACGCCAGGTAGCTGCCGCGGGTGAGGTTCACCGCGCCGTCGACGTCCAGCGCGATGAGGTCGCCGGGCAGGCGCGCCGCGACGTCGACCCAGCCGCCCTGGGCGGGGGCGGTGAGCGTGGACATGAACAGCGACTCGCCGCCCATCACGGAGCGCTTGAGGCCCTTCAGCAGCCCGCCCTGCACGCTGGCCTCGATCTCGACCCCGGGCGAGGTCATCGACATCGCGCCCGACTCGGCCTTCATGGCCTCTCCGCCTGACAGGGTGCAGCGGGCGACCGCGAAGCTGGGGCTGTGGCGAATGGTGACGTCCATGGCGCGGCAGCGTAGTCGCGACGCCGCGGTCTCGGGCGCCCGGTTGCTCGGCTACAGTCCCGGCCCGCCGGACCCGATACGCACCCCGAGAGGCCATGGACGGAACCATCACCCGCCGCATCGTCGCCGCGCTCCTCGCGGCCGTTCTCGTCGCGGTCGCCGCCGCGACCGCCGCGACCGCCCAGGACGAGCACCCGGCCGCGATCTCGGCGGTCGAGATCCCGCCCGGGCAGATCGACGCCGCGATCGGGCGGCTCGACGGACTGGCGACCGGCCTGATGGAGCAGACCGGCATCCCCGGCATGGCGATCGCCGTCGTCCACGACGATCGCGTCGTGTACGCCAAGGGCTTCGGCGTGCGGCGCCTCGGCGACCCGACGCCGATCGACCCCGACACGGTCTTCCAGCTCGCGTCGGTGTCGAAGTCGGTCGGCGCCACGGTGGTGGCCGGGACCGTCGGACGCGGGGTGGTGTCCTGGAACGACCCGGTCGTGCGCCACCTGCCGTGGTTCAAGCTCAAGGACCGCTGGACGACGCGGAACGTCACGATCGCCGACCTGTACTCGCATCGCAGCGGGCTGCCCGACCACGCCGGCGACGACCTCGAGCCGCTGGGCTGGTCGCGCGCGCAGATCCTGCGGCGGCTGCGTTACGAGCCGCTGGCGCCGTTCCGGGCGAGCTACGCGTACACGAACTACGGCCTCACGGCCGCCGGGATCGCGGTCGCGCGCGCGGCGCGCACGTCGTGGGCCGAGCTCTCGGAGCGCACGATCTACCGGCCGCTGGGCATGCGCTCGACGAGCTCGCGCTTCGCCGACTACCTGCGCGCCGCCAACCGCGCGACCCCGCACGTCCTGCGCGACGGGCGGTGGACCGCGGTCGAGCCGTTCGACCCCGACCGCGAGTCGCCGGCCGGCGGCGTGTCCTCGACGGTCAACGACCTCGCCCAGTGGGTGCGGATGATGCTCGCCGACGGCGTGTACGACGGCCGTCGCATCGTCGACGAGGCCGCGCTGATGGCGATGCGCACGCCGCACTCGGTCAGCCAGCCGCCCGTCACGCTCGACAGCCGGCCCGGGCTGTACGGCCTGGGGATCAACGTCGGCACCGACGCGAGCGGCCGGGTGTTCCTCGGGCACTCCGGCGCGTTCGAGGACGGCGCCGCCACCCAGGTGTCGATGATCCCGTCGGCGAAGCTCGGCATCGTGATCCTCACCAACGGCGAGCCGATGGGCGTGCCGGAGACGCTGGCGCAGACGTTCCTGGACCTCGCGCTCGTCGGCCGCCAGACGATGGACTGGTGGAGCCTGTACGGCCCCGCGTTCGAGGCCGCCAAGCAGAGCCCGAGCCCGCTGGCCGGCCGGCCGCGCCCGTCGAACCCGCGCCCGGCGCGGCCGGCGCGCGCCTACCTGGGCCGCTACCACAGCGCCTACCTCGGCGGTGCGCGCGTCGTGCGGCGCGGCGGGAAGCTGGCGATCGTCGCCGGGCCGGCGCGCAAGGTCTATCCGCTCGAGCACTGGAGCGGCGACACGTTCACGACCGGCACCGGCCGCCTGTTCGGCGCGGTGACGTTCGCCGGCCGCGGCCGCGATGGCCGCGCGCTCGCCGTCACGGTCGAGTCGCTGGACTCCAGCGGCCTCGGGACGTACCGGCGATCGCGCTAGCCGTCAGCGCGCCTTCTTCAGCGGCGTGATCGTGAACGTGCCGTGGTCGCAGACCGGGCCGTTGCGCCACGGCGTGCCCGTCTGCGTCGTCTGGTTGGGCGGGATCACGAGCAGGTCGCTGGGCGTGCCCTCGCACGGTCCGTTCGCGGGCTCGTCGCCGGTGGCGATGACCGTCCACTGCAGCGTCGACACCGCGCGCTGACCGGGCCGCAGCGTCACGGTCCGCGCCGGCCCGCCGGCGCGGGTGGTCGAGGTCGGCAGCTTCCGGCCCGAGCTCGTCTCGAGCTGCAGGCCGACGTACCCGCCGGTGCGGCAGGTGTGACCCGAGGTGTTGCGCAGCGACAGCGTCGCGACGCGTTGGCCGGCGCCCGGCTGGACGTTGCCGACCTTCGCCGACAGGTCGGCGGTGCGGCACTGCGGCGGGGCCGCGGCCGCGGCGGAGGGGAGGACCGCCAGCGCGCCCAGCGCGGCGGCGGTGAGGATCGAGGTGCGCATCGGGCGTAGCATCCCGCCGGCGACGGACGACGAGGGAGGACGCAGATGGCGAGGCTCATCCGGATGGACCGCACCGGCCACACGACGGTCGCCGAGTGGACGGCGTCCGACCCCGAGGCGGTGGCGCGCGCGGTCGAGGCGTTCCGCGAGGAGCTCGACCGCGGGTACCTGGCGATGGTCAGCACCGGGCCCGGGCACGCCGAGCAGGTGCGCGAGCTGCCGCTCGACGCCGACACGGTGATCCTGCGGCTGCCGATCAGTGGCGGCTGACCCCACCGTTGTCGGTTCGCGCTCGGATAGCGATCGCGAGACGACAACGGCGCTGCCGGAGCTGGAGACGGTCGCCTGGCGGCCGCGGGTCGACGCGGCGCGGCTGGATCGCCAGGACGCCCTGTGGACGCTGACGACGGTCGCGCACGTCGTCCCATTCCTGGCCGCCGCCGCGGTGCTCGTGTGGCTGGAGCCGCTGCTGGTCCCGGTCGCGCTCCTGTGCCTCGTGCACGCGTGGGTGATCCCGGCGTTGTACGCGCAGCGCGGCGCCAACGTCGTGCGCCCCCGGCCACCGGGCCCCGCCGGTCCCGAGCGCGTCTCGGTCGGCCTGCTCGGCGATCTGATCGGCCACGAGGCGCGCGCGCTGCACGTGCGGACCGGGCTCGTGCTCGAGCCCGGCCGCCTGGGCACGTGGATCGTGGGGGAGGCCGGGGCCCTGCTCGTGCGCCCCGGGCGGCGCCGCCGCGTGGAGTGCTGGTGCGTGCAGGTGCGCGAGCCCGAGCTGCCCGCCGGCGACCGCATCGCCCACCTGCTGCTGGCGCTGCGCGCCGACGAGACCGGCTTCGCGACCGTCGCCAACCTCGCGTTCAGCGGCGCGCCGTGGCGCGTGCGGGCGCGGATGCGGCGCGCCCAGCGGCCGGCGCTCGCCGCGGCCCGGGCGGCGGCGCGCGCGACGGCCGGCCGCCGCTACCCCGGCAGCGCGCCCTCGAGCCGCAGGATCCGGCGCAGCATCGCCAGCGACGACGCGTAGGTCGAGTCCATCCCGAAGTACGACAGGCCGCGGGCGCCGAGCGTGCGCGCCTGCGTGAACGGCGTGTCCGAGGCGTAGTGGATGACGCCGAAGTCGATCGGCAGCTTGGCGAAGTTCACCGACTCGCCCATCGGATAGCGGTCGAGGTCGGCGATCTCGTAGACCGCGTTGCAGAACGGTCCGGCCTCCATCTCCACGACCGTGAACGCCTCGCGGTAGTAGAAGTCGAGGTACTGGCGGTTCTGCAGGAACGTGGACTTGACCGTCACCGCCCGCTGGTTGTCGAGGCCCGAGCCGAACATCAGCCAGGGCTGCACGTCCTCGAAGCTGAACGCGTTGTCGAGCCAGTACGTCGAGCCGGAGTGCTCGTCGTGGATGACGTTGGAGATGAGCACGTCGCCGACGTCGGCGTTCAGCGTCGCCGCCTTCCCGAGCACGTAGACGCCGCGCAGCGTGTCCGTCGACTCGCCGATCTCGCGCAGGATGTTGTAGGCGCCGACCCCGAGCGGATAGTCGATGTTCACGATCACGCCGTCGCAGCGGGCGAGCGCGGCGGCGTCGACGTCGGCCAGCCGCGGGTCCAGCGAGTCCGGGTCCAGCCGGCGCGGGTCGATGACCTGCGCCGACACGCGCACCGCGGTGCGCGACGGGATGTGCGTCACGCCCAGCTCGCGCTCGCGGGCGCGCCGCTCGGCCCACACCGGCCCGTCCTCGGGATGGGCCTCGTAGAACAGGCGCGCGCAGAAGTACAGGAGGTTGTCCCACGACCCGCGGGTGCGTCCGGAGCGCAGCTTGTCGATCTCGTCGCGCAGGTACTGCGGCCCGTGCTCCTCGACCCAGGCGACGACCTCGTCCTCGTGCAGGCGCGCCGTCCCGGTCAGCAGGTTCACGAGCGAGTGCGTGTTGGAGGAGACGAAGTACAGGCGGCGGTCGGCGAGGCCCCGCTCGCGCAGGCACGACAGCACCGGCTCCCACCAGCGGCGCGTGACGCGCCCGTAGCCGACCTCGCTGCCGCCGAGCATCCGGATCCGCAGGTCCATCTCGCGGCCGCGGACGGCGTCGAGGAACGCGCGCAGGTCGCCGTTCCAGGCGTCGCGGATGCGCACCCAGTCGTCCTCGCCGCCGCCGAACATCTGCGCGCACCAGGCCGGGCGCACGTCGTCGGGGACGTCCGTCGCGGCGCAGGCGCGGTGGATCTTGTTCCACTCGATCTGGTAGGCGACGAGCGTCGGGATCAGGTCGTCGAGGTCGGAGCTCGAGGCGATGAGCACGCCGAGGATGCCGCTGCCGTCGCGGTGCCAGCGCCGCCGCCGCGCGAGCGCCTCGACCGTCTCCCAGCTGTCCAGGTCGCCGAGGCCGGCGCGCTGGAACGCGCGCGCCTCCTGGCCCATCGCCACGAGCCGCGCGCGCCAGATGTCGGGCGGGAGGCGGTGGGTGGCGTACAGGAACGCGCCCAGGTCGAGGTCGTCGGAGGCGGCGCCCGCGTGCAGGCTGGACTCCATCGCGCGGTGCGAGGACTCCAGGACGCGCAGGAGCGTCTCGCCCGAGGAGCGCAGCAGCGTCGAGTAGGTGCGGTGGTAGAGCTCGACCTCGTCGGAGACCCGTTCGGCGAGCTCGCTGGGACGCAGGCGGGGGATGGCCATCGCCCGTGCATCATGGCTGACCGCGCCCTCGGCGCGAGTGCCGGGCGGCGCCGCTCACCGGATCTTCCCCGCGGGCCGGCCCGGCCGTCCGACACCGTGTCCAGCCCGGATCGGGAGATGTCCGGCCCACGGTCCAATGCGACGAGACCCAGGGAGCTCCATCATGCTCGCCATGACCCCGTCTGCCGCCGTCAACCGCCTGGTGCTGATCGGCCCGACGCGCGCGTCCAGCGGCCGCGACGGCGCGACCGTCCGCCGCTACCGGCTGGCGCGTCTGCGCGTCGAGGGCGACCGCGTCCGTCCCGGCCAGCCCCGGTACGCCCACCTCAAGCGCGTCTACGACTAGAGCCCGGGCCCGCTGATCGCCGCTTGAGGTGGCGCGCGTAGACTGCTTCGCATCATGGAGCAGAGCTCACCGTCGTTCCTCAAGCGCGTGCTCGCCGTCGTCGTCCTGGCGGTGGCCGCGTGGTTCCTGCTGAAGGTCGTCATCAGCGTCGCCGTCTCGATCGCCTGGATCGCGGCCGTCGTGCTCGCGATCGTCGGCGTCGTCTGGGCGATCCGGACGCTCTAGGCTCGCGCCGTGGTCGGCGGGGCCTACGTCGTCTTCGCGATCTGCTGCGGCCTGGCCGGAGGGATCATCGGCCGCATCAAGGGCTCGTCGTTCTTCATCTGGTTCGTGCTCTGCACGGCCCTGCCGCCCGTCCTGCTCGCCGTGCTCCTCTACCGGTTCGACACCCAGGAGCCCGACACGACGTGCCCCGGCTGCGGCAAGCGCGTCAAGTTCTACGAGGCGCTGTGCACCCGCTGCGGGACGGAGCTGGACCCGGGGTACACTGAGCAGCCCGCGTCGGTCGTCGAGTCCAGGCCGACGACCTGACCCGATCTGCGAGCTGAAAAGGACGTAGTGCGCATGCGTGCGGTCGATGCCGTCATGGAATGCCTGAAGGCCGAGGGCGTCGAGGTCGTGTTCGGCTACCCGGGCGGCGCGAACCTCCCCACGTACGACGCGTTCGTCGACGCGGGCATCAAGCACGTCCTCGTCCGCCACGAGCAGGGCGGCGGCCACGCCGCCGAGGGCTACGCGAAGGCCACCGGCAAGGTCGGCGTGTGCCTGGCCACCAGCGGGCCCGGCGCCACGAACCTCGTCACCGCGATCACGAACGCGATGATGGACTCGACGCCGGTGGTGTTCCTCACCGGCCAGGTGCGCACCGAGCTGCTGGGGACCGACGGCTTCCAGGAGGCCGACATCCTCGGCATCACGATGCCGATCGTGAAGCACAGCTTCCTGATCCAGCACCCCAACGAGATCCCGCGCGCGATCCACGAGGCCTTCCACATCGCCCGCACCGGCCGCCCCGGCCCCGTGGTCGTCGACATCCCGCAGGACCTGTCGCGCGCCGAGATCGACTACGAGCCGGTCACCGACGTGCGCCTCCCCGGCTACCAGCCGACCACCGAGGGCAACCAGAAGCAGATCCGCCAGGCCGCCAAGGCGCTGGCGTCCGCCCGCCGGCCGGTGATCTACGCGGGCGGCGGCGTCATCAACGCCGACGCGTCCGAGGAGCTGACCCAGCTCGTGCGCGCCGACCGCTTCCCGGTCACCTGCACGCTGATGGGCCTCGGCGCCTACCCGGCGCCCGACCCGCAGTGGCTGGGCATGCTCGGCATGCACGGCACGCGCGCCGCCAACTACGCGATCGACGAGGCCGACCTCGTCTGCTGCATCGGCGCCCGCTTCGACGACCGCGTCACCGGCAAGCTCAGCGAGTTCGCCCCGCGCGCGAAGTTCATCCACATCGACGTCGACCCGGCCGAGATCTCCAAGAACGTGCCGGCGCACATCCCGATCGTGGGCGACGCCAAGAACGTGCTCACCAAGCTCGTGGCCGAGTACCGGGCGCTGAAGCCCGATCCCTCGCGCCTGGAGGAGTGGTGGCAGCGCATCGACGCGTGGCGCGAGCGCCACCCGCTGCGCTACGACGACAGCGGCGACCGCGAGATCAAGCCGCAGTTCATGATCGAGGCGCTGTATGAGGCGACCGGCGGGAACGCGATCGTCACCTCCGACGTCGGCCAGCACCAGATGTGGGCCGCGCAGTACTTCCACTTCACGCGCCCGCGCCAGTGGATCAACTCCGGCGGCCTGGGCACGATGGGCTTCGGCCTGCCGGCCGCCGTCGGCGCCCAGGTCGGGCGCCCCGACGAGACGGTGATCTGCATCACCGGCGACGGCTCCGTGCAGATGAACATCCAGGAGCTCGCCACCTGCGCGCAGGAGCGCATCCCGATCAAGGTGTTCATCATGAACAACGGCTACCTGGGCATGGTCCGCCAGTGGCAGGAGCTGTTCTGGGACCGCCGGTACTCGCACGTGGACATGGGGCAGTACCCGGACTTCGTCAAGCTCGCGGAGGCCTACGGCTGCACGGGCCTGCGCTTCGAGGACAAGACGACGCTGGTCGACGACGTCAAGGCCGCGCTCGCGCTCGACGGGCCGGTCCTCGTCGACGTGCGCGTCACGCAGGAGGAGAACGTGTTCCCGATGATCGCGCCGGGCGCTCCCGCCCGCGACATGGTGGGGTGACGGCGCGCATGGGCGAGCCCGGAACCAAGGACCTGCTGAGCCTCGAGGAGCTCGACGCCTCGGTCGCGATGCGCACGGGGCGCAAGCACACGCTGTCGATCCTCGTGGAGAACAAGCCCGGCGTGCTGACCCGCATCGCCGGCCTGTTCGCGCGCCGCGGGTTCAACATCGACACGCTGACCGTCGGCCCGACCGACGACGAGCGCATCTCGCGGATCACGCTGACGCTCGACGGCGCGGTGCACCCGATCGACCAGGTCACCAAGCAGCTGCACAAGCTCGTCAACGTGCTGAAGATCCGCGACCTCGACCCGCAGGACACGGTCGCGCGCGAGCTGGCGCTGTTCAAGGTCGCCGTCGACGGCGTCCAGCGTGCCGAGGTCATGCAGATCTGCGAGATCTTCCGCGGCAAGGTCGTCGACGTCACGAAGCGCTCGCTGACGATCGAGGTCACCGGGACGACCGACAAGATCGAGGCGTTCGAGCGCATGGTGCGCCCGTTCGGCCTCGTCGAGATGATGCGGACGGGCGAGATCGCCATCGCCCGCGGCCGGGGCGAGACCTGAGCCCTACGGTCGCCTGACCGTCAGCTGCTCGCTGAAGCCCTTGGCGTAGAAGACCGAGATCACGCCGGTCTCGTGGTCGCCCGGCTTCAGGGCGTTGTCGCGCGTGAGGATCGTGAAGGTGCCGGTCGTGTCGCCGGCCCGGATGTCGACGCGCGCCGGGACCGTCACGTTGCGGATGTCCGACGTGACGGGCAGCGACAGGTCGGTCGGCGCGGGGCTCTCCAGGGCGACGATGGCGGTGACCTTCGTGCCCGCGGTGACGTCGTCCCCGGGATCGAAGGCCAGCGACGCGATCCGCACGGGCACCACGGCGCCGAGGTCGAGGCCGAGCGCCGGCATGGACCACGCGTGCGTGGTGCGGTTGGCGAAGCGCCTCGTGCACACGGCGCCGAAGAACCCGAGGCACGACGCCTCCAGCAGGTCGGTCTGCGCCGCGGGCCGGAACGCGACGGTGTCGCGCCGCACCTCGTCGGTGTACCAGAGGCCCGAGGTGCGGAACGGCATCTGGCCCTTGGACAGCTCGTTGGGCTGCGCCGGCAGGCCGCTGTTGACGAGCTCGCCGCTGAGGGCGAAGCACCCGTTCACCGTGGTGAGGTCGGAGGCGCTCTCGGTGTCGCACGGGTCGCGGGCGTAGAACCGCCAGGCGGCGGAGTTGCCGCTCGTCAGGGAGCGCACGCTCCAGTTGCTGACGGTGTACTTCGCCGAGCTGGAGACCGACCACTCCGCGTCGACGGAGCCGTCGAGGGGGACCGACGAGCCGTCGTGGGACGTTCCTCCCTCCGACTGGGCGGCCTCGGCGAGCAGGCTCGTCCGGGCGCGGGCCGAGAAGCCCAGCTTGAACGAGGTGCCCGACGTGTACTCGGTCGACGCGTTGGCGGTCTCGGGGAGCGCCTGACGGAGGGCGATCCCGTCGGTGCGGGGCGCCAGCGATGTGTCGAGGGCCGCGGTCCACCATCCGGTGACGAGCTCGGACGTGGTCCTGCCGCTGACGTTCGTGACGTCCGCCGTCTGCACCACGCACCACGGTTGGCTCGACAGCTTGGGCGTGGTCCAGCCGTCCACCCCGGCTGCGATCCACTGCCGCTCGCCGAACGGCCGGGAGATCGAGTTCTGCAGGAAGACGTCGTAGGTCGTCGACAGGTGGATCGTCACGGTCTGCTGGCAGCCGCCGCGATGCACGTTGACGTGGTCGTCCCAGGTGTGGATCACGCGCATGTGCTGGACCTCGGGCGGCAGCGAGCGGACGTCGGTCGCCGACGCCGCGCGAGCGGACCGGCCGCGACGGTCGTCGTCCTTCTCGTCATCCGCGTCGCGCCGTCCCCTGCCGGCGTCGCGGGTCAGCACCCGCGCGATGGCCTTCGCGGTGAGCTGTCGGAGGACGGCGTTGTCGTCGTGGTCCCCCGGCTCCCGCAACGGCTCCATGGCCGGAGGATCGTCGTCGTCGTGGTCGGGCGTCGGGGGCGGCGAGGGCGGGGTGATCTGCGTGAACGTCGCCGGCCACTCTCGGATGTGGACGACCTGGTCGCCACGCCGGTCCTGGCGGATCCGCACCATGGTCGCCGCCACGTCGTGCCGATCGGCGTCGAGTCCGGCGAGGTCGGCCAGCGCGTTGCGATCGCCGTGCGACGGGCCGACGAGCAGCACCCAGATGCCGCGATCCAGCGCGGCCCGGATCTTCCGCGAACGCAGGATCCGGCCCGCGGTGACCTCGTCGCCGTCGACGACGACGACGTCCGCCTCCGCCACCCTCGCCGGATCGACGTCGACCACGTCGTCCAGCTCGTCAAGCAACGGGTCCTCGGCGTCCCCCACGACATGGACGTCGAGATCCGGCGCCGCCACGGCAGGGGCCGCTGCGCCCGCCGCGAGCGCAAGTACGCCGACGACGAGCCATCCGTGGCGCCGCATTGCGCGACTGTACCTGAACGTTCGGTGCGCCGGCAAGGTCCCGACGGGCGGTCGGACGTATCCTGGCGTGATGTCCGTCGCCGTGTTGGAAGCCGACCGGTTCGCGCTGAGCGCGGCCGACCGCGACCGGCTCCGGCGACGGCTGACCCGCGCGGTGCGCCGCGCGCGCTCGCGCGGCGAGGCGCTCGCGGCGATCACGGCGCCCGTCGGCGGCGACGTCGACCCCGCGGCCGTGGCGTTCGCGTCGCGGCGCGACGGCGAGCCGCTGTTCGCCTTCGAGCAGCCCGACCGCGACGGCGCCGCGCTCGCCGGGCTGGGCTGCGTGCGCGAGCTGACCGGGAGCGGGGACCGGCGCTTCGCCGAGGTCGCGCGCGCGTGGCGCGAGCTGGCCGCCGAGGCGGTCGCCGACGCGCCCGACGGGCCGCCCGGCAGCGGGCCGGTGGCGGTCGGCGGCTTCGCGTTCGCGCCGAACGGGTCGGCGGCGCCGCACTGGGCGGCGTTCCCGCCGGCGTCGCTGCACGTGCCCGCCGTGGCGCTGCACCGCCGCGGCGGCGAGACGCGGCTGACCGTGTGCGCGCTGGCCACGCCCGACGACACGCCCGAGGACCTGCTGGCCGGCGTCGAGCGGCGGCTGGCCGCGCTGCGCCAGGCGCCGCTGCCGCTGCTGGACCCCGAGCCGGCCGGGCGCGTGCGCGTCGCCTCGACGATGCCGCCCGAGCACTACGAGGCGGCCGTCGCCCGCGCGGTCGAGCGCATCCGGGCGGGGGAGATGACGAAGATCGTCCTCGCGAGGGAGGTCGCCGTCCACGCGCCGGCGCCCCACGACGTGGCGGCGATCCACGGCATCCTGCGCGAGGCGTTCCCCGGCTGCTTCGTGTTCGCGGTCGCGCGCGGCGACGCGTCGTTCATCGCCGCCAGCCCCGAGCTGCTGCTGCGCCGCGACGGCCTGCGCGTCTCGACGCTCGGCCTGGCCGGCTCGACGCGCCGCTCGGCGGACCCGGCCGTCGACGATCACCTCGGCGAGCAGCTCCTGCGCTCCGAGAAGGACCGCGAGGAGCACGCGATCGTCGTGCGGCGCATCGAGCGGGCGCTGCGCGCGCGCGCCGTGTGGGTGACCGCCGCGCCCGAGCCGGTCGTCGTGCAGATGGCCAACATCCAGCACCTCGCCACGCCGATCCGCGCCCAGCTCGCCGAGCCGGTCAGCGCGATCGAGCTGGCCGGCGCGCTGCACCCGACGCCCGCGGTCGGCGGGGAGCCGCTGTCGGTCGCCGCGCCGCTGATCCCGGCGCTGGAGGGCCTGGACCGCGGCTGGTACGCGGGCCCGGTCGGCTGGGTCGACGCCTCGGAGGACGGTGAGTTCTGCGTCGCGCTGCGCAGCGCGCTCGTCGAGGGCGCTTTGGCGCGCTGCTTCGCCGGCGTCGGCGTCGTGGCCGACTCGGACCCGGCGGCCGAGCTGGCCGAGACCGAGGTCAAGCTCCAGGCGCTGCTGCCGGTCCTCGCGCTGTAGCGCCATCCAGGTGCGGGAAACCCCACCCCGGCTCACCGGCTGCCCGCCTGGTCGGGCCGCGGGTCCGGGCGTAGCGTGGCGGCCATGCTCCGCTCGTTCCTCGCGATCGCCTCGGCCGCGCTGCTGTCCGGCATGGTGCTGACGGGGTGCGGCATCCGCTTCGACGACGGGCCGTCGGTGACCGAGACCCGCGCCGTCGAGGCGTTCGAGCGCCTCCACGTGTCGGGCTCGCCGGATGTCGTCGTGCGGACGGGCGACCGCACCGAGGTCGTCGTGTCGGGCGGGCGCAAGCGCGTCGATGACGTGTCGATCGACGTGCGCGACGGCACGCTCGAGATCGACGAGGACAGCCATGCGACGCTCACGCTGGGCGACAGCGAGCTGCTCGTGACCGTCACCACGCCGCGGCTGCGCGGCGTCAGCGTCGAGGGCGCGGGGGACGTCGACCTCGGCGACGTCGACGCCGACCGCCTCGACGTGGCCGTGACCGGCGCCGGCGACCTCACCGGCCGCGGCCGGGTCCGCGTGCTGACCGCGTGGGTCCACGGGGCCGGCGACGTGCGGCTGGCCGACCTGCAGGCGGACCGGGCGCGCGTGGACGTCTCGGGCGCGGGCGACGTCGACGTGACCGTGCGCGAGACGCTCGACGTGCGCGTCGAGGGCAGCGGCGACGTGACCCACGGCGGCGACCCTGACGTGCGCGAGCAGGTCGACGGCGCGGGCGACGTCAACCGCCGATAGCGGCGGCGACGGCCTCCCACACGCGCCGGTGCAGCGCCACGTTCCCGGCGCGGTCGGTCCGCACGTGCACGAGGCGCGCGCCCGCGCCGGCGACCGCGTCGCGCAGCTCTGCGACCGTGGCGACCGGCGCATAGGCGAGGCCGTAGAGCGCGGCGACGCGCTCGAGCTCGAGGCCGGGCGGCGTGGCGACGTGCGCCTCGTAGGCGTCGGTCTGCGTGGCGACCGGGAGGAAGTCGAAGATGCCGCCGCCGCCGTTGTCGAGCACGACGAGCGCGGGCTCGAGCCCCAGCCGCGGGACCGCGAGCAGCGCGCTGTGGTCGTAGGCGAGCGCGACGTCGCCGATCAGCAGCGTCGTCGGGGCGCCGGTGGCGGCGATGCCGAGCGCGGTCGCGACCGTGCCGTCGATCCCGTTGGCGCCGCGGTTGGAGAGGACGCGCGGGCCGCCGTCGCGGACGGGCGCGAACGTCTCCAGGTCGCGGACCGGCATCGACGAGGCGACCACGAGCACGTGCTCGGCGGGCAGGGCGGCGGCGAGCGCGCGCGCGACGAGCGGCTCGTTGAGCGCGCCGTCGCCGAGCGTCGCCTCGATCGCGCGGTGCGCGGCCGCGTCGGCCCGCCGCCACGCCTCCAGCCAGCCGCGGTCGCGGGAGGCGTCCTCGCCGAGCGCGTGCACGGCGTCGACGATGCTCGCGCCGGGATCGCCGGCGAGGAGCGCGTGCAGCGTGCCCGCCGGGTCGTGCCAGACGGCGTCGGGCGAGAACGCGAGCTGCGGGACGTCCGCGTCCAGGCCGGCCAGGAACGCGCGCAGCGGCTTGGACGTGGGCAGGTCGCCGACCCGGATCACGAGGTCGGGCCGGTGCGCGGCGGCGAAGGCGGGGTCGCGCAGCAGCGCGTCGTAGTGGGCGACCGCGGCGTCGCCGCGGCGGGCGCCCGAGAGCGGGTCGGCCAGCAGCGGCGCGCCGGCGGTGGCGGCCAGCAGCGTCAGGGCGTCGGGCAGCTGCGGGTCGTGCTCACCGCGCCCGGCGACGATCAGCGGCCGCGCGTGGCCGGCGAGCGCGGTGGCGAGCGTGCCGCCGCTCGACGCGGGGCCGGCGGTGGGGAAGGCGAGCCAGGGCCGCCCGCCGGGCCGGCCGGGAAGCGGGTCGCCGGGCAGCGGCTCGTCGAGGACGAGCGGCTCGCGCAGCGGCACGTTGACCTGGACGGGCCCGGGGCGTCCGGACGCACCCGCGCCCGCCGCGGCGGCCGCGACCCGGCAGGCGAGCGACCGCACCCACCGCAGCCGCTCCGGCGTCGCCTCGTGGATCCCGAGGTCGACGTACCAGCGCACCGCCGAGCCGTAGAGCTTGACCTGGTCGATCGTCTGCCCGGCGCCCGTGTCGCGCAGCTCGGGCGGACGGTCCGCGGTGAGGACGATCAGCGGCACGCCGGCCTCGTGGGCCTCGATCACCGCCGGCAGGTACTCGGCCGCCGCCGTCCCCGACGTGCACGCGACCGCCACCGGCCGGCGGGTCGCCTTCGCCGCGCCCAGCGCGAAGAACGCGGCCGCCCGCTCGTCGACGTGCGAGTGGCAGCGCAGCCGCCCGTCGCGCACGAGGCTGAGCACGATCGGGGTCGAGCGCGAGCCGGGGGAGGTGACCGCGTCGCGCACGCCGCTGCGCACGAGCTCGTCGACGAACGCGCGCAGGACGAGGTAGCTGTCGGCGGTGGCGGACAACGCGCACGCACTCTAGGCGTCACGATGTCGTGATGGCCGACCCGCTCGTCCTCCTGCACGGCTTCACCCAGACCGGCGCGGCCTGGGACGACGTGCGGTCGCTGCTGGGCGGTCGCGAGACGCTCGCCCCCGACCTGCGCGGCCACGGCGCCCGCGCCGGCGACCGGCCGATCGACACGGCCACGCTCGTCGCCGACGTGCTCGAGGCCGCGCCGCCCCGGTTCGACCTCGCCGGCTACTCGATGGGCGGGCGCCTGGCCCTGCACGTTGCGCTGGCCGCGCCCGGCCGCGTGCGCCGGCTGGCCCTCGTCGCCACCACCGCCGGCATCGCCGACCCGGCGGAGGCGCAGCGGCGGCGGGAGGCCGACGAGGAGCTGGCCGTCCTGCTCGAGCGCGACGGGATCGAGGCGTTCGCCGACCGCTGGGGCGCGCTGCCGCTGTTCGCGCGCCAGACCGAGGAGCAGCGCGCCCGCGCCCGCGCGATGCGCCTGCGCCAGGACCCGGCCGGGCTGGCCGCCGCCCTGCGCGGGTTCGGCACCGGCACGATGGAGCCGGTCTGGGCCCGGCTGCCCGCGCTGAACCTGCCGGTCACGATCGTCGTCGGCTCCGAGGACGAGCGCTTCCGCGAGATCGCGCGGCGCCTGCACGCGGCGATGCCGTGGGCGCGGGTCGTCGTGGTCGCCGGGGCGGGGCACGGGCTGCCGCTCGAGGCGCCCGGCGCTCTGGCCCGCGCGCTGGAGCGCTAGAACCCCGTTCGATGATCCGCAACGGCGACGTCTCGTTCTGGTATGCCGACACCGCCCACCCGGCCCGCCGCCCGCCGCTGCCGGGCGACCGCGACGCCGACGTGTGCATCGTCGGCGCCGGCTACACCGGCCTGTGGGCCGCGTACGCCCTCAAGCGCGCGCAGCCCGACCTCGACGTCGTCGTGCTCGAGCGCGCGTTCGCCGGGTTCGGCGCGTCGGGGCGCAACGGCGGCTGGCTCTCGGACCACTTCTCCGGCTCGCGCGAGAAGCTGGCCGCGACGCACGGGCGCGACGCGGTCCTGGCGCTCGCGCGCACGATGCGCGAGACCGTCGACGAGGTCATCGCCGTGTGCGAGCGCGAGGGGATCGACGCCGACGTCGTCAAGCACGGCGAGCTGAAGGTCGCGCGCGGGCCGGCGCAGGCGGCGCGGCTGCGGGCGCTCATCGACGACGACCGCGCGTGGGGCGTGGGGCCCGACGACCTGGCCGAGCTCGACGCCGGCGCGCTGGCGGCGCGGGTCCGGGTCGCCGGCGCGACCGCCGGAGCCTGGAACGCGCACTGCGCCCGCGTGCAGCCGGCCAAGCTCGTGCAGGGCCTGGCCGCGGCGGTCGAGCGCGCCGGCGCGACCATCCACGAGTCGACGACCGTCCGCGAGGTCGTCCCCGGCGCCGCGCGCACCGACCGCGGCACCGTGCGCGCCCCGTTCGTCCTCACCTGCCTGGAGGGCTTCACCGCGTCGCTCGCCGGCCGGCGGCGCACGTGGCTGCCGCTGAACTCGGCGATGGTCGTCACCGCGCCCCTGCCCGACGCGGCTTGGGCGGAGATCGGCTGGGAGCGCGCCGCGGTGATCGGCGACATGGCCCACGCCTACGTGTACGTGCAGCGCACCGCGGACGGGCGGATCGCGCTCGGCGGGCGCGGCGTGCCGTACCGGTTCGGGTCGCGCACCGACGTCGACGGGCGCACGCAGCGGGCGACGATCGGCCAGCTCACGCAGATGCTGCACGAGCTCTTCCCGGCCGCCGCGTCCGTGCCGGTCGAGCACGCCTGGTGCGGCGTGCTGGGCGTCCCGCGCGACTGGACGCCGACGGTCCGCCTCGACCGCGCGACCGGGCTCGGGATCGCCGGCGGCTACGTCGGCAACGGCGTGTCCACCTCGAACCTCGCCGGGCGCACGCTCGCCGACCTCGTGCTCGGCCGCGACACCGAGCTGACCCGCCTGCCGTGGGTGGGGCGCGACGCCCGCCGCTGGGAGCCCGAGCCGCTGCGCTGGCTCGGCGCCCGGCTCGTCTACGCGCTCTACCGCGCCGCCGACCGCCGCGAGCAGGCGTCGGGGAGCGCGCGCACGCACCCGCTGGCGCGGATCGCCGACCTGATCTCCGGACGCTGACGCGCGCTCAGCGCAGGATCTCGACCAGCAGCACCCAGGCGTTCAGCACCGCGCCCAGCAGCGTCGCCACGATCGCGACGAGCAGCACGCCGAGGCCGCCGCCGGCCAGGACCACGACGGCGCCCGCCGCGAGCGGGACGCTGCCGGCCAGCGCGACGAGCAGGGCGCCGCCCCGGTGCGAGCGCTCGCGGGGGACGAGCGTCAGCGTCCCGACGGCGGCGACCAGCGCGAGGGTCACGCCCAGCAGCTCGGCGCCGAGCGCCGTGCGCGACTGATCGGGCACGAGCGCGACCAGCGCCACGACCAGCACGCCGATCAGCAGCAGCACCGTCACGAGGCCGCGCTCGGGCAGCCCGGGGTAGCCGAGGATCCGCTCGACGTTGATCGACACCGCCACGAACACGAGGCCCGCGAGCGCGGCGGACGCGCCGGCGACCGCGACGAACAGGTCGCTCCAGCCCTCGGTGACTGCGGCGGCGAGCACGGGCGCGCCAGCCTATCCTCCACACACCTCGTCCCACCGGGCCGGCCCGGCCCCGACGCCCTGTCGGTTCTCGAACCTCGTTCAGGTCGGCGAGAATGGGCCGTCATGAGCGCCACCGAGCAGATCACCCTCGGCAACGTCGTCGGCGGCGAGGCGGTGTCCTCCGTCGCCGGGCGGCTCGAGGACGTCATCGACCCGGCCACCGAAGAGGTCATCGCGCGCGTGCCGCAGGGCGATGCCGACGACGTCGCGCGGGCCGTCGACGCGGCCGTCGCCGCCGCGCCCGCGTGGGGGAGGACGACGCCGGCGACGCGCGCCCAAGCGCTGCTCGAGCTGGCCGACCGGCTCGACGCCAACGCCGAGGAGCTGACCGACCTCGAGTCGCGCAACGCCGGCAAGCCGCGCGCCGCGGCCGCCGAGGAGATCCCGCTCTGCGCCGACCACCTGCGCTTCTTCGCCGGCGCCGCCCGCGTGCTCGAGGGCAAGGCCGCCGGCGAGTACCTGGACGGCTACACGTCGATGATCCGCCGCGAGCCCGTCGGCGTCGTCGGCCAGATCACGCCGTGGAACTACCCGCTGGCGATGGCGATCTGGAAGATCGCCCCGGCGCTGGCGGCGGGCAACGCGATCGTGCTCAAGCCGTCCGAGCTGACGCCGCTGACGACGATCCGCCTGGCCGAGCTCGCGCTCGACGTCCTCCCGGCCGGGGTGTTCAACGTCGTCACCGGCCACGGCGACCCGGTCGGCACGTCGCTCGTGACCCACCCGGCGATCCGGATGGTGTCGCTCACCGGCTCGGTCGGCACCGGCAAGGCGATCGCCCGCGCCGCCGCCGACACGCTGGCGCGCGTGCACCTGGAGCTCGGGGGCAAGGCGCCGGTCGTCGTGCTCGACGACGCCAACGTCGACGCCGTCGTCGCCAACCTCAAGGTGTCGTCGTTCTTCAACGCCGGCCAGGACTGCACCGCCGCCTGCCGCGTGATCGCGACGCCGGGCACCTACGACCGGCTCCTCGAGCGGCTCGTCCCGGCCGCCGAGTCGCTCGTCGTCGGCGACCCCGCCGACGAGGGCGTCGAGCTCGGCCCGGTCATCTCGCAGCGCCAGCGCGAGCGCGTGCTCGGTTTCGTCGAGCGCGCGGCGGCCGCCGGGGCCGAGGTCCTGACCGGCGGCGGCCCCGTCGGGGAGCGCGGCTTCTTCGTCGCGCCCACCGTGGTCGCCGACCCGGCGCAGGACAGCGAGATCGTCCAGCAGGAGGTGTTCGGGCCGGTCGTCTCGGTCCAGCGCGCCGCCGACGCCGACCAGGCGCTGGCCTGGGCCAACGACTCCGCCTACGGCCTGTCGGCTTCGGTCTGGACCCGCGACGTCGCCCAGGCGCTGCGCTTCACGCGCGAGCTGAACTTCGGCTGCGTGTGGGTCAACGACCACATCCCGTTCCTCTCGGAGATGCCGCACGGCGGCTTCGGCCAGTCCGGCTACGGGAAGGACCTCTCCGCGTACGCCCTCGAGGAGTACACGCGGATCAAGCACGTCATGTTCAACCTCGGGGAGTGACCCCACCGCCATGAGCCCGACCGAGACCATCACGATCTCCCGCGAGCGCATCGCGGAGCTGACCGAGCGCGAGAGCCGGCGCCTCGACGAGCGCACGCAGGTCTCCAAGCGCATGTTCGAGCGCGCGCGCAAGCCGCTCGCGGCCGGCGTCGCCTCCTCCTACCAGGTGCGCGACCCGTGGCCGATCTACCTCGAGCGCGGCGACGGCCCGAAGGTGTGGGACGTCGACGGCAACGAGATGTGGGACTTCCACAACGGCTTCGGCTCGATGGTGCAGGGCCACGCGCATCCGGCGATCGGGCGCGCGGTGACCGAGCGCTACACGTCCGGCACGCACTTCGCCGCGCCGACCGAGGACGCGGTCGTCGTCGCCGAGGAGCTGGCGCGGCGCTTCCGGCTGCCCAAGTGGCGCTACACGAACTCCGGCAGCGAGTCGACGATGGACGCGATCCGCATCGCGCGCGCGTTCACCGGCCGCGACGACGTGATGAAGATCTTCGGCTCCTACCACGGCCACCACGACACGGTGATGGTCAGCATCGGGGTCGAGTACGACAAGATCGGCGACCACGACCACCCGGTCTCGCTGCCCTACGGCGGCGGCATCCCGCAGTCGACGGTCGACCACGTCTTCGCCGTCCACTTCAACGACGCCGACTCGATGGAGCGGCGCATCGTCGAGCTCGACCGCGAGGGCCGCAAGCCCGCCTGCGTGATCATGGAGGCGGCGATGATGAACCTCGGGGTCGTGCTGCCCGAGCCCGGCTATCTCGAGGCGGTGCGCGAGATCACGCGGCGCCACGGGGTCGTGCTGATCTTCGACGAGGTCAAGACCGGCATCTGCATCGCCGCCGGCGGGGCGGTCGAGAAGTACGGCGTGCTGCCAGACATGGTCACGCTCGCCAAGGCGCTCGGCGGCGGCCTGCCGACCGGCGCGATCGGCATGAGCGAGGAGATCTCGCGGGTCGTGGAGGACGGCACCGTCTACCAGGTCGGCACCTACAACGGGAACCCGCTCGGCATGGCCGCGGCGCGGGCGAACCTGTTCGAGGTGATGACGCCCGAGGCGTACGCGCACCTCGATCGCCTCAACGACCGCATCGTGCAGGGCTGCCAGGCCGTCGTCGACGAGTACGGGCTGCCCGGCTACGCGATCGGCATCGGCTCCAAGGGCTGCGTGACGTTCGCGCCGGTCAAGGTCGTCGACTACGAGACCTTCAAGGCCCACCAGGACGCCGAGCTGGCCGACCTGGCGTGGCTCTACAACGCCAACCGCGGCATCTTCATGACCCCGGGGCGCGAGGAGGAGTGGACGCTGTCGGTCACCCACACCGACGAGGCGATCGACGCCTACATCGCGGTGTTCCGGGAGATGGCGGCCGATCTGACCGCGTAGGCGCGGCCACACAGGGCGTCGGACCGCCGCGGCGATGATCCGACGCTCTGGCCGCTGGCCGCGACGGCCGCGCGGCGGGACGCTGTGCGCATGACCGAGATGCTGACCGGCGTGCGCACGCTGCAGAACTTCATCGACGGCGAGTGGCGTGACGCCACCGGCGCCGAGCTGCTGGAGGACCGCAACCCGGCGACCGGCGAGGTGCTGGCGCGCGTGCCGCTCAGCGGGGCCGCGGACGTCGACGCCGCCGTCGCGGCCGCGCGGCGCGCGCAGGCCGCCTGGCGCGAGACCTCGCCGCTCGTGCGCGCCCGGGCGATCTTCGCTCTGCGCGACGTGCTGGTCGAGCACCGCGACGAGATCGCCGAGCTCGTCACCCGCGACATGGGCAAGACGCTGCCCGACGCGACCGCCGAGGTCGGGCGCGGCATCGAGTCGGTCGAGGCCGCCTGCGGGATGCCGCACCTGCTCAAGGGCGAGAACCTCGAGGGCGTCGCCACCGGCGTCGACGTGTCGCTGATCCGCCAGCCGGTCGGCGTGATCGGCGCGATCACCCCGTTCAACTTCCCGGCGATGATCCCGCTGTGGTTCCTCCCGTACGCGCTGGCGTGCGGCAACGCGTTCGTGCTGAAGCCGTCCGAGCGCGACCCGCTGCCGTCGGAGCGGATCGTGCAGCTGCTGTCGGGCATCTCCGAGATCCCGGCCGGGCTGGTCGCGCTCGTGCACGGCGGCCAGGACGTCGTCAACGCGCTGCTCGACCATCCGGGCGTCGACGCGATCTCGTTCGTCGGCTCGGCCGCGACGGCCCGCCACGTCATGTCGCGCGGCGCGGCCAACGGCAAGCGCGTGCAGGCGCTCGGCGGGGCCAAGAACTCGATGGTGATCATGCCCGACGCCGACCCCGACGTGATGGTCGGCGGCGTGATGGGCTCGGCGTTCGGCGCCGCGGGCCAGCGCTGCCTGGCCGGCTCGATCGCCGTGCTCGTCGGCAGCCGCGAGGAGCAGGACCGCGCCCGCGACCGGCTCGTCGAGGCGGCCGCCAAGCTGCAGACCGGCGACGGGCTGGACCCGCGCACCGACGTCTGCCCGGTCGTGAGCGCCGAGGCGCGCGAGCGGTTGGCCGGCGAGATCGCGGCGGCCGAGGCCGACGGGATCACGGTCGTGCTCGACGGCCGCGGCGACCCCGGGCCCGGCGGGGCGAACCTCGGGCCGACGATCCTCGACGACATCCCCGAGGGCCATCGCGTCCTCACCGAGGAGCTGTTCGGGCCGATCCTGTCGCTGGTGCGCGTGCCGGACCTGGCCGCCGCCGTCGAGGCGGTGAACGCGTCGCGCTACGGCAACGCGTCGGTCATCTTCACCGAGTCGGGCGGCGCCGCCCGCGAGTACCGCTACCGGGTCGAGGCCGGCATGGTCGGCGTCAACATCGGCGTCGCCGCGCCGGTCGCCTGGTTCCCGTTCAGCGGCTGGAAGGACTCCATCGACGGGGACCTCCACGCCAACGGCCACGACGCCGTCGAGTTCTACACCCGCAAGAAGGTCGTCACGGAGCGCTGGGCATGAGCCACGAGCTGATGCAGGACACGGTGCGCGAGCACCTGCTGCTGCACTTCACCAACCACGCCGTCGCGTACCACCCGGAGTCCGAGGTCCTGGTGCTCGAGCGCGGCGAGGGCCCGTACGTGTTCGACACACGCGGCCGCCGCTACATCGACGCGCTGTCGTCGCTGTTCTGCGCCCAGCTCGGCTACAGCTACGGCGAGGAGATGACCAGCGCGATCGCCGCGCAGATGCAGACGCTCCCGTTCAACACGAACTGGGCGACCGCGCACCCGCCGGCGATCCACCTGGCCGACGCGCTGGCCGACCGGTTCCCCGGCCATCTGAACCACTTCTTCTTCACCGGCGGCGGGTCGGACTCGGTCGAGGCGATGTGGAAGATCGCCCGCGAGTACTTCGTGGCGATCGGCGAGCCGCAGCGGCTGAAGGCGATCGCGCGCCGCAACGCCTACCACGGCGTGACGCTCGGGGCGCTGTCGTTCACGGGCGTGCCCGGGTTCAAGGAGATCTTCGGGCCGCCGGCGATCGACGTCACGCACGTGTCGAACACGAACGCGTTCCGGGCGCCCGACGGCGACGACCCGGCCGCGTTCTGCGCGCGGCTGCTGGCCGAGATGCGCGAGACGATCGACCGCATCGGCCGCGACGAGGTGGCGGTGATCATCGCCGAGCCGGTCCAGAACGCGGGCGGCTGCCTGGTGCCGCCGCCGGGCTACTGGGCGGGCCTGCGCGAGATCGCCGACGAGGTCGGCGCGCTGCTGGTCGCCGACGAGGTCATCTGCGGCTTCGGGCGGCTCGGCGAGTGGCTGGGCTCGATGCGCGAGGACGTCGTGCCCGACATGGTCACGACCGCGAAGGGACTCACGTCGGCGTACGTGCCGATGGGCGCGGTCGGCATCTCCGACCGGATCGCCGAGACGATCCACACGGCCGGCAACCCGCTGCGCCACGGGATCACGTTCGGCGGCCACCCGGTGTCGGCGGCGGTCGCGCTGCGCAACCTCGAGATCTTCGAGCGCGACGGGATCCTCGAGAACGTCCGCGCGAACGAGGCGCACCTCGAGGCGCGGCTGAAGGAGCTGCGATCGCTGCCGATCGTCGGCGACACCCGCGGGCGCGGCTACTTCTGGGCGATGGAGCTCGTGCGCGACGCCGACAACTCCACGTTCGACAAGCCAGAGCGCGACCGGATGCTGCGCGGCTACCTGCCCAAGCGGCTGCTCGAGGCGGGGCTGATCGCCCGCTGCGACGACCGCGGCGACTCCGTGCTGCAGATCGCGCCGCCGCTGATCGCCGACACCGCGCTGCTGGACGAGATCGTCGACCGGCTCGGCGAGGTGCTGGCCGACACGGGCGCCTACATGGGCGTCGGTGTCTGACCGGGACCTCGACGTCCTCGTCGTCGGCGCGGGCATCTGCGGCCTGGCCGCGGCGTACGCGCTGACCCTGCGCGGCGCCCGCGTGCTCGTGGTGGAGCGCGCGGGCGTCGGCGCGGAGCAGTCGGCGGGCCTGGCGCGGATCTTCCGCGTCGCGCACGTCGACCCGCGGTTGTGCGCGCTGGCGCTGGAGGCCCGCGACGGGTGGCGGCGCTGGGAGCGCGAGCTGGGCGTGGGGCGCCTGCTGGGCGACGAGGGCCTGGTGGTCCTCGGTGGCGACGTGCGCGAGCGGCAGGGCGCGGCGATGACGTCCGCGGCGGCGCCATGGGAGCCGGTGTCCGCGGCGGAGGCCGTGTCGCGCGTGCTGGCCCTCGCCGCGGACCATCCGTTCGGCGACGGGCTGTGGGACCCGCTCGCGGGGGCGATCCGGGTGCGGCGGACGCTCGATGCGCTGGCGGCGCGCGTCTCGGTCCGGGCGGCGGAGGTGCGTGGCGTCCGCGACGACGGCGACGTGGCGCGGGTCGAGCTGGCCGCCGGGAGCTCGCTGACGGCGGGCCACGTGGTCGTGTGCGCGGGCACGGAGACCGTGGGGCTGGCCGCCGGCGCCGGGATCGAGCTGCCGATGCGCTTCGTCCACCACGTGCGGCTGTCGTACGCGGCGCGCGGGGAGGCCGCGGTGCGGTCGGCGTGCCTGATCGCCGGCGGCGCCTACGGGCTGCCGCTCGGCTCGACCGGCCGCTTCGGGCTCGGCCTGGCGGACCCGGGCGATCCGGTCCCGTACGAGGCCGCGACCGCGGATGCGTTCGCGCAGGCCGTGCGCGCCCAGCACGCGTCGTGGGTGCCCGCGCACCTGCCCGGCCTGGACCCGCGGCCCGTCGACGAGGTCCGCTGCGTCGGGGTGCAGGCCCCGTTCCTCGACGAGCGCGAGGACGGCTTCCAGGCGCGCCGCGCGGGCCGCGTGATCGCGTTCGCGGGCAGCAACCTCATGAAGTTCGGCCCGCTCGTCGGCGACCGCCTGGCGCAGACGGTCCTGGACCGCGACGACGTCCACCCGGACCTCGCCTGACGCGGGGACGTGCGCGGCGGACGGCGCGCCCGTCCGCGCGGACGTGGTGGGCGGCCCGGGCGGGCGGGTTCGGCATCGATGGGCTCGGCCGCCCGGCGGTGGGAGCGATCGTTCACGCATACCCTGCGCGATGGCTCCCACGTCCGCCCGCACGCGACCGCCGGCGGGACGTGTGGCACTCCAACACCCGTAGTGGTGGTCGAAGTGCCACACGTCGGCGGGGAGGGGTGGGAGCGCGGCGCGGGGGCGGCGCGTCTGCCTCGATGCCCTCCTACGCCGCGCCGCAGAGGGGAGGCGTCCGCGCGGGACGCGGTGCGGCCTCGAAAGGGCTCCGGGGCAGGCGACGGCTACGAGTCGAACCCCAGCCCCAGCCGGTCCAGCGTCCGCAGCCACAGCCCGCGGCGGCCCTCGTTCGCGTCCGCCGCGGCCAGGCGGTTGCGGGTGAGCTGGACGACGGCGGTGCGCAGCGGTTCGGGCGGGAACGGGACCGGCTTGCGGCGGACGTAGCGCAGGCGCGTGGCCTCGGTGTCGCGGCGGTCGAGGAGGTCGAGCGCGACGCGCGCGCCCCAGCGGGAGGCGCCGACGCCCAGGCCGGTGTAGCCGAGCGCGTAGGCCACCCGGCCGCCGCACGCGCGCCCGAAGAACACGCTGAAGCGCGAGCACGTGTCGATCGCGCCGCCCCAGCGGTGGGTGAAGCGCACGTCGGCGAGCTGCGGGAACGTCGCCGCGAAGTGCTGGGACAGGCGCGCGAACGTCGCGTCGTGCTGGTCGAGGTGCGGGCCCATCGGGCCGCCGTAGCGGTAGATCGCGTCGTAGCCGCCGAACAGGATCCGCCCGTCGGCGGTCGGGCGGTAGTAGTGGAACTGGTTGCCGATGTCGGAGATGCCCTGGCGCCCGCGCCAGCCGACCGCCGCCCACTGCGCCTCCGACAGCGGCTCGGTGACGAGCACGTAGTCGTAGACCGGCAGCACGTACGCGCGCAGGCGCCGCAGCAGCGGCGGCGCCGCGCCCGTCGCGAGCAGCACGCGCCGCGCCCGCACCTCGCCGCCGGGGACGCGCACGACCACCGGCCCGCCGCGCCTCGCGTCGAGCGCCAGCGCCGGAGTCCGCTCGCACACCCGCACCCCCAGCCCCTCCGCGGCGGCGCGCAGCCCGTCGGCCAGACGGGCCGGGTCGACGATCGCCCCGCCCGTGCGGTCCAGGAGCCCGCCGCGGTAGGTGGGGGAGGCCACCAGCGCGCGCATCGCCTCGCCGTCGAGCAGCTCGACGTCGTGCCCGAACCGCGCCCGCAGCCGCGCCGACTCGGCCAGCCACGCCTCCTCGTGCGGTTCCAGCGCCACCTCCAGGTCGCCGTTGACCTCCAGGTCGCAGTCGATTCCGTACCGCTCGACGTCGGCCACCAGCGCGTCGAACGACACCAGCCCCAGCCGCTCCAGCGCCTCCATCTCGTCGCCGAAGCGGGCCAGCCCGTTCTCCAGCCCGTGGGTCAGCGACGCCGACAGGAACCCGCCGTTGCGCCCGCTCGCGCCGAACGCGACCGTCTCGGCCTCGAGCAGAACGACCGACCGTCCCGGCTCGCGCTCACGCGCCGCCAGCGCCGCCCACAGCCCCGTGAACCCGCCGCCGACGATGCACAGATCGGCCTCCGCGACGCCCTCGAGCGGCGGCGAGGGGTCGCGCGGCGGCAGCATCGCGGTCCAGAACGGGCGCGGCTCGGCGTCCGCGTAGCGGGCGCGGTCGGCGGGCGCCGGCGGATCGGAGGGCCAGGGACGGGCCATGCGGACAGCTAGTCTCGACCGTGGACCGGCGCGGCGCGCAGGCTGCGACGCCCCGTCGAGGTGGCCGGCGCAGCTCGCGACGGAATGCCGGGATGACACCACCACGCAAGCGCGACATGACTGGGCCCATGCTGCCCGACACCCCGCCGGATCCCCGGGCGCTGGCGAACGTCACCGTCCGTCACGCGCTCGAGCTCCCGGTCCTGCGTCGCGGCCTCCCGCAGGTCCTCGCCGGGCACGACCGCCTCGACCGACCGCTGCGCTGGGTGCACGCCGGCGAGGTCTCCAACATCGCCTCCCTGCTCCTCGGGGGCGAGATGCTCCTGACCACCGGCATGGGCATCGGCAGCCGCGCCGCCGAGCAGCGCCGGTTCGTCGAGCGGCTGGCCGAGCAGGACGTCGCCGCGCTCGTCATCGAGCTCGGTCCGGCGTTCCCGGAGCCGACGCCCGCGCTCGTCGACGCCGCCCAACGCCACCGCCTCCCGCTCGTCGTCCTGCACCGCGAGATCGCCTTCGTGACCGTCACCGAGGCGATCCACACCGAGATCGTCTCCTCGCACTACGCGCTGCTGCGCCGCGGCGAGCAGATCCAGCGGCGCCTCACCGCCCTGATGCTCGACGGCGAGGGCATCCCCGAGGTGCTCTCCGCGCTGGCCGCCACGCTGCGCGCGCCCGTCTTCCTCGAGGCGTCCGGCCAGCGGCTGCTGTCGCACGCGCTGCCGCCCGACTACGACCTCGACCCCGTCGACGTGTGGGAGACCGCCCGCCGCGCCGGCGACGGCCCCGGCGTGCGGTCCGCGCGCGTGCGGATGGGCGGCCACCAGGCCGACGGCCGGCTCCTCGTCGCCGACCTGCGCGCGCCGTTCGACGCGCTCGCCGGCATCGCGCTGGATCACGCCGCCGACATCGTCGCGCTCGCGCTCCTGCGCGCCCGCCAGGAGGAGGAGCTGATCGCCCACGAGCGCGGCTCGTTCCTGGCCAACCTCGCCGACGGCCGCGTCGCGCCCGACGCCGTCGCGCGCACCGCGCGCGCCGCCGGGCTCGAGGGCGCGACCGAGCTGCTGCTGCCGGTCGCCGCCGAGGTCCGCTCCGGCCTGTCGGCCGCGCCCGCCGACTGGGCGATGGCGCTGCGCGACGCCCGCCAGCATCTCGCCGACCGGGGCCTGCGCGCGGTGGTCGGGCGGCGCGCCTCCACGTCGAGCGTGCTCGCGGTCGTCGCGCTGCGGGACGCCGACCAGCGCGCCACCGCCGCGGGCGCCGCCGCCGACGCGCTGCGCGCCGGGCTGGAGCGGCGGCTCGGGCCCGGCGAGGTGACGGTCGCCGCCGGCCGCGCGGTCGCGCCCGGCGACGCCGGCGAGGAGCTGCGCCTGGCCGAGGAGAGCGCCGCGAGCGCCACCTGCCTGCCGGCGCGCCCATGGCACGACGTGCGGGCGCTCGAGCTGCGGCGCCTGCTGTGGAGCTGGCGCGAGGACCCCGACCTGGCCGCGCTCGTCGACCGCGTCCTCGGCCCGCTGATCGAGCACGATCGCCAGCGCAAGCTCGTGCTGCTGCCGACGCTCGAGGCGCTGCTGGCCAACGGCGGCCGCAAGGCCGAGACCGCGCGGGCGCTGCACCTCAACCGCCAGGCGCTCTACCACCGGCTCACCCGCATCGAGCAGCTCCTCGGCGTCGACCTCTCCGACGCCGACCAGCTCCTCACGCTCCACGTCGCGCTGTACGCGCGGGACTGCATCGACGGCGGCGCGCCCGCCCGATAACGTCTGACAGAACCAAGGCGGGTGACCGCAAGGAGGAGGAGAAGGCATGGCGACGACCGCCCCTGCGCTGTTCGGTTCGGACATCCTCGACGGCCGGATGTTCAGCGGCGGCTGGATCACGGCCCGCGAGCGGCTGGTGACACGCGAGCCCGCGACCGGCGAGACGCTCGCCGAGGTCGGCGCGGCCGGTCCCGACGACGTGCGCGCCGCCGCGGCGGCGGCCGCGCAGGCCCAGACGGCGTGGGGGGAGGCGGACCCGCACGAGCGCGCCGCGGTCCTCCTGCGCGCCGCCGAGGTGCTGCAGGCCAACAAGGACGAGATCATCGGCTGGATCATCCGCGAGACCGGATCGATCCCGCCGAAGGCCGATTTCGAGATCGGCCTGGCCACGTCGGAGCTGAAGGAGGCGGCGGCGCTCGCGCCGCGCCTGCGCGGCGAGGCGATCCCGGAGCCCGACGGCAATCTCTCGATCGCCCAGCGCGTCCCGATCGGCGTCGTCGGCGTCATCACGCCGTGGAACGTGCCGCTCGTGCTCGGCATGCGCTCGGTCGCCCCGGCGCTCGCGCTCGGCAACGCGGTGATCCTCAAGCCCGACCCCAACACGCCGGTCGCCGGCGGGTTCAGCTTCGCGCGGATCTTCGAGGAGGCCGGCCTGCCCCAGAACGTCCTGCACGTGCTGCCCGGCGGCGCCGAGACCGGCGCGGCGGTGTGCACGGCCCCCGAGATCGGGATGGTCTCGTTCACCGGCTCGACCGCAGCCGGCCGCAAGGTCGGCGCAGCGTGCGGCGAGAACCTCAAGAAGGTCGCGCTGGAGCTGGGCGGCAAGAGCGCGTTCATCGTGCTCGAGGACGCCGACATCGACGCCGCGTCCTCCTCGGGCGCGTGGGGCTCGTTCCTGCACCAGGGCCAGATCTGCATGGCCTCAGGGCGCCACCTCGTGCACGAGAAGGTCGCCGCCCAGTACCTGGAGAAGCTGGCCGAGCGCGCCGCGCGCCTGCCGGTCGGCAACCCGGCGACCGAGCAGGTCGCGCTCGGGCCGATCATCAACGAGCGCCAGTTCGAGAAGGTCTCGTCGATCGTCTCCGACACGATCGCCTCCGGCGCGCAGGTGCTGGCCGGCGGCGAGGGCGACGCGCCCTACTTCCCGGCCACCGTCCTCGCGGAGATGCGCACCGACATGCGCGGCTGGCAGGAGGAGATCTTCGGCCCGGTCGCGCCGGTGATGACGTTCTCCGACGACGACGAGGCGATCGCGCTCGCCAACGACACCGAGTACGGGCTGTCCAACGCCGTGTTCACGAGCGACCTCGCCCGCGGCCGGCGGATCGCCAACGCCCTGCGCAGCGGCATGGCGCACATCAACGACCAGACGATCCACGACGACGCGCGCGTGCCGTTCGGCGGGGTCGGGGCGTCGGGCAACGGCGGACGCTTCGGCGGCGAGGCGAACCTCGAGGAGTTCAGCCAGTGGCGCTGGACGACCGAGCGCTCCAAGCCCGCCACGTACCCATTCTGAGGAACCGGCGCCGCGGCGCTCTACGCTGCGCTTCATGGCCCAGCGGATGAGCGCCGCGGAGCGGCGCGCCGATCTCGTCGATGCCGCCGCGCGCGCGATCGTGGCGCACGGCCTCGACGGCTTCCGCGTGCGCGACGTCGCCGAGGAGGCGGGCGTGTCGCAGCCGCTCGTCTCGACGCACTTCCGCTCGCGCGAGGAGATCGTGCTGGAGGCGTTCGTCCGCTCCGACGAGCAGGCGATGGCGGTCATCGATGAGCGGATGGCCGCCGGCGGCGACGCCCGCGAGCGCCTGCGCACGCTGCTCGCGTTGCTGCTCGACGACGCCGGCGACCCGGTGATCGCGCTGAGCTGGCGCCTGTGGCAGGAGGTGCGCACGCACACGCAGCCGTCGGAGGCGGTCCGCGCGGCGGTGGCCGAGCGCGAGCGCGCCTGGGTGGCGCGCATCGCCGCGCTCCTGGAGGAGGGGATCGAGGACGGCAGCGTGCGCGCGGGGATCGACCCGGGGCGCACCGCGATGTTCCTCAACGCGTTCGTCGACGGCCTGTGCCCGGCGATCCGCTGGCGCACCGTCGACCTGGAGACCGCCACCAGCCTGCTCGACGAGGCGCTGGACGAGCGCCTCGGCTGACCGCCGGTCGCTCGCCGTGTCCGCCATGGGACGCGTGACCGATGTCACGCTGCGGCCATCAGGTGATGATGTCATCATTAGTGCACGGTCATGCCCGTGTCCGCCGCCCCATCCGCTCCCTCGCCGCTGCGCGCCCCCGGCGTCGCCCGGCTGCTCGCGCTCTCGATGGTCGCCCGCACCCCGGAGGCGGCGCTCGGGCTGCTGCTGATCCTGCGCGTCCGCGACCTGGGCGGCTCGTTCGCGCTGGCCGGCGCCGTCTCGGGCATCCTCGCGCTCGGCCTGGCCGCCGGCGGCCCCCTGCTGGGGCGCCTCATCGACCGCCACGGCCAGACCGCCACGCTCACCGTCACCGGCCTCGTCGCCGCCGCCACGATCGTCGCCGCCGGCCTGCTGCCCGACGGCGCCCCGCCCGCGCTGCTGGCGCCGCTCGCGCTCGTCGCCGGCGTCGCCCAGCCGCCCGTCGCGCCGTGCCTGCGCGCGCTGTTCGGCCGCATCCTCACCGACCCCCATGCCCGCCACGGCGCGCTGGCGATGGACGCCGCCCTCCAGGAGATCTCGTTCATCGCCGGCCCGCTCGTGTTCGTCAGCGCGCTCGCGGCGATCTCGCCCGGCCTCGCGCTGCTGGCCGCGGGCGCGGCCCTCGCCGCCGGCACGCTCGCCTTCGCGGCGGCGCCCGAGTCGCGCGCCGTCCCCGGCAGCGGCGACCGCCGGCCGCGCGCTGGTGCGCTCGCCGCGCCCGGCGTGCGCACGCTGCTGCTCGTCGCCGCCGGCATGGGCACGATGTTCGGCGCCGTCGAGGTCGCCGTCGCCGGCGCCGCCGACGCGGCCGGCAGTCCGGCCGCGCTCGGCATCCTGCTGGCCGTCTGGGGCGTCCCGAGCCTGATCTCCGGCCTGCTCACCGCCCGCCTCGGCGCTCCGCGCGACCAGGGGCGCGCGCTCGTCCTGCTCGTCGCGGGCGCCGCGCTGCCCACCGCCGCGCTCGCGCTCATGCCCGACCTGTGGACGCTGGGCCTGCTGCTGGCCGCGTCCGGCCTGCTCGCCGCGCCGATGTTCGCGACGCTCTACTCGCTCGTGAGCACGGTCGCGATCCGCGGCACGGTCACCGAGGCCTTCACCTGGGTCGCCAGCGGCCTGTTCGCCGGGCTCGCGCTCGGCGGGGCCATGGGCGGCGCCATCGTCAGCGCGTCGGGCGCCCCGGCCGCCTTCGCCGCCGCCGGCGCCGCGGCCCTCGTGGCGGCGCTGCTCGCCGCGGCCCGCGTGTGGACGCTGCGCCCGGAGGCCGCCTACGCCGCGCCGAGCAGCCCCGGCCCCTCGGGCACCCGGATCGCCCCGTCGACGACCGGCAGCATCGCCGCCAGCCCGTCGTCGGCGAACTCGGTGAGCGTCGCCAGCCCGCAGGGCAGCTCGACGCGCAGCGCCGCCGCCGCGTGCACGGCCGCGGCGATGCCGAGCGGCCCGTCGTAGCTCGAGGCCAGGTACACCTCGGCGCCGACCGCGCGCACGAGCGACGCCTGCACGAGCAGCGACGAGATCCCGCCGCCGCGCGACACCTTCAGGCACACCGCGTCGGCCACGCCCGCGGCCAGCGCGCCCGGCTCGGCCGCGGTCTCGTCGAGCGCGATCCGCACCGCGGTCCGCTCGCGCACCGCGCGCATCGCCTCGATCCCGTGCACGGGCTCCTCGACGAGCTCGAGACCGGCCGGCGACAGCGCCTCGATCGTGCGCACCGCCTGCTCGACGTCCCAGGCGCCGTTGGCGTCGAGGCGCAGCGCGATCCGCGGGCCGGCGGCGGCCCGCACCGCCGCCACGCGCCCGGCGTCGTCGCCGACGCCCACCTTCAGCTTCACGCAGGGGAAGCCGGCGTCGCGCGCGGCCGCGGCGGCGGCCGCCGCGCCGGCGCGGTCGGTCGCGCCGATCGTCGCGTTCACGGCGACCGCGTCCAGCGCGTCGTCGGTCAGCAGCGCGCTCACCGGCCGGCCCGTCCGCTGCCCGGCGAGATCCCACAGCGCCAGGTCGATCGCCGCCAGCGCGCACGGCAGGTCGGCGATCTCGCGGCAGGCGTCGTAGAGGCGGTCGCCGCGGACGCCGTCGCCGCCCTCGATCACCGGCGCGTACGCCTTCAGCGCGGTGAGCGCGGCCTCGAGCGAGATGCCGTCGTAGGGCTGAAGCGGCGCCGCCTCGCCGCGGCCGACGAGGCCTTCGGCCGTCTCGATCTCGACCTCCACGAGCGCGCGCTCGCGCAGCGTGCCCCACGCGGTCTGCAGCGGCTCGCGCAGGGGCAGCGTACGCGTGCGCAGCGCGTACCTCACGACAGCAGGATCCCCGCCGACAGCAGCACGCAGAACACCAGCTGCAGCTGCCCGGTGCCGCCGAGCGCGCCGTTGAGCGACGGGCCGTCGGTGCGGGTGCGCACGGTCTGCACGAGCCGGACGGCCAGGGGGACGGTGATCACCGGCAGCAGCACCCACGCGGTCAGCCCGAGCGCGAGCGGGACCAGCGCCAGGTAGGCCACGACCAGCAGCGCCGCGTAGAAGACGCGGGTCCGCGCGCGCCCCATGCGCACCGCCAGCGTCCGCTTGCCGGCCCGGCGGTCGGTCTCGAGGTCGCGCACGTTGTTGACGACGAGGATCGCCGTGGCGATGCAGCCGACCGGCACCGACGCGGCGAACGCCTCCCACACGAGCTCCTGGGTCTGCACGTAGTAGGAGCCGGTGACCGCGACGATCCCGAAGAAGAGGAAGACGAACAGCTCGCCCAGGCCCGCGTAGCCGTACGGGCGCGGCCCGCCGGTGTAGAGCACGCCCGCGAGGATCGACGCCGCGCCGATCGCCAGCAGCACCCAGCCGGCGACGACGATCAGGTAGATGCCGCACAGCACCGCGAGCCCGAACGTCACGTAGGTGGCGATCAGCACCTGGCGGGGCGGCACCAGGCCTCCGGCGGTCACGCGCACCGGCCCCAGGCGGTCCTCGGTGTCGGCGCCGCGGCGGGCGTCGGAGTAGTCGTTGGACAGGTTCGTGCCGACCTGGATGAACAGCGCGCCCAGCAGCGCGGCGACGAACGCGAGCGGGTCGAACTCGCCGTCGTGGCCGGCCAGCGCGGTGCCGACCAGCACCGGGGCCACGGCCGCGGGCAGCGTCCGCAGCCGGGCGGCCATGAGCCAGATCCTCACGGTCGTCGCGGGAACTTCGAGAAGTCGGGCGCGCGCTTCTCCTTGTAGGCCTCGCGCCCCTCACGCGCCTCGTCGGAGGCGTAGAACAGCAGGTTGGTGTCGTGCGCCAGCTGCTGGATGCCCGCGTAGCCGTCCTCGTGGGCGTTGAAGCTCGCCTTCACCAGACGCAGCGCGAAAGGGGAGAGGGCGAGCATCTCGCGGCACCAGGCCACGGTCTCCTCCTCGAGGCGCTCCAGCGGGACGACCGCGTTGACGAGCCCCATGTCGAGCGCCTGCTGCGCGTCGTACTGGCGGCACAGCATCCACATCTCCTTGGCCTTCTTGGTGCCGACGAGGTCGCGCAGCACGCTGGCCCCGAACCCGCCGTCCCACGAGCCGACCTTCGGCCCGGTCTGCCCGAAGCGGGCGTTGTCGGCGGCGATCGTGAGGTCGCAGATGAGGTGCAGGACGTGGCCGCCGCCGACCGCGTAGCCGGCCACCATCGCGATCACCGGCTTGGGCAGCCGGCGGATCTGCACGTGCAGGTCGGTCACGTGGAAGCGCCCGACGGCGCCCTCGCGGCCCGGCTCGCTGAGGTAGCCGGTGTCGCCGCGGACCCGCTGGTCGCCGCCGGAGCAGAACGCGAGCGGCCCCTCGCCGGTGAGCACGATCACCCCGACCTCCGGGTCCTCGCGGGCGCGCTCGAAGGCGTCCGACAGCTCGACGACGGTCTGGGGGCGGAACGCGTTGCGGACCTCGGGACGGTCGATCGTGATCTTCGCGATGCCGTCGCCGCTGAGCTCGTAGCGGATGTCCTCGTACTCGGCGGCCGGGGTCCAGGTGACTGACATGCGGCGCAGGCTATCCCGCCCCGCGGGTCGGCCGTGGCGTCCTCACCTGCGGGTGACCGTGACCTTCGCGACCGCGCTCGTGTACGAGGCGAGGACATCGGTGCCGGCGAAGCGCGCCCGGTAGCGCGTGGTCTTCGACGGCTTCGTCGTCAGCGTGACCTCGCCGGCCGCGTTCGTCGTCTTCGTCGCCAGCGTCTTGCCGCCCGCCCGCAGCGCGATCGGCCGGCCGGCCAGCGGCGCGCCGGTCTCGCCGGTGAGCTTCGCCGTCAGCGTCGTGGCCTTGCCCCTCTCGACCTTGGCCGGCGACGCCTTCAGCGAGAGCGACACGGCCGCGTAGATGCGCGTCGCCTGGTAGCGGCCGCCGGCGCGCGTGACGGCCAGTCCGTTGCCGGCCGGGCCGGTGGCGATGTCGGTGTCGAACTCGCGGTCGGACGTCAGCGTCCGCGGGGCCGACCAGCGCACGCCGTCGAGGCTGTGCGACTCGCGCAGCCCGACCGTTGACCTGCCACGTGGCGGTGATCCGGCCGGTGGCGTCCTGCGTGACGTTCGGCAGGTGGGCCTTGCCGGCGGGGTCGCCGATGCGCGTCGGGGCCGGGAACGTCGTGCCGTCGAGCTTGGAGGCGACGACGGCGCCCTCGGCGTCGACGGCGACGAGCACGACGCCCGACGGGCCGCCGGCGATGTTCGGCGCGTCGTCGAACTGCAGCGGCAGCGTCGACTGCGTCCAGTTGGAGGCGGCGTTCGGGTCGCCGCTGCCGTCGTAGACCGCGTAGGCGATCTGCGTCTGGGTGCTGCCGACCGACCGGAACCCGCCGCCCAGGACCACGTAGCGGTCCCCGTTGTCGGCGACGCCGCGCTGGGCGCCCGGGTAGTCGGTGTTCGGCAGCGAGAAGCCGGCGGTGTCGACGCCCGACCCGTCCGGCGGCACGACGACGACGTGCAGGTCGTTGGCGCGGCTGTCGTTGCCGCGCCCGACGAGCAGCAGGCGCCCGTCGGGCAGCGGCAGCACGTTCTCGGCGTTCGCGTAACGCGACACGCGCACGGCGGGGCCGAACGTGGCGCCGCCGTCGCCCGACGTGAAGGTCTCGGTGGAGTTGGCGCTGCCGTTGGCCAGGATGAGCTGCGGGCCGCTGAACACGAGCGACATGTCGCCCGCCTCGTCGGTGGGGGTGACCGCGGTCGTGCGCGCGCACGACGTCGCGTCCAGGGGCACCTGGCACACGTGGAAGATCCCGGCCGGCCGGGTCGCGTAGTCGACGAACGACGCCAGCGCGGTCGTGTCGGTCTGCATCACCACGCGCGGGTCCGACGCCGCCCCGCCGGTGAGCGTGTGGAGCGTGAACGTCGGGGTGCCCGGGCCCGGGCCGATGCCGGCGCTCGCCGCGCCCGGCGCGAACACGCCCAGCGCCGCCGCGATCGCCGCCGTTCCGATCCTCGTGACCCGCATCCCGACCTCCGTGCCGACAACCGTTCCCGCGTGGGGCGGGCGGACCCTACCGGGGCCGGGGCTAGTCTCGCCGCCATGCTGGTCGAGGCGTGGCTGGCGCGCGCGGCGCGGACGCGGCCCGAGCGCGAGGCGGTCAACGGGATCACCTACGCGCAGCTGCGCGAGCGCGCCGCCGTGGGGGCGGGCGCGCTCGCGGCCGCCGGAGCGGGCCGCGGCGACCTGATCGGGATCGCGCTGCCGCCGGGCACGCCGTTCGCGATCGCGCTGCACGCGGTGTGGACGCTCGGCGCGGTCGCGGTGCCCGTGGACCCGCGCCTGGGGGAGGCCGAGCGCGCCCACGTCGCGCGCGCCTGCCGCCTCGTCGTCGACTCGCCGCTGCCCGACGACGCGCCGCGGATCGCCGTCGAGTGGACCCACGACCTCGACGCGCCAGCCGCCATCGTCCACACGAGCGGCTCCAGCGCGCTGCCCAAGCCGGTCGAGCTGACGTTCGGCAACTGGCTGTGGAGCGCGCTCGGCTCGGCGGTCGCGCTCGGCACCGACCCGCACGAGCGCTGGCTGTGCCCGCTGCCGCTCAGCCACGTCGGCGGCCTCAGCGTGCTCGTGCGCAGCGCGATCGGCGCCACGACGGCTCGGATCCTCGAGCGCTGGGACACCGAGCGCGCGCTGAGCGAGCTGCGCGAGGCGACGCTCGTCTCGATGGTCCCGACGATGCTCGGCCGCCTGCTGGACGCGGGCTGGCGCGAGCCGCCGCGCCTGCGCACCGTGCTGCTGGGCGGGGCGCCCGCCGCGCCCGTGCTGCTGGAGCGGGCGCGGGCGGCCGGGGTGCCGGTCACCACCACCTACGGGATGACCGAGGCGTGCTCGCAGGTCGCCACCGGCGGCTGGCCGCTGTTCTGCACGCGCGTCGAGATCGCCGGCGACGGCGAGATCGTCGTCCGCGGCCCCACGGTCGCCGGCGGCGGCCCGCTGCGCACCGGTGACCTGGGCCGCTTCGACGTCGACGGGCGCCTGCACGTCGTCGGCCGCAAGGCGGACACGATCATCAGCGGCGGCGAGAACGTCGCGCCCGCCGAGGTCGAGGCCGCGCTCGCCGAGCACCCGGCCGTCGCCGAGGCGGCGGTGCACGGCCGGCCCGACCCGGAGTGGGGGGAGGCGGTCGTCGCGACCGTCGTCCTGCGCGCCGGGACGGCGGCCACCGAGGACGAGCTGCGCGCCCACGTCGCCGCCCGCCTCGCGCCCTACAAGGTGCCCAAGGCGGTCGCGTTCGCCGACGCGCTCCCGCGCACCGAGTCGGGCAAGGTCCTGCGGCGCGCGCTGTGAGAGGCTTGGACGCGTGAGCGAGGACGCGGCCGTCTACCGTCAGCGCGCGCGGGAGAGCTGGGAGCGCGCCGCCGAGGGCTGGGATCACCACCACCGCTGGTGGGACGTGCAGACCCGGCCGGTGAGCGCCTGGCTCGTCGAGGCGGTCGCGCCGCAGCCCGGCCAGACCGTGCTCGAGCTCGCCGGCGGCCCCGGCGACGTCGGGCTGCTCGTCGCCGAGCTCGTGCGCCCCGGCGGGAAGGTGATCCTCACCGACGGCGCGGAGGCGATGGTCGAGGCGGCCCGGCGGCGCGCGGCCGAGCGCGGGCTGGAGGACGTCGTCGAGGTGCGCCAGATGGAGGCGGAGTGGATCGACCTGCCGGCCGCCAGCGTCGACGGCGTCGTGTGCCGCTGGGGCTACATGCTGCTGGCCGACCCCGACGCCGCCCTCCGCGAGACCCGCCGCGTGCTGCGTCCCGGCGGGGCGGTCGCGCTGGCGGTGTGGGCCGAGCCCGAGGCCAACCCGTGGATGACCGCCGCCGCGCAGGAGCTCGACGCGCGCGGACTCGGCCCGCAGCGCGACCCCGACGGGCCGGGCCCGTTCGCCTGGGCCGACCCGGCCGTGATCGCCGAGCGGCTCGCCGACGCGGGCTTCACGGAGATCGACGTCGACACCGTCGCGTTCACGATCACCTACCCCGACCTCGACGCCTGGTGGGACACGCAGGTGGATATGTCGCCGACCCTGCGCGCGGTGCTGCTGGAGGTCGATCCGGCCACCCGCGACGAGCTGATGGAGGCCTCCCAGGCGCGGATCGCCTCGTTCGCCAAGAACGACGGCAGCGTCGAGCTGCCCGCCGCGTCGCGCGTCGCGCGGGCCGAGGCCTGACCGCGCGTTGTAGGCTCGGCCGTCTATGTACTACGACGACGACGCTGACCTCTCGCTCCTCGACGGCAAGACCGTGGCCATCATCGGCTTCGGCTCGCAGGGCCACGCCCACGCGCTGAACCTCAAGGACAGCGGCGTACAGGTCGTCGTCGGCCTGCGCGAGGAGTCCCCCTCGGTGCAGGAGGCCCGCGACCACGGTCTCGAGGTGGCCGGCGTCGCCGACGCCGCCAGCCGCGGCGACGTGGTGATGCTGCTCGTGCCCGACGAGAAGCACCGCATGATCTACGAGGCCGAGGTCCGCGACGGCATCGCGGAGGGCAACCTCCTGCTGTTCGGCCACGGCTTCTCGGTCCACTACGGCGAGGTCGAGCCGCCCGCCGGCGTCGACGTCGCGCTCGTCGCCCCGAAGGGCCCGGGCCACCTCGTGCGCCGCCAGTTCGTCGAGGGCTCCGGCGTGCCCGGGCTGATCGCCGTCCACCAGGACGCCACCGGCAACGCCAAGGCGCTCGCGCTCGCGTACGCCAAGGGCATCGGCTGCACGCGCGGCGGCGTCATCGAGACGACGTTCAAGGACGAGACCGAGACCGACCTCTTCGGCGAGCAGGCCGTCCTGTGCGGCGGCGCGTCCGAGCTGGTCCAGGCCGGGTTCGAGACGCTCGTCGAGGCCGGCTACTCGCCCGAGATGGCCTACTTCGAGTGCCTGCACGAGCTCAAGCTCATCGTCGACCTGATGTACGAGAAGGGCCTGGCGGGCATGCGCTACTCGATCTCCAACACGGCCGAGTACGGGGACTACACGCGCGGCAAGCGGGTCATCACCGAGGAGACCCGCGCGAACATGCGCAAGATCCTGGAGGAGATCCAGAGCGGCGAGTTCGCCCGCGAGTGGATCGCCGAGAACCGTGCCGGCCAGGAGAACTTCCTGCGCATGCGCGAGGAGCAGGCGAAGTCCCAGATCGAGTCCACGGGCCGGGAGCTGCGCGCCCACATGGACTGGATCCAGACCGAGTTCTGATCCCCGGCCCGCGCTAGTCTGATCCCCGGCCGCCGTGACTGGCGTTCGGGTGGATCACCACCGGGAAGCGGCGGTCTTCGTCTCGTCGCCGCACGCCTGGGCACCCCATCGCTGTCCCCTGCCCCGCACCTGTCATGAACGCCACCGAGATCCAGATCCCCGCCGACCTGCGACCCAAGGACGGACGCTTCGGCTGCGGTCCGTCGAAGGTCCGCCCCGAGCAGCTGGCCGGCCTCGCCGGCGAGCACGCGGGCCTGATGGGCACCTCGCACCGCCAGAGGCCGGTGCGCGCGCTCGTCGGACGGATCCGTGAGGGCATGCGCGAGCTGTTCTCGCTGCCCGACGGCTACGAGGTGATGCTCGGCAACGGCGGCACGACGGCGTTCTGGGACGCGGCCGCGTTCGGGCTCGTGCGCGAGCGCGCGCTGCACCTGACGTACGGGGAGTTCTCGTCGAAGTTCGCCAAGGCGACCGGCGGCGCGCCGTTCCTGGCCGACTCGATCGTCGTGTCGGCCGAGCCGGGCGACGCGCCCGCGCCGACCGCCGATCCGTCGGCCGACGCGATCGCCTGGGCGCACAACGAGACGTCGACCGGCGTGATGGTGCCGGTGGAGCGCGTCGGCGGCGACGGCCAGCTCGTCCTGATCGACGCGACGTCCGGCGCCGGCGGCCTGCCGCTCGACGCCGCGCAGGCCGACGTCTACTACTTCGCGCCGCAGAAGTGCTTCGCCGCCGACGGCGGCCTGTGGCTGGCGCTGCTCAGCCCGGCCGCGATCGCGCGCATCGAGGAGATCGGCGCGTCCGGGCGCTGGGTCCCGGAGTTCCTGTCGCTGACGACGGCGCTGGACAACTCGCGCAAGGACCAGACCTACAACACGCCCGCCGTGGCCACGCTGATCCTGCTGGCCGAGCAGCTCGACTGGATGAACGCGCAGGGCGGCCTGGACTGGTGCGTGGCGCGCACGACCGACTCGTCGAGCCGCCTGTACGCGTGGGCGGAGCGCACCGAGTACACGACCCCGTTCGTGGCCGACCCGGCGAAGCGCTCGCTCGTCGTCGGCACGATCGACTTCGACGACGCGATCGACGCCGCCGCGGTCGCCGCCGCGCTGCGCGCCAACGGGATCGTCGACACCGAGCCCTACCGCAAGCTCGGCCGCAACCAGCTGCGGATCGGCATGTTCCCGGCCGTCGAGCCCGACGACGTCGAGGCGCTCACGGCCTGCATCGACTACGTCGTGGAGCAGGTGCGATGAGGGTCCTCGTCGCGGAGAAGATCGGGGACTCGGGCGTCGAGCTGCTGCGCAAGCACTTCGAGGTCGACGAGGGCGCCGAGCACCTCGAGCACATCGAGGACTACGACGGCCTGATCATCCGGTCGGCGACGAAGGTCACCGCCGAGGTCCTGGCCAAGGCCACGAACCTGAAGGCGATCGGCCGCGCCGGCGTCGGCGTCGACAACGTCGACGTGCCCGAGGCGACCAAGCGCGGCATCGTCGTCGCCAACGCGCCGCAGTCCAACGTCGTGACGGCCGCCGAGCACACGATGGCGCTGCTGCTCGCGCTCGCGCGCAACATCCCGCAGGCCCACGCCAGCCTCACCGGCGGCAAGTGGGAGCGCTCGAAGTTCTCGGGCGTCGAGCTGATGGACAAGACGCTCGGCATCCTCGGGTTCGGGCGCATCGGTCAGCTCGTGGCGCACCGCGCGCAGGGGTTCGGCATGCACGTCGTCGCCTACGACCCGTTCGTCGGCGCCGACCGCTACCGCGAGATGGGGGTCGAGCAGGCCGCGACCTCCGACGAGGTCTACGCCGTCGCCGACTTCATCACCGTCCACCTGCCCAAGACGCCCGAGACCGAGAACTGGCTCAACGCCGAGGCCTTCGCGAAGATGAAGGACGGCGTGCGCGTGCTGAACGTGGCCCGCGGGCCGCTCGTGGACGACGAGGCGCTGCAGGCGGCGCTCGACTCCGGCAAGGTCGCCGGCGCCGCGCTCGACGTGTTCCGCACCGAGCCGATCACCGAGCACCCGCTGTTCAGCTACCCCAACGTGATCGTCACGCCGCACCTGGGCGCCTCCACGGCGGAGGCGACCGACCGCGCCGGCTACCAGGCGGCCGAGCAGGTCGTCGCCGCGCTCACCGGCGGCAGCGTCACGACCGCGGTCAACGTGCCCGCGGTCGCGCCCGAGGACCTCGAGGTGCTCGGGCCGTTCCTGCCGCTGTGCCGCGCGCTGGGCCGCATCGCCGTCGGGCTCAGCGGCGGCCTGGGCGGGCTGAACATCGAGTATCTGGGCCGGGTGGCCGAGCGCGACGTGCGCCCGCTGACGGTCGCGGTCCTGCTCGGCGCGCTGAGCGGCCACACCGAGGACGAGGTCAACGCGGTCAACGCGCCCGCGATCGCCGCCGAGCGCGGGATCGAGGTCGTCGAGAGCAAGCGCACCCACGCGCGCGACTTCGCCGACCTCGTGCGGGTCACGGTCAACGGCACGCGGGTCGCCGGCACGCTGCTGGGCCGCCGCAACCGCCCGCACCTGCTGGAGGCGGTCGGGCAGCGGTTCAACCTCGAGCTGCAGGACCACCTGGCGTTCTTCCGCTACATCGACCAGCCCGGCATGATCGGCCGCGTCGGCACCTGCTTCGGCGAGCACGGCGTGAACATCGTGTCCGCGGCCGTCGGCCTCGATCCCGAGACCGCCGACACGAAGGCCGCCGTGATGGTCGTGACGACCGACGGGCCGGTGCCCCAGGAGATCGTCGACCAGATCGCCGCCTCCGACGGCTTCGTCAGCGGGACCGCGGTCAGCCTCTGAGACGCCGGATCCATGCGGCGCGCACCGCGCGCCAGCACCTTTTTTCACCACGCTTCACGTGATTGGGCTATGTTGCGCGGCGGAAAGGGTTGGGAAGTACCCGGCCAACAGAGCCGTGCCAGCGCCGCGCAGAGAATCTCCGCGATCGCAGCACATGACCGTGGAGGACCCCATGGCAACCGGAACCGTCAAGTGGTTCAACGACGACAAGGGCTTCGGCTTCATCAGCCCGGACGAGCCGGGCAAGGACCTGTTCGTGCACTACAGCGGCATCTCTGCGGACGGATTCCGCACGCTGGCGGAAGGGGCGCGGGTCTCGTATGAGTCGGAAGACGGACCGAAGGGCCCGAAGGCCGTCGACGTCCGTCCCCTGTGATGTCTCCCGGCCCGGCGTCGCCCGCGCCGGCGGGTGACGTCGAGCCGGTCGCCAACGAGACCCGCGATCGCATCATCACGGGCCTCGTCACCGGCCTGCCGATCGTCTCGCTGGCGGTCGTCGCCTGGCAGGCCTGGGGCGGCTGGCTGCACTGGCAGGACCTCGTGGTCTTCGGGGTCATGTACGTGATCACCGGGCTCGGCATCACCGTCGGGTTCCACCGGCTGTTCACGCACCGCAGCTTCAAGACGACGCGCGGCGTGCGCGCGGCGCTGGCGATCGCCGGCTCGGCCGCGATCGAGGGGCCGATCGTCTCCTGGGTCGCCGACCACCGCAAGCACCACGCGTTCTCCGACCAGCCCGGGGACCCGCACAGCCCGCACGTCGACCACGGCCACGGCTGGTTCGGCGCGCTGCGCGGCCTGTTCCACGCGCACGTCGGCTGGCTGTTCATCCACACCCAGCGCGGGCTGAAGACGCGCTACGCGCCGGACCTGCTCAAGGATCCGGTCGTGTCGTTCGTCGACCGCACGTTCCTGTGGTGGGCGACCGCCGGGCTCCTGCTCCCGGCGCTGCTCGGGTTCCTGCTCGTGGGCACGTGGGAGGCCGCGCTGACCGGCCTGCTGTGGGGCGGCTTCGTGCGCATGTTCGTCGTGCACCACGTCACGTTCGCGATCAACTCGCTGTGCCACTTCTTCGGGCGCAAGGACTACGTCACCGAAGACGAGTCCCGGAACCTGGCGTGGCTGGCGCCGCTGTCGTTCGGCGAGGCGTGGCACAACAACCACCACGCGTTCCCGACCGCGGCGTTCCACGGGATGCGCCGCTGGCAGCTCGACCCCTCGGCCTGGGTCATCCGCGGCCTGGAGCGCGTCGGGCTGGCCTGGGACGTCGTGCGTCCGCGGCCGGACCGGCTGGCGGCCAAGGCCGCCTGAGCGCCGAGCGGCGCGGCGCCAGCCGCGCCGCGGCGCGCAATCCGTTTCCCGCACGCATCGCGCGGGTACGGATCGCGTGCCGTGAGACGCTCGGTCCTCCTTCTCGCCTCGGTCGCCGCGATCGCCGTGCTGGCCGGGTGCGGGTCCGGCGGCGGCCCGGTCCAGCTCAACTTCTGGGCCTACAACGAGCCCGCCGGCACGTTCCGGGCCGCGGCCGAGCGCTGCACCAAGCAGTCCGACGGCCAGTACGAGATCACGTTCAACGCGCTGGGCAACGATCCCGACACGCAGCGCCAGTCGCTCGTGCGGCGCCTGGCGGCCGGCGACTCGTCGATCGACATCCTCTCGATGGACGTCATCTGGACCGCCGAGTTCGCCGAGGCCGACTGGATCAAGCCGTGGCCGAAGGAGTGGGCGGACCGCGTCTCCGAGGGGACGCTCGACGGCCCGCTCGAGACCGCCACCTACGAGGGTGACCTGTACGGCGCTCCGGCGAACGCGAACACCCAGCTGCTCTGGTACCGCAAGGACCTCGTGCAGGGCGAGCCGCCCGGCACCTGGGACGAGCTGATCGACACCGCCTCGGAGATGAAGAAGGGCGGGCGCATCGAGATCCAGGGCGCCCAGTACGAGGGCACGACCGTGTGGTTCAACTCGCTGATCCAGTCGGCGGGCGGACAGATCCTCGACGGCCCCGACAAGGTCAGCCTCGAGCCCGAGCCGACCGAGAGCGCGCTCGGCGTGATGGCCAAGCTCGCCAAGTCCCCGGCCGCCGACCCGTCGCTGTCCAGCCAGAAGGAGGACCAGAACCGGCTCGCATTCGAGACCGGCCAGGCCGCCTTCCAGGTCAACTACCCGTTCATCTACCCGAGCGCCCGCGACAACGCGCCCGAGCTGTTCGAGCAGATCGCGTGGGCGCCGTACCCCAGCGTGAAGGGCGAGGCCGGCAAGAAGGCGCCGATCGGCGGCTTCAACTGGGGCATCGGCGGCTCGACGAAGCACCCGGAGGAGGCGTTCGCCGCCGCCACCTGCATGCGCAACGCCGAGAACCAGCGCGACTTCGCGCTCAAGGGCGGGCTGCCGCCGACGCTCGAGGAGATCTACGACGACGACGAGTTCGTCAAGGAGTACCCGTTCGCCGAGCTGATCCGCGAGCAGCTGCGCGACGCCGCCGTGCGGCCGCAGACGCCGCTGTACTCCGACGTGTCGCTGGCGATCTACAAGACGGTCTCGCCGCCGTCGTCGATCGACCCGCCCAAGACGGCGGAGGAGCTGCGCACCCGCGTCTCCGACGCGCTCGAGTCCAAGGGGCTGCTCTAGTGGAGGCCGCGACCGCCGGCAGCACCGCACCGGCCCGTCCCGCGCGCAAGCGCGTCTCCGACCGGGCCCGCGCCGAGCGCCGCCTCGGCTGGCTGCTGTGCCTGCCCGCCGTGATCGTGATGATCGCGGTGACCGCGTACCCAATCGTCTACGCCGTCTACCTGTCGCTGCTGCGCGCCGACCTGCGCTTCCCCGACGACCAGAAGTTCATCGGGTTCGACAACTACATCACGGTGCTCAGCTCGAGCCTGTGGTGGAGCGACTTCGGGCGCACGATGCTGATCACGGTGGTGTCGGTGTCGCTGGAGCTCGTGCTCGGCATGCTGCTCGCGCTCGTGATGCACCGGGCGCTGATCGGCCGCGGGCTGGTGCGGACGGCGTCGCTGATCCCCTACGGCATCGTCACGGTCGTCGCCGCGTACGCGTGGCTGCTGGCGTTCTCGACGCCGTCGGGCGGCTTCATCCCGCACTGGCTGGGCATCGAGCACGACCTCGTCGACCAGGCGCACCCGGTCACGAGCTTCCTCGTCGTCATCGGGGCCGAGGTGTGGAAGACCACGCCGTTCATGGCGCTGCTGCTGCTCGCCGGCCTGGCGCTCGTGCCCGACGAGATGCACGAGGCGGCCAAGGTCGACGGCGCGACCGCGTGGCAGCGCTTCTGGCGCATCACCGTGCCGCTGATGAAGCCGGCGATCCTCGTCGCGCTGCTGTTCCGCACGCTCGACGCGTTCCGGATCTTCGACTCGGCGTTCATCATCGGCCAGAACGGCACCAACCCGAAGATCGAGACGGTCTCGATCCTCGGCTACAACCAGCTGCTGAACCGGCTCAACCTCGGGCTCGGCTCGGCCGTGTCCGTGCTCATCTTCCTGTGCGTGATGCTCATCGCGGTGTTCTTCATCCGCGTCCTGGGCACCAGCCGGCCGGGGGAGGGGAGCTGAGCGATGAGCGACGGCCTGCGCAACCGCAAGATCCTCGGGTGGGCCGCGACCGACGCGCTCGTCCTGATCGTCGCGCTGTTCCCGGTGCTGTGGATCCTGATGCTGTCGCTGAAGTCGCCGGGGACCGTCACCGACGGCAGCTTCCTGCCCAACGAGTGGTCGCTGGAGAACTACTCCAACATCTTCGAGCAGGGCATCTTCACGCGCGCGCTGCTGAACTCGTTCGGGATCGCGATGATCGCCACCGTCATCGCCGTCGTCCTGGCCTCGATGGCCGCCTACGCGATCGCGCGCCTGAACTTCCCGGGCAAGGCGATCATGCTCGGCGCCGCGCTGATGATCGCGATGTTCCCGCCGATCTCGATCGTCGGCCCGCTCTACAACATGTGGCGCAACCTGGGCCTGTTCGACACCTGGCCGGGCCTGATCATCCCGTACCTGACGTTCGCGCTGCCGCTGGCGATCTACACGCTGACGGCGTTCTTCCGGGAGATCCCGTGGGAGCTCGAGCAGGCCGCCCAGGTCGACGGCGCGACGCCGTTCCAGGCGTTCCGCAAGGTGATCGTGCCGCTGGCCGCGCCGGGCGTGGCGACGACCGCGATCCTCGTCTTCATCTTCTGCTGGAACGACTTCGTGTTCGCCGTGTCGCTGACGTCCACGTCGGCGGCCCAGACCGTCCCCGCCGCGCTGTCGCAGTTCCCGGGCGCCTCGCAGTTCACCGCGCCCTATGGTTCGATCGCTGCGGCGGCGGTCGTCGTCACCGTTCCGATCATCATCCTCGTCATGATCTTCCAGCGCCGGATCGTCGCGGGCCTCACCGCCGGCGCGGTCAAGGGATAAGGAGCCCACTCTCACGCCATGGCCGAGATCGTCCTCGACAGAGTCACCAAGCGCTATCCCGACGGGACCGAGGCCGTCAAGCAGCTCGACCTCGACATCGGGGACGGCGAGTTCCTGATCCTCGTCGGGCCGTCGGGCTGCGGCAAGTCGACCGCGCTGCGGATGATCGCCGGGCTCGAGGACATCAGCGAGGGCGAGCTGCGCATCGGAGGCGAGGTCGTCAACGACAAGGCGCCCAAGGACCGGGACATCGCGATGGTGTTCCAGAACTACGCGCTGTACCCGCACATGACCGTGCGCGACAACATGGGCTTCGCGCTGAAGCTGGCGGGCGTCCCGAAGGACGAGATCAACCGCAAGGTCGAGGAGGCGGCGAAGATCCTCGACCTCCAGCAGCACCTGGACCGCAAGCCGGCGAACCTGTCGGGCGGCCAGCGCCAGCGCGTGGCGATGGGGCGCGCGATCGTGCGCGACCCGAAGGCGTTCCTGATGGACGAGCCGCTGTCGAACCTGGACGCCAAGCTGCGCGTGCAGATGCGCACCGAGGTGTCGCGGATCCAGTCGCGGCTGGGCACGACGACCGTGTACGTGACGCACGACCAGACCGAGGCGATGACGCTCGGCGACCGGGTCGCGGTGATGCGCCTGGGCGAGCTGCAGCAGGTCGGGACGCCGAAGGAGCTCTACGAGGACCCGGTGAACCTGTTCGTCGCCGGCTTCATCGGGTCGCCCGCGATGAACTTCTTCGCCGCGCGCCTGGAGGGCGACCGCGTGACGCTGCCGATCGGCGAGCTGCAGCTGTCCGACGAGCTGCGCCGGCGCGTGGAGTCCCACGGCGGCGGGAACGGCGGGCGGGACGTGATCGCCGGCCTGCGCCCCGAGGACTTCGAGGACGCCGAGCTGGTCGACCGCAACCGCCACCAGGGCGGCTTCGAGTTCGACGCCAAGATCGACCTCGTCGAGTCGATGGGCTCCGAGATCTACGCGTACTTCGGCCATGCGGGCGAGGGCGCCCGGTCCGACCAGATCAGCGAGCTGGCCGCCGACGCCGGCGGCGCGGACATCCCGCACGCCGACGAGCAGCAGGTCGTCGCGCGCCTCAACCCCGACTCCCAGGTCGCGCGCGGCGAGACCGCGCGCCTGTGGCTCGACGCGACGAAGCTGCACCTCTTCGACCCGCAGAGCGGCAAGAGCCTCACGCACTCGGGCGAGTGAGGCGCCCCCGCCCGCGGGGTGGGAGCGATCGTTCCCGCATGCCCTGCAAGATGGCTCCCACGTCCGGGGTGCTCGACTTTTCCGTCGGATAGCGCACGAGATGTCGACCACCCCTGGGGGTGGGAGCCCTCATCCGCGCATAGCGACGACGAGGGCTCCCACGTCCGGGGAAGCCGCCGGTCCCAGCCCGACCACAGGTCGCGTTTCCCTTCGTTGAGCCGTTCTGCGCCGCTTCGACGATCGCGAACCCTGCGCACTGGGCTCGCGGCGGCCGCACGCGCGCGGCGCCGAGGCTCACGAGGCAAGCGGGCGCGGGTATTGGGCACATTCCCGCTCAAGTCGCCAACCCGTTGGCCGAATGTTCGGGCACCATGCCCGAGCGCATCGTCCGCATCGCCACCGAGGTCGGGGTCGTCGCCGCCGAGAAGCTCTCGCGCATCGAGCGCGTCGCGTCGACGACGAAGATCCTCGCCATCAACGCCCAGATCGAAGCGGCGCGCGCCGGGGAGCACGGTCGCCCGTCTACCTGGACCTGTGGATCGCCGACCGCGACGGGCGCGTCATCGCCCACGGCCGCCCGGAGCGCTACCGCCACGTGCTCGGCCGCGACGTGTCCGGCGAGCGCTGGTTCCAGCAGGCGATGGCGACCGAGTCGGGCGCCGCGTACGCGGTTGACGACATCCGCCGCGAGACCGCCCTGGACGCGGCGCCGGTCGCCACCTACTCGACCGCGGTCCGCGCCGGCGGCGCCGAGCGCGGCGAGGTCGTCGGCGCGCTGGGCATCTTCTTCGACTGGGAGCCGCAGGCGCAGGCGATCGTCGAGGGCCTCGTCCTGTCGGAGGAGGAGCGGTCGCGCACCCGCGCCCTCCTGCTCGACGCCTCGGGCCGCATCATCGCCGCCTCCGACGGCCAGGGGCTGCTCGAGGAGCGGCTGACGCTGCGCACGGAGGACCGCGACAGCGGCTACTACACCATCGAGAACGACGCGATCGTCGGCTTCGCGCTCACGCCCGGATACGAGACCTACGAGGGCCTCGGCTGGTCCGGGGCGCTCGTCCAGAGGCGGCCCGCCGACCCGCAGGCCGCGCAGGAGCGCGAGCGCCCGCGGGAGGAGGCGCTCGCGGCGCGCTCGATCCGCGCTGACCCGCTCGCGACGGCGACCGGCCCCCGCGAGCTCGGCGCCGCGCTCACCGCCGGCGCCGCCGTGACGACTTGAGCAGCTCGATGATCTCGTCGCTCCACTCGTGGGAGCTGGTGAGGTTGTAGCGCTCGCTCGCCAGCCGGTGGTAGGCGTCGGCCTCGGTGTCGCCGCCGATCAGGTCGGCGTCGCGCAGCATCTCGACGACCGGCTCGAACTCGTTCTGGAACCACAGGTTCGCGACCTCCGTGCGGTTCAGGAACTGGCCCCGCTCCTGCATGAGCCGGAAGCCCCACGCCTCGACGCCCTCGGCCAGCGAGCCGTAGTCGACCGGGTTGCGCATCTCGATGCGCTCGGCCCGCGACGGGTCGAGCGGCACCCGCTCGCGAAAGAGCCGCTCCTGGCTCTTGGTCGGCAGGTCGCTGAGGCGCAGCGTGCGGTCGGCTCCGACGCGGGTGAGGATCTCGGTCACGTCGGCGTCGATGTCGCGCCAGCCCAGCGCCCGCGCCGCCGAGACGCGGTGGTGGCCGTCGCGGACGAAGTGCGCCTCCCCGATCCGGTACAGCGACACCGGCGGAAGCGGGTCGCCGCGGCGCATCGCGGTCGCCACGCGCTCCCAGCGCGCCCGCACCCGCGCGCTCGTGGGCCGGAACTGGCGGTCGAAGCCGCTCTGGCGGTCGGTCGTGCCGACGATCGTGTCGAGCGCGACGACCTGCGAGCCGAGGTGGCGCTCGCCGACGCGGCCGAGCGCCTGCACGACCTCGTCGAACGGCAGGATCAGGTCGATGTCGCCGCGCTCGCGCAGCAGCAGGCGGCCCATCCGCCCGAGCACCTGGCGGCGGCGGACGCGCAGGAAGTCGTCCTGCGCGTCGACCTGCGAGAGCCCCGTGCGTCGCGCCGCCGGCATACGCCGGGGTCCTACCCGGATCCGGCGTCCGTTCCCGCTCCCTCGTACAGCGCGGCGAAGCGCTCGGCGTAGCGCTCGTACACGGCGCTGCGGCGCAGCTTCTGCGTCGGCGTCAGCTCCCCGCTCTCCTGGGTCAGGTCGTGGGGGAGGATCTCGAAGCGCTTGACCTGCTCGATGCGGGCGAAGTGCGCGTTGACCGCCGCGATCTCGGCGGCGATCGCGCGCTGGACGCGCTCGTCGGACGCCATCGCGGAGATGTCGGCCGGGACGCCGAGCTCGCTCGCGAGCGCGGTCGCCTCGTCGGGGTCGAGCGTCACGAGCGCGACGAGGTACGGGCGGCGGTCGCCGTACACGACCGCCTGCGACAGCCAGCGCGAGTCGCGCAGCGCCGCCTCGAGGTTGGCGGGCGACACGTTCTTGCCGCTGGAGGTGATGATCAGCTCCTTCTTGCGGCCGGTGATCGTGAGGAAGCCGTCGGCGTCGAGCGTGCCGAGGTCGCCGGTGTGCAGCCAGCCGTCCTTGAGCACCTCGGCCGTCGCCTCGGGCCGGCCCCAGTAGCCGGCGAACACGTTGGCGCCGCGCAGCAGGATCTCGCCGTCGTCGGCGATGCGCACCTCGGTGTCGGGCAGGGCGCGGCCGACGGTCCCGAAGCGGTGGGCGTCGACGGTGTTCAGGGTCGCCGCCGCGCAGGACTCCGTCAGCCCGTAGCCCTCGAGCACGAGCACGCCGCAGGCGTCGAAGAACTCCAGCACCTCGCCGGAGATCGGCGCCGCGCCGGTGAGCGCGAGCTCGAGCCGCCCGCCGAACAGGTCGCGCACCTTCGACAGCACGAGCCGGTCGGCGAGCCGGTGGCGGGCCCGCAGGAGGCGCCCGACGCGCCCGCGCCGCTCGGCGCGGCGCATCGCCCGCCCGGTCGCGAGGGCCCACGCGAAGACGAGCTGCTTGGCGCGGCCGGCGTCGTGGGCGCTGGCGAGCGCGCGCGTGTGGATCTTCTCGAACACGCGCGGGACCGACGGCACGTGCGTCGGGCGCGCGGCGGCGACGTCGTCGATGAGCCGGGACGTGTCGCCGCTCCAGAACGCCAGGGTCGCGCCGACGTCCATCGACACCATCTGCACGACCCGCGCGAGCACGTGCGCGAGCGGCAGGAACATGAAGATGACCGCGCCGGGGCCGATATCGACCTGCCGCTCGTACATCGACATCGTCGACAGCACGTTGGCGTGCGTGAGCACGCAGCCCTTCGGCGGCCCGGTCGTGCCCGAGGTGTACACGATCGTCGCCGGGGCGTCCGCCGACACCTGCTCCTGGACGTCGTCGAGCATCGACGCGTCCATGCCGGCGCCGCGGAGGGCGAGGTCGTCGATCGTGGGTACGCCCTCGGCGGGGTCGATCGCGATCGCGTGCTCCAGCTCCGGGCAGCGATCGCGGATCTCGGCGATCTTCGCGAGCTGGCCGGCGTTCTCGCAGATGACGACCTTGGCGCCCGAGTCGGCGAGCACGTGCTCGCACTCGGCCGGCGAGTTCGTGTGGTAGACGGGCACCGCGGCGGCGCCGGCGCACAGGATCGCGGCGTCGGCGAGCGTCCATTCGGGGCGCGTCTCGCTGAGGATCGCGACCCGGTCGCCGGGGCGGACCCCGTGGGCGATCAGGCCGAGCGCCAGGCGGCGCGCCCGCTCGGCGAGGTCGGCGTACGTCCACTCCTGCCAGGCGCCGTCGCGCGGGAAGCGCATCGCGACGCCGTTGCGGGCGCCCGCGGCGAGGACCATCCGGCCCAGCGTGGGCGCGTTCAGGGAGCGCTCGATCGCGCGTTGCCGAAGCGGCGGTGGCGTTGACGGCATATGCGTGCTCATCTCGTCTCTCCCTCAGGCGTCGTCCCCATGCTTGCCCGTCAGGGGCCGATTCTCATCCGCATCGATCGCCTGACCGTATCCGCTGCCCCCCGCCGCTGCTCGCGGGGTGGTACGGATCGGGTCTGCCGCCGACTGCGGATGAGACGCGACCCGGGCGGGCGTAGCGTCGGCCCACGTCGTCCAGCGGGCCCGCCAACCGGCGGGCACGAGGGGAGGGTCCCATGCTGCGACTGGCCCAGCGTTCCATCCTGCATCCGGCGATCGCCCTCGCCGTCTGCGCCGCGGTCGCCGCCGCGCTCATCGTCGTCGCGTCCGGCGCGACGAGCGCCTTCTCGCCGTCGCTCGTCGTCGTCGCCGGCACCGAGGCCTCGCGCGCCCAGGAGGTCAGCGACGCCCGCTTCGGGCCCAGCGTCCTGGTGCCCATCCTGCTCGAGGGCCCGGCGGACCGCCTCGACCGCGAGGGGCCCGCCGTGGTGCGCGCGCTCGCCGCGCGCCCGGACACGCGCGTCCTGTCGGCCTGGGATCGCGGCGACATCGGCCGCGAGCTGCGCCCCGAGCCCGGCGCCGCGATGATCGTGGCGGCCGTCGCCCGTACCGAGCGGGAGATGGTCGACACCTACCAGGCGCAGATCGAGGCGACCGTCGAGCGCTGGACGACCCCGGACGTCGCGGTCACGATCACCGGGCAGCCGACGCTCGACCAGGCCTTCCAGGAGGAGTCCGTCGACGCGACCCGGCGGGGCGTCCTGATCGCCATGCCCGTCCTGTTCGTCCTGCTGCTGGCGCTGCTGCGCGCGCCCGTGATCGCCGCCGGCCTCACGCTGCTGGGCGGTGCGGTCGCGTTCTCCGGCCTGGGCCTGCTGACCCTGCTGGGCGAGGTCGAGCGGATCGACGCGATCGCGATGGTGCTCGGCACGATGACCGGCTTCGCGCTCGCCGTCGGCTACGGCCTCATGGTGGTGCGCCGCTGGCGCGACGAGCTCGAGGCCGACGCGAGCCATCACGACGCCGCCCGCGCGGCCGCGACCGCGATCGGCAGCACCGGCCGTGCCGTGCTCGCCGGCGGCACCGCCGTCGCCGTGGCGCTGATCCTGGCGACGCTGATCGGCCCGCTGGAGAACCTCACGTCGCTGGGACTCGGCGCGCTGCTGTGCGCGATCCTGGCGATGGGCGCCGCCGTCGTCGCCGTGCCCGCCGCGCTCGTGCTCCTCGGCGACCGGGCGCTGTGGCTGTCGTTCCCGCCGCCGGCCCTGCTCGCGCGCGCCTGGGACCGGATCGCCTCGGGCGGCGGCGGCTGGGTCGTGCGCAACGCGATCGGCGCCGGGGCGGTCGCCACCGCGCTGCTGCTCACGCTGGCGATCCCGGCGCTGTCGCTCCCGACCGGGCCGCCGTCGGCCAAGCTGCTGCCGGAGGACTCGCAGGCGCGCCGGAGCTTCGAGCACGTCGCCGCGGTCATGGGGCCGGGCTGGCCGACCCCGTTCAACGTCGTCGTGCACTCGCCCGACCAGCCGCTGACGAGCGGACGGCTGCTGCGCCGGCTCGAGCGCTTCCAGGAGCGCCTGGCCGACGACCCGCGCGTGGCCTCGGTCACCGGCCCGGGCCTGTTCGCCGCCGTCAGCCGCGACCTCGGCGTGCTGCCCGCCCAGCTGAAGGACTCCTCGAAGCTGCTCGAGGGCGGCCGCAAGGACCTGGGCAAGCTCGCCGAGGGGCTCGGCCAGGCCGGCGACGGGGCGCGGCAGATCCGCGCCGGCCTGTCGGAGGCCGCGGGCGGGGCCGGCCGGCTGGCCGGCGGCTCCGGCCAGGCGCAGAGCGGCGCCGGCCGGCTGCGGGCCGGGCTCGAGCAGGCGCAGTCCGGCGCCGAGCGCGTCTCCGCCGGCCTGAAGCAGGCGCTCGCCGCCGCCCGCCAGCTGCGCGACGGCGCCGGCCAGGCGCTCGCCGGCTCCCGGCAGCTCACCCAGGGCCTCGGGCAGGCGTCCGGTCCGGTGCAGGCCGGGCTGCCCGTCGTGCAGGCGCTGGCCGCCGACGTCGGCGCGAGCGCCGCCGCCGTCAAGGACGCGCAGGCGAGCGCCACCGCGGTCGCCGACCAGCTCGCCGCCGCCGCCGGCCGGCTGCGCGCGCTGCCGCCCAGCGCCGAGACCCAGGCCGCGATCGCGGCGATCGAGGCCGCGCAGCAGTCGGCGAGCTCGGCGACCTCCGCGCTGAGCGCGACCGAGCCGAAGCTGTCCGGCGCGGCCGGCGTCGCCGGCGCGTTCGCCGACCAGGTCGCGCAGCTCTCCGACGGGCTGCAGCGCCTGCACGCCGGCTCGACGATGCTCACCGACGGGATCGGCCGCCTGCAGGACGGCAACCGCCAGCTCGCCGACGGCATCGGGAAGCTGTCGGGCGGCGGCGGCCAGCTCGCCGCGGGCGTCGGCGCGCTGCGCGACGGCGCGGCCCGTCTCGAGGCCGGGCTCGGCGCCCTGCGCGCCGGGGCCGGCGCGCTGTCGGCCGGCCTGGCCGGCGGCGTGGACCCGACCGGCCGCCTCGTCGGCGGCCTGGGCGAGATGCGGGCCGGCGTCGCCGACTTCCGCTCCAACCTGCCGTCCACCAAGGACCTCGAGCGCCTGCAGCGCGAATCGCCCGGGCTGTTCGACTCCGGCTACTTCGTCCTGTCGGCCCTCGACGGCGCGCGGCCGGGCGACCGCAACCAGGCGCAGTTCGCGGTCAACCTCGACCGCGGCGGCACCACCGGCCAGATCACCGTGATCTCCCGGACGGCCGCCGACAGCGCGGCCACCCAGCAGCTCGGCGAGGACCTGAAGCGGCGCGCGCTGCGGTTCGGCGAGCGCGCTGGCGTGGAGGTCGCCGTCGGCGGCCCCGCCGGCCAGCTCGGCGACTTCGCCGACGAGACGAGCAGCCGCATCCTCCCGGTCGTCGTCGCCGTCGCGATCGCGATCGGCCTGCTGCTGATGGTCCTGCTGCGCGCGGTCGTCATGCCCGTCGTCGCGGTCGTCTTCGACCTGCTCGTCGCGGCCGCGACGTTCGGCGCGATGAGCCTGCTGTTCGGCGGCGACGACCCCCTGCTCGGCGGTCCCGGGTACGTCGACCCGCTGTCGCTCATCGCCACGTTCGCCGCCGTGTTCGGCATCACGATGGTGTTCGAGGTGCAGCTCCTGCACCGCACCCGCGAGGCGTACGTCGCCAGCGGCGACGCGGCCGGCTCGCTGCGGACCGGGATGCGCGCGACCGCGCTGGCCGGAACCGGCGCGGCGCTCGCGATGGTCGCCGCGATCGTCCCGTTCGCGATCAGCGAGCTCGTCGTCGTGCGCCAGATCGGGGTCGGCGCCGGCATCGCGATCCTCCTGGACGCCGTCCTCGTGCGGCCCGTGCTGCTGCCGGCCGCCGTGGCCGTGCTCGGGCGCGCGAGCTGGTGGCCCGTCCGGCCCGCGACCGCCCCCGAGCGCGAGGGGCGCTTCGAGGCGGGCGGTCCGCCGGCGACCCCGCTGACCCCGGCCGCAGGAGCGCGCGGATGAGCGTCGACGCGGCCGCCCTCGACGCCACCGTGGCCCGCGCGCGGGAGGCGGCCACCGCGCTGCGCCGGCTCGACCAGGACGCCGTCGACCGGATCGTGTGGGCGATGGTCGTCGCCGGCCTCGAGCACGCGATCGACCTGGCGGAGCTGGCGATCGAGGAGACCGGCTTCGGCGTCCTCGAGGACAAGGTCCTCAAGAACTACATCGCGACCGAGTTCCTCTACGACTACCTGCGCGACAAGCGGTCGGTGGGCGTCATCGACGTCGACGACGAGCGCGGGATCGAGTACGTCGCCGAGCCGGTCGGGGTCGTGCTCGCGCTGCTGCCGATCACCAACCCGACCTCGACCGCGCTGTTCAAGGCGATCGTCGCGGCGAAGACCCGCAACGCGGTCGTCTTCCGCCCGTCCGCGCGCGCCGCGCGCTGCGCGACGCGGGCGATCGAGCTGCTGCAGGAGGCCGGGGAGGAGGCCGGGCTGCCGCCGCACGCGCTGCAGGTGGTGCCCGACGCGACGCTCGACGTCTCGCAGTACCTGTTCCACCACGACGGCGTCGACCTGATCTGGACGACCGGCGGGCCGAAGGCGGTCCGGGCGACGAACGAGGCCGGCAAGCCGTGCATCGGCGTCGGTCCCGGCAACGCGCCCGTCTACCTGCACGCCAGCGCGGACGTGCCGACCGCGGTCGTCGACATCCTGATCTCCAAGACGTTCGACGCGTCGCTGATCTGCCCGGCCGAGCAGACGCTCGTCGTCGACGAGGCGATCGCCGACGACACGATCGCCGAGCTGGTGCGCATGGGCGCGCGCGTGCTCGACGACGCCGAGGTGGAGCGCCTCACGCAGGCGACGTTCGACGAGGCCGGGCGCGTGCGGATGGAGGCGCTGGGCCACGCCTGCGTCGACCTCGCCGCCGTCGCCGGCGTGTCGGCCGGGCCCGACGCGAAGGTCCTCGTCGCGCCGCTGCCCGCCGACCTCGACGCGCTCGCCGCCCACCCGCTCGTGCAGGAGAAGCTGATGCCGGTCCTCGGGCTCGTGCGCTCGCCCGACGTCGAGCACGCGCTCGACGTGTGCGACCTCGTCACCGAGCACGGCGGCCTGGGCCACACGTCCGCCGTCTATGCCGCCGACGAGGACGTCGTCGCGCGCTTCGCCCAGCGCATCCGCACCGGGCGCATCCTCGTCAACGCGCCGACCGCCGTCGGCGCCCTCGGCGGCGTCTACACGTCCATGACGCCGACGTTCTCGCTCGGCTGCGGCACCTGGGGCGGCTCCATGACCACCGACAACGTCAACTACCGCAACCTCGTCAACGTCAAGGCGGTGGCGCGCCGGCAGACCCCGCCGCAGTGGTTCCGCGTCCCGGCCGACACGTACTTCAACGCGGGCGCGCTCGACAGCCTGCGCGAGCTGCGCGCGGAGCGCGCCGTGATCGTCACCGACGCGCCGAGCGAGGCGCGCGGCGTCGTCGACCAGGTGCGCCGCCACCTCGCGGCCGACAGCGTCCGCGTGTTCGCCGGCATCGAGCCCGAGCCGACCGAGGCGCAGGTGCGCGCCGGCGTCGCCGCGCTCGGCGAGGGCGACGACGCGCCCGACCTGATCGTCGCGGTCGGCGGCGGGTCGGTCCTCGACGCGGCCAAGGCGATGCGCCTGTTCCACGAGAACCCGCACGTCACGCTGCGCGAGCTGACGCTGCCGTTCCTCGACGCCCGCAAGCGCGTCGCGCGCTATCCCGGCATCGCCCACCGGGTGCGGCTGGCCGCGCTCCCGACGACCGCGGGCACCGGCTCGGAGGTGTCGCCGGCGGCGGTCATCACCCACGAGGGGCGCAAGCTGACGCTGGTCGACTACTCGCTGGTGCCCGACGTGGCGATCGTCGAGCCGCGGCTGATGCTGAGCCTGCCGCCGACCGCGACCGCCGACACCGGCGTCGACGCGCTCACGCACGCGCTCGAGGCCCTCGTGTCGATCTTCGCCTCGCCCTACACCGACGCGTTCTGCCTGCAGGCGATCAACCTCATCCTCGACGCGCTGCCGCGCGCGGTGCGCGACGGCGGCGACCTCGAGGCGCGCACCGCGATGGCGAACGCCGCCACGATCGCCGGCCTCGCGTTCTCCAACGCGTTCGTCGGAGTCAACCACGCGCTCGCGCACGCGTTCGGCGCCCGCTTCGGCGTCGCGCACGGGCGCGCGAACGGCCTCTTCCTGAGCGCGGTGCTGCGCTACAACGCCGCGCTCCCGCGCAAGTTCATGCCGGCGCCCGGCTACGGCACCTACGTCGCGCCGCAGAAGTACGCGCAGGCCGGCTGGGTGCTCGGCCTCGGCGGCCACGGCGAGGAGGTCGCGCGCGGACGGCTCTTCGAGCGCGTCGACGCGCTGCTGGCCGAGGTCGGCATGCCGCGGACGGTCGCCGATCTCGGCATCGACCGCGACGCCTACCTCGCCGCGGTGCCCGACCTCGTGCGCGACGCGTTCCGCGACCCGAGCCTGCGCACGAACCCCCGGATGCCGCTCATCGAGGAGCTCGGCGACCTTCTGACCGCCGCCGCGGGATGATGTCTGCATGACCGCGCTCACCAGCGTCGCGCTCGCGGCGCTGCCCACGGAGCGGTTCCGTGCCGTGCTGGACGACGCCGCCTACGAGGACCTCCTCGCGCTGCGCGAGCGGGCCCGGCGGCTGCTGGCCGGGCGGGCGCTGTGGTGCGTCAGCTCGACGGCGACCGGGGGCGGCGTCGCGGAGATGCTGCGCTCCCTGCTGGCGTACACGCGCGGCGCGGGCGTCGACTCGCGCTGGGTGGTGCTCGAAGCCGACGGCCCGTTCTTCGACGTCACCAAGCGGCTGCACAACTGGCTGCACGAGGCGCCGGCCGCCGACGGGACGCTCGACGCCGCCGCTCGCCGCACCTACGAGACCGTCACCACGGACGGGGGCCGCCAGCTCGCCGAGCTCGTGCGGCCCGGCGACGTCGTGCTGCTGCACGACCCGCAGACGCTCGGGATGGCGCCGCAGCTGCGCGGCCGCGGCGTGCATGTGATCTGGCGCTCGCACATCGGCGTCGACGAACCGGGCGAGCACGCCGCCGCGTCGTGGGCGTTCCTGCGCCCGTACCTGAACGACGTCGACGCCTGCGTCTTCTCGCGCGAGCGCTACGTGTGGGGCGGCCTGGAGGGCATGCCGGTGGCGATCGTGCCGCCGTCGATCGACGTCTTCTCGCCCAAGAACCAGGAGATGAGCCCCGAGACCGTGCGCGGGATCCTGCACGCGGCGGGGATCGTCGAGGGGCGCGGCGGCCCGGCGGCGTTCGAGCGCGAGGACGGCACGCCCGCGCGCGTGGACCGGCGCGCGAGCATCGTGCAGGAGCGCCCGCTGCGCGAGGAGGACCGCTACGTGACGCAGGTCTCGCGCTGGGATCGCCTCAAGGACCCGATCGGCGTGCTCGAGGGGTTCGTCTCCCACGCCGGGGAGACCGCGGACGCGCATCTGCTGCTCGTCGGCCCCGACGTCGCCGGCGTCAGCGACGACCCCGAGGGGCAGGCGGTGCTCGCCGAGGTCGTCGAGGCGTGGCGGGCGCTGCCGCGGCCCGCCCGCTCGCGGGTGCACCTGGCGACCCTGCCGATGGACGACCCCGAGGAGAACGCGGCGACGGTCAACGCGATCCAGCGCCGCGCCGCCGTCGTCGTGCAGAAGTCGCTGGCCGAGGGATTCGGGCTGACCGTCACCGAGGCGGCCTGGAAGGCGCGGCCGATCGTCGCCTCCGGCGTCGGCGGCATCCAGGACCAGGTCGTCGACCAGGTCACCGGCCTGCTCGTCGACCCCACCGACCTCGCCGCGTTCGGGCATGCGGTCAGCCGGCTGCTGCTCGACCTGGCGCTGGCGCGCCGGCTGGGGGAGGCCGCGCGCGAGCGGGTGCGAGAGCGGTTCCTGGAGCCGCGCCACCTGCGCCAGTGGGTGGACCTCATCGAGCGGCTGGCGACGACGTCGCCTGAGCGAGCATCCGCAGCTGCTTCGGCAGCGCGTCAGCGAGCGGCTGCGGATCAGCGGCCAGCCGGCGGTTGACGAGGAAGCCGACGGTCACCTCGCCGCGGTAGCTGAAGATGCTCACGCTCATCCCCAGGCTGCCCGACGACGGCGCCCACACGAGGACGGAGCGCATCGGCACGCCGAGGAGCGAGACCGGCTCGCGCGGGCCCGGCACGTTGGTGATCACGGCCGTGGCCTTCGCGGAGAAGAACTCGATCAGCCGCGCCTCGACCGCGGCGGGGGTCGTGCCCATCGCCGCAAGGATTCCGTAGGCGATCTGGCCCTCGTGGGAGTGCTTGATCGCGGTGGTGCGCCGGTGCACCTCGAGCAGGCGCGCGACCGCGCTCTCGAGGCCGACCGGCAGCGCGAGCAGCAGCAGCCCGAAGCGGTTGCCGAGGTCGCGGGGGAGGGGCTCGTCGAGCGGGCGCAGGTTGAACGGCACCATCGCGTGGATCTCGTCCGCCGGGGTGCCGGCGGCGCGCAGGTGGTCGCCGATCGCGCCGGTGACGGCGGCGAGCAGCACGTCGTTGATCGTCGCCCCGAACGCGTGCGCGATCCGGCGCACCTCCGGGAGCGGCAGCGCGGGGGACCAGGCGACGCGCTGGCCGACGCCCAGCTCGTCGTGCAGCGCGTGGCGCGGGTCGGGCGGGCTGGCCAGGAACTTGGCGATGATGCCCGCGTCCCGGGCGGCGGTCCTGGCGATCGTCGCGAGGTGGCCGGGGTCGAGCAGCGTGGCGACCGCCTCGTGGGCGATGGCGCCGACGGCGGCCTCGGCCGCGCCGGCGAGCTCGCGCACGACCGGCGGGAGCGGCAGCCCGCGGCCCTTTCCGTCGCCGGCGGGCCGGTCGGGGGCGACCGCGGCCTCGTCGGGTGCGTCGGTGAGCGTCATCAGCACCCGGGCGAGCGCGATGCCGTCCGCGATGCAGTGGTGCATCTGCACGTGGATCGCGCTCTCGTCGCCCGGGCCGTCGATCAGGGTCGTCGTCCACAGCGGCCGGCTGCGGTCGAGCGGGTCGCTGACGAGGTCGCTGACGAGCTCGCGCAGCGCGCCCTCGTCGCCGGGGTCGGGCAGCGCCAGGTGGCGCACGTGCAGCTCGAGGTCGAATCTCGGGTCGTCCTCCCAGCGCAGCCCGCGGATGCTGTCGCCCACCGGGATCTGGCGGAAGCGCGGGAAGCGGTCGACGAGACGCTCCGCGAGCAGCTCCCGGAGGGCCGCCGGATCGAGACGCCGCTCGAAGCGCAGCAGGGCGTTGATGACCATCGGGTTGGTCGGCCGGTCCATCCGCAGCCAGGCCGCGTCGGCACTCGACATCGTGGTCATGCCCGCACGCTACGCCCGGCCCGGCCGCGCGTCGTCCGTGCTTGTCCACACACGACCGTGGTGGAGCCGCGGATGGCCTGCTAGGGTTCTTCGGCGAATGCGGTCCCTCACGGCCCTTTCCCTGCTTCTTCTCCTCCCCCGTTAGGGGGGAGCGATGCGTGGCGCCCGCGGAAGGCGCGAACTCAACCGGAAGCAGACGAAGGCCGAACACCGAGGAGGACACCATGGACCGCGTACAGATCTTCGACACCACCCTTCGCGATGGCGAGCAGGCGCCCGGCATCTCGCTGAACGCCGCCGAGAAGCTCGAGATCGCCCAGCAGCTCGCCCGCCTGGGCGTCGACGTCATCGAGGCCGGCTTCCCGATCGCCAGCCCCGGCGACTTCGAGGCGGTCCAGACGATCGCCCGGCAGGTCGAGGGGCCCGTGATCACCGGGCTCGCCCGAGCTCAAGCGGCCGACATCGAGGCCGCGTTCGGCGCGGTACGGGACGCGGAGCGACCTCGCATCCACACGTTCATCTCCACGTCGGACATCCACATCCGCCACCAGATGCAGAACTCCCGCGAGGACGTGAAGGCGGCCGCGCGGGCGGCGGTGGCGCACGCGAAGTCGTTCGTCGAGGACGTCGAGTTCTCGCCGATGGACGCGACGCGCGCCGACCTCGACTTCACCGCCGAGGTGTGCGCGATCGCGATCGAGGAGGGCGCGACCGTCATCAACATCCCCGACACGGTCGGCTACGCGACCCCCGAGGAGTACGCGGCGTTCCTGCGCGGGCTGTACGAGCGGATCCCGGCGCTCGCCGGCGTGACCCTCTCGACGCACTGCCACGACGACCTGGGCCTGGCGGTCGCCAACTCCTACGCCGGGGTGCAGGCGGGCGCGCGGCAGGTCGAGTGCGCGATCAACGGAATCGGCGAGCGCGCCGGCAACGCGTCGCTGGAGGAGTTCGTGATGCTGCTGCACACGCGCCGCGACGTCGCGGGCGTGGAGACCGGCATCAACACGCGCGAGATCGCGCGCACGTCGCGGATGGTGTCGCGCCTCACCGGTTACGTGATCCAGCCCAACAAGGCGGTCGTCGGGCGCAACGCGTTCGCGCACGAGTCCGGCATCCACCAGGACGGCGTGCTGAAGGAGCGCACGACGTTCGAGATCATGGACGCGACGACCGTCGGCCTGGCGGGCAACGACATCGTCCTCGGCAAGCACTCGGGCCGGCACGCGCTGCGCCAGGCGCTCGAGGACCTCGGCTTCAAGGTCGACGGCGCGGCGCTGAACGCCGCGTTCAAGCGCTTCAAGGAGATCGCGGACAAGAAGAAGCAGGTCACCGCGATGGACCTCGAGGCGCTCGTCACGGACGAGCTGCGCGAGGAGATGACCGGCTACGAGCTGCAGTGGTTCGACGTGGAGGCCAGCTCCCGCCGGCCGCCGCACGCGCGGGTCGCGGTCACCACGCCCGACGGCGAGACCGCCGAGGGCGCGTTCACCGGCGACGGCCCGGTCGACGCGATCTTCCACGCGATCAACTCGGCGACCGGGATCGACGCGCGGCTGCGCGAGTTCCGCGTCGACGCGGTGACCGGCGGCCAGGACGCGCTCGGCGAGGTGTCGGTGGTGCTCGAGCTCGACGGCCAGTCGTCGTCCGGCCAGGGCGTCGCGACCGACATCCTCGAGGCGGCCGCGCGCGCGTACGTGCGGGCGCTGTCGATGGCGGTGAACAAGGTGCGCATGGCGCAGGCCGCCGAGGACCCGCGCACGGTCGAGACGGAGCTGACGCCGGGGCCGTAGGCCTAGCTCGCGAGCGCGAGGCCCTGGGCGTGGCCGGCCGCCAGCGCGGCGGCCGCACGCCCGCGGTCCATGAGCCGCCCGCCGATGACGGCGGCGCTGCGCGCGTCGGGCCCGACGATCCGCACGTGCGCGCCGCGCCGGCGCACGATGCGGGCCTCGACGGCCTCGATCGCGCGGGCGCCGGCGCGGATCGCCGCCAGCGACGCCGAGGTCCCGAGCGGCAGCGAGCGGAGCACCGACAGGCAGAGGATCTCGGTGCCGCGCCCGGCCTGGGCGACGTCGAGGTTCGTCGGCGACCACACGGCGCCGTCGACGTACTCGCGCCCGCCGATCCGCACGGGCCGGTAGATCCCGGGGACCGCGCAGGAGGCGGCGACCGCCTCGCCGACCGCGGCGTGCGGGGCGCCGGGCGCGCCGAAGACGACGCGCCGGCCGGTGCCGCGGTCGACCGCGACGATGCGCAGGCGCCCGTCGAAGCGGACGTCGCGCAGGGCGCGCGAGTCGCGCAGCTCGTCGAGGGATGCGCGGCCGGGCGGCACGCGCGCGAGCACGAGGGCGCGGGCGAGCGCGCCGGCGGGCGCGGCGGCGGCGACGAGCGGGGCGGCGAGCGGGCCGGTGAGCGTGAGCACGGCGGAGGCGGCGGTGCTGGCGGCGCGCTCGGCCGCCGCGGCGAGGAGGGAGGCGGGCGCCCCGTCGTCGGCCTCGTCGTGGGGCGGCGACGCGGGCGGGCGGCGCGGCGAGCGCCCGGCGGCGAGCGTCGCGGCGACGATCGCGCCCGCCGACGTCCCGACGAGCTGCTCGGTGCGCCGGAAGTCGATCCCGGTCGCGTCCTCGATCCCCGCGAGCACCCCGGCCATCCACGCCTCGCCGGCGACCCCGCCAGCGGCGAGCACGAGCACGTCGGGAGCGACCAGCGGACGTGCGCGCGACCCGGACGGCATCGCCACCGACGATAGGCCCCGCGACGGCCGCGCGTCCGGCTCGCGCGGCATCGACGCACGGGGCGGCGCGGGAACGGCATCACCGAGGGGACGAGGGCGGAGGTACCGGCCGGGGCCGCGCGGGCGGAGCGCCGCCCTCGGGCTCACGATCTCGCGCCACAGCGGACCCGTCCAGCGCGAGTGGCGAGCCAGCCCCGCTGAGCGGGGCCAGATCGCCAGTCGCGATGCGAGCGGCCGCGCGGCCTCGCTGCCACCGTTGTCGGCTCGCGATCGCATGGCGAGCTGGATCTGACAACGGCGCGAGGCGCGCGCGCGATGTCGGGTTCTCCATACCCCCGGGGCCGCTTGGCGCTGCCATGATCGCCTCGTGTCGCGGACGATCGCACACGACCGCGCCGGGCCGCCGCGGGTCGTGACGCTCCTGGCCGAGGGCGTCGCCCCCGAGGAGCTGCTCGACGCGTTCACCGCCGAGGTCGGCGTGCAGCTCGATGCGGACTGCGCCGCGATCATCGGCTACGAGGCCGCGGACCGGTGCGTGCGGCTCACCGAATGGGCCGCCGCCGGCGACTTCCCCGACGCGCCCGACCGCTGCACCGTGGCGCCCGGCGACCCGCTGGACCGCGTGGCGAGGACGCTGCAGCCGGTGCGGCTCGACGGCGACGAGGTCGACGCCGCCGCCGGCTCCGGGCTGCTGCACCACCTGCGCCCGGAGACCGCGATCGCCGTCCCGATCGTCGTCGAGGGCGACATCTGGGGCATGGTCGCGCTGTTCGGCGCGCAGCGCCGGCTCGCGCCCGACGTCGAGGCGGCGGCCGGCACGTTCGCGCAGGTGCTGGCGATCGCGCTGTCGGGCGCCCGCGCGCAGGCCGAGGTCCGCCGGCTGGCCGACGAGCAGTCCGCGCTGCGCCGGGTCGCCACCCGCGTCGCTCAGGGCGCCTCCTCCGAGGAGGTCTTCGGCCTGATCGTCGAGGAGGTGAGCGGCCTGACGGGCGCGGCCGATACGCGGATCGTCCGTCACGACGGGGGCGACCGGCTGACCGTCGTCGCCGGGCGCGGCGTGTTCGAGACCGAGATTCCCCCCGGGCGGAGCTTCGAGATCGCCCCGGGCACCGTCGGCGCGAAGGTGCTGCGCAGCGGCCGCGCGGCGCGGATCGACGACGTGTCGGGGATCGGCGGTCCGATGGGGGAGCAGCTGCGCCGCCACGGCCTCGGGGCGGCGGCCGGCGCGCCGCTCGCCGTCGACGGACGGGTGTGGGGCGTGATCGTCATCGCCGTCCACACGGAGCGGATGCGCCCCGACACCGAGCACCGGCTGGAGGCGTTCTGCGAGCTCGCCACCACCGCGATCGCCAGCAGCGAGGCCCGTCAGGCGCTGCGGCGGCTCGCGGACGAGCAGGCCGCCCTGCGCCGCGTCGCGGTGCTCGTCGCCCGGCAGGCCGACCCCGCCGACGTGTTCGCGAAGGTCGCCGAGGAGCTCGCCACGCTGCTGGACGTCGACCGCACGATCGTCATGCGCTACGACGACGACGAGACCGCGGTGGCGCTCGCCGACTGGGGCGCCCGCCGGCCGCGGAGTCGTCGGACTACCGGGTCGAGCTCGCCGGCGACAACGTCACCGGGCTGGTCCGCCGCACCGGGCGGTCCACCCGCATCGACGACTACCGCGACGCGTCCGGCCCGATCGCCGAGCGCGCCCGCGCGCAGGGCGTGGCGCGCGGGATGGGCGCGCCGATCGCCGTCGGCGGCGAGCTGTGGGGCGCGATGCTCGCGCTGTCGTCCTCGCCCGATCCGCTCCCGCTTGACCTCGAGCCGCGGATCGAGCAGTTCACCGAGCTCGTCGCGACGGCGATCGCCAACGCCGAGGCCCGCGCCGAGGTCACGCGCCTGGCCGAGGAGCAGGCGGCGCTGCGGCGCGCCGCGACGCTCGTGGCCGAGGGGTCGCCGCCCGCGGTCGTGTTCGACGCCGCGATCGCGGAGGTGGCCGAGCTGCTGCACTGCAGCCACGTCGTGCTCGTGCGCTTCGAGTCCGACGCGGAGGTGACCGTGCTCGCACGCCTCGGGCTGCGCGTCGAGGACGTGCCGCCCGGCGCCCGGTTTCCGCTCGACGGCAACAGCGCGACCGCGAACGTGCTGCGCACGGGGCGGCCCTCGCGCGTCGACGACTCCGGGCACATCGACGGCCGGATCGGCGAGATCACGCGCGGGATCGGCGTGGCCACGACCGCCGCGACGCCGGTCTTCGTGGAGGGGCGCCTGTGGGGCTCCATCGTCGCGGGCTGGGTCCCCGACCAGCCGGCGCCCTCCGACGCCGAGCAGCGCCTGACCCAGTTCGCCGAGCTGCTCGGGGTCGCGATCGCCAACGCCGACTCCCGCGACAAGCTGACCGCCTCGCGGGCGCGCATCGTCGCCGCGCAGGACGACGCGCGGCGGCGGGTGGTGCGAGACCTCCACGACGGCGCCCAGCAGCGGCTCATCCACACGATCGTCACGCTGCGCCTGGCCGAGCAGGCCTTCGGCAAGGACCCGGAGCGGGCGCGCGAGCTCGTCGCGGAGGCGCTCGAGCACGCGAGCCTCAGCAACGCCGAGCTGCGCGACCTCGCCCAGGGGCTCCTGCCGCCGGTGCTGACGCGCGGCGGCCTGCGGGCCGGCGTCGAGTCGCTCGCCTCGCGCATCGAGCTGCCGGTGGCGCTCGACCTGCCCGACGAGCGCTACGCGCCCGGGGTGGAGGCGAGCGCCTACTTCGTGATCGCCGAGGCGCTGACGAACGTCCTCAAGCACGCCCAGGCGAGCCGCGCCGAGGTCCGCGTGGCGCCCGACGGCGGGGCGCTCGTCGTGTCGGTCCGCGACGACGGGGTCGGCGGCGCCGACCCCGAGGGGACCGGCCTGCTGGGCATCGGCGACCGCGTCGCCGCGCTCGGCGGGCGGCTGACGATCGACAGCCCGCCCAACGGCGGGACGTTCGTCGAGGCGCGCCTGCCCGTCGACGGGTAGCGCCCGCGCCCCACCCGCGCGGGCGTACGCGCGTATGCGATAACGTACAGCGGGTCATGGCCACCGCCGATGCGACCCTGAACGTCGGTCCCCGCGTGCGCGCCCTGCGCGAGGGGATGGACCTGAGCCTGCGCGACCTGGCCGAGCGCAGCGGCGTCAGCGCGCCGATGCTCAGCCAGGTCGAGCGCGGCGAGACGAGCCCGACGCTCGCGGTCGCCGCGCGCATCGCCTCGGGCCTGGACCTCACGCTCAGCCAGCTGCTGCGCCTCGACGAGGGCGGCAGCGTGTCCGTCGTGCGCGCGGACGAGGTCCGCCGCGGCGGCGGCGCCCGCGGCCACACCATCGAGGTGCTCACGCCGCCGCTGCCCGGGCTGCGCGCGGAGCTGAGCCGCCACGTCCTGGCGCCCGGCGCGGCCACCGGCGGCGCCGGCGACCCGCCGATGCACGAGCCGGGCAGCCGCGAGATCGCCCACGTGCAGACGGGGCGCCTGGAGCTCGTCATCGACGGCGAGCGCCACGTCCTCGACGCCGGCGACACCGTCACCTTCGACGCCGACCTACCCCACCACTTCGAGAACCCCGGCCCGGGCGAGGCGCTGTTCATCGCCGTCGTCTCGGCCGGCCTGCGGAGGAGCTAGCCGATGCCCACGACCCTGTTCGACAAGATCTGGGAGGCCCACGAGGTCGCGCCCGGGCTGATCTACATCGACCTGCACCTCGTGCACGAGGTCACCAGCCCGCAGGCGTTCGACGGCCTCCGCCTCGCCGGTCGGACGGTCCGCCGGCCCGACCGCACCGTCGCGACCGCCGACCACAACGTGCCCACCGACGGCACCCCGGTCGCCCGCCTCATCAAGGACGAGCTCAGCCGCGTGCAGGTCGAGACGCTCGAGCGCAACGCCGCCGAGTTCGGCATCCCGCTCTACAGCATCGGCTCCGACCATCAGGGCATCGTCCACGTCATCGGGCCCGAGCTGGGGCTGACCCGGCCGGGCATGACGATCGTCTGCGGCGACAGCCACACGGCCACGCACGGCGCGTTCGGCGCGCTCGCGTTCGGCATCGGAACGTCCGAGGTCGAGCACGTCCTCGCCACGCAGTGCCTCGTGCAGCGCAAGCCGAAGGCGATGCGCATCCGCTACGAGGGGATGCCCGGCTTCGGCGTGACCGCCAAGGACCTGATCCTCGGCACGATCGGCCAGATGGGCGTCGACGGCGCCGTCGGCCACGTCGTCGAGTACGCCGGCCCCGCGATCGAGGCGCTCTCGATGGAGGGCCGCATGACGATCTGCAACATGACGATCGAGGGCGGCGGCCGCGCCGGCATGGTCGCGCCCGACGACACGACGTTCGCGTGGGTCGAGGAGCACGCCGGGATCACGATCCCCGACGAGTGGCGCGCGCTGCGCACCGACGAGGGCGCCACGTTCGACAAGGAGATCGTCGTCGACGCCGCCGCGCTCAGCCCGCAGGTCACGTGGGGGACGACGCCCGACCGCGTCGTGCCGGTCACCGCGACCGTGCCCGAGCCCAAGGACGAGGGCGACGAGCGCGCGCTGACCTACATGGGCCTGGAGCCGGGGACCCCGATCACCGAGATCACGCTCGACCGCGTGTTCATCGGCTCGTGCACGAACAGCCGCATCGGCGACCTGCGCGCCGCCGCCGAGGTCGTGCAGGGCCGCAAGGTCGCCCCGCACGTCAACGCGATGGTCGTGCCCGGCAGCGCCCAGGTGAAGGAGCAGGCCGAGGCCGAGGGCCTGGACCGCATCTTCAAGGAGGCCGGCTTCGACTGGCGCAGCGCCGGCTGCTCGATGTGCCTGGGCATGAACCCGGACATCGCCGCGCCGGGCGAGCGGGTCGCCTCGACCAGCAACCGCAACTTCGAGGGCCGCCAGGGCCGCGGGGCCCGCAGCCACCTCGTCTCGCCGCAGATGGCCGCGGCGGCGGCGATCGAGGGGCACTTCGTCGACATCCGCGACTGGAGCTAGGAGAGCCGGACCAATGGAGCCCATCACCACGATCCGGGGTCGCGTCTCGGTCCTCGACCGCGACGACGTCGACACCGATCAGATCATGCCCAAGCAGTTCCTCAAGCGGGTGGAGCGGACCGGCTTCGGCCAGTTCCTGTTCTACGACTGGGCCAAGGAGCCGGGCTGGGACCTGCCCAAGAACCCGATCCTCGCCACCGGGGAGAACTTCGGGTGCGGCTCCAGCCGCGAGCACGCGCCGTGGGGGCTGGAGGACTACGGCTTCAAGGCGATCATCGCCCCGAGCTTCGCCGACATCTTCTACTCGAACTGCACGAAGATCGGGCTGCTGCCGGTCGCGCTTCCGCGCGAGCACGTGCGGGCGATCATGGAGGCCGGCGAGTGCGAGATCGACCTGCCGGCGAAGGTCGTCCGCTACGGCGACACCGAGGTCGCCTTCGAGATCGACGACGAGATCCACCACCGCCTCGTCAACGGCCTCGACGACATCGCGCTGACGCTCCAGCAGGAGGACGCGATCTCCGCCTACGAGGCCGCCCACGAGGGCCAGGGCCCCAACACGCTCGAAGTGGCGGCCCGCGCATGAGCCACCGCATCGTCCTGCTGCCCGGCGACGGGATCGGCCCCGAGGTCGTCGCCGCCACCACGAAGGTCCTCGACGCGGTCGGCGACTTCACCTACGAGGAGCACCTCGTCGGCGGCGCCGCCATCGACGCGACCGGCACCGCGCTGCCCGACGAGACGCTCGCCGCCTGCCGCAGCGCCGACGCCGTGCTGCTCGGCGCGGTCGGCGGACCCAAGTGGGACTCGACCGACCCCGGCCGGCCCCGCCCGGAGCAGGGCCTGCTCGGCATCCGCAAGGGCATGGAGCTGTTCGCGAACCTGCGCCCGGTCCGCCCGCTCACCGCGCTGCTGGACGCCAGCCCGTTGAAGCGCGACCGCATCGAGGGCACCGACCTGGTCGTCGTGCGCGAGCTGACCGGCGGCATGTACTTCGGGCGCAAGGAGCGCACCGCCGACGCGGCGTCCGACGAGAACGCCTACACGCGCCCGGAGGTGGAGCGGATCGCCCGCGTCGCCTTCCGCGCGGCCCGCCGCAAGGTCACCAACGTGGACAAGATGAACGTCCTCGAGGTGTCGCGCTTCTGGCGCGAGGTCGTCCTCGACGTCCACGCGCGCGAGTTCCCGGACGTGGCGATCGACCACCTGCTCGTCGACAACGCGGCGATGCAGCTGATCAACGCGCCCAGCGAGTTCGACGTGATCCTCACCGACAACATGTTCGGAGACATCCTCAGCGACGAGGCGGCGATGATCACCGGCTCGATCGGCATGCTGCCCAGCGCCTCGCTGGGGGAGGAGGGCCGCCCCGGGCTGTTCGAGCCCGTCCACGGCTCGGCGCCGGACATCGCGGGGCGCGGGATCGCCAACCCGCTGGCGACGATCCTCTCGGCCGCGCTGCTGCTCCGCCACGGCGTCGGCTTGCCGGCGGAGGCCGACGCCGTAGAATCCGCGGTGGACCGCGCGTTGGAGGGCGGTCTGCGCACCCCCGACCTGGGCGGTGACGCCACCACCGACCAGGCCACCCAGGCCGTCTTGGAGCAGCTGTGAAGCCAACGGAGCTCATCTGGCTCAACGGGGAGTTCGTCAAGTGGGAGGACGCGACCGTCCACGTCCTCACGCACGGACTGCACTACGGGACCGGGGTCTTCGAGGGCGTACGCTGCTACGACACCGAGATCGGGCCGGCGATCTTCCGCCACGGCGATCACCTGGACCGGCTGGAGAAGTCCGCGGCGCTCTACCACATGCCGATCCCGTACTCGCAGGAGGAGCTGCGGGCGGTCACGAAGGACCTGATCGCGCGCAACGGGCTGCGCTCCTGCTACATCCGGCCGCTGGTCTTCCGCGGCTACGGGACCATGGGCCTGTTCCCGCTCGACGCGCCGGTCGACGTGTGCATCGCGGTCTGGGAGTGGGGCGCGTACCTCGGTGAGGAGGGCAAGCGCCGCGGGGTGACCGCGAAGGTCTCGAGCTGGCGGCGCATCAGCCCCGAGGCGCTGATCCCGCACGCGAAGGCCTCCGGCCAGTACCTCAACTCGATCCTGGCCAAGATCGAGACGCACAAGGCCGGCTACGAGGAGGCGATCCTCCTCGACGACCACGGCCACGTGTGCGAGGGGTCGGGCGAGAACATCTTCGTCGTGCGCGACGGCGTCATCCACACGCCGCCGCAGACCGCCTCGATCCTCGACGGGATCAACCGCCGGGCGATCATGCAGATCGCCCGTGACCTCGGCTTCGAGGTCGTCGAGCGCGACATCGCCCGCGCGGAGCTGTACCTGGCCGACGAGATCTTCCTGACCGGCACGGCCGCCGAGCTCGTGCCGGTGCGCGAGGTCGACGACCGCCCGATCGCCGACGGCACGCCCGGCGAGATCACGCGCGCGGTGCAGTCCGCGTTCGACGACGCCCTGTACGGGCGCGCCGAGCGCTACCGCGAGTGGCTGGACCCGGTCGAGGTCCCGGCTCGAATTCCCTAGGCGCCCGGCGGGAGATCGCTGGGCGCCTTGACCACGTCCAGCCGATCACCCCGACCAGGAGCACCTGAAACCGCAATGAACACCATCGAGCTCTACGACGCCACGCTTCGAGACGGCATGCAGGGCGAGGGCATGTCCCTCACCGCCGACGAGAAGCTGCGCGTGGTCCACAAGCTCGACGAGCTCGGCGTCGACCTCATCGAGGCCGGGTTCCCGTCGTCGAACCCCAAGGAGATCGAGCTCTTCGAGCTGCTCTCGCAGGAGCGCTTCCAGCACTGCGAGATCGCCGCGTTCGGCATGACCCGCCGCCGCGGCGTGACCGCCGACGCCGACGAGGGCCTGGCCGTGCTGGCCGGCTCGTTCGCGCCGGTGTGCACGATCGTCGGCAAGACCTGGAAGCTGCACCTGGAGAAGGTCGTGCGCGTCTCGCCGGAGGAGAACCTGGCGATGATCGCCGAGTCGATCGCGTTCCTGCGCGCCCAGGGCAAGCGCGTCGTCTACGACTCCGAGCACTTCTTCGACGGGTTCCGGGCCGACCCCGACTACGCGCTGCGCTGCGTGGCGACCGCCGCCGAGGCGGGCGCCGAGACCGTCGTGCTGTGCGACACGAACGGGTCGTCGCTGCCGTCGCAGATCACCGAGGCGGCCACCCGCGTCGCCGAGGTCGTCGACCGCTTCGGCATCCACTGCCACAACGACCTCGAGTGCGGGGTCGCGAACACGATGGCGGCCGTGCAGGCCGGCGCCGTGCACGTGCAGGGCACGATGAACGGCATCGGCGAGCGCACCGGCAACGCGAACCTCGTCTCGATCATCGGCAACCTGCAGACGAAGATGGGCTACGAGCTGCTCACCCCCGAGCAGCTCGGCCGGCTCACCCAGACCGCGCACTTCGTCGACGAGCTGCTGAACCGCACGCCCGATCCGCAGCAGCCGTACGTCGGCAAGAACGCGTTCGCGCACAAGGGCGGCATGCACGTCGCCGGGGTGCGCGCCGACGCGTCGACGTTCGAGCACATGGAGCCCGAGCTGGTCGGCAACGAGCGGGCGCTGCTGGTCTCCGAGCTGGCCGGCCGCGCGACCGTCGCCGAGAAGGCCGAGGCGCTGGGCCTGGAGGTCGACGCCGAGCGCGTCATCGAGCGGGTCAAGGCGCTCGAGCACGCCGGCTACCAGTTCGAGGCGGCCGACGGCTCGTTCGAGCTGCTGCTGCGCAAGGAGTGCGGCGCCTACGAGCCGCTGTTCCGCCTCGAGTCGTGGCGCTGCATCGTCGAGCAGCGCGCCGACGGCAAGGTCGAGACGGAGGCGACGATCAAGATCTTCGTCGACGGCGAGCGCTACGTGCGCACGGCCGAGGGCAACGGCCCGGTCAACGCGCTCGACCGCGCGCTGCGCGACGCGCTGACAGAGATCCACCCGCACCTGGCCGACCTCGAGCTCGTGAACTTCAAGGTGCGCATCCTCGACGAGACGAAGGGCACCGGGGCGGTCACGCGCGTGCTGCTGGACACCTCCGACGGTCAGGACGTGTGGGGCTCCATTGGGGTCAACGAGAACGTCATCGCCGCGTCGTGGCAGGCGCTGGTCGACTCGCTCGAGCGCGCGATGCAGCCGGCGCGCGTGCGCACGTGACGATCCCGCTCGCCCAGCCGGTCATCGGGCCGGAGGAGGAGGCCGCCGTCCTCGAGGTCCTGCGCTCGGGGCAGCTCTCGCTGGGCCCGCGCCTGGCCGAGTTCGAGCGGCGCTTCGCCGCGCGGCTGGACGTCGCGCACGCCAGCGCGGTGTCGTCGGGCACGACCGGGCTGCACCTGGCGCTGCGCGCGGTCGGCGTGCGCGACGGCGACGAGGTCGTCACATCGCCGTTCTCGTTCGTGGCCAGCGCGAACGTGATCGCCTACGAGCGGGCCCGCCCGGTGTTCGCCGACATCGACCCGCGCACGCTGAACCTCGACCCCGAGGCCGCGGCGGCCGCGGTCACCGACCGCACCGCGGCGATCCTGCCGGTCCACATCTTCGGCTACCCGGCCGACTTGCCGGCGTTCGAGCGGCTGGGCCTGCCGATCGTCGAGGACGCCTGCGAGGCGCTCGGGGCCGTGCACGCGGACGGCACGCCGGTGGGCGGGCGCGGCCACCCGGCCGTGTTCGGCTTCTACGCCAACAAGCAGCTGACGACGGGCGAGGGCGGCATGGTCACGACGGGCGACGCCGCGGTGAAGGAGCGCATCGACTCCGAGCGCAACCAGGGCCGGGCGCCGAACATGGACTGGCTCGACCACGACCGGCTCGGCTTCAACTACCGGCTGTCGGACATCGCCTGCGCGATCGGCCTCGCCCAGCTCGACCGCCTCGACGACCTGCTCGCCGGCCGCGCGCGGGTCGCCGACTGGTACCGCGAGGCGCTCGCCGGGATCGAGGGCCTCGACCTGCCGTGCGAGGACGCCGGCGGCGACCGCCGCGGCTGGTTCGTGTTCGTCGTCCAGCTCCCGCGAGGGCGCGACCGCGACGGCGTGATCGAGGCGCTGCGGGCCCGCGGCGTGCAGTCCAAGCCGTACCTGCCGGCGATCCACCTGATGAGCTATTACCGCGAGACCTTCGGCCATCGCGAGGGCGAGTTCCCGGTCTGCGAGGACGTCGCCGCGCGGTCGGTCGCGCTGCCGTTCTTCCCGCGGATGACCCAGTCGCAGGTCGAGCAGGTCTCGGACGCCCTGCGCGCGGTGCTTGAATCCTGACCGTGAACGAACGTGGGACCCCCTCCGGCGGCCAGCGGCCACCGTCCGATGTCCACAATCCCCGTGGGACCGCCTCCGGACCCACGAGCCGCTTCGCCGAGCCCCAGCATCCCGCCTTCCGGGCGATGAACACGTCGCTGCAGTTCGACCGGCGGCTGTGGCCGCAGGACCTGGCCGGCTCGCGCGCCCACGCGCGCATGCTGGCCGCCGCCGGGGTCATCGGCGCCGACGAGCGCGACGAGCTGCTGCGCGGGCTGGACCTCGTCGAGGCCGAGCTGCGCGACGGCACGTTCCCGTTCCAGCCCGACGACGAGGACATCCACATGGCCGTCGAGCGGCGGCTCACCGAGCTGATCGGGCCGGTCGGCGGCAAGCTGCACACGGCGCGGTCGCGCAACGACCAGGTCGCCACCGACGTGTCGCTGTTCGTGCGCGACGAGGCGCAGGCCGCGATCGAGCGGATCGAGGGGCTGGCCGGCTCGCTCATCGACGTGGCCGAGCGCAACGTCGACGCGTACCTGCCCGGCTACACGCACCTGCAGCGCGCGCAGCCGGTGTACCTGGCCCACCACCTGCTCGCCTACGTGTGGATGCTCCTGCGCGACCGCGAGCGCTTCCACTTCGTCGCGACGCGGTCGGTGGCGCAGCTGCCGCTCGGCGCCGGGGCGCTGGCCGGCGTGAACTTCCCGACCGACCGCGCGATGGTCGCCGCCGAGCTCGGGTTCGAGCGCGTGGCGCCCAACTCGATCGACGCGGTGTCCAACCGCGACTTCGTGCTCGACTACCTCGGCGCCGCGGCCACCTGCCTGACGCACCTGTCGCGGCTGGGGGCCGAGCTCGTGCTGTGGTCGAGCTCGGAGTTCGGGTTCGTGCGGCTGCCCGACGCGTGGTCGAGCGGCTCGTCGATCATGCCCCAGAAGAAGAACCCCGACGCCGCCGAGCTGCTGCGCGCGAAGGCGCCTCGGGTCGTGGGCTCGCTCGCCGGGTTCTATGGCGTGCTGCACGCGCTCCCGCTGACCTACAACAAGGACATGCAGGAGGACAAGGAGCCGCTGTTCGACGCCGTCGACACGCTCGAGCTGGCGCTGGCCGCCGCGCGCGGGATGATCGAGGGGGCGCAGTTCGACCGCGAGCGGATGGCGCAGGCCGCCGCCGACGACCTCATCGCCGCGACCGACATCGCCGACCTGTACGTCCGCCGCGGGGTGCCGTTCCGCGAGGCGCACGGGATCGTCGCCGGGCTCGTGCGCGAGGCGGTCGAGGCCGGCATCCCGCTGCGCGAGCTCGACTCCGAGCACCTCGACGAGGAGGCGCGCGAGCTGCTCGAGCGGTCGTCGTGGCTGGAGTCCAAGGCCTCCGAGGGCGGCACCGCGTCGGGGCGCGTGCGCGAGCAGCTGGACGCGGCGCGCGAGGCGCTGGCGGCCCCGCCGAGTTGAGCCGTCTGGACCGAGCGTTCTACGAGCGGCCGGTGCTCGAGGTCGCGCCGGACCTGCTCGGCTGCGTGCTGCGCCACGGCGACACCGCCGGCGTGATCGTCGAGACCGAGGCCTACCACGAGTCCGAGCCCGCCTGCCACGCGTTCGTCGGGCTGACCGCGCGTACGCGCGTGCTGTTCGGCCCGCCGGCGCGCGCGTACGTGTACCGCTCGTACGGCATCCACGCGCTCGTCAACGCCGTGTGCGGGCCCGAGGGCGAGGGCGCGGCGGTGCTGATCCGCGCGCTCGAGCCGCTCGAGGGCGTCGAGGCGATGCGCTCGCGCCGCGGGGTGGAGCGGCTCGTCGACCTGTGCTCGGGCCCCGGCAAGCTGACGCAGGCGCTCGGCATCGGCCTGGAGCACAACGAGATCGACCTGCTCGACGGGCCGCTGCGCATCGAGCCACGGCCGGAGGCGTGGCGCGACGTGCGCTGGGTGACGGGGCCCCGGATCGGCATCACGAAGGCCGCCGACCTGCCGTGGCGCTTCGCGGCGGTGGGGTCGGCGAGCGTATCGCGTCCGTGGCCGCCGGGGTTGGCGGCGCCGGCCGCGCGCGCCTAGCTAGCCGGCCGGGGGAGCCGCGGCGCCGCCCGCTGGGGCGCCGCCGGCGCTCGGGTCGGCGGCCGGCGCGGGCGCCTCGGCCGGCGGGGCCGGGGCGTCGCCGCCGCCGCCTCCGCCGCCGCCGCCGGCGTTCGGGGCGTCGCCTCCGCCTCCGCCTCCGCCTCCGTTGCCGCCGTCGCCTCCGCGGCTGCCGCGGCCTCCGCCGTCCTCGCCGCCGGCGTCGGCGCCGCCGTCCTCGGACGGCGCGGTCGCGCCGCCGCCGTCGGGCGCCGGGGCGGCCGGCTGCGAGGTCTGCGGCGTCGTCGGCACGGTCTCCAGCAGGTCCGGCGGGATCTCCTTGCCCTCGCGCCGGAGCTTGGCGATCTCGCGCTCGCGCCGCGCGTTCTCGCGCTCGGCCTCGATCCGGTAGATCGCGCTCATCACGTCGCGCCAGATGTCGGTCGGGTAGGTGCCGCCCGCGACGGGCTCGCCCGCGTACTCGGTCTCCATCGGCTTCAGCCGGTCCGGGTAGCCGACCCACACGGCGGTCGTGTAGCGCGGCGTGTAGCCGACGAACCAGGCGTCGCCGTAGTTCTCGGTCGTCCCGGTCTTGCCGGCGATCCACTCGGCGTCCTCGAACTTGGCGCGCGTGCCGGTGCCGCTCGTCACGACCGTCTGCAGGATCGAGGTGACCTGCTCGGCGACCGACTGCGGCACCACCCGCGTCTCCTTCACGTCGTTGCGGTCGAGGGTCTTGTCGCCGCGCTTGACCTCGCGGATGCCGACGGGGCCCTTCCGGCCGGCGCCCAGCGAGCCCGTGATGAGCCGGCCGCCGCGCGCGAACGTCTGGTACGCGTGCGCCATGTCCAGCGGCGTCACGCCGTGCTTGAGGCCGCCCAGGGTGATCGCGTAGTTGTGCGAGACCGGCGTGCGGATGCCCATCTTGCGGGCCAGCCGCGCGATCTTGCGCGTCCCGACCTCGATGCCGACGGCCGCGAACACGGCGTTGTCGGAGAACGTCGTCGCGCGCGCGAGCGACTGCACGCCGGCGTAGTTGCCCTCGTAGTTGTTGACGACGAAGACCTCGCGCCCCTTCGTGCCCGGCACCTTGAACTCGCGCTTCTGCGACGGCCAGGTCGAGTTGGGCGAGATGCCCTCCTCGAGCGCCTTCGCGAGCACGAACGGCTTGAAGCTCGAGCCCGGCTGGCGCTGGCCCTGCGTGGCGAGGTTGAAGGGCACCTCGTTGTAGTCGCGCCCGCCGACCATCGCGCGGACCTCGCCGTTGCGGTTGTCGATCACGACGACCGACGCCGTCGGGCCGTTGGGGTCGCTGAAGCGCTGCGCGACCGCCGCCTCGGCCGCCTCCTGCATGTCGAGGTCGAGCGTGGTGCGGATCGTCAGGCCGCCCTGGAACGCCCGCACGGGCCCGTAGCGGTCGACGACCTGCTGGCGCACCCAGGTCGTGAAGTACGGCGTGGCGGGCGTCGGCGCCTTCTGCGCGGGCGGGTGGATCTGGTCCTCGCCCGGGATCGCCTGCTGGCGGAACTCGCGGAACTCGCTCTCGGTGATCTTGCCCTGCTCGAGCATCTTCGCCAGCACCGTGTCGCGGCGCTGGCGGGCGGCCTGCGGATGGGCGATCGGGTCGTAGCCGCTGGGGTTCTGCACGATGCCGGCCAGCAGCGCCGACTCCCACGGGTGCAGCTCCTTCGCGCACGGGCGCTCGGGCTCCTCGCCGCAGCCGGGGTGGTCGGCGGCGAAGTACGTGCGGGCGGCGGCCTCGATGCCGTATGCGCCGTTGCCGTAGTAGGCCGAGTTCAGGTACTCGGTGAGGATCTTCTCCTTCGACCACTTGCGGGTCAGGTGGTAGGCGAGCGCCGCCTCGCGCAGCTTCTCGAACACCGTGCGGTCGGTCTCGCGCTCGAGCGCCCGCTTCACGAACTGCTGGGTGATCGTCGAGCCGCCCTGGCGCGGCTTGCCCTGGATCACGTCGGCCACGAACGCGCGCGCGATGCCGCGCAGGTCGACGCCCGGGTTCGTGTAGAAGCGCTCGTCCTCGATCGCGATGATCGCGTTGACCATCGAGGGGTTGATCTCCTCGAAGTCGATCAGCACCCGGCCCTCGTTGGAGGTCAGGATCCCCAGCCGGCGGCCGCGGATGTCGGTGATGATCGAGTTCTCCGAGTGCTTGAACTCGGCGCGGTTCTCGAGGTCCGGCAGGTCGGAGGCGACCGCCATCATCATCCCGAACACCGTCGACACGAGGGCGAGGGCCGTCAGCGGCAGCAGGATCGCCAGCAGCCGGAGCTTCTTCAGGCGCGGCTTGCGACGCGTCGGGAACGGGATCGGATCGCTCATGCGTGCGGGTGCCACGGCGGATGCATCGGGGCCGTGGAAGAGACGACGCGCATCGCCGGCGGCGGGGCGGCGCAGCGGGCACCAGACTACCATCGCCCCGGATGGCAACCGACCTGCTCCGCAACGCGGTCGACGTCCTCCCGGAGGGCGAGCTGGAGCGCAAGCTGGCGCTCGGACGGCCGCTCCGGGTCAAGCTCGGCGTCGATCCGACCTCGGCCGACCTGCACCTCGGCCACACCGTCGTCCTCGACAAGCTGCGCCAGTTCCAGGACGCCGGCCACAAGGTGGTCCTGATCATCGGCGACTACACCGCCCGCGTCGGCGACCCCAGCGGCCGCTCGCGCACGCGGCCCGTGGTCTCCGGCGAGGAGATCGACGCGAACGCCCGCACCTACCAGGAGCAGGCGTTCATGGTGCTGCGCGACGACCCCGAGGTGCTCGAGGTCCGCTTCAACTCCGAGTGGCTCGACATGCCGATGGAGGACCTGTTCCGGCTCGTGCGCACCGCGACCGTGGCGCAGATCCTGGAGCGCGACGACTTCGCCAAGCGCTGGTCGGCGCGCGAGCCGATCTCGGTGCTCGAGCTGCTGTACCCGCTGCTGCAGGGCTACGACTCGGTCGCGGTGCGCGCCGACGTCGAGATCGGCGGGACCGACCAGAAGTTCAACCTCCTGCTCGGCCGCGACGTCCAGCGCGCCTACGGGCTGCCCGAGCAGGCGATCATGACGATGCCGATCCTCGTCGGCACCGACGGGCGCGAGAAGATGTCCAAGTCGCTCGGCAACTACGTGGGGATCACCGAGCCGCCCGAGGAGCAGTACGGCAAGACGCTGTCGCTTCCCGACGACGCGATGGGAGAGTGGTACCGGCTGCTGCTGGGCCGCGAGCTCGACCCGTCCGTGCCCCCGCGCGACGCCAAGCGCGCGCTCGCGCGCGAGATCGTGGCGAAGTACCACGGGCCCGAGGCGGCGGCGGCGGCCGAGGCGCACTTCGACCGGCTGTTCGTGCAGCGCGCGGCGCCCGACGAGATGCCCGACGCGACGTTCTCGCCCAACGGGGACGGCCTCGTGCACCTGCCGGCGGTGCTCGCCGACGCGTTCGGGATGTCGCGCTCCGAGGCCCGGCGGCTGATCGCCCAGGGCGGCGTGCGGCTCGACGACGAGGTCGTGGCCGAGCCCGACGTGGCGGCGGACGACCTCGACGGCCGCGTGCTGCGCGCGGGCAAGCGCCGGTTCGCGCGGCTGCGGCGGGCGGGCTGAGCGGTGGCGACGCACGGAGGGCTGCTGCGCGTGTCCACGCGCGGGGACGGGGAGATCGTCGACCTCACCGAGGGCGTGGCGTCCGTGGTGCGCGCGTCTGGCGTGACCGCGGGTGTGGCGGTCGTGTTCGGCGTCGGCTCCACGGTGGCCGTGACGACGATGGAGTACGAGCCGGGCGGGGTCCAGGACCTCACGGAGCTGGTGGAGCGGCTGATCCCGCGCGAGCGCGCCGGCGGGGGCGAGTACGCCCACAACGTGCGCAACGCGGACACGAACGCGCACGCGCATCTGCGCGCCGCGGTCATCGGGCCGTCGGTCTCGATCCCGATCGTCGACGGCCGGCTCGGGCTGGGCACCTGGCAGCAGGTCGTCCTCGTCGACTTCGACGACCGGCCGCGGCAGCGCTCGGTCTCCGTCACGGTCCTCTCCTGAGCCGCGCGACACCTGGCGCGCGGACGCTGCTACAGTGCCGCGCCGGGTTGTGCGGCGCGACGCCGCGGGTCCACTTGGAAGTCGGCCGGAGAGGCTGCTACAGTCTCCTCCGCGCAGTTCCTTCGCGGTGCTGCAGGCTCCCTTCCGAGCCCTCGTGCATCGCGCTATACTGCCCGGTCCGACCCGATGTCCTCATGGCATCGGATCGTGTCCCCCGGAGGGCGTCCCCCTCCGCGAGAGGCACGGCGGTCTTTGAAAACTCAACAGCATGCGCTTCTGGACCCCTCGGGGTCCGAAGTACAGGCTCGATCCATTCGGTCGCCAGCGGCCGGATGGACTGAATTAGACCCGTCATGATCGACGTGGCCGCTGTGTATCGGCCGCGTCATCACGTAGTCATGACAACCTCTGTGATGGCCGGTTCCCCTCGGGGAGCCAGCCGTATGTAGTTCTTCACGGAGAGTTTGATCCTGGCTCAGGACGAACGCTGGCGGCGTGCTTAACACATGCAAGTGGAGCGACGAACCAGGGCTTGCCCTGGGGCAGAGCCGCGAACGGGTGAGTAACACGTGGGTCACCTGCCTCGATGACCGGGACAACCCGAGGAAACTCGGGCTAATACCGGATGTGCTCTTCGGAGGAAAGGTAGCTTCGGCTTCCGCATCGAGATGGGCCCGCGGCGCATTAGCTTGTTGGTGGGGTAACGGCCTACCAAGGCGACGATGCGTAGCTGGTCTGAGAGGACGATCAGCCACACTGGGACTGAGACACGGCCCAGACTCCTACGGGAGGCAGCAGTGGGGAATCTTGCGCAATGCGCGAAAGCGTGACGCAGCAACGCCGCGTGGAGGAAGAAGGCCTTCGGGTTGTAAACTCCTTTCAGTTGGGACGAAGCTCGATCGGTGAATAGCCGGTTGGAGTGACGGTACCTTCAGAAGAAGCCCCGGCTAACTACGTGCCAGCAGCCGCGGTAATACGTAGGGGGCAAGCGTTGTCCGGAATCATTGGGCGTAAAGCGCGTGTAGGCGGCCCAGTAAGTCCGCTCTGAAAGCCCGGGGCTCAACCCCGGGAGGCGGGTGGATACTGCTGGGCTCGAGTACGGAAGAGGCGAGTGGAATTCCCGGTGTAGCGGTGAAATGCGCAGATATCGGGAGGAACACCAATGGCGAAGGCAGCTCGCTGGGACGTTACTGACGCTGAGACGCGAAAGCGTGGGGAGCAAACAGGATTAGATACCCTGGTAGTCCACGCCGTAAACGATGGATACTAGGTGTGGGAGGTGTCGACTCCTCCCGTGCCGAAGCTAACGCATTAAGTATCCCGCCTGGGGAGTACGGCCGCAAGGCTAAAACTCAAAGGAATTGACGGGGGCCCGCACAAGCAGCGGAGCATGTGGTTTAATTGGACGCAACGCCAAGAACCTTACCTGGGCTTGACATGTTCCTGACCGCCCTGGAAACAGGGCTTCCCTTCGGGGCAGGATCACAGGTGGTGCATGGCTGTCGTCAGCTCGTGTCGTGAGATGTTGGGTTAAGTCCCGCAACGAGCGCAACCCTCGTCGCATGTTGCCAGCATTAAGTTGGGGACTCATGCGAGACTGCCGGTGACAAACCGGAGGAAGGCGGGGATGACGTCAAGTCATCATGCCCCTTATGTCCAGGGCTACACACGTGCTACATTGGCGCGTACAGAGGGCTGCGATACCGCGAGGTGGAGCGAATCCCTTAAAGCGCGTCTCGGTTCGGATTGGAGGCTGAAACTCGCCTCCATGAAGGCGGAGTTGCTAGTAATCGCGGATCAGCATTGCCGCGGTGAATACGTTCCCGGGCCTTGTACACACCGCCCGTCACACCACGGGAGTGAGCAACACCCGAAGCCGGTGGCCTAACCCCTTTGGGGAGGGAGCCGTCGAAGGTGGGGCTCGTGACTGGGGTGAAGTCGTAACAAGGTAGCCGTACCGGAAGGTGCGGCTGGATCACCTCCTTTCTAGGGATGCCCTCTTCGGAGGGCCGGATCGGAAACGCTCCGTGGAGCCCCTATCGTCCCCGCCGGCGTCAGCCGGCCGCGACGGTCGACCGGTCATCCACGGACACGCCCGATCTGCCTGGAACGTCGACCGGACTTGGGCCGCCACCAACCAACCGGAGCTCCTCGGAGTTCCGCGGCGGTCCGCATGCTGTTGAGTTTTGAGAGACCGTCGTGCGAGTCACGCGCGACAGCCTCCTCAGCGGTCTTTGAAAACTGCACAGTGATCTCTGCACGTCGCCATCAAGCGATAAGCCGGCGGCGTGCACCAACGACACAGCGTTTCCCGATCGCGTTCGCGCGATCGTGAAACGACGTGGGATATGGCGATTATCACCGTCAAGATAGTAAGGGCACATGGTGGATGCCTTGGCACCTAGAGGCGATGAAGGACGTGAACGGCTGCGATAAGCCACGGGGAGGCGCTGAATAGCCTTTGATCCGTGGATCTCCGAATGGGGAAACCCAGCGCTGGTAATGCGGCGCTACTCCCGGCTGAACACATAGGCCGGGCAGAGCCAAGCGGGGGAAGTGAAACATCTCAGTACCCCGAGGAAAGGAAATCAACCGAGACTCCCAGAGTAGTGGCGAGCGAAATGGGATCAGCCCAAACCGTGCATGTGTAAGCGGCCACGCGTTGCATGTGCGGGGTTGTAGGACGTCTGATGCAGGCCGTGGCCGGCCTGGCAGGAGTTACCAAGCTGTTTGATAGCGGAAGCGCGTGGAACCGCGCACCAGAGAGGGCAATCGTCCCGTACGCGAAATCGGCAGCCTCCTGCAGGCGTTCCTGAGTAGGACCGCACCCGTGAAACGCGGTCTGAAGCTGGGGGGACCACCCTCCAAGGCTAAGTACTCCTAGGTGACCGATAGCGGACTAGTACCGTGAGGGAAAGGTGAAAAGTACCCCGGAAGGGGAGTGAAATAGTACCTGAAACCGTGTGCCTACAAGCGGTCGGAGCGGCCTTGAGCCGTGACGGCGTGCTTTTTGCATAACGAGCCAGCGAGTTGCTCGTATGCGGCAAGGTTAAGCGATGAGCGGAGCCGTAGCGAAAGCGAGTCCGAACAGGGCGATTCAGTCGTATGCGGCAGACCCGAAACTGAGCGAGCTACCCATGGGCAGGTTGAAGCGGGGGTAAGACCTCGTGGAGGACCGAACCGACCTAGGTTGAAAACTGGGCGGATGACCTGTGGGTCGGAGTGAAAGGCTAATCAAGCTCAGTGATATCTGGTTCTCTCCGAAATATATTTAGGTATAGCGTCTGGTGAATTGCGTTGTGGCCGTAGAGCACTGTTTGGGCTAGGGGGCCTACCAGCTTACCGAACTCAGGCAAACTCCGAAGACCACAACGTGTACCCAGGCAGTCAGTTGCTGGGGGATAAACTTCAGCGTCGAAAGGGAAACAGCCCAGACCGCCAGCTAAGGTCCCTAAGTGTTAGCTAAGTGGAAAACGATGTCCGAATGCTCAGACAACCAGGAGGTTGGCTTAGAGGCAGCCATCCTTGAAAGAGTGCGTAACAGCTCACTGGTCAAGTGTTCGGGCGCGGAAAATTCAACGGGGCTCAAGCTAACCACCGAAGCTGCGGGTGCGTACCTCGTGTACGCGCGGTAGGAGAGCGTTCCGATGCCCGTGAAGCGGCGGGGTGACCCAGCCGTGGAGGCTTCGGAAGTGAGAATGCTGGCATGAGTAACGAAAGAGAAGTGAGAATCTTCTCCGCCGATTACCCAAGGGTTCCTGAGTAAAGTTCGTCTGCTCAGGGTTAGTCGGGACCTAAGGCGAGGCCGAAAGGCGTAGTCGATGGCCAACAGGTTGATATTCCTGTACCACGTTGTTTCCGTTGACCCGAGGGGGGACGAGGAAGGCTACGAGAGCCCAGGCGATGGTTGACCTGGGGTAAGCATGTAGGGGTGGCTCCGTAAATGCGGAGCTGCGTAACCTGAGGTGCGATGCCAGCTGGCCAAAGGCCGGCGAGTCTCTGACGCCATGCCTCCGAGAAAAGCCTCGCGGCGAGGAGCAGCGTGCCCGTACCAAAACCGACACAGGTGGGTAAGTAGAGAATACTAAGGCGAGCGAGATAACCATCGTTAAGGAACTCGGCAAAATTGCCCCGTAACTTCGGGAGAAGGGGCGCCCTAGTAGAGTGAAGCCCCTCGCGGGTGGAGCTCGAGGGGGCCGCAGTGAATAGGTCCAAGCGACTGTTTACCAAAAACACAGGTCTCTGCTAAGTCGAAAGACGACGTATAGGGGCTGACGCCTGCCCGGTGCCGGAAGGTTATGTGGAGGTGTTAGGGTTCGCCCGAAGCACCGAAACTAAGCCCCGGTAAACGGCGGCCGTAACTATAACGGTCCTAAGGTAGCGAAATTCCTTGTCGGGTAAGTTCCGACCTGCACGAATGGCGTAACGACTTGGACGCTGTCTCAACGATGGGCTCGGTGAAATTGCAGTCTCGGTGAAGATGCCGAGTACCCGCGGCTAGACGGAAAGACCCCGTGAACCTTTACTACAACCTGGTATTGGGGTTCGATGCATCTCGCTCAGGATAGGTGGGAGGCTATGAAGCGCCGGCTGCGGCTGGCGTGGAGCCAACCTTGAGATACCACCCTTGATGTATTGGACTTCTAACACCGCTCCGTGAATCCGGGCGGTGGACAGTGTCAGGCGGGTAGTTTGACTGGGGCGGTCGCCTCCCAAAATGTAACGGAGGCGCACAAAGGTTCCCTCAGCATGGTTGGAAATCATGCGTAGAGTGTAAAGGCAGCAAGGGAGCTTGACTGCGAGACTGACAGGTCGAGCAGGTGCGAAAGCAGGTCTTAGTGATCCGGCGGTAGCAAGTGGAAGTGCCGTCGCTCAACGGATAAAAGGTACTCCGGGGATAACAGGCTTATCGGGCCCAAGAGTCCACATCGACGGCCCGGTTTGGCACCTCGATGTCGGCTCGTCGCATCCTGGGGCTGAAGTAGGTCCCAAGGGTTGGGCTGTTCGCCCATTAAAGCGGTACGCGAGCTGGGTTCAGAACGTCGTGAGACAGTTCGGTCCCTATCTGCCGTGGGCGTTGGAGAATTGAGAGGATTCGTCCCTAGTACGAGAGGACCGGGATGAACGCACCTCTGGTGTATCTGTTGTCCTGCCAAGGGCACTGCAGGTTAGCTACGTGCGGATCGGATAACCGCTGAAGGCATCTAAGCGGGAAGCCGACCTCGAGATGAATTCTCCCACCTCTTCGAGAGGGTAAGTCCCCTGGTAGACCACCAGGTTGATAGGCCGGATCTGGAAGTGCGGTGACGCACGAAGGAGACCGGTACTAATGGGACGAGGGCTTGACGGATATTTCTTTCGCGCCTCGTGCGCGCGTGGTACCCGATGTGGTGATCTGTGCAGTTTTGAGGGACCGCCGGAGGCTCTCGCGAGTTTCCGGTGGCTATGGCGAGGGGGAAACACCTCTTCCCATTCCGAACAGAGAAGTTAAGCCCCTCAGCGCCGATGGTACTTGGCCCGCAAGGGCCCGGGAGAGTAGGACGCCGCCGGTTTGATTCAGAAGAGCCGCCCCTCGGGGCGGCTCTTCGTCGTTCCGCGCCCCGCCGCGCACCCCGCCGGCCGGACGTGTGGCACTTCGACCCCCGTAGTGGTGGCCAGAGTGCCACACGTCGCTTCGGGGCGGTGCGTGCGTATCGCGAGGCCGGTTCGGCACGAGTGGCGAGTTCGCCCCGCTGAGCGGGGCTGAATCGCCACTCGTCGGCGGCCGACCCACGCCGCGGGATGCGCGGTGTGTCCGGGGCCGCCACTGGCACGACGCGTGAAAGGCGTCCGGGCGGTGGACGTTTGTCGCGAGCTGTGCGCGCACGGGGCGTGCGGTCGGCGCGCCGCGACCGCCCGTTGCCCTCGCCGATGCCGTTCGCTCAGCGCCCGTGCCTGCTCGCGGGCGCGAGGCCGCCCGGCGGGACGGCGACCGGGTAGGTTCGGCGCATGGGACGACGACAGGGGAAGATGGTCGAGGCGCGGGCGGCGCGAGCCGTGGGGCCGCAGGCGTTCGGACCGACGGCCGTCGCGACCGCAGCGGTCGGGTCGCTCGCGGTCGGGGCGGTCGCCGTGGGCGCGCTGGCGATCGGGCGTCTGGCGGTGAAACGGGCGCAGGTCCGGCGGCTGCAGGTCGACGAGCTCGAGATCCGGCGGTTGGCCGTCGACGAGCTCGTGGTCGGCGGGCAGCGATGGGTGCCCGCCGCGGAGGGCGACACGCCGGGGCCGGCGCGGGGTGAGGGCGCCGAGGGCGCGGATGTGCCGAGCGCGGAGGCGCCGGGCGGCGTGGACGATCCGCCGCCGGTCGGCGGAGGCTGAGGTCAGCGCGGAAGCCAGCCCGGCACGCGGGCGGGACGCCGGGCGACCGGCGTGAGGCAGACCTGGGAGCGCGGCGCGGCCGCACCGGGCCGGCGCGACCGGGGAACCGGACGCAGCGGCTGGCGGTGCGGGTGCGCCGGCGGCTCGACGCGCGCGTGCGGAGCGCCGGCGGGCCGGGCCGTCAGGTCCGGATCGTCCAGCGTCAGGAAGGCACGGGCGAGGCCGAGCGCGCGGCCGGCGGCGGCGCGCCACCCGGGCGCGGCCTCCGGCGTGCTCGCACGGGCGGCGCCGCCGGACGCCGAGGTCCGATCCGAAGCCTCCCAGCTGCCGGCCTGGCGCCACAGCGGCTCCGCGACGTGCGAGTTGTCCGTTGAGGGGAACATCTGTTCGGGAACCGTAGGTGGAGGGTCGGACGGAACAGGTGTTCTGCACGAGATCTTGCAGGCCCCGCAGAGGGGGCGCAGCGATTTCGCCGCGTGCGGGTCGCGGCGGGCGCGGAAGCGCGCGGAGACACGGCGCGGCGCAGGGCCGGACGCCCGTGGCGGTCGGTCGCGAGGCGCGGCGCGGTTCGGGCGCGCGTAGGCGGCGGTGGTCGGGCGCGGAGCCGCGCGACGGAGGCGGGGCGGCTAGCGCGTCGCGCCCAGCGAGGCCCAGACCTCGAGCTTGGTCCGGATGCGCTCGACGACCTCGTTGGTGAACTCGGTCGTCGTCGAGTGCCCGCCCAGATCGGGCGTCCGGCACCCCGAGCCCACGGTCTCCAGCACCGCCTCGTAGATCGCGCGCGACGCCACGTCGGCGCCCTCGTAGCCGGCCCGCGCCGCGTACGACAGCACCGCGCCGCACGCGAGGATCATGGCCATCGGGTTCGCGATGTCCTTGCCCATGAGCGCCGGCGCGGTCCCGTGCGGCGCCTCGGCCATCGCCACCTTCGTCTGCAGATCCTTGTCGAACGACAGCAGCACCGACTCCGATCCGGCGATCGAGCCGAACATCGGCATCACGAGGTCCGACAGGCAGTCCCCGTCGCGGTTCAGCGCGGGGATCACCAGCGGCTGGTCCCCGGCGCCGGTGATCAGGCCCGCGTACGTGGCGTCGATCAGCACGGGCTCGTAGGGCACGTCGGGATGGCGCGCGGCGGCCGCGTCCATCTCCTCCTTCAGCATCCCCTCGTACACGGGCGACACCGTCCACTTCGGCCCGCCGTACACCTTGCCGCCCATCTGCTTGGCGGTCCGGAACGCGTACTCGGCCACCGCCGAGCACACCCCGCGGGTGATCCGCTCGGTCCGCAGCGCCACCTCGTCGTCGGCGCCCTCGGTGCCCTCGCGCCACTGCTCGGCGCCGTACGCGTCGCCGACGGCCATGCGCACGATCGAGATCGGGTGGTAGACCGAGCCGAACGGGTTCACGCCCGGGATGCGCCGCCCGGTGCGGATGATCACCTTGCCGTCGATCCCCTCGCGCAGGATGCGGTTGGGGGACCCGACGTCGTCCTTGCCCTCGGGCGTGATCGTCGCCGCCTTCACGCCGAAGCCGGAGGCGCGCATCGCCTCGGCGGCCTCGTGCACGACCCCGTTGGCGGTCTCGCGCCGTCGCTCGAGCGACAGGTCGAAGCGGTCGAGCGTGAGCTCGACGCCGAGCAGCGCGGGGTCGAGCACCCGCAGCGCCTGCTCGAGCAGCTCCTGGCCGGTCTCGTCGCCTTCGAGGACGGTGATCGTGAGCATGACGAGCCAGTCTAGAAGCGCCCGGTCCGCGGATCGCGAGCAGTATCTTGGCCGCGTGAGCGAGGCGTGCAGCTGGTGCGGGATCGCCGTCGCCGAGGACGACGGCTTCCGGGTCGTGCAGACCGGCGCGCGCCGCCACGCCGCGTTCTGCCGCCTCGAGCACGTCGTGCCGTGGGCGATGCAGGACCCGCCGCCGTGGGAGGAGGGCGCCGGCCTCGAGGACGGCGACGACCAGGCCGGCCTGGGCGTGTGCGCGCTGTGCGGCGCGGATCTCGAGGACGACCACGTCCTCGTCGTGCGCCATCGCGGGCACCATCGCATCGCCGACGCATTCTGCGACGTCGACCACCTGAGCGCCTGGGCGCGCCGCGGCGGGCGCTTCCGCGCGGCCGGCGCCTAGCTACGCGGCCTTCGCCGTCCCCTCGAGCTCCAGCTCCGCCGCGTGCGGCTCGAGCGCCGCGATCACGAACGCCAGGTGCTCGTCGAAGTCCACGCCGAGCGCCTCGGCGGTGTGGCGCAGCTCCTCGCGGTCGACCGCGGCCGCGAAGCTCGGCTGCTTCAGCTTCTTCTTGACGGACTTCGGCGTCATCCCGCGGATGCCCTCGGGCCGCACGGCCGCGCAGGCGACCAGGAACCCGGTCAGCTCGTCGACGGCGGCCAGCGCGCGCTCCATCGGCGTCTCGCGCGACACGCCCAGGAAGTCGGCGTGCGACGCGATCGCGCGCACCACGGCCGGGTCCTCGCCCCGGCGCTCGAGCTCGGCCATGATCGTGCGCGGGTGGCCGTCCTCCGCGTCCATGTCGGGGTGGCGCTCGTAGTCGGCGTCGTGCAGGAGCCCGACCACGCCCCACAGCTCCGGGTCCTCGCCGAACCGCTCGGCGTAGGCGCGCATCGCGAGCTCGACGCAGCGGCAGTGGCGGCGCAGGGACGGCGACTGGACCCACTCGGCGAGCAGCGCCCAGGCGTCCTCGCGGGACATGTGCGTCGTCATGGCCGCAGCGTACCCGCGGCGCGCGCCTACTCGACCACGCGCTCGCCGACGGTGTAGCGCCGCGCGACGCCCTCCAGCCGGATGGTCGGGCCGGCGTCGGCCTCGGCCGCGGGCGGGGCGGTGACGGGGGAGGAGCCCATGCCGCGGACGCTACGCCGCCGGTCGCGGCCCGCCATCCGCCGCCACTACGCGTCGCCGCTGCGGGCTTCCCCGGCAGGTTCGCAACGGCCCGCGCCGAACTGGCTGCAGGAGATGGCTGTTACCCTTGCCACGCGCCCTGCTGCATCCTCACCGCAGGCGCGAACGCCCATGCAGAAGTTCGTCATCGACGGCGGCGCCCCGCTGTGCGGGACGGTGGTCCCGGCCGGTAACAAGAACGGCGCCCTTCCCATCCTGGCCGCGTCGGTCCTCACGACCGACGAGGTCGTCGTGCGCAACGTGCCGCGCATCCGCGACGTCGAGGCGATGCTGGACATCCTGCGCGGGATCGGCGTGCGCGTGCAGTGGCGCAACAGCCACGAGGTCGCGCTCCAGGCCGACGGGGTGGCGGCCGACGCCGAGATCGACCGCGCCAAGGCGGAGGCGATCCGCGCCTCGTTCCTGCTCGCCGGCCCGCTGCTGGCCCGGTTCGGCGAGGCGCGCATGCCCCCGCCCGGCGGCGACGTCATCGGTCGCCGGCGCCTCGATCCGCACTTCGACGCGTTCCGCGCGCTCGGCGCCGAGGTCGAGGAGCGCCGCAGCGGCGATATCGTCGCCCGCGCCCCCCGCGGGCTGCGCCCCGGCGACGTGTTCATGGACGAGCCGTCGGTGATGGGCACCGAGAACGCGCTGCTGGCCGCGGTGCGCACCGAGGGCGCGACCGTCATCGGCAACGCCGCCTGCGAGCCGCACGTCCAGGACCTCGCGCGCATGCTCGTGAAGATGGGCGCGACGATCCACGGGATCGGCTCCAACGTGCTGACCGTCCACGGCACCACCGACCTGCACGGCTGCACGCACGACATCGCGCCCGACCACATCGAGATCGGCTCGTTCATGGCCCTCGCCGGCGTCACCGGCGGCGAGCTGCGCATCAAGGCGTGCGTCACCGACGACCTGCGGATGATCCGCCTCGTGTTCGAGCGCCTGGGCCTGCGCACCGAGCTGGACGGCGACGACGTGATCGTCCCCGGCGGCCAGGACCTGCGCGTGAAGCGCGACATGGGCGAGTTCACGGCGAAGGTCCAGGACGGCCCGTGGCCCGCGTTCCCGGCCGACCTGACGTCGATCGCGATCGCGCTCGCGACCCAGTCCGAGGGTCAGGTGCTCATCCACGAGTGGATGTTCGAGAACCGCATGATCTTCACGGACAAGCTCGTCAACATGGGCGCGAACATCATCCTCTGCGACCCGCACCGGGCGATCGTCTACGGCCGCAGCCGCCTGCGCGGCGAGCGCCTGGAGTCGCCGGACATCCGCGCCGGCATGGCGATGCTGATCGCCGCCCTGTGCGCCGAGGGCCGCAGCGAGATCGGCAACATCCGCCAGATCGACCGCGGCTACGAGCGCATCGACGAGCGTCTGCGCGAGCTCGGCGCCAAGATCGAGCGCGTCGCCACCGAGCCGGTCCCCGTCTGACCCCGCAATACCCTCCGGGGTCCCATGATCCACCCGATCCCCAGCGGCACGCGCGACGTGCTGCCCGACGAGATGCGGGAGCGCCGCGCCATCGAGGCCGCGATGCGCGCCGTGTTCGAGGACGCCGGCTACGGCGAGGTCGCCACGCCCGCGCTCGAGTACGAGTCGGTGCTCGCACGGGGGGACACGATGCCGCCCGCCTACCGGGTGCTCGACGACCACGGCAACGTGCTCGTGCTGCGCACGGACATGACCGTGCCGATCGCGCGCGTCGCCTCCACGCGGTACGCGAACGCCGAGCCGCCGCTGCGCTTCAGCTACGTCGCCAACGCCTACCGCCAGGTCCGCCCGCACCGGGGGCACATGCGCGAGCTGCGCCAGGCCGGGATCGAGCTGATCGGCGCCGCCGCGCCGCACGGGACGGCGGAGGTCCTGACCGTCCTGTGCGCCGCCCTGGAGGCGACCGGGCTGCGCGACTTCCGCATCGGCCTGGGGTCGGCGTCGATCGTGCCGTCCCTGCTGGAGCAGGCGGGGGTGGAGCCCGAGGACCGCGAGCGCGTGCTGCACGAGCTCGTCACGCGCGACTTCGTCGGCCTGGACCGCGAGGTGCGCCGCCTCGGCCTCGACGCGCGGATCGCCCGCGTGCCGCTGCTGCGCGGCGGCCCCGAGGTGCTCGAGGAGCTGCCCGGCGACGCCGGCTCGCTGCTGTGCGAGGCGATCGCGCTGCTGGATCCGTCCGTGCGCGGCCGGGTGATCATCGACCTGGGCCTGGCCCGCGACCTCGGCTACTACACGGGCGCGATCTTCGAGGTCTACGCGCCCGGGCTGGGGCAGCCGCTGGGCGGCGGCGGCCGCTACGACGAGCTGCTGGGCCGCTTCGGCCGCCCGCTCCCCGCCGCCGGCTTCGGGGTGTCGGTCGACCGCCTGCACGAGGCGCTGGCATGAGCGCGCTCGGGCTCACGATCGCGGTGCCGCGCGGCGCCCTGTTCGGCGGCACGCTCGACCTGCTCGACGGTCTCGGCGTCGACACGTCCGAGGTGCGCGCCAACGACCGCAAGCTGCTGTTCGAGAACGTCGGGATCGTGACGATGCGCCCGTCCGACGTGCCCACGTACGTCGAGGCCGGGGCCGCCGACATCGGCATCTGCGGCAAGGACGTGCTGATGGAGCAGTCCGGGCGCGACCTCTACGAGCTGCTCGATCTCGGGTTCGGCGCCTGCACGATGGTTCTCGCCTCGCGCGAGGGCGACGACCCGGCCGCCGAGGCGCTGCGCCGGCTGGGCGTCATGCGCGTCGCGACGAAGTACCCGCGGATCGCCGCCCGCTACTTCGAGGACACCGGCCGCCAGGCCGAGATCGTCGAGGTGAAGGGCTCCGTCGAGCTGGCGCCGCTGACCGGCCTGGTCGAGGCGATCGTCGACCTCACCGCGACCGGCACGACCCTGCGCGAGAACGGCCTCGTCATCCGCGAGGAGATCGCGCACTCGACCGCCCGCCTCATCGCCAACCCGGTCTCGCACAAGCTGCGCGCCCGCGAGATCGACGCCGTCGTGGAGGCCCTCCGTGCGCGTTGAGCGCTTCGACGGCGCGCCGCCGGCGGAGCTCGCCGCGCGCGTCCGCGCGCTGGTTCCCGCCGGTGAGTCGGTGGCCGACCCGGTGCGGGCGATCGTCGCGCGCGTGCGCGCGGAGGGCGACGACGCCGTCCTCGCGCTCACCCGCGAGCACGACACCCGCGGCGCCGAGCCGCGCCCGCTGCGCGTCGACGCCCGGGAGCTCGACGCGGCGGCCGCCGCGCTGCGCGCCGACGTGCGCCGCGGCCTGGACGTCGCGATGGCCAACATCGCCGCGGTCGCCGGCGCTTCGCTGGGCGACGACGCCGAGCTGACGCTGCCGCAGGGGCAGCGCGTGCTCGTGCGCGAGCTCCCCGTGCGCCGCGCCGCGATCTACGTCCCCGGCGGGCGCGCCCCGTACCCGTCGACGGTCCTGATGGGCGCGGTCACGGCCCGGGTCGCGGGGGTCGAGGAGATCGTGGTCTGCTCGCCGCCCGGGCCCGACGGGGAGCTCAACCCGGTCGTGCTGGGCGCGTGCGCCCTCTGCCACGTCGACGAGGTCTACCGGATGGGCGGCGCCCAGGCGGTCGCCGCGCTCGCCTACGGGACCCAGACGATCGAGCGGGTGGACGTCATCGTCGGCCCCGGCAACCTGTGGGTGCAGGAGGCCAAGGTGCAGTGCAGCGCCGACGTCGGCATCGACGGCTTCGCCGGCCCGTCGGACGTGCTCGTGCTCGCCGGCGCCGGCGTCGACCCGACGCCCGTGGCGCTGGACCTGCTCGCCCAGGCCGAGCACGGCCCCGGGTCGCTGGCCGTCCTCGCCGGCGACGATCCCGCCACGCTCGACGCGATCGCCGAGCGAGCCGTCGCGCTCGCCGCCGAGCGCGCGCACGTCGACTTCGCGCCGCTGGCGGTCGTGACCGTCGGCGACGCGGACGCGGCCGTCGAGCTGGCCAACGCGTTCGCGCCCGAGCACCTCCAGCTCGTCGGCGCCCGCATGGAGGCGCGCGCCCCGCAGATCCGCTGCGCCGGCACGCTGCTGGTCGGGGCGGAGAGCGGCACGGCGTTCACCGACTACGTCGCCGGCTCCAACCACGTCCTGCCGACCGGCGGCGCCGCCCGGTTCGCCTCGGGCCTGTCGCCGCGCCACTTCCGCCGCCGCATGACCGAGGTGCACGTCGGTCCCGCCGCCGCGCAGCTCGCGCGCGCGGCTGCGCCCGTCGCGCGCGCCGAGGGGTTCGGCGTCCACGCGGAGTCGATGGAAGCCCGCCAGAATGGAGCGCCGTCATGACGACGACCCGCAGTGCCGAGATCGACCGCCGCACCGGCGAGACCGACATCCGCCTGCGCCTGGCCCTGGACGGGTCCGGCGCCGGGGAGCGGCGCACCGGCGTCGGCTTCTTCGACCACATGCTCGACCTCCTGGCCCGCCACGGACGCCTCGACCTCGACGTCGCCGCCGAGGGCGACCTGCAGACCGGCGCCCATCACACGGTCGAGGACACCGGCATCGTCTTCGGCCAGGCGCTGGACCGCGCGCTCGGCGACCGCGCCGGCATCGTCCGCTACGGCCACGCGGTCGTGCCGATGGACGAGGCGCGCGCCGCCTGCGCGATCGACGTGTCGGGCCGCCCGTACCTGCGCTTCACCGGCGAGCTGCCGGCGGGGGTGACCGGCGGCTTCGAGCACGAGCTCGCCGAGGAGTTCTTCCGCGCGATCGTCAACCAGGCGAAGATCACCGTGCACCTGACCGTCGAGGCCGACGGCGGCGTGCACCACGTCATCGAGGCGCTGTTCAAGGCGTTCGCCCGCGCGCTGCGCCAGGCGACCGCGATCGACCCCACCGAGACCGGGATCCCGTCGACCAAGGGCATCCTGTAGATGGCGCCGCGCATCGCGATCGTCGACTACGGGATGGGCAACCGCCGCTCGGTCGAGAAGGCGCTCGAGCACGTCGGCGCGCGGGTCTCGATCACGCGCGACCCCGCCGAGCTCCGCGCCGCCGACGGCCTGCTGCTGCCCGGCGTCGGCGCGTTCCCGGCGGCGATGCGCACGCTGCGCGAGCTGGGGCTCGAGGACGTCCTGCTCGAGTGCGCGCGCGGCGGGATGCCGTTCTTCGGCTCCTGCATGGGCATGCAGCTGCTGTTCGAGTCCAGCGACGAGCACGAGGGCGCCACCGGCCTGGGCCTGCTGCGCGGACCCGTGCGCCGCCTCGACGCCGGCGACCTCAAGCTCCCGCACATCGGCTGGAGCGAGGTTCGCTGGGTGCGGGAGTCCCCGCTGCTCGACGGCCTGCCCAACCCGTCGACCTTCTACCACGTGCACTCCTACGCGCCGCAGCCGGCCGATCCGGCCGCCGTGCTGGGCGTCAGCGACTACGGCGTGGAGTTCGCCTCGGTCGTGGCGCGCGGCAACGTGTTCGGCGCGCAGTTCCATCCCGAGAAGTCCTCCACCCACGGCCTGACGCTGCTGCGCAACTTCGCGCGGCTGTGCGCCCGGGTCGCGGCCTGACCCCCACCGCATGCGCCTCTATCCAGCGATCGACATCTCGGACGGCAAGGCCGTCCGCCTCACGAAGGGCGACTTCGACGCCAAGACCGTCTACGAGGACGACCCGCTCGCCGCGGCGCGGGCGTTCGTGAACGACGGCGCCCGCTACCTGCACGTCGTCGACCTCGACGGCGCCCGTGACGGACGTCCCCGCAACCTCCACCACCTGGAGCGCATCACCCGCGAGCTGGGCGTGTCCGTCCAGTACGGGGGCGGGCTGCGCGACATCGGCGCCGTCCGCGACGCGCTGCGCGCCGGCGCCGACCGCGTGATCCTCGGCACGGCCGCGTTCCGCGACGTCGACTTCCTCGACGAGGCGATCCAGGCGTGGGGCGAGCGCGTCGTCGTCAGCGTCGACGTCCGGGGCGGCCGCGTGTCCGCCGCCGGCTGGCAGGAGACGACGCAGATGCCCGCCGACGCCGCCATCCAGCGGCTGCAGGACCGCGGCGTCAGGCAGTTCGTCTACACGAACGTCGACCGCGACGGGATGCTCGAGGGGATCGACCTCGACGAGATCGCATGGGTGTCGTCGATCGTGCGCGGGCGCTTCATCGTGTCCGGCGGGGTCGCCTCGCTCGACGACCTCGAGGGCCTGGTGGCGATGCGCCAGGTCAACATCGCCGGCGTCATCGCCGGCAAGGCGCTCTACGAGCGGCGCTTCACCGTCGCCGAGGCGCTTGCGGTGCTCGACGGCTAACGTCGGGCGCTCGAACCCACCCACGTGCGACCTGGGGAGGCACCGCACATGATGAGCAGAGGGATCCGGCGAGCGCTGCTCGCGCTCCCCGCCGTGACGCTCGCGCTCGCGCTCGGCGCCTGCGGCGACGACGACGACGGCACGACCGGCACGGCAGGGACCGCCGCCACGAGCGCCGCCGGTGACGCCGAGCAGGCCGGAGGCGGGAAGATCGCGTTCCTGATGCCGGAGAACAAGACGACCCGCTACGAGGAGCAGGACCGGCCGAACTTCACCGCCAAGGTGGAGGAGCTGTGTCCCGACTGCGAGGTGATCTACCAGAACGCCACCGGCGATCCGGCCAAGCAGCAGCAGCAGGCCGAGGCGGTCATCACCGAGGGCGCGAAGGTCATCGTGATCAGCGCCGTCGACGTGAAATCGGCCGCGGCGATCGTCAACCGCGCGAACCAGGCCGACGTGAAGGTCATCGCCTACGGGCGCCTGATCCCCGACGCCGACATCGACTACTACGTCTCGATCGACCCGTTCCAGGTCGGCCGCCAGCAGGCCGAGACGCAGCTCGAGGCGATGGGCGGCGGCGAGGGCAAGCGCGTCGTGATGATCAACGGCGCGCCGACCGACTCCAACGCCAAGCCCTACAAGGACGGCGCGCTCGAGGTCTACCAGGAGCAGGGCGTGGAGGTCGTCAAGAGCTACGACACCGCCGACTGGAGCCCGGACAAGGCCCAGCAGGAGATGGAGCAGGCGATCACGGCGCTCGGCAAGGACGGGTTCGACGCCGTGTACTCGGCCAACGACGGCATGGCCGGCGGCGCGATCGCAGCGCTGAAGGGCGCGGCGATCGACCCCGCGTCGCGCTACGTCACCGGGCAGGACGCCGAGCTGGCCGCGATCCAGCGGATCCTCGTCGGCGAGCAGCTCATGACCGTCTACCAGCCGCTGATCGAGATCGCCGGCACCGCGGCGGAGCTGGCCGTGCCGCTGGCGCGCGGGCAGGAGCCGGAGGGGATCGCGACCGACACGGTCGACAACGGCGCCGAGGAGGTGCCCTCGAAGCTGCTGGAGACGATCGCGATCACGCGCGACAACATCGCCGACACGGTGGTCGCGGACGGCTTCCTGAAGGCGCAGGACATCTGCACCGGCCCCTACGCGGAGGCGTGCGCGGAGGCCGGCATCGAATGAGCCGCGACGCCCGGGTGCCGTGATCGTCGGGATCGACGCCGGCCAGACCGGCATCCGGGCGGTGTGCCGCGGCGCGGAGGACCGGGCCGGTCCTCCCGTCGCGGGCGTGCCGCGCATGGAGGCGCCCGTGGGGCCCGCGGACGTGGTCGCGGCGCTGCTGGCCGCGCTGGAGACCGTCGTCGACGACGGTGCGGAGGTCGAGGCGATCGGCGTGGGCCTGTCGGGCTTCGAGCTCGCGTCGGCCGCGGACCTGCTGGCGATCGCCGACGGCCTGCGCGCGCGGGTTCGCGGGACGCCGCCGGTGACGATCGCCTCCGACGGGGTGACGTCGCTGCTGGGCGCGCTCGGCCGCGGGCGGGCGGGCGTGGTCGTCGCGGCCGGGACCGGCGTCGTCGTGCTCGGCCACGACGGCGGCGACGGGTGGGCGAGGGTCGACGGCTGGGGCTCGCTCCTCGGCGACGACGGCAGCGGCTTCGCGATCGGCCACGCGGGCCTGCGCGCGGCGCTGCGATCGGCCGACGGGCGCGAGGGCGGCTCGCCGGCGCTGCTGGCCGCCGCCGAGGCGCGCTGGGGCGCGAGCGAGGCGGTCCCGACGGGCATCCTGCGCGAGGGCGTGCCGGTCTCGCGGGTCGTGGCGAGCTTCGCCCCGGCGGTGGCCGAGGCGGCCCGCGGCGGCGACCCGGTGGCGGCCGCGATCTGGGAGCGGGCGGGCGACGAGCTGGCGGCCAGCGCGGCCGCGGCGTGCGCGCGCCTGTTCGGAGCGCAGGACGCGGTCGACGTCGCCCGGCTGGGGAGCCTGTGGGACTCGGGGCTGCTGGACGCGCCGTTCCGCGCGGGCCTGGCGCGCCGCCGGCCCGCGGCCCGGCTCGTGGAGGCGGCCGGCACGTCGCTGGACGGGGCAGTCGAGCTCGCGCGCCCCGGCGGGCCCGCGCCGGTGGAGGGCCTGCTGTGGCGGGGGTGATCGCGGGTCTGCGCGGCCGGCTGGTCGTCTCCTGCCAGGCGCCGCCCGGCAGCCCGCTGCGCCGCCCGGACGTGCTCGCCGCGCTGGCGGCCGCCGCCGAGCAGGGCGGGGCCGGCGCGATCCGGGCCGAGGGCGCGGAGGCGATCGCCGCGATCCGCGCGGCGGTGGACCTGCCGATCATCGGGCTGCGCAAGCGCGAGGTTCCCGGCTCGCCCGTCTACATCACCCCGGCGGTCGAGGACGCCGTCGCGATGCGCGAGGCGGGCGCCGACGTCGTCGCCGTCGACGCGACCCGGCGCGAACGGCCCGGCGGCGAGGGCCGGGACGCGTTCCTGGCGCGGCTGCGCGAGGCGCTCGGGCCCGACGCGGAGATCCTCGCCGACGTGGACGACCTCGCCGCGGGCGCCGCCGCGGCCGAGGCCGGGGCCACCGCGGTGGCGACGACGCTGTCGGGCTACACGGACGGGAACCGCGCCGCGGACGGCGGGCCCGACCTGCGGCTCGTGGGCGCGCTCGTCGCCCGGGTCGACGTGCCGGTCGTCGCCGAGGGCCGCTACGCGTCGCCGGCCGACGTGGCCGCCGCGTTCGCGGCCGGCGCCTGGGCGGTCGTCGTGGGCACCGCGATCACCGACGCGCTCGCGCTCACCCGGCGGTTCGCGGCCGCCGCGCCGGGCTAGCCTTCACGGGACCATGGACGATCTCCCGCTCATCGTGGACGGGGACTGGCTGCAGGCCCGTCTCGACGATCCGCAGCTGCGCCTCCTCGACGCGACGACGCACCTGAAGTTCCCGGGGCCCGACCAGATCGAGCTGAAGCCCGGGCGCGAGAGCTACGAGCGCGAGCACATCCCCGGCGCGGTGTTCGCCGACCTGCTCGAGGACCTGGCCGACCCGGACGCGCCGCTCCCGATCACGGTGCCGTCGTCGGAGGGGTTCGCCGAGCGCATCGGCGCGCTCGGCGTCGGCGACGACACGTACGTCGTCGTCTACGACCAGTTCGACGCGTCGCGCGGGCCCGAGTACTACCAGTTCTGGGCGCCGCGGCTGTGGTGGCACCTGCGCCTCGAGGGCTTCGACCGGGTCGCCGTCCTCGACGGCGGGCTCGGCCTGTGGAAGCAGGAGGGCCGCCCGGTCACGAGCGAGCCGTCGCCCGGCTACCCGCCCGCCACGTTCACGCCGCACCGCCGGCCCGAGCTGCTCGCCTCCACCGACGAGGTCGCCGCCGCGATCGACGACCCGAACGCGGTGCTGATCAACGCCCTCTCGCCCGAGGCCTTCCAGGCCGCCCACATCCCCCACAGCACGAACGTCTTCTTCGGCTGGCTCGTGGACCCGCAGACCGGCCGCTTCAAGCCCACCGAGGAGCTGCGCGCCGCGTTCGAGGGCACCGGCGCGCTCGACCCCGACAAGCATCCGATCACGTACTGCGGCGGCGGGATCGCCGCGACGGTCGCGGCGCTGGCGCTGGCGCGGCTCGGGCGCGACGACGTGGCGGTGTACGACGGCTCGATGACGGCCTGGACGGCCGACGGGTCCCGCCCGGTGGAGTCCGGGCCGCGGTAGGCGCGTGCACCTCAAGCGCGTCATCCCGTGCCTCGACGTCGACGGCGGGCGCGTGGTGAAGGGGACCCGGTTCCTGAACCTGCGCGACGCCGGCGACCCCGTCGAGCTGGCCGCCTTCTACGACCGGGAGGGCGCCGACGAGCTCGTCTTCCTCGACATCACCGCCACGCACCACAAGCGCGAGACGGTGGTCGACCTGGCGCGGCGGACCGCCGACGAGGTGTTCGTGCCGTTCACGATCGGCGGCGGCATCCGCTCGGTGGCGGACGCCCAGGCCGTGCTCGACGCGGGCGCCGACAAGGTGTCGGTGAACTCGGCGGCGGTCGCGCGGCCGGAGCTGATCAGCGAGATGGCGCCGGTGTTCGGCGACCAGTGCGTGGTGCTGGCGATCGACGCCAAGCGCCGCGACGACGGATCGGGCTGGGAGGTCGTCGTCGCCGGCGGGCGCACCCGCACCGGCCGCGACGCGATCGCCTGGGCGCGCGAGGGCGTCGAGCGCGGCGCGGGGGAGATCCTGCTCACGTCGATGGACCGCGACGGCACCAACGACGGCTACGACCTCGAGCTGATCCGGGCCGTGAGCGAGACGGTGAACGTTCCGGTGATCGCCTCGGGCGGCGCCGGCGAGCTGTCGCACCTGGCCGACGCGCTGAACGCCGGCGCCGACGCCGTGCTGGCCGCCTCGATCTTCCATTTCGGGAAGTACTCGATCGCCGAGGCCAAGCGCGCGCTCGCCGCGGCCGGCATCGCGGTGCGCCCGCCCGCCGAGACCACCGCCGCGTAGGATCGCCGGCCATGCGCGTCCTGGAGCGCGTCGCCGACGTCCCCGGCCTGCGCGCCCTGCGGGAGCTGGCCGAGCGCCGGCCCGAGCCTATGTGGCTCGTGGGGGGCGCGGTCCGCGACGTCCTGCTGGGGCGCGAGCCGCGCGACCTCGACGTCGTCGTGGAGGGCGACGCGCTCGCCGTCGCGCACGAGCTCGGGGAGGTGGTGGCCGAGCACGAGCGCTTCGGCACCGCCGAGGTGCTGGTCGACGGGGCGGGCATCAACCTCGCGTCGGCGCGCACGGAGACGTACCCGCGGCCGGGGGCGCTGCCCGAGGTGCGGCTGGGCGCGACCATCGAGGAGGACCTGCGCCGGCGCGACTTCACCGTGAACGCGATCGCGGTGTCGCTGGCGGACGGGCGCGAGGTGGCGTTCCCGGGCGCGCTCGAGGACGTCGAGCGGCGGTGGCTGCGGGTGCTGCACGACGCCTCGTTCATCGACGACCCGACGCGGATCTACCGGATGGTGCGCTACGCGCGGCGGCTGGACCTGGCGATCGAGCCCGGCACGGCGCGGCTGGCGCGCGCGGCGGTCGAGGGCGGGGCGGTGTACACGCTGACGCGCGACCGGATCGCGGCCGAGCTGCGCCTGATGCTGGCCGAGCCCGACCCGGCCGGGATGATCGCCGCCGTCCGGGAGTGGGTGGGGAGCGGCGCGCCGGCGGTCGACCCGGAGGTGGCGCGCGCGGCGCTGGCGCTCCTCGACGGGGAGGGCCGCGTCGACATCGTGCTCGTGGGCAGCGGGTGCCTCGGCGACGAGCGCGCGGCCGCCCGCGACATCCAGTGGTTCGACGACTCGCGGCCCGCGCGGCGACGCGCGAGGGAGGCGGCCCGCGCGCCGGAGATCGCCGAGGCGCTCAAGACCGCCGAGCGGCCATCGCAGATCGCCGCGGCGGTCGCCCGGCGCCCGGTGGAGGCGGTCGCGCTCGCGGGCGCGCTCGGCCCGCGCGAGCCGGTGGAGCGATGGCTGCGCGAGCTGCGCCACGTGCGCCTGGAGATCGACGGGCGCGACGTGATGGCCGCGGGCGTGCCGCAGGGCCCGGAGGTGCGCGCGGCGCTGGAGCGGGCGCTGGCGGCGCGCCTGGACGGGACGATCCCGCCGGGGCGCGAGGCGGAGCTGGCGGCGGCGCTCGGCCGGTAGGCTGGCGCCGCCATGTCGCGCAATGCGCTGCAGTGGGACGGGTCGCCCGGACACTACGAGGTCTGGTACCTGACGTTCACCGACCCGGCGTCCGGCGTCGGCGCGTGGATCCGGCTCACGATGGTGGCGCCGGTGGCCGGGGACGCGACCTGCTCGCTGTGGCTGGCGGCGATGGACCCGGCCGGGGAGGTGCTGGCGCGCAAGGCGACGCGTCCGATCGGCGAGCTGCACGCCGAGGCCGACCCGTTCCGCGTGACGATCGCGGGGGCGCACCTCGACGACCGCGGCACCGCGGGGCGCTTCGAGGACGTCGCCTGGGATCTGCACTGGACGCCGGGACGGCCGTACGACCACGTCCACCCGCTGCTGCGCCGCGCGCGGGTCGCGCGGACGATCCTGACGCTGCCGCATGGCGACGTGGCCGTGCACGGCACGGTCGACCTGCCGAACGGGCGGCGCCTGCAGGTCGACGGCGCGCGCGGCGGCCAGGCGCACCTGTTCGGCGCCAAGCACGCGTCGTCGTGGGCATGGGTCCACGCCGGCGACCTCGTCGACCGCGACGGGGCGCCCGCCGCCGACACGTTCGTCGACGGCGTGTCGGTGTTCGCGCCGCGCTTCGGGCGCGACCGCGGGCCGTCGACGCCGGTCGTGGGCCGCTTCCTGGGGGAGGACTTCGCCTCGACGTCGCCGGCGCGCGTGTTCGCCAACCGCTCCCACTTCGGGCTCGTCGGCTGGGACCTCGAGGCGATCGACGGGGCGCGGCGGATCGTCGCGCACGTCGCCGCCGACCGCGACCTGCTGGCGGGCGTCACCTACCATGACCCCGACGGGGACCTCGCGTACTGCTACAACAGCGAGGTGGCGACGATCCACCTGTCCGTCTTCGACCGCGTGCGCCGGCCGCGCCCCGGCTGGATCCTGCGCCAGGCGCTGACCGGCGACGGTCGCGCGCACTTCGAGTACGCCCAGCGCGAGCCGGTGCCGGGCCTGGCGCTGCTGGTCTGACCATGGGCGTGTTCCGCTGGGACGGCGAGCACCTCGCCGCGGAGCTGCCGCATGGCGCCCGCGCCCTGTTCACGACCCGGCGCGGCGGGGTCAGCACGGGCCCGTTCGCGTCGCTGGACCTGGGGCGGACCGACCCGGCGCTCGAGCGCGACGACCCCGAGGCGGTGGCCGAGAACCGCCGGCGGGCCGAGGCGGCGGCCGGCGGGCGGCCGCTGCGGATCGCGCGGCAGGTGCACGCGACGGGGATCGCGACGGACGACGACCCGGCGTCCGAGGCGGACGGGCAGGTGACGCGGGCCGGCGACGTGGCGGCGACCGTGCTCGTCGCCGACTGCCTGCCGGTCGCGATCGCCGCGCCGGACGGCGTGGCGATGGTGCACGCGGGCTGGCGCGGGCTGGCGGCCGGCATCCTGCGCCGCGGCGTGGCCGCGCTCGGCGACGGGCCGAAGGCGGCGGCGATCGGGCCTGGCATCGGCGTGTGCTGCTACGAGGTGGGCGACGAGGTGCGGGCCGCGTTCGCCGACCATCCGGGCGCCCGCCGGGGGCGCAACCTGGACCTGAAGCTGGCCGCGCGCCGGCAGCTGCGGGCCGCGGGCGTCGAGGAGATCGAGGACTGCGACCTGTGCACGGCGTGCGACCCGGAGCGGTTCTTCTCCCACCGGCGCGACGGCGACGACACCGGACGACAGGCGGGGATCGCATGGCGCGTCCGCTGATCACCGGGCTCGAGGTCGACGTCGTGCGCGAGAACCTGCGCGTGATCCAGGAGGAGGTCGGTCCCGGGGTCGAGGTGCTGGCCGCGACGAAGTACGTGCCGCGCGAGGAGATGGGCGTGCTCGTCGAGGCGGGCGTGCGCGTCGTCGGCGAGAACCGGGCCCAGGATCTCGTGGCGAAGCATGCCGACCACCCCGAGCTGACGTGGGACTTCATCGGCCAGCTCCAGAGCCGCAAGGTCAAGCAGGTGCTGCCGCTCGTGCGCTACATCCACTCGGTCGCCACCGACTCGGCGCTCGAGCAGCTCGCCAAGCATGGCACGCCGGATACGAAGGTGCTCGTGCAGGTGAACATCGCGCGGGAGCCCGGGAAGGCGGGGGTCGACCCCGACGAGCTGCCGGCGTTCCTGGAGCGCTGTCCGGTGCAGGTGGTGGGGCTGATGACGATGCCGCCGCTGGCGCGGCGGCCCGAGGACAACGCCCGCTGGTTCGCCGCGCTGCGCGAGCTGGCCGAGCGCCACGGCCTGCGCGAGCTGTCGATGGGGACGTCGCAGGACTACGCGGTCGCCGCACGAGAGGGTGCAACGATCGTGCGCATTGGCGCACGCCTCTACACTCGGCAGTAGCAGGGAATTCGCCTGCGACCCCGAAAGGCAGGACCCGATGGCCTTCCGAGACTCCTGGCACAGCGCGCTCGTCTACTTCGGCCTGGCCGAAGAGCGCGATCCTGCGCGTGACTACGACGACGAGCCGGACCCGCGCGAGCCCGAGGTCGAGATGGAGGACCGCTACCGGGAGCGCCCGAACGTGCGCCGCCTGTCGGGTCGTCGCCGCCGCGACGACTTCGACGACATCTTCGCCGACGACGAGCCCGCCGGGCGCCCGACGACGGTGCTGCGGCCCGTCGGCGGCGGCGGCACGCGCGCGAACGGCCGCTCCAACGACGTCCGCGTCCACCTCGTGGTGCCGAAGTCGTTCAACGACGCCCAGCAGGTGGCCGACAAGTTCAAGGACTCGATCCCGGTCATCCTGAACCTGCAGGGCGTCGACGTCGACCTCTCCAAGCGGCTGATCGACTTCGCGAGCGGGCTCACGTACGCGCTCGACGGCGGCATGCAGCGGATCGCCGACAAGGTGTTCATGCTGACGCCGCGCAACGTCGAGATCTCCGCGGAGGAGCGCGCCCGGCTCATCGAGAAGGGCTTCTTCAACCAGAGCTGACCCCGCGCCGTTGTCGGATCGAGCTCGCCATGCGATCGCGAGCCGACAATGGATCGCAGCGAGGGGCGCGTCGGGTGGCGGTTCGGAGCGGCCCACGCGCCGCGACGGGCCGCCCCGGAGCGACGTTTGGCACTCTGACCACCTCTGTGGTGGCCAGAGTGCCACACGTCCGGATAGCGGCTGCCAGGTGCCACACGTGCTCGGCACCTGGCGCCGTTGTCGGATCGAGCTCGCCATGCGATCGCGAGCCGACAACGGACGGCAGCGTGGGGCGGCGGCGGCCGGGCCGCTCAGGCGGTCTGCGTCGCCCCGTGCGGGCGGCCGCCCACGCTGGCCCACGCGAGCAGGGCGCCGATCAGCGGGAGCGCGGCCACGCAGGCGAGCGCGCCCTGGAGGCCGAGCGGGTCGCTGAGGCCGGCGACCGCGGCCGAGCCGATCGCGCCGCCGAGGAGGAAGCCGAGGGTGTAGAGGCCCGTCGCGAGGCCGCGCACGTCGGGGTCGACCGCGAGCGGGACCGCGGCGAGCATCGCCACCTGGCCGACCGACAGGCCCACGAGCACCAGGCACAGGGCAACCGACGTCCACGCGGGTCCGCCGTCGGCGACCGCGCCGAGCAGGACGCCGGCGACCGCGAACGCGCACGACCAGACCGCCATCCGGAACGGGTCGACGCGGCCCAGCATGCGTCCGGCCGCGCGGGCGCTGACGGCCGACACGACCGCGGCGGGCGCGAGCACCAGGCCGATGTGGGTCATGCTCCAGTCGTGGCCCTGCAGCATGAGCAGCGGGGCGGCGAAGAGCGTCGCGACGTAGGCGCCCAGCAGGCTGCCGATCGCCACCGTGCCGCGCCGGTAGGAGGCCGAGCCCAGGACCCGGGCGGGCAGAAAGCCGTCCGGCACCGACCGCACGCGCCGGACCAGCACTCCGGCGGTCACCACCGCGACGACGGCCAGCGCCGCCACGAGGTGCGCGGGGAGGTCGACGCTCGGCGTCTGCAGCAGCAGGACGAGCACCGACGCGAGCAGGGTCACGAGCGCGGCGCCGACCACGTCGACCCGCGTCCCCGCCGCGCCCGGCGGCGGGGAGGCGGGCGCCAGCCGCACCGACGGCACGGCCGGGATCAGCGCGAGCGCCGGCAGCGCCGCCACCAGCCGCCACGAGCCCACGTCGGTGAGCACGCCGCCGATCAGCGTCCCCGCGCCGGAGATGATCCCCAGGCACGAGGCCATCACGCCGACCGCGCGCGCCCGGTCCATCCCCTCGAAGCGGGCGCCGATCGTGCCGAACGCGCCGACCCACAGGGCGGCCGCGCCCATCCCCTGCAGCGCCCGCCCGACGATCAGCGGCGTGAAGCCCCCGGCTGACGCGGCCAGCAGCGCTCCCGTCGCCACGACGAGCGTTCCGCCCACCACGATCGTCCGGTGGCCACTGCGGTCGCCGACCCGCCCGAAGATCGCCACGAACATCGCCTGCGCGAGCAGGAACGCCGCGATCACCCAGGCCGCCTGCGGCGCGGACAGCGAGAGATCCGCCGACAGCGCCGGCAGCGCGATCGCGATCGTCGAGATGCCCAGGGCGCCCGGGACGATGAGCGCGCCCATCAGCATCCCGACCCCCGTCGGGCTGCCACCCGGCGGCGTCGTGTGAGGCGAGCGGGACATCTCCGACGCAGACGGTACGACCTGGCCGAGCGTGAGCGGGTTGCGCCCGCGCGCCCCCGCCAGCGCGTCACCTAGACTCATGCGCCGCATGATCGGGATCGTGGGAGCCGGCAACATGGCGGGCGCGCTCGCTCGCGGCTGGGGCGAGCCCGTGCTCGCCACCGACGCCGGCTCCGGCCGCGCCCAGGCGCTCGTCGACGAGGTCGGCGGTGAGTCCCTCGGTACCGACAACGCCGAGCTCTTCCGCCGCGCCGACACGATCCTGCTCGGTCACAAGCCCTACCAGCTCGAGCAGGTCGCGGCCGGCGTCGACGCGACCGGCAAGACCGTGATCTCGGTGCTCGGCGCGACCACCGTCGAGCAGCTGCAGAAGGCCTACCCGACCGCCAAGATCGTCCGCGCGATGCCCAACACGCCGGTCGCGATCCGCCGCGGCGTCACCTGCATCGCCGAGGGCGGGGAGGACGCCGTCCCCCTGTTCGAGCGCGTCGGCCGCGTGTTCGTGCTGCCCGAGGAGCTGATGGAGGTCGCGACCGCGACGATGGGCGTCACGCCCGCCTACGCGGCCGTGATCGCCGAGGCCTCGATCGACGCCGCCGTGCGCAGCGGCCTGAAGGCGCCGCTGGCCGCCGAGATGTTCCTGGCCGCGCTGGCCGGCAGCGCCGAGCTGCTGCAGGCGCGCGACGGCGACACGCTCGCCGTCCGCCGCGAGGTCACGTCGCCCGGCGGCTCCACCGCGCGCGGCCTGGCCGCCCTCGAGCGCAACGGCCTGCGGACCGCGTTCGACGAGGCCATGCGGGCGGTGATCCAGCGGTGAGCCCGCCCTTCGCCGCCGTCACGCGCGACGACGTCGCCGACTACGTCTCGGCGCTGTTCAACGTGTACACGCTGCTGATCTTCGCGTACATCATCCTGTCGCTGATCTACGCGTTCGGGCGGCTGCCGTACTACCGGTGGCTGACGGCGATCTTCGAGTTCCTCCGCGACATCTCCGAGCCGGTGCTCGCGCCGATCCGCAAGGTCATGCCGCGCTTCGGGCCGTTCGACTTCAGCCCGATCGTGGCGCTGATCCTCATCCGGATCGTCGGCGCCATCGTCGTCGGGCTGATCCGCGGGTGACGCGGCGGGTCGCATGGACCCGGGCGCTCCTGGTCGCCGCCGGGGTCCTGGTGCTCGACCAGGTCTCCAAGGCGGTCGTGCGCGCCACGATCGAGCGCGGCGAGCAGGTCGAGGTGCTCCCGTTCCTGGACCTCGTGAACACGCGCAACGAGGGGATCGCGTTCGGCGCGCTCGGCGGGTCGTGGCTGGTGACGATCCTCGTGCTCGTCGCGGTCGTCGGGATCGTCCTCGTCTTCAACGCGCACGCCACGCGGCGCACGGCGTGGCTGACGACCGGCCTCCTGCTCGGCGGCGCCGTCGGCAACGTCATCGACCGGATCGTCGAGGGCAGCGTCACCGACTTCGTCAAGCTGCCGCACTGGCCCCAGTTCAACGTCGCCGACATCGCGATCACGTTCGGCGTGCTCTCGCTGTTCTTCGTGCTCGATGATCGTTCGGATCGATGAGGCGCAGGCGGGGCAGCGCCTCGACCACGTGCTGGCGGGCCCGCTCGGCTCGCGCTCGCGCGCGCAGCGGCTGATCGACGCCGGCCTCGTCACCGTCGACGGCTCGGTGCGGCCCAAGCGCCACGTCGTCGCCGCCGGCGAGCTGATCGAGGTGCGCGAGCCGGACGACGCGCCCGCCGCCGACGCGGCCGCGGCGAGCATCGACCTCGACGTCGCCTACGAGGACGACGCCGTGCTCGTCGTCGATAAGCCCGCCGGCCTCGTCGTGCACCCCGCGGCCGGCCACTGGACCGGCACGCTCGCCCAGGCGCTCCAGGCCCGCGGCATCCGCGCCGAGCGCGGCGGGATCGTGCACCGCCTCGACCGCGACACGAGCGGCCTGCTGCTCGCCGCCAAGGACGACGCGACGCTCAGGGCGCTCCAGGACGAGCTGCGCGAGCGCCGCATCGAGCGCGAGTACCTGGCGCTCGTCGCCGGGCGCCCGCCGGCGCGCACCGGCACGATCGACGCGCCGATCGGCCGCGACCGCCGCGACCGCACCCGCCACTCGACCGACACCGACCAGCCCCGCGACGCGGTCACCCACTTCGAGATCGCCGAGGCGCTCCCGCACACGACGCTGCTGCGCGTGCGCCTGGAGACCGGCCGCACCCATCAGATCCGCGTCCACCTGGAGGCGATCGGCCACCCGGTCGTCGGCGACCCCGTCTACGGGCCGCGCCCGCCGCGTCCCGTCCCGCGGCTCGGCCGCCAGTTCCTGCACGCCGCCCGGCTGGCCTTCGACCATCCGGTCAGCGGGCGCCGGATCGAGGTCGCGTCGGAGCTGCCGGACGACCTGCGGACGGCCCTGGAGGCCGCGCGGGCCGCCACGCCCGGTCGTCCGGGCGCAGCGTGATCGCCGGGACCGGCGGCGCGCGGCCGGTACACTACGCCGGGAACGGCCGCCCGAGGCCCGTCCCTGCCCATGTGCCTGAACGTGGGTGAGGCCGGAGGCGGCGAAGCACCAGAGACATAGGGAGTTGCTCATGGCCGAGCCGATCGGCATCCGCGAGCTCCTGGAGGCCGGCGTCCACTTCGGCCACCAGACGCGCCGCTGGAACCCGAAGATGCGCCGCTTCATCTACGGCGAGCGCGACGGGATCTACATCATCGACCTGCTGAAGACGCAGGCGCTCCTCGAGCAGGCGCGGGAGTTCGCGGCTCGCGTCGCCAGCCGCGGCGGCGTCGTCCTCTTCGTCGGCACCAAGAAGCAGGCGCGCGACGCGATCAAGGAGACGGCCGAGGCGGCCGGCATGCCGTACGTCAACCAGCGCTGGCTGGGCGGCCTGCTCACGAACTTCCAGACGATCTCGCAGCGCATCCGGCGCCTGCACGACCTCGAGCGCTACGAGCGCGAGGGTCAGCTCGCGCTGCTGCCGACGCGCGAGCGCCTGTCGGCCGAGGCCGACCTGGCCAAGCTGCGCGCGAACCTCGGCGGCGTCAAGAACATGCAGCGCACGCCCGACGCGATGTTCGTCGTCGACCTGAAGACCGAGGCGATCGCGGTGAAGGAGGCCCAGCGCCTGCGGATCCCGATCATCGGCCTCGTCGACACGAACGTCGACCCGGACGGCATCGACTACGTCATCCCCGGCAACGACGACGCGATCAAGTCCTGCGCGCTGATCACGAAGGCCATCGGCGACGTCGTCGCGCAGGGCCACCAGGCGTTCCGCGCCGAGGAGGAGAAGGCCCGCAAGGAGGCCGAGGAGAAGGCCCGTCGCGAGGCCGAGGAGCGCGCCCGCCGCGAGGCCGAGGAGCAGGCCCGCCGCGAGGCCGAGCAGGCCGCGCAGCGCGCCGCCGAGGAGGCGGCGCGCCAGGAGGCGGCCGCGGCCGGCGGCGAGGTCCAGCACCGCCAGCAGCCCGATCCGCACGTCACCCAGGAGGCCGACCGCGAGAAGGCCCAGACCGCGCGCAAGGTCGGCGGCCCGCGCAAGGCGCGCGATCCGCGGCCCGCGCCGCAGGCCGAGGCCGGCGAGCCGCTGACCAACGCGGACGTGGCCGAGGCCGAGGCGGCCGCGGAGGCGCCGGCCCCCGAGGCGCCCGCTGCCGAGGCGCCCGCTGCCGAGGCGCCTGCCGCCGACGCGCCCGCGCCCGAGGCCGAGGCCGGCGCCGCGAACGGCGGCCCGGTGACCGAGGAGCCCGCCGCGCCCGGCGAGCCGGCCGAGACGCCGAAGGCCGACGACAGCGTCGGCGTCGCGCAGCCCGAGAACGAGAACGCCAACGAGGAATCCAACACGTGACCGACATCACCATCAGCGCGAAGGACGTCAAGGCCCTGCGCGACCGCACCGGCGCGGGCATGATGGACTGCAAGAAGGCCCTCACCGAGGCCGGCGGCGACGTCGACAAGGCGATCGAGATCCTGCGCGTCAAGCAGGGCAAGCGCATCGAGGACCGCGGCGAGCGCGAGGCCACCGAGGGCACCGTCCAGGCCTACATCCACTCCAACGGCAAGGTCGGCGTGCTCGTCGAGGTCGACACCGAGACCGACTTCGTCGCGCGCAACGAGGACCTCGTCGCGTTCGCCAAGGACCTGGCGCTCCACATCGCCGCCGCCGCCCCCGAGTGGGTCAGCGAGGAGGACGTCGACGAGGAGCGCAAGCAGGCCGAGCTGCGGATCTTCGAGCAGGAGGCCGCCGACAAGCCCGAGAACGTGCGCGCCAAGATCGCCGAGGGCAAGCTCCGCAAGTGGTACGAGAGCGTGGTGCTGCTCGACCAGGAGCACGTCAACACCGAGAAGTACGAGGGCAAGACGATCGGCGAGCTGCTCGACGAGATGCGCGCCAAGACCGGCGAGAACATCCAGATCCGGCGCTTCGCGCGCTTCGCCGTCGGCCAGTAGGCAGTGGACGACCCGCCCGCGTTTCGCCGGATCCTGCTGAAGCTGTCGGGCGAGGCCCTGATGGGCTCGCTCGAGTACGGGACGGATCCGCAGCGCCTGATGGCGATCGCCGAGCAGGTCGCGCGCGTCCACGCGCGCGGCGTGGAGCTGGCGATCGTCGTCGGAGCGGGCAACATCTACCGCGGGATGGAGGGCGCGGCCGCCGGCATGGACCGCGCGACCGCCGACTACATGGGCATGCTGGCGACGGTCCTGAACGCCCTCGCGCTCCAGGACGCGCTCGAGAAGCAGGGCATCCACACCCGCGTGCAGTCGGCCATCGACATCCAGGAGGTGGCCGAGCCGTACATCCGCCGCCGCGCGATGCGCCACCTCGAGAAGCACCGCGTGGTCATCTTCGCGGCCGGCACCGGCAACCCGTTCTTCACCACCGACACCGCGGCGGCGCTGCGGGCGATCGAGGTGCACGCCGAGGCGATCCTGATGGCCAAGAACGGCGTGGAGGGCGTCTACACGTCCGATCCGCGCACGGATCCCGACGCGGAGTTCATCACGCAGATCACGCACATGGAGGCCGTCAGCCGCCAGCTGCGCGTGATGGACGCCACGGCGCTGACCCTGTGCGCCGAGAACGGGCTGCCCATCTACGTGTTCAACATGGATGACGAGCGCAACATCGACCGGATAGTGTCCGGCGAGCGCGTGGGGACTCTGGTGACGACATGAGCGAGCTGATCGACGAACTCCTGGCCGATGCCTCCGAGCGCATGGCCAAGTCGGTGGAGGCGACCCAGCACGACTTCGGGTCGGTGCGCACCGGGCGTGCGAACCCGGCGCTCCTGGACCGCGTGGTCGTCGACTACTACGGCGCGCCGACGCCGCTGAAGCAGCTGGCCACGATCAGCGCGCCCGAGGCGCGGCTGCTGACCGTCCAGCCGTTCGACAAGAACTCGATCAAGGCGATCGAGAAGGCGATCAACGAGTCGGACATCGGCCTGAACCCGTCCAACGACGGCAACGTCGTGCGGCTGGTGCTGCCGGAGCTGACCGAGGAGCGCCGCCGCGACCTGGTGAAGGTCGTGCGCAACATCGCCGAGGAGGGCCGCATCAAGATCCGCAACGTGCGCCGGGACGTCATGCACGACCTGCGGGAGCTGCGCGACGAGGGCGACGTCGGGGCCGACGACGAGCACCGGGCCGAGGCGGAGCTGCAGAAGCTCACCGATCAGCGGATCGCCGAGCTCGACGCGATGCTCAAGGCCAAGGAAGAAGAGATCCTCGAAGTCTGATGTCGACGGCGCCGGCCCGGGCGCGCTACGTCGCCATCATCACCGACGGGAACGGCCGCTGGGCCACCCGTCGGGGGCTGCCGATCCTGGAGGGCCACCGCGCGGGCGCCGACGTCGTGAAGGCGCGGCTGCGCGACGCCGTCGAGCTCGGCATCGAGGAGCTGACCGTGTATTCGTTCTCGACCGAGAACTGGTCGCGCTCGGACGAGGAGGTGTCGGGCCTGATGGCGATGTTCGCGCAGCGGATCGACGCCGAGACGCCCGAGCTGCACGACGAGGGCGTGCGGATGCGGTTCGTGGGCCGGCGCACCGGCGTCGACCCCGAGCTGGTCGAGCGGATGGAGTGGGCCGAGTCGCTCACCGCCGGCAACGACCGCATCACGCTGTTCGTCGCGTTCAACTATGGCGGGCGCGCGGAGATCGTCGACGCCGCCCGGCGCTTCCAGGGCGGCGACGAGAAGGACTTCGCGCGGCTGCTGTACGCGCCGGAGATGCACGATCCGGACCTGCTGATCCGCACGAGCGGGGAGCAGCGGATCAGCAACTTCCTGCTGTGGCAGTGCGCCTACAGCGAGTTCGTGTTCCGCGACGAGCTGTGGCCGGACTTCGACCGCGCCGCCTTCGAGGCCTCGCTCGAGGAGTTCGCCGCCCGCCGCCGACGCTTCGGCGGTCGCTGATGGGCGTCGACCCGCCCGCGCCCCGCCGTGGCGGACGCCGGCTGCCGTCGCAGCGCCGCGCGGCCCGCGCAGCCCGGCGCAACACCGGGTCGGAGCTGGTGGCGCGGGTGCTCGTCGCGATCCCGGCGATCGCGTTCGCGCTGTTCATCGTCAACCGCGGCGGCTGGATCTTCACGATCGCGCTGATCGCGCTCGGCATCGCGTGCCTCGGCGAGCTGTTCACGATGCTGCGCCATGGCCATCCGGTGCGGCTCGGCGGCTTCCTGGGCCTGGCGGGGATGCTCGTCGCGGCCCAGGTCGGCGGGCCCGAGGACGTGCTGCTGGCGATGGCGGCCGCGGTGCCGGTGATCTTCCTGCTCGGGCTGACGCAGCCGAAGATGGGGGCGCCGGGACTGAGCGTCACCTCGCTGGGGCTGATCTGGATCGGCCTGCCGCTCGCGCACGCGGTGCTGCTGCGCGAGCTGCCCCACGGCGACGCGATCATCATCGACGTCCTCGTCGGCACGTTCGTCGGCGACACCGGCGCGTACCTGGGCGGCCGGGCGTTCGGGCGCCGCCCGCTGGCGCCGCGGATCTCGCCGAACAAGACCGTCGAGGGCTGGCTGATCGGCGTCGTCGCCGCCGTCGCCGGCGTGTGGTTCGCCGGCCTGTACCAGGACTGGCTGTCGGGCCCGCAGGCGCTGCTGCTGGGCCTCGCGGTGGCGGTCGTGGCGCCGCTGGGCGACCTGTTCGAGTCCTACGTCAAGCGCGACGCCGGCGTGAAGGACTCCGGGCGCCTGTTCGGCGCCCACGGCGGCGCGCTCGACCGCCTCGACGCGGTCCTGTTCGCCGCCGTCGCGGGCTACTACGTGTGGAGCGCGATGGCGTAGCGGGGCCGCGGCCCGTTAGGTTCAGCGGGCGCATGGACGCCGAGCGCGACCTTCTCGAACGGACGCGAGAGCTGCATCGCATCGACCGGGCGGTGGCCGACCTGGGGGTGGGCCGCGGGTCCGTGCTGTGCGCGACCGGCCCCGCCGGCATCGGCAAGACCGCGCTGATCGAGGCGTGCGCGCGCCGTGCGCAGGCCTCCGGGGCGCGGGTGACGATCGCCCGCTGCAGCCCGCTCGAGCGCGAGCACGCCTTCGGGGTCGTGCGCCAGCTCCTGGAGCCGCTGCTCGCCGCGGCGGCGGCGGACCCGTTCGAGGGCGAGGCCGCGCACGCCCGGGTCGTCCTCGACCCCGGCGCCGGGGGATCGCCGCCGCCGGCCCACGCGGTCGAGCGCGGCCTGACGCGGCTGGCCCGCAACCTGGCGGGCGACGGCGCGCTGGCGCTGGTCGTCGACGACGTCCAGTGGTGCGACGAGCCCTCGCTGCGGTGGCTGTCGTTCCTGGCGCGGCGGGCCGACGCCGGCCCGCTGCTGCTGGCCGTCGCGGTGCGGTCCACCGGCGAGCCCGCGCGCTCGCCGGCGCTCGAGGATCTCCTGCGCGTCGGCGCCGCGCTCGTGCCGCCGCCGCTGAGCGCCGCCGCGACCGGCCGGCTGCTGGAGGACGTGCTCGGCGCGCCCGTGCCGGCGGAGCTGGCCGCCGCGTGCCACGCCGCCGCGGGCGGAACGCCGTACCTGCTGATCGCGCTCGCGGGCGCGCTGCGCCAGAGCGGGGCGGCGCCCGACCGCGCGGTCGCGGAGGTGCGGCGCCTCGGCGGGCGCGCGGTCGCCCACCACGTGGCGGCGCGTCTGGACGCCCACCCGGCGGCGGTGCGGCGGCTGGCCGAGGCGATCGCGGTCACCGGCGGCGTGGGCGACCTCGCGCTCGTGGCCGGGCTGGCCGGCCTCGACCGGGCGGCCGCCGAGGACGCGCTGGCGGTGCTGATCGCGGTGGACATCGCCGCGGCCGGCGAGCCGGTCCGCTGCGCACATCCGCTCGTGGAGGCGGCGGTGGTGGAGGCGATGGCCGCCGCGCGGCGCGAGGAGCTGCACGCGCGCGCGGCCGCGGCGCTCGCCGCGCGCGACGACGTCGAGCGGGCCGCCACCCATCTGCTCGAGGTCGCGCCCGCCGGCCGGCCCGAGCGGGCGCGCACGCTGCGTGCCGCCGCCGGGCGCGCGACGGCGCGCGGCGCCCCGGACGTCGCCGTCGCCCTCCTGCGCCGCGCCCTGGCCGAGCCGCCGGACGGCGAGGACGAGGGCGGCGTGCTGCTCGCGCTCGGCGCCGCCGAGAACGCCACGGGCGCGTACGCCGACGCCCTCGGCCACCTGGAGCAGGCCGCCGCGCGCGCGGCCACGCCGCAGGACGCGGCGGCCGCCGGCGTGGAGCTGAGCTTCGCGCTCGCCTCCAACGCCCGCTTCGCCGACGCCGTCGCGGCCGCTGACGCCGCCCGCTCGGCGCTCGACGGCGCCCATCCGGCGCTCGGCGAGACGCTCGAGTGCGTGGCGCTGCTGTTCGCCTTCTACGTGCCGGCGCTGGCCGGCGACCGCCCCCGGCGCATCCGCGAGCTCGGCGAGCGCCCGTCGCTCAGCGCGCCGGGGCGCCGCTTCCAGAGCGCGCACCTGGCGCTGCAGCGGCTCTACGACGGCGCGCCCGAGGCCGAGGTGACCGCCGCCGCGGAAGCGGCGCTCGCGGACGGGCCCGGGTTCGCGGGGACCCGGCAGGACGTCGACGCGAGCGTGGTGGCGACCCTGGCCCTGGCGCGCACGGCCCGTTGGCGGACCGCGCTGGCGGCGGTCGACCGCGGCGTCGCCTGGGCGGCCGCGCGGGCCGAGCTGACGCTCCAGTCCACGACGCTGAACCTGCGCGCGATCGTGACGCTCGCGCACGGGCTGCCGGCGCGCGCCGAGGCCGACGCGCGCGCCGTGCTGGACCTCGACATCTCCCCGGGCTTCGGCCAGCCCGTGGCGGTCGCGATGCTCGTCGAGGCCCTGCTGGAGCGCGGCCGGGCCGACAAGGCGCGCGCCGTGCTCGCCCGCCACGGGCTCGACGGCGAGCTGCCCGACTCCTCGGGCTACGACCTCGTCCTGCACGCGCGCGGGCGGCTGGCGGCCGAAGGCGGCGACGCCGCCGCGGCGATCCCCGACCTGCTCGAGTGCGGGCGGCGCCTGACCGCGGGCGGCGACACCGGCTCCGGGCGGGTCCCGTGGCGGGCCGAGGCGGCGCTGGCGCTCGCCGCGTCCGGCGATCTCGACCGGGCCCGGGAGCTCGCGGCCGAGGACGTGGCGATCGCTCGGCGGAGCCGATCGCCGCTGGCGCTCGGCGTGGCGCTGCGCGCGCTGGCGGGCGCGAGCGCGGGAGCGGAGCGCGCGGCGCTGCTGGAGGAGGCCGCGGCGGCCCTGGCCGAGGCCGAGTCGCCGGTCACGCACGCGCGGGCGCTCACCGACCTGGGGGCGGCGCTGCGCGACCGCGGCGACGCGGCCCGCGCGCGCCGCGTGCTGCGGACCGCGCTGGCCGCCGCCGAGGCGTCGGGCGCGGAGGCGGTGGCCGACCGGGCCCGAGACGAGCTGGTGCGCAGCGGCGCGCGTCCGCGGCGGGCGGCCGCGCACGGAGCCGCCGCGCTCACGCCGCGCCAGCGCCGCGTCGCCGAGCTCGCCGCCCGGGGGCTGGCCAACCGGGCGATCGCCCAGGAGCTCGTCGTCACCGAGAAGACCGTCGAGTACCACCTGTCGGCGATCTACCGGCGGCTCGGCATCCGCTCGCGCACGCAGCTTCGCCGCGCGCTCTCGGACGGGGCTCAGCAGCCGTCGCCGTAGGGGATGAACCCGGGCGTCGTGGGCGTGTCGCCGTTCATCTGCGCGGTCGCGACCAGGTACTCGGGCGGGATGCCGAGCCCCGGCGTCGTGCCGGCCGGCGGGTTGGAGGCGTCGATGAGGCCCTGGATCGAGCCGCTCGGCGGGTACAGGTGGCCCGGGCCGGCGATCCACTGGTGCTGCGGGACGACGCCGTTGAGTCCGGTGCCGGGCACGTCGTTGGTCGGCGCGTTGATCGAGAAGATCGGGTCGTTGGCCTTCTGCGCGTCGGAGGAGTAGGTGTGGATGCACTCGTACACGCCCACGGCGCCGGGCAGCAGCGAGAGCCACACGTACTGCTGCATCGCGAACTGGAGCTGGTTCTGGACCGCCTCCTGCTGCGCTCCGGACAGGTCCCAGGCGCCGCCCGCGGCGGTCGCCTGGCCCGCGGCGGCCAGGCGGCCCTGGTCGCTGACGAGCAGGTCCTGGATGGTGTCGAGCTGCTGGGCCATCGCGCTGAAGTTCTTGCCGAGCACCGTCGCGAAGCTGCTCGCCTTGACCTCGAAGGGGCCCGCGTCGAACGCGGGGATGTCGCCGTCGTCCGCGCTCGCCGTGGCCCCGCCGGCGATCTCCAGGCTCCCCTCGATCAGGTCGGCGACGACGCCGAGCACCATGGCGCCCTCGGGGAAGGCGCCGTCGAGGAGCGCTGCGCCCAGGCCCGAGACGATGCTGGTCGCGCCGTCGGCGATCGCCAGCGCATCCAGCGCCTGGATCTGCTGGGCGGCCAGGTTGGTGTACTGCGCGACGATCTCCCCCGAGACGCTCGCGAACGTGATCGTCCCGTTCTCGGCGAGCTGCGTGTAGACCGTGGCCCAGGGGCCGGACCTGCCGAAGAGACCGGCGACGTTCCCGACGGCGATGAACTCCTGCACCAGCTGGGACGCCAGCGCGTCGTACGCCGCCTCGGTGCAGTTCTCCATGGTCGCCGCGCACAGCCGGCCGTTCATCGGCTGGTCGTCGCGGTTCTTCCCGCTCTGGACCATCGCGGCCTGGCTGTTCCAGGTCGACTGGCTCTCGTTGTCGGTCCAGTACGCGGCGCGCAGCCCGTAGACGGGGTCCATCTGCCCGCTGAAGTCGAGGTTGTCGAAGAGGTACTGCATGGCCGCCGCCGTGGCCGGCCCCATCTCGGCGAGCGTCGGGAACGGCTGCGCCGGCTGCGCGAGCAGCGCGGTGAGGCCGGCGTCGAACTGCTGCGGCGACACGTCGAGCTCGGGGGACCCGGTCGCCGCGGGCACGAGCAGGCCCTGGCGGTTGCGGCGCAGCGTCCCGACGATGCGGTTGGACGCGACCTTGTCGGACTGGGACGCGCCGGGGATCGCGTTGACGACGGCGGTCGCGAGCTCGGCGCCCTGGTTTGGGCCGAGCTCGTCGAGCCCGGCGACCCCGACCAGCGTGTACGGGCCGACCGGCGTCGTCGAGAGCCCGACGTTGAAGTTCGCGTCCCCGCTGAGCAGCTCGGTGCCGGCGGGCGGGGTGCCCGCGGGACCGAGCATGGCGTACGGGTTGCCGCCGAACGTCTCGAGCGCCATCGCGACCATCGCCCAGAGGTCGTTGGGCTGGAAACCGCCCATGGACCCGTTGATCCAGTCCTGGCCGGGCGGGTTGTAGCCGCCCGATCCGGTCCAGAGCTGCATCTCGGCCGGCTGGCCGATCGTGGTCAGCACGATGAACCCGGGCGTCGGGTCGGCGGCGATCTGCTGCAGCTGCGAGCTCAGGGCCGCGGGCGGGGCGGAGAACGGGCCCAGCGACGCGAGCTTCTCCCACACGCCCGGTTGGCCGACGAACGGGTTGGCGACCGCCTGCGCCGCGTAGGTGAAGTTCCCACGGAACTGCAGCGTGTCGGCGTCGAGCCACAGGAGCTGGTAGCCCCAGCTTCCGGCGGGGATCGCCCCCGGATCGGAGGCATACGTCTGGCCGGCGACCGTGATCGCGTTCGTGGTCGCGCTGCCGTCGGGCTGGGTGTCGAACGTCAGGTACGTCGGCGCCCACGCGAACGTGTACTGGCCGTCGCTGCCCAGGCGGAAGAACCCGTGCATCTCGCCGGGGCAGACCGGGGAGCCGCCCGCGCACGTCTGTCCGGACTGCGTGAGGCCCATGAGCTGATGGGCCTGGCCGGGATCGAGGTCGGTCGCGCCGATCACCGACCACAGCCCGCTCGAGAGGGTCTGGCCCAGGCCGCCCTGGCCGACGCCGAGCTCGAAGGTCGCGCCGATCATCTCCAGGGTGGCCGCGAGCTCGCCCACCGCGATCACGTCCGTGCAACACGCGCGACCGGTCCCGCTGGCGATCACCACGTCGTCGCTCGGGATGCTCTTGACGACGGCCTGGAGCTGGGCGACGCCCTCGACGGTGCCGAAGAACGACTGGTTGTAGGCGCCGTTGGGGAAGTTGACGGCGTCGGGTTGCAGCGTCGTCCCGTCGAGGATCAGCAGCTGGATCTGCTGGCCCTGCGGCGCGTTCATCGGGTACTGCGTGTCGCCGACCGTGATCACCGGGCTGTTGTCGTCGGTGGTGGTCGAGACGGGGATCTGCGGCAGTCCGGCGGGCTGGGCGGCCAGGTCGAGCGTGTCCTTCCCGGGCTCGAGCTCGAGCGCGGGCACGACGCACCCGGAGTCGGCGGGCGGGGTGGGGCCGCCGCCCTGGACGGGCGGGGTGGGGCCACCGGGATCGCCGGCCTCCGAGGGCGGGATCGGGCCGCCGGGCGCGCCGGCCTGGTCGGGCGGGGTCGGGCCCAGCGGGGTGGTCGACGGCGGGCAGCCGGGCGTGGTCGGCTGGGTCGGGACGATCGGCGGCGGGTCGACGGTCGTGGCGGGGGGCGGGACGACCGGCGGCGGGTCGATCGTGGTCGCGGGCGGGTCGAGCGTGGTGGCCGGCGGGTCGGTCGGCGCGGGCGCCTGGGACGCGCGCGCCGTGGCCCGCGGCCGCGGGTGCTCGCGCGCGTGGAGCTGGATGCGGTAGTGGCCGGGGACGTCGGGCACGAGGCGCGGGCGCGCGCTGCGGGCGCCGATCAGCCGCGCCCGCGAGCCGGCCGGGCGGGCGACGATCCGCCAGCGCATGCTGACCCGATCGCCGCGGCGGGCGGGGCGGGCCCGGCCCGCCAGGCGCACCGCGTCGCCCACGCGCGCGACGCGGTCGGGGCCGGCGCCGACGAGCGGGGCGGTCCGGCGCACGCGGAACGTGCGCACGTCGCGCTGGTAGGTCCCGCGCTTCGGGTCGTAGGCGGTGACGACGAGGCGGTTGGGACCGAAGCGCAGGCCGTCGTCGCGGGCCAGGCGCGCGGTCCAGCGCCGGCCGCGCCGCTCGGCGAACGCGCCGTAGGCGTCGCGGCCGTTGAGGCGCACCCGCAGTCGCGTCCCGTCGCTCAGCAGCCGCAGCGAGACCGGGACCGGCGCGGCGCGCACGGGCCCGCGCGGCGCGCGCACGCGCAGCAGCCCGGCGCGCGGCCGGGCGACCGTGAACGTGCGGGCGACCGTCGTCTCGCGCCCGGAGGGCAGCCGGCCGCGCACGAACACCGTGTTCGGCCCCGGCGTCAGGTCGGCCCCGACGCGCAGGCGCAGCGTGCGGTGATGGCGCCCGGCGGGGCGCAGGCGAGCGGTCACGTCGCGCCCGCGCGCGCCGGCCGCCAGCACCTTGCCGACCCGCACGCCGTCGCCGGCGTGGACCCGCACGTCGACCGACGACCCCGTGATCAGCGCGTCGTCCGCGGGCGCGACGATCCGCAGCCCGCCGGCCGCGGCCGCGGACCCGGCGAGGGCCACGGCGGCTGCGAGCCCGATCGCGCCGGCCGCGACCGTGCGCCGCAGCCACCGTTCGTGCACATCCGCGTCCATGCGGGGGCGAATGGTTCAACGCGCCGGTCGCGGCGGCAACCCCAGAAACATCCCCAGGGCCGAGTCGCCCGATCTCCCGGTCGTCAGCCGGCGATCGCCTCGGCGAGGACCTCGGCCGCGCGCTCGCAGCCGGCGCGCGTCACGTCGAGATGGGTCACCGCGCGCACCGTGCGGGGCGCGAACGCCATCACCAGGACGCCCGGCTCCGCGGCGCGCGCCACGACCGTGTCCGCGTCGGGCGCGCCGGGCGCGAGGCGCAGCACGACGATGTTCGTCTCGACCGCGTCCGGGTCGAGCAGGACGTCGTCGCCGGGTGCGCAGCAGCGCTTCAGCGCGAGCTGGTTGGCCATGTGCCCGGAGGGGACGAACAGCGCCGTCTCCTTGTCCAGCAGCGCGGCGACGCGCTCCTGCAGCGCCGCGACCGTGGGGTCCTCGCCGAACTGGTCGTCGCCGACCGGCGCGGTGCCATCGCCGCGCGCATCGCCTCGCCCGGGCGGGTCACGGTGTCGGAGCGCAGGTCGACGATCGGGCCATCCTACGTCCGCGCGTCACGCCGGGCTCGTCCGCCGCCCTACCCTGGCTTCACATGCCTCGCCGCCTGCTCATCCTCGGATCGACCGGCTCCATCGGCACCCAGGCGCTCGACGTCGTCCAGCGCTCGGGTGGCGAGCTGGAGGTCGTCGGCCTGTCCGCGGAGCGCTCCTGGGAGACGCTCGTGGAGCAGGCGCGCACGCTCGGCGTGCGCCGCATCGCGCTCGCCGACCCCGACGCCGGGGCGCGCGCGTCCGAGGCCTGGACCGACGGCGAGGTGCTCGTCGGGGCGCAGGGGCTCGTCGAGCTGGTCGTGTCGTCGGGCGCCGACCTCGTCCTCAACGCGCTGGTGGGCTCCGCCGGCCTGGGCCCGACGGTCGCCACGCTCGGCGAGGGGATCGACCTGGCGCTGGCCAACAAGGAGTCGCTCGTGGTCGGCGGCGAGCTGGTCACCGCGCTGTCGGAGGCCACCGGCGCGCGCCTGATCCCGGTCGACTCCGAGCACACCGCCCTGCACCAGCTCATGGCCGGGCTGCCGGTCGGCGCGGTCGAGCGGCTCGTCATCACCGCCTCCGGCGGCCCGTTCCGCGGCCGCACGCGCGCGCAGCTCGCCGAGGTGACCGTCGAGGAGGCGCTGCGGCATCCGACCTGGTCGATGGGCGGCAAGATCACGATCGACTCGGCCACGCTGATGAACAAGGGCCTCGAGGTGATGGAGGCCCACCACCTGTTCGGGACGCCGTACGAGCGCATCGACGTCGTCGTGCACCCGCAGTCGATCGTGCACGGGCTCGTCGACCTCGTCGACGGCGCCAGCCTCGCGCACCTCGGCCACCCGGACATGCGGATCCCGATCGCCTACGCGCTGCACCACCCCGAGAGCGCGCCGCTGCCGTCGCGGCGCCTGCGCCTGGAGGAGGTCGGCCAGCTCACGTTCGAGCCGGTCGACGTCGACGCGTTCCCGTGCCTGCGGCTGGCCCGCGAGGCCGCGGTCGCCGGCGGCACCGCGCCGTGCGTGCTGAACGCCGCCAACGAGGTCGCCGTGCACGCCTTCCTCGCCGGCCGCCTGCCGTTCCTGGGCATCCCGGCGGTGATCGAGGAGACGCTGGAGCAGCTCGGCGCCGAGCCGGTGCGCGCGTTCGAGTCGCTCTACGAGGCCGACCGCGCCGCCCGCCGCGCCGCCTCGGCCCTGGTGGAGGCGCGCGTCTGATGTCGTGGGTCCTGGCGTTCGTCGGCTTCGCGCTGCTGATCATCCTCCACGAGCTCGGCCACTTCGCGGCGGCCAAGGCCGTGGGGATGCGGGTCGAGAAGTTCTCGCTGTTCTTCGGGCCGATGCTGGCCAAGGTCCAGCGCGGGGAGACGACGTACGGGATCGGCCCGATCCCGCTGGGCGGCTACGTGAAGATCACCGGCATGAACCCGGCGGAGGAGCTGCCGCCGGAGATCGAGCACCGCGCCTACTACCGCCAGCCGGTGTGGAAGCGGATCGTCGTCATCGCCGCCGGCCCGGCGGTGAACCTGCTCATCGCGTTCCTGCTGATCTGGGGCCTGTTCGTCTTCAAGGGCCAGGGCGACCCCGACCCGATGCAGGCGCGCGCGGTCCAGACCGTCGAGGCGAACACGCCCGCCGAGGGGCGGCTGCGTCCCGACGACCGGATCGTCTCGATCGACGGCGTCACCGACCCGCGGCGGTTCTCGGTCGCGATCGGCCGCCACCGCTGCGACGGGCCGCAGACCGACGGCTGCCTGGCCTCCACGCCCGCCACCGTCGTGGTCGAGCGCGACGGCCGCGAGCAGACGCTGCGCATCCGCCCGTTCTACGACGGCGAGCTCGAGCGCAACCGGATCGGCTTCTCCTACGGCTACCCCGACGACTACGACATGCCGTACGTGAAGCTGCCGGCGGGCGAGGCCGCCCTCCAGAGCGTGGAGGGGATGTGGAACGTCACGCGCCTCACGGTCGAGACGATCGGCAAGCTGTTCTACGACTCCCAGGCGCGCGAGGAGGTCTCCGGCGTCGTCGGCTCCTACGAGGCGACGCGGCAGGCGTTCAGCTTCGACACCACCCGGGCGATCGAGATCCTCGCGCTGATCTCGCTGTCGCTGGCGGTGATCAACCTGTTCCCGTTCCTGCCGCTCGACGGCGGCCACATCTTCTGGGCGGTGGCGGAGAAGGTCCGCGGCCGGCCGATCCCGTTCTCGGTGATGGAGCGCGCCGGGTTCATCGGCTTCGCGCTCGTCGCGATGCTGTTCGTCCTCGGGTTGACGAACGACATCGGCCGATTGACGGGCGAGGGCTTCGACATCCGTTAGCCTCCGCCCGAGGGGCGGGATCCGCCCGCCGGGGAGGAGGAGACATGGAGCAGTCGACCGCGGCCGGGCGGCCGCGCGCGCTGGCCGCCGCGACCGTCGCCGAGGCGTTCCGCATCACGGCCGACGAGCGGCCCGACGCGGTGGCGCTGCGCACGCAGGGCGGGGCGAGCGAGTGGACGTGGCGGGAGGTGCGCGAGCGGGTGGACGCGCTCGCCGCCGGGCTCGCGCGCGTGGGCGTGCGCCGCGGCGACACCGTCGCGCTCCTCCTCGGCAACCGGCCCGAGTTCCACGTCGCCGACCTCGCGGCGATGACGCTCGGCGCCACGCCGTTCTCGATCTACGCGACGTCGGCGCCCGAGCAGATCCGCTTCGTCGTCGAGGACGCGGCCGCGCGGGTCCTGATCGCCGAGGCGAGCCTGCTGCCGAACGCGCTCAGGGCGCGCGGCGACCTGCCCGGCCTCGAGCACGTGATCGTCGTCGACGGCGAGGCGCCGCCCGCCGGCTGCACGCCGCTGGCCGACGTGCTGGCCAACGCCGATCCCGAGTTCGACCCGGACGCCTCGGTCGCGCTGATCGAGCCCGAGGACGTCGTCACGCTCATCTACACGTCCGGCACGACCGGGCCGCCGAAGGGCGTCCAGGCCTCCCATCGCAACGTGATGAGCGCCGTCGCGACCGTCACCGAGCTGGTCCCGATGCCGGCCGACGGGCGCGTGATCTCGTGGCTGCCGGCCGCGCACGTGGCCGAGCGGGTCGCGCATCACTACCTGCCGATCGCGTTCGGCCTGCAGGTCACCTGCTGCCACGACCCGCGCCAGATCATCGCCTACCTGCCCGAGGTGCGTCCCTCGTGGTTCTTCGCGGTGCCGCGCATCTGGGAGAAGCTGAAGGCCGGCCTGGAGGCGATGATCGCGGCCAAGCCCGACGACGAGCGGGCGGCGGTTCAGGGCGCGCTCGACGCGTCGCTGCAGCGCGTGCGCCTGCAGCAGGCCGGAAAGCCCGTCCCGGCCGAGCTGGAGGAGGCCTGGGCGCGCGCCGACGCGGCGATCTTCGCGCCGCTGCGCGCCCAGCTCGGGTTCGACCGCGCCGAGGCCGTCAACGTCGGCGCCGCGCCGACGCCCGTCGAGGTCCTGGAGTTCTTCCACGCGCTCGGGATCCCGGTCGCCGAGCTGTGGGGGATGTCGGAGACGACCGGCGCCGGCTGCGTCAACCCGCCCGGGCGGATCAAGATCGGCACGGTCGGCCCGCCCGAGCCCGGGGTGGAGGTGAAGCTGGCCGAGGACGGCGAGCTGCTGGTGCGCAGCCGGGTCGTGATGCTCGGCTACCGCAACCGGCCCGACCAGACGCGCGAGACGATCGACGCGGACGGCTGGCTGCACACCGGCGACATCGCCGAGATCGACGAGGACGGCTACGTGCGGATCGTCGACCGCAAGAAGGAGATCATCATCAACGCGGCCGGCAAGAACATGTCGCCGGCCAACATCGAGGCGACGCTGAAGTCGTCGTCGCCGCTGATCGGGCAGGCGGCCGTGATCGGCGACGGGAGGCCGTTCAACACGGCGCTGATCGTCCTCGACAGCGACTTCGCGCCCGCCTGGGCCGCGCAGCGCAGGATCGAGGCCACCGAGCTGGCCGCGCTGGCCGAGCAGCCCGACGTCGTGGACGCCGTCGCGCATGCCGTGGAGATGGCGAACGCCAAGCTGTCGCGCATCGAGCAGATCAAGCGCTTCCACGTGGTGCGCGGCGACTGGCTGCCCGGCGGCCCCGAGCTGACCCCGACGATGAAGCTGCGCCGCCGGCCGATCCTCGAGCGCTACGCCGACGAGATCGCCGCGATGTACGCGGACTGACGCGCGGTGCGGGCGGGTAGCCGCCCGCGATGCCGAGGCGTGACACCCCGCTGCGGGCGATCCCACCCCCGGGGTGATCGACATTTTCTGGGCCATCCGACGGAAAGGTCGCGCACGCGGGCCGCCCCGTGCGCCCGCCCGTTCACGGACCACGCGACCGCCCGTCGGCCCATCGATGCCCAACTCGCGGGGACGCGCGTCGGCGCCGGCGTGCGCACGGCACGCCGCGGCGTCCAGCGCGCAGGCGCCCGGCGTTCGCAGGTCATCGCGCTGACCGCGGGGTCAACTCGTGTTCGAGCCATCCGATTGAGACGGGGCGTGGGACGCCACTCACGCATCGCCGCCGTCGCGCTCGGCCTGGTCGCCGTCGCGGGCGCGCTCCTGGCCGCGGCCGCCGTCGCGGGCTCGGACACGCGCCCGAATCCCAGCCGCTTCGCGGTCGACTCGCCGGCCGTGCGCACCGCGCAGGACATCGCCCGCGCGTCCTGGGGCGTCGATCCCTGCGGCGGGCGGATCGAGATCTCCTGGAAGCACCAGTCCCGCGAGGTGAACGCGATCTCCACCTGGTCGACGCGCAGCGGCGACCCCTACGGCGACCCGGCCAGCAACGGCGACTGCACGATTCAGCTCAACCCGCGCGCCCGGTTCGACTGGCCGAAGCTGTGCACGGTCGTCGTGCACGAGTACGGGCACCTCGCCGGCAACGACCACGAGGAGCGCCCGGGCCGGCTCATGTCGGCCTACTACACGACGCCGCTGCGGGCCTGCACCACCGGCGTCACCCGGCGCGCACTGCGATCCAGGACTTCGTGAGCGGCCCCAGGCGCTCGGCCACGATCGCCGAGCCGGGGAACAGCGCCGCCAGCTCGCGGCGGCGCAGCAGCGCGATCTCCTCCCACGAGCCGGCCGCGCCCAGGCGCCAGTAGCGCCGCCGCAGCCCGACCGGCAGCCAGTGCGCGAACGGCAGCAGCGCGTGCGGCTCGACCGGGAACGAGAACGCCGGCGTCTGCACCCACCAGCCGCGCGCGACCCGGCGCAGCTCGGCCGCGTACGCGGGCCGGTCGGCGGGGGCGAGGTGCTCGACGACGCTGGAGGAATAGGCGAGGTCGAACTCGCCGTCGGCGAACGGCAGCCGCCGCGTCGCGTCCGCGCGCACGAACGGCCCGGGGTAGTCGGGGCGGTCCACGACGTCGACGCCGGTGATGTCCAGGTCCGGCGCCAGGCCGCGCAGGCCCAGCGCGCCGCAGCCGACGTCGACGATCCGGGTGTCCGGCGTCACGCCGGTCAGCGCCAGGAAGCGCCGGTGGCGGGCGGCGCGCGCACGCTGCGCGACGGGCTCGGCGAGGCGGGCCAGCGGGCCGCGGGCGGTGGAGTAGACGTTCACGGGCGCCCCAAGCCTATGTCCATAGACTGAGAGGCCAGATGGCTTCCGAGCGACAGATCCACGTCGGATCCGTGCCCGTGGGCGGCGGCGCGCCGGTCGCGGTCCAGACGATGACGAAGACCGAGACCGCCAACCTGCAGGCGACGATGGCCCAGATCCGCCGCGTCGCCGAGGCGGGCGCCGACATCGTGCGGTGCGCGGTGCCGCGCGAGCAGGACGTCGAGGCGCTGAAGACCATCGTGCGCGAGTCGCCGATCCCGGTGATCGCCGACATCCACTTCAACCACACGCTCGCGATCAAGGCGCTCGACGCCGGCGCCCACTGCGTGCGGATCAACCCCGGCAACATCGGCGGGCCCGACAAGGTCGCCGAGGTCATCGCCAAGGCGAAGGAGAAGGGCACGCCGATCCGCGTCGGCGTGAACTCCGGCTCGCTGCCCAAGCACCTGCGCGAGCTCGAGTACACCAACCCGGTCGAGGCGCTCGTCACGGCCGCCGTCGAGACCGTCGAGCTGATGGAGCGCCTGGACTTCACGAACTTCAAGGTCTCGATGAAGTCGACGTCGGTGCCGAACACGATCGCCTCCAACCGGCTGCTGTCGGAGCGCATCCCGTACCCGCTGCACCTCGGCGTGACCGAGGCGGGCACGAAGTGGTCGGGCTCGCTGAAGAGCGCGGTCGGCCTCGGCACGCTGCTGGCCGACGGCATCGGCGACACGATCCGCATCTCGCTGTCGACCTTCCACGCCGAGGAGGAGGTCAAGGTCGGCTGGGAGATCCTGAAGGCGCTGAAGCTGCGCGAGAAGGGCCCGGTGCTCATCGCCTGCCCGACGTGCGGCCGCCTCCAGTTCGACATGGACTCGGTCGTCGCCGAGGTCGAGCGGCGCCTGGAGGCCTACGAGGACCCGATCGAGGTCTCGATCCTGGGCTGCGCGGTCAACGGGATCGGCGAGGCCCGCCACGCCGACTTCGGCATCACCGGCGCCAAGGACATGGGGATGATCTACTCCAAGGGCGAGCCGCTGAAGAAGGTGCCGACCGAGCGCCTCGTCGACGAGCTGTTCGCCGAGATCGACCGCTACTACGCCGCCGGCAAGCGCGTCGTCCGCGACGAGCGCGCCGCCGCCGAGGCCGCCGCCTGGCTGGCCGAGGAGGAGGACGCCACGGCGATGACGCCGGAGCGCCTCGCCGCGCTCGAGGCCGAGAAGGCGCGCGAGGAGGCCGACGCCGCCGACGACGTCCCGACGCCGATCGACGAGGCGATCTCGCCCGTCGCCGGGCGCCGCTTCACCCGCGCCTGACCGCCCGCCGCGACCCGACGCCGTAGGCTGTCGGGCTCGATGCACCGACAGTCGCAGCTCTTCCTTCCCACCGAGCGCCAGCCGCCCGCCGACGCCGAGGCGCTGTCCCACAAGCTCATGGTCCGCGCCGGCCTGATCCGCCAGATCGGCAGCGGCATCTGGTCGTGGCTGCCCGCCGGCTGGCGCGTGCACCAGAAGGCCGCGCAGATCGTGCGCGAGGAGATGGACCGCATCGGGGCCCAGGAGGTCATGATGCCGGTGCTCGTCCCGGCCGAGCTGTGGAAGCGCACCGGCCGCTACTCCAGCGAGGAGCTGTTCAAGCTCAAGGACCGCAAGGGCGCCGAGCTCGTGCTGTCGATGACGAACGAGGAGACGGTCACGACGCACGCCGCCCAGGTCGTGCGCAGCTACCGCGACCTGCCGTTCTCGCTGTACCACATCCAGGTCAAGGAGCGCGACGAGCCGCGTCCGCGCGCCGGCGTCCTGCGCACGCGCGAGTTCATCATGAAGGACTCGTACTCGTTCGACCGCGACCAGGCCGGGATGGAGGCCAGCTACGAGGCGCACGCGCGCGCCTACGACCGGATCTTCGACCGCTGCGGCCTGGAGTGGTACGCGGTCGAGTCCGACGTCGGGATGATGGGCGGCGTCGGCGCCCACGAGTACATGGCGCCGTCGCCGGCCGGCGAGAACGACATCGCGCTCGCGCCCGGCTACGCCGCCAACGTCGAGGTGGCGACCGCCGAGCCGCAGCCGGTGCCGCCGCTGCCCGACCACATCACCGGCGAGCTGCACACGCCGGGCGCCAGCACGATCGAGGCGCTGGCCGAGGCGCTCGACGTGCACCCGGGCGCGCTGCTGAAGGCGTTCCCGATCGTGACCGAGCAGCGCGGCCTGATCCTCGTGATGGTCCGCGGCGACCATCGCGTCAACGACGTGAAGCTGCGCAACGCGCTGCGCGAGCCGTTCCGCCCGGCCCACGACGACGAGCTCGCCGACCACGGCCTCGTCGGCGGGTACATGGGCCCGAAGGACGGGGTCGAGCTGATCCTCGACGCGGCCGTCGCGCCGGGCCGCTACGTCGTGGGCGCCAACAAGCCCGACTACCACGTCGTCATCGACGTGCCGGAGGGCGAGCGCCTCGACGTCCGCACGGTCGTCGAGGGCGACACGGTCAACGGCCACCCGATCCGCATCGAGCCGGCGATCGAGGTCGGCAACATCTTCAAGCTCGGCACGCGCTACTCGGTGCCGCTGAACGCGACGTACCTCGACGAGAACGGCGCCGAGCAGCACATCTGGATGGGCTGCTACGGCATCGGGCCGGCGCGCATCGCCGCCGCGGCGATCGAGCAGTACGCCGACGAGCACGGGATCTCGTGGCCGCGCGCGCTGGCGCCGTGGGACGTGCACGTCGTCGCGCTGGGCCGCGAGGCCGAGCTGGAGGCGGCCGAGGCGCTGGCCGCCGAGGTCGATGCCGAGGGGCTGTCGGTCCTGCTCGACGACCGCCCGCTGCGCCCCGGCGAGAAGTTCGCCGACGCCGAGCTGCTGGGGTGCCCGCTGCGGCTGACGGTCGGCAAGCGGGCGCTGGAGTCCGGGCGGGCCGAGGCGCAGATCCGCCGCGGGCGCGTCGACCACGAGGGCGGCGTGCCGCTGCGCGGGGGCGGCCCCGCGGTGGCGGAGCTGTGGGCAAGCCTTCCCTGACCTTCCGCCGTCTGAGCGGCCTGGACCGCTCCGGCCCGCCGCCGCCGCAGACGCTGCCGGGGCAGCCGCTGCGGCCGTGGACGATCCCCAACGCGATCGTCTACGTCCGGGCCGCGCTGATCCCGGTGTTCCTCGTGCTCGCGTTCACGTCGGACGCGGGCACCGACGCGCTGCCGGCGATCCTGTTCGGAGTCATCACGCTCGGCGACTACGCGGACGGCATCGCCGCGCGCGTGACCGGCCAGTACAGCCGCCTGGGCGCGCTGCTGGATCCGGTCGTCGACCGCCTCATCATCCTGGCCGGCGTCGTCGTCTGCTGGCACTTCGAGCTGCTGCCGCGGTGGGGGCTGTACGTGCTCGCCGGGCGCGAGGCGCTCATGCTGCTCGCCGGGCCGCCGCTCGTGCGGCGCGGCGTGGAGATCCGCATCAACTGGCCGGGGCGGTGGTCGGTGTGGCCGCTCATGGCCGCCGTGTTCCTGGCGCTGTGCGGCGTCGAGGACGTCCCGACGTGGCTGCTGTACGTGGGTTTGGCGCTGTCGATCTGGGCAACCGTCCTCTATGCGGCCTCTGCCGTGCGGCAGTTGCGCCAACCCTCAAGGTCAGATTGACCCTCTGGGGGAATGGGCTATGCTCCCGGCCCTCGACCTCCCCGCTTTGGTAGGAGTCACCTCATGGACACCTTCCCCGACCTCGGTTCGCTCTCCGATCAGGAACTCAAGGACCTCATCCAGCAGTTGACCGAGGAGGAGGTCGACATCTCGTACAAGCGGCGGATCCTGCACGGCAAGATCGACATCCTCCGCGCCGAGCTCGTCAACCGCCTGCGCAAGAAGCACGAGGGAGGGGAGGAGGTCATCACCGGCGATGACGTCCGGCGCCTGACCGACATCCTCGCGGGCCGCACGGGCGACGAGCCCGGGGTCTGACGGGCCGCGCGCCGGGAGGGATCGCCGATGGCGCTGCACTGCCCCGAATGCGGCTTCGTCAACGCGGACGGAGCCAACTACTGCCAGAAGTGCGGTGCGTTCCTGGGCGCCGCCGAGCCGAGCCGCGGCGGCGACCCCGTCACGGCCACCTACCGGGTCGGCGACACCGGCGAGCTGATCCCCGTCGACCTCGAGTCGGCCGCCGAGCACGGCCCCGTGCTCGTGATCCGCTCCGGCGGCGGGCGCGTCGGCGAGTCGTTCCCGATCGACCGCGACCGCATGACGATCGGCCGGCGGCCCGACTCCGACGTCTTCCTCGACGACGTGACGGTCTCGCGCGACCACGCGCTGCTCGTCCGTCGCGGCGGCGATCTGTACCTCGACGACCTCGGCTCGCTGAACGGGTCCTACGTGAACCGGCGGCGGATCGAGTCGCACCGCCTCGAAGACGGCGACGAGCTGCAGATCGGCAAGTACAAGCTGACCTTCCTCCAGCGGTGACGCTCGTGGAAGGCCCGGAGATGGAGGACCTGCCCAAGGCCGGCGAGGAGCCGGAGAGCCGATCCGAGCGCCAGCGCGAGAAGGCGATGACGATCGGGGCGGTCACCAAGGCCCTCGAGCAGGAGTTCCCCGACATCTCGATCTCCAAGATCCGCTACCTCGAGGACCAGAAGCTGCTGTCGCCGCGGCGCACGCCGGGCGGCTACCGGCTCTACACGCCGTCCGACGTGCAGCGGCTGCGCACCATCCTGCGCCTGCAGCGCGACGAGTTCCTGCCGCTGCGGGTCATCCGCCAGGAGCTGGCCGCCGGGCGGGCCGCCGACACGCCCGTGCCCGCGGCCGGGCCCGACGGCGGGCGCCGCGCCGCGCGCCGCGCGTCGGTGAGCGTCAGCGAGCGCGGCCCGCTCTACTCGCTGGAGGACGTCGTCGAGGAGACGCGCGCCGATCCCGCGCTCGTGCGCGAGCTCGAGGACTACGGCGTGATCAAGGGGGAGACGCGCGGCGGGACCACGTACTACGACGAGACCGAGCGCGAGATCGTGCGGGCGGTGACCGAGCTGGCCCGCTACGGGGTCGGCGGGCGCAACCTGCGCGTGTTCCGCACGTCGGCCGACCGCGAGGCGGCGCTGCTGCAGCAGATCCTCGCCCCGGCGCTGCGCTCGCGCAATCCGCAGCGCCGCAAGGAGGCGATCGAGGCGCTTGAGAACCTCGCCGCCGTCACCAGCCATCTCAAGCACCTGCTGCTCGTGCGTGACCTGCGCACGCTCGTGAAGTGAGCGCCGACGCCGGCATGACCCCGCAGGAGCTGCGCGCGCTCATCCGCGACGTCCCCGACTTCCCCAAGCCGGGGGTCGGCTTCCGCGACATCACCCCGCTGCTGGCCTCGCCCACGGGCTTCCGCGCCGCGGTGCGCGGCCTGGCCGACCTGTCGCGCCCGTACGCGCCGTTCCACGTGCTCGCCGCCGAGGCGCGCGGCTTCCTGTTCGGGCCGGCCCTGGCCTCGGAGCTGGGCGCCGGGTTCGTGCTGGCCCGCAAGCCCGGCAAGCTCCCGCGCGAGACGCTCAGCGTCGCCTACGAGCTGGAGTATGGGGTCGACCGCCTCGAGGTGCACACCGATGCGATCGGCCCCGGCCACCGGGTCCTGATCCACGACGACCTGCTGGCCACGGGCGGCACGGCCCGCGCGCTGTGCGAGCTCGTCGAGAAGGCCGGGGGCGAGGTCGTCGCCTGCACGTTCCTGCTCGAGCTGGCGTTCCTGCCCGGCCGCGAGCGGCTGGCGGGCTACGACGTGCTCTCGCTGCTGCGCGACGAGACCGAGTAGGCGTGCCGACGGCGCGCGTCGGCCGCAGCCTGCCCGCCCCGCCCGCCGAGGTGTGGCGGCTCGTGGGCGATCCGCATCAGCTGCCGCGCTGGTGGCCGCGCGCCGTGCGCGTCGAGGGGGTCAGCGGGCGCGGCTTCACGCTCGTGCTGCGCAGCAGCCACGGGCGCGAGGTGCGCGCCGACCAGCGCTTGACCGCCGACGACCGGCCGCGCCGGCGCGCATGGGCGCTGGAGGTGGCGGGCACGCCGTTCGAGCGGGTCTTCACCGCGTACGAGGTCGAGGTGCGGCTGGCGCCGGAGGACGGCGGGACGCGGATCGAGCTCGAGCAGCGGATGGGCCTGCGCGGCGCGTCGCGCCTGGGCGCGCCGCTGGCGTGGCGGTCGGCCCGCCGCCAGCTGCGGTCCGCGCTCGACGCGGTCGCCGGCGAGCTCGCAGCCGGCTAGGACTCCAGCGACCCGCGCAGGACGACGTCGGTCGGCTTGCGCGGCTCGTTGCGGGTCTCGCGCGACAGCTCGATGCGGCGGTAGTCGTCGGCGTCCTCGGGCAGCTCGGCCGACCCGCCGAAGCGGCCGTTCTCGCCCACCGCGGTGCTCGAGAAGCCGAGGAGGTACGCCTTGCCGCCCGGCCCGCCGGTGAGCCACAGCGCGTAGCGGTCGTCGTCGCCGTTGGGCTCCAGGCCCTCGGCGGTGACGCTCACGCCCCGGGTGGCGCCGTCGGTGATGATCTGGGCGACGCCGAGCGCATCGCCTCCGCCGGGCGCGCGCATGTTGACCTGCGCCTCGACGGTCAGCTCGCCGGTGGTCGGCGTGGTCTGGTCGGTCTCCTGGGCCGCGGTCGCCTGCGTCTGCGTGGCGGTGGTGGGTCCGTCGTCGCCGCCTCCGCCGAGCAGGATCAGCGCGACGACGACGATCACGACGACGAGGCCGCCGATCAGCAGCACGCCGCCCAGTCGCGAGGGGCGGGCGCCGTCGCCGTCGGCGGGGGCGAAGCCGGGCAGCGGCGCGGGCTCCGGCTCCGGATCGCGCTCCTCGGCCTCCGGCTCGGGCCGGCGCGCCTCGGCGTCGACCGTCTCCTCGGGCTCGTCGGCCTGGGACTCGGGCTCGTCGGGCTCCGGCTCCGGCTCCGGCTCGGAGGTCGCCGCGGGCGTCTCGGCCTGGCCGGCGGGCAGCTCCCCGCGCGGCTCCAGGCCCTCGGCCCGCAGCCGCTCGCCGATCGCCTGCGCCCACCGCGCCACCGCGGGGGACGCGGTCAGCAGGTCGCGCGTCGCGGCGCGGCCCTCGTCGTCGAGCTGGCCCAGCAGCCAGTCGGTCAGCGCCCCGCGGTCGCCCTCGTCGAGCTCCGGGCCGAGCGCCGCGATCGCGCCGATCGCGCGCTGGCGTACGGCCTCCGGGTCGATCTTCAGCAGCGCGGCCAGCTCCGCGTAGCTCTTGCCCTGCTTGAGCAGGAGCTGCAGGACGGCGCGCTGGTCGGGGGTCAGATCGTCGAGGGGGCTCACGAGCTGGGCAAGGCTAGTACACGGACCCCCCGCTATCGTGCCGCCCGCATGATGCCGGAACCGGTCGTCGCATGGGAGAAGGGCTTCGACGCCCTGTACGGGCTCGACATCGTCGAGATCACCGACGAGCGCGTGCGCGCGACCGTCGCCGTGCGCGACGCCGTCAAGCAGCCCATGGGCCTCGTCCACGGCGGCGTGTACGCGTCGATGGCCGAGTCGCTGGCCTCGTTCGGCACGGCCGCCGGGGTGGTGGGCGACGGGCTCGTCCCGCAGGGCCTGGCGAACTCGACGAACTTCCTGCGCCCGATCACCGACGGCACGATCCACGCCGACGGCGTGCGCCGCCACCGCGGGCGCACCACGTGGGTCTGGGACATCGAGTTCACCGACGACGAGGGCCGCCTGTGCGCGGTCACGCGGATGACGATCGCCGTCCGCGAGCCCCGGGCCTGATCGTCTAGCCGCCGTAGCGGTTGGTGATCGGCATGCGCCGGTCGCGGCCGAACGCGCGGGTGGTGATCTTGATGCCGGGCGGCGCCTGGCGGCGCTTGTACTCGGCCCGGTCCACGAGCCGGATCACGCGGTCGACGTCCTCGGCGGGCAGGCCGCGCGCGACGAGCACCTCGCGGCCCAGGTCCTGCTCGACGTAGCCCTCGAGGATCCGGTCGAGCAGGTCGTAGGGCGGCAGCGAGTCCTGGTCGCGCTGGCCGGGGCGCAGCTCGGCCGACGGCGGGCGCTCGATGATCGACTGCGGCAGGCGGCGGTACTCGGCGAGCCGGTAGACGAGCGTCTTCGGGCAGTCCTTGATGACCGCGAAGCCGCCGGCCATGTCGCCGTAGAGCGTCGAGTAGCCGACCGACATCTCGGACTTGTTGCCGGTCGTCAGCACCAGCCAGCCGAACTTGTTGCTGAGCGCCATGAGGATGTTCCCGCGGATGCGCGCCTGCAGGTTCTCCTCGGTGATGTCGGGCTCGCGCCCCTTGAACGTCTCGGCCAGCAGGCGCTCGTAGGCCTCCATCGGCCCGGCGATCGAGTACTCCAGGCAGTCGATGCCCAGGTCGCGCGCGAGGTCGCGGGCGTCGGACTGGGTCCCCGGCGACGAGTACGGCGACGGCATCACCACGGCGGTGACCCGCTCGGCGCCGAGCGCGTCGACGGCGATCGCGGCCACGAGCGCCGAGTCGATCCCGCCCGACAGGCCGAGCACGACGTGGCCGAAGCCGTTCTTGACGACGTAGTCGCGCAGGCCGAGCACGAGCGCGGCGTACACCTCGGCCTCCAGCGGGGCGAGCAGCTCGGCGATGCGGGGCTCCGGCTCCGGGCCGGTGCGGGGCGGCGGCGCGTCGAGCCGCGCGAGCGTCTGGACCGGCGCGGCGCCGCCCGCGCGGCGCACGCCGGGCCGGTGGGACGTGTCGCGCAGCCGCGCCTGGGCCCCGGCGCCGAGGTCGACGTCGACGACGAGCATCTCCTCCTCGAACTGGCCGGCGCGGGCCAGCACCTCGCCGGTGTGGTCGCAGACGAACGACTGGCCGTCGAAGACGAGCTCGTCCTGGCCGCCGACCAGCGCGCAGAACGCGAAGACGGCCAGCGAGTCGCGGGCGCGCTGGGCGACCATCCGCTCGCGCTCCTGGCCCTTGCCGAGGTGGTAGGGCGAGGCGCTCAGGTTCACGATCAGCGTCGCGCCGGCCGCCGCCTCGTCGCTGGCCGGCGGGCCCGGCTCCCAGATGTCCTCGCAGATCGTCAGGCCGATGCGCAGGTCGCCGAGATCCACGATCCCGCCGCCGACGCCGACCTGGAAGTAGCGCTGCTCGTCGAAGACGCCGTAGTTGGGCAACAGCACCTTGCGGTAGATCGCCTGCAGCCCGCCGCGGTACAGCACGGCGGCGGCGTTGAAGACGTCCTCGGCGCGCTCCGGGAAGCCGACGATCACGACGTGGTCGTCGACGTCGGCCGCGAGGCGATCGACGACCGCGCGCGCGTCGCGCAGGAAGTGCTCCTTCAGCAGCAGGTCCTCGGGCGGGTACCCGGTGACCGCCAGCTCCGGGAACAGCGACAGCTGCGCGCCGGCCGCGCGGGCCGCGGCGATCCCGTCGCGGATCTTGCGCTCGTTCCCGGCGAGGTCGCCGACGGTCGGGTTGATCTGGTGCAGCGCCAGGCGCAGGGTGCGGTCGGTCATCCGCCGCACATCATGGCGTGGTCTCGCTGCTGACCGCGGGCGGGCGGTCGAGGGTCGCGTCGTCCCGCGACTGCAGGGCGAGCAGGATCCCGACGGCGCCGGCGAACGCGATCACGATCGCCAGGAGGACCGAGGCGACGCGCTTCACCGGCCGGCCGGCGCCTTCTCGAGTCGGCCGTTGGCGGAGCGCGACCCGCGCCGGCGCGGGCGGCGGCGGACGCCGGCGGCGCGGGCGAGGTCGTCGATCGACTCCTCGAGCATCGCGGCGAGGACCGACAGGTCGGGCAGCGCGTCGAGGTCGCCGAGCAGGCCGAATCCGAGACGGCCGTCGTAGCTCATCACCGCGATGCCGACCGCCAGTCGCTCGGCGAGCGGCACGACCGGGTACAGCCGCTCCAGCCGCCGGCCCAGCAGGTAGAGCGGGAACTGCGGGCCGGGGACGTTGGTGACGACGACGTTGAAGAAGCGCTGGCGGGCCTGCAGCCGGGCCGCCTGGCTCATGATGGTCGGCGGCGCGAAGTTGGTCAGCTCGGTGAGCGTCTGGGCCCCGACGGCCTCGTGGTTGGCCTTCACGTGCGCCATCGCCTCGTGCACGCGGTCGAACACGGCGACCGGGTCGGTCTCGCCGACCGGCAGCGGCGCCCACACGGCCGCGACGCGGTTGCCCAGCGCGCCGGGCTCGTCGTCCTGGCCGCGCACCGACACCGGCACGAGCGCGCGCAGCTCCAGGCCGGCGGTGCGGTGGCCGTTGGCGCGCATGTGGCGCCCGAGCGCGCCGGCGACGACGGTCAGCACGACGTCGTTGACGGTGCCGCCGAGCGCGTCCTTGATCGCCTTGAACGTGGCCAGGTCGGCGTCGACCCACTCGTAGCGGCGGTGCGGGCCGATCGGCACGTTGTACGGGCTCGGCGGCGCCGGCTCCAGGCCGATGCTGGCGAACGCGCCGACCTCGGCGAGGCGCTCGAAGGCGACCTTCGCGGCCCGGCGCGGTGCGCGCAGGGCGGCGCGCAGGCCGCGCACGATCTCGCCGGGGGCCGTCGCGCGCTCCAGCAGCGCCTCGGCCAGCAGCTGGGCGGGCGTCGGCGCGGGGCGCGGCACCCACGGGGTTTGCGGCGCGGGCGGCTCGGCGGGCTCGGGCGTCGCGTCGAACAGGACGGTCGTGATGTCGACGCCGGAGACGCCGTCGACGAGCGCGTGGTGCGTCTTGCCGATCAGCGCGAAGCGGTCGCCCGACAGGCCCTCGACGAGGTACAGCTCCCACAGCGGCTTGTTGCGATCCAGCGGCTGGGAGAACAGGCGCCCGGCCAGCCGCTTGAGCTGCGCGTCGCCGCCCGGCTTCGGGAGGCCGGCGTGGCGCACGTGGTAGCGCACGTTGAAGTGCGGGTCGTCGACCCAGACCGGCCGGCCCTGGCCGAGCGGCACCTCGGCGAGCCGCTGGCGGTAGCGGGGGACGAGGTCCAGCCGCGACAGGATGTGCTCGACCAGATCCACGTAGCCGGGCGCGGCGCCCTCGAAGATCAGGACCTCGGCCACGTGCATGGGCGTCCGGCCGCCGCGCTCGAGGTGCAGGAACGAGGCATCCAGCCCGGTGAGGCGGTCGGGGTTGGTCACGCGCTCGATTGTCATGGCCGACCCCCGCGTTGGCAAGCCGTAGCCTGTGGACGCGTGCCGGTTCCCGGAGCTCCCTACGACGACCTGCTGGTGGACCAGCTCTCCGCCATGCGGCGCCTGCTCCCCGACGCGGCGTCGTGGATCGACGCGCACACGCACACCGGCTGGAACGACCCCGACGGGGTGACCGGCACCGTCGACGAGCTGCTCGAGGGCCTGGACCGCGCCGGCGTGGGGCGCGCGATCGTGTTCACCACCGCCGAGCCCGACGGCTACCCGCCCGCCAACGACCGCGTGCTGGCCGAGGCGGCGGCGTCCGGCGGCCGGCTGATCCCGCTGGCGCGGATCGACCCCAACGCCGGGGACCCGCTGCCCGAGGCGCGGCGGTGCCTGGAGGCGGGGGCCCGGGGGTTCAAGCTGCATCCGCGCTCCGACGCGTTCGTGCTCTCACACCCCTCGGTGGCCGCGCTCGTCGCGTTCGCCGAGGAGCGGCGCGTGCCCGTGCTCGTGCACGCGGGGCGGGGCATCCCGGCCCTGGGGGAGGACCTCGTCACGCTCGCGCGCCGCCACCCCGGCGCGGGACTGATCCTCGCGCACGCCGGCATCAGCGACCTGAGCCTGGTCGGGCCGGCCGCGAACGAGCTGCCGAACCTGTACTTCGACACGTCGTGGTGGCAGGTGTCCGACCTGCTCGCGCTCTACGAGGTCGTCGACCCGTCGCGGATCCTGTTCGCCAGCGACATGCCGTACGGCTCGGGCCGCTACGCGGCGCTGGCGTTCCTGCGCTGCGCGCTCGAGGTCGGGCTGGGGCTCGACGCGATCAGGGCGATCGCCGGCGGGAACGCGGAGCGCGTGCTGGCCGGCGAGCCGCCGGCCGACCTCGGCGGGCCGCCCGGGCGGGGCGCGCTGGCGACGCGCTGGCTGGCCGGCGAGCGCGTGCTCGCGCACGCGGCCGTCGCCGCGTACACGGGCTTCCGCGGGGGCGATCCGAGCGAGCCGATCGCGCTGGCGCGGCTGGCCTGCCAGATCCCGACGGGCGGGACCGGGGCCAACCACGAGGAGGAGCTGCTCGCGACGATCGACGAGCTGCTCGCCCGCGGACAGGAGCAGATCGCCCGCCATCCGGGCGAGCGCTTCGCGGTCTCGATGGCCCCGCTCGTGGCCCAGCTCCTGGCCGGGACGCCGCGGGCGAACGTGCGAGCGGCCGACCTGCTCGCCATGCGCCTCGTGTGACGTGGGCCACAGTCCGGCTTGAACGGCGTTTGGCGCGGATACGCTGTTCTGACCAGAAACGACCGTTCCCACAGCCAGCCGAGTCGCCGCGGACCGTTGCGGCGAGCGGGGGAACCACCCGCCGGGCCCGACCCGGCATGGGGCGAATCGCGGGCTGATGCCCGCGTAGCGCGCGTCCTGATGCGACGCCCGCGAGCCCGACAGCTCACCTCGTAGGCCGGCGCCGATCCCAAGGAGAATCTCCTGTGAGGCCGCAGACCTCCCTGCGCGCCGTGCCCGCCGCTCTGGCGGCCGCCGGCGTGCTGTCGACCACCCTGTCCACGCACGCCGCCGTCGCCGCGCCCGTGGCGGCCGCCGTGCCCGCCCAGCCCGCTGCAGCGATCCCGCTGTCGGTGAAGGACCGAAGTCTTCGCCTCGGCCAGGCCGCCGTCGTGAGCGGCCGCCTGGCCTCCGGCGAGGCGGGCGTCGCCGTCCGCGTCGAGCAGCTCGTCCGGGGGGCGGACGGCTGGGCGCGCGTCGCCGAGGCCGCGACCGGCCCCGCCGGCCGCTTCCGCGTGCGCGCGAAGCTGCAGCGCTCGGGCGTGCTGCGCGCCGTCCCGGTGGGCGTGGCGACCGCCGCGTCGGCCGACCCCGCGGCCGCGGCCGGCCCGCGGGTGCGCGTCGCCGCCCGCGTGACCCCGAAGGCCGTGCGCCGCCACGTGACCGCCGGGCGCACCGTGCGCGTCGCCGGCACCCTGAAGCCGGCCGCGAAGGGCCGGACCGTCTCCCTGCAGCTGCGCGGCGCCAAGGGCTGGCGCACCGTCGACCGCGACCGCACCGACGCCGCCGGGCGCTTCCGCCTGGTCGAGCGCCTGAAGGAGTCGCGCTCCGTCCCGGCGCGCCTGCGCTTCGCCGGCGACGCGACGAACGCGGCCGCGACCCGCTCCCTGGGTCGCCTGAACGCCTATCGGTCGGCGTTCGCGTCCTGGTACGGGCCCGGCCTGTACGGCAACCCGCTCGGGTGCGGCGGCACGCTGACCCCGGGCACCGTCGGGGTCGCCCACAAGACGCTGCCGTGCGGCACCAAGCTCACGCTGCGCCACCGCGGCCACGTCGTGCGCACCCGCGTGATCGACCGCGGCCCGTTCGTCGCCGGCCGCGAGTTCGACCTGACCGCCGCGACGAAGGCCAAGCTCGGGTTCGGCTCGACCGGCACGGTCCAGGTCGCCTACTGAGCCGGGCGCGGCGCAGCGCCGGCCGTCACGAACGCGCGTTCGCCTATGCCGTCGGGTCCGGGGCGTACCGTTTCGGCCCGTGGCCACGATCGCGCATCTGGACATGGACGCGTTCTACGTGTCGGTCGAGCTGCTGCGCCGCCCCGAGCTGCGGGGCAAGCCGGTGGTCGTGTCGGGCACCGGCCCGCGGGCGGTCGTCACGACCGCCAGCTACGAGGCGCGCAGGTTCGGCGTCGGCTCGGCGATCCCCGCCGCGCGGGCGCGGCGGCTGTGCCCGCAGGCGATCTTCATCCCGCCCGACTTCGAGGCCTACCGGGCCGTGTCGAAGCAGGTGATGGGGGTGCTGCGCGAGCACATCGAGCGCGTGGAGGTCGTCGGGCTCGACGAGGCGTACCTCGACCTCAGCGACCTGCAGCGCCCGCGCGCGGCGATGCGGCGCGTCGTGGCCGAGATCCGCGAGCGCACCGGGCTGACCGCGTCGGTCGGGATCGGCCCCAACAAGCTCGTCGCCAAGGTCTGCTCCGACGCCGAGAAGCCGGCCGGGTTCCTCGCGCTCAGCCGCGAGCAGGCGTGCGAGCGCTTCGCGTCCGCGCCGCCCGGGCTCGTGCCCGGCATCGGGCCCAAGACCGTCGAGCGGCTCACCGCGATGGGCATCACCACGCTGGGCCAGCTCGCGAGCGCCGACGAGGCGCTGCTGCAGGAGCGGTTCGGGCCCAACCACGGCCGCGACCTGCTCGCCCGCGCGCGCTTCCACGGGTCCGAGCAGCTCACCCTCGCGCGCGTCGCGGTCAGCGAGTCGCGCGAGACGACGTTCCCGGAGGACGTGGCCGACCCCGAGGAGCAGGAGCGCGCGCTCACCTCGCTCGCCGAGCGGCTGTGCGCGGGACTGAAGCGGCCGGGCAGGACGATCGCCATCAAGGTCCGCCTCGACGACTGGACCACGGTCACCCGCGCGCGCACGCTCGCGGAGCCGACGCTCGACCCGCTGACCGTCTCCAGCGTCGCGCTCGACCTGCTGCGCGCCTACGCGCCGCCGCGGCCGGTGCGGCTGCTCGGCGTGCGGGTCGCCGGCTTCGACGTCCCGGCGCCCGAGGTCGACGCCGGCCAGCTCGCGCTGCCCGTCTAGGTCCTAGTAGAGTGCGGCGGCCAGGCGCCGGCGCGCGTCGCGCGCGAACGGGTGCTCGACGCCGAGCTCGTCGAGGATCGCCACGACGACGGCGCGGATCTCGTCCCTCGCGCTCGCGCCGCCGTCGTCGGCGGTCGCGCTCGCCGACGGCAGCGCCTCGATCAGCAGGTCGGCCGCGCGCTCGAGCTCGCCGCGCTCGAGCGCCGCGAAGGCCTCCGACAGGTCGGGCTCGCCGGCGTCCTCGAGGCGCAGGCGGGCGCGCAGCCCCTCGGCCTGGAAGTCCCCGGGGACGTTCTCGACGAGCCGCAGCGCCTCGTCACGCTCGCCACGGGCGAGCAGCATCCGCGCCAGCGGCACGGCGGCGTCGGCGCGGCCGGGCTGCAGCTCCAGCGCGCGGCGCAGCGACGCCTCGTCGCCGGCGGCGACCAGGCGGTCGGCCTCCGACGGCACCAGGGCGTCGAAGAAGCGCTCGACGTTCGCCGGCGGCTGCGCGCCGACGAACTCGGCCACGACGCGGCCGTCCTTGAACGCCTTGACGGCCGGGATGCCCTGGATGTGGAAGGCGGCGGCCAGCTGCGGGTTGGCGTCGGTGTCGAGCTTGGCCAGCACGACCTCGCCCTCGCGCGCGTTGGCCGCCTTCTCCAGCACCGGCCCGAGTTGGCGGCACGGCCCGCACCACTCGGCCCAGAAGTCGACGACGACCGGCACCTCGTGGGAGCGCTCGATGACCTGCTGCTGGAAGTCCGCTTCCGTGACGTCGATGACCGTCATAGGACCGCATACGGTAGGACACCGGACCATGGACCTCGCCTACGACGACGACGGCGCCGGCACCCCGGTCGTCCTCCTGCACGGCCTCACCGCGACTCGCCGCTACGTGGTGATGGGCTCCAAGATCCTGGAGCGCTCCGGGCACCGCGTCGTCGCCTACGACGCCCGCGGCCACGGCGACTCGCCGCCCGGCGACCGCTACGACTACCCGACGCTCGCGGCGGACCTGGGCGAGCTCATGGACCGCCTCGAGATCGAGCACGCCGTGCTCGCCGGCGCGTCGATGGGCGCCCACACGCTGCTGCGCTTCGCGCTCGACCATCCGGAGCGCGCGCTCGGGCTCGTCGTCATCACGCCCGCGTTCGACCCCGAGGCCACGCCCGACTTCGAGCGCTGGGACCGCCTCAGCGAGGGCCTGCGCACCGGCGGCGTCGAGGGCTTCCTGGCCGCCTACGGGCGCCCGCCGGTCCCCGACGCCTGGCAGGAGACCGTCCAGACCGTGCTGCGCCAGCGCATCAGCCGCCATCGCCATCCCGAGGCGGTCGCCGACGCGCTCGCGCAGGTTCCGCGCTCGCGCCCGTTCGAGGCGTGGAGCGACCTGCATGCGCTCGATCTGCCGGTGATCGTCGTCGCCGACCGCGACGAGGTCGACCCCGAGCACCCGCTCGCCGTCGGCGAGCGCTACGCCGCCGAGATCCCCGAGGCGCGGCTCGTCGTCGAGGAGCCGGGCAAGTCGCCGATCGCCTGGCAGGGCGGACAGCTTTCGCGGGTGATCGCCGAGGTCGCCGCGGCGTAGCCTGGAGGACGTGCGACCGATCCACCTCGTTCGCTGGGGCGTCCCGCTCGCGCTCGCCGTGGCCGGCGTCGTCCTCCTGGTGGCGACCGACGTCGAGGGCGTGGGGGAGGCGTTCGTCATCGCGGCCGGCTGCGTGGTGATCGCCAACCTCCTGCTGCGCGTCGCGTTCAGCGACGCGCGCGACCGCGACCGTGAGGAGCGCGCCCGGCGCTACTTCGACGAGCACGGCCACTGGCCCGGCGAGGGTCCCGACTGACCGGATAGGGTCCGCCGCCATGCCGGGCCTGGAGAGCATCGTCGCGGGCGTGGGCGCCAGCGACAGCGCCCGCCGCGCGGTCGCGACCGCGCGGGCGCTCGCCGACGCGTTCGGCGCGCGCCTGGTGCTCGCGCACGCCTACCCGTACGACCTGCTGCCGCTCGAGGGCGCCGTCGTGGAGGTCGAGGTCAGCGAGCGGATGCACGACGACGCGACCGCGCTGGTGGCGGCCGTGCGCGACGAGCTCGCGCCGGGCGCCGAGATCCGGGTGCTGCCCGACACGTCGCCCGCGCGGGCGCTGCACGAGGTCTGCGAGGACGAGGACGCCGGCCTGCTCGTGCTCGGCGCGGCCGGCGAGATCGGCACGGCCGCGCTGCATCACGCGCCGTGCCCGGTGCTCATCGGCGCCTCGCCGCCGCCGTGGGCGGTGGTCGGCGTCGGCGTCGACGGCTCGCCCGAGTCGCGCCACGCGCGCGCGTTCGCGCAGCTGCTCGCCGCGGCGACCGGCGCGCGGCTCGTCCCGCTGGTCGTGGTCCGCGAGCGCGGCGACCGCACCTCGGCGCCCGAGGACGCCGAGGTGCTCGTCGGGCGGCCCGCCGAGGCGCTGGCGGAGCGCAGCCGGAGCCTCGACGTGCTCGTCGTCGGGTCGCGCGGCTGGGGTCCGGTGCGGCGCCTGCTGCTCGGCTCCACGTCGGAGCGGCTCGTGCGCGAGGCGCCCGGCGCCGTGCTCGTCGTGCCGCGCGGCGACAGGTAGGTTGCGCCGGCCCGCCCACGTGCCGATATCCCGAACACGTCATGGATCTCGACATCGTCAACGACAATCACCGCGCCGGCCTCGTCCTCCTGGGCGGGTTCCTGGCCTCCTTCGTGTTCATCCGCTTCTCGACGCGGATGATGCGCAACCCGAAGTACCCCTGGTGGCCCGGGTCGATCAAGACCGAGGGCATCCACATCCACCATCTCGTCTTCGGGATCGTGCTGATGATCGTCGTGGGCTTCGTGCAGTTCACGTTCGAGCCGGGCACGCCGTGGCTGGAGATCCTCGCCGCGCTCTTCGGGATCGGCGTCGGGCTCACGGTCGACGAGTTCGCGCTGTGGCTGTACCTCGACGATGTCTACTGGCACGAGGAGGGGCGGGCCTCGGTCGACGCCGGCGTGCTGTGCGCGTTGCTCGGAGGGCTCGTGATCCTCGGGTTCGTGCCGTCGTACGACAGCAACCCGATCGCGGTCGTGCTCATCGTGCTCGAGCAGCTCTTCTGGGCCGCGCTCGTCATCGCCAAGGGCAAGGTGCGCCTCGCGGTGATCGGCCTGTTCATCCCGATCGTCGGGCAGGTCTCGGGGATCCGCCTCGCGCGGCCCAACTCGTGGTGGGCGCGGCGCTTCTACAAGCCCGAGACCGAGAAGGGGGCGCGCAAGCTGGCCAAGGCGACGGCCCGGGCCGAGAAGTGGGACGCGCGCCGCCAGCGGCTGCTGGACTTCATCGGCGGCCGCCCGCACCTCGCGCGCGAGACCGGCGGCGGCGACGGCTCCTGAACGAGGAAACTCCGCGGACCCGGTGGAGTGCCGGGCCCGCGGAGCGGAGGAGAGCCGACTGGTGAGGTACCCCTGTGCCTCAGGACGCCAAACGTCGGCGTCTGCAGCGGGTCTCGGCGCGGACGCGCCGTCCCGCGCCTACTCGAACTCGCGCAGGTAGCGCTCGAACTTGCGCAGGTGGCCCTCCTCGTCGCGGAGGATCTCGATGACCATGTCCTGCGTCGCCCAGTCGACGCCGTCGCAGGCCTCGATGATGCGGTTGTAGTGCGCGATCGCGCCGCTCTCGGCCTCGATCACGCCGCGGATCACGGTCACGACGTCCGCCGGATCGTCGGGCGGCTGCAGGAAGCTCTGGGTCGAGGTGAACTCGGCCGAGCCGGGCGGGGTCCCGTACAGCTCCTTGATGCGGCGCGCGAACGCACGCGCGTGCCCGAGCTCCTCGTCGACGTCGTCGTCGAGCGCCTCGGCGATCTCCTCGGCACGGATGCCGTCCAGGTTGGAGGCGTTGGCGAGGTAGCTCATGACCGTCTCCATCTCCATCCAGTACGCCTGGGTCAGGAGCTCGACGATCTCTTCGCGCTTGGCGGCATTGGCCTCGGCGAGGATGCCGGCGCCCGCGTTCTTGGTCGTGGCCATTGGCTGCTCCTTCGGACGGTCGATGGTCGTTACTGGGCTAGGACTATAACAACTCGCTCAAAATAACGTCCGAGTCAAAGCCCGGCGTCCGTGCACGGCGAGACGCCGCGCGGGTGCGCGGCGTCGGCGTGATCGAAGCGGGGGATGTGCTGCTAGGCGCGCGACGTGCCGGCGACGGCGGCCTCGTCGATCTGGCGCTGCGCGCACCAGGTGACGAACCGGCCCTCGGGCGTCTGAAGCCAGTCCTCGAGCGCGCGCTCGAAGCGCTGCCAGCGACGTGCGCGGGCGCCCAGCTGCGGGAAGTCGGTTCGCTCTGCTTCGGGGACGTGCTCCATCGGCGGCACATGTTAGGGCACCCGAAGCAGGGTTGCCTAATCGCAGCCGGAACGCCCGGCGCACACCGGGTTGGCTACAGCGCCTGGACGAGCTCGATCGCCCGGCGGGCGGCGTCGTTGGCGCGGGCCAGCGTCCGGTTCGCCCGCGCGATGATCCGGTTCGTCCGCCGGACCGAGCTGCGGTTCGCCGACTTCATCGCCAGGTCGATCCGGGCGGTCGCCTTCGCCTCCAGGTCGAGCGCGCGCATCAGCGCCTGGCGGGCCTCCTCGCCCTGCGGCGTCGACGGCTGCTGGCCCATGAGCAGCGCCTGGAACGTGCGCACGGCGCGCCCGACGGCGCGGACCTTCGCCCGCCCGGCCTTCGTGGCGCGGTCGCGGCGGTTGAAGTTCTGGATCGCCTTCGACGCGGCCCGCTCCTTCTTGGCGAGGGCGTCGAACGCGGCCGGGATCGCCGCCTTCATCGCGGCGTCGTCGGCGACCGCGGCGCCCGGAGCGATCAGCAGGGCTGCGCCGGCGACGGCGGCGGCGACGGTGGAACGGAACGGCTTGCGCATCGAATCGACTCCCTCATGGACGGCATCTCCCGGCGCGGAGTATGCCCATCGCCCGCGGGATCTAGCCGTCGAGTCGATCCGCGAGCGTCTCGAGGTCGGGGACGACGAGCGCGGGCGCCGCGGTCGTGCCGGCGGTCGTGCCCTGGCGGCGGCGGTCGATCCACACGCTCGTGAGCCCGAGCTCGCGGGCGGGCTCGTGGTCGTGGTAGAGGCTCTGAGCGACGTGCAGGATCCGCTCGCGCGGCACGCCGGCGCGGCGGAACGCCTCCTCGAACATGCGGTGGTCGGGCTTGTAGGCGCCGACCTGCTGGGCGGTGACGATCTCGTCGAAGCGCAGGCCGAGCTGCGCCTGGCTGCCGGCGAACAGGTCGTCGTCGCAGTTGGTCACCGCGATGAGCCGGTAGCGCCTCTGCAGGCGCGCGAGCGCCGCGGCCGAGTCGGGGAACGGCGGCCAGGCGCCGACCGATCCGCCGACGGCGTCCGCCTCCTCGTCGGAGATCGGCGAGGCGCCGAGCTCCTCGGCGACGCGGCGCAGCGCGTCGCCCACGACCACGCGGTAGAGGCGGTGCTGTCCGTGCTCGAGCTCGCGCTCGACGCGGGCGTAGAGGTCGAGCAGCTCTGCGTCGGAGACCTCGCGGGCGCCATGGGCGGCGAGCACGGGCCGGAAGGCGCCGACGATGCCCCGGTCCCAGTCGATGATCGTCCCGTAGCAGTCGAACGTCAGGACGTCGTAGGCGGCGGGGTCGAGCTCGGTCATCGTGCGCGCACCCTACGTCACGGGACGATCGCCTGAGCGGCGACGAAGCAGCTGTTCTGGGTGGGATCGGGGTCGTTGACCTTCCAGCGCGAGCTCACGAGCATCGTCGGCCCGCCCGGGAAGGCGACCGCGAGCATGCCGTTGTTGGGCAGGTCGGCCGACACGGGGCCGATCTCCTGGCTGCGGGCGCTGTCGGTCGAGGCCTCGCGGAGGATGACCGTCGCGCCCTGGGCGGTGTCGATCGTGAGCGCCCGGACGCCGTTGGGCGCGGCCTGGCACGTCAGCGAGACGGTCCCGAGCCCGGGCACCGCGAACGCGGTGGCGTCGTGGCCGGCGGCGGCGTCCGACCCGCGCCAGGCGATGGAGCCCGAGCGCGCCAGCGGCGTCAGGGCGCTCGCCGTCGACTGGGTCACGAACGTCGCCTCGACGTGGCAGGACTCGGCGCCCTGACGGCTGAAGTCCCAGGTCCAGGTGAGCCGCAGCGTCGTCGGGGCCGCCAGGTCGGTGGGCGCGGGCGATCCGAACGGCCCGCGGTCGGAGATGATCCCGTCGAACTGGCCGGTGGAGTGCTTCTCGGGCGGCCAGAACTTGTTGAGCCCCTCGCGGAAGTCGCGGCCGCTGGTGGCGATGCGCACGGCCTCGCGGATCGCCTTCTCCCGGTTCTCGGACCAGTCCTTGTAGGTCCAGTTCATCATCGAGACCTCGCGCCCGAGGTCGTCGGGGTAGAAGCGGATCCACTGGGCGTCGGGGCGGCAGACGATCTCGCCGTAGCCGATGCCGGGGGCGACGAAGCCGGCGACGTCGCGGCCCTCCCAGGCGCCGCCCGACCAGTCGATGGTCGCGTGCTGCTCGATGAGGCCGGTGGCCGGGGCGGTGACCGGCGGCGGCGCGGCGTCGCTCGAGCCGGGCGCGAACGCGAGCGGGCGGGTGGTGACCGCGGTGGCGCCGCTCGCCCGCCCGCGGACGCGCAGCATGTAGGCGCCGGGCGCGATCGTCCCCGCGAGCGGCAGCTCGAGGGTCCGCTGACCGGTGAACGACCCGGGCGCGGTGGCCTGGGCGACCGTGGCGCCGGTGCGGTCCAGCAGCGTGACGCGCACGTCGGAGACCGGCTGGTGGTCGACGGTGCGCAGCAGGAGCCGCAGGACGCCGTGGTTGTCGGAGGTGAGCGTGCTGATCGGCGCGGCGCGCAGCGGCAGCGACGGGCGGTGCATGCGCCACGTGCGCGCGGTGGCGGTGCGGGCGCGGCATCCGGCCCGCCGGCCGGTGGCGACGAGGCGGTAGCGGCCAGCGCCGATGACGCGATCGCCGGCGAGGCGCAGCGTGAGGGCGACGCGGCCGGCGGCCAGGCGGCCGGCGAGCGTGCCGCTCGCGTACGTGCGCCCGCCGCGCACGAGGCGCACGCGCACGTCGGAGATCCTTGCGCTGCGCTTCGCGCGCACGATCGCCAGCGGGTCGTCGCGCAGGACGGTCGGGTCCGACGACGGGAGCGAGACCTCGAGGGGGAGGGGCGCGCACGACGACGCGGCGGCCGCCGGCGCGGGGGACGCCAGGACCGCCGCGAGGAGCGCGGCGGCGGCGAGCGGGAGGAGGCGGAGGACGGTCATCGTCGGTGCTTCTCGTATCGGCAGGTCGACGCCGGCGCCCGAGGGGCGCGGGCTCACCGTACCGACGCGGCGCGAGCCTGGCCGCCGCCGCGAGTGGCGGCGCGGCGGGTTGCGAGCGCGGATACGCGCCGGCTCCGGCCGACACGCGCCCTCGTCGACGCCGCGCGCCCGCGCCGCCGCCCGGACCGTTGTCGGATCACGCTCGGATAGCGAGCTGGATCTGACAACGGTGGTCAGGAGGGGCGCTGGCGCGCGGCGTCGAGCGCGGCCTGCACGCGCTCGCGCTCCGCCTCGGGCAGCGAGGACTGGATGATCCGGCCGGGGATCCGCACCTGCGACAGGAGCGCGTCGGCCTGCGCCTTCACCACGAGCAGGATGAGCGCCGCGCGGCCCGGCTCGAGCTGCTCGCCGAGCTCGCGCAGGAAGTGGTCGTCGATCCCCGGGTCGGTGAGCGCGCCGGCCGCGCCGCCCGCCGCGGCGCCCAGCGCCGCGCCCAGCAGCGGCTGCAGGAACAGCATCCCGATCACGCCGCCCCACAGCGCGCCGCCCGCCGCCCCGACAGCGGCCATCGACGGCTGGTGGATCCGCACGCGGCCGTCCGGCCGGCGCTCGACCACCACCATGTCCTCGAGCTCGATCAGACCCTGGCGGACCGCCTCGCCGACGTTGTCGGCGACGGTCCGGGCGGTGTCGACGTCGTCGTAGGCGATCGCGATCAGCTCGCTCACTGCGGTCCTCTCGTCGGGTTCCGCGATCATGGCAGGACATGACGGACCGGCACGACGACATGGTGTGGATCAACGGCGGCGTCTTCCGGATGGGCTGCGACCGGTTCTATCCGGAGGAGGCGCCGGTGCACACGGTCGCCGTCGACGGCTTCTGGATCGACGCCACGCCGGTGACCGTCGCGCAGTTCGCGCGGTTCGTGGAGGAGACCGGACACATCACGGTCGCGGAGCGGCCGCTCGACCCGGCCGACTACCCGGGCGTCGACCCGGAGCTCCTCAAGCCCGGCTCCGTCGTGTTCCAGCGGGCGCCGCACCGCGTCTCGCTCGCCGACTACACCCAGTGGTGGGCCTACGTGCCCGGGGCGAGCTGGCGTGCGCCGGCCGGGCCCGGCAGCGATATCGCCGGCCGCGAGGACCACCCGGTCACGCACGTCGCCTACGAGGACGCCGCCGCCTACGCCGCCTGGGCAGGCAAGGCCCTGCCGACCGAGGCCGAGTGGGAGTACGCGGCCCGCGGCGGCCTCGACGGCGCCATCTACGCCTGGGGCGACGACCCGATGCCCGGCGGTCGGCTCATGGCCAACACCTGGCAGGGCGAGTTCCCGTGGGAGAACACCGGCGCCGACGGCTGGGAGGGCACCTCGCCGGTCGGCGCCTTCCCGCCCAACGGCTACGGGCTGTTCGACGTCACCGGCAACGTCTGGGAGTGGACCGACGACTACTACACGCCGCGCCATCCCGACGAGGCGCGCAGCCCGTGCTGCGTGCCGCACAACCCGCGCGTGACGTCGCCCGACGCGAGCTACGCGTTCGGGCAGCCGGGGGCGGACATCCCGCGGAAGGTGATCAAGGGCGGCTCGCACCTGTGCGCGCCCAACTACTGCCTGCGCTACCGCCCGGCGGCCCGCCAGGGCGAGGCGATCGACACGTCGACGAGCCACATCGGGTTCCGCTGCGTGCGGCGCGCCGAGTAGCGGCGACGGCCGCCGGGAATACCCTTCGCGGCTTCAGATGCGGCGGCAGATCGACCAGCTCGACGGCGTGCGGGCGCTCGCCGTGCTGGCGGTGATGGGGTTCCACGACCTCAAGGTGCCGGCCGGCTACCTCGGCGTCGACGTCTTCTTCGTGCTCAGCGGCATGCTGATCACGTCGATCCTGCTCGCCGAGCGCGACCGCCGCGGGAGCAACGACCTGCGCGGCTTCTACGGCCGCCGGCTGCGGCGCCTCTATCCGGCGCTCGCGGCGCTCCTCATCCTCTGCTCCCCGTTCGGCGCCGAGCTGAGCCAGAACGGCACGTGGAACGAGTGGTGGGACTCCGTGTTCGTCAGCGCGACCTACGTGGCGAACCTGGCGATCCTGGTCGACGGCACCCAGTTCCTCGGCGCGCTGGGCCCGCTGTGGAGCGTCGCCGTCGAGATGCAGTTCTACCTGCTGTGGCCGCCCGTCCTCGTGTGGCTGCTGGCGCGGCGCGTCCCGCATCGGACGCTGACCATCGGCGTCGCCGTCGTCACGCTCGTCTGCCTGTCGCTGTTCTGGCTGCTGCCCACCGGCCCGGACCCGGGGCTGGCCGTCGCGCCGACCTACTTCCGCCCCGACAGCCGCTTCGGCGAGCTGCTGGCCGGCTGCCTCCTGGCCCTCCTCCTGCACGGGCGCAGCGGCCCGCTGCCCCGGCATGTCGACCTGGCCGTGTCGGCCGGCGCGCTCGCCGGGCTGGCCGCGATCGTCCTCGCCGCCTGGCAGGTCCTCCCGGCCTACGGGACCGTCGTGCCGATGCCGATCGTCGCGATCGGGACCGCGCTCGTCCTGGCGCGGCTCGTGACGAGCGACGGCGCGCTGCTGTCGCGGCTCCTGCGTCTCCCGCCGCTGCCGTTCGTCGGGCGCATCTCGTATCCGATGTACCTGTGGCAGTACCCGATCCTGATGCTGACCGTGTCGGCCGGGCTCACCGGCGGCGAGCAGCAGTGGTGGTTCTGGGGCGGCACGCTCGCGGCCGGCGTCATCAGCACCTACGCGATCGAGCGGCGCTTCTGGAAGCCGCGCAGCGCGCGCCGGCCGCCGGCGTCAGCCGACGCAGCGGGGCAGCCGCTGGACGCGCGTGACCGTGCGGCCGCCTGACAGGCGGATGCGCATCCGGATGACGACGCGCTCGCCGCGGGCGCGGCGGAAGTCGACGCGCACGGACTGACCGGGCCGGCGGATCGTTCCCGCGCGACGCCCGTCGACGGTGACGACCGCGCGCTCCAGGCGGCCGCGGAAGCGCTTGGGGACGCGCACCCGCAGCGGCGCGCGCACCGTGCACGCGCACGCCGGCGCCGCGAGGAGCGCCAGGTCGACGGCCTCGGCCATCGCCCGGTAGCCGGCCAGGTTCGGGTGCAGGCCGTCGCCGGAGTCGTAGTCGGCGCGCAGGCGGCCGGGCTGGTCGGGGTCGCGCAGCGCGGCGTCGAAGTCGACGATCCCGACGTCGTCGCCGGCCGCCCCGGAGCGGATCCACGCGTTGACCGTCGCTCGCGCCGCCTCGGCCTCGGCGTCGCCGTACGACGCGGGGCGCGCGCCCTCGGCCGGCGTCATCGTCGCCAGCAGCACGCGCCTGCCGGCTGCGCGGGCGCGCGCGACGAGGTCCGACAGGCCGGCGATGACGCGGGCCGCGTCGGGCTCGCCCGCGCCGATGTCGTTGGCCCCGCCCTGGAGGATCACGGTCGTGACGCCGGGCAGCGCGAGCGCGTCGTCCTGCAGGCGGGCGAGCATGCTGCGCCCGTGCTCGGAGATGAGCCCGTCGTCGAGGATCCGGTTGCCGGCGATCCCGGCGTTGAGCACCACGAGCGGCGGCGCGCCGCGCGTGAGCAGCAGCCGGCGCTGGAGCACGTCGGGGTAGGCGCCGTCGGTCCCGATCGCCTCGAGCCCGGCCGCGCCCGGGCTCGCGCTCGCCACGTAGCCGTCGGTGAGCGAGTCGCCGAACGCGACGACGGCGCCGACCGAGCCGGGCGCGAGCACGTCGAGCTCGGCGACGACGTAGGACGCCGTGCGGTCGAGCGCGTCGAAGCCCTCGCCCGACAGCTCGCCGCTGCGGTCGCCGGAGGCCACGTGGGGGACCTGCCGCGCGTAGTAGTGCTCGGTCAGCGGTCCCGTGCCCGAGCGGAAGTAGGTGGAGACGAGCAGCGCCTCGAACGGAGCGACGGCGATCGCGATCGGGTCGCTGACCACCTCGGCGCCGGCCGGGATCGTGACCGCGTCCCGCCCGCCGAACGTGACCGGCACGAGCGTCCCCGCCGCGACCGCCGCCCCGCCGGCGGGCGCGCGGCGGCCGATCGTCGTGCGGTCGATCGTCAGCGGCTCGGCGCCGAAGCGGTTGGACAGCCGCAGCCGCGCCTCGTGGCCGGCGCCGTGGGGGACGAGCACCTGGCGCAGCGTCTGGTCCTGGAAGCCGCCGGTGGCGGCGTCGGTCGGCACGGCCGCCCAGGCCGCCACCCAGTGCGGCGCCGCGCACGAGGCGGCGGACGCCGCGGCCGGCGCCGCGAGCACCGCCAGGCACACGAGGAGGGCGATCCGTCCGCGTCGCATTCCGCGGGCCAGCCTAGGCTGCCGGGTGTGGACGCCCACCGGATCGGCCGTGGACTGACCGGGATCTCGCGCCCCGCGGCGCTCGCGCTCGTCACGATCGTGTACGTGGCGGCCGGCCTGGCCGGCTGGGCGGTCGCCGCCGCCTTGGACGCCTGGGACCCGATCCCGCGCACGCTGGCCGCCGACGTCGCGGCGACGCTCGTCGTGTTCGCGGCCGCGCAGCTCGTGCGCAACGCGTCGATGTACGACCCGTACTGGTCGGTCGCGCCGCCCGTCATCGTGGCGGCGTGGGCGGCGTCGGAGCCCGGCGACGGCGCCCGCAGCGCGATCGTCGTCGCGCTCGTGGCGATCTGGGGCGTGCGCCTCACCGCCAACTGGGCGACCGGCTGGCGGGGCCTCGGCCACGAGGACTGGCGCTACCGCAAGCTGCGCGACGACACCCGCGGGCGTCTGCCGTTCTGGGTCGTGAACCTGCTCGGGATCGAGCTGATGCCGACGCTGCTCGTCTTCGCCGGCCTGCTCGCCGCCTGGCCGGCGGTGTCCGAGGGCGGCAGCGGGTTCGGCGCGCTCGACGTCGCCGCGATCGTCGTGACCGCCGCCGCGATCGCGATCGAGGCGATCGCCGACCTGCAGCTGCGCGCGTTCAGGCGCGACCCGGCCAACGCCGGGCGCATCGCCGACCGCGGCCTGTGGGCGTGGTCGCGCCACCCCAACTACCTGGGCCAGATCGGCTTCTGGTGGGGCCTGTGGCTGTTCGGTCTCGCCGCCGACCCGGGCTGGTGGTGGACGGTCGCCGGGCCGCTGGCGATCGTCGCGCTGTTCGCGTTCGTCAGCGTCCCGATGATGGACGCGCGCTCGCTGGAGCGCCGGCCCGGCTACGCCGAGCACATGCGCGAGGTCGGCGCGCTCATGCCTCGCCGTCGTAGTAGGGGACGCCGCACGAGCGGCGGACGATGAGGTCGTCGCGGCGATCGCCGCCGGTCCAGATCCCGATCTTGTCGCTGTCGGGGTAGACGGTCGCGGTCGGGAACACGACATCGGACCACATCAACACGCGCACCCGCGCGTCGGTGTCGTTGCGCACCTGGTGGGCGGCCTCGGGCCCGGGCGGGAAGCAGAGCACCTCCATCGGGCGCAGCTCCACCGGTCCGTCCGGGAGGCGGACGGTGGCGACGCCCTCCAGGCCGAGCACCCACTCCTCCTCGCCCAGCTCGTAGTGGTACGGGCACAGCGCCTGACCGGGCGGCAGCTCGTAGACGGTCGCGCCCAGGCGGCGGCCGCCGGCCAGCCGGCCGAAACGGAACATGCCCGCGCGGAAGCCCTCGGGGTCCTCCGGGTCGTAGGTGAAGTCCGGGTCGGCGATCGAGATCGGCTGCATCGGCCGATCGTCGCAGCCGCCGCGGCCGTCACGCGGCGGTCGACTCGAGCACGCGGAAGGCGATCCCCTGGCGCTCCAGGCGCGCGCGCAGGGCCGGCCCCATCGCCACCGCCGTCGTCACCTGCCCGGCGGTCCGCGGCAGGTCGTCGAGCGCCAGGCACAGGCCGGACTGGGCGAGCATCGTCGCGGTCTCCTCGTAGCCCGGGTCGCCGCCGGTCACCTCGGTCACCACGCGGCGGCCGCCGCCGACGCCGGTGAAGCGCACGGTGAACGAGCTGCGGGCGCGCTGCTGCTCGCTCGGACCCTCGCCCGACGCCATCGCCTTCAGCAGCAACCGCCGCGCCGGCGGCAGCTGGGCCAGCGCGAAGAGGCCGGCGATCCCGGCCCCGGCGGCCAGCGCGACCGGCAGATGGCGCACCCACGCGTGGTGGGCATAGCGGAAGTCGGGCCCGTAGCGCTCCAGCGCTCGGGCCGACCGGGCGACCACGATCGGGTCGATCGTCGGCAGCGCGACCGCCCACGCGTCGATCGCCGGCTCGCGATAGGGTCGCGACACGACCGTGCGCACCGAGCGACCCTCCGGCTTCGGCTCCCGCGCCCGCCGCTCCTTGGCCACGCGGACGTTCTCACGCACGCGCCCGAAGCCGGTGACCACCGAGTGGTAGGTGCCGGCGCTGAAGCGGCCCTCCGCGCGCACGAAGCCGCGCACCTCGAGCGGCACGCCCTCCGGAAGCTGCTCGACCGTGAACTGCACGCCGAGGTCGTGGGGGATGGAGTCGAAGCCGCAGCAGTGCACGAGCCGCGCGCCGCTGCGCACCGCGGTCTCGTGGTGGCGCAGCCAGGTGCGGTCGACGAACTCCGGCTCGCCGGTCAGGTCGGCGTAGTCGGTGCCCGCCCGGGCGCACGCGGCGACGAGCGGCTCGCCGTGCAGCACGTACGGGCCGACCGTCGTGACGACCACGCGCGCGGACTCCGCCAGCGCCTGCATCGACGCGGGGTCGTCGCAGTCGGCGATCAGCAGCGGCAGGTCGGCGCAGCGCGGATCGATCGCGGCCAGGCGCGCGCGGACCGCCTCGAGCTTGGCGGGGTTGCGCCCGGCGATCGCCCAGCGCGTGTCGGGCGGGGCGTGGCGGGCCAGGTGCTCGGCGACGAGCCCGCCGGTGAACCCGGTGGCGCCGAACAGGACGAGGTCGTGCGCGCGGGACGGATCGGCCATGCCCGCAAGCCTGGCACAGCGGCGCGCGCCGGTCACCCCCTCGCCGGCCGCGTCCTCGTGATCGCCCGCCGAGGTCCGGGAGCGCCGCGACGGCGGCCGAGGCCGGATACGGTCCCGCCCATGTCCGCACCGCTGCAGGGCAAGACCCTGTTCATCTCCGGCGCCAGCCGGGGCATCGGCCTCGCGATCGCGCTGCGCGCCGCCCGCGACGGCGCCAACGTCGCGCTGATCGCCAAGACCGCCGAGCCGCACCCCAAGCTCCCCGGGACCGTCTACACCGCCGCCGAGGAGATCGAGGCGGCCGGCGGGCAGGCGCTGCCGATCGTCGGCGACATCCGCGACGAGGAGCAGGTCGAGGCCGCGGTCGCCCAGGCCGTCGAGCGCTTCGGCGGGATCGACGTGTGCGTCAACAACGCCAGCGCGATCAACCTGTCGGGCACCGAGGACCTCCCGGTCAAGCGCTACGACCTCATGCAGTCGATCAACTCGCGCGGCACGTTCGTCGTCTCGCGCGCGTGCATCCCGCACCTGCGCAAGGCCGAGAACCCGCACATCCTCACGCTGTCGCCGCCGATCTCGCTCGACCCCAAGTGGCTGCGCGGGCACATCGCCTACACGGTCTCGAAGTACGGGATGAGCCTGCTGGCGCTCGGGTTCGCCGAGGAGTTCCGCGAGGACGGGATCGCCTCCAACGCGCTGTGGCCGCGCACGCTCATCGCCACCGCGGCCGTGCAGAACCTGCTCGGCGGCGACGAGGCGATGAAGCGCTCCCGCCGCCCGGAGCTGTACGCCGACGCCGCGTACGCGGTCATCACGCGGCCGTCGCGCGAGTGCACCGGCAACACGTTCCTGTGCGAGGACGTGCTGCGCGAGGAGGGCGTCACCGACTTCGACCGGTACGCCTACGTGCCGGGCTCCGAGCCGATGGTCGACCTGTACGTCGACCACGTCTGAACGCGGTCAGCGCTCGAGCACGTCCAGCGTCCAGCCCCCGCCGTCCTCGGCCAGCTCGACCTCGAGGCCGGCCCGCGCGGCCGCCTCGGCGACGTCGTGGGGGCGGCGGGGCCGCCGCGGGGCGGCCAGCAGGGCGCGGGCGACGTCGCCGCGCGCCACCTTGGCCATGTGCGAGATGGGCCGGCGGCCGCCGTCGGGCAGCACGCGGAACGCGCGCACGGCCACGCGGGCGGCCTCGCGCGGGCGCCACGTGGCCACGTAGCCGCCGGAGCGGCAGTCGACGACGAGCGCGCCCGGGGCGTCGAGGCCGGCCAGCGCTTCGGCGAGCGGCTCGCGCCACAGCGCGGCCAGCGGCCCCAGTGCGGCGACCTTCTCACCGATCGGCAGCTTGTAGCGGGGGATGCGGTCCGCGGGGCGCACGACGCCCCACAGGGCGCTGGCGATGAGCACCTCCCGGCCCGTGCGGACCTTCCGCGACGGCAGGTCGAGGCGCCCGAACAGGACGCCGGTGTAGACGGCGCTCGCGGGCGCGGCCGGGGCGGCGCGCAGCGCCGGGTCGACCGCGCCGAGCACCCGCTCGCGCGTCGCGGTCAGCGTGTCCGCGAACGCGAGCGCGGCGAGGTCGGCGGGCGGGCCGGGCGGCGGCTCGGCCTTGCCCTCGGAGGGCGGCAGCAGGAGGAGCATCGGCGGCCGCAGGGTAGACGGCCGCGGCAGGTCGGCCGGGAGCCGGGCAGCGCGGTTCCGGGGGTCTCCGCACCCCCTGTGCGGCATCGCACGCAGGAGATCCGTCCGCCTGCCGCCTACGCTGGGTACATGGAACCTGTGTCGTTCGCCCACGCGGAGCTGCAGGTGGTGCCGGTCGCCGGCGGCGGCGACGACGTCGTCCTGGCGACGACTCTGACCGCCGCGGACGCCCGTGCGCTCGTCGAGGCGCTCGCCTGGCAGCGGGCCCAGGACCATCTCGTCCCGGCCATGGAGAGCGCCGAGCACGTGCTGGCGCTGCGTGAGCTCGTCGCGCTCGTCGACCTCCTCCAGCTCGTCGCCGACGATCCCCAGGGCGGTCCGGTCGTGCTCACCGGTCCGCGGCTGCGGCTGCTGGCCGAGGCGGCGTGCCGCTACAGCCACGAGCGCGCCGGCGACGACTACGTCACCGGCGAGGTCCGCGAGCGCATCGAGCGGCTGCGGCAGCTCACGGGGCCGCTGTTCGAGTGGGCCGCGCGCGTCGCGCAGGCCGACCGGCGCGAGCTCGCCCGCCGCTGGTAGCCGCTCAGCGCTTGCGCAGCCGCAGGCTCGTCCAGCTCGCGTCCGCCGTCCACCCGCCGTCGACCGGCAGCGCCACGCCGTTGACGAACCCGCCGGCGTCGGGGTCGGCCAGGAACCGGACCGCGGCCGCGACGTCCTGCGGGCGCGCGAAGCGGCCCATCGGCACCTGCTGCTCGATGTCGGCGTCGTCGTAGCCGCCGGCCGCCTGGTCGGCGACGTCCATCGGCGTCTTCACCCACCCGGGGCAGACCGCGTTGACGCGCACCCCGCGGCCGCCCCACTCGGCGGCCAGCGTGCGCGTGAGCCCGACGAGCCCGTGCTTGCTGGCGTTGTAGGCGGCGCGGTCGGAGACCCCGCGCAGCCCGGCGATCGAGGCGACGTTGACGATCGCGCCCCGGCCGCGAGCCAGCATTCCGCGCCCGAACGCCTGGCACAGCGCGAACGGACCGGTCAGGTTCACGTCGAGCACGCGCCGCCACTCCTCCAGCGGCGTGTCCTCGGCGGGCGCGATGCAGGACACGCCGGCGTTGTTGACGAGCACGTCGGCGCCGCCGAAGCGGTCCGCGACCGCGCGCGCGAAGGCGTCGACGTCGGCGGGGGAGGCGACGTCGCCCACGAAGGCCAGGCCGTCGCGGGCGGCGTCCGCCGGGTCGGTCAGGTCGATGAGGGCGAGGCGGTGGCCGGCGTCTGCGAGCGCGTCGGCGATCGCGCGGCCGATCCCGGCGGATGCGCCGGTGACGACGGCGACAGGCGATGAGTCGGGCATCGGTATAGCGTCCCGCACATGCGCGCCGTCCAGATCACCGAGCTCACCGGTCCCGACACCGCCCTGGCCCTCGTCGACGTCCCCGAGCCCGAAGCGTCGCACCCGATGACTCCGGGGCGCGGGGTGATCGTGGACGTCGAGGCGGCCGGCGTCTCGTTCCCCGAGCTGCTGCAGACCCGCGGCGAGTACCAGATCAAGCCGCCCCTCCCGTTCGTGCCCGGCAGCGAGGTCGCGGGCGTGGTGCGCAGCGCGCCGGAGGGGGCGGCGGTGGCGCCGGGCGACCGCGTGGCCGCGTTCTGCATGCTCGGCGGCTGGGCCGAGGTCGTGGTCGCGCCCGAGCACTTCACGTTCAAGCTGCCCGCCGGCCTCGACGCCGCGCAGGGCGCCGGGCTGATCCTCAACTACCACACGGCGTACTTCTCGCTGGTGACGCGCGGGCGGCTGAGCGAGGGCGAGCGCGTGCTCGTCCACGGGGCGGCCGGCGGCGTCGGCACCGCGGCGCTGCAGGTGGCCAAGGGCCTGGGCGCCCGGACGATCGCGGTCGTGTCCGGCGACGAGAAGGCGCGCATCGCGCGGGAGGCGGGAGCCGACGAGGTCGTGCGCAGCGACGGGGACTGGAAGGAGGCCGTGAAGGCGTGGTCGGACGGCGGCGTCGACATCGTGCTCGACCCCGTCGGCGGCGACCGGTTCCTCGACAGCCTGCGATCGCTGCGCGAGGGCGGGCGTCACGTCGTCGTCGGGTTCACCGGCGGCTCGATCCCCGAGGTGCGGGTGAACCGGCTGCTGCTGAACAACATCGAGGTGGTGGGCGCCGGATGGGGCGCGTTCGCGATCGGCAAGCCCGACGTGGTGCGCGAGATCGGGGCCGAGATCGAGCGGCTGGCCGACGCCGGGTTCGTGCGGCCGATCGTCGGCGCCCGCTTCCCGCTGGCCGACGCCGCCGAGGCGCTGCGCCTGCTCGACCGCCGCGAGGCGCTCGGCAAGGTCGTGCTCGACGTGGCCTGATTGCGCTTCCCCGAATATCCGACCTCTGCAATGATTGAGGTCGTGAACCTTCCCTCCGTTCTGGAACGATCCTCGGAGGGACGACGGTCCGCGCTGCCGGCCGAGTTCGAGCCGCGGCGCCTCGCGCGCCGCGCCCTCCAGGTCATCGCGCTGCTCGGCGTCCTGTTGCTCGTCTTCATCTTCGCGCCCGGCTTCGGCGAGGTGAGCGCGCTGCTGAACGACGCGCGTCCGGCGTGGATCGCCGTGGCGATCGGCCTGGAGGCGCTGTCGTGCCTGTCGTACGTGATCATGTTCCGCCCGGTGTTCTGCGCGCGCATGCGCTGGTCGACCGCGTCGCGGATCGCGTGGAGCGAGCTGGGCGCCGGCTCGCTGGTCCCCGCCAGCGGCGCGGCCGGGCTCGCGCTCGGCGCGTGGGCGCTGCACGAGGGCGGCATGCCGGCCGACCGGATCGCCCGCCGGTCCGTCGCGTTCTTCCTCGTGAAGAGCTCGGTGAACTTCGTGGCCGTGCTCGCGCTGGGCCTCGTCATGGCGGTCGGCCTCCTCGGCGACCAGCCGCTCTGGCTCACCCTGGGCCCGGCGGTGCTGTCCGCGCTCGTGATCGCCGCCGTGCTGCTGATTCCGCTGCTGGGCCCCGGCGAGCCGCCGCCCGAGGACGCCGGTCGCGCCGCGGCCCTGTGGTCGGCCGCCCGGCGCGCGCTGGTCGACGGCACGACCGAGGCGCTGCGGACGCTGCGCACGGGCAACCTGCTCGTGATCGGCGGTGCGGTCGGCTACTGGATCTTCGACAACGCCGTGCTGTGGGCGACGTTCGAGGCCTTCGGCGCCGAGATCCCGATCACGACGATCCTCATGGGCTACCTGATCGGCCAGCTCGGCGGGCTGCTGCCGATCCCCGGCGGCGTCGGCGGCATCGACGGCGGGCTCATCGGCACGCTCATCGTGTTCGGCGCGCCGGCCGCCGAGGCCGCGGCCGCCGTGCTCGCCTACCGCGTCGTCCTGTTCTGGCTGCCGCTGCTCGGCGGCGCGATCGCGTTCGCGGCGCTGCGCCGCGAGCTCGCCCGCCGACCGCCGGGCGAGGCGCTGGCCACCTGCTGAGCACGGGTGCGCCTCTATCGTGCGTCGGTGTCCGCCGCCGCCGACATCGACGCCCGCCTCGGTGAGCTCACCCTGCGCGACGAGCACCGCCTGCGCGGGCGCCTGAAGCGCCTGGCGCGCATCGACGACGACGCGGCGCGCGGGGCGGAGCTGGAGAAGATCGCCGCCGAGATCGAGCGCGCCCGGGAGCGGGTCGCGCGCCGCGCCGCGGCGGTCCCGGCGATCACGTACCCGGAGGACCTGCCGGTCAGCCAGCACCGCGCGGAGCTGCTGGAGGCGATCGGCTCCCACCAGGTGGTGGTCGTGGCGGGGGAGACCGGCTCGGGCAAGACGACGCAGCTGCCGAAGATCTGCCTCGAGCTGGGGCGTGGCGTGCGGGGCACGATCGCGCACACGCAGCCGCGCCGGATCGCGGCGCGATCGGTGGCGGAGCGGATCGCCGAGGAGCTCGGCGTGCCGCTGGGCGAGGCGGTCGGCTACGCCGTGCGCTTCAGCGACCGCTCGAAGGCCGACACGCTCGTGCGGCTGATGACCGACGGCCTGCTGCTGGCCGAGATCCAGCACGACAGGCTGCTGCGCCGCTACGACACGATCATCGTCGACGAGGCGCACGAGCGGTCGCTGAACATCGACTTCCTGCTCGGCTACGTGAAGTCGATCCTGCCCAAGCGGCCGGACCTGAAGCTCGTGATCACGTCGGCGACGATCGACCCGCAGCGCTTCGCCGCCCACTTCGGCCCGGACGTGCCGGTCGTCGAGGTGTCGGGCCGCACGTACCCGGTCGAGATCCGCTACCGGCCGGTCGGCGACCCGGACGCGCCGGACGCCGGCGACCCCGACCGCGACCGCATCGACGCGATCGGCGACGCCGTCGACGAGCTGCTGCGCGAGCGCCGCGGCGACGTGCTCGTCTTCCTGTCGGGCGAGCGCGAGATCCGCGACACCGCCGAGGCGCTCGAGGGGCGCTTCCGCGACCTCGAGATCCTGCCGCTCTACGCGCGGCTGTCCAGCGCGGAGCAGGAGCGGGTGATGTCGTCCCCGCCCGCCCGGTCGGGCCGCCGCGTCGTGCTCGCCACCAACGTCGCCGAGACGTCGATCACCGTCCCCGGCATCCGCTCGGTCGTCGATCCGGGCACCGCGCGCATCAGCCGCTACAGCGCGCGCCTGAAGGTCCAGCGGCTGCCGATCGAGCCGATCTCGCAGGCGTCGGCCGACCAGCGCGCCGGCCGCTGCGGCCGCGTCGAAGCGGGCGTCTGCATCCGCCTCTACGACGAGGAGGACTACCGCGAGCGGCCGCGCTTCACCGACCCCGAGATCCTGCGCACCAACCTCGCGTCGGTGATCCTGCAGATGGCCGCGATCGGGCTGGGGCCGATCGAGGACTTCCCGTTCCTGGATCCGCCGGACCGCCGCCAGATCCGCGACGGCGTGAACCTGCTGACCGAGCTGGGCGCGCTCGACGGCGACCGGCTCACGCCGCTGGGGCGCCGGCTTGCGCAGCTCCCGGTCGACCCGCGGCTGGGCCGGATGGTGCTCGAGGCCGGACCGCTCGGCTGCGCCGACGAGGTCATCGTCATCGCCGCCGCGCTGTCGATCCAGGACCCGCGCGAGCGACCGGCCGGAAACGATCCCGCCCGCCCGCAGGCCGACCAGCTCCACGCCCGCTTCCGCGACGAGCACTCCGACTTCACCGCGATCCTGAACCTGTGGCGCTACCTCGGCGAGCGCCAGCGGGAGCTGTCGGGCAACCAGTTCCGCAAGCTGTGCCGCGAGGAGCACGTGCACTTCCTGCGCGTGCGCGAGTGGCAGGACCTCGTCGGGCAGCTGCGGGCGGCGGCACGCGGGGCGGACGTGTCGATCAACCGCCAGCCGGCCGAGCCCGAGCAGATCCACGTCGCGCTGCTGTCGGGCCTGCTGTCGCACATCGGCGTGCGCGACGAGCGGCGCCCGCGCGAGTACGCCGGCGCGCGCGGGACGCGATTCGCGCTGTGGCCGGGTTCCGGGATCGCGCGCAGGCCGCCGGCGTGGGTGATGGTCGCCGAGCTGGTCGAGACGTCGCGGCTGTTCGGGCGCACCGCCGCGCGGATCGAGCCGAGCTGGGTCGAGCCGCTCGCCGGCCACCTGCTGAAGCGCTCCTACTCCGAGCCGCGGTGGGACCGGCGGCGCGCCGCCGTGGTGGCCACCGAGCGCGTCACGCTGTACGGGCTGCCGATCGTCGCCGGGCGGACCGTCGCGTACGGGCGCATCGACCCGGCGCTGTCGCGCGACCTGTTCATCCGCCGCGCGCTCGTCGAGGGCGAGTGGGACGCGCGCCACCGCTTCCTGGCCGAGAACCGGGCGCTGGTCGAGGAGGTCGAGCGGATGGAGGAGCGCGCGCGGCGCCGCGACATCCTCGTCGACGACCAGGTGCTCTACGACTTCTTCGACGCGCGGATCCCGCAGGACGTCGTGTCAGGTCGCCACTTCGACCGCTGGTGGCGCGACGCGCGCCGGCGCGACCCGACGCTGCTCACCTACCCGCGCGAGCTGCTGATCCGGCCCGAGGCGGCCGCCGCGCTCGACGACGCGGGGCGCCCGAGCGTGTGGCGCCAGGGCGACCTGGAGCTGGCCCTGACCTACCGCTTCGAGCCGGGGACCGCCCACGACGGCGTGACCGTCCACATCCCGCTGCGGCTGCTGGGCGAGGTGCGCGACACGGGCTTCGACTGGCTGGTGCCCGCGTTCCGGGTCGAGCTCGTGACCGAGCTGCTGCGCTCCCTGCCCAAGGACGCGCGCCGCCGGCTCGTGCCGATCCCCGACGTGGCCGCGCAGGTGGTGGAGCGGCTGCGGCCGCGGCGGGGGCCGATCGTGGCTCAGGTGGCGGCGGCGCTGGCCGAGCTGCGCGGCGTGCAGGTCGCGCCCGAGGACTTCGACGCGTCCGGGCTGCCGCCGCACCTGCGGATGACGTTCCGGGTGGAGGACGAGGACGGCCGCGTGCTGGCCGAGGGGCAGGATCTGGAGGCGGTCCGCGCCCAGCTGCGCCCACGGCTGCAGGCCGAGCTCGGCGCCGCGAGCGCCGGCCTGGAGCGGTCGGGCCTGCGCGCGTGGACGATCGGCGAGCTGCCGCGCGAGGTGTCGCTGCCGGGGACCGGCGGGGCGGTGCGCGCCTACCCGGCGCTGGTCGACGAGGGCTCCGGCGTGGGGGTGCGCGTGCTCGACAGCGCCGACGCGCAGGCGGCCGCGATGTGGGCGGGCACCCGCCGGCTCCTGCTGCTGACGATCCCGTCGCCGGCGAAGTGGGTGACCGGCCGGCTGTCGTCGGCGGCGCAGCTCACGCTGGCGACGGCGCCGCACGGGAGCGTGGGGGAGGTCGTCGACGACGCGACCGTGGCCGCCGTCGACGAGCTGCTGGCCGAGGCCGGCGGGCCGGCATGGGACGAGGCCGGCTTCGCCGCGCTGCGCGACCGCGTGGCCGGGTCGCTGGCCGAGACGACGCTGCGCGTGATGGAGGACGTGGTCGCCGTGCTCGACGCGCGCCGCGAGGCCCAGCGTGCGCTCGACGAGGCGCCGCTGGCGACGCCGCAGGAGTCGCGCCTGGACGTGGCGCGCCAGATCGGCCGGCTCGTCTACCCGGGCTTCGTCGCCCGGACCGGCGCCCGGCGGCTGCCGGACGTCGCGCGCTACCTGGCGGCGGCCGCCCGGCGGATCGAGCGGCTGCCGTCCCAGCCGGGGGTCGACGTCGACCGCATGCGCGTGATCCACGAGCTCGAGGCGCTGTACCGCGCGAAGCTCGACGGCCTGCCCGAGGGCGCCACGCCGTCCGCGGCGCTGCGCGAGGTGCCGTGGCTGCTGGAGGAGCTGCGGGTCGCCTCGTTCGCGCAGGGCGTCGGCGTGAAGGGCGGCGTCTCGGCGAAGAAGGCGCGCCGAGCGATCGCGGAGGCGTGACCGCCCGGGCTACGGCGTCATCGCCAGCGGCGCCGGCGCCTCGAACCCCGCGGGCAGCAGCGTGAACACGACCGCCCCGTGGCGCACGCGCACCGCGCGCCCCGGGCGGACGTCGGGGCCGCCGGAGGCGTCCTCGGCGGGCGGGCGCAGCCCGAACAGGCGGTGGCCGACGCGCGAGGCGTGCAGGCGCAGGGCGCGCGCGGCGTCGCGCTCGGACAGCCGCCAGCCGGCGGCCTCGAGGCTGGCGCCGTGCCACAGCTCCCACCGCCAGCGCCGGAACGGAAGGCGGCCGGGCGGGAGCTCGTACAGCCGGTAGCTGAAGGAGAGCCCTTCGACGACGGGCATCGGCGCGCAGCGTACCGAGCGCGCCGACCGCGCGTTCAGTCGTCCTTCGCCGACCCCGGCTCGGCCATCCGCGCGTGCAGCGCCGCCTTCGCGCTGTCGGGGATGAAGCGGCTGCCGCGGCCCTGGAGCTTCGTCGACAGCGACGCGCTGACGACGCGCTCCTTGCCGGCCATGAGCGCCTCGAACCCGTCCCGGGCGACGTCGGCCGGGTCGTCCTTGCCGTCGCTCGCGCCGACGCGCGTGTCGAGCATGTCGGCGCGCTCGAAGAACTCGGTGTCGGTCGGCCCCGGCATCAGCGACGTCACGCTCACGCCCGTGTCCTTCAGCTCCGCCCGCAGCGCCAGCGCGAACGACTGCACGAACGACTTCGACGCGTTGTAGACGGCCTGGTAGGCGCCCGGCATCGTCGCCGCGATCGACGACGTGAACAGGATCCGGCCCTCGCCGCGCGTGGCCATGTCGGCGACGACGTGCTTGGCCAGGTGCACGGTCGAGCGCACGTTCAGGTCGACGAGCCGCAGCTCGTCGGCGAGCGCGGTGTCGGTCGCGAACGCGCCGCCCGCGCCGATCCCGGCGTTCAGCGCGATCGCGTCGAGCGACCGCCCGCTCCCGAGGATCCGCGCGTACAGCTCGTCGACCCCGCCCGGCGTCGACAGGTCGACCTGGACCGGGTCCACCGACACGCCGGTCGCGGCGGCGAGTTCGCGGGCCCGCGGGAAGATCGCGTCGTCCTCGGCGGCGGCGATGACGTCGAAGCCGTTGGCGGCGAACTGGCGCGCCAGCTCGAGGCCGATGCCGCTGGACGCGCCGGTCACGGCGGCGAGGGGACGGGGGATGCTCGGGCTCATGCGCCGCGACTGCCCGGCCACGCGCCCCCGAAACCGCGCCGGCGCGCCGGTTTCCGGCGCCGCCGCGCAGGGCAGCGGGCGCGCAGACCACCCGGGAGGCGACATGAAGGCAGTGACCTGGCACGGCCGGCGCGACGTGCGCGTCGACACCGTGCCCGACCCCACCATCCAGGACCCGCGGGACGTGATCGTGCGCATCACGTCGTCGGGCATCTGCGGTTCCGACCTGCACCTCTACGAGGTCCTCGGCCCGTTCCTCGAGCCCGGGGACGTCCTCGGCCACGAGCCGATGGGCATCGTCGAGGAGGTCGGCAGCGGCGTGACGAGCCTCGCGTCCGGCGACCGCGTCGTGATCCCGTTCAACCTCTCGTGCGGCACGTGCTGGATGTGCAACGAGGGCCTGCACTCGCAGTGCGAGACGACCCAGAACCACGAGCACGGCACGGGCGGGTCGCTGTTCGGCTACACGAAGCTCTACGGCCAGGTCCCCGGCGGCCAGGCCGAGTACCTGCGCGTCCCGTTCGGCGACACGCTCCCGATCCAGGTGCCGCACGGGCCGCCCGACGACCGCTACGTCTACCTCTCCGACGTGCTGCCTCTCCGACGTGCTGCCGACCGCCTGGCAGGCCGTCGCCTACGCCGACGTGCCGGGCGGCGGCACGCTCGTCGTGCTCGGCCTCGGCCCCATCGGCGACATGTGCGCGCGCATCGCGACCCACCGGGGGCATCGCGTTATCGGCGTGGACCTCGTCGACGAGCGCCTCGAGCGCGTCCGCGCCCGCGGCACCGAGGTGCTCGACCTGCGCGAGCACGAGAAGGAGCTGGCCGAGACCGTCCGCGAGCTCACCGGCGGGCGCGGCGCCGACGCCGTCGTCGACGCGGTCGGCATGGAGGCGCACGGCGCCCCGGTCGCGAAGATGGCCCAGGCCGCGACCGGGATGCTCCCCGACGCGCTCGCCCGGCCGCTGATGCAGAAGGCCGGCATCGACCGCCTGCACGCGCTGCACCTGGCGATCGACGTCGTGCGCCGCGGTGGCACGATCTCGCTCAGCGGCGTCTACGGCGGCATGGCCGACCCGATGCCGATGCTGACCCTGTTCGACAAGCAGATCCAGCTGCGGATGGGCCAGGCCAACGTGCACCGCTGGGTCGACGAGATCCTGCCGCTGCTGACCGACGAGGACCCGCTCGGCGTCGACGGGTTCGCGACCCACCACATCGCGCTCGACGACGCGCCCGGCGCCTACGAGCGCTTCCAGAAGAAGCAGGACGGCACGGTGAAGGTGCTCGTCACGCCGTGACGATCCGCAGCTGCTCGCCGCCGGCGGCCACGACGTCGCCCGCGCGCAGCTGACGGCCGCGGCGCGACTCGGGCTCCCCGTTGACCGTCACGCCGCCGAGCGCGAGCAGCTCCCTCGCCTCGCCGCCCGAGTCGGCCAGCCCCGCGAGCTGCAGGAGCTGGCCGAGGCGGATCACCTCGCCGCGGATCGCGATCTCGCGCATCGCGCCCGACGGTAGCGGCGCGGCGGCTCAGTGGCCGCGCCGCCCGCGCCGGCGGCCCAGCAGGTAGGCCACGATCGCCACGATCGCGAGCACCACGGCCAGGCGGCGCGGATCCTTCAGCCGCTCGGCGATCATCGCGCCGCCGATCGAGCCGAGGTCCAGCGCCTCGGCCGGCTCGCGCGGCGGGGGCGGCGGGGCCTCGGCGCCGATCCCGGCGCCGGCCGGGGCGCCCGGTCCGGGAGCGCCGGGGGCCGGCGCCTCCTCGCGGCCCTCGAGCATCGCGGCGAGGTTCTCGGCGAACGCGTCGATGAGCCGGCCGCTGACGTCCTGCAGCACGCCCTGGCCCATCGTCGCCACCTTGCCGGTGAGGTCGACCTCGGTGACGATCTCGGCGGTGGTGCGCGTGTCGTCGCCGGTGAGGGTCATCGTCACGTCGGCGTCGGCGGTGCCCTGGCCCCGCGACTCCTTCGCGCGCGCCTTCATCACCGCGCGGTGGGCGGCGTCGTCGCGCTCGGTGACCTCGACGTCGCCGCGGTAGGTCATCGACATCGGGCCGACCTTCACCTTGATCGCGACCTTGTAGGCGTTGTCGCCGGTCTTCTCCAGCACCTGCGCGCCGGGCACGTTGGGAGCGACGCGCTCGACGTCGAGGACGGCGTCCCAGACCTCCTCCAGCGGCGCCGCCACCTCGAACCGGTTCTCGAATCGCATCGTCTGTGGTCCTCCTGGTCGTCTATCTGGTCCTGCCGATCGCCGCCACCACCGCGTCGAGCGCGGCGACGCTGTGGCCGCTGACGAGGTCGTCGACGTGAGGGAGCGCCGCCGCCATGCCGCCGGTGACCGGCTCGAAGCCGGGCGCCGCCGCGCGCGGGTTCACCCACACGACGCGGTAGGCGAGCCGCGCCAGGCGCTCCATCTCGCGCCCCAGCAGCGCCGGGTCGCCGCGCTCCCAGCCGTCGGAGAGCACGACGACGACCGCGTCGCGGGCCATGCCGCGGCGGCCGAAGCCGTCGTTGAACGCGCGCAGCGCCTCGCCGATGTGGGTGCCGCCGGCCCAGTCGGGCGCGGCGGCGCTCGCGCGCGCCAGCGCGGCGCCGGCCCGGCCCTCGCGCAGCGGGCGGGTGACGCGGGTCAGGCGGGTGGCGAAGACGAACGTCTCGGCGCGGGCGCCGAGCGCGGCGCCCTCGAGCAGGAGCAGGTAGGCGCGCGCGAACGGCGCCATCGAGCCCGACACGTCGAGCAGCGCCACGAGCGGGCGCGGCCGCAGGCGCCGGCGGCGATGCAGGCGGCGCACCGGGTCGCCGCCGGTGCGGCGAGCGGCGCGCAGCGTGGCATGGACGTCCAGGTGCCCGCCGTGCGGGGAGCGCCGGGCGCGGCGCGCGCGGCGCGGCGGCGGGGCCGCGGCCAGGCCGCGCAGCAGTCGGGCGACGAGCGCGAGCTCGGCGTCGTCGAGCTCGTCCAGCCGCGCGCCGGCCAGCTCGGACGCGCCCGCCGCGCGCAGCCCGACGAGCACCGAGCGGCCCTCGCCCGCGACCCCCTCGCCCGCCGGCGACGCGCCGCCCGGACGGCCCGCGCCCGCCGCGGTCTCACCCGGGGCCTCGCGGGCGCCGTCGCGCGGGCGCCGCGGCCGCGGGACGGCGGGCGCGCCGGGGTCCCCGCGCACGGCGTCCGCGGGGTCGGCCATCCCGTCCACCACGGCGGCGAACACGCGGTCGAAGTCGTCGACCTGGGCCCGCGACGTCACGAAGCTCACCCGCGCGGCCCAGTACAGGCGCGAGCGATCGCCGTCGCCGACGAGCGCGGCAGCGCGGGCGAACGTCGCGCTGCGCTCGGGCGTCACCGGCAGGCCCGCCGCGCGCAGGGCGCGGCCGAGCGCCACGGCGGCCAGCGGCGCGTCGCGCGCCAGCGCGCGGCGGAACGACGGCACCCCGCTCACGCCACCAGCCCGCCGGCCCGCGCGGCCTCCTGGTCCTCGCGGTACTTCAGGACCGTCCCCAGCGTGCGGTCGGCCGCCTCGGCGTCGAGCCGCTCGGCGCCGAGGATCCGCAGCGCGGCCAGCCAGTCGATGCCCTCCGCGATCCCCGGCGGCTTCTGCACGTCGGCGGCGCGCAGGCGGCCGAGCGCCGCGACGACGTCGGCGGCCAGCGCCGGCGGCGCGTCGGGGACCCGGCGGCGGACGATCTCGATCTCGCGCTCTGGCGGCGGGTAGTCGATCCACTGGTACAGGCAGCGGCGCTTGAGCGCGTCGTGGAGGTCGCGGGTGCGGTTGGAGGTGAGCACCACCGCGGGCGGCACCGTCGCGCGGATCGTGCCGATCTCCGGGATCGTCACCGCCGCGTCGGCGAGCACCTCGAGCAGGAACGCCTCGAAGTCGTGGTCGGCGCGGTCGAGCTCGTCGATCAGCAGGACCGCCGGCAGCGGTCCCGGGTGCTCGATCGCCTGCAGCACCGGGCGCGGCAGCAGCAGGTCGCGCGCGAACAGGTCCTCCTCGGACAGCCTCGCGCCCTCGGCCTCGGCCAGCCGGATCCGCAGCAGCTGGCGCGGGTAGTTCCACTCGTACAGCGCCTCGGAGCTGTCCAGGCCCTCGTAGCACTGCAGCCGGATCAGCGGCGTGTCCAGCGCGGCCGCGAGCGCGCGCGCCGCCTCGGTCTTGCCCACCCCGGCCTCGCCCTCGAGCAGCAGCGGCTGGGGGAGGCGCAGCGCGAGCAGCATCGCGGTGGCCAGGCCCTCGTCGGCGAGGTAGTCGACCGCGTCCAGCCGCGCGACGAGCGCGTCGACGTCCGGCAGCAGCTCGGCCAGGGCGGCGGACGCCGCCGGCCGCGTCCGGCTCACGCCGCGCCCGCGGCCGCGAGGGCCGCGCGGTAGTCGTCCCAGGTGTCGACGTCGGCGGGCACCGGCCCGGGGACGCGCACCTCGACCACCTCGGCCGCGCGCTCGTCGAGCAGCCGCCACACCGCCTTGTCGCCGTGCAGCCGCGTCAGCGCGGCGAACGTCGAGCGCGCGAACGCGAGCGGGTGGCCGCGCCCGTCGTCGTAGCGGCACACGGCCAGCGGCGCGTCGCCGCGGCCGGCGCGCAATGCCGCGACGATCTCCGGCGTCACCCCAGGCTGGTCGCCGAGCAGCAGGACGAGGACCTCGCAGCGGGGGTCGAGCGCGCCGACCGCCGCCGCGATGGACGACGAGCAGCCGGTGCCGTAGGCCTCGTTGAGCACGACGTCCGCGCCCCGCAGGTCCACCCGGTCGCGCACCGCGCGGTGCGCCCCGCCGAGCGCCACCACGAGCTGGTCGAAGCGGCAGCCGCGCGCGACGCCGAGGACCGCATCCAGCAGCGTCGCGCCGCGGAACGGCAGCAGCTGCTTGGGCCGGCCGAGCCGCTGCGACCCGCCCGCCGCCAGCACGACGCCGGCCGTGAACGGCGCCTCAGCGGGCGCGGGCACGCCACGCCTCCCGGCAGCCCTCGCAGCAGAACGCGTGCTCGCCGTCCACGGGCGTGTGCGGTCCGACCGCGACCGTCATGCCGCAGACCGGGTCGACGGCCTCGCGCGCCGGCGCCTGGGCGGCCGGACGCGCCGGCGTGACGGCCAGCAGCGGCGCCGGGGCCGGGGCTCGTGCCCCGCGGCGCGCCGCCACGATCTCGGCCAGGATCGACAGCGCGATCTCGGCGTGCGTGTGCGCCCCGATCGCCAGCCCGGCCGGCGTGCGCACCCGCGCCAGCGCCGCCTCGTCGACGCCCTCCGCGCGCAGCGCCTCCAGCACCGCAGCGCCCCGCCTGCGGGAGGCGACCAGCCCGACGTACTCGCAGCCGGCCTCGAGCGCGGCCTGCAGCTCCGCCTCGTCGCCGTGGCCCAGCGTCGCGACGACCGCCGCGAAGTCGCCGGGCTCGGCGCGCTCGGCCAGCCGCGCCCGCAGGCCCAGCGGCCCGCACAGGTCGGCCAGCGCCTCGCCGACCGGCGAGCGGCCGGCGATCGCCACCCGCGGCGCCGGCAGGCGCGGCTCGAGGAACAGCTCGAGCGCGCCGCCGCTGAGGCACGGGTTGGCGACCACGACCGAGCCGGGCTCGGCGGACGGGCCGTCCTGCTCGCCGGGGAGGATGCGCAGCAGGACGGGCTCCCCGGTCTCCAGCACGCGCAGCGCCTGCAGGCGGACCGTCGCGTCCGCGCACGAGCCGCCGACGAAGCCGTCGATCGTCCCGTCGCCGAGCACGATCGCGCGGTCGCCCGGCCGCGCGCTCGTCGGGGCCGCGCAGCGCACCACGGTCGCCTCGACGAACGGCACGCCGGCCTCCTCGAGCTGGGTGGCGGTGGGCGTCATCGCGGCGGCGCGGGCGTCCCCGACGCGCTCTGGATCGCCTCCCACACGCGCCCCGGCGTCGCCGGCATGTCGACGTGCCGGACGCCGAACGGCTTCAGCGCGTCGACGATCGCGTTGATGATCGCCGGAGGCGAGCCGACGTTGGACGACTCGCCGACGCCCTTGGCCCCGAGCGGGTGGTGCGGCGACGGCGTGACGGTCTCGCCCAGCTCCCAGTCGGGCACCTCCAGCGACGACGGCACCAGGTAGTCCATGAACGAGCCGCCCAGGCAGTTGCCCTGCTCGTCGAACGCGATGTGCTGCATCAGCGCGATGCCGGCGCCCTCGGCCAGTCCGCCGTGGACCTGGCCCTCGACGATCATCGGGTTGATCCGCACCCCGCAGTCGTCGACGGCGACGAACCGCCGCAGCTTCACCTCGCCGGTCGCCGGATCGACGTCGACCACGGCGATGTAGGCGCCGCACGGGTAGGTGAGGTTCGGCGGGTCGTAGACCGCCTCGGCGTCCAGGTGGCCCTCCACGCCCTCGGGCAGCGTCAGCGTGCCGTGCGCGGCGAGCGCCAGCTCCTGGATCGTCTGGCCCTTCTCGGGGTCGCCCTTGACGTACCAGCGGGCGGGTGGGCCGGATTCCCACTCGAGGTCCTCGGGCGCGACCTCGAGCGCCGCGGACGCGATCAGCCGCGCCTTGTCGCGGATCTTGCGCGACACCATCGCCACCGCGGCGCCCGACACGGGCGTCGAGCGGCTGCCGTACGTGCCCAGCCCGAACGGGGTCTGGTCGGTGTCGCCGTGGACGACCTCGACGTCCTCGGGCGGGATGCCGAGCTCCTGGGAGACGATCTGCGCGAACGTCGTCTCGTGGCCCTGGCCCTGCGTCTTGACCGAGATCCGCACGACCGCCTTGCCGGTCGGGTGGATGCGCAGCTCGGCGCCGTCGGCCATGCCCAGCCCGGCGATGTCCATCTTCGACTTCGGCCCGGCCCCGACGGTCTCGGTGAAGAACGACACGCCGATGCCCATGTGCTCGCCGCGCGCCCGCTTCTCGGCCTGCTCACGGCGCAGGTCCTCGTAGCCGGCGATCCGCAGCGCCTCGTTCATCGTGGCGTGGTAGTCGCCGGAGTCGTACTCCCAGCCGGTCTTGGTGGTGTAGGGGAACTGCTCCTTGCGGATGAAGTTGCGCATCCGCAGCTCCACCGGGTCCATGTCGAGCTCGGCGGCGAGCAGGTCGACCATCCGCTCGACCAGGTAGGCCGCCTCCGTCACCCGGAACGAGCAGCGGTAGGCGACGCCGCCGGGCGCCTTGTTGGTGTAGACGCCGCGCACGCTGCAGTACGCGGCCTCCAGGTCGTAGGAGCCGGTGAAGATGTGGAAGAAGCCGGCCGGGTACTTCGACGGCTGCGCGGTCGCGTTGAACGCGCCGTGGTCGGCGAGCACGTCGACGCGCAGGCCGCGGATGCGCCCGTCGCGGTCGGCCGCGATCCGCCCCTGCATGAGGTAGTCGCGGGCGAACCCGGTCGAGGTGAGGTTCTCGGTGCGGTCCTCCATCCACTTGACCGGCTTGCCGGTGAGGATCGAGCCGACGATCGAGCACACGTAGCCCGGGTAGATCGGCACCTTGTTGCCGAAGCCGCCGCCGATGTCCGGCGCGATCACCTGGATCTTGTGCTCCGGGATCCCGGCGACCATGGCGTACAGCGTGCGGTGGGCGTGCGGCGCCTGGCTCGTCGTCCACAGCCGCAGCTTGCCGGTGACCGGGTCCATGTCGGCCACCGACCCGCACGTCTCCAGCGGCGCCGGGTGGACGCGCTGGAACGGGATCTCCTGGGTGACGACGACCACGTCGGCGTCGGCGAAGACGCGGTCGGCCTCGGCCTCGTCGCCGGCCTCCCAGTCGAAGATGTGGTTGGAGGTCTGGCCCTCCTTGTCGTCGCGGATCACCGGCGCGTCGGCGTCGAGCGCCCGGCGCACGTCGCTGACGACCGGCAGCGGCTCGTAGTCGACCTCGATCAGCTCCAGCGCGTCGCGCGCCGCGTAGCGGTCCTCGGCGACGACGAACGCCACCTCCTGGCCCTGGAAGCGGACCTTGTCGGTGGCCAGCACGGCCTGCGTGTCGGCGCTCAGCGTGGGCATCCAGGCCAGGCCGAGGTTCGCCAGGTCCTGCCCGGTGACGACCGCGCGCACCTTCGGGTGCTGCTGGGCGGCCGACGTGTCGATCGAGACGATCCGCGCGTGCGCCAGCGGGCTGCGCAGGATCGCCCCGTGCAGCATGCCCGGCAGCTTCACGTCGTCCACGTACGTGCCCTGGCCCCGCAGGAACCGCGGGTCCTCCTTGCGCTTGAGGCGGCCGAAGCCGATCGGGCGCTCCTCGGTGGCAGCCATCAGGCGATCGCCTCCCCGCCGGCCGCGGCGGCGCCGGCCTCGTGCTCCGCGGCCCAGCGGACCGCCTTGACGATGTTCGTGTACCCGGTGCAGCGGCAGATCTGGCCGCTGATCGCCACCCGGATCTCCTCCTCGGAGGGGTTCGGGTTCTCGTCCAGCAGCGCCCGGGCGGTGAGCATCATGCCCGGGGTGCAGAAGCCGCACTGCAGGCCGTGCTCCTCGAAGAAGCCCTGCTGGACGGGGTCGAGCTCGCCGTCGCGGGCCAGGCCCTCGACGGTCGTGATCTCGTGGCCCTCGGCCATCGCCGCGAGCATCGTGCACGACTTCACCGGCTCGCCGTCGACGAGCACGACGCACGCGCCGCAGTTGGACGTGTCGCACCCCCAGTGCGTGCCGGTGAGGTCGAGGTGGTCGCGCAGGAAGTGCACGAGCAGCGTGCGCGGCTCGGCCTCGGCCGACCGGGTCTCGCCGTTGATCGTGAGCGTGATCTGCATCGGTGCTCGCTCCTTCAGGACGCCAGCGCGCGCTCGGCGGCGCGACGCAGGGCTCGGTGGGTCAGCTCCTGGGCCAGGTGGCGCTTGTACTCGGCCGATCCGCGCTGGTCGGCGATCGGCTCGCAGTCCTCGGCCGCGAGCCGGGCGGCCTCGGCGAACGCCTCCTCCGACGGCGGGCGCCCGATCAGCGCCTGCTCGGCGCGCTCGCAGCGCACGCCGGACGGGTTCACGGCACTGAGCGCGATGCCGGCGTCGGCGACGTTCGCGCCGTCGAGCCACAGCGCGGCGCCCGCGGACGCCACGGCCCAGTCGCCGGCACGGCGCTCGACCTTCTCGTAGGCGCTGCCGCCGTGCGGCCGGACGGGGACGCGCACCTCGACGAGCATCTCGGCGTCGCCGACGGCGGTCTCGTAGGGGCCGCGGTGGAAGGCGACCATGTCGACCACGCGGTCGCCGCCGCGGCCGCGGATCACGACGTCGGCCTTCAGCGCCGCGCACACCGCGCTGAGGTCCTCGGACGGGTCGGCCTGGCAGAGCGCCCCGCCGATCGTGCCGCGGTTGCGGACCGGTGGGTCGGCGATCTTGTGCTCGGCGTCGCGCATGATCGGGAAGTGGCGCGCGAGCACGTCGGACTCGAGCAGCTCGCGGTGGCGGGTCATCGCGCCGATCCGGACCTCGCCGCCCTCCTCGGCGATGTAGCCGAGCTCGCCGGCGAGCGGGTTGATGTCGATCAGGTGCTCGGGCGTCGCCAGGCGGAGCTTCATCATCGGCAGCAGCGAGTGGCCGCCCGCGACGAGCCGCGAGTCCGGCCCGAGTCGCTCCAGCAGCTCGATCGCCTCGTCGACGGTCGACGCGCGCGCGTACTCGAAGGGCGCAGGTACCTGCATTGCCGTCCTCTCCTCGAATGACCCGAGGCGGACGCTACTCCCTGTTCGTGACGACCGGCACGACCCGATAACGGTTCGCTTATAGTCGCCGGACCGTGACGTTCGCGCAGCTCCGTTCGTTCGCGACCGTCGCGCGCCTCGGGTCCGTGAGCGGCGCCGCCGAGGCGCTCGGCGTGAGCGAGCCTGCGGTCTCGGCTGCGGTGGCCGCGCTGCGCCGCGACCTCGGGGACCAGCTCTTCGTGCGCGTCGGCAGCGGCATCCGCCTCACGCCCGGCGGCGAGCGGCTGGCGGCCGCGGCGGCCGAGATCCTCGGCCTCGAGGACCGCCTGCGCCGCGAGGTGCGCGAGGCGCACGGCGAGCAGGGGCTCCTGCGGCTGGTCGTGTCGCCGGCGGTGGCCGAGTACGTGTCGGCGCCGCTGCTGGACGCGTTCACGCGGCGCCGCCCGACGCTCGAGGTGTCCCAGGAGGTGGCGGCGGCCGAGGCGTTCCCGGCGATGCTGGCCGACCGCCGCGCCGACGTCGCGCTGGGGCCGGCGCCGCCGCCGTCGCTGGACCTCGAGGTGGTCCCGTTCCTGCGCTACAAGCTCGTCGTCGTGGCCGCGCCCGGGCACCCGCTGGCCGGCGGGGCGGAGGTGCGGCTGCCCGCGCTGGCCGGCGAGCGCTGGCTCGTCGGCCCGGCCGACGCGGAGCTCCTGGGCCTGTTCGCCCAGTACGGCCTGCCGCCGCCCGACCGCGGCGCGTTCTCCACGGAGGCGGCCGCGCAGGACGCCGCGGCGGCGGGGGAGGGGGTCATGCTCGCGGTCGCCCACACGGTGGTGCCGGCGCTGCGGCGGGGGACGCTCGTCCGGCTTCCGGTGCGCGGGACCCCGCGCGACGCGATGTGGCATGCGGCCACGCTGCGCGGCGACCGCTGCTCGCCGGTGGCGGACGCGATGCGGCGCTTCGTCGCGACCGCCGACGCGACCCAGGCGATCGTGTCGCGGCCCGGGGGCGTGCCCGCGGGCCGCTTCCGCCCGCCCGTCTACGTGACGATCTGGACGGCCGTCGAGGTCAGCTGACCGCGACGGCGCGGGGGTGGATCGGGCCGCTGCCCTCGGCGAGGCGGCCGCCGGCGCGGCCCGAGCGCAGCGCGAGGATCTCCCCGAGGACCGCGACCGCGGTCTCCGACGGCGTGCGGGCGCCCACGTCGAGCCCGCACGGGGAGCTGATGCGCGCGAGGTCGGCCTCCGTCACGCCGGCTTCGCGCAGCCGCTGCTGGCGGTCCGCGTGCGTGCGGCGGCTGCCGAGCGCGCCGATGTAGCCGGCGCCGGTCGCCAGCGCGCCGATGAGGGCCGGCTCGTCGAACTTGCTGTCGTGGGTGAAGACGAGCACGGCGTCGCGCGGGCCCAGCGCCTGGCCGGCGAGGTAGGCGTCGGGCCAGGACACGACGACCTCGGCGTGCTCGTGGAAGCGCGGGCTCTGCGCGAACGCGGGCCGCGCGTCGACGATCGTCACGCGGTAGCCGATCTGCGTCGCCATCGCGGCGAGCGCGGCCGAGAAGTCGATCGCGCCGAAGATCACCATCCGCGGGCGGCTGGCGAACGCGTGGATCGCGACCCGCAGCTCGCTGCCGATCGTCTCGCCGCCGGCGCCGTAGCGGCGCACGGTCGAGCGGCCCTCGTCGAGGAAGCCGCGCGCCTCGCGCGCGACGTTGTCGTCCAGCAGCGACCCGAGGCCGAGCGACCCGACGGTCTCGTCGGGCGTGACCGCCATCTGCGTGCCGGCGGCCGCCCCGTCCAGCAGCGTGGCGAGCGCGACCGGCCGGTCGGCCTCGATCCCCTCGACGACGGCCTCGAGCGGCTCGAGGTCGCGCAGCTCGGCCACGAACACGCGCACGGTCCCGCCGCACATGAGGCCCACGTCGGCCGCATCGCTGTCGCTGATGCCGTACGTCGCCACGCGGGGCGGCGCGCCGGCCAGGATCCCCTGGGCCTCGTCGACCAGCGCCGCCTCGACGCAGCCGCCGGTCACCGACCCCTCGATGCGCCCCTGGTCGTCGACGAGCATCACCGCGCCAGGATCGAGCGGCGCGGAGCCGACGGTCTCCACGAGCGTCGCGGCCACGACCCTTCGCCCCTCTCCGACCCAGCGAAGCGCCAGTGCATGCACGGACGACATCGTGCCGGATGCTACCTGCTCGCGGCCGGCCCGGCGCCGACCGCCGTGCGCGCTACGGTCGCGCGTGACGATGCCGGGGCCCGCGACCGGATACACGCTGGTCGAGACCGCGATCGGCGCCTGCGCCCTCGCCTGGGGAGAGCGCGGCCTCGTGCGCGTCCTGCTGCCCGGCTTCGACGCGGCCGCCGTGCGCGAGCTGCGCCCGCCGCCCGCCGTCGCCGACGCCGCGCGCCGGATCGCGGCGCTGCTGGACGGGGCGCCCGACGACCTGGCCGACGTCACGCTCGACTGGCGCGGCGTCCCCGCGTTCCCGCGCCGCTGCTACGAGGTCGCCCGCGCGATCCCGCCCGGCCAGACGCGCACGTACGGCGAGGTCGCCGCGCTCGCGGGCGAGCCGGGCGGCGCGCAGGCCGTCGGCCAGGCGATGGCGCGCAACCCGTTCCCGATCGTCGTCCCCTGCCACCGGGTCGTCGCCTCGGGCGGCCGTCTCGGCGGCTACTCCGCTCCCGGCGGCAACGCCACGAAGCGGCGCATGCTCGAGCTCGAGGGCGCGCGCGAGCGCGGCGAGCTCACGCTCTTCGGCTAGCCGCCGGACGCACAGGGGGGAACGGGGCCGTTCTGTCCGACAGTTCGGTGCGCCGGGCACGCACCGGCTCGGCGCCCGACATCGCACCAGCCAGACGAGACAGGAACAGGATGACCGCCATCGCCCTTTCTGCGTGTGACCCTCCCGAGCCGGTTGCCGAGCCGCTGCGCGCGGTGGACCCGCCGCCGGAGCCGAACCGCATCCGGGTCCTCATCGTCGACGGGGACCCGCTCGCGCGCCGCGCCGTCGCCGACCTCCTGCGCGCGGCCGGCCCGTTCGTGGTCGTCGCGACCGCCGGCGACGGACGGGAGGGCGTCGAGCTCGCGCTCCACTACCGGCCCGACCTCGTCCTCGCGGCGACCGGGCTGCCGAAGCTGGACGTCGTCGAGCTGGTCCGGCGCGTCGTCCGCGAGACGCACGGGACCCGCGTCGTCGTGCTCACCGTCGGCCGCGAGGACGCGGTTGCCATCGCCGCGCTGCGCGCGGGCGCCACCGGCATCGTCAGCAAGGAGGAGGCCCGCGAGGGCACGCTGGCCGAGGCGCTGCGATGCGTCCACGCGGGCGAGGTGTCGATCCCGGCCGGGCTCGCGCGCCAGCTCGTGGAGCGGCTGCGGCGCATGCCCGAGCCGGGACGCGGCGTGCGCCCGATCCGCAGCACGCTGACCACGCGCGAGTGGGAGGTGCTCGACCTGCTCGCCGCCGGGCTGACGACGCGCGCGATCGCCGATCGGCTCGTCCTCACCGAGGACACCGTCTACACGCACGTGAAGAACCTGTGCCGGAAGCTCGGCGTGCATTCGCGGGATGAGGCAGTGCAGGCCGCCCGGGACCTGATCGCGGCCGCGGTGGCGTGACGGCGGCGTTGCACGTCTGGGAGCCCGTTGGCTTCGGGCTCGCGGTCTGCGAAGGTGATGGGCGTGACGGCACGTGGAGCACGGACGCTTCGACGCAGGCTGGTGCGCCCATGACGGCGCTCGCCGAGGCCGAGCGCCTGCTCCAGGAGCAGTACGAGCCGCTCAAGGCCGAGACGCTCAGGTCGCTGCAGGGCAAGCTGCGCGCGTCGGGCGTGACCGGCCTCGACGACGAGCTCGACGCGTACTACAACCAGGCCTGGCACGCGCTCTACGAGCAGGTCGCGGCCGGGGTCGAGATCGCCAACGTCGGCGGGTTCCTGGTCCAGGTCGCCTATCGGCGTGCGATCGACGACCTGCGCCGGCTGCGGCCCGGCGACCGCGCCGACCTGGAGGAGGCCGACGCGCTGTCCGCGGACGCCGACGTCGCCGACCGCCTCGACGAGCAGCGGATGCTGCGCGAGCTGAGCGAAGCGCTCCGGGCCGAGCTCGACGAGCGCGAGCGGGTCGCCGCCAGCCTCTGCTACGTGCACGGCTACACGCGGCCCGAGGCCGCCCGGCTGATGGGCATCGGCGAGCGCCGGATGCAGAAGCTGATGGACCGCGTGTCGAAGGTCGTCAACCGCGTGACCGGCGAGATCCGCTCCGGCGGGCGCTGCGACATGCGCGAGTCGCTCATCAAGGCCTACGCGCTCGGGCTCCTCGACGAGGACGGCGAGCGCTACGCGATGGCGCGCGAGCACCTGCGCGAGTGCGCGCGCTGCCGCGCCGACGTGCTGCGCATGCGCGGCCTGGCGATCGTCGCGCCCGCGCCGCTGCTGCCGTGGGCGGCCCTCCAGCTCGCGGGCGGCGCGGCGGCCGGGGGCGGCGGCGCCGCGGCCGCGATGCGACCTCGCGGGCACTCGGTGTCGACGCTCGTCGCCGGCGGCGCGGCCGCGACGGCCGCGGTGGTCGCGGCCGTGGCGATCGCGGTCGCCGTGCTGCCCGACGACGACCAGACGTCTCCGGTGCCGGCGGCGACCCCGCCGGCCTCGGCGTCGAGCGCGTCGGCGCCCGAACGGCGCGCCCAGACGCCGCCGCGACGCCGACACCGGCGGGCCCGGCCCCAGGCGGCCGCATCCGCCGCCGCCGGGACCGCCGCTGCGGCGCCGTCGGCCGCGGCCCAGCCGGCGGCGTCCGATCCGCCGGCGTCCGCGCCGGCCGAGCCGTCGGCGCCGGCGGGGCCGGCCGAGCCGGCCGCCACGACACCCGCCCCGTCCGCGCCGGCGTCCACGACCCCCGCGCCGGCGCCCCCGCCGACCGCGCCGGCGGAGCCCGCCGCCGGCGAGCAGCCGGTGCTCGACGACGGAAGCCAGGAGTTCGGTCTGGAGCCATGATCGCCGCCCGTCTCACCGCCGCCCTGACCGTCGTGGCCGCCGCCGTGGCGATCGCCGCTCCCGCGCAGGCCGCCGAGTACGTCGTCGAGTCCTGCCGCGACGCCGACGGCAACCCGCTCTCCACCGCCGCGTGGACCCCGGCCGGCGACCCCGACCGCCGCTTCGACACGTGCGACGAGGGGGGCGCGCTGGGGATCGTCGCGGCGTCATCCGACGTCGCGCCCCGCCTCGCGATCTCGGGGTACCGGTTCGACGTGCCGCGCGGCGCGACCCTCGTCGAGTACGAGGCCTGGCTCGCCGCCAGGGTCCGCAACGGGACCCCGCTCGCCTGGTACATGGCCGGCCTGGGGCAGGGCGACGAGCTCGCCGTCCCGATCACGCTCGCCGGCTGCTTCGAGATCGAGTGGTCCTGCAACGCGGGCGACTTCGCCGATCCGCTGAGCTCGGCGAACGAGATCGCGCAGCCCGTCGAGCACGGCGGGCTGGCGCTGCTCATCGCGTGCGCGAGCCCGTTGGGCCTCCCGTGCGTTCCGGGCGCCGACCCGCCCGCACGCACCTCGCTGTTCCGCAGCGTGGTGACGCTCGACGACCCGTCGGAGCCCGCGATCGGATCGCTCGGCGGGACGCTCCTCGGCGGCGGCCCCGCGTCCGGCACGCGGACGCTGACGGCGACGGTCACCGACGACGGCAGCGGGGTCGCCCGCGTCGAGCTGCTCGTCGACGGCGCGGTGGCTGCGGTCCGTGAGGCGGGCGGCACCTGCGTCGAGCCCTACGTCGTCGCCGATCCGTGCGCGGGCATCTTCCCGGCCACGTTCAGCGTCGACACGACGCAGCTCGCCCAGGGCGCCCACACCGTCGCGCTGCGCGCCCACGACGGCGCCGGGAACGCGAGCGAGAGCGCGCCCGTCGGCATCGTGGTCGACAACCCGGCGCCCGCGCCGCCGCCGGTCGTGGTGGTGCCCGGCCCGGCGCCGCCGGCCCCGCCGCCGATGGTGATCGTCGAGCCCAGCACCCAGGAGGATCGGCCCGATCCGCCGCCGGTCACCGTGCAGCTGCGCGTGCCCGACGAGGTCGAGGTGCCGACCCGCGAGCCGGTCACCGGCCGGGTCGTCGCCTCCGACGGCACGCCGCGGGCGGGCGTGGCGCTGCGCTTCGAGCGCCGGCCGTACGGCACGCGGAGCTGGCGGCCCTGGCGCGACGGAACCAGGAGCGGGCCCGACGGGCGCTTCCGCGTCCCCGGTCCGCGCGAGTCGGCGGAGGTCCGGGTCGTGGCGGACGACGTGCGCGCCGAGCCCGCCCGGATCCGGTTCGTGCGCCCGCTCGAGGTGACGATCGCCGCGTCGGACGAGCGGCTGCGCAACGGCGACGAGCTGACGCTCGGCGGCCGCGTGCGCCACACCGGGGGGACCGAGGACCTGACCGTGCTCGTCCAGTCGCTCGTGCGCGGGCGGTGGCGCACGGTCGACTCGACCGAGAGCGGCGAGCGCGGTCGCATCCGCTGGAGCTACCGCTTCGAGAACACGAGCCGGACCGCGCGCTACCGCTTCCGGTTCGTCGTGCGCTCCGGGCCCGGGCTGCCCTGGAGGCGGACCGTCAGCGACGTCGTGTCGGTCGTCGTCAGCGGCCGATAGCGGCCCGGGCGCGGGAGGCCGCGCGCCGAGAGGGCCGGGTCGCGCTGCTATCTTCAAGAAACAGAAGATTCGAAGACGCGAAGCCGCGAAGGCGTCTCTCTCCTGCCCCTCTCCAACACCCCGATCCACCAGCTGAAGGCGGACTTCTTCCGCACGCTCGGCCATCCCGTGCGCGTGCGCATCCTCGAGGTGCTGCGCGACGAGGGCGAGTGCTCGGTCGGCCAGCTCCAGGCGGCGCTCGGCCTCGACTCCAGCGGCACGTCCCAGCACCTCGCCGTGCTGCGCCGCCAGGGGCTGGTCGAGGGCCGCAAGGAGGGGACGACCGTGCACTACCGCGTGAAGGACGCGCGCACCTTCCAGCTGCTCGAGGTCGCGCGCCAGATCCTGAGCGCCCAGATGCAGGAGACCCAGGCGCTGCTGGCGGACCTCGCCGTGCCGGAGCCCCGCCCGCGTTGAGCGCGCCGCTGTGGGCCGCGGTCGCGGCGCTCGGGGCCGGCACGCTGGCGGCGATCCCGCGCGCGACGCTGCGCGCTGCGATCCCGCTGCAGCTCGCCGGCGCCGCCGTCCTCGCGGCCGGCGCGATCGCGGTGATGGCCCGCGGCACGCCGGTCGGCGCCGCGTTCGGCGACGGGCTGGGGCCGTCGTTCGGCCTCGACGGGCTGAGCGCGTTCTTCCTCGCGGTCGTCAGCCTCGCCGCCGTCCCCGCGCTCCTCGCCGCGAGCGACGCGCTGCGCGGCTCCGCGCTGGCCCGCCCGCTGACCGCCCTCACCGGGCTGTTCGTGCTCGCGCTCGCCGGCGTGCTCGCGGCCCGCGACGCGCTCACGTTCCTGGCCTTCTGGGAGCTGATGACGCTCGTGCCGGCCAGCGCGATCCTCGTCGCCCGCCGCGACGCCCCCGTGCGCAACGCCGTGTTCGTCTACCTGGCGATCACGCACGTCGGCGGCGCGGGCGTGTGGCTGACGCTGCTGACGCTGGCCCGCGAGGGCGTGCTCGGCGGCGGCGCCGCGCTCGGCGGCGGGCTCCAGGCGCTCGTCGTCGTGGCCGCGATCGTCGGCTTCGGGACGAAGGCCGGCCTCGCCCCGCTGCACGCCTGGCTGCCGCGCGCGCACCCGGTCGCGCCCGCGCACGTGTCGGCGCTCATGTCGGGCGTGATGATCAAGGTCGCGCTCTACGGGCTGATCCGCGTGCTGTTCGAGTGGTGTGCGCCGGCGCCGCTGTGGGCCGGGCTGGCGCTCCTGGCGCTCGGCCTCGTCTCGACCCTGGCCGGCGTGCTCTACGCGCTCGTGCAGCGCGAGCTCAAGCGCCTGCTGGCGTTCAGCTCGATCGAGAACGTCGGCGTGATCGCGGTCGCGCTCGGGGCGTCGCTCGTGCTCGCCGACGTGGGCCGGCCGCGGTGGGCGGCGGTGGCGTTCGGCGCCGCGCTGCTGCACGTCGCCGCGCACGCCGCGTTCAAGACGCTCCTCTTCCTCGGCGCCGGCGCGTTCTCCGACGCGGTCGGCAAGCTGGACCTCGACCGGCTCGGCGGCCTGCTGACCCGCATGCCCGGCGTCGGCCGGCCGTTCCTCGCCGGCTGCGCCGCGATCGCCGGCGTGCCGATCCTCAGCGGGTTCGCGTCGGAGTGGCTCACGCTCCAGTCGCTGCTGCGCCTCGCGTTCGACGACGCGGCGGGCGTGGCCGTCGCGGGCGCGCTGGCCGCAGCCGGCGTGGCGGCCGGCGCCGCGCTCGCCCTGTTCTGCTTCGTGAAGGTCGCCGGCCTCGTCCTGCTCGGGGCGCCGCGCACCGAGGTGGCCGCCGCGGCCGTCGACCGGCCGCCCGCCACGCGCGGCGCCCTCGCCGCGCTCGCGGCCGCCTGCCTGGCGCTCGGGCTGCTGCCGGCGCTCCTGCTGCCCGAGCTGGCCGCGCTGATGCCGGGCGCGGTCGCCCCGGCGGCCGGCGCGGCGATCGACCTGCCCGGCACCGGAGGGCTGCCGCCGATCGGCCTCGCGGTCGCGCTCGCGCTCGTCGCCGGCGGCGTCCTGGCGCTCACCCGCCGGCGGGGTCGCGCCGAGGCGGCGCCGGCGTGGGCCTGCGGGCAGCGCGAGGAGCCGGCGCTGCAATGGACGTCGGCCGGGTTCACGAAGACGCTGCGCCTGGTGCTCGAGTCGGTGCTGCGCCCCGAGCGGGAGGTGACCGTGCACGCGCGCGGCGGCGTCGTCGCCGAGGTCACGCACCGGGCCGAGGTGCCGCATCTGTTCGACACCGCGCTCTACGGGCCGCTGTGGCGCGGCGCCCAGCGGGCCGCGGGGGTCGCCCGGCGCCTGCAGTCGGGCAGCCTGCGCATGTACCTGGGCTACCTGGCCGCGCTTGTCGTCGCGCTGCTGGCGCTCGTGCGGATCGGAGTGCTCGGATGAGCTCGGCGACCGCCGCCGCCGGGGCGCTGCAGGTCGCGGGCGGGCTGCTCGCGCCGCTCGCCGCCGGCACCGCGCAGACGCTGAAGGCCCGGCTGCAGGGCCGCCCCGGCCCGACGCCGCTGCAGCCCTACCGGGAGCTGCGCCGCCTGTGGGGCAAGAGCGGCGTGCGGCCGGCGCCGTCGACGCTCGTCTACGCGCTCGCGCCCGCGCTCGTCGTCGCGTCGGTCGCCGTCGCGCTGCTGATCGTCCCGATCGCGGGGCGGGCTCCGGACTGGGGGGTGGGCCACGACGCGCTCGTGCTGGTCGGCGTGCTCGCGCTGGGCCGCTTCGCGATCGCGCTCGCCGCCTGGGACACCGCCAGCGGCTTCGCGCTCATGGGCGCCGCCCGGGACCTCACGTTCGCGGTGTTCGCCGAGGCCGTCCTGCTGCTGGCGATCCTGCTGGCCGCGCTCCCGGCCGGCAGCACCGACCTGACCGCGATGAGCGCGGCCGCCGCGGGTAGCGGCGTGTGGGACGACCCCGCGCACTGGTGCGCCGCGCTCGCGTTCGTGCTCGTCGCGCTGGCCGAGGCGGGCCGCCAGCCGGTCGACAACCCCGACACGCACCTGGAGCTGACGATGGTCCACGAGGGGCCGCTGCTCGAGTACGCCGGGCGCGAGCTGGCCTGCCTGCAGTGGGCGGCCGCCGCGCGGCTCTGGCTGCTGCTCGTCCTGATCGGCGAGCTGTTCAGCCCCACGGGCGGCGGGTTCTGGGTCCAGGCGGCGATCCTGGCGGGGACGATCGCCGTGCTGTGCGCCGGGCTCGCGCTGACCGAGACCGCCCTGGCGAAGATGCGCGTGCTGCGCGTGCCGCTGTTCCTCGGCGGCGGCGCGGCGCTGTGCCTGGCCGGGCTGGGAAGCTGGCTGGCGGGGGTCGCGTGATCGCCGAGCCGGTCCTGTGGGCGCTCGTCGGCTTGGCGCTGGCCCTCGTCGTCGTGCGCCGCCGCTCGGCCGGCCTCGCCCTGCTGGCCGCGCAGTCGCTGCTGCTCGGCGCCGTCGCGCTCGACCATGCGATCGGCGGCCACGGGGCCGTGTGGGTGGCGATCGCGATCGTCGTCGTCCGCGGCCTGCTGCTGCCGCTCGCGCTCGGCCAGGTGATCCGGGTGACGCGGGAGCCGCGACGGGTCGCGTCCGAGCGCTTCGCGCTGCCGCGCCTGGTCGTCGCGCTGGCCGTCGTCCTGCTGGTGATCGGGCTCGCGCCGCCGCTGGGCCTGCACGACGCGGCGGCCGGCGACGCCGCGCTGGCGCTCGTCGTGCTCGGCATCGTCGTCGCCGCCGTCCGCCGGGCCGTCGTCTTCCAGGCGATCGGCTTCCTCGTGGCCGAGAACGGCGTGCTGCTGGCCAGCCTGGCCGTCGCGGGCGGCCTGCCGGCGATCGTCGAGCTCGGCCTGCTGTTCGACCTCGTCGTCGCCGTCGGCGTCGCGGGCGCGTTCGGCGCGCGCATCCACGAGCGCTTCGGCACGAGCGACACGAGCCTGCTGAGGAGCCTGCGTGACTGACGTCCTCGTCTACGCCACCGTCGCGCTGCCGCTCGTCAGCGGCGGGCTCGCGCTGCTGTCGCGCGGCGCCTGGCTGCACCGCCTCGTCGTCGCCGGCGCGCTGGCGACCGCGGCCGCCGCCGGGGCGCTGGGGATCGCGGCGCTCGCCGAGCACGCCGACCCCACCGAGGGGCCCTGGTACGTGGTCGACGCCGCCGGCGGCGTCTACCTGCTCGTCGTCGCCGCCGTCGGGCTGCTGAGCGCGCTCGCCTCGCCCGGGTACCTCGGCCCGCCGCGCCGCGGGTTCTTCCCCGAGCACCGCTCGCGGCCCGTCTACTACGCGGCGCTGCTCGCGTTCTGGGCCGTGCTGCTGGCGGTGCCGCTGGTCGACAACCTCGTGGTCGCCTGGATCCTCGTCGAGGCGACGACCGCCGCGTCGGCGCTGCTCGTCGCGTTCACGGGCAGCGAGCGCGCGCTGGAAGCCGGCTGGAAGTACCTCGTCCTGACGACGCTCGGCCTGACCGTCGCGCTGCTGGGCATCGTCGTCCTCTACGCGCTGCTGGCCGGCGACCACGTGTCCCTGGCCACACTCGACTGGGACGCGATCCACGCCGGGGCGGCCGGCGCCGACCACGACGCGGCCGTGTTCGCGCTCGTGCTGATCCTGGCCGGCCTGGCGGCGAAGATCGGATGGGCGCCCGTCCACAACTGGCTGCCCGACGCCCACAGCGAGGCGCCGCCGCCGGTCAGCGCGCTGCTGTCCGCGGCGCTGCTGCCGACCGTGATGCTCGTCGCCTGGCGCACGCTGGCCGCGCTGGAGCCCGCCGTGGGCGGGACCGGCGGGGCGCTGTTCATCGCGTTCGGGCTCGTGTCGCTGGCGGTCGCGGTGCCGTTCCTGTGGCGGCGCCTGCCGCTCAAGCGGCTGCTGGCGTACTCGAGCCTGGAGCACATGGGCGTCCTCGCGCTGGGGATCGGCTTCGCCACGCCGTTGGCGCTCGCCGGGGTCGTCGTGCACGTCGCCGGCCACGCGCTCGCCAAGTCGCTGGGCTTCTACGCGACGATCCCGCTGCTGCGCCGCGACCGCACGCTCGCCACCGACGCGCCGGTGTCGCTGAACTCCACGAGCCCGGCCGCGGCCAGCGCGGTGGGGCTGAGCCTCGCGTCGCTGAGCGGGCTGCCGCCGTCGCCGCTGTTCGTCAGCGAGGTGCTGATCCTCGCGGGCGGCGTCGCGGCGGGGGAGATCGCGGTCGTGGCGGTCGCCGCGGCGCTGCTGGCGCTCGGCTTCCTGGGGCTCGCGCACGCGCTCATCGAGGGCGTCGCCGGGGACGCGCCGCGCGAGCCGGTGGCGTCCCGGCGCGGCGAGCGGCGGCTGATCGCGCTCACCGCCGCGATCGGGTGCGGGCTGCTCGCGCTCACCGCGGGCGCCTACGCGCTCGTCGACTCCGCGCTGGTCGCCGACCTGATGCGGGGGGTCGCATGAGCTTCGCGCGGCGCGATGTCGCGCCGGACGCCTGGCGCGCCGAGGTCTCCAACGCGTTGGCCGACGGGTGGCGGTTCGCCGGGCTGTGGGCCGAGGACTCCGGCCTGCGCGCCGCGTTCGCCCGCCACGGCGAGCGGCTGCTGCTCGCCGCGCCCGCCGCGCGTGACTCGATCGTCGACCTGGTGCCGGCCGCCGCCTGGGACGAGCGCGAGGCGCACGACCTCCACGGCCTCGCCTTCGCCGGGCACGAGCCCCTGCGCGCGCTGGTCGACCACGACGCGCCGACGCCGGACTGGACGGTGCCGGTCGAGGGCCGGGACGTCTTCCAGGTCGCGGTCGGCCCGATCCACGCGGGCGTCATCGAGTCCGGGCACTTCCGGTTCCACGTCGTCGGCGAGCGCGTGCTGCACCTCGACCTGAGGCTGTTCTACAAGCACCGCGGCCTGGAGCGCGCCGCCCAGGGCCGTCCGGTCGCCGGGGCGCTGCCGGTCGTCCAGCGGGCGTGCGGGGCGGACGCGGTCGCCAACGCGATCGCGTTCGCGCACGCGTGCGAGGACGCGCAGGGACAGGCGACGACGCCGGGGCTCGCGCGCGCCCGCACCCTCCTGGCCGAGCTCGAGCGCCTCTACAACCACCTCAACGACCTGTCGGCGATCTGCGCCGGCGTCGGCTTCGCGCCCGGGACGATGGCCTTCGCGGGCCTGAAGGAGCGCGCGATGCGCCTCAACGCGACGCTCACCGGCCACCGCTTCCTGTTCGGCGCCGTGCGGGCGGGCGGCAGCGACCTGGCGATCCCGGCGGCCGCCGCGGCCGAGGCGCGCTCCGTGCTGGGCGAGCTGCGCGACGAGACGCGGCGCGCCTGGCGCGAGCTGCAGTTCGCCGGATCGGTCCAGGAGCGCTTCGACGGGGTCGGCGTGCTCGAGCTCGAGGACGCGCGGCGCCTCGGCGCGGTCGGCCCCGCCGCCCGCGCCGCCGGCGTGGCGATCGACGCCCGGACCGACGCGCCGCGCCTGGCCTACCACCGCGACTTCGTGCCGGCGCTGCCGCGGCGGGCCGACGGCGACGTCGCCGCGCGCGTCGAGGTGCGCGGCGCGGAGCTCCCGGTCGTGTTCGACCTGCTCGACGAGCTGCTGGGCGAGCCGCTGGAGCCGGCCGCGACCGAGCCGGGCGGGCCGGCGCGCCGGGACGGGCTCGCGCTCATCGAGAGCCCGCGCGGGCAGACGCTGTGCGCGGTCGCGCTGCGCGAGGACGGCGTGGTCGAGCGCGTCCACCTGCGCACCGGGTCGTACGCGAACTGGCCCGCGCTCGCCCAGACCGTCCCCGGCAACCTGCTCCCGGACTTCCCGCTCATCAACAAGAGCTTCGAGCTCTGCTACGCCTGCGCCGACCGCTGATGTTCGTCCTCCTGCGCCAGCTCCAGCGCCTGCGTCGCGACGCCGCGCTCACCGCGCCGCCGCGGCGCGGCTCGCTCGCCCTGCGCCACGTCGACGCCGGCTCGTGCAACGCCTGCGAGCACGAGCTGACGGCCGCCGCCAACCCGTACTACGACCTGGCGCGCCACGGCCTGAACGTGGTCGCCTCGCCCCGCCACGCCGACGTGCTCCTCGTCACCGGCCCGGTCACGGCGCGGATGCGGGAGCCGCTGCTGAAGGCCTACGAGGCGATGCCCGAGCCGCGCACGGTCGCCGCGCTGGGCGACTGCGCGATGGGCTGCGGCGTGCTCGGCGACGCGGCCGCGCTGGCGCCGCCGCTCGACGAGCTGCTGCCGGTCGCGATCCGCATCCCGGGGTGCCCGCCGGCGCCCGACGTCATCGCCGCGCACCTGCTCGCGCACCTGCACGGCGAGACGCCCGCGGCCTGAGCGCGCGGCGCGGGCATCCCGCGGCGATCCTGCGGCAAACCACCGAGGGAGGCGCGCCGTCCGGGCCGCACCATGGACGGGCTGAGGACCTTCGGAGGCACGATGAGCACGGACACGACCGCCCGCAGCCCGCAGACCGCGATCCTGCCCGCCGGCCGGTGGCAGGTCGTCCGCTCGCGATCGCGCGTCGGCTTCGAGGTCCACCGCCGCGGCGCCGGGACGCTGCACGGGGCGTTCACGGCGTTCGAGGGCGAGATCGACGTCGACGCGGGCGGCGCCGCCGCGCATGGGTCCGTGCGGGTGGACAGCGTCGACACCGGTCTCGCGGAGCGCGACGAGCACCTGTGCGCGGCGAGCTTCTTCGCCGCCGAGCGCCACCCGTTCATGACGTTCGTCGCGACCCGGATCGTGCCCGCGGACGGCGGGGCGTGGGCGATCGACGGGGAGCTGACGATCCGCGACGTCACCCGCCCGCTGCATCTCGACGTCCACGTCGACGACGTCGCCGGGCACGAGGACCGCCGCCGGCTGCGCCTGCGCGGGGAGCTCGATCGCCGGGACTACGGGCTGACGTGGAACCGCGTGATCGAGATGACCGGGGCGGTGGCGATGCAGGTCCGCCTCGAGCTGGACCTCGAGGTCGAGCGGCAGGCGTAGCGCTCCACGAGGCGGGGGCGTCAGGCGGCGGGCTCGCGGACGGGCGCGTCGCCGGCGCCCGCCACCGTCCACGGGGTGTCGGTGTCGTCGCGCAGCGCGAACGTCCAGCGCTCGGTCCAGCGGACCTCGCGCTCGCGCGAGCCCTCGAGCACGGCGGCCGTGTCGCGGTCCTCGAGGTAGCGGCGGCCAGCGAGCGACAGCTCGACGACCATGCGCGGCGGGTCGGCCTCGCCGTCGAGCGCGACGAGCGTCATGTGCTCCACGCGGGCGCCGCGGACGACCCGGCGCGCGCGGCGGTCGCCGCGCGGGTACAGCAGCGCGTCGACCGCGGCCCGGTCGGCGACGGCCAGCAGCGGGTCGTCCTCGCCGTCGATCGCCTCGACCCAGGCGGCGACGGCGGCTCGCGCGCAGGCCTCGAGCACGTCGGGGGCGAAGCGGCCGTCGACGAGGCTCAGGTCGAGCGCGGCCGCGCGGGCGTCGCCGGCGAAATCCAGGTCGACGAGCCGGGCGACCTCGGCGGCGTCCCCGGCGGCGTCGGCGACCGCGGTCTCGACGAGCGCCTCGTCGCGCAGGCGGCCGTCGCCCCACGGCGAGGCGACGATCTCGGACTCGAGGTGGTGGTCGCCCTCGCCGATCTGCTCGATCGAGCGCAGCGTCCAGCGGCCGTCGCGCTTGGCCAGCGTCCAGTACTCGCGCAGCGTCGTCGTCTCCGAGCTGGAGTCCTTGCGCTTGATGCGCCGTCCGTGGCGGTCGACGACGACGTCCCGGAGCCTCGCCTCGACCAGCACGACCGCGCGGTCCTCGTCGTCGGCCTCGCGGTTGACCAGCCCGACGTAGTGCACCTCCGGCTCGCCGACGACCGTGACCTGGTTGTGCCAGCCCTTGCGGGCGAAGTCCTTCAGGCGGCGGCGCCACTCGACGAGCAGGTCGGGGCCGCACAGGCGCGCGAGCGCGTCGAGGTCGCGGGCGGTCCACGCCGCCTGGATGGCCGCAAACAGGGTCGCGGCCTCGCGCTCGACGACCTCGTGGTGGAACGCGGGGTCGTCCTCGGCGGCCTCGGCGGCGGCGCGCCGCACCTGGGCGACCCGTGCGTCGCGCCGGCGTCGCCGGCGGCGCTCGGCCAGGAAGCCGGCGATCCCGACGATCACGAACACGAGCACGATCAGCAGGACGAAGACGAAGCCGCCGGCGCCCGTGCTGGTGCCGGTGCCGCCGCTCCCGCCGCCGGAGAAGCCGCCGCCGCCTCCTCCGCCGTACCCGGACGAGCCGCCGCCGGCGGCGGCGAGCACGGGCGGTGCCCACACGAGGAGGCCGAGCAGGAGGGCGGCGGTCAGGCGGCGCATGCCCTCAGCTTGACAGCGCCGCGCTCAGCCCGCGGCGCACACGGCCGCGAACCCCGGGGTGAGGGCCGCCGGGGAGCGCCAGGCGCGCGTGGCCTGCTCGAAGTCGTAGGCGTAGCCGATCAGCTTCGGCTCCGACCACGTGCGCCCGACGAGGACGAGCCCGTACGGGGTGCGCCGGCGCAGCCGGCGGGGCACCGTGACGTGCGGATGGCCGCCGGACGTGGCGGTGACCGCAGCGACGAGCCGGGGGCGAGGATCGCGTCCAGGCGGTGGCGATCCATCGCCCGGTCGATCGTGCGGCCGGAGGCCGCGACGGACGCGGCCAGGCGCCGTCCGGCGGTGCGCTGCGCGCGCCGGCCTGCGCGCGCAGGAGGAACGCCTGGGGGCGCGGCACGATGTCCATCCTTGGGGCGGCGTCCGGGGCCGGACCACCCTACGCGACGCGGCGGCGCGCTCCGCGAATGGTCTACCGTCGCGGCCATGCGAGATCGCGACGCCGAGGTGGTGTGGTCCAGCAGCGACGGCGACCGCCGGCGCGGCCGGGGCCGGGGGCGCAGCGACCGCGCCGCGCGCGCGGACGCGCCGCCTGCGGACGCGGGCGGGCGCGTGAAGGTGCGCCGGGAGGTCGCCGGCCGCCGCGGCAAGCCGGTCACGACGGTCTCCGGCGTGCCGCTCGACGACGCCGGCCTGCGCGAGCTCGCCGGCCGCCTCAAGAAGCGCTGCGGCGTCGGCGGCTCCGCGAAGCACGGCGTCATCGAGCTCCAGGGCGACCACCGCGACGTCGTCGTCGAGGTCCTCCGCGCCGAGGGCTACGACGTGGTCCTCGCGGGCGGCTGAGGCGCGCCGTTGTCAGTTCGAGGTCGCTATGCGATCTCAAACCGACAACGGTGGGGCAGGTCCCTGGGCGTGGCCGGTCGTGGTGAGCGGCGGCGCGTCGGCGGAGCCGCTCACCTCCTCGCTGATGCCGTTCGGTCGCGCGGCCGTTGTCGTCTCGCGATCGCATAGCGAGCGTGATCCGACAACGGTGGGCCCGCCGGAGCGGCGGAGGGCGCGCGCGGAGGGGCGCGCCGCGCGGAGCCGCTCAGGCGTGGGCGAGGGCGGGTGCTACTCGCAGAACGGGATCAGCGGGATCCCGATCATCTGCACGCGGTCCGTGGTCGTGCTCACCAGGAACTGGAGCGGGCCGCCGTCGCCGCGCGGGATGCGCACCAGCGTCGCCTCGAACACCTCGTCGGTGCCGTGGTCGAAGCGGGCGCGCGGGAACGCGGCGCGCAGCTCGGCGGAGGTGGAGCCGACGCCGACCCCGCGGGCCTCGGCGCCCCCGGTGATCGCGATCGTGCGGACGCGCCGGGGCGAGCGGCGCGTCAGGTCCACGCCACCTCGCAGCGGCGGGCGCAGGCGCGCGGACCTCTTGCCCGGCCCGGCGAGCTCGCAGCCCGGCCGCATCCGGCCGACCAGGCCCTTCGCCCGCAGCGACCGCCAGGTCGCGCCGACCTTCACCTGGCCGACGCCGGCCGCGGTGATCTTCAGCGGCGCCGGGGCGCCGGCCTGCCCGGGCACGGCCGCGACGGCCGCGAGCGCGCCCAGCAGCGACAGGACCAGCAGCGCGATCAGGGTCGGGCGGAGCAGCGGGCGCGCGGGCATGGGCGCACGCTACCCGCTCTCACGGCGGCGTAGGCGCAGGCGCCAGGCGACCTCGCCGATCGCCAGGCCGACCGCGATGCCCACCGCGCTCTCGCCGACGCGCTCCACCGCGATCTCGTCGCCCTCGAAGCTCACCGCGCTGATCATGAACAGCACGGTCGGCGTGAGCAGCACGACCAGCCAGAAGTAGCTGCGCCGGTCCAGCGCGTACAGCGCCCCGGCGCACACGGCCGCGCACGCGAGCAGCAGCCAGCGCGCGTCCGTGACCAGGGTGATCGCCAGGATCACGGCGGCGCCGCCGAGCGTGCCCGCCGCCCGCTGCAGCGCGCGCACGTACGTCGCGTGCTCGCCGGGCTGCAGGATCGCCAGGATCGTCAGCGGGATCCAGTAGCCGTGCGAGAGGTCGAACGCGCGGTCGATGAGCGTGCCGAGCGAGACCGCGAGCGCCAGCCGCAGCGCGTGCGCCTGCAGCGACCGGTCGTGCAGCGCGCCATGGCGCAGCGCGTGCAGCGCGGCACCCGCGAAGCCCGGCGCGGGGGCGGGGCCGCTCCGGGCCGCGACCATCAGCGCCAGGCCCGGCGCCGCGCCCGCCGCGAACCACAGCAGTTGGCGTCCCGCTGGCGCGTCCAAAGGCGGCAGGCCGGCCATGATCACGAACACGGCCGCGGTCGCGAACCCCAGCAGCGCGCCCGGCGGCCCGGCAGCGCGCCAGAACGCCCACGCGCCCACCCAGGCGAGCGTGGCCCCCAGCAGCGGCACGAGCGGCGCCTCGTTCACGGCAAGCGCCAGCGCGCACGCGGCCACTCCGCCGGTCGCCGCGATCGCGCCCCAGAACATCCGCGCCGCGAACCCCGCCCGCGGCACGCACAGCGCCGTGTTCAGCCCGCCCAACGCGGCGGTGAAGCCGGCGGCCGGGTCGCCGAGCGCGGTCCCGACCGCCAGCGGGCCGACGGCGACCACCGCCCCCGCGACGCCCGATCTCCGGTCCAGGCCGCGCTCCTCGACGGCGAACGCCTCGCGGGCGAGATCTCGGGCGATCGTCACGCCGACATCCTCGCCGACCAGGCGGACTATCCGGCGGCGAGCGTCTCGTCCAGCCAGTCGAACACGCGCTGGTGGTAGAGCCGGCGCGCGGCGCCCTCGCAGTGGCCGCCCGCGCCCTCGTCGGCGCCGAAGCGCACGAGCACCTTGCGGTCCACGGTCAGCGCATCGAACAGCGCCGGCGCGCCCGCCCCGAGCGGGTCGCCCTCGGCCTGCGTGAGCAGCGTCGGGCAGCGGATCTCGCCGGCGACCGGCGACAGCTCGAAGCGCGTCATGTCGGCGAAGTAGCCGAAGACGGTCTCCTGACCGTGCACCCACAGTCCGCGCTGGATCAGCCGCCAGCGCATCGCCGGGTCGGCGTCGGGCCCGCGCAGCCACGCCTCCATCGGGTCCAGCACATGCGGGTCGACGTCGGGGAACGCCGCCTTCTGCGCGTCGTCGAGCGGCAGGCGCGCGAGCATCGTCTCGCGCAGGTCCCACTGGCCGGGGTCGGCGACGAGCGCGGCCAGGCGCGGCTCGAACGCGGCGGCGCGCGGCGCGAGGTAGCCGCCGAAGCTCCAGCCCGCGAGCACGACGCGGTCGGGGTCGACCTCCGGCCGCTCCAGCACCCAGTCGATCACCGGGCGCACGACGGTCTCCCAGTCGGGCCGGATCGGGATGCCGTCGCGGATGAGGTTGCGGCCCTGGCCGGGGCCGTCGAACAGCAGCACGTGGTAGCCGCGGGCGGTCGCGGCCGGCACGTGCGCGAAGACCATCTCGGTCAGGTCGGAGTCGTAGCCGTTCGTGTGGACGATCGTCGGCCGCGGCCCGGCGCCGCCCGGCGCGAGCGCCAGCAGGCCGGGCAGCGACGCGCCCTCGAACGGGATCTCGACGAGCTCGAAGCGCGGCTCGCAGGCGGCGTCCGCGGCCAGCCGGAGCGCGGCGCTCTCCTTCTCGAAGCTCGCCACGAGGCGGGGGTCGACCGGCGCGCCGTACAGCGGCTGGTAGGCCGCCCGGTGGTAGGAGGCCGCGCGCAGCGCCGCGTCGCGCGCACTCACGTGATGCCCGCCCGCCGCGCTCTGCGCCGCCCAGCCGGCCACGCGCTCCGCGGTCGCGGACCACTCGCGGTGCCAGGCGTCGGCGTCTCCGTCGCCGATGCGCGCCATCGTGGTCAGCACCTCGCCGAAGTCGGCGCCCCCGTAGCTGGCCGTGTAGAGGAGCCGAGTGGCGAACTCCTCCCACAGCGGGTTCTCGTTCAGCAGTCCCATGGCCGCCACCCTACGGCGGCGGCGCCCGCGATCAGCCCGGATACGACACGGTGACGCTGACGAGCCCGCGGCGGTTGCCCGTGCGGACGGCGGTGATCGCCAGCTCCTCGACCGCCGCGCGCCGGCACACGGGCGAGCGCGCCAGCCGGTCGCGGCGTCCCTTGCGGCGGCTGGCGCCCAGGCTGCGGCCGCCGAGCGTCGCGCGCACGCCCACCTCGCTGCGCCGCGGGCCGCGGACCGCGATGCGGACGCCGCCGTCGAGCGACATCGGCACCGCGAAGCGGCGGGTGCGCGCCCCGGCCGGCAGCGCGAACCTCGCGGTCGCGTTCGCGGTCCACGGCTCGACGACGTCGCGGCGGGCCGCGTCCAGCGTCGCCGGATCGGGCGCCAGGCGGGCCGAGAAGGTCCAGGGCTGGTCGGGGAACGTCAGGCGCGCGTACGCCTCGGCCCAGTTCTCGCCGGGGTTGTCGCGGTAGCGGCGGCCCTCGTCGCCCGGCACGAGCTGCCGCCGGCGGACGCCCTCGCACACGAGCGCGGCCGACGCCCACCGCTTCGGGCCCCAGTCGAGCGACCCGCCGCGGAAGCCGGCGTTGGAGCGGTGGTTGGCGATGTGGTGGCCGTACTCGTGCGTGAGCACGTACCGCAGGGAGAAGGCGCCGTTGCGGGTGGTCGCGTCGAGCCCCACGTTCGGCACGTTCATGCGGTTCTGGCGGCCCTCGTAGCAGGCCAGGATGCCCTGGCCCTCGAGCCCGCCGCACAGCCCGGCGATCTGCTCGGGCGACGCCACGCGGAGCCGCAGGCGGGAGAGCTCGGCGCCGTGCGGGATCGAGTCGAGGAACCCGACGTACGCCGCCGCGAGCTCCGGGTTCAGGCCGCCCGCCGCGTCGCTGAACTCGACGTGGACGGCGGTCCCGTCGGCGATCGGGACGTCGATCGCGTTGGTGGTCTGCGCCGCGGCGGCGGCCGGCAGGCAGGCGGCGAGCAGCAGGGCGGCGGCGGCGCGGCGGATCATGGTGGGGGAGACCGTTCCCGCCGCGCGCCGCCGCCAATCGGCCGGTCGCGGCCGCGCTAGGCGGCCGCCGCCGGGAGGTAGCTCGCGGGCACCGCGCGCGAGGCGATCGCCGTCCGGTTCCAGAAGTTGATCGCCGCGATCTGGACGACCAGGTGGGCCAGCTCGTCCTCGTCGAAGTGCCGGCGCGCCTCGTCCCACACGTCGTCGGGGACATGCGTCTCGGCGACCCGCGTCATCGACTCCGTCAGCCGCAGCGCCGCCCGCTCGCGCTCGTCGAACGCGGGGCTCTCGTCCCACGCGGCGAGCTGGGCGAGGCGCAGGTCGCTCTCGCCGTGCTCCTTGGCGGCGGTCCAGTGCATGTCGAGGCAGAACGCGCAGCCGTTGATCTGCGACGCGCGCAGCTCGACGAGGTGCTTGAGCTTCGGGTCCAGGCGGATGCGCTCGGCGACCCGGACCATCGCGCCGTAGGGCGCGCCGGCGTGGGCCGTCAGGTCGATGCGGGGCGTGGTGTGATCAGTGCTCATGCCCGGTTGACGGGGTGGGCTCGCCCGCTGTGACGTGGAGGCGGATGTGGGCGAGCTTGTCGGGGTTGCGCATGATCCACAGCACCTGGACGCGGCCGTCGGCGACGTCCGCGGAGAACACGGTGAGCGGGCGCCCCTCGGCGTTCACCTCGACGAGGCCGGGGCGGCCGTTCACGGTCGCGGCCGTCATGCGGCTGTCGCCGGACCGCCGCCGCAGGCGCGCGACGCCGGCCATGAAGCGGGCCACGCGCGCGGCCCCGCGGATCGGCTTGCGTGCCGCCGCGACCTTCCCGCCGCCGTCGGCGTACACGACGGCGTCCTCGGCCAGCAGCGCCTCGAGCGCGTCGAGGTCGCCCTCCTCGGCGGCGCCGATGAAGCGGTCCAGCAGCTCCTCGTGGCGCGCGGTGTCGGCGTCGAAGCGGCGGTGGTCGTCGCGCAGGTGGCGCCGGGCGCGCGCGACGAGCTGGCGGCAGCTGGCCTCGCTGCGGTCGAGGATGCGCGCGACGTCCGGGTAGTCGTAGTCGAACACCTCGCGCAGCAGGAACGCGGCCCGCTCCAGCGGCGTGAGCTGCTCGAGCATGACGAGGAACGCCTGCGACAGCGACTCGGCCAGCTCGGCGCGGGCGCTCGGCTCGGGCGCGGACTCGTCGACGATCGGGTCGGGCAGCCACGGCCCGACGTAGGTCTCGCGCCGCACGCGGGCCAGACGCAGGTGGTCGATCGCCAGGCGCGTGGTGACCGTCGTCATCCAGGCGAGCGGCTCGTGCACGCCGTCGGCGCGCGACAGCCGCAGCAGGGCCTCCTGCACGACGTCCTCGGCGTCGGCGACGCTGCCGAGCATGCGGTAGGCCACGGCGAACCCGTGGCGGCGCAGGGCTTCGAGGTCGGCGTCCATATCACGCTCTGACGGACCGGGGCCCGCGGCTGTGACACGGCCCTCGCGCCCTCCACAGCCTACGGCTGATACGACTTGGCGCGCGATGGCGGTGCTGGCCCTCGACATCGGCGGGACGAAGCTCGCCGCCGGGGTCGTCGAGGACGACGGCGCGGTGCGCGCCTTCACCGTCGCGCCGAGCGCGGCGGCCCGGGGACCGCAGGACACGCTCGAGCGGCTGTTCGCGCTCGGACGCGAGGCGATCGACCGCGCCGGGGGCGGCACGCCCGTCGAGGCCGTCGGCATCGGCTGCGGCGGTCCGCTCGACCGGCGCGCCGGCGTGCTCGTCGCCCCGCCGCACCTGCCGGGCTGGCGCGACGTCCCCGTCGTGGCGATGGCGCAGGAGGCGTTCGGCCTGCCGGCCGCGCTGGAGAACGACGCGACGGCGGCGGCCGCCGGCGAGCACCGCTGGGGCCGCGGCGCCGGGGCGCGCCATCTCGTGTACCTGACGATCTCGACCGGCGTCGGCGGCGGGATGGTCGTCGACGGGCGCCTGTACCGCGGCGCCGCGGGCAACGGCGGCGAGCTCGGCCACGTGACCGTCGACCGCGACGGCCGCCGGTGCCGCAGCTGCGGACGCCGCGGCTGCCTGGAGGCGTACGCGTCGGGCACGTCGATCGCCGAGCGGGCCGCGGAGGCGCTCGCCGATCCCGCCGCCCCGCCTTCGGCGCTGTCCGCGCTGCCCGCCCCGACCGCCGCGGACGTCGCGGCGGCCGCCCGCGACGGCGATCCGCTCGCGGCCGCGGTGTGGGACGAGACGTGCGCGGCGCTGGCGTGCGGGCTGACCTCGCTCGTGAACGTGCTCGAGCCCGAGCTCGTCGTCCTCGGCGGCGGCGTGACCCGCGCGGGCGAGCAGCTGCTGGCGCCGGTGCGCGAGCGCGTCGCCGCGGACGCGATGGGGCCGGCCGCGGCGGCCGTCCGCATCGAGCGCAGCGCGTTCGGCGAGCGCGTCGGGGTGATGGGCGCGGCCGCGATCGCGCCGCGCGCGGGAACGCCGGCCTAGCGGTCCGCGCCCCGGCGCAGGCGCGCGATCAGGTCGTCGACGCGACGGCGCCGCCCGGCCGGCGAGACCGCCGCCACGCTCGGGCCGCCCTCGGTGGCGCCCCAGGGCACGAGCACGTCGAAGTCGAGCTCGCGGATCACCTCGAGGCTGTCGAGGTAGGCGGCGCGGTCGCTGCCGTCGAGCACGGCCGCCACCCAGTCGTCGCCATCGAGGTAGAGCGTGTCGCCGGTGAACAGCAGCCGCAGGTCGCGGGCGTCCCACAGGTACGCGGTGGCGCCGGGCGTGTGACCCGGGGTGGGGATGACGGCGAGGTCGCCGCCGAGGTGGTGGCGGCGTGAGAACGTCAGCACGCGCCGGCCGGTCCGGGCGGCGACCTGCGCGCGGTCGGCGTCGTGGACCAGCAGGCGGGCGGCGAGCGCGTCGGGCGCGACCCCGAACAGCGCCTCGTGCCAGTGGTTGAGGTACTGGCGCTCGACGCCGCCGCGCTCCTGCAGCGCGTCGAGGTCGTCCTCCAGCGCGCCGGTGCTGTAGATCAGGAGGTTGCCGGCGTCGCGCTCGAGCTGGTAGGCGCGCACCTCGATCCGCGGCGCGAACGGCAGCCGTTGCGGCGTCGTCGCGTGCAGACCCCGGACGCGCAGGTCGTCGTCGGTGGGGATCGTCGTGGCCATGACGGCCATGGTGAACCTTCAAGTGCGCTTGAAGTCAAGCGAGCCGGTCGCGCGCGAGCGTGAGGAGCGCCCGGGCCGCCGGGCTCGTGGGTCCGTCGGCGCGCCAGGCGAGGACGAGGCGGCCGTGCAGGGCCGGGCGCAGCGGCACGGCGCGCACGTCGGGCGCCTGCGCGGCCGACTCGGGCACGATCGCCACGCCGAGGCCGCGCGCGGCGAACCGGGCCAGCACCGGCGGCGCGCTGGCCTCGAACGCGATCCGCGGCCGCACGCCGGCACGGGCCCACGCGTCCTCGAGCAGCGCGCGCACGCTCGTGCCCCGCGGCAGGCAGATGAGCGGCCGCTCCGCCAGCGCGGCGAGCGTCGTCGTCTCCCGACCGGCCAGCGGGTCGCCCGGCGCCACCGCGGCGACGAGCCGCTCCTCGGCCACCGTCTCGACCGCGATCCCGTCGGGGACTCGGGCCGCGATCCCGGCCAGGGCCAGGTCGACGCGCCCCTCGCGGACGCCGTCGAGCACCGCGTCCGAGGCGTCCTCGGTGAGCGCGATCTCGACGCCCGGGTGCGCGTCGTGGAAGTCGGCCAGCAGGCCGGCCACGTCGAGCTGCGTCGCCAGCGCCGGGAGGACCCCCACGGTGACGTGCCCTCGCACGAGCCCGGCGAGCTCGTCGACGGCCTGGCGCGCGCCGGCGACGGCGGCCAGCGCCGCGCGCGCGAACGGGAGGACCGCCGCGCCCGCGGCGGTGGGGGTGACTCCCCGGCCGGAGCGGTCCAGCAGCGGCTGGCCCAGCTCTCGCTCGAGCCGCCGGACCTGCGCGCTGACGCCCGGCTGGGCGACGTGCACCCGTGCCGCCGCGCGCGTGAAGCTCGCCTCCTCGACGACCGCGACGAAGTACTCGAGCTGGCGCAGCTCCATAACGAGAGATTCTAGATCGCACAACGATCAGATGTTGGCGTTCTGGACCCGACGCGCCACGATGGGATCGTCCGAACGAGAGGAGGCCCGTCATGAGCACCGTCCGCGAACGTGCCCAGACCCCCGAGGACCTGACCCGCCTCGTCGTCGAGCGCGCCCGCGCCGGCGACGCCGAGGGGATCGCCGAGCTGTACGAGCCCGACGCCGTGCTCGGCTTCCCGCCCGGCGAGGTGACCGTCGGGCGCGACGCGATCCGCGCCGTCTTCGAGCGCCTGCTGGCCGAGGCGCCGCCGTTCCGGCCCGAGGAGCCGCTGCCGACGCTGCGCCTGGGCGATCTCGCGCTCACGTCGACGCGCGCGCTGGACGGCACCGGCGGCCGCGCGCAGGTCGTGCGCCGCCAGCCCGACGGGACGTGGTTGCGGGTCATCGACCGTCCCGAGCTGCGCTGAGCGCGGCCCGGCGATGAGTTTCCGGGGCGGGCTCGGTCTCCACCACCAGTTCCAGATCGACCGCCCCGGAGACCATCGCCATGACCGCAACCGTTCCGCCGCCCCCGACCGCCGAGCCCCGCGAGCGCTGGCTCGCGCTGTCGGTCCTGTGCGTCGGCGTCCTGATGATCGTGCTCGACGTCACCGTCGTGAACGTCGCGCTGCCGTCGATCCAGGGCGACCTCGGCTTCAGTCAGGCGAGCCTGGCCTGGGTCGTCAACGCCTACCTGATCGCGTTCGGCGGGCTGCTGCTGCTCGCCGGCCGCCTCGGCGACCTGCTCTCCCGCCGCGGCGTGTTCCTCGGCGGGCTGACCGTGTTCACCGCCGCCTCCCTGGCGTGCGGGCTGGCCGGCAGCCAGGAGATGCTCGTCGTCGCGCGCTTCGTGCAGGGCGCCGGCGGGGCGTTCACCTCCGCCGTCGTGCTGGGGATGATCGTGACGATGTTCCCGCAGCCGCGCGACCAGGCGCGCGCAATCGGGATCTACGCGTTCGTCGCGTCCGCGGGCGGCTCGATCGGCCTCGTCGCCGGCGGCGTGCTCACCCAGGCGCTCGACTGGCACTGGATCTTCTTCGTCAACGTCCCGATCGGGGTCGCCACCGGCCTGTTCGCGCTGCGGCTGCTGCCGCGCGACCAGGGCCTGGGCCTGCGCGCCGGCGCCGACGTGCCCGGGGCCGTGCTGATCACCGCGGCCCTGATGCTCGGCGTCTACACGATCGTGGAGCCGGCCGCGACCGACGGCTGGGGCGCCACGACGACGCTCGTGCTCGGCGGCGTGTCGCTGGCGCTGCTGGGCGCGTTCCTGGTCCGCCAGGCGCGTGCCCGCACGCCGCTGATGCCGCTGCGGCTGCTGCGCTCGCGCCCGGTCGCCGGCGCGAACCTCGCCCAGGTCCTGTCGGCCGCCGGGATGTTCGGCGTGTTCTTCCTGGGCGCGCTGTACGTGCAGGAGGTGCTCGGCTACGACGCCCTGCAGACCGGCCTGGCGTTCCTGCCCGCGACGGTCGCGATGGGGACGATGTCCGTGCGCTACTCCGAGCGGCTCGTGATGCGCTTCGGCGCGCGCTCGACCATGCTCGCCGGCCTGCTCGCGGTGGCCGCGGCGCTGGCGCTGTTCACGCGCGCGCCGGTCGACGGCGGCTACGTCGAGCACGTGCTGCCGGTGATGGTCCTGCTGGGCCTCGGCGGCGGCGTCGCGTTCCCGGCGCTGATGAACCTCGCGATGTCGGGCGTGCGGCCGCAGGACGCCGGCCTGGCGTCGGGCCTGGTGAACACGACCGCGCAGGTCGGCGGCGCGCTGGGCCTGGCCGTCTTGGCCACGGTGTCGGCGGCGCGGACCGACGAGCTGCGGTCGGTCGGGGAGCCCGTGGCGCAGGCGCTGCTGGGCGGCTACCACCTGGCGTTCTGGATCGCCGCCGGCCTCGTGCTCGTCGCCGTGGCGGTGTCGGCGCTCGTGCTCACCCCGCGGTCGCCGCGACCGGTCGCCGAGCCGGCGTTCGCGGAGGAGTGACTCAGGCCGCCGCCGCGCGGTAGTCGCGCGGGCTGATCCCGCGGACGCGCTTGAACGCCGCGCTGAGCGCGTACGGGCTGCCGTAGCCGACCTGCGCGGCGACCGAGGCGAGGGTGGCGCCGGGCTCGCGCAGCAGGTCGGCGGCCAGCGTCACGCGCCACTCGGTCAGGTACGTCATCGGGCCCTCGCCGACGAGCGCGCGGAAGCGCCGGGCGAGGGCCGCGCGCGAGATCCCGACCGACGCCGCCAGCGATGCGAGCGTCCAGCGCTCCTGCGGCGCCCCCTGCAGCAGGCGCAGGGCGGGGCCGACCACCGGGTCGGCGTGGGCGCGGTACCAGCCGGGCGGGTCGGCGTCCGGGCGCGCGAACCAGGCGCGCAGCGCGGCGATGAGGACGAGGTCGAGCAGCCGGTCCAGGACGGCGGCCTGGCCGGGCGCGTCGCGGGCGGCCTCGTCGGCCAGGTAGGGGATCAGCGGCCCCGGGCGCTCGTCGGCGCCGACGACGGCGACGGGCGGCAGCGCCTTCAGCAGCCGTCCGCCGACCTCGCTGTGGGCCTCGTAGGTGCCGCTGAGCATGAGCGTCCGCCCGCCCGGCGCGTTGCCCCAGGTGCGGACGCCGAGGAAGCTGAGGTCCTCGACCTCGCCGCCGTCGGGGGTCGTGCAGCGCTGGCCGGGGTGGATGACGACCTGCGGCGGGGTCGCCGGGTCGTCGGCGACGACGTACGGCTCGGGCCCGCGCACGATCGCGACGTCGCCGGGACCGAGGCGGACCACCTCGCCGGCGCGCACGAGGCACGCCTCGCCGCGCACGAGCGTCACGAGCGTCAGCGGCGCCTCGTCCTGGATGCGCATCGACCACGGCGGGTCGAGCTCGCAGCGCAGGACGAACGCGCCGCGCGCGCGGGGTCCGTCGAGGAGGCCGGCGACGTCGTCCATCGCGCAAGGGTAGACGATCACGTATGAAATCGCGCCGAGCGACGATGGACAGTCTCGATCCGGGGCGGTTGCATGGCGGCATGACCACCACCACCGCCGCGCTCACCACCCTCGTCCTCGGCGCCACCGGCAAGACCGGCCGCCGCGTCGCCCAGCGCCTGCGCGCGCTCGACGTCCCCGTCCGCGCCGGATCGCGCTCCGCCGACGTGCCGTTCGACTGGAACGACCGCAGCACGTGGGCGCCGGTCCTCGACGGCGCCGGCGCCGTCTACGTCACCTACCAGCCCGACCTCGCGGTGCCGGGGGCGCCGGAGGCCGTCGCCGAGCTGGCGCGCCTGGCCGCCGAGACGGGCGTGCAGCGCCTCGTGCTGCTGTCGGGGCGCGGGGAGGAGGAGGCCCGGCGCGCCGAGCTGGTCGTGCGCTCGGCCTTCCCCGACGCGACGATCGTGCGCGCGAGCTGGTTCGCGCAGAACTTCAGCGAGAGCTTCCTCGCCGACGCGGTCCGCGAGGGCGTGGTCGCGCTGCCGGTCGGCGACGTCGGCGAGCCGTTCGTCGACGCCGGCGACATCGCCGACGTCGCGGTCGCCGCGCTCACCGAGCCCGGGCACGCCGGCCGCCTGTACGAGGTCACGGGCCCGCGGCTGCTGACGTTCGCCCAGGCGCTCGAGGAGATCGGGCGCGCCGGCGGGCCGTCGGCGCGGCTGGAGCGGATCCCCGCGGACGCGTTCACCGCCGCGCTCGAGCAGGCCGTCACGCCGCCCGAGGCGGCGCTCGTGACCTACCTGTTCGCGGAGGTGCTCGACGGCCGCAACGCGTTCGTCGCGGACGGCGTGCAGCAGGCGCTCGGCCGGCCGCCGCGCGACTTCGCCGACTACGCGCGCGAGGCGGCGGCGGCCGGCGCCTGGGGCTGAGCGTCATGGGGCGGAGGAGCGCGTAGCCGATGGGGAGACCGCCACCGTCGAGAGAGGAGCCCACGTGCCGCGCGCGCCGCAGCGCCACGCCGAGGAGCAACGCGAGGAGCGCTTCGTGCGCTCCTCGGACCCGAGCCTGAGCCCGGAGGCCTGATCGCCGGTCTCCTCTAGCAGGGTCCGCGCACGCGCCCCGGCGAGCTCGTGCGCGCCGTCTACGCTGTCGGCATGGCCGACCGAAACGGTCCCAACGATCGCCGCGCCCCCGCCGGGGACCAGGGCGACGACCGGCCGGCGTGGAAGGTCGAGCCGTCGTCCACCGGTCGCGGGGCGCCGCCGGCGCCGCCGCCGCCGATGCTGCCCAAGGGCCGGCGCGGACTGTGGATCGGCCTGCTCGTCGGCTTCCTGGCGCTGAACCTGGCGCTGTCGTTCCTCACCGGCCGGCCCGAGCAGCGCCCGCAGGTCCCCTACCAGCCGTTCTTCACCCAGCAGCTCGCCGACGGCAACGTCAAGGAGATCACCTCCCAGGCGGAGACGATCCAGGGCGAGCTCAAGGAGGAGGCGACGTTCACCCCGCCGGGCGGCGACCCGATCAAGGTGAAGAGCTTCAAGACGCAGGTCCCGAGCTTCGTCACCACCGAGGAGCTGACGTCGCAGCTCGCCGAGCAGGAGGTCGTGATCAACGCCGAGCCGCCCGACAACGGCCGCAGCTTCATCGGGACGCTGCTGCTCGGGTTCCTGCCGACGTTGCTGCTGATCGCGGCGTTCATCTGGATCGCGCGCCGGTCGGTCGGCGGCGGGCTCGGCGGGTTCGGGCGCGCGACCGCCCGGCGCGTCGTGCCGAACGCGGCCAACCGCGTGACGTTCGACGACGTGGCCGGGATCGACGAGGTCGAGAACGAGCTCGTCGAGATCGTCGACATGCTGAAGAACCCGGAGCGCTACCAGCGGCTCGGGGCGCGGATCCCGAAAGGCGTGCTCCTCTACGGCCCGCCGGGCACCGGCAAGACGCTGCTCGCGCGAGCGGTCGCCGGCGAGGCCGACGCCGCGTTCTTCTCGATCTCGGCGTCGGAGTTCATCGAGGCGATCGTCGGCATCGGCGCCTCGCGCGTGCGCGACCTGTTCAAGCAGGCCAAGGAGGCGGCGCCGTCGATCGTGTTCATCGACGAGCTCGACGCGATCGGGCGCTCGCGCTCGGGCAACGTGAGCGGCCTGTCGGGCGGGCACGACGAGCGCGAGCAGACGCTGAACCAGATCCTCACCGAGATGGACGGCTTCGAGCCCGGCACGAACGTGATCGTGCTGGCGGCGACGAACCGCCCGGAGATCCTCGACCCGGCGCTGCTTCGGCCCGGCCGCTTCGACCGGCGCATCGCCGTGCAGCCGCCCGACCGCGACGGCCGCGTCGCGATCCTGAAGATCCACACCCGCAAGGTGCCGCTCGACCCCGAGGTCGACCTGGAGCAGATCGCGTCGTCGACGCCCGGCATGACCGGCGCCGACCTGGCGCTGCTCGTCAACGAGGCGTCGCTGTTCGCCGCCCGGCGCGGCCACGAGGCGGTGCGCATGGCCGACTTCACCGACGCGATCGAGAAGATCATCCTCGGCGCCGAGCGCCAGATCGTGATGAGCGACGAGGACCGTCGCCGGACCGCCTACCACGAGGCCGGCCACGCGCTCGTCGGCATGCTCACCGAGGGCGCCGACCCGGTGCGCAAGATCTCGATCATCCCGCGCGGCCAGGCGCTCGGCGTGACGCTGTCGACGCCGGAGACCGACCGCTACGGCTACACCTACCAGGAGCTGCTGGCGAAGATCAAGGTCGCGCTCGGCGGCCGCGCCGCGGAGCGGCTCGTGTTCGGCGACCTCACGACCGGCGCCGAGTCCGACATCCAGAACCTCACCCAGCTCGCCCGCGGCATGGTCGGCCGCTGGGGGATGAGCGAGGCGATCGGCCCGGTCGCCGTGACCGACGGGCGCCAGGACGGGATGCTGCTGCCGGGCGTGTCGCCCGCGTCCCCGGCCACCCAGCAGCTCGTCGACGACGAGGTGCGGCGGATCATCGACGACGCCGAGCACGACGTGCTGCTGCTGCTCGAGCGCGAGCGCGACCGGCTGGAGTCGCTGACCCAGGCGCTGCTGGAGCGCGAGACGCTCGACGGGCCCGAGGCCTACGCGGCGGCCGGCCTGGAGTGGACGCCGCCCGAGCCCGAGGAGGAGGCGCGCGCCGCGACGATCGCGCCCGAGCGCGAGGCGCGGTCCAACGGCAGCGACGTGTCCGACGGGGACTAGGCCGCGGCGGGCTCGGGCTCGACCAGGCGGCCGGCGCGGGCGCGCCGCAGCCCGTCCCAGGTCAGGACGGCGAGCGCGATCCACACGAGCGTGAAGCCGGCCCAGCGCGCGGCGCTCATCGGCTCGTCGAACACGATCCACCCGACGAGGAACTGCAGGACGGGGGTGAGGTAGCCGATGAGGCCGACCGTCGACAGCGGCACGCGCACGACGCAGGCCGCGAACAGCAGCAGCGGCGCGGCGGTCACCGGGCCGGCGGCCATCAGCAGGACCGTGATGCCGAGGTCGCCGGTGGCGAACGCGCCCTCGCCCGCCCACGCGAGCGCGACGAGGTAGACGGCGGCCAGCGGCGCGAGCACGAGCGTCTCGATCGTCAGCCCCTCGACCGCGGGGACGCCGGCCAGCTTCTTCAGCAGCCCGTACGTGGCGAACGAGACGGCCAGGACGAGCGCCATCCACGGCACGCCGCCGTAGTAGAGCGCGAGCTCGACGACCGCGACCGCGCCGAGCCCGAGCGCGCCGAGCTGCACGCGGTTGAGCCGCTCGCCGAAGACGATCATCCCGAGCGCGACGTTGATGAGCGGCGTGATGAAGTAGCCGAGCGCGGCCTCGACGACGTGGTCGACGGCGACCGCGTAGATGTAGACGCCCCAGTTGAGCGCGATCACCGCGGCCGCGGCGGCCAGCAGGCCGAACGTGCGGCGGTCGGCGGCGATGTGGCGCACCGCCCCGAGCCGGCGCGCGAGCGCCAGCAGCGCGACCACCGCCAGCAGCGACCAGCCGATGCGGTGCGCGAGCACCTCGACGGGCGCGAGCTCGTCGAGCGCGTGGAAGTAGACCGGGAACAGGCCCCACAGGACGTTGGCCGCGATGCCGTAGAGGACGCCGGCGCGCATCCCCCCAGGGTGGCACGCGTCGCCCGCGACCCATCGCCCGGACCCGTAGGCTGGCGCGCATGGCCTACACCACCGCCGAGGGGCGGCGCGAGCTGCTGGACGACGTCGCGGCCGCCGCCGACGAGATCGGCACCGCCCTGGCGGCCCTCGGCGCCGCGTACGAGCATCTCGACGAGCACAGCGCCGACACGCTCGAGGAGCGCCTGTTCGGCCCGGTCCAGGCCGCGTACGCGCGGGTGCGCCACACGTACGCCGACTTCGCCGCGCGCGTCGGGATGGACGCGCGCGCGATCGCTCCGCGCGACGCGGGCGCCGCTTCGACGGGGGCGCGCGGGTTCGTCGAAGCGGCCGTCGACGCCGTCGAGGAGGCCGACGCGATCCTGTCCGAGCTCCAGGACTCGATGCTGCCCGTCGAGGTCGGCGACCGGGAGCTGCGCGCCGGCCTGAGCGCGGTGCGCGAGCTGCTCGGCCCGGTGCCGGCGCGGGCGCGCGAGCTGGTGCGGGTGCTGGGGCGCTGAGCGGCGAGGGCCCGGGGGCGGGAGCGATCGTTCACGCATAGCCTGCGCGATGGCTCCCACGTGGTCGACCGTTCCGTCCGCCGCGCTCCGGCCGCCCCGCATGCGAACATGTGTTCGTGTCGAGGCGAGCCAGGGCGATCATCCACGCGGACCTCGACGCGTTCTTCGCCTCCGTCGAGCAGCGCGACGACCCCCGGTTGCGCGGGCGGCCGGTGATCGTGGGCGGCGGGGTGGTGCTGGCCGCGTCGTACGAGGCGCGCGCGTGCGGGGTGCGCTCGGGGATGGGCGGGCGGCGGGCGCGGGAGCTGTGCCCGGACGCGATCGTCGTGCCCGCGCGGTTCGACGCGTACGTGGCCGCCAGCCGGGCCGTGTTCGCGATCCTCGAGGACGCGGCTCCGGCGGTCGAGCGGATCTCGATCGACGAGGCGTTCCTCGACGTCACCGGCCTGGAGCGGATCTCGGGGACGCCCGCGCAGATCGGGGCGCGCCTGCGCCGCGAGGTGCGCGAGCGGGTCGGGCTGCCGATCAGCGTCGGGGTGGCCACGAGCAAGCACGTCGCCAAGGTCGCCAGCGCTGCGGCCAAGCCCGACGGCCTGCTCGTCGTCGAACCCGGTCGCGAGCTGGCGTTCCTGCACCCGCTGCCGGTCGAGCGGCTGTGGGGCGTCGGCCCGGCCACGACGGAGCGGCTGCACCGCCATGGGATCGTCACCGTCGCCGACGTGGCGCGGATGGACGAGACGACGCTGATGGGGATCGTCGGCCGCGCCGCCGGACGGCGGCTGCATGCGCTCGCCAACGACCGCGACCGCCGGCCGGTGCGTCGCGACGGGCGGCGGCGCTCGGTCGGCGCGCAGAGCGCGCTCGGGCGCCGGCCGCACACCCCCGCCGAGCTCGACGAGGTCGTCGTCGGGCTGATCGACCGCGTCGCGCGGCGGATGCGCGCCGCCGGGCGGATCGGCCGCACGGTGGTCCTGCGCCTGCGCTTCGCCGACTACACGCGCGCCACGCGGTCGCGGACGCTGGCACGGCCGACGCAGGCCACGCGCCCGCTGCTGTCCGCCGCGCGCGGGCTCGTCGCGGCCACCCGCCCGGCGATCGAGCGCCGCGGCCTCACGCTCGTGGGCTTCTCGGTGACGAACCTGGAGGAGGTGGTGGGCGGCGTGCAGCTCGAGCTGCCGCTCGACGGGCCGGCCGGCCTGGAGCTCGACCTCGCGCTCGACGGGATCCGCGAGCGCTTCGGCGCCGGCGCCGTGCGGCGCGCGCGGCTGCTGGAGGCGGGCGACGGGTACGCGCCGCTGCTCATGCCGTTCGATCGCGAGGAGCGAGCGCGCTGATTGCGTCTTGACTTATATAAGCGAGCGCTGATACATACTGCGCCGTGCACGCGTTCGACGTCCTCGGCGACCCGGTGCGGCGGCGCATCCTCGAGCTGCTCGGCGACGGCGAGCTGAGCTCGGGCGAGGTCTGCGCCGTCATCCGCGACGAGTTCGGCATCAGCCAGCCCGCCGTGTCGCAGCACCTGCGGGTGCTCCGCGAGCACGGGTTCGCGCGCGTGCGCCCCGAGGGCACCCGGCGCCTGTACGCGGTCGAGCCGCAGGCGCTGCGCGACGTCGACGAGTGGCTGGAGCGCTTCCGCGCGTTCTGGGCCCAGCCGCTCGACGCCCTGGAGACCGAGATCGCGCGCGGGCGCCGCGCGCGCCGCCTCGCCGGGCAGGACGGCGGCGGCGGATCCACCACCGAGAAGAGGAGCCCCACGTGACCGACGTCAGCCACGAGGTCAACGCCGTCGAGCGGCGGGTCGGCGAGCGGACGATCCCGGCCGGCCAGGCCCGCACCGTCACGATCACGCGCTCGTACGACACGACCCCCGAGGATCTGTGGGACGCCTGCACGCGCGCCGAGCGGATCGCGCGCTGGTTCCTGCCGGTCTCCGGCGACCTGCGCGAGGGCGGCCGCTACCAGCTCGAGGGCAACGCCGGCGGCACGATCGAGCGCTGCGACCCGCCGCGCGCGTTCGACGCCACCTGGGAGTACGGCCCGATGATGAGCTGGATCGAGCTGCGCATCGGCCCCGCCGAGGACGGCCGCGCCCGCTTCGAGCTGCACCACATCGCGCTCGTCGACGACGGCGGCCACTGGGAGCGCTACGGGCCGGGCGCCGTCGGCGTCGGCTGGGACCTGGGCCTGCTCGGCCTGGCCCGCCACCTGGAGTCCGGCGAGGCCGTCGACCCGAAGGCGTTCGAGGCCTGGACGCTGTCGGACGAGGGCAAGGCGTTCATCGCCGCCGCCAGCGCCGGCTGGGGCGAGGCGGCGATCGCGGCGGGCGCCGACGCCGAGGCGGCCCGCACGGCCGCGGACAACACGACCGCCTTCTACACCGGCACCGCGTGACCACCGTTGTCGGATCGCGATCGGATAGCGATCGCGATCCGACAATCGCGCGCCGGATGGCTACCGTCAGGGACAGCACGGTCACGCGTCACAAGGAGCACGCAGCAATGCCTGAGGCTCTCGTCATCGTCGACTACCAGAACGACTTCATCCCGCCCGACGGCGCGCTGGCCGTCGCCGGCGGCGACGCGATCGTCGACCGCATCAACGAGCTGGCCCGCGACCCGCGCTTCGACCTCGTCGTCGCCACCCGCGACTGGCATCCGCCGAACCACCTGTCGTTCCGCGAGCAGGGCGGCCCGTGGCCGCCGCACTGCGTCCAGGGCACGCGCGGGGCCGAGCTGCACCCGGACCTCGACACGTCGCGGATCGCCGAGATCATCGACACCGGCACGCGGCCCGAGGACGAGGGCTACTCGGCCTTCGAGGAGCCGCGGATGGCGGAGGTGCTGCGCGAGCACGGCATCACCGACGTGACGTTCGTCGGCCTGGCGACCGACTACTGCGTCCTGAACACGGCGCGCGACGCGCTGCGCGAGGGGTTCCGGGTGACCGTCGACACGTCGGCGGTCCGCGCGGTGGACGTCAACCCCGGCGACGGGGACCGCGCGCTGGCCGAGCTCGAGGAGCTCGGCGCGCGCATCGTGGACCTGTCGGCCGCCTGATCGCCGCCGCGCCGGGTGAAGCGCAGGGTGCCGTCGTCGATCGGCCCGTCGCGCAGCACGGCGACGTCCTCGGCGTAGCTCATGGGCAGCCGCCACGGCTGCCCGCCGCCCTGGCGCGGGAACCGGTCCAGCGAGCGCAGGACGTAGCCGGCCTGGAAGTCCAGCAGCGGCCGGGTCGGCATGTCCGGGTCGTCGCGCGGGGCGACGCAGGCGTCGTACCCGTGCGCGTCCATGTGCGCCAGCAGGCGGCACAGCCAGCCGCAGACGAGGTCGACCTTCAGCGTCCAGGACGCGTTCGTGTAGCCGATCGCGAAGGCGAGGTTCGGCACGTCGCTGAGCATCAGGCCCTTGTAGGCGATGGTCTCGGGCAGCGCGACGGGCGCCCCGTCGACCGCGAGCTCGATCCCGCCGAACGCCAGCAGGTTCAGGCCGGTGGCGGTGACGACGACGTCGGCCGGCAGCTCCGCGCCGGACGCCAGGCGGATGCCGGACTCGGTGAACGTCTCGATGCGGTCGGTCACCACCTCCGCTCGGCCTGTCCGGATCGCGCGGAACAGGTCGCCGTCGGGGGCCATGCACAGCCGCTGGTCCCACGGGTCGTAGGTGGGGTTGAAGTGCGTGTCGACGTCGTAGCCGGGCGGCAGCGCGCGCCGCTGCAGCGCGCGCAGGACGCGGCGCACCAGCCGCGGGTACCGGCGGCTGAGCCGGTAGACCTGCGTCTGCTGCCAGATGTTCTTGCGCCGCACGAGCGCGTGCGCGCGGCGGTCGCCCAGCAGCCGCCGCAGCCGGTTGGCGATCGGGTCGCGCGACGGGATCGACAGCACGTAGCTGGGCGAGCGCTGGAGCATCGTCACGTGCGCGGCGCGCTCGGCCAGCGCCGGCACGAGCGTGACCGCGGTCGCGCCGCTGCCGATCACGACGACCCGCCGGCCCTCGAGCTCGAGGTCCTCGGGCCAGTCCTGCGGGTGCACGAGCGTGCCGGCGAAGCGGCCGGCGCCCGGGAGCTCGGGCGCGTAGCCCTGGTCGTAGCGGTAGTAGCCCGACGCGCAGAACAGGAAGCCGCAGGTGATCCGCACCGTCTCGGGCGCGCCGCCGTCGGCGGGCTCGCGCACGGCCTCGACCGTCCAGACCGCGTCGTCGCCGGACCAGTCGGCCCGCACGACACGATGGCCGAAGCGGATCTCGCGCTCGAGGTCGTGCTCGGTGGCGGTCTCGCGGATGTAGCGCAGGATGTCCTCGCCGGACGCGATCGCCTGCTCCTGCGTCCACGGCTTGAACGCGTAGGCGAACGTGGCCAGGTCGGAGTCCGAGCGCACTCCCGGGTAGCGGAACAGGTCCCACGTGCCGCCGATCGCCTGGCGCGCCTCGAGGATCGCGAAGCGCTTGGCGGGAAGCTGCGTGCGCACATAGCGCCCGGCGGCGATCCCCGACAGGCCGGCGCCGACGATGAGGACGTCGACGTGGTCGGCAGCGGGCGCGGCGGCGTCCATGAGCGGACATCATGCCTTGATCTGGCGAAGAGGTTCGCGTGCCATCGTGTCCGCCATGAGCGATGACCAGAACCGCAACAGCCTCGAAGAGGTCCTCCGTGCGGTCGCGCAGGAGGTGGGTCGCTCGATCGAGCGCATCTCCGAGATCGACCTCGACGAGCTCGCCCGCAACGCCGGGGTCGATCCCGACCAGGCGCGCGAGTGGTTCGACGGGGCCAGCCAGTGGCTGCGCATCCAGGTCGAGCGCGTCGAGACGACGACGTTCGAGGACGAGGGCGAGGGCGAGCCTGCGACCGTCGTCGCCGACGACCCGCTGGACCGGGCCGCGCCGCACCCGCTGGACCTGCCGACCGCCGAGCAGGGCGTCGCGCTCGCGGCCCTCGACTCGGGTCGCTGGAGCCTGGAGCCCGGAACCGGCACGTTCGCGGTGCGAGGCGAGGGGCCCGCGCCGCAGGACGCCCTCGGGCTCGCGCGCGAGCTGCGCGTGCGCGACTGGGTCGACGCCGACGGCCGCCTGACCGCCGCCGGCCGCCACGCGCTCGAGCGCTGGCTCACCGCCGCGCAGCGCGCCTGATCTGCCGCCGATCACGTCGGGCACGGCGTCTAGGTTGGCGTCGTGTCCGCCGTGCTCGCGTTCGCCCGCCGCCAGCCGTCGGCGATCCTGCTGGCCGCGCAGCTCGGCGGCCTGCTGCTGTACCCGTTCATGGAGAACCGCGAGGTCGGGCGCTCGCTGTTCAGCGCGTTCGGGATCCTCGTGCTGGCGCTCGTCGTGCTCGCGGTCCGCAGCTCGCCGGCGCTCACGTGGATCGGGGTCGCGCTCGGGGCGCCGGCGACGGTCCTGCTGGTGATCCAGGCGATCACCCGCACCGACACGCTGCTGCCGTACTCGTCGGCGCTGGAGGCGGTCCTCTACTTCTACGCGGCCGGGGCGCTGATCGCCTACATGGTCGGCGACCACGAGGTCACCCGCGACGAGCTGTACGCGGTCGGCGCCACGTTCACGCTCGTGGCATGGGGGTTCGCGTACGTGTTCACCGTCGTGCAGGCGGTCGCGCCGGGGACGTTCGCCGGCGCCGGCGGCCCGGGCACCGACCGCACGTGGATGGAGCTGCTGTTCCTGAGCTTCACGACGCTGTCGAGCACCGGCCTGAGCGACGTCGTGCCGGTGCGCCCGTTCGGTCGCGCCGTGGTGATGATCGAGCAGATCGCCGGCGTCGCCTACGTGGCGATGGTCGTCTCGCGCCTCGTGGGCCTGATGGTCGTGCGCGGCGCCCGCCCCCGGTAGCGGCTGCGCCCAGGGGCGTACGCGCCGGAGCCTTCCCTCGTCGTATGCGGGCCCGGCCGGCGGGACGTACGCTGGCGGGGCCCGTGACCGATCGCGCCAACGCGCCCTGGTGGACGACCGCGCGCCCGCCCGCGTGGGCGGCCGACCTGCTCCTCGCCGTCGCCGTCGCGCTCTTCCAGGTGGGCATCACCACCGCGATCACGCACGAGGACGGCGCGGACGTCCCGCCGCTCGCCACGGTCCTGCTGGCCGTCAGCGGGCTCGCGCTCGGCGGACGCCGGCGCTGGTCGATCCCGGTGCTCGCGGTCGTCTTCGCCGCCACGTTCGGCTACCTGCTGGCCGGCTTCCACATGGGCCCGATCTGGCTGGCCCTGATCATCGCGTTCCTCACGGTCATGGTGCGCGGGCACCGGCGCGTCGGCGCCGCGTTCCTCGTCGCGGGCTACGCGATCGCGGTCGCCGAGGACCCGTCGTGGGTGTCCGCCGCCGGCCTGGCGGCGTGGCTGGTGGCGCTCGTCGCGGTCGCCGAGGTGGTCCGCGGGCGCCGCGCCCACGCCGACGAGCAGCGCCGGCGTCGCCGGTCCGACGAGCGGCTGCGCATCGCGCGCGACCTGCACGACGTGCTCGCCCACAACATCTCGCTCATCAACGTGCGGGCGAGCGTCGGGCTGCACCTGCTCGACCGCCGGCCGGACGAGGCGCGCGCCGCGCTCGTGGCGATCAAGGACGCCAGCAGCGAGGCGCTCGGCGAGCTGCGCTGGGTGCTCGACAGCCTGCGCGCGCCCGAGGACGCGCCGGAGCGGGCGTCAGCGCCGCGGCTGGCCGAGCTCGAGTCGCTCGTGGCCCAGGCGCGCGCCGCCGGGCTCGACGTCGGGCTCGAGGTGTCCGGCGACCGCCGGCCGCTGTCGGCCGGCGTCGAGCTGGCCGCCTACCGCATCGTGCAGGAGGCGCTCACGAACGTCCTGCGGCACGCCGGGCCGGCCCGCGCGAGGATCCGGCTCGTGTACGGAGCGCAGGACCTGGTCGTCGAGGTCGACGACGACGGGGCCGGGGCGGCCGCCGCGAGCCCCCTCGGGACCGGCGCGGGCGCCGGGCTGATCGGCATGCGCGAGCGCGCCGCGGCGCTCGGCGGCGAGGTCGACGCCGGCCCGCGCGACGACGCCCCCGGCTTCCGCGTCCGCGCCCGCCTGCCCGCCGGGAGCGCCGCATGATCCGGGTCGCGCTCGCCGACGACCAGGCGCTCGTGCGCGCCGGCTTCCGCGCGCTGCTGGCGGCCGAGGACGACATCGAGGTCGTGGGGGAGGCCGACGACGGCGCGGGCGCGGTCGCGCTGGCGTCCGAGCAGCGGCCCGACGTCATCCTCATGGACATCCGCATGCCGGGCGTGGACGGCCTGGAGGCGACCCGCCGCATCGCGGCCGATCCCGCCCTCGCCGGCGTGCGGATCGTGATCCTGACGACGTTCGACCTCGACGAGTACGTGTTCGAGGCGCTGCGCGCCGGCGCGAGCGGCTTCCTCGTCAAGGACACCGAGCCCGACGAGCTGCTGCGCGCGGTGCGCGTCGTCGCGGCCGGCGACGCGCTGCTGGCCCCCGGCGTCACCCGCCGCCTGATCGCCGAGTTCGCCGACCGCCAGCCGCGCCCCGGGCCCGCGCCCGACGCGCTCGAGGAGCTGACCGAGCGCGAGCGCGAGGTCGTCGCCCTCGTCGCGCACGGGCTCAGCAACGACGAGATCGCGCGGCGGCTGGTCGTGAGCCCGGCGACCGCCAAGACGCACGTGAGCCGGGCGATGGTGAAGCTCGGCGCCCGCGACCGCGCCCAGGTCGTCGTGTTCGCCTACCGCAGCGGGCTCGTCCTACCACCGAAGGCGTAGGCGCAGGAGCCGCCCGGCGTCCGACGACAGGCGGCCCGCGCTCGGCGACGGTGGAGGCATGAGCACCACGACGCTTCCACCCACCACCACGGCCGCGGCCGCCACGACCGACGCCGTCAAGGTCCACGGCGACGGCGACGGGGCCGTCCGCGCCCTCGACGGGGTGACGGTCGCGTTCGACCGCGGCGCGTTCACCGCGATCATGGGCCCGTCGGGCTCGGGCAAGTCGACGCTGATGCACTGCGCCGCCGGGCTGGACGCCCTCACGTCGGGCCGGACCAGCATCGGCGGCGTCGACCTGGCGTCGCTGTCGGACCGCGAGCTGACGCGGCTGCGGCGCGAGCGCGTCGGCTTCGTGTTCCAGGCCTTCAACCTGCTGCCGACGCTGACCGCGGCCGAGAACGTCGCGCTGCCGCTCGCGCTCGCCGGGAAGCGGCCCGACCCGGAGTGGATGGACGCGATCGTCGACGCGCTGGACCTCGGCGACCGCCTCGACCACCGGCCGGCGGAGCTCTCCGGCGGCCAGCAGCAGCGCGTCGCCGTGGCGCGGGCGCTGATCACCCGGCCCGAGATCGTGTTCGCCGACGAGCCCACCGGGAACCTCGACCGGCGCACCGGCGGCGAGCTGCTCGGGCTCCTGGCCTCGGCCGTCGGCGACCTGGGCCAGACGGTCGTCATGGTCACGCACGACCCCGTGGCGGCGGCCCATGCCGACCGCGTCGTGTTCCTGGCCGACGGCCGCATCGTCGGCGAGGTCGACCACCCCAGCGCCGACGACGTCCTCGACCGCCTCAAGCGACTGGGAGGCTGACCATGCGACGCGTGATCCTCAGCGGGCTGTGGGCGCGGCGGCGCCGCCTCGCCGGCACGTCGCTGGCCGTGTTCCTCGGCACCGCGTTCCTGGCCGGCACGCTCATGCTGTCCGGCACGCTGCGGGCGAACTTCGAGCGCCTGTTCTCCGACGCGAACGCCGGCACCGACGCGGTCGTCCGGGCCGCCGCGAGCGTCGACACGGAGTACGGCCCCGCCCGTGCGCCCATCGACGAGTCGCTCGTCGCCCGCATCCGCGCGCTCGACGGCGTCGCGGCCGCCGCGCCGCTGGTCGAGGGCTACGGCCAGGTGCGCGGGCGCGACGGCGAGGCCGTCGGCGGGAACGGGCCGCCGCGGATCGCCGCGAGCTGGGTCGAGCCGGCGGCGCTCGGCGGGTACGAGCTGGCCGCCGGCCGCGCGCCGCGCGCGCCGGGCGAGGTCGTCCTCAACCGCGGCGCCGCCGAGGCCGGCGGCCTGCGCGTCGGCGACCAGACCGTCGTCGAGACGCCCGAGCCGGTGCGGGTGCGGGTGGTCGGGCTGGCGACGTTCGCCGGCGAGGACGGCTTCGGCGAGTCCACGTACGCCGCGTTCGCGCTGGACGAGGCGCAGCGGCTGCTCGCGGGCGGCCCCGGCCGGGTGAGCGAGATCCGCGTGGCCGCGCGGCCGGGCGTCTCCCAGGAGGCGCTCGTCGCCCGCATCGCGACCGTGCTGCCCGGCGGCGTCGAGGCGGTCACCGGCGCCCAGGCCACCGACGAGGACCTCGCCGACGTCACCGGCGACTTCGTCGACGCGTTCGAGCTCGTCCTGCTCGTCTTCGCCGGGATCGTGCTGGTCGTCGCCGCCTTCTCGATCGCCAACACGCTGTCGATCGTCGTCGCGCAGCGCACCCGCGAGTCGGCGCTGCTGTGTGCGGTCGGGGCGTCGCGCGGGCAGGTGCGCGGCGCGGTGGTGGCCGAGGCGGGCGCGATCGGCCTGGTCGCCTCGCTGGCCGGCGTCGCCGGCGGCCTGGGCATCGCGAGCGCTCTGAAGGCGGGGATCGCCGCGCTCGGCGCGTCGCCGCCGCTCGACGGCCTGGCGCTGAGCCCGGCCGCCGTGGCGGCGCCCGTGGCCGTCGGCGTGACCGTGACCGTGCTCGCCGGGCTTGCGCCGGCGCGCCGGGCCGCGCGCGTGGCGCCCGTCGCGGCGATGCGCGAGGCCGACGCCGGCGAGGCCGCCGGGAGCGGCCCGCTGGGCGCCGTCGTCCGCGGCCTCGGCACCCTGCTGGCCCGGGCCGGCGTCCTGCGCGGGGTGTCCGGGAGGCTGGCGCGCGCGAACGCCGCCCGCAGCCCGCGCCGGGCGCTGCGCACCGCGTCGGCGCTGATCGCCGGCGTCGGCGTCGTCACGCTGATCACGGTGTTCGCGGCGTCGCTGAAGACGTCGACGCTCGACCGCGTCGAGGCGTCGTTCGGCGGCGACCTGGCCGTCAGCGCGCCCGCGTTCGGCGGCGGGGCGCTGCCGCCGAGCCTGGCCGAGCGCGTCGCGCGCCTGCCGCAGGTCGACGGCGCGGTCGCGCTGGGGACCGGGTCGGCGCGCCTGGCCGGCGACAGCCGCGCCGTGACCGGGGCGGATCCGGGGTCGCTCGCGCGGGTGCTCGACCTCGACGTCGCCGCGGGCTCCGTCGGCGGTCTGGCCGGCGACGAGCTCGCCGTGTCCGAGGACCTCGCGGAGGCGGAGGGCTGGCGGGTCGGCGCGGTCGTGCCGGTCGCGTTCGCCGACGGGACGCGCTCCGATCTGCGCGTGGGCGCGGTGTACGGCCGCGACGACGTGGTCGGCGACGTCGTGATCCCACGCGCGACCTGGGCGCGCCACGCCGTGCAGCCGCTCGACCGCGCCGTGCTCGTGACGCTGGCGCCGGGCGTGGGCGAGGCGGAGGGCCGCCGCGCCGTGCAGGCGGTCATGCGCGACGCCGGCGACCCCGACGTGCAGACGCGCGCCGAGTACGTCGAGGCGCAGGCCGGGCCGCTCGACCTGGCGCTCGGCATGGTCTACGTGCTGCTGGCGCTGGCGATCGTCATCGCGCTGATGGGCATCGCGAACACGCTGTCGCTGGCCACGTACGAGCGCCGTCGCGAGCTGGGGCTGCTGCGCGCCGTGGGCGCCACCCGCGAGCAGGTGCGCGCGATGGTCCGCGGCGAGGGGCTCGTCGTGGCTGCGCTCGGCGCCGCCGGCGGGGTCGTGGCCGGCGTGGCCGCGGCGGGCGCGCTGATCCTCGCGGTCGGCGACGCCGTCGGGGTGACGACGCTGTCGATCCCGGGCGCGCGCCTGGCGATCGTCGTCGTGGTCGGCGCCGCGGCCGGCATGCTCGCCGCGGTGCGGCCGGCCCGTCGCGCCGCCCGGCTCGACCCGCTGCGCGCGATCGGGGGCGCCGTGTGAGCCCCGCCGGGGACGCTCGGGATGCGACCATTCGCGGTCATGACCGACTACTCGATCGTCCGCGCCGACGACATCGACGACGTCTACGCCGGCACCGACGTCCCCGGCGAGTTCCGGCCGCTCGGCCCGGCGCTGGGGCTGCAGCAGCTCGGGGCGACGCTGATCCGCGTGCCGCCGCACTCCGACTTCGAGCAGGGCACCGGCCACTACCACGAGGAGATCGAGGAGCTGTACCTCATCACGCGCGGCACGCTGACGATGCGCTTCGGCGACGAGATCGTCGAGGTGCCGGCGGGGTCGGCCGTGCGGGTCGCCCCGCACACGCCGCGCTCGCACCGCAACCGCGGCGACGAGACGGTGGAGATGTGGGCGGTGTCGCGCCGCCTGGGGCGCGGCGACGCGACGAAGATCGACGACTTCTGGGAGGCCGACCCGGACGCCGTCCAGCACCGCGCCCCGTAGGTCGGGCGGGGCGACGGGTATCGTCGCCGGGGTGAGCGCAGGCGCGGCCCAGCCTCAGCCGCCATCGCAGCCGTGGCGCCACGCCGCCGCCGACGTGGCCGCCGCCCTGGGCAGCGATCCCGCCCGCGGACTCTCGAGCGCCGAGGCCGCGGCCCGGCTGGCCCGCGCGGGCCCCAACGAGCTGACCGCGGCGCCGCCGGTCCCGGCGTGGCGGCGCCTGCTCGCCCAGTTCGCCGATCCCCTGGTCGTGCTGCTGCTCGCGGCCGTCGTCGTCTCGGTCGTCGCCTGGGCGGTCGAGGACGCGGACGGCGTGCCCTGGGACGCGCTCGTGATCGCGGTGATCCTCGTCGCCAACGCGATCCTCGGCTACGTGCAGGAGGCGCGGGCCGAGCGGGCCGTCGCCGCGCTGCAGCGGATGGCCGTCCCGGTCGCCACCGTCGTGCGCGACGGGCGCGAGCGGCGGGTCCCGGCCGCCGAGGTCGTACCGGGCGACGTGCTCGTCGTCGCCGAGGGCGACGCGGTCGCCGCCGACGCGCGGCTCCTGGAGGCCGCGTCGCTGACCGCGGACGAGGCCTCGCTGACCGGCGAGAGCGTGCCGGTGGCGAAGACCCCGGACCCACTGGCGGGCGACGTCGCGCTGGGCGACCGCGCGAACATGGTCTTCAGCGGCACCTTCATCACGCGGGGGCGCGGACGCGGGGTCGTGACCGCGACCGGCACGGCGACGGAGATGGGCACGGTCGCCGGCCTGCTGGGCCGCATCGAGGACGACGCGACGCCGCTGCAGCGGGAGGTCGACCACATCGGCCGGATGCTCGGCGCCGCGGTGATCGCGATCGCGATCGTGATCGTGGCGACGATCGCCCTCACCGCCGACCTGCGGACGACCTCCGACGTCGTCGACGTGCTGCTGGTCGGCGTCTCGCTGGCGGTCGCCGCCGTGCCCGAGGGGCTGCCGGCCGTGCTGTCGGTCGCCCTCGCGCTCGGGGTGCAGCGGATGGCCCGACGGCGTGCGATCGTCAAGCGGCTGTCGTCGGTCGAGACGCTCGGCTCCGCCTCGGTCGTGTGCACCGACAAGACCGGCACGCTCACCCGCAACGAGATGACGATCGAGCGGGTCGTGGTCGCCGAGGGCGAGGTGTGGCTCACGGGGAGCGGCTACCGCCCGGTGGGCGAGGTGGTCGCCGACGGCGTGTCGCTGACCGCCGGCTCGCTGCTCGACGCGGTGCGCCGGGTCCTGGCCGCGGGCAGCCTCGCCGGCGACGCGGCGCTCGAGCGCCGCAACGGCGACTGGACGGTCCGCGGCGACCCGACCGAGGGGGCGTTCCTGGTCGCCGAGGCCAAGATCGAAGGGCTGACCGAGGCCCGCCGCGCCCGGTTCCGACGCCTCGCGGAGATCCCGTTCACGTCCGAGCGCCGGCGGATGTCGACGATCGAGGCCGACGCCCGCGACGGTCGCGTGATCCTCGTCGCCAAGGGCGCGCCGGACGTCCTGCTCTCGCGCTGCGTCGCCGAGCGGGTGGACGGCGAGACCCGGCCGCTCACCGCCGAGCGCCGCGCCGCGGTCCTGGCGACGGTCGACCGGCTCGCCGACCAGGCGCTGCGCACGCTCGCCGTCGCCTGCCGTCCCCTCGACGGCGACGTACCCCCGTACCCCGGCGAGGAGTCCGAGCGCGACCTGATCCTCCTCGGCCTGGTCGGCATGATCGACCCGCCGCGCGACGAGGCGCGCCAGGCGATCGCCGAGGCCCACGGCGCCGGCGTGCGCGTGATCATGATCACCGGGGACCATCCGCGGACCGCGGCGCGGATCGCCGGCGACCTCGGCATCGCGGCCCCGGGCGCGCCGGTGCTGACCGGGACCGAGATCGCGGCGCTCGACGACGACGCGCTGCGCGCCGCGATGCGCGAGGCGAACGTGTGCGCGCGGGTGGCGCCCGAGCACAAGCTGCGGATCGTCGACGCCCTCCAGGCCGAGGGCCAGGTCGTCGCGATGACCGGGGACGGGGTCAACGACGCCCCGGCGCTGAAGTCGGCCGACATCGGCGTCGCGATGGGGATCACGGGCACGGAGGTGGCGAAGGAGGCGGCTGACATGATCCTGGCCGACGACGACTTCGCCACGATCGTCGCCGCCGTGCGCGAGGGCCGCGGCATCTTCGCCAACATCCGCACCTTCCTGCGCTTCCTGCTCTCGTCGAACGTCGGCGAGGTCCTGACGATGTTCCTGGGCGTGGTGCTCGCGGCCGGCCTCGGGCTGACCGACGGGGGCGGTGAGCTCGCCGTCCCGCTGCTGGCCACCCAGATCCTGTGGATCAACCTGCTCACCGACACGGCGCCGGCGCTGGCGATGGGCGTCGACCCGCCGCCCGAGGACGTGATGCGCCGGCCGCCGCGGCGACCCACCGATCGGGTGATCGACCGGCGCATGTGGACGGGGGTCCTGTGGGTCGGGGCGGTCATGGCCGTCGTGTCGCTGATCGCGCTGGACCTGCGGCTGGACGGCGGCTACCTGGGCGGGTCGGGGACGATCGAGGAGGGGCGCACGATGGCGTTCACGACGCTGGTCCTGGCGCAGCTGTTCAACTGCCTCAACGCCCGCTCGGATCGCACGAGCGCCTTCCGGCGGCCGTTCTCGAACCCGTGGCTGCGAGCGGCGGTCGCGCTGTCGGCGGCCCTCCAGGCGGCGGTCGTCGAGCTGCCGTTCCTCAACGACGCGTTCGGAACGGTCCCCCTGGGCCTCGACGAGTGGCTCATCTGCCTGGGCCTGGCGAGCGTGGTGCTGTGGGCCGACGAGCTGCGAAAGCTCGCCGGGCGGGCGCGCCGCACGGCATGATCCGCGGATGGCCAAGGACTGCTTCTGCGGGTGTGGGCTGCACGTGCCGTGGGGACGCCGGCGCGCGGCCAACGCGGTCGGCGACCGCATCGACCGCGACGTGGCGACCTTCCGGGGTGCGCTGGAGCGCGGCCACCAGGGCGAGCACGAGCTCGAGCTGCGCGAGCTGGTGGCGACCGGCGGGACGCTGCGCGACACGCTGCGCGGGATCGTCCACGGCACGATCGACCGCCGCCAGTACGACAAGCGCGCCGGCCGCGACTGGCTGCGCCGCGCCGGCGTCCAGCGCGGGCGCCTGGCCCGCGAGATCGCCCGGGACGACTACGCCGGCTGGAACGCGATCGACCAGTCGGAGCTCGTGCACGCGGGGCGGCGGGCGCGCGGGGTCGTGACCGAGGTGCGCGACACCGGCGTGACGATCAACAACCACCCGCGGGTGCAGGTGCGCATCCGGGTGGAGCCCGACGGCGAGGCGCCGTTCGAGGTCGAGCGCAAGGTGACCGTCGCGCGGGTCGCGTTCCCGCGGGCGGGCGAGCGCGTCGAGATCGCCTACGACCCCGACGACCACGACCGCTTCACGTTCCGGCTCGCCGACCTCGCCGACGACGGCGCCGAGCCCGACCGCCTCGCGCAGCTCGCCCGGCTGGGCGAGCTGCGCGAGCGCGGCGTCCTCACGGAGGAGGAGTTCGCGGCCGAGAAGGCGCGGATCCTCGGGAGCGGCTGACGGTCAGCCGCTCAGGAAGGCCGCGAACGCCTGCGCCTTGGCGGCCGGGTCCTGGAACAGGAACGCGTGACCGGCGTCGCGGTAGGTGCGCCGCGTGACGTTCGGGATGCGGCGCGCGAGGAGCCGCGCGTTGCCCGGCGGCACGATGACGTCCTCGGTTCCGTGGGCGACGAGCGTCGGCGCCTTGATCCTGGGCAGGTTGCGGTAGGTCCCGTGCCCGCGGCCGTACCAGCGCCGGCCGGTGGCCCGCGACTGCGCCGCCATCGTCGCCGGCGGCGTCGAGAAGTCGGCCGCCGTCAGGTTCGGCTGGGCGGAGATCGCGGCCATCCACGCCTGCCCGGCGGCCTGCTGGTCGGCGGGGAACAGGATCGGCAGCAGGTCGGTCGGCGTCGTGCTCGGGCTCGTGAGGATGTCGACGACCCGCTGCGTGGGCTGGATCGCGTGCGGCGAGCCGGGGTCCGTCGCGGCGAGGATCAGGCGGTTGACGAGCTGCGGACTCGAGATCGCGAGCTGCTGGGCGATGTAGCCGCCCATCGACCAGCCGAGCACGTCGACGCGCCCGAGCCCGAGCGCGCGGATCAGGCCCGCGGTGTCGCGCGCCATCGAGCGGACGGTGAGGCCGCGCACGGGGCCGCTGGATCTGCCGATGCCGCGGTTGTCGAACGTGATCACGCGGCGGTTCTGCGCCAGCGTCATGACGAACGTCGGGTCCCACTCGGTCATCGTCAGGCCGTAGCCGGCGATCAGGACGAGCGGCGTCCCGGACGCCGTCGGGTTGATGTCGCGGTAGCCGAGCGTGGCGCCGCGGACCTCGACGGTCTGCACCGGGAACGTGGTCGGCGCGGGCTGCTGGGCCGAGGCCGGTGCGGCGACGGCGCCCCCGAACGCCGCGACCGCGAGGACGGCGAGGAGGTGTCGGATCGGAGGAAGCATGGCGCGCCGAAGCGTGCCAGATCGCGCTGCCGTCAGCGCGGCCGGCAGCTCGCCCGGCGCAGCGTCACCGGCACGTCCGCGACGGCCCTGGCGCCGTCGGGCTGGACGACGGCGACGCGGAGCGTGGCGGCGACCGGGCGGCAGGAGCGCGCGAGGGTGCGGCGAGTGCGCGGGGTGAGCCGCAGGCCCGTCGTCCAGCGCCGGCCGGCGGCCCGGGTGGTGCGGGCGCGGCGGCTGATCGCGCGCGACTGCGGCGTCCCGGCCCGCATGCGCAGCTGCAGCGCCGCCCGGCAGCGGGACCCGGCGGGGGCGACGCAGCGCAGGGCCAGGCGCGCCCGGCCGCGGTCGTCGACCGTGATCGCGCGGCGGCGCAGCAGGACCTGGACGCCCGGGGCGTTTGGGCCCGAGGCGCTGGGACCGGGGGTGAGGGGCGCCGGGTCCAGCGAGGGCGCGCTCGCGGCTCCGCCGCCGCCACTCGCGCCGCCGCCGGGGACGTCCGGGCGCACGGGTGGCGGCGGAGGCGCCGGGGTCGTGGCCGTCCCGGTCAGCGCGACCGCGTGCGGTCCACCGGGCGCGTCGCCGGCGATCGTCAGCGTCGCGCTCGCCGCGCCGGCGCTCGCGGGCGCGAACACGAGCGTGGCCGTGCACGCGTCGCCCGGGTCGAGCACCGCTCCGGCGCACGTGTCGCCGTCGATCGCGAACGCGCTCGCCTGCGGTCCGGACAGGGTGACGCCGGCGATCGTCAGCGGACCGGCGTCGGGACCGGAGGCGGAGTTGGCGACGGTCACCGCCTGGGGCGCGCCGGCGGCGCCGACGGTCAGGGTCCCGAAGTCCAGCCCGGCCGGCGTGGCGCTCAGCTGCGGCTGCGTGCCGTGGCCGGTCAGGGCCACCGCGTGCGGCGCGCCGGACGCGTCGTCGTCGAAGCGCAGCTCGGCGGTCTTGACGCCGACGCTGGTGGGCGCGAAGCCGACGTCGACCGCGCATGTCTCGCCGGGCTGGAGCGTCGCGGCCGTGCACGTGTCGGCGTCGATCGCGAACTGGTCGGCGTCGGCGCCGGTGAGCGCGACGCCGGCGATCGCCAGGGGCAGGGAGCCGGGATTGCCGACCACGAAGCGCTGGACGCCGCCGGCCGTGCCGGCGTTCGCGGAACCGAAGTCGAACGGGTCGGGCGCGGCCTCGAAGCCGGGCTCGCCGCCGGTGCCCGAGAGCGCGACGCCGGTCGGGCTGCCCGAGGCGTTCGACGCGATCGACAGGGTCGCGGCCCGGCTCCCGCTGGTCGTCGGGGCGAAGACGACCTCGACGGTGCAGGTCGCGCTCGGGGCCAGGGTCCGGCCCGAGCACTCGTCGCCGTCGATCGCGTACTCGCTCGCCGCGGCGCCGGTGACGGTCACGCCGCCGTCCGGGATGACGAGCGGCCCGGCGTTCATGCCACCGGCGGAGTTGCGGACCGTCACGGTCTGCGGGGTGGTGGACGTGCCGACGCGCCGGGTCCCGAAGGCGATGCCGGTGGGGGAGGTCTCGATCGCCGGCGCGACCCCGCGGCCGCTGAGGCTGATCGTGTTGGGGACGAGCGACGACGGGAGGCTCGTGTTGACCTGCAGCGTCCCGCTCTTGCTGCCGGTGCTCGTCGGCGACAGCCTGACCGTCACGCCGCAGCTGCCGCCCGGCGGGATCGTCGACCCCGTGCACGTGTTCGCGGTGATCGCGAACTGCGCGCCGGTGAGCGAGACGCTGGCGATCGCGAGCGGGTCGTCGCCGCTGTTGGACACGGGGACGGTGCGGGAATCGGCGTCGCCGACGAGGACGTTCCCGAAGCTGACCGGCCCGGGGAGCTGCAGCCAGGCGGACCGGACGGCCAGGCCGGCCGGGAACGGGGAGCCGAGGAGGTCCCGGTTCACGACGGCGCCGCCGGTGCGGCCCAGGGCGATCGAGTCCCAGTGGTGCGTGCCCCAGTACACGAGGTCGCCGACGGTGGCGACGCCGATCGGATAGGCGTCCTGGAAGAGGTTGGTCCGCAGACCGGTGCCGTCGAGGTTCGCCCTCGCGACGAAGCCGTTCAGCGTGCTGTCGGTCCAGTAGATGTGGGTGCCGTTGACCGCCAGGCCGCGCGCGTCCCCGGCGTCGGAGATGAAGTCGTGGTCGACCTCGGTGCCGTCCAGCTCGGCGCGGCCGATGGTCCCGCGGTACCAGTCCGCCCAGTAGATGTGGGTGTCGGTGACCGCGATCCCCTCGGGCTCCTCGGCGCCGGTGATGAACGTGTCGTCGACCTCGGTGCCGTCGATTCGGGCGCGTCCGATCGCGCCGTCCCAGTCGTTGTCGGTGGTCCAGTAGACGTACTCGTCGTCGACGGCGACGAACGACACGCTCGAGCGCGTCTCGATGAAGTCCTCGTCGACGTCGGTGCCGTCGCGGTCGGCGCGGCCGATGTAGCCCCACCAGCTCGCCCAGTAGATGTGGCCGGCGTCGACCGCGACGCCGCCGCCGAGCGGGCGGCTGGGGGAGATGAAGCTCGCGTTCGCGCTGCTCCCGTTCAGGTTCGCGCGACCGATCTTGTTCGTGTCGAGATCGGCCCAGTACAGCTCGCCGTGCGCGGTCGCGGCCGTCAGCAGGAGGGCGAGCGCGCTCGCGACCAGCGCCGCGAGCGCGCGGCCCGACACCGTCCGTGGCACCATCGCGGACCAACGTACGAGACGGCGCGCAGACGATTCGACCGATCTTTCGTGCGTCAGGGCGCGCGGCCGTTGCGCAGCGCGTCCGCCAGCTCGCTGCGTGACGAGACTCCGAGCTTGCGCAGGCTGCGCGACAGGTGGATGCGCACCGTGCTCGGCGTGAGGTACAGCTCCTCGGCGATCTCGCGGTTGGACGCGCCGCTCGCGGCGGCCTCGGCGACGCGTCGCTCGGCTGCGGTCAGCGCGCCGGGCCCGGTGAGGGCGGCGCGGCGTGGCCGGGCGCCGGTGGCGACCAGCGCCGTGCGCGCCTGCCCCGCCAGCGGCGCGGCGCCGCACTGGTCGGCGATCTCGAGGGCGCGCCGCAGGGGCTCCCGGGCGCCGGCGGCGTCGCCGGCGTCGTGGAGCGCGCCACCGAGCGCGAGCTGCGCCCGCGCGTGCTCCAGCGGCGCGGGGGCGCCGTCGAGCACCTCCACGGCCTCGCGCAGCGTCGCGACCCCCGCCGCGCCCGGCGTCACGACGCCCAGCGCGGTGAGCGCCCGGCCGATCGCCCGCGGCGTGCCCCAGGCGCGGGCGGCTGCGACCTCGGCCTCCGCGAGCCCTCGCGGGCGCGCCCCGTCGTCGCCCAGCCCGTGCGCGGCCAGCGCGGCCTGCGACCGCCACGGCAGCAGCGCCGGGCAGCGGCCGCCGAGCGCCTCGAAGCGCGCGCCGAGGGCCAGCGTGTCGTGCAGCGCGCCGGCCGCCTCGCCGCTCGCCGCGCGCATCGCGGCGCGGACCGGGGTCATGCCGATCAGCCCCGGCGTGCCGGCCTCGTCCGCGGGGTCGACGTGCGCGAGGGCGCGGGCGGCCGCCTCGACGTCGCCGAGCTCGAGCCGCGCGGCGGCGAGCGTCGACGCCGCGAACGCGAACGCGGGCGCGGCGCCGCGCACGCCGTAGGCCTCGAACGCGTCGAGCGACGCCTCCGCGTCCTCGACGGCCGCGGCCAGGGCTCCGGCCTGCAGGCGGACGCGCGCGCGGAGCATCAGCGCGCCCGCGATGTGGGCCACGTGGTTGCGGCGCCGTCCGTGCGCGACCCACTCCTCGGCGAGCCGCGCGGCGCCCGGGGCGTCGGCGGCCAGCAGCGCGATGAAGCCGATCGCGAACGGCCCGCCTTCGACGTCGAGCGCGGTGAGCCAGTCGCCCCCGAACGCGCGCTCGCCGGAGGCGAGGACCCGTGTGGCCGAGGCGTTGGTCCAGGCGTCGCGATACGCGGCGACGCAGCGCAGCATGCGGGCGCCGGGATCGTCTGCGTCGCCGAGGTCCCGCAGGGCGGCGACGAGCTCGGCCGGTCCGGTGGCGGGCCCCCGGACCGCGACGGCGGTGCCGACGACGCCCAGGAGCCGGCGCCGCAGCGGCGGCGAGGCGTCGCCGAGCTCGCGAACCCTCTGGAGGCCGAGAGCGATCGCCTCGTCGGGCTCGCCCGACGGCCGGAACGCCGCGGCGCGGCCCAGCGCGGTGGCGCGTGCCACCGGGTCGCGGAGCAGGGCCAGCGCCTGGTCGAGCGCCGCCTCGGCCGCCGTCTGGTCCAGCGACGACTCCGCGTCGGCCAGCTCGAGCAGGACGGCGGCGCGATCGGCCTCGGGGGGCGGCTCGGCGAGCGCGCGGCGCGTCCACCGGCGGGCGGCGCCGGGGGCGTGGGCGGCGAGCGCCGCGGCGGCGGCCCGGCGCAGCGTCGCCACGCGCGCCGGGTCCCCGGCGGGCGGGGCGCCGAGGAGCGCCTCGGCGACCGCGCGGTCGGGGGCCCCGGCACGGGCCAGCAGCTCGGCCGCGCGGGCGTGCGCGTCTCCGGGGACGAGCGCGCGCAGATCGCCGCGCAGCGCGGCGCGCACGAGCGGGTGGGTGAACGCGACCGTGTCGCCCGGCGCGAGCACCTCGACGTCGCGCAGCGCGGCCGCCGCGTCGCGCGCGACCTCCCCGCGGAGCCCGGCGACGTCGGCGGCGACGCGCAGCGGCTGGCCGTCGCCGACGATCGCGGCCGCCTCGGCCAGCGCGGTCGCCGCCGGGTTCAGCTCGGCCAGCCGGGTGCGCACCGTGCGCGCGACGCCGGCGGCGCCGCCTTCGAGGAGGGCGTCGACGGCGTCGGCCGTGGGCGCGAGGCGACGCGCGGTGATCGCCCGGGCGAGCTCGCGCAGCAGCAGCGGGTTGCCGCCGGCGGCGCGGCTGGCGGCGGCGCAGAACCCGCTGGGCGTCTCGGCGCCCAGGGCGTCCCGCAGGAGCGTCTCGGAGCCCGCGTCGGAGAGCGGTCGCAGCGTCAGCGCGGTGTGCTCGACGGTCGCCAGCAGCTGCGGGACGGCGTGGCCGGCGGCGGGCGCGGCGGCGGGGCGATGGGCGATGAGGAGCAGGACCGGGGCGTCGCCCACGCGGCGCGCGAGCTGGGGCGAGCAGGCGCAGCGACGGCGGATCGGCCCAGTGGGCGTCGTCGACGGCGACCAGGACCGGACGCGCGTCGGCGAGCGCCAGGGCGGCGGACCGCAGCTCGTGCAGCAGCGCCCAGTCGCCGGCGTCGACGGGGTCGCCGGTGCGGTCGGCGAGCGCCTCGGGCAGGAGCTGGCCGGCGACGCCGAACGCCAGCCCGCGCTCGAGCAGGCTGCAGCCGGCGCGGCGCACCGCGAACCCGGCCGCGGCCGCGCGCCCGACGGCGGCGGACACGAGCCGCGTCTTGCCTATGCCCGGCGGCCCCTCGATCGTGACGATCCGTCCCGCCCCGCTCGAGGCGCCGGCGATCGCCGCGTCGAGCGCGGCGAGCTCGTCGTCGCGCTCGACGAGATCGTCCCCAGGACCCGCCCCGGCGGCGGGCTGGGCGCCGTCCGTGGCAGATGTGCCCACGGGTGCGACCGTACCCGATCGCCGTTGCGGGCCTCGCGCCTGCGGGTAGGTCCCTGTGGACCGCCGTCGTCCGAGGACAGGAGCGAGAGATGGAGCACGAGCACACCGAGCACGTCGCCGCGTCCCCCGACGCCGTCTACGCCGCGATCGCCGACGTCTCCAACCTGCCGCGCTACGTCCCGCAGATGACGGGCGCGCGCGAGTCGGCCGGCGGGCAGGTCGAGGTCGACGCCCGCTACGGCGGCCACGAGCAGCACGGCGAGGCCCGCTTCACCAAGGACCCGTCCCAGCGGCGGATCGAGTGGAGCTCCGACAGCGGCTACCGCGGCTGGATGCAGGTCGACCCCGACGGGCAGCACTCGCGGCTCACGCTGTTCCTGCACACCGAGCGCAGCCACGAGAACGACCACGACGTCGCGTCGACGCTCGACGCGATCCGGATGCTCGTCGAGGCCGACGTGTGACCGGCGCTCACGCGCGCCCGAGGGCCGCCGGGCGGCGCGAGGTCGCGAAGAGCAGCGGCACCATCGCCAGCGCCAGCGCGCCGCCGAGCAGCGACAGGGTCTCGTAGCCGCTCAGGTCGACGACGATCCCGCTCGACACGCCGCCCGCGGCGCCGGCCAGCGCGACGCACAGGTCGACGCGGCCCTGCGTGCGGGCGCGCGTGGCCAGCGGCGCGACGTCGGTCACGAGCGCGGTGCCGCCGACGAGGCCGAGGCTCCAGCCGATCCCCAGCAGCGCGAGCGCGACCGTGAGCAGGACCATCGAGTCGGTCGGGGCCAGCGCGGCCAGGACGCCCGCGGCCAGCAGGGTGGCGGCCCCGAGCGCGAGCGTGGCGCGCCGGCCGGCCCGGTCGGCGAGGTACCCCGACAGCGGGGACGGCAGGTACATCGCGGCGACGTGGATCGAGATCACGAGGCCGGCGGCGCCGAGCCCGTGGCCGTGGTCGCGCATGTGGATCGGGGTCATGGTCATGATCCCGGCCATCACGGCCTGGGTGACGACCATCGCCGCGGCGGCGATGCGCAGCGTGCGCGCCGCGTGGGGGTCGGGGCGGTCGGGCTCCGCCGGGACCGGCGGGGCGTCGCCGGCGACCGCCTCCGCGGCGTCGCGGGCCAGCCGGCGGGCGAGCAGCAGCGGGTCGGGCCGCAGCAGGATCACGACCGCGAGCGCGGCGAGGCCGTAGCCGATGCCGGCGAGCATGAACGGCCCGGCGAGGGCTCGCACGCCGAGCGACTCGGCGACGTCGCCGGTGGCGTCGACGAGGTTGGGTCCGACGACGGCGCCGAGCGTCGTGGCGACGAGCACCGTGCTGACCGCGCGCCCGCGGTGCGCGGGCGCGACGAGGTCGGCGCCGGCGTAGCGGGCCTGCAGGTTCGTCGCCAGCCAGGCGCCGTAGAGGAACAGCATCACGAACAGGAGCGCGACGCTGTCCAGCGCGGCGGCGGCGACCACGCCGGCGGCGCCGAGCGCGCCGACCGCGTAGCCGGCCGCCAGGCCCGGCCGCCGCCCGTGCGCCTGCGACACCCGGCCGACGAGCAGGGCGGCGCCGGCCGAGCCGGCGGTGAAGAGCGCCGTGGGGACGCCGGCGGAGCTGGTCGAGCCGATCATGTCCTCGGCCAGCAGCGCCCCGACGGTGATGCCGGCGGCCAGGCCGACCCCGGCCAGCACCTGGGCGCCCACGAGGACCCGGATGATGCGGCGGGCGACCGCCGCCGCGTCGGCGGTCATGGCGACGGGGCGCTGAGACAGGCCGTGAACGCGGCGGGATCGAGCGCGATCGCCCCGCACGCGTACGCCGGGTACTGCCCGTCGGCGATCGCGTCCTGCCCGCCGGACACGTAGCGGCGCTCGTAGGCGTGGCGCATCGCGGCGTCGGTCGCCAGCCGCTGCGTCAGGGTGCGCAGCGAGGCGGCGTCGAACGCCGGCAGGCCGTAGGCGTCGCGGAAGCGGTACTCGCGCCGCCACGCGGGCTCCGCGCCGCCGAGGTCCAGCGCGTGGACGGTGAAGTCGGCGATCGTGCCGTCGCCGCGCACGCGGGCGGTCGTGAACGCGGGGTTGTTGTCGAAGACGGGGCTGATCGACGGGAGCCCGAGCATCGGCGTGCTCCCGTGGACCCGGTAGGTGCTCATGTGCAGGTGGCCGAACACCAGCGCCGGGACGCGACCGCCGCCGATGGCGCGCTCGATCGCGCTCTCGCCCACGGAGGTCAGCAGCGGGACCGGCGCGCCCGCGCCCCGCAGCGTCGCGTAGACGTCGATGCCGGGCGGGATGTGGGTCACGAGCCAGGCGCGCTGGCCCGGGCGCAGGTCGGCGACGGCGTCGCGCAGCCAGCCGGCCTGTCCGGCGGCCGGGTCGGCGCCGGGCGTCCCGCACGCGTCGTCGTACTCGGTCGACCAGAACACGTCGTCGAACGCGATGGCGCGCAGGCCGGGGATCGGGAGGCGGGCCGTGTAGGCGCCGAGGTGGCGGAAGCTGCGGACGAAGCCCGGCGCCCGGCCGCGGCGGTTCACGAGCGGCCGCCAGGCGCGGGCGGCGCGCAGCAGGAACGGGCTGTCGGGCGCGACCTCGTAGTCGCCGCAGTAGGCATCCTCGTTGCCGAGCGTGACGACGAACTGCGCGCGCGGGTAGGCGGCGCCGAAGGCGCGGGCCAGGTAGGCGATCGTCTTGCCGACGAACCCGCGGTAGTCGGCCGGCGAGGCGTTCGGCGCGAGCTGCTCATAGGTCTGCTGGAAGTCGTGGGCGAGGAGGTCGCCGGCGATCAGCACCACCGGCGGGTCCGGCGCCGCCCGGCGCATCGCCCGCAGCGACGACGCCAGCAGCGTCGCGTTCGTGTCCTGCCCCCACGGGCTGGGCGCCCCGCCGGCCAGCAGCGACGGCCAGCGCCGCACCGGCGCGGCCTGCAGCCGGGCGACCCGGGCGGCGTCGGCGCCCGCGAACGGGTCGAAGTGGACGTCGCTGACCAGCAGCCACGGGGTCGTCGTGGCCCGCGGCGCGGCCGCCTGCGCGGGCGCGGCGAGCACGGCGGCGGCGGCGGTGAGGGCGGCGAGCAGCGCGACGAGACGGGCGGGGCGGGCCATGGCCGGGGATCTTCGCGGTCCCGCCGGACCGCTGACAGGATCACCGGCGGACGACCGGCGGACGGTTTCGGCCACGCGCGGCGGCGCCCGCGAGGCGCTCAGCGCGTCTCGGTGACCTTCGTCAGGCCGGGTGGGGCGTCGACGGGCGCGCCGCGCAGCTGCGCCCACCGCAGCGCGAGCACCTGGCCCGGGATCACCGCGACGAGCGGGCCCAGGGCCTCCGGGACGCCGGCCGGCAGCGGGAGGTCGGCGGCCGAGGTGTCGTCGAGGCGGATCGTCGCCGCGCCGCGGTCCGCGAGCGCGGCTCCGGCCTCGAGAACCGAGTCCCGGACGGCGCCCGACGGCGCGACGAGCAGCGCCGGCGTGCCCGGCGCGACCGCGGCGATCGGCCCGTGCAGGAGGTCCGGCGGGGAGAAGCCCTCGCCGACGATCCCGGTCAGCTCGCGCACCTTCAACGCGATCTCCATCGCGGTCGCGTAGTGGTAGCCGCGGCCCACGACGACCAGGTGCGTGGCGTCGTGGTGGGCGTCCAGCGCCGGCACGCGCGCCGTCGCGGTGTCGATGGCCTCGGCCATGAACGCGGGCACGTCGGCGAGCTGCGCGAGGCCGGCGTCGTCCCTGCCGAGGGCTCCGACCAGCCGCGCGACGACCGCCAGCGAGGCCGTGTAGGTCTTCGTCGCCGCGACCGAGCGCTCCATGCCGACGTCCAGGTCGAGCACGACGTCGGCCGCGGCGGCCAGGGGGGACGCGGGGTCGTTCGTGATCGCGGCGGTGGGCACGCCGGCCGCGCGGGCCGCATCCACCACGCTCACGACGTCGGGCGAGCGCCCGGACTGCGAGATCGCGAGCACGAGCGCCCGCGCGCCGCGTGGGACGACCGGGGCGCCGTACCGCGAGGCCAGCGACGGGGCGGCGAGCGCGACGGGGACGCCGAGCCGGGCGCCGGCGAGGTACTGCGCGTAGCGGGCCGCGTTGTCGGACGTGCCGCGGGCGGCGATCACGACCTGCTCGAGCGGGCCGCGCTCGCGCAGCCGCGCCGCGAGCGCGTCGGCCACGGGGCCGGCGCTGCGCAGGGCGGCGCGCACCGCGTCGGGCTGCTCGCGGATCTCGCGCTCGAGGTGCGACCCGGTCATCGCAGGCCGGTGATCATCGAGACGATCTCGTCCCCGTCGGTCTCCGTCGTCTCGCGGACGCCGACCTGCTCGCCGCGGCGCAGGACGCAGATGCGGTCCGACAGCCGGAAGACCTGGTCGAGGCTGTGGCTCACGATCAGGATCGCCTTGCCGCGCTCCTTCATCCGCAGGATCGTCTCCTCGACGCGCGCGGTCTCCTGGACGCCCAGCGCGGCCGTCGGCTCGTCCATGAGGATGAGCCGCTCGCCCCAGTGGGTCGCGCGCGCGATCGCCACGCCCTGGCGCTGGCCGCCCGACAGCGCCCGGATCGGGACGCGCGGCGAGGGGATGCGGATGTCGAGCTCCTGCAGCAGCTCGGCGGTCTCGGCCGCCATGCGCGCCCGGTCCAGCCGCCGCAGCGGCCCGCGGACCAGCTCGCGTCCCAGGAACAGGTTCATGTAGACCGGCTGGTTGTCGGCCAGCGCCAGGTCCTGGTAGACGACCTCGATCCCGTGCGCGCGGGCGTCGTTGGGCGTCGCCATCCTGACCGGCTCGCCGTCCAGGAGGATCTCGCCGTGGCTGGGCGGGTGGACGCCGGCGATGATCTTCAGCAGCGTGGACTTGCCGGCGCCGTTGTCGCCGACGAGCGCCACGATCTCGCCCGCGTTGACGTCGAGGTCGACGGAGCGCAGGGCGACGACGGCGCCGAAGCGCTTGCCCACCCCGGCGAGGCGCACCAGCGGGGTGCTCGTCGCGGTGCTCAGCTCGGCCATGCCGCCTCCCGTCCGTCGCTGCTCCAGATGCCGGTGACGCGCGGCGCCCCGTCGGCGATCCCGGCGATCCCGACCACGTGCGCGCGGGTGACGAACGCCTGGATGCGGAAGCCGAAGATCGCGGTGGCGCCGGTGCGCGGCAGCGGCCCGCCGCCCGGGTCGAGCTGCCCGTAGTAGTCGATCGCCTCCGGCGGCGGGATCGTCGCGTCGAGGAGGCGCGGCTCGGCCTCCGGCCCTTCGCTGACGCGCGCGCGCAGCCGGTAGGGCGGGAACACCGGGTCGATGTAGAGGCCGCCGCCGAACACGTAGGCGCGCCCGTCGTGGTGGTGGGAGACCTCGGTCACGTAGCAGGCCGCCGGTGCCTCGACGAGGTCCTCGACCGCGTGCAGCGGCGTGGTCCCGGTGAGCCCGTGGCCGGGCTCGACGTGGGTGGCGCCGTGCTCGGCCAGCAGCGCGAAGACCGCGCTCGAGGTGGTCCCCGGCGCGTTGATGGCCAGGTCCTCGTGGCCGGCGGCGCGCAGCGCCTCCGCGGCCCGGGCCAGCGTGCCAAGGTTCGGCGTCGGCTTCACGGCGCGCGCCTCGTGGTCGAACAGCAGCGCCGGGAACGTCGTGATGCCGGCGAAGCGGGCGCCGGGGAGGTCGTCGAGCCGGCGGGCGGCGTCGACCACCGTCGCGGCCTCGAAGCCGCCCTCGTGGCCCGGGTAGAAGCGGTCGCCGGGCGCGTGGATGCGGGCCAGAAGCGCCTGCTCGCGCCCGCCGGCCCGCGCCGCCGCTGCGGCCTCGGCGGCCTTGTCGTCGCTGAACACCGTCCAGTGGACGGGCTCCATCGCGCTGGCGGCCGCCGCCTCCGCGGCGGGGACCTGCACGAGATGGCCGACGTGGCCGACCCGCAGGCCGCCCGCGTGCAGGCGGCGCGCGTCGTCCATGTCGACGGCGACGCCGAGGTCGATGCCGGCGGAGCGCACGGCCGCCAGGAAGCCCGGCGCGCGGCCGACCTGCTTCGTCATCGCCAGCACGGTCAGCCCGTGCCGGTCGGCCTCGGCGCGCATCGCCGCGGCGTTGGCCGCGACCGCGTCGAGGTCGAGCGCGTACGCGTTGGCCGGGATCGCGCCCTGCTGGTGCAGGGCCGTCACGGCGTCGAGGAACGCGGGGTTGCGTCGTTGCAGGAGGTCGAGGAACACGGGTCGCTCACGCTCCCTTCGGCTCGCGGAGGGTCAGGGAGATCGCGATCAGGAGCAGGACGCCCTGCGCGACCATCTGCTGGTTGGAGTCCAGGCCCATGAGGATCAGGCCGTTGGTGAGCATGCCCATGATCAGGCTGCCCACCAGCGCGCCGACGACGCTGCCGGCGCCGCCGAACAGGCGCGTGCCGCCGATCACGACCGCGGCGATCACGATCAGCAGGTCGGACGCGCCGAGCGTGTAGCTGGCGGCCTGGATGCGACCCACGTACAGCAGGCCGGCGAGGCCCGCCGCGGTGCCGCTGATGACCAGCACGGCCAGCCGCACGCGGTTGACGTCGATGCCGGTCACCCGCGCGGCGTCGGCGTTGTCGCCGATCGCCAGCACGTGCGCGCCGAAGCGCCGGTGGCGGTAGACGAAGTGGCCCAGCGCGACGATCGCGATCGTCCAGATCACCAGGCCCGGGATCGGCCCGACGTCGCCGGAGCCGAACACGTTCGCGAACGTGTCGTCGACGACCGCGACCGCCTCGAGGTCCGTCGTCCAGCGCGCCAGGCCGGCGACGAGGCCCATTGTGGCCAGCGTGACGAGGAACGACGGCAGCCGCAGGAGGGTCACGAACAGGCCGTTGACGAGCCCGACCGCGGCGCCGACGCCCAGGCCCGCGGCGACCGCGGGCACGAGGCCGACGTCGCGCAGGACGATCGCGGTGACGAGGGCGGCGAGCGCCACGATCGACCCGATCGAGAGGTCGATCTCGCCGGCGCTGAGCACGAAGACCATCCCGACCGCCATCACGGTGATCGGGGCGGTCTGACGCGCGATGTTCAGGAGGTTGTCCGACGTCAGGAAGCCGTCGTCGTGCAGCGTGATCGCGAAGAACGCGAGGATCAGCAGGAACGCGACGTAGACGACGTACTGACGCGGGTCGACCCGGCGCGCCCGCGCCAGCACCGACCCCCGGGGGTCGGCCTCGCGGCGCGGGGCCTGGCCGGTGCTGGGCGCGGTCGACATGGCGGGTCTACCCGAGGGCGTCCAGGACCGCCTTCGGCGGCGCCTCGTTGAGGGACTCCTGGTACCCGGCCTCGAGGTTGTCCTTCGTCACGGTGATCACCGGCGCCACGAGGAACTCCGGCGCCTCCTTGCCGAGGATGCCGTACGCGGCGGACTTCGCCATCGCCTGGCCGAGCTCGTAGGCGCGGTCGGCGATCAGGGCCGCGGTGTTGCCGCCCTTGGCCATGTCGATCGCCAGGACCTCGTCGAGGTCGAGCGAGACCATCTTCGTCTTCGTGTTCCCGGCGTTGCGCAGCGCCGACAGCACGCCCTCGGCCGGCGGCTGCGAGAACGTCACGTAGATGCCGTCGAGGTCGGGGTTCTTGACCAGGATCGCGTTCGCCTGCTCCTCGGCCTTCGCCGGGTCGGCGATGCCCTGCTCGGCGACGATCTCGATGTCCGGGTAGTTCTGCTCGATCGTCTGCTTGAACGCCTCGTCGCGCTGGTTGGTCACGTAGTACTCGGCGTCGTGGAAGAAGTAAGCGACCTTGCCCTTGCCGCCGATCGCCGCGGCGAGCGCGTCGGCGGCCTGATGGCCCATCTCGAACAGGTCGTCGGTCACGACCGTGACGTAGTCCTTGCCCTGCACGAAGCCGGACGGGACGTTCGACAGCAGCACCAGGTTCGCGCCGGCCTCGACCGCGCCGCGGTAGGCGGACGCCGTCGCGGTCGGGTCGACCGGCAGCGACAGGAGCGCGTCCGGCCGCTTGGCCATGACGGTCTCGATGTCGCTCTTCTGCTTGCCGGCGTCGAAGTTCGCCTGCGTCTCGGCGACCACGTCGATGCCCAGCTCGGCGAACTGGTCCTTGGCGCCGCGGCTGACCGCGTTGACGAAGTCCGACGACTGGTGCCAGACGAGCGCGGCCGTGTGGTTGCCGGACTTGATCTTCTCGATCTCCTCCGGCGTCAGCTCGAGCTCGCTCGTGGGCGTCGCCTTCTCGCCGGCGGGCCCGACGGTCTCGCCGACCGCCGGAGACGGCTGCGCCGTCGCCGTCGCGGTGGCGGTGGAGCCGCCGGCCGTGTCCCCGGACGACTCCGAGTCGTCGCTGCCGCAGGCGCCGAGGACGACCACGGCGAGCAGGGCAGCGAGCATCGCGATCACGCGATGAGCCTTCATGGGTGTGCTCCTTGGGTGCGGCCGGCCCCGCAATGGCCGGCGATGAACAACGACAGCGCCTCGGCCGCGTCGACGACCTCCCGCACGGCGACGCGCTCCTCGGCGGTGTGACAGACGGCGATGTCCCCCGGCGCGAAGTACACGCACGGGATCCCCTGCTCGGTGAGGAAGGAGGCCTCCGACCAGAACGGCGCGCCGGCGATCCCGCCGGCGCCGGGGGCCACGGACCTGACGCATTCGCGCAGCGCCGTGACCGCGTCGAGGTCGGCGGGCGTCTCGCTCGGGAGCCCCCCGAGCGCGTGGTCGCGGCCGGCCGGGAAGCGCACGTCGGCGGTGACGCCGGTGCCCTCGACGCCGCGCGCGACGGCAGCCTCGATCGCGGCGCCGGCCGCGTCGAGGTCCTCCGACGGCACGAGCGTGCGGATCAGGCTCAGCCGTGCCGCTCCCGGCACGGCGATGTACCCGCCGGCCGACGCCTCGGTGACGAGCAGGCCGGGGCGGCCCAGCAGCGGGTGCGCCGGCTGTCGGCGCAGCTCGCCGTCCAGCGCCCACAGCTCCGACAGCACCCGGTGGGCGGCGCGCAGCGCGTCGACGCCCTCCTCGGGGCGGCCGAAGTAGGCGCTGCGGCCGGTCAGCTCGATGTCGGCGATGAGGAAGCCGATCTGGGCGGGGTAGACGTCGAGCGTCGTGGGCTCGACGTAGACGGCGAAGTCGGTCCGCGGCACGGTCCCGTTCGCGATGCGCTCGGCCAGCGCGCGCATGCCGATGCTGCGGCCGAGGCCGGGCTCGCCGCTCTCCTCGTCGCAGATCCAGGCCGTGACGAGGTCGCCCCGCAGCGGCGCGGCCGCCGTGGCGGCCGCGCGGACGGCGGCCAGGGCGGAGGCGATGCCGCCCTTCAGGTCGGCCGCGCCCCGGCCCCACAGCTCGCCGTCGACGATCGCCGCGCCGAACGGGTCCTCGCGCGGGTCGCCGGCCCAGCGCTCGGCCCAGCCGTCGACGCGCACGGTGTCGAGGTGGCCGGCCAGCAGGAGGCTGCGGCCGCCGCCGGTCCCGCGCGTGACGCTCCAGACGACGGGGCGGCCCGGCTCCACCTCCTCGACGTGGACCTCGTCGGCGCCGGCGGCGCGCAGCTCGTCGGCCACGAGGGCCGCGAAGGCCGTCTCGTCGCCGGTGATCGACGGGGTGCGCACCGCGCGCTGCAGCAGGTCGACGACGCGGGCCTCGTCGACGGCGTCGAGCAGCGCGTCGCGCAGGTCGGGCGGGAGAGACGCGGTCACCGTTCGGCCTCCGTGGGTTGCGGGTCGGCGTCGCGGGCGAGCTCGATCGCGCCGAGCACGCCGGCCTGCTCGCCGAGCGAGCTGGCCTCGATCGAGAGCGGCCGGTGGGTGAGGCGCGCGAGGTGCCCGCGGATGGCGGCCAGCAGCTCGGGGCGCGTCCCGATGCCGCCGCCGAAGACGACGAGCGCGGGGTCCAGCACGCTCTGCACCGCCGCGACGGCGAGGGCCAGCGAGCGCGCCTGGTGGTCGAGCGCCGCCTCGGCCTCGCGATCGCCGGTCGCCGCCAGCGCGAAGAGGTCCATCGGCTCGGTCGGGTCCGTCCCGGTGCGCTCGGCGTAGCGGCGGGCGACGGCGGCGCCGCCGGCCGCCTCCTCGAGCGTCCCGCGCACGTGGTTGACGGGGGAGAAGGGGTCGCCGCCGAGGGGCAGCCAGGCGATCTCGCCGGCGGCGCCGGTGGCGCCGCGCTGGAGGCGGCCGCCGGCGACGATGCCCATGCCGATCCCGGTGCCGACGGCGATGAACGCGAAGTCGTCGAGGCCGGCGCCGAGCCCGTGGCGGTGCTCGGCGAGGGTGGCGGCGTTGACGTCGTTGTCGATGGCGACGGTCACCCGCAGCGCCTTGCGCAGCGCGCCGGCGAGGTCGACCCCGTCGAAGGGGGGCAGGTTGGGCGCGAGGTGCAGGGCGCCGCTCTCGCGGTCGGCGACGCCGGGGACGCCGAGCCCGATCCGGCCGACCTGGTCCCAGCCGACGCCGCTCTCGGCGGCGAGCTCGCGGCAGAGGTCGACGATGAGCTCGACGACGCGGCCGGCGTCGTCGCGCGGGGTGGGACGGGCGGCGCTGGCGATCTCCGTGCCGTCCTCGTCGGCGAGCAGGACGCGGGTGTAGGAGCCGCCGAGGTCGACGCCGGCCACGTGGCGGCCGGTCGGGTACGTGCCATTAGGAAAGGGCATTTCCTATTTGCGATCCTAGGCACGGCCTAAAGGAGATGTCAAGCCGATGTCGAAGCACCATCGCTTGGCCACGGCTTGTAAAACCTGCTTCCCTATTCACGCGTCATGCCGCCGCCACAGCCGTCCAGCCGCGCGATCCGCGAGCACAACCTGCAGCTGGTGCTGGGGGCGCTCGGCCGCGACGAGGCGCGTTCGCGGGCGGAGCTCGCGGCCGCCACGGGGCTCTCCAAGCCGACGGTCGGGGGCGCCCTGCGCGCCTTCGCCCAGGCCGGGCTCGTCCGGGAGATCGGCCGCACGACCGGGCGGCGCGGGCCGAGCGCCACGCTCTACCAGCGGGTGCCCGACGCCGCGTTCGTGCTCGGCGTCGACGTCGGCGCGCGGTACGTGCGCGCCGTGCTCGCCGACCTCGACGGCGAGCCGGTCGAGGAGGTCACCGTGCGCCTCGACCGCCCGCACGCCGACGCGGTGGTCGCCGCCGCCGAGACGGTCCGGGCGCGCGTCGGCGACCGGCTGCCTCGTACGGAGCTCGCGGTCGTGGGCACGCCCGGCGTCGTCGACCCGCACACCGGGCGGGTGGGCGCGGCGCCGAACATCGAGGGCTGGGAGGGCGTGATGGCCGAGCGCGTGCTCAGCCGCGCGCTCGGGATCCCGGCGCTCATCGAGAACGACGTGAACCTGGCCGCGCTCGGCGAGCAGGCCCACGGCGGCGGGCGCGGCGTCGACAGCTTCGCCTACCTGGCGATCGGCTCCGGCCTGGGCGCGGGGATCGTCCTCCACGGACAGCTGCACCGCGGCGCACGCGGGGCCGCGGGCGAGGTCGGCTTCCTCCCCGTCGGCGACGACCCGTTCGCCGGCACGAGGCCGACGGGCAAGGGCGCGATGGAGCGGCGGCTGTCGAGCGCCGGCCTGGTGGGGCTGGCCGAGGAGCTGGCCGCGACGACGGCCAGCGAGATGACGCCGCCGTTCCAGGTCGACGAGCTGTTCGATGCGGCCCGGCACGGCGACGCGCTCGGACGGGCGGTCGTCGCCCGGGCGGCGCGCGAGATCGCCGTCTGCATCGCCGGGATCAGCGCGGTCGTGGACCTCGAGCTGGTGCTCCTCGGCGGCGGCATCGGCGACAACGACGACCTGCTGCTGCCCGACGTGCGCGCCGCGATCGCCGAGCTGCTGCCGTTGCCGCCGCGGGTCGAGCGCGCCGCGCTGGCGGCGCGCGCGGTCACGACCGGCGCGCTGGCGGTCGGCTGCGACCGCGCCCGCCAGGCGCTCGTCAGCCGTCTCGTCGACGGCGAGGGCGGGGCGGGCGACGGCTCAGCCGCGGACTGAGCGGGCTGCGGCGCTCAGACGCCGGGGCCGTGCGGCGGCACGTTGCGCATGGCGTCCGGACGCGGATCGTCCGGCGCCTGCGGACGCGCCTCGGCGCGGGTCTCGGGCGTCGTCTCCGCGGGCGGCTCGACCGGGCGGTAGCGACCGTCGGGGTCGAGGCGCATCGTGATCTTCGGGCGACCGTCCGGGGTGGGCGGCGCGCCGGCGGCCGGGCGGGACGAGCGCTCGAAGCGGGCCATGCGCTGAGGGTAGTCGAGCCCAGCGCGCGCCGCCGTTGTCGTCTCGCGCTCGCATAGCGAGTCGGATCCGACAACGGTCAGCGACGAGCGGGGGCGCCCGCGAGGCGCGCCGGGCGCTCGGCGTCCACGCTGCCCGGCGACGCGACCCTGCTCACCCGCGCCGCGAGCTGATCGCGGCCGGCTCGCGCACGCACTCGGCGAGCTGGGCGAACCGCACCCGGGCCTCCTCGGCGCTGATGCGGTCGCCGTCGGGCGCCAGGAACCGGTCGGCCGCGTCGAGGCGGTCGACCGCCCGCTCGCCGAGGGCGTCGATCGCGGCCGCGATCGCGTCGAGGCCCGCCGACACGCAGTCGAGCACGGCATCGACGTCGCCCGGGGCCGTTGGGCGGCGCCCGGCCGCCCGCATCCCCTGCGCGGCCGCCAGCACCGCGCAGGCCTGGTCGTAGAGCTCGTGCGTCGGGTCGCGCACGGGAGCCGATGCCCTGCTCATGCCGACAGCTCTGCCAGTGCGGGGCCGACCCGCTCGCGCAGGCCGCCGGTCATGTCGCGCGCGGCCCGCAGCGCGCGGGCCGTCTCGTCGCACTGGTCGATCACCCGGCGGGCACCCGCGAGGGTCTCCCGCCGCCGCTCCCCGCCGCCGGCGGCGACGGCCTGCTCGGCGGCCTGGGCGCGCAGCGCCGTCATCGTGTCCGCCAGCGCGTCGAACGTCGCCTCCAGGCAGCCGAGCGTGGCGGCGATCGCCGGTTGCGCCCCGTCGGCGCCGGCGACCGCGCGCAGCCCGCGAGCGGCGAGCAGCAGATCGCACGCCTGGTCGTACAGCAGGCGCTCCGGCCCGGCGTCGGGAGGCGTCCCGCTGGCCGGACGATGGCGCTCGAAGCGCGGGTGACGGCGGTGAAGGATCGACATGCCGGCAGCCTTCCGCACCCGCGCGGGCGCGTACATTGGGCCCGATGTGTATTCCCGGGCCGGCGGCGCCGCCCGACCGGCGCGGCGCGATCTCCATCTTCTGGCGCGTCGTCGCGGTCAACGTCGTGGTCCTGGGGATCTCGGCGCTGCTGCTGATCGTCACCCCGGTGCGCATCACGCCGCGGATCGCCGCCGCCGAGGCCGCGATCGTGATCGCCGGCTTCGTCGTGCTCACGGCGATCAGCTTCCTCCTGCTGCGGGGCGTGCTGTCGCCGCTGCGGCGGCTGGCGGCCACGATGGACCAGGTCGAGCTGCGCACCCCCGGCCGCCGGCTCGACGAGCGCGAGGGGCGCTACGCCGAGGTCCGGTCGGTGGTGCGCGCGTTCAACGCGATGCTCGACCGCCTCGAGGAGGAGCGGCGCACCAGCAGCCGCCGGGTGCTCGAGGCCCAGGAGGCCGAGCGCGTCCGCATCGCGCGGGAGCTGCACGACGACATCGGCCAGACGCTGACGGCGATCGCGATGGAGGCCGAGCGCTCGGCGGGGTCGGACGACGATCCGCGCTCCCAGGCGCTGCGCCGGGCCGCAACCGCGGTGCGCGGCACGCTCGACGACCTCCGTCGCATCGCCCGGGAGCTGCGCCCGGAGGCGCTCGACGACCTGGGGCTGGCGAACGCGCTGATCTCGCTCGGCCGGCGGGTCGACGCGCAGAGCGGGGTGGACGTGTCGGTGCGCGTCGCCGAGGGGCTGGCGCCGCTGCCGTCCGAGACGGAGGTCGCCGTGTACCGGGTCGCCCAGGAGAGCCTCACGAACGCGATCCGCCACGCCGGCGCCAAGCACGTCGAGGTGACGCTGATGCCCGACGGGCCGTGGACGGTCCTGCGGGTGCGCGACGACGGCCGCGGGCTGCGCGGCAGCGTCGAGAGCGGCACCGGCATCACCGGCATGCGCGAGCGCGCGATGCTCGTCGACGGGCGCCTCGCGCTGCGCTCGATGCCGGGCGAGGGGACCGAGGTGGAGCTGCGAGTTCCTGGAGGGAGCACCTGATGGGAGTGCCGCTGAAGACCCGCATCCTGCTCGCCGACGACCACGCGGTCGTGCGCGGCGGGCTGCGCATGGTGCTCGACGCCGAGCCCGACCTCGAGGTCGTCTGCGAGGCCTCCGACGGCGCCGAGGCGCTGCAGCTCGGGCTGCGCGAGGACGTCGACCTGGCCGTGCTCGACGTGTCGATGCCGAAGATGACCGGCCTGCAGGCCGCGCGCGAGCTGTCGCGCCGGCGCCCCGACCTGAAGATCCTCATGCTGTCGATGCACGACAACGAGCAGTACTTCTTCGAGGCGCTGAAGTCCGGCGCGTCGGGCTACGTGCTGAAGTCGGCCGCCAACGCCGAGTTCGTCGAGGCCTGCCGGGCGACGATGCGCGGCGAGCCGTTCCTGTACCCGTCGGCGGCCGCCGCGCTCATCCGCGACTACCTCGAGCGCGCCCGGCGCGGCGAAGCGACGCCGACCGACCCGCTCACGCCCCGCGAGCTCGACGTGCTGAAGCTGATCGCCGAGGGCCACACGAGCGAGGAGATCGCCGACGTCCTCTTCATCAGCAAGAAGACCGTCGACCGCCACCGCGCGAACATCCTCGAGAAGCTCGGCATGCGCAACCGGGTCGAGCTCACGCGCTACGCCATCCGCCGCGGCCTCGTCGAGCCCTAGATGGGGATCGCACCCCATGGCGCACCGCGCGGCGACCCGCGACGATCGCCCCCATGGCGCTCGTCCTCATCCGCTGCACCACGCATCGGGAGATGTCGCGGACGGTGTTCGAGGAATGGCTGTCGCGACGGCGCGCCGACCTGACCGTCGCCGGGTCCGGCGTGCGCCACCTCGACGCGGCGCCGCTGGGCGCGGCCACCTGGATCCTCGAGCTGCACGGCGCGCCCGGCCGCGACGACGACCTCGTCGAGGCGGCCCGCAACCTCCTCGGCGACCTCGCGCTGCTGGGGATGCGCCCGCAGCCGTTCGCGCCGGCGCCGTCGATCTCAGCCGGCGACGTCGCCGACGACCGGCTCGACGGGCTCGACCGCGGCGATCCGCAGCCGGCGGGAGCGGCCGCCGGGCAGATCGACGGTGACCTCTTCGCCGGCCGCGCGGCCCAGGATCGCCTGGCCGACCGGTGACGCGGCCGACACGACCCCCGCGCCCGCGCCGTCGTGCCAGGCGACCACCTCGTGGGTGCTCGTGCGGCCCGACGCGACGTCCTCGAGCGTGACCCGCGTCCCGAGCGAGACGACGTCCTCGCCGGCGGGCTCGTGCTCCACGACGGTCGCCTGGCGCAGCAGCGACTCCAGCGCCGCGATCCGCGCCCGGACGACGAGCTCGTCCTCGCCGATGGCCAGGCGGGCGTCCTCGTCGGGGTCGGACGCCGCCTCGCGGCGTCGCTCGGTGAACTCGCGCTCCATGAGCCCGCGCAGGCGCGCGACCTCCGCGGCCAGCATCTCGGCGGCGCTGGCGGTCAGGACCGGCCCCGGGCGCGCGAAGGCGTCGGCTGAGGCGGATTCGGGATTGGTCGATGGGTCGCGACGGTCGCCGTCGCGGCGGGGCACGGAGATCATGCCTCCATGGTCGGCCACCCGGTGCGCCCGGGCCATGGGGCCTGATGACCATTGTCGTCAGCGGGCGCGAATGAGCGCCAGGGCCGCGCCGGCGGCCAGGAGCGCCCACCCGGCGCCCGCGTGGCCGGCGCTGATCAGCCAGGCGCCCGCCACCCACGCCACGAGGATCGCCGCCCAGGCGGCGCGCTCGCCCCGCCGGCGCGGTGAGGTCGGATCGGGGCGGTGACGCATCATGGCCCCAGTGTGGTCCCTCGCGAGCGCGGATCCATGGGGTCCGATGCCGATACCGGCCGGGTGGCGGACCCCATCCCGGGGGCGCCGAGGTGCCCGAGAGGGGTCCCGCGGCCGGCCCTGCGACCGTAGGATGCGAACCGTGAGCCACCTACTGCGCGAACACGCACCGATCACGGCCGAGGCCTGGAGCCAGATCGACGAGGAGGCCCGCGAGCGCCTGCGCCCGGCGCTGGCCGCCCGCAAGCTCGTCGACTTCGGCGGACCGTTCGGCTGGCAGCGCTCGGCCACCGACCTCGGCCGCGTGACGCCCCTGAGCGGCGAGCCGGTCGCCGGCGTGCGGGCGCGTCAGCGGCGCGTGCTGCCGTTCGTCGAGCTGCGCGCGCCGTTCTCGCTGTCGCGCGCGGAGCTGGAGGACCTGGACCGCGGCGCCGCCGACGTCGACTTCGAGGCGCTCGACGCCGCCGCCCAGAGGATCGCGGTCGCCGAGAACCTCGCGGTCTTCCACGGGCTCGAGTCGGCCGGGATCGGCGGGGTCTGCGACAGCTCGACGCATCCGGCGATCTCGCTCGGCAGCGACGGGTTCGACCGCTACCCGACCTACGTCGCGCAGGCCGTCGACATGCTGCTGTCGGCCGGGATCGAGGGGCCCTACGCGATGGCGCTCAGCCCCGAGGCGTGGACCGGCGTCATCGAGACGTCCGAGCGCGGCGGCTACCCGCTGCTCGAGCACCTCGAGAAGATCGTCGACGGCCCGCTCGTGTGGGCGCCCGGCCTGACCGGCGCGGTCGTCATCAGCCGGCGCGGCGGCGACTTCCTGTTCGAGTCCGGCCAGGACCTGTCGGTCGGCTACGACGGCCACGACGGCGAGGCCGTCAACCTCTACCTTGAGGAGAGCTTCTCGTTCCGGGTCGCCACCCCCGAGGCGGCGGTGGCGCTGCGCCCCGACTGAGTCAGCCCGACAGCGTGCCCGCGCGCGCCTGCGCGGCCGCCGCGACCGCGCGCTCCACCGCGTTGACGTCGCGCACCGCGCCGGTGTCTGCCGACGTGGCCATCGCCGCGTACGCGCGCAGCGCCGGCGAGACGACCCGGTCGCGCGCGGCGGGCACGTAGCCGCCGTCGGCCTCCAGGCGCTCGCGCCGCTCGGCCAGCTCCTCCTCGGGCACGTCGAGCGTGATGCGCCGGTTGGGGATGTCGATGTCGATCGGGTCACCGTCCTCGACGAGCGCGATCGTGCCGCCGGCCGCCGCCTCGGGCGAGACGTGCCCGATCGACAGACCCGACGTGCCGCCGGAGAAGCGCCCGTCGGTGATGAGCGCGCACGCCTTGCCCAGCCCGCGGCCCTTCAGGTACGAGGTGGGGTAGAGCATCTCCTGCATGCCGGGGCCGCCGCGCGGGCCCTCGTAGCGGATGACGACGACGTCGCCCTCCTTCACGCGGCCGGAGAGGATCGCGTCGACGGCGTCCTCCTGGGACTCGAGCACGACCGCGGGCCCGCGGAACGTGAGGATCGACTCGTCGACGCCGGCGGTCTTGACCACGCAGCCGCGCACGGCGAGGTTGCCGTACAGGATCGCCAGGCCGCCGTCGGCCGAGTGGGCGTGCTCGACGTCGCGGATGCAGCCCTCGGCCGCGTCGAGGTCGAGCGACTCCCACCGCTCCGACTGCGAGAACGCCTCGGCCGATCGCCGGCAGCCGGGCGCGGCGTGGAACAGCTCGAGCGCGCGCTCGGACGGCTTGGGGCCGCGGACGTCCCACTCGCCCAGCCACGCCTCGACGGTCGGCGCGTGGACGGTGCTGACGTCCTCGTTGAGCAGGCCGGCGCGCCACAGCTCGCCGAGGATCGCGGGGATGCCGCCGGCCCGGTGGACGTCCTCCATCAGGTACGTGCCGTTCGGCGCCACCTTGCACAGGCACGGAACGCGCCGCGAGATCGCGTCGATGTCGGCCATCGTGAAGTCGATCTCGGCCTCCTGGGCGGCGGCGAGGATGTGCAGCACCGTGTTCGTCGAGCCGCCCATGGCGACGTCGAGCGCCATCGCGTTCTCGAACGCCGACCGGGTGGCGATCGAGCGCGGGAGCACGGACGCGTCGTCCTCGTCGTACCAGCGGTGGGCGATCTCGACGACCGTCCGGCCCGCGGCCTCGTAGAGCTCCTTGCGCGCGGTGTGCGTGGCCAGCACCGAGCCGTTGCCGGGCAGCGCCAGGCCGAGCGCCTCCGTCAGGCAGTTCATGGAGTTGGCGGTGAACATGCCCGAGCACGAGCCGCACGTGGGGCAGGCGTGCTCCTCGATGATCGCGATGTCCTCGTCGGAGACCTCGTCGGCGACCGCGTCGGCGATCGCGGTGATGAGGTTGATGCGCTTGCGCACGGTGCCGTCGACGAGCACCGCGGTGCCGCCCTCCATCGGCCCGCCGGAGACGAACACCGTCGGGATGTTCAGCCGCAGCGCGGCGTTCAGCATCCCCGGCGTGATCTTGTCGCAGTTGGAGATGCACACCAGCGCGTCGGCGCAGTGCGCGTTGACCATGTACTCGACGCTGTCGGCGATGAGGTCGCGCGACGGCAGCGAGTAGAGCATCCCGCCGTGGCCCATCGCGATGCCGTCGTCGACCGCGATCGTGTTGAACTCGCGCGGGATGCCGCCCGCGTCCTTGATCGCCTCGGCGACGATCTCGCCGACCGGCTTGAGGTGGGTGTGGCCGGGCACGAACTGCGTGTAGGAGTTGGCGACGGCGACGATCGGCTTGCCGAAGTCCTCACGCTCCACGCCGGCCGCTCGCAGGAGCGCCCGGGCGCCGGCCATGTTGCGGCCGTGGGTGACGGTGCGGGATCGCAGGGCGGGCATGGCGCGGTAGGCTACCGGAATGGCCATTCCGGGTCCATGGGCGACGCTGACGTCCGACCAGAAGCGCTCGCGCGTCCTCGACGTCGCCGACGAGCTGTTCGCCCGCGACGGCGTCGACGTGCCGATGCCGGTCCTCGCCGACCGCCTCGGCGTCGGCGTCGGCAGCATCTACCGGCAGGTCGGCAGCAAGGACGACCTGATCGCGCACCTGGTCGCCGCCCGGGCGCGCGCCCTGCGCGAGCGGTTCCTGGCGACGCTCGACGAGCCCGACCCGTGGGAGGCGCTCGTGGAGGCCACCCACGCGACCGTCGACGACTGCCTGCGCGACGCGCTCTCGCAGACCGCCTGGGACGAGGCCGCGCTGGTCTCCGAGGAGGTCCGCGACGCGCGGCAGGGCGCGACCGACGCGCTGGCGGCGATGGTCGAGCGCGCCCGGGCCGCCGGCGCGCTGCGCGACGACGCCGGCCACGAGGACCTGCGCCTCGTGTTCTGCGCCCTGCGCGAGCTCGCCGGCATCGGGCCGCGCGCCGCGCACCGGCTCGCCGACCTCGTGCTGCGGGGTATGGAGGCGTGAGCGAGCTGCGGGCGCGCCTGCGCGCCGCCCTGCTGGCCGCTCGCAAGGCCCGCGACGCGGCCGCCGTGTCCGCCCTGCGCACGGCGCTTTCGGCGATCGACAACGCCGAGGCCGTGGCGCCGGCGGCGCGGGCCGCGGGCGCCGAGGCCCAGAGCGAGCATGTGGCCGGCACCGCCGGCCCGCTGGGGTCCGGCGAGGCCGCGCGCGTCGACCTGTCCGAGGACGACGTCCGCGCGATCGTCGCCGCCGAGATCGAGGAGCGCCGGGCGGCCGCGGCGGGCTACGAGGCGCGCGGCAAGACCGGGCGGGCCGCCGAGCTGCGCGCGGAGGCCGACGTGCTCGCCGCCCAGCTCGGCTGAGGGCTACGCCTCCGCGCTCGCGTCCAGCGGCGCGCTGGCCAGCGCGCGGGCGGCGTCGGCGGCCGCCGCGCGCAGCGGCTCGAGCAGCATCAGCAGGCTGTCCTCGTCGAACCGGCTGGTGGGCAGCGAGACCGTGAGCGCGCCGGCGGCCGGGCCCCCCGGGTGCGGGATCGCGACGGCCAGGCCGGCCACCTCCGGGTCGCTCTCGCGGATGTTCGTCGCGTAACCGGCGGCGCGCACGGCCGCAAGCTCCCGCTCCAGCTCGGCGCGCGTGCCGATCGTCTGCGGGGTCATGCGTGCGAGGCGGCCCGACGGGTAGCGGCGGCGCAGCTCCGGCTCGGGCAGGGTCGCCAGCAGCGCCTTGCCGCCCGAGATCGCGTGCGCGGGGCGGCGGTGGCCGATGCGCAGCGTCGTCTTCACCGAGCGGGTGCTCTCGATCCCGTCGAGGAACACCGCCTCGGCCCCGTCGAGCACGACGAAGTGCGCGGTCTCGTCGACCTCGCGCGCCAGCGCCTCGAGGAACGGCCGCACGATCCGGCGCGCGTCGATGCGGCTCACGGCGGCGAGGCCGATGTCGACGAGCGCCGGGCCGGGCCGGTAGGCGCGGGTCTGCGGGTCCTGAGTCGCGAAGCCCCGGTAGTGGAGCATCGCCATCAGCCGCGACGCGGTCGACGGCGAGACCCCGAGCGCGCGGGAGGCGTCGGAGATCCGGATCACGTCCTGCTCGCGGAAGAGCAGCAGGAGCGTGAGCGCGTTGTCGACCGAGCTGAGCGGATGGGTGGGCCGGGGCGGCAAGGTGGCGCGAGTCTACCGACACGCCCTTGCGCTATACGCAAGAGTGTGCTGCTATACGCAACGACCGACCGGAGCGGCCGGTCGGCGTCCGCAGCCAACACGGGGGTGGTGGGGACATTGCCGGGCAGGGGGAGAGCAGAGACCGCGATCGGGGCGGGTGGTCTGTCGCGCCGCCGGCTGCTGCAGAGCGCCGGGGCCATCGCCGGCGGCGCGATGCTCGCGCCGGTGTGGGCGGGGTGCGGGTCCGACGACGCGCCGTCGACCGCGACGGCGGCCAGCGGCAGCCCGGAGACCACGCGGCTGAAGGCGGGCATCATCAAGTTCGCCGACACGATCCCGTTCTGGGTGGCCGAGCAGCAGGGGCTGTTCCGCGACGCGGGCCTCGACTCCGTCCAGGGCGTCGAGATGGTCGGCGGCACCGCGATCCAGCCGGCGATCCAGTCCGGCCAGTTGCAGATCGGGTGGGCCAGCGTCCCGTCGGTGATCGCCGCCAAGGCCCAGAACTTCGACTTCCGCTTCTTCGCGGGCGGCTCGGCCCTCGGGCCCGACAGCTACGCCAACCAGTCGATGCTCGTGCGCGAGGACTCGCCGCTGCGGTCCATCCGGGACCTCCCCGGCCACAAGGTCGGCGTCAACACGCTCGGCAACATCGCCGAGCTGGAGGTGCGCTGGTCGCTCGACGCCGCCGGGCTCGACCCCGACAGCGTCGAGCTGGTCGAGCTCAACGCGATCGGGCCCGACCAGCTCCCGCCGCTGATCCAGGGGCGGATCGACGCGCTGCAGGTCAACGAGCCGACGGTGACCGCCGCCCTGCGCGACGGCGGGGTGCGGACGATCAGCGACTGGTCGTTCATGGATCCGCAGGACGTCTTCGTGGCCGGCTGGGTCTCGACCGGCGAGTGGCTGGACGCCAACCCCAACGCCGCGACCGCGTTCGCCGACGCGATGGAGGCGGCGGCGCGGTGGATCGCGGCCAACGAGCGGGCCGCGAACGCGCTCATCAGCGAGAAGACCGGCGTGCCCGAGGACCTCGTGAACGCCATGGTCTCCAGCGAGATCCACATCCCGGTGACCGAGGCCGACCTGCAGCCGCTGGCCGAGGCGTGCCACCGCTACGGGCTGTCGGAGGCGGAGGTCCCCGCGGCGGACATCGTCTGGCAGCCGCCCGCGGCCTGACGGCGTGGCGCCGGGAACCTCACCGACGGCCGATCGCGCCGCCCCGCGCTGGGACGGGGCGGTCGCGCGCCGCGCGCCCGCGCGGGCCCGGCGCCCGCTGGGGCCGGGCCCGCGCACGCGCGCCGTCCGCACGCTGAAGGGGCTGGCCGGCATCGCGATCGCGATCGCGGCCTGGGAGCTGATCCGGGCGCTGGGCGTCGTGCCGAGCGCCTACGTCCCAGGCGTCGGCTCGATCCTCAGCGCCGGCGTCGAGGACTTCGGCAGCCAGCTCGCCCCGGCGATCGGCGACACGCTGAAGGCCTGGGCGGCCGGCCTGGCGATCACGGTCCCGGCCGGGCTCGTGCTCGGCGTCGTCGTCGGCCTGTCGCGCTGGGCCGACGCCGCGCTGCGCGTCACCGTCGAGTTCCTGCGGCCGGTCCCATCGGTGGCGCTGATCCCGATCGCGGTCCTGGTCTTCGGCGTGAGCCTGCGCATGCAGCTGCTGCTGATCGTCTACGCGTGCCTGTGGCCGATCTTCTTCAACGTCCGCTACGCGGTGCAGGGCGTCGACCCGCTGCTCGTCGACACCGCGCGCGTCGCCGGCCTGTCGCGGCCGGCCACGATCCGCCGCGTCGTCCTGCCGTCGACGCTGCCCGCGCTGTTCACCGGGCTCCGGATCGCCTCGTCGATCGCGCTCGTGCTGGCGGTCAGCGCCGAGCTGATCACGGGCGCGCCGGGCCTCGGGAAGCTGATCGTCGACGCGCAGGGCGCGATGCAGATCCCGCTCAGCTACGCCGCCGTGTTCGTCACCGGCATCGTCGGCTTCCTGCTGAACGCGGCGTTCACGGCCCTCGACCGGCGGGCGCTGCCGTGGACGGTCGCCGCGCGGGGTGAGCGGCCATGAGCGCCGTTCGCTCGGGCGGACGGGTGGCGCCGGCCCTCCTGGGGTGGGTCGTCGCCGCGCTCCTGCTCCTGCTGTGGCAGCTCTACGCGGAGTCGGCGCAGGAGCTGTACCTGCCCACGTTCGCGGACTCGGCCGCCGCCGCGTGGGACCTGCTGACCGGGACCGCGCTCACGAGCGACGTGCTGCCGTCGGTGGGCCGGTTCGCGCTCGGATACGCGATCGGATGCGCGGTCGGCGTCGCGGTGGGCACGCCCCTCGGGTACCTGCGCCCGCTGGAGCCGTGGGTGCGCCCGGTGCTCGAGTTCCTGCGCGCGCTGCCGGCGACCGCGATCCTGCCGCTCGCGCTGCTCGTGCTGGGCGCCAACGGGGGCATGCGCGTGGCCGTCATCGCGTTCGGCGCCTGCTGGCCGGTGCTGCTGAACGCGCTCGACGGCGCGCGCCACGTCGACCCGGTCCTGATCGAGACCGGGCGCGTCAGCGGCCTGGGCCGCACGGCGATCCTGCGGCGGATCGTCCTGCCGGCCAGCCTGCCGCAGATCTTCGCCGGCCTGCGGATCGCGCTCGGCATCGCGCTGATCGTGATGGTCCTGTCGGAGATGTACGGCGCGTCCTCGGGCCTGGGCTTCGAGATCCTCAACTCCCAGCGGCGCTTCATGGTCCCCGAGACGTACGGCGGCGTGCTCGTGCTGGGCCTCATCGGCTGGTCGGTCAGCGTCCTGTTCACGCGCCTCGAGCAGCGGGCGCTGGCCTGGCACATCGCACGGACCGGAGGGAGGAGCGGTGCCTGACGAGATCATCCGCGTCGACGGCCTGCGCAAGGCGTTCGCCGTTCGCGACGGCGAGACCCTCGCGATCGACGACCTGACGCTCGGCCTGCGCCAGGGCGAGTTCCTCAGCGTCGTCGGGCCGTCGGGGTGCGGCAAGACCACGCTGCTGCGCTGCATCGCCGGCCTGCTCGAGCGCGACGGCGGCGACGTCCGCTACCGCGGCGAGCGCGTGCGGGGCGTGCTCCCGGGCCTGCAGCTCGTCTTCCAGGAGTTCAACCGCAGCCTGTTCCCGTGGCTGACGGTGGAGCGCAACGTGCGCTTCCCGCTGCACGGCCTGTCGCGCGGGGAGGCCGCGGAGCGCGCCCGCCACGCGCTCGCGCTCGTCCACCTGGAGGCGTTCGCCGGCCACTACCCGTGGCAGCTCTCGGGCGGCATGCAGCAGCGCGTCGCGCTTGCCCGCGCGATCGCCGCGCGCGCCGAGCTCGTGCTGATGGACGAGCCTTTCGCGTCGGTCGACGCGCAGACGCGGATCGCGCTGGAGCGCGTGCTGCTCGACGTGTGGCGCGAGCTCGGCCTGTCGATCCTGTTCGTCACCCACGACATCGAGGAGGCGATCCTGCTGTCGGACCGCGTCCTCGTGCTGTCGCAGCGCCCGTCGCGGGTGATCGCCGAGCTCGACGTCGACCTCCCACGGCCGCGCGACCAGCTCAAGACCAAGGAGCTGCCGCGGTTCCAGGACCTGCGCGAGGAGATCTTCGCGCTGCTCGGCCTGGACCGCGACGAGCTGCTGGCGGCCGGCTCGCCGGCGGCGACCTGACCGGATCCACCAACGAGAGGGGAATGCCCCATGCGCATCGACGTGTTCACCCACATCATCACGCCGCGGTACCTGGCGCGCGTGTTCGAGATCCTCGACCGGCGCGGCGACGCCGTCTCGTCCGAGTACCGGGCGATGTCGAACCTCGACCCGAGCCTCACGGACCTCGAGGCGCGCTTCCGGCTCATCGACGAGGTCGCCGGCGGCGACGACTACCGCCAGGTGCTCGTCATGGGCCACACGCAGGCCGAGCACGGCGAGCCCGACGAGGCGGCCGAGCTGGCGGCGATCGGCAACGAGGAGCTCGCCGCGACCGCGGCCGACCACCCCGACCGCTTCGTCGGCTGGGTCGCGCAGGTCGCGCTGCAGGACGGCGCGCGCGGCCTGCGGGCGCTCGAGCAGCAGATCGAGGACCGCGGGGCGCTCGGCGCCCAGGTGTTCACGCACATCCAGGGCCGCTGCCTGGACCACCCCGACTACGAGCCGTTCTTCGAGCTGATGGCGCGGCTGGACCGGCCGATCTGGATCCACCCGAACCGCACGATCGAGTGGTCGGACTTCCCGCTGACTGAGGACCAGTCGCGCTACCACCTGTACTCGTACGCCGGCTGGCCGACGGACACGACCGTGACGATGTACCGGCTGATGGCGGCCGGCTACCTGGAGCGCTGGCCGCACCTGCGGATCATCACGCACCACAGCGGCGGCACCGTGCCGATGATCGCCGGGCGCCTGAAGCGGCCGATGGACTGGCACCACCAGGAGCCGCGGATCCCGCTCACCCGGGAGCCGCTGGACTACCTGCGCAGCTTCTACGCCGACACGGCCAACTTCGGCAACCCGATCGCGCTGCGGGCGGCGCTGGACTTCTTCGGCGAGGACCACGTGCTGTTCGGCTCGGACTTCGGCTACTCGCCGACGTTCCTGCCGCAGACGCTGGAGGACATCGAGACCGTCGTCGAGGACGAGCGCGTGAAGCGCAAGGTGTTCGAGGACAACGCCCGCCGGGTGCTGCGCCTGGCCGAGTCGCGGTTCGAGAAGGCGGCCGCGGCCGCGCGCTGATCGACTCGGGCGACCGCGGTGTGAAAGCGTTGGCGGCGCACCCGTCGCTTGGAGGAGCAGCGCATGACCGACACCGTCGTCGATGCCAACCGCCGGATCGTTCGCGAGGCGTTCGAGGCCTGGCAGGCCGGGACCGGCCACCCGGCGGATCTGTTCGCGCCGGAGATGACCTGGAGGGTCGAGGGCCGCTCGCGGGTGGCCGGCGACTACGCCGGCCGCCGGGCGTTCGTCGACGCGGTGCTCGCCCCGTTCGCGCGGCGCTTCGAGGGCGGCGTGCCGTTTCGCCCGACGGCGATCCACGCGATCGTGGCCGACGGCGACACGGTCGTGGTGCGCTGGGACGGCCACGGGGTGGCGAGCGACGGCGTGGCGTACGACAACGCCTACGCCTGGTTCCTGCGGATGCGCGACGGACAGGTCGTCCACGGCGTGGCCTTCTTCGACAGCGTCGCGTTCGACGAGCTGTGGGACCGGGTGCGGCCCTGAGAAAGATGCGTACTTGACCCCATGGCCGGGCCGCCGCCGCTGCGACAGGATCGCCCTGCGGCGTCCGGCCGGCGACGCGATGGTCGAGGCGCGCCATTCCCTGATCGCGCCTCGGGCGGACATGAGGGCCGGTCGGAGCCTCCCGGCGGCCGGGGCAGCCGCCGGGAGGCCCACGCCGCGGACCTCGCTCGCGCTCAGGCGCGATCGTCGCGCACGCTGCGCAGCACCGCCTCGGCGCCGGCGCGCAGCTCGTCGGGCGTGAGGCGCCCCGCGGGCAGCGCCGCGGCGAGCGCCGCGACCGCCCGGTCCAGCTCCTGCTGGCGCCGCCGCCGGGCCGCCAGGCGCGAACGCTCGAGCACGAGCTCGTTGAGCACGACGTCGTCGCGCCAGTTGGCGGCGCCGGCTCCCTTGCGCGGCATGGTCACCCCCGCCTGCGGGGCGCCGGGCCGAAGCGGCCGTCGACCACGTCCAGCAGCACCCCGACGGTGCCGACGGTGATGCCGGCGGCGATCAGGGCCGCGCCCGGCAGGATGTGGGCGGCCGCGCCGTGACCGCGCAGTAGAACGAGCAGGCCGAGGCCCGTGAGGGCGACCGCGGCCAGGCCGCGGGTGATGGCGAGCAGCTCTCGCATCGATACCTCCTCGCGGTCGAGACGACGTCGCGCGGGCGAGGCCGACCGCGCCGCCTCGCCGCGGAGAGGTCATGGTCGCCCGTGCGCGGCGCGATTCCCATGGGCTCTGGTGACCATCTGCGCCTGCGCCAGGCGCTCGGTGCGGCGGTCCGCCTGCTCGGCGTTCTCCATCGCGCGCACGAACAGCGCCACGAGCGCGATGCCCATCACGAGCGACTGCTCCAGCGCCATCAGCAGCCCGGCGGCGCGCTGGTCCTCCAGGTGCGTGAGACCCCACACCTCGGGCAGCCTGGCGTAGCTGTCGTAGATCAGCTCGGGCGCGAAGCCCAGCGCGATCGCCACGAGGCCGGCGCCGACCTTCGTCGCCGCCATGTAGGCCACCGGCCCGAGGATGCCCATCCGCAGCCGCTGACGGGCGGGCGACAGCAGATGCCACCAGTAGAGGGCCCCGGCGCCGGCGAGCGCCATGTGCGCGAGCACGTGCGCGAGGTCGGAGCGCAGCGTGAGGTCGTACACGGGCGGAGCGTGGTAGGCGACCATCGCTCCGACGTAGGCGATCGCGCCCATCGCCGGGTGCGCGAGCGGGCCGGCCGCCCGCTCGACCGGCACGAGCGCGCGGGTGACCGGCCGCAGCAGGATCTTCGTCGTGCCGGCGAGCAGCAGGATCGGCGCCAGGTCCAGCAGGAGCAGGTGCTGGACCATGTGCAGCGTCGCGAGCTGCTCGGCCATGCGGTCCAGCGGCGAGACGAGCGCGGCCACGAGCGCCGCGACGCCGCCGGCGAAGGCCGCCATCCGCCACCCGGAGGCGGCGGCGGGGCCGTGGCGGTCGCGCACCCGGCGCCAGCGCACGAGGTAGGCGCCGAGCAGCAGCGAGAGGGAGAGGAGGAGCCCTGGGTCCGGGCTCCAGGCGGTGTCGAGGGCGGCGCCCGTCACGCCCACGGCCGTCGCCAGGCGCGGGCGACGACGTCCGCGTTCGCGCGGCGGGCGCGGGGGAGGCGCCCGCGGCGGCGGGCGACGAGCTGAGCGGCCGCGCGCGCCGAGGGCCACGGGGCGACGCGGGGGCCGGGGGTGACGGACGGGACGGGAGCGAAGGCGCGGGCCGGTCGCGGCCGGTCGCGCGCGGAGGGAAGGGGATGGACGTCGAGCATGCCCCGACCATGGCCCACGCGGCGCGCGACGGCCATGGGTCCGGACATGCACACCGGCCGGGGGCCGGCGTGCAGCCGCCGCTCAGATCAGGCCGTGAGCGAGCATCGCGTCGGCGACGCGGACGAAGCCCGCGATGTTCGCGCCCGCCACGTAGTCGCCGGGGGCGCCGTACTCCTCGGCCGTCTCGTACACCGAGCGGTGCAACTCGTGCATGATCTCGCGCAGGCGCTGCTCGGTGTGCTCGAACGTCCACGAGTCGCGCGAGGCGTTCTGCTGCATCTCCAGGGCGCTCGTCGCGACGCCGCCGGCGTTGGCCGCCTTGCCGGGGCCGAACAGCACGCCGGCCTCGCGGAACGCGCGCACCGCCTCGGGCGTGCACGGCATGTTCGCGCCCTCCGCGACGGCGAACACGCCGTTGCCGATCAGCGTCGCGGCGTCGCGCCCGGTGAGCTCGTTCTGCGTCGCGCACGGGAGCGCGACGTCGGCCGGCACGTCCCACACCTGGCGGCCGGGGACGAAGCGGGCGTTGCCGCCGCGGCGCTCGGCGTAGTCGGACACCCGGCTGCGGTCGACCTCCTTGACCTCCTTGAGCAGCTCGACGTCGATGCCGTCGGGGTCGTGCACGTAGCCGTCGGAGTCCGACACCGTGATCGCCCGCCCGCCGAGCGCCTGCACCTTCTCGACCGCGTAGATCGCCACGTTGCCCGAGCCGGAGACGAGCACGTCGCAGCCCTCGAGCGACCGGCCCGCGACCGCGAGCATCTCCTGGGCGAAGTACGCGCAGCCGTAGCCGGTCGCCTCCTTGCGCACGCGCGCGCCGCCCCACGTCAGGCCCTTCCCGGTCAGCACCCCCGACTCGTAGCGGTTGGTGATCCGCTTGTACTGGCCGAACAGGTAGCCGAGCTCCCGCGCGCCCACGCCGATGTCGCCGGCCGGCACGTCGGTGTGCTCGCCCAGGAAGCGGTGCAGCTCGGTCATGAACGACTGGCAGAAGCGCATGACCTCGGCGTCGGAGCGCCCCCGGGGATCGAAGTCCGAGCCGCCCTTGCCGCCGCCGATCGGCATCCCGGTGACGGCGTTCTTGAAGACCTGCTCGAACCCGAGGAACTTGACGATCCCGAGGTTCACGGACGGGTGGAAGCGCAGCCCGCCCTTGTACGGGCCGAGCGCGCTGTTGTACTCGACGCGGAACCCGCGGTTGACGTGCACCTCGCCGCGGTCGTCGGACCACGGGACGCGGAAGATGATCTGGCGCTCCGGCTCGCAGATGCGCTCGAGCAGCTTGGCCTCGGCGTACGCGGGGTTCTTGGCGACGACCGGCCCGAGCGTCTCCAGCACCTCGCGCACCGCCTGGTGGAACTCCTGCTCACCGGGGTTGCGGCGCAGCACCGTCTCGTAGACGGGAAGCACCTTCTCGTCGAGCGCGCGGGTCATGGGGAGGCCTCGGGCGGTCACTACCCCCGGAAGGCTGGCGGGCGCGTCCGCCTGCGGACATGGGGCCTGATGTGCAGATCGCCGCGGCCGTCAGCCGCCGAGGCCGTCGACGCAGAGGTAGGTGATCTCGAGGTAGTCGTCGAGCCCGTGGCGGGAGCCCTCGCGGCCCAGCCCGGACTGCTTGACGCCGCCGAACGGGGCGCCCTCGTAGGAGATGATCCCGGTGTTCACGCCGACGACGCCGAACTCCAGCGCCTCGCCGACGCGCCACATGCGCCCCAGGTCGCGCGTGTAGAAGTAGGCGGCCAGGCCCGACTCGGTCGAGTTGGCCAGCGCGATCGCCTCCTCCTCGGTCTCGAAGCGGAACACGGGTGCGACCGGGCCGAAGGTCTCCTCGACCGCGATGCGCATCTGCGGCGTCGCGCCCGTCAGCACGGTCGGCTCGAAGAACGTCCCGCCGCGCTCGTGCGGACGCCCGCCGGTCGCGATCGCCGCGCCCTGCCCGACCGCGTCCTCGATGTGATCGACGACCTTGGCCAGCGCGCGCTCGTCGATCAGCGGCCCCTGCTCGACGCCCTCCTCGAAGCCGTGGCCGACCCGCAGCGCCGCGGTGGCGGCGGCGAAGCGCTCGACGAACGCGTCGTGGATGCCGTCCTGGACGAGCACGCGGTTGGCGCACACGCACGTCTGGCCGGCGTTGCGGAACTTGGAGGCGACGGCGCCCTCGACGGCCGCGTCGAGGTCGGCGTCGTCGAACACGATGAACGGCGCGTTGCCGCCGAGCTCGAGCGAGACGCGCTTGACGGTCTCCGAGGCCTGGCGCATCAGCAGCCGCCCGACGGGGGTCGAGCCGGTGAAGGTGATCTTGCGCACGATCGGGGAGGTCGCCAGCTCGTGGCCGACCTCCTCGGCGGGCCCGCACACGATGCTCAGCACGCCGGCCGGGAGGCCGGCGCGCAGGGCGAGCTCGCCCATCGCCAGCGCCGACAGCGGCGTGGCGGGCGCGGGCTTGACGACCATCGTGCAGCCCGCGGCCAGCGCCGGGGCGGCCTTGCGCGCGATCATCGCCATCGGGAAGTTCCACGGCGTGATCGCCGCGCACACGCCGACCGGCTTGCGCAGCGTCAGCAGGCGGCGGTGCTCGGCGGGTGAGGGGATCACCTCGCCGTAGGCGCGCTTGGCCTCCTCGGCGTACCACTCGATGAACGTGGCGCCGTACAGGATCTCGCCGCGCGCCTCGGCCAGCGGCTTGCCCTGCTCGGCGGTGAGGATCACGGCGAGGTCGTCGACGTGGGCGACGATCAGGTCGTGCCAGGCGCGCAGGAGCTGGGCGCGGGTCTTGGCCGGCGTGCGAGCCCAGTCGTCCTGCGCCGCGGCGGCCCCCTCGATCGCCCGGCGCGCGTCGGCGCGCGTGCCCCGCGCGACGGACGCGATCTGCTCGCCGGTCGCCGGATCGAGCACGGCGTCGCGCTCGCCGCCCTCGCCCTCGACCCACTCGCCGGCCACCAGGAGCTGCTCACGCAGCAGCGCGCGGTCCGTGAGAGGGAGCTCGAAGGCGGTCGGCATGCGGGATCTCCTGGAGGGGGTGGACAGGGGGCTGCGGGTTTGCCAAGGTTCGCATATCGTGCAAGTGACCGCAATACGAGCAGGACGATGACGACCACCACCTCAACGGACGCGCTCGGCGACATCGATCGCCGGCACGTCTTCCACCCGTTCAGCGTCCTCGGCGAGCACGAGGCCAAGGGTCCGCGGCGGGTCATCGTCGCCGGCCAGGGCTCGACGCTCACCGACGACCAGGGCCGGACGTACCTCGACGCGATGGCCGGGTTGTGGTGCGTCAACGTCGGCTATGGCCGCGTCGAGCTGGCCGACGCCATGCGGGCGCAGGCGCTCAAGCTGCCCTACTACCACTCGTTCACGTCGATGGCGACCGACACGCCGGCGCTGCTGGCGCAGCGGATCATCGACATGGCCCCCGCCGGCATGTCCAAGGTGCTGTACGGAAACAGCGGCTCGGACGCCAACGACACCCAGGTCAAGCTCGTGCGGATGTACAACAACCTGCTCGGGCGGCCCGAGAAGAAGAAGATCATCTCGCGCGCCCGCGGGTACCACGGCGTCTCGCTCGCCTCCGCGAGCCTCAGCGGCCTGCCCGGGATGCACCGCCACTTCGACCTGCCGCTCGACGGCGTGCGGCACACGCGCGCGCCGCACCGCCTGTGGGAGGCGCAGCCCGGCGAGGACGACGCCGCGTTCAGCGCGCGGCTGGCCGCCGAGCTCGACGCGCTGATCGTCGCCGAGGGGCCCGAGACCGTCGCCGCGTTCATCGCGGAGCCCGTCCAGGCCGCCGGCGGCGTGATCGTGCCGCCCGACGGGTACTGGGCCGCGATCCAGGAGGTCCTGCGCCGCCACGACGTCCTGCTGATCGCCGACGAGGTCGTCACCGGCTTCGGGCGGCTGGGCACGTGGTTCGGCAGCCAGCGCCTCGGCATCGAGCCCGACCTGATGACGGTCGCCAAGGGCATCACCTCGGCCTACGTCCCGCTGTCGGCGTGCATCGTCTCCGAGAAGGTGTGGCGGGTGCTGGCCGACCGCAACGGCGACGCCACGTTCAGCCACGGGTACACGTACACGTCGCACCCGATCGCGTGCGCGACCGCGATGGCGAACCTCGACGTGATCGAGCGCGACGGCCTCCTCGACCGGGTCGCCGTCCTCGGCGAGCGGCTCCAGCAGCGGCTCCACGACGCGTTCGACGGGCACTCGCTCGTCGGCGACGTCCGCGGCATCGGCCTCGTCGGCGCCGTCGAGTTCGTCGCCGCCCAGGACCCGCCCGCCCGCTTCGACCCGATCGGCTCCGTCGCCGCCCGTGTCACGCACGAGGCGCTTGAGCGCGGGGTCATCACCCGCGCGCTGCCCGAGGGCGACACGATCTCGTTCTCGCCGCCGTTCGTGGTGACCGAGGAGGAGATCGACCGGATGGTCGCCGTCGCCCGCGAGGCCGCCGACGTCGTGGCCGCGGAGGTGGCGTAGCCGCCGCGATGGCCGTGGGCGCTCCACGTCGCCGGCTGGGGCTCGTCGTGAACCCGATCGCCGGCATGGGCGGCCGGGTGGCCCTCAAGGGCACCGACGGCCCGGCCGCCGTGCGCGCGGCGCGCCGCCTGGGCGCCCGGGAGGTCGCCCCCGAGCGGGCGCGCCGGGCGCTCGAGCGCCTCGCCGCCAACGGCCCCGCCGTGCACGTGCTCGCCGCCCCCGGCGTGATGGGCGCCGACCTGGCCCGCGCCGCCGGCCTCGAGGTCGAGGCCGTCGGCGCGCTGCCGCCGGAGCGCGAGACGTGCCCGGCGGACACGCGCAACGCGGTCGCCGAGATGCGCGCCCGCGGCGTCGACCTGCTGCTCTTCGCCGGCGGAGACGGGACCGCGCGCGACATCCTCGACACGATCGGGGCCGACCTGCCGCTGCTCGGCGTGCCGACCGGCGTGAAGATGCACTCCGGCGTGTTCGCCGCCTCGCCCGCCGCCGCCGGCGCCGCCGCGGCCGCCTACCTGCGCTCGCCCGACCCCGACGCGCTCGCCGACGCCGAGATCGCCGACGTCGACGAGGAGGCCGCGCGCGAGGACCGCGTCGCGACGCGCCTGTACGGGGCCGTCCGCGTCCCGCGCCAGTCGGCGTTCGTCGTCGGGCCCAAGGCGGCCAGCAGCGCCGATGCCGGCGTCGAGGCGCTCGCCGCGGAGATCGCGCGGACGCTGCCGCCCGGGCGCCTGACGCTGCTCGGGCCGGGGACGACGACCGCGGCGATCCTCGGACACCTGGGGCTGCGCGGCACGCTGCTCGGCGTCGACGCGGTCCGCGACGGCGAGCTCGTCGGGCGCGACCTCGACGAGGCCGGCCTGCTCGCGCTCCTGGACGGCGAGGCCGAGCAGCCGGCGCCGGTCCTGATCGTCGGCGTGGTCGGCGGGCAGGGCGCCCTGTTCGGGCGGGGCAACCAGCAGCTGAGCCCCGCCGTCCTGCGGCGGATCGGGCGCGACCGCATCCAGGTCGTCGCCGCCGCTGACAAGCTGCACCGGCTGGACCCGCCGCGGCTGCGCGTGGACACCGGCGACGAGGCGCTCGACGCCGAGCTGTCGGGCTACGTCCGCGTCCACGTCGCGCCGGGGCGGACGATCGTGATGAAGGTCTCGACGTGAGGAGGACGCGCGCATGACGCCGCCAGGGCCGACCGCCCACCCGTACATGGCCAACTCGGCGCCCGAGCTTCGGCAGGAGCTGCTCGACGCCATCGGCGTCGACGACGTCGAGGCCCTGTTCGTCCAGATCCCGCAGGACCACCTCGTGCGCGAGCCGATCGACCTGCCGCCGGCGCTGCGCTCCGAGGCCGCGCTGAACCGGCACCTGCGGTCGCTGCTGTCGCGCAACGCCGACTGCGAGCAGAACCTGTCGTTCCTGGGCGGCGGCGTGTGGCAGCACCACGTGCCGGCGATCTGCGATGAGATCGCCCAGCGCACCGAGTTCGTCACGTCCGAGTGGGGGACGCCCGCCTCCGACCACGGGCGCAACCAGGCCTGGTTCGAGTTCGCCAGCCAGCTCGGCGAGCTGCTCGACCTCGACTTCGTCGGCCTGCCCGTCTACAGCTGGGGCTGCGCCGCCGGCCACGCGATCCGGATGGCCTCCCGCATGACCGGCCGCCACGAGGTGCTCGTCCCGGCCGACCTCAACCGCGAGCGCCTGGCGGTGATCCGCACGTACTGCGAGCCGCCGGAAATGCCCAGCCACATCGCGATCGTCGAGGTCGCCACCGACCTCCAGACCGGGCGCCTCGACGTCGCCGACCTCGAGGCGAAGCTGTCGGAGCGGACGGCGGCCGTCTACGTCGAGACACCGAGCTCGCTGGGCGTCATCGAGACGGAGGTCGAGCGGATCGCCGCCGCCGCGCGCGCCGCCGGCGCCGAGACGATCCTGGGCGTGGACCCGATCTCGCTCGGCGTGCTGGCCCCGCCCGGCCAGGTCGGCGCCGACATCGCCGTCGGCTCCACGCAGCCGCTCGGCGTGCACATGAACGCCGGCGGCGGCGTCGGCGGCTTCATCGCCACCCGCGACGAGGAGCGCTACGCGCGCCAGTACCCGACCCTGCAGGTGTCGATCGCCCCGACGGCCAAGCCGGGCGAGCACGGCTTCACGATGACGCTCTTCGAGCAGTCGTCGTACGGCCGCCGCGAGAAGGGCAACGACTGGACCGGCAACTCGGTCTACCTGTGGGCGGTCGTCAACGCCGTCTACATGGCGGCGATGGGGCCGCGCGGGTTCGTCGAGCTCGGCGAGCTGATCCTCCAGCGCAGCCACTACGCGGCCGCGCGGATCGCCGAGATCCCGAACGTGTCGGTGCGCTGGGGCGGCTTCTTCAAGGAGCTCGTCGTCGACTTCGGCGAGACCGGCAAGACGGTCGCCGACATCAACACGGCGCTGCTCGAGCGCGGCATCTTCGGCGGCGGCGACCTGTCGGCCGGCCATCCGCACCTCGGGCAGTGCGCCCTGTACTGCGTGACCGAGGTGCACGCGCAGGAGGACATCGACCGCCTCGTCGAGGCGCTTGCGGAGGTGACCCGATGACCCGGCTGCCCGACTACCACGCCGCCCGCTGGGACGAGCCCGTCGTGCTGGAGATGGGCCGCCCCGGCCGCCGCGCCGTCGCGATCGAGGAGGCCGAGCCGGAGGTCGCGGCCAAGGTCGGCTCGGGCGCCGACCTCGTCCCCGAGGGCGTGCGCCGCGAGGCCCCGCCCGCGCTGCCCGAGCTGTCGGAGTTCGAGGTCCAGCGCCACTACCTGCACCTGTCGCAGATGACGCTCGGGATGATGGGCGTGAACCTCTTCGGCACGTGCACGATGAAGTACAACCCGCGGCTCAACGAGCACGTCGCCGCGCGCCCGTGGCTGGCCGAGATCCACCCGGAGCAGCCGGAGGAGTCGATCCAGGGCCTCCTGAAGATCCTCCACGACTTCGACCTCATGCTGCGAGAGCTGTCGGGCATGGCGCGCTTCGTGTTCCAGCCCGGCGGCGGCGCCGACGCCGCCTACACGCACGCGTGCATCACCCGCGCCTACCACGCCGCGCGCGGCGAGCTCGAGCAGCGCGACGAGATCATCACGACGATCCAGGCGCACCCGTGCAACGCGGCGACCGCCGCGGCGGCCGGGTTCAAGGTCGTCACGCTGCCGATCGAGGAGAACGGCTACGCGTCGGTCGAGGCGCTGGAGGCCGCGGTGTCGGACCGCACGGCCGCGCTGATGATCAACAACCCCGACGACATGGGGATCTACAACCCGCACATCCGCCGCTGGACGGACATCGTCCACGAGGCGGGCGGGCTGGCGTTCTACGACAACGCCAACTTCAACGGCGTCATGACGCGCCTGCGCGCGCGCGAGCTCGGGTTCGACGCGTGCATGTACATGCTGCACAAGACCTTCGGCGTGCCCAAGGGCGGCGGCGGCCCGGCGGTCGGCGCGTACGGGTGCAGCGAGGAGCTCGTCGAGTTCCTGCCGCGGCCGCTCGTCCACCGCGAGGGCGACCGCTACACGATCGAGCACGACGCGCCGAAGTCGATCGGCCGCGTGCGCGAGTACTGGGGCAACGCCCAGCAGGTCGTCAAGGCGTACTCGTGGACGCGCGCGATGGGCGCCGACGGGCTGCGCGAGGCCGCCGACCTGTCGGTGATCGCGCTCAACTACATGGACCGGCGCCTGATGCGGATCCGGGGCGTGTCGCGGTCGAACCCGGGCATCGACGCGCCGCGGCTGGAGATGTGCCGCTACTCGCTCGAGGAGGTCACGCGCGACACCGGCGTGACCGTGCTCGACGTGCAGAACCGGATGGTCGACTTCGGCGTCGACGCGTTCTGGCTCAGCCACGAGCCGTGGGTCGTGCCGGAGCCGTTCACGCCCGAGCCCGGCGAGCTGTGGTCCAAGGAGGACATCGACCTGTGGATCGACGTCCTGGAGCACATCATCGAGGAGGCCTACACGAACCCGGAGATCGTCAAGACAGCGCCGCACCGTCAGGCGCTGCGCCAGGTCGACGGGTCGGGCGTCAACGACCCGGACCGGTGGGCGACCACGTGGCGGGCGTACAAGCGCAAGACCGCGGCGACGGCGAGCGCGTGACGGCGCCGGTCGCCATCGTCGGCGCCGGGTCGATCGGCGTGAGCTGGGCCATCGTGTTCGCGCGCGCCGGGCGGGTGGTGCGGCTGCAGGACCCCGACCCGGAGCGGCGCGCGGCCGCGCCCGGCGAGATCGCCTCGCGCCTGGCGCAGCTGGACGCCGCCGGGCTGCTCGGCGAGGCGCCGGAGGCGATCGCCGGCCGGGTGACGGTCGGCGACGACCTGGCGGCCGCGGTCGCGCGGGCCGCGCACGTGCAGGAGTGCGCCCCGGAGCGGGTGGAGCTCAAGCGCGAGATCTTCGCGCGGCTCGACGCGCTGGCGGCGCCCGACGCGGTGCTCGCGAGCTCGTCGTCGGCGATCGTCGCGTCGGCGTTCGCCGAGGACCTGCCGGGGCGCGCGCGCTGCCTCGTCGTCCATCCCGGCAACCCGCCGCACCTGATCCCGGTCGTCGAGGTCGTCCCCGCGCCGTTCACCGACCCGGCGGTCGTCGACCGGACGGTGGCGCTGCTGTCGGAGGCGGGGCAGTCGCCCGTGGTCGTGCGCCGGGAGATCGAGGGGTTCGTGTTCAACCGGCTGCAGGGCGCGCTGCTGCGCGAGGCCTACTGCCTGGTGCGCGACGGGGTCGCGACGGTGGACGACGTCGACCGCGTCGTGCGCGACGGGCTGGGACGGCGCTGGGCGTTCGTCGGCCCGTTCGAGACCGCGGACCTCAACACGCGCGGGGGCATCGCCTCGCACGCCGAGAAGCTGGGGCCGGCGTACGCGCGGATGGGCGCCGAGCGCGGCCAGGACGATCCGTGGACCCCGGACCTCGTCGCCGAGGTGACCGCTCAGCGGCGCGCGCTGCTGGCGCTGGAGGACTGGGACGCGCGCGTCGCGTGGCGCGACGAGGCGCTGATCGCGCTGGAGCGCACCCGTCGCGAGCTCACCGGAGAGGGGAGCTGACGTGGCACGGCATGGAGGTCCGCGTTCACCGGTAGCATCGCGCCAGATGTCGGCCATCGTCGTTTCCGATTCGGACGAGTCGAAGGTGGAGGAGGAGCGTCCGCGCGAGTTCATCCAGTCCCTGGAGCGGGGGCTGGCGATCATCCGCGCCTTCGGCCCGCATGCTCCGGAGCAGACCGTCACGGAGCTGGCCGCCACCACGGACCTGACGCGCGCGACCGCGCGCCGGTTCCTCATCACGCTGATGGAGCTCGGCTACGTCGAGAGCGACGGGCGCGTGTTCCGCCTCACGCCGAAGGTGCTGGAGCTCGGGTACTCGTTCCTCTCCGGGCTGGGCTTCCCCGACGTGGCGCTGCCGCACCTGGAGCGGCTCGTCGCCGAGGTCGACGAGTCGAGCGAGGCATCGGTGCTCGACGGCCCGGACATCGTCTACGTCGCGCGCGTGCCGTCGACGGCGGTCATGTCGGTCGTCGTCAACGTGGGCGCGCGGATGCCCGCCCACGCGACCGCGATGGGGAAGGTCCTGCTCGCCGGCCTGAGCGACGAGGAGCTCGACAAGTACCTGGCGACCGCGCAGCTGCGCAGCTTCCTGCCGCGGACGGTCACGGACCCGGCGGTGCTGCGCGAGCAGCTCGAGCAGGTGCGCGCCGACGGCTACGCGATCGTCGACCAGGAGCTCGAGGAGGGCCTGGTCGCGGTGGCGGCGCCCGTGCGCGGCCGCGACGGGCGGGTCGTCGGGGCCATCAACCTCTCCACGCACGTGCTGCGCCGGTCGGTCGAGTCCGTGCGCGAGGAGCTCGTCGGACCGCTGCTGGCCACGGCCGGGCGGATCGAGAGCGACCTCGCCGGCGTCGCCTAGCGGCGCCGCGGCGGAGCTGCTGCCGTGCGGATCGCCGTGGTCGACGTCTTCGCCGTCGACCTGACGCCGGTGGCCGGGGACTTCCGGCTGTCGCGCGGGCGCACGATGCGCGCGTCGCCGTCGTGGGTGGTGCGGGTGACCGCGGACGACGGCCGGACCGGGTGGGGCGAGGCGTGCCCGCTGACGTCCGCCTACCTGCCGACGTTCACCGGGGCGGTGGGCGCGGCGCTGGCCGAGCTGGCGCCGGCCCTGCTGGGCGCGGACCCGCGCGAGCTCGGTGCGGTCGAGGCGCGGATGGACGCCACGCTGATGGGCCAGGAGGCGGCGCGCAGCCCGCTGGACGTCGCCTGCTGGGACCTGCTCGGACAGGCGGCCGGGCTGCCGGTCGTCACGCTGCTGGGCGGGCGGCTGAGCGACCCGCTGCCGCTGTACGAGGCGATCCCGATGGGGTCGGCGGCGGAGACGGCGGAGCGGGTGGAGCGGGCGCTGGCCGCGGGGGTGCGGCGCTTCCAGCTGAAGGTCGGCGGCGATCCGCGGGTCGACGCCGCCACCGTCGAGCGGGTGGTCGAGCAGGCGGGGGAGGGCGCGGTCGTGATCGCCGACGCCAACGGCGGCTGGTCGCTGGCCGACGCGCTGGTGGCGGTCCGGGCGCTCGAGGACCTGCCGGTGTTCGTCGAGCAGCCGTGCCGGCGCTTCGAGGACGTGGTGCACGTGCGCGCGGCGACGGCGCTGCCGCTGATCCTCGACGAGTCGGTCACCGATGCGGACTCGCTGGTGGCGGCGGTGCGCCGCGCGGGCGCGTCGGGCGTGAACCTGAAGATCGGCAAGGTCGGCGGGCTGACGCCCGCGCGCCGCCTCCGCGACCTCGCCGTGTCGCTCGGCGCCTCGGTGACGATCGAGGACACCTGGGGCGGCGACGTGGCCGCCGCCGCGATCGCCCACCTCGCCGCGAGCACCCCGCCCGCGTCCCTGTTCTCCGTCTCGCTCGTGAACGCCGCCGTCGTCGAGCACGTCGCCGGTGGCGTGCCCGTCGACACCGCCCCCGACGGCCCCGGGCTCGGCCTCGCGGTCGACGAGTCGCTGCTCGGCGACCCCGTGATGTCGTTCCGCGCCTGACCCGGTCACCGCCCGCGACGTGTGGCACGTCGCATCCGCGGCATCGACGGGGAGCGCGGCCGCCCGAGGACGCGGCCGTTGTCGTCTCGCGATCGCATAGCGAGCTCGATCCGACAACGGCGCGGGAGGCGAGGTGAGTGGTGATCGATCCCCGGCGCGGCCGGCGCCGGGGACGTGTGGCACGTTCACCCCCGTAGTGGTGGTCAGAGTGCCACACGTCCGCGCGGAGGGGAGGGGTGCGGTCGGCGGTGACGCCCGCGCGGCGACCGTTGTCGTCTCGCGATCGCATAGCGAGCTCGATCCGACAACGGCGCCGGATGCGGAGTGCGTGGTCTACGCGCTGCGCGCCGCCGGGGCGCCGCTGGCGGGACGGCGGGCGGGGCGCGCGAGCGGGTCCGCCACACGTCGCCCCGCCGGGAGGGGAGGGAGAGGACGGCGGGGCGACGCGGGCAGTGGTGGGGGAGCTAGTAGCGCGCCTCGGTGAGGCACACGTACGTGTCGTCGGGCTCCCGGAAGTACGCATAGCGCCAGGTGGCGCCGCCGCCGAGGTCGACGGTGGCCGGCTCGCCGCGCAGCTCGATCCCGGCGGCGGCGAGCTGGGCGAGCGCGACGTCGAGGTTGCGGACGCCGATGCCGAAGTCGAACGGGCCGAGATGGCCCCACTCGCCGCTGGCGTCCGGGCCCTGCGGGATCTGCTGCACCGGCTCCATGCCGGCCCCGAACGGGTTCGTCAGCAGCGTCATCTTCATGCGCGGGGCCCGTCCGGACGCGAACCACGGGCTCATGGGCTCGAACACGCCGTCCGAGTCGAAGAGCATGCCCCCGAAGTCCAGGTCCTGGTAGAAGGCGCGCGTCCGCTCGATGTCGGCGACGCCGAACGCGACGTGATTGACGCCCTGGGGGCCGTTCTCCTGGGGCCAGCCCGCCTCGAGGTCGATCCACTCGATCAGCTCGATCTTCGTGCCGTCCGGATCGGCCACGTAGGACAGCGAGCACATCGTCCCGTAGGGATCGAGCGGCGACGAGTTGGGCTCCATCAGCCCGGTGTGGCCGGCCGCGACGAGCCGCTCGTACAGCCCGGCCTGGTCCTTGACGTGCATGCAGACCTCGCACACGCCCGGCTCGCCCCAGGCCATCGTCTCCGGCATGGGGGGAGGCGGCGCGTCGAGCGTCTGCACGAGCTTCACGGCGCCGGGGCCGAGGGGGGTCGGCGCGGACGGGCGCAGCATGACGACGCGGGCCTCGACGCTGGGCCGCCCGGCCAGCTCGGCGAGGCCGGGAAGCGCGCCCTGGTGGTCGAACGCGACGTCGGTGAAGCCCAGCTCGCGCCAGAACGCGAGCGATCGCTCCATGTCCGCGACGCCGACCCCGATGTGGTCGACTCCCAGGGTTCTCACGCGTGCCATCGTCGTCTGCCGCTCCGGTCGTCGGGTTGCCGGTAGGATGCTCGCATATCGGGCGAACACTCGCAATACGAGCATGTCGTTCCGTTCGCCCCGACCACGAGAGGACCGCACCTGTGCGCATCGGAGCCAAGCTGCCCAACAGCGGACCCCTGCCGCTCGACGCCGGCGTTCCGTCCATGGCCCGCGCCCTTGAGGAGGCCGGCTGCGACTCGCTCTGGGTGGCCGACCACGTCGTCCTGCCGCGAGAGATCCGCTCGCGCTATCCGTTCGCCGAGGACGGCCGCGCCACGTGGCCGACCGACACCCCGTACCTCGACGCGCTGGTCGCGCTCGCCCTCGCCGCCGCGGCGACCGAGCGCGTGCGCCTGGGGACGGCCGTGCTCGTCCTCCCGATGCGCAACCCGGTCGTGTTCGCCAAGCAGGCCGCCTCGATCGACGTCGCCAGCGGCGGGCGCCTCGAGCTCGGCGTCGGCGCCGGCTGGCTGGCCGAGGAGTTCGCCGCGCTGAACGTCCCGTTCGCGCGGCGCGGCGCGCGCCTGGAGGAGTGGATCGCGATCGCGCGCGCCTGCTGGACCGGCACGCCGCCCGCGCACGCGGGCGAGCACTATGACCTCCCGGCCGACGTGCTGTGCCTCCCGACGCCGGCCCACGACATCCCGCTCCTCGTCGGCGGGCACTCCCCGGTCGCGCTGCGCCGCGCCGGCCGCCTCGGCGACGGCTGGCTGGGCCAGCAGTCGGCGCTCGCCCTCGACCCGGACGCGCTGCGCGCCGAGATCGCGACGGTCTCGGAGGCCGCGGGCGGCGCGCCCCGCCGGATCGTCCTGCGGATCGTCGAGTCCCTCGGCCGCCCCGACGTCGTGGCGGCCAAGCTTCCGGCCCTCGCCGCCGCCGGCGTCGACGAGGTGATCGTCGACGTCCCGGTCGAGCCGCGGGCCGCCGAACGAGATCTGGAGATCCTGCGAGCAGGAGTGCGGGGATGACCCTCCTGAACGGAAAGCGCGCCGTCGTCACCGGCGGCACGAGCGGCATCGGCGACGCGATCGTACGGCGGTTCGCCGCCGAGGGCGCCGGCGGCGTGGCCCTCGACCTGCCGACCACCGCCGAGGGCTGGGAGCCGCCGGCCGGCTGGCGCGCCGCGCCGATCGACGTGCGCGACGAGGACTCGGTCGCGAGCGCGCTGCGCGACATCGAGGGCATCGACGTCCTCGTCGCGGCCGCCGGGATCGTGCCGCCGTGGACGTCGATCGCCGACCTCGACCTGGCCGAGTACGACCACGTGATGGCCGTCAACGCGCGCGGCGTGGCCGCGACGCTCAAGCACGCGGCGCCGCGCCTGCGCGACGGCGGCGCGGTCGTGATCATCGGGTCGCTGAACTCGTGGCGCGGCGACCCGAACGTCGCCACGTACGTCGCCAGCAAGCACGCGGTGCTCGGCCTCACGCGCTCCGTCGCCCTCGAGCTCGGCGCGCGCGGCATCCGCGTCAACGCGGTCGGGCCCGGGCCGATCGCCACCGAGGCCCTGCTGGGGCGCATGCGCCGGCGCGCCTCGGCGGGCGGCCTGCCGGTGGAGGAGGCGCTCGAGCGCGCCGCCGCGGACACGGCCCTGGGGCGCATCGCCACGGTCGACGACGTCGCCGGCGCGACGCTGTTCCTGGCCAGCGACCTGGCCGCCGGGATCACCGGACACCTGCTGCCCGTCGACGGCGGGCTGGCCTGAGAGGAGGCAAGATGCCACAGGACCTGGAGGGCAAGACCGTCCTCCTGACGGGCGCGTCGGGCGGCATCGGCGCGGCCACCGCCGCCGAGCTGCTCGCTCGCGGGGCGCACCTGATCGCCCACTACGGACGCGATCGCGAGGGCGCCGAGCGCGCGTGCGCGGGCGCGCCCGCGGACCGCTGGACCGCGATTCCCGGCGACCTGTCGAAGCCCGGCGCGGCGCGCGACCTCTGGCGCGATGCGCGCGCCTGGCGCGAGCGCATCGACGTCGTCGTCCTCAACGCCGCGGTCTCGTGCGAGACGCCGTTCGACGGCCCCGACGACGTGTGGGACGAGGGCTGGGAGACGTCGATGCGCGTCAACGCGCTCGAGCCCGCCTCGCTTGGCCGCGAGGCCGTGCGCCACTTCGTCGCGGAGGGCGGCGGGGCGCTCATCACGATCTCGAGCTGGGCCGCGCAGCGCGGCTCGGCGATCCCGCAGCTGCCCGCCTACGCCTCGTCCAAGGCGGCCCTGCACGCGTTCGCGCAGACCGTCGCCCGCAACCACGCCCGCGACGGCGTTCTGTCCTACATCGTCGCGCCCGGGATCGTCCGCACCCCCATGTCGGAGATCTCCGCGACCTACCGGGGCGGCATCGAGGCGGTCAACGCGATGCTCGCGATGGGGGAGATGGTCGAGCCGGACGAGGTGGGTCGCCTCGTCGCCTTCCTGGCCACCGGTCAGGCCAAGAACCTGACGGGCGCCACGCTCGACCTCAACGGCGCGACGAACGTGAGGTGAGCCGGTTGCCGCTTGACAGCGGATGCACCGATGATTCACTATGCGGGCGTGTTCTCGCTATGCGAGCAGTATGGATAACGAGCAGCCGGCGGCCGTCGCCATGGCGGACGAGGTGACCGGCATCCCCGGACTCGACGCCGCGGCGCCCCGGCCGGGCACCGGCGCGGTCGTCGAGATGACCGGGATCCGCAAGTCGTTCGGCGACCACGAGGTGCTGTGCGGCGTCGACCTGACGGTCGAGGCGGGCGAGCACGTGGTGATCTTCGGCCCGTCCGGCTCCGGCAAGTCGACGCTCCTGCGCACGATCAACCTGCTCGAGGAGCCGACCGCCGGCTCGCTGAGGGTCCTCGGCCGCGAGTACGGCCACGGCAAGGATCCCGACGTCCCGCGCGGCAAGCCGGTCGAGCTGCGGCGCGCCGTCGGGATGGTCTTCCAGCAGTTCAACCTCTTCCCGCACCTGACGGCGCTCGAGAACATCACGCTGCCGCTCAGGCGGGTCGCCAAGATCAAGGGCCGCGAGGCCGAGGAGCGCGCCGCCCACGCGCTGCGGGCGGTGGGCCTGCTGCGCCACGCCGCGCACTTCCCGCGTGAGATGTCCGGCGGCCAGCAGCAGCGCGTCGCGATCGCCCGGGCGCTCTCGCTCGACCCGAAGGTGATGCTCTTCGACGAGCCGACGTCGGCGCTCGATCCCGAGCTCGTCGGCGAGGTGCTCGCGGTCATGCGCAAGGTGGCCGAGTCGGGCATGACGATGGTCGTCGTCACCCATGAGCTCGGCTTCGCGCGCGAGATCGGCGACCTGAGCGTCTTCATGGAGGATGGCGCGATCGTCGAGTCCGGCCCGCGCGGGTTCTTCGACAACTGCCAGAACCCCCGCACCAAGCAGTTCATCTCGGCGGTGCTCTAGATGAAGATCTTCGCCGCCTACGACTGGGGCCTCATCTGGGAGAACCGCGCGGCGCTCCTCGACGGCCTGCTGGTCGCTCTCGAGGTCTCCGCCGTCGCGCTCGTCCTGTCGGTGGGCGTGGGGCTGATCCTCGCGCTGCTGCGGATGAGCGCCCCGCCGCTGTCGTGGATCGCCGCGCTCTACGTGAACATCTTCCGCGGCGTTCCCGCGCTGGTCAGCGTCATCTGGGTCTACTTCGGCCTGTCGCTGGTCATCGGCGTCCAGTTCTCGACGTTCCAGGCCGGCGTGATCGCGCTCACGCTGCTCTACAGCGCGTTCATCGCCGAGATCTACCGCGCCGCGCTCATGGCCATCCCGAAGGGCCAGCGCGAGGCGGGCCTGGCGCTCGGCATGCACCCCGTGCGCGTGTTCGTGTCGGTCACGCTGCCGCAGGCCACGAAGATCGCGATCCCCAACATCGGATCGATGTTCATCGGCATGGTGAAGGACACGTCGACCTTCACCGTGATCGGGCTCACCGAGGTGGTCCGCGTCACGCAGAACCTGAACTCGACGTACTTCCAGCCGTTCGTGCTCTACACGGCCGCCGCGGCGCTCTACGTCGCCGTGGCGTTCCTCATCGACTTCCTCTTCCGGGCGGTCGAGAAGGTCATGGAGAGCCCTCCCCGCGGACGGGTCGCCCAGGCGATCACCGGCCGCAAGCGGCGCCGGATCGGCGCGCTCATCGAGCGCGTGTCAGCGTCGCAGTCCGCTTGACGTTTCTGTTCACCGCATCACGCATCACTGGAGGAAGTCGATGGTCATGAAGGCAAGGCGGGGGATCGCGGCGCTCGTCGTCGGAGCCGCGATGCTGACGATCACCGCGTGCGGATCGGACGACGACAGCAGCACCGGCACGGCGGCGGGCACCGCCGAGGCCGAGACGGCCGTCGCCGATCAGCCTGCGGACACGGGGTTCAAGCCCATCAACGAGGGGCAGCTCACGGTCGGGATGAACCTGCAGTTCAAGCCGCAGATGTACCTCGACGACGGTGAGCCGGCCGGCTACGACGTCGAGCTGCTCAAGGAGCTCGCGCCCGATCTCGGCGCCGAGCTGAACATCCAGAACCTCGACTTCAACGGGCTCATCCCGGGTCTGCAGTCCAACCAGTTCGACATGGTCTCCGTCGGCCTGAGCGCCACGCCGGAGCGTCAGGAGGTGGTGGACTTCACCCGCGGCTACGTCCCGTACGCGCAGACCATCGGCGTGCCCGCGGACAAGGCCTCCGAGATCACGTCGGCCGACCAGCTCAACCAGAAGGGCACGGTCATCACGGCGCTGCAGGGCTCCACCGCCGAGACGCTGGCCAAGGAGACCTTCCCGGACGCGACCGTGAAGGGCTTCCCGGACCAGAACGCCGCGTTCCTGGAGGTCGCCACCGGCCGCGCCGACGCGGTCGTGGTCGAGTCGTACCTGCTGGCGCAGTTCGACGCGTCCAACCCCGGCAAGCTCGCCGAGGCCGAGACGGCCGAGCCGCTGCACGTCGAGTACGGCTCGTGGGCCGTGCCGAAGGGCAACGAGGAGTTCGTGAAGTTCCTCGACACGTGGCTGTGCGAGAAGCAGAACGACGGCACCCTCGCCGAGATCTACGAGCGCGTGTTCGAGGTCGACGAGATGCCGCCGATGCCCGAGGGCTGCTGAGGAGTCGGGAGCCGGTTGCCGGACGTCGAGCGCTATGACCTCCTCGTCGTCGGGGGTGGGCCGGCAGGCCTCGCGGCGGCGGCTGACGCCGCCGCCCTCGGCCTGTCGGTCGCCCTCGCCGACGAGCGGGCGACCCTCGGCGGGCAGATCTTCAAGCAGATGGGCCCGGGGTTCGAGGTCCGCGACCCGAGCGCGCTCGGGGCGGACTTCGCCCGCGGGCGGAGCCTGATCGAGGCGACGCAGCGCTCCGGCGCCACCGTCCTCACCCGCACCGCGGTCGTCGCCGTCGAGGGCGACCGCGTCGTGCTCGTCACCGACGGCGAGCACGCCCGCACCGTCGTCGCGCGCCGGCTGCTGCTGGCGCCCGGCGCCCACGACCGCCCGGTCGCATTCCCGGGCTGGACGCTGCCCGGCGTGCTGACCGCCGGCGCGGCGCAGACGCTCGTCAAGGCCCAGCGCGTGGCGCCGGGCGAGCGCGCCGTCTTCGCCGGCAGCGGGCCGCTGGCGCTCGCGTTTCCGGCCCAGCTGCAGGCGATGGGCGTCGCGGTCGCGTGCGTCCTGGAGGCCGGCCCGCCGCCGCGGCCGGCCGACGTCGCGCGCATGGCGCTGGCCGCGCGCGGCAACGCGCGCCTGCTGCGCGACGCGATCGGCTACCGCGCGACGCTCCTGCGCCACCGCGTGCCGCTGCGCTACCGGCGGATCGTGGTGCGCGCCGAGGGCGAGGGTCGCGTCGAGTCGGTCACCCACGCGCGGGTCGACGCCGACTGGCGGGTCGTCCCCGGCACCGAGGAGACGGTCGCCGCCGACACGCTGTGCGTCGGCTACGGGTTCACGCCCTCGGTCGAGCTGCTGCGGCTGGTCGGCTGCGACATGGCCTTCGACGAGGACCGGGGCGGCCCGGTCGTCGTGCTCGACGAGTGGCAGCGCACGTCGGTGGCCGGGGTGCTGGCCGCCGGCGACGGCACCGGCGTCGACGGCTCCTACGTGGCCATCGACGAGGGCCGCCTGGCCGCGCTCGGCGCCGCCCGCGACCTGGGGACGCTCGCGCCCGCGGCGGCCGACCGCGCCGCCGCGCCGATCCGGGCGCGCATCGCTCGCAAGCGCCGGTTCGCGCGCGCGCTGCGGCGCATGCACCGCATCGGGCCCGGCCTGTTCGACCTCGCCACGCCCGACACCGTCGTCTGCCGCTGCGAGGAGGTCACCCGCGCGCGGATCGACGAGGCGGTCGCCGGCACGGCCGACCTGAGCGTCGTCAAGAGCCTCACCCGCGCGGGCATGGGACTGTGCCAGGGCCGCAACTGCCAGCGCCAGGTCGTCGCGCGCATCGCCGCCCGCCACGGGGTCGCGCCCGGCGCCGTCGAGCTCGCCACGCCGCGCCTGCCCGTGCGGCCGGTGCCGCTGGCGGCGATCGCGGAGCGGCCCGAGGAGGAGTTGGGGCTGTTCCAGTGACCGCGTCGCCGTTCCTCCCGGTTCCCGAGACCCGCGGCGACCTGCCGACCGAGACCGACGTGCTGATCGTCGGCGGCGGCATCGCGGGCACGGCGATGGCCTACTACCTGGCGCGCGCGGGCGTGGCGGTCGTGCTCGTCGAGCGGGGGGAGCTGAACCGCGAGGCGTCGGGGACGAACGCGGGCTCGCTGCACCTGCAGATCGCCATCCACCAGCTCGCCGGCGGCCTGCAGACCGCCAACGCGGCGGACCGCCTGCGCGAGGAGACGCGCTTCGCCGTCGAGGCGTCGCGGCTGTGGCACGACCTCGAGGACGAGCTCGACGGACCGATCGACCTGCACCTGACGGGCGGCCTCATGGTGGCCGAGCGGCCGGAGGAGCTGGCCTTCCTGCACGAGAAGCACCGCATCGAGGCGGCCGCCGGCCTGGAGACCCACGTCGTGGAGGGCGCCGAGCTGCGCGCGCTCGCGCCGTGGCTGTCGGACGCCGTGATCGGCGGCGCGTACTGCCCCGTCGAGGGGCACGTGAACCCGCTCGTCGCCGCGCCGCTGTTCGCGCTGCGCGCCACCGAGCACGGGGCCGTGATCCGAACGGGCGCGGGAGTGCGGGAGATCGACGCGCTGGGCGCCGACGGGGGCGGGCCCTTCCGCGTGCGCACCGCGGCGGGGACGATCCGCGCCACCCGCATCGTCAACGCGGCCGGCGCGTGGGCGCCCGAGCTGGGCCGCCACGTCGGACTGGAGCTGCCGGTGCGCGCGATGCCGCTGCACGTGAACGTGACCGAGGCGCGGCCGCGCCTGATCGAGCCGCTGGTCCAGCACATCGGCCGCCGCCTCACGCTCAAGCAGGCGTTCAACGGCACGTTCATCATCGGCGGCGGCTGGCCGTCGTACCCCGATCCGCCGCGGCGCCACGCGACCCGCTGGTCCAGCGCGGCCGGCAACGCCGCCGTCGCCGTCGACGTCGTGCCGGCGCTCGCGGACGTGCGGCTCGTGCGCACCTGGTCGGGCGTCAACGCCTGGACCGACGACGTCTCGCCGGTCGTCGGCGCGTCGCGGCGCGTGCCCGGCTTCCACGCCGTCGTGGTCGGCTCGTCCGGCTACACGATGACCCCGATCCTGGCGCGGATGCTGGCGGAGCGCATGATCGATCCCTCGCTGGCGCCGCTGCCCGACGAGTACTCACCCGACCGCCCGCCGGCCCGCGCGCCGGCGGCGACCTGACACCAGAGAGGACCCCATGGACCGAAACGACGTGGAGTGGCGCGGGTACTTCGCCGCCGTCCCGACCCCGTTCAACGAGGACGGCAGCCTCGCGCTCGACCTGCTGCGCGAGCTGCTGGAGCTCTACGTGCGCGAGGGGCTGCACGGCGTCCTGATCGAGGGGACGACCGGCGAGTGGTTCTCGCAGACGCCCGAGGAGCGGCGTCTGGTCGCGCAGACCGCGGTCGAGACGATCGACGGGCGCATCCCGGTGATCGTCGGCTGCACCGACTACACGGCCGACCTCGTCGCCGGGCACGCGCGCGGCGCGCTCGACGCCGGCGCCGACGGGATCGCGGCCACGCCGCCGCCCTACGCCAAGCCCTTCCGCGAGGAGATCGTCGCCTGGTACCAGGACATCTCGGCCAGGGTCGACGCGCCGCTGATGATCTACAACTGGCCGCACGGCACGAGCGTCGAGATCGACACCGACCTCGCGCAGGAGCTCGTCGAGATCGACACGGTCGTGGCCTTCAAGGACTCGACGCCGAACGTCGAGCAGTTCTACGCCTCGTCGCGCGCGGTCGTCGACCGGGTGCGCGTGTTCGGCCCGTACATGACGCCCGCGGGCCTCGAGCAGCTCGAGCGCTACGGCGGCGACGGCACGATCGGCGGCGGCTCGCTGTTCCTGCGCGCCGACGCCGAGTTCTGGGAGGCGCACTGGCGCGGCGACCACGACGCTGCGCTCGCGCACGCGGTGCGCAACGAGCGCCTGTTCCCGAAGCTGTGGCTGCCCGGCGGCTGGGCGGGGCAGCACGGCCACTACGCCAGCGAGCTGAAGGCGCTGATGGCGATCCTCGGCCAGCCCGGGGGCACGGTCCGTCGGCCGCGCCTGCCGATCACCGATCCGGCCAAGCTCGAGGAGATGCGGGCGATCCTGGCCGAGGAGGGCCTCGTGCCGGCGGGCGCGGGAGGCTGACGATGGGCCGCCGGCTGCCGCTGGGCCCCGCGATCGCGCGCGGCCCGGCGGTCACCATCCAGGTCGACGGCCGCCCCGTCGACGCGTACGCGGGAGAGACCGTCGCGGCCGCGCTGCTGGCCGCGGGCGTGGTCGCGACCCGCACCACGTCCGGCGGCGAGCCGCGCGGCGTGTTCTGCGGCATGGGCGTCTGCTTCGACTGCCTGGTCGTGATCGACGGCGTGCCGAACACGCGCGCGTGCATGACGTACGTGCGCGACGGGATGGACGTCCGCCTGCAGGCGGGCCCCGGTCCCGCGACGCCGGCGTCCTGAGCCTCGCTGTGGCGCGCGTCTGCGCGCCGGCATTTCGCCCACCGAACGGCCCGCGTTTGCGGGCCTTTTCGAACGCTGCTCGGATTGCGGCCACTTGCGCGCTTGACGAGCGCGGCACGCGTCTGTTTCATTATGCGGGCGGGCGGCCGCTATGCGAGCAACCGCCGCGAGAGGGAACAGACGGTTCACGCGAAGCGCGAGGGAGCAGGACACGTGGGATTCAGGCTGGGCGTCGACATCGGCGGCACGTTCACCGACGCCGTCGCGATCTCCGACGACGGTCGCGAGGTGACCGCTAAGGCGCCCTCGACGCCGGGCAACCTGGCGCGCGGCGTGCTCGACGCGGTCGCGGGGCTCGGGGTCGACGTCCGCAACCTCGACGGCTTCGTCCACGGCACGACGGCCGGGCTCAACGCCTTCCTGGAGCGCCGCGGCGCCCGCGTCGCGCTGCTCACCACCGCCGGCTTCCGCGACGTGTACGCGATCGGCCGCGCCAGCCGCCCGGCCATGTACGACGTCCGCTACCGCCCGGCCGAGCCGCTCGTCCCGCGCCGCGACGTCTACGAGATCGCCGAGCGCATGGGCCCCGGCGGCGACGTGCTGACGCCGCTGGACGAGGAGCAGGTGCGCGCCCTGGCCACCGACCTGCGCGACGAGTACGACGCCGTCGCCGTCGTCTTCCTGCACTCCTACGCCAACCCGGCGCACGAGCGCCGCGTCAAGGAGATCCTCGCCGAGGAGGCGGGCGACCTCGCGGTGCTGTGCTCCGTCGACGTCGCGCCGGAGTGGCGCGAGTACGAGCGCACGAGCACCACGGTCGTCTCCGCCTACATCGCGCCGATCGTGAGCGAGTACCTGGGCCGCCTCGACGCGCAGCTGCGCGAGCAGGGCTTCGCCAGCACGCTGCGGGTGATGCAGTCCAACGGCGGCGTGATGACCGCCCCGGTGGCCACGAGCAAGCCGATCCAGACGCTGCTGTCGGGGCCGGTCGGCGGCACCGTCGCCTGCGTCGAGGTCGCCGCCGCGCTCGAGCTCGACCGCCTCATCTGCGTCGACATGGGCGGCACGTCGTTCGACGTCAGCCTCGTGATCGACGGCAAGGCCGACGTCGAGCCGTCGCTGACGCTCGAGGGCCAGCCGATGCTCACCCCGGCGGTGGCGATCCACACGGTCGGCGCCGGCGGCGGCAGCGTCGCCTACGTCGAGGCCGGCGCGCTGCGCGTCGGGCCGCGCTCCGCGGGCGCCGTCCCCGGTCCCGTCTGCTACCGCCGCGGCGGCACGGAGCCGACGGTCACCGATGCGAACGTGGCGCTCGGGCGCCTGCCCGCGACCGCCCGGCTGGGCGGCGACCTGGACCTCGACGTGGAGGCCGCCAACGCCGCGATCGAGCGCGTGGGCGAGCAGCTCGGGCTGGACCGTCTCGCCGCCGCCAACGGCATCATCGCGGTCGCCGACGCCGCGATGGCCAACGCGATCCGCGAGATCACGGTCTCGCACGGCATCGACCCGCGCGACTTCAGCCTCCTGGCCTTCGGCGGCGCCGGCCCCCTGCACGCGGTGTCGCTCGCCGAGGAGCTCGACATCCCGCGGGTCGTCGTCCCGGCCAACCCGGGCGTGCTCTCGGCGTGGGGGATGCTCCACACCGACACCCGCCACGACCTGGTGCAGAGCTTCTTCACGCCGGTCGCCGACCTCACGCCCGAGCAGCTGCGCGGCGCGATCGACGAGCTCTCGCAGCGGGCGCGGGACCTGCTCGAGCAGGACGGCGTCGAGCCGGGCGCGATGGCCCTGCTGCCCGCCGCCGACCTGCGCTACGCCGGCCAGGAGTACACGGTCACCGTCCCGTGGGGCCCGGCCGAGGCGCCCGAGGCCGTCGTCACCGCGCTGACCGAGCGCTTCGACGCCGCCCACCTCGAGCGCTACGGGCACAACAACGCCGGCGAGGCGGTCGAGTGCGTGAACCTGCGCGTGACCGCGCTCGGCAAGGTCGCCAAGGTCGACGTCGCCGGCCCGAAGCCCGGCGAGCTGGGCGAGCCCGCCGGGCGCACCCGCGCCCACTTCGCCGGCGAGTGGCACGACGCGCCCGTCCACCGGCGCGAGGCGCTCGGCCTCGGCGTGGTCGTCCCCGGCCCCTCGATCGTCCTCGAAGACGCGTGCACGACCGCGGTCCCGCCCGGTTGGGCCGCCCGGGTCGCCGCGCGCGGGAGCCTCGTCATCGAAAGGCAGCAGTGATGCCGGACCCGGTCACCGTCGAAGTCATCCGCAACGCGTTCAACTCGATCGCGGCGCAGATGAACAACAACCTGGCCCGGTCGGCCTACACGCCGATCATCTACGAGATGAAGGACTGCTCGGTCGGGCTGTTCGACGCAGACGCCCGGCTGCTCGGCCAGGCCCCGGGGCTGCCGATCTTCCTCGGCAACCTGGAGGCGGCGATCGAGGTCACGACCGCGCACTTCGGCGGCGTCGACGTGTACCGCCCGGGCGACGTCTACGCGGTCAACGACAGCTACCTCACCGGCAGCCACCTCAACGACATCTCGATCTTCTCGCCGGTCTTCCACGGCGGCGAGCTCGTCGGCTTCTGCGCGACGAAGGCGCACTGGCTGGACATCGGCGCCAAGGACCCCAGCCAGGCGATGGACTCGACCGAGATCTACCAGGAGGGCTACCGGATCGCGCCCACGCACCTGTACCGCGAGGGCGAGCCCTGCACCGAGACGATCGAGTTCCTCACCCGCAACAGCCGCCTGCCGCGGTCGGTGTGGGGCGACATGCACGCGCAGATCGCGGCGTGCCGCACCGGCGAGCAGCAGCTCCAGGCGCTGTACGACCGCTTCGGCGCCCAGACCGTGCGCGAGTCGGTGGCCGAGATCTTCTCCCAGTGCGAGCGGCTGGATCGCGAGGCGGTCGAGCGCGTGCCGGACGGCGTCTACACGGCCGAGGGAGAGCTGGACTCCCACGGACCCGGCGGCGACCCGGTGCCCGTGAAGGTGACGGTCACCGTGTCGGGCGACGAGATGGTGCTGGACCTCGCCGGGTCCAGTCCGCAGACGCCCGGGTGCATGAACTGCGGCCTGGCGCAGACCATCTCGGGCGCGCGCCTGGCGTTCAAGTTCCTCTTCAACCCGGACGTGCCGGTCACCGGCGGGACGTTCCGCAACCTGACGGTCAAGGCGCCGGAGCGCTCGGTGTTCGACGCCCGCGAGCCCGCCGCGTGCCAGTACTACTACCCGCACATCGGGCTGATGATCGACCTGTTCATCCGGGCGCTGTCGCCCGCGATGCCCGAGGCGGTCGTCGCCGGCCAGCCCGCGGACGCGATGAACATCATGTTCACCGGCCCCAACCCGCGGACCGGCGAGCGGTTCGTGTGCGGCGAGTCCACCGCCGTCGGCTGGGGCGCGCGCGCCGGCAGCGACGGCACCGACGCCCTCGCCAACTACGGCGCGGGCGACCTGAAGAACTTCCCGGTCGAGGTCATCGAGTCGCTGTACCCGCTGCGCATCCACCGCTACGGGCTCCGCGAGGGGTCCGGCGGGGACGGCGAGTACCGCGGCGGCCTCGGCGTCGAGCGCGAGTACGAGACGCTCGGCGACGGCATCACGGTCTCGCTCTGGTTCGAGCGCACCCGGACGCCCGGATGGGGGCTGTTCGGCGGCGAGCCGGGCGCGCCCGCCTCGGTGGAGGTGGACACGGGCGAGGGGCCGCGGGAAGTGCTGAAGGTCAACCGGCTGGCGGTCCCCGCCGGCTCCCGCGTCGTCGTCCGCACGGGCGGCGGCGGCGGATACGGCGACCCCAGGCGCCGCAGCGACGAGGCGCGCGAGCGCGACCTCGTCGACGGATACGTCACATCGACGCTCGCCACCACCGGGGCGGGCACCCACGGGGAGTAGCACCACACATGCACAAGAGGTTCCGGAGCGCGGCCGTCGCGCTCGCCACCGCGGCGCTCGCGCTCGGCGCGGCCGCGTGCGGCAGCGACAGCGGCGGCAGCACGTCCAGCGGCGGAGGCGCCGCGGAGGACGGCGGCAACATCGTCTACTCGAACGTCGCCGAGACCGCGACGCTCGACCCGGCGGTGGCGTTCAGCTCGGACGGGTTCGTCTTCGTCCGCAACGTCTACGAGGGCCTGCTCGAGTACGAGCCCGGCACGCTCGAGGTGCGCCCGCTTCTGGCCACCGAGTGGACCGAGTCCGACGACGGCCTGACGTACACGTTCACGCTGCGCGACGACGTGAAGTTCCACGACGGCACGCCGTTCGACGCCGAGGCCGCCAAGCTCGGGATCGAGCGCATCATCGGCGTCAACCAGGGCCCGGCCACCGTCGCCTCGAACATCAAGTCGATCGAGGCGGTCTCGCCGACCGAGCTGAAGATCACGCTCAAGCAGAAGGACGTGTTCTTCCTCGGCACGCTGCCCAAGCTGCCGATCGTCAGCCCCACGGCGGTCGAGGAGCACAAGACGGCCAAGGACGAGTGGGCCACCGAGTGGTTCACGACCCACGCGGTCGGCACCGGCCCCTACAAGCTGTCGGACTGGAAGCGCAACTCGGCGATCGAGCTCGTCAAGAACGAGGACTACTGGCGCGAGTTCGAGCCCGGCACGCCGACCTCGGTGACGCTGCGCACCGACCCCGACGTGCAGACCGCCCTGCAGCTCCTCGGCCAGGGTGAGATCGATCTGATGGGCGCGGTCGGCCCCGACGACTCCGCCGCCGCGGCCAACATGAGCGGCGTCAAGGTCGTCGAGCAGCCGTCGCTGCAGATCCAGGTCCTGCCGCTGAACGTGTCCAAGGGCCCGATGCAGGACCCGAAGGTCCGCGAGGCCGTGGCCAAGGCGTTCGACTACCAGGCGATCGTCGACTTCTACAAGGGCTACGCGGAGCGCGCCAACGGCCCGCTCCCGGCCGAGTTCAGCCGCGCGATCGCCGAGCAGCCGGCGATCGAGCAGAACATCGAGGAGGCCAAGCAGCTCCTGGCCGAGGCCGGGCACCCGGGCGGCGGGTTCACCGTCGAGTACCTGGGCCTGAAGGGCCTGGCCTACGAGGAGTTCACCGGCACGCTGCTGGAGGACGTCCTGGGCCAGCTCGGGATCGAGGTGAAGCAGACGATCGTCCCGTGGCCGCAGATGGTCGAGATCCAGTCGAACCCGAAGCGGGCGGCGGACATCAGCTTCCTGAACATGTCGCCGATGACGAACGACCCGAGCTACATGCTCAAGTCGTCGTACGCGAGCGCCAACATCGCCTCGAAGGGCGGCTACAACTGGTCGTACTACGAGAACCCGGCGCTCGACAAGGAGATCAACGCGATCTCCACGATGACCGACGACGCCGAGCGTGAGGCCAAGCTCGCCGAGCTGAACCAGAAGATCGCCGACGAGCACATCGTCGTCTACGTGGCCGCGCCGAAGCTCGCGCAGCCCGTCCGCGAGGAGTGGGACGTCACGTACGACACGGTCGACGCGACGTACAGCGTGCGGTTCTTCTACGTGCGCAAGGGATGACCGACATCGGTCCCACCACCGTGGCTGCCCCGCCCGCGCCGCCCCTCCAGGCGCGGGCCGGGGCCGGCCGCCCTGCGCGCATCGCGCTCGGCGTGCTCAGCCGCCTCGGCTGGCTGCTCGTGGTGGTGTGGGCCGCGGTCTCGCTGACGTTCATCCTGTCGCGGGTCGTGCCGGCCGATCCGGCGCGGCTCGCGGCGGGGCTGCAGGCGGGCCCCGAGCAGGTCGCGGAGGTCCGCGCCCTGCTCGGGCTCGACCAGCCGCTGCTGTCCCAGTACCTCGACTACCTGGCCGGGATCGCGAGGCTGGACTTCGGCGACTCGATCCAGACCCGCGGGCCGGTGCTCGACGACCTCCTGCAGGCGCTGCCGGCCACGCTCGAGCTGGTGATCGCCGCATTCGTGATCTACGCGATCCTCGGCATCACGCTCGGCGTCCTGTGGGCGCTGCGCCCGCGCGGGATCGCCAGTCGCCTGATCGGCGTCGGCACGATCATCGGCGTCGCCGTCCCGGTCTTCTGGCTGGGCCTCGTCCTCCAGGTCTTCCTCGGCGCCAAGCTCGGGTGGTTCCCGATCTCCGGGCGCCTCAACTACAACGACTTCGGCGTGTCGGAGGTCACCGGCTTCACGACCGTCGACGCGATCCTCGCCGGCAACCCGTCCGCGCTGGGCGACGCGATCTGGCACATGGTGCTGCCGGTCACCGCGCTCGTCGCCAGCCAGCTCGCGATCGCCACGCGCCTGATGCGCACGTCGATGGCCGCCCAGCTGCGCCGCCCGTACGTGCGGGTCGCGCGCTCCCGCGGCTCCAGCGAGCTGCGCGTCGTGACCGTCGACGCGCTGCGCAACGCGCTGAACCCGGTCGTCACGATGCTCGGCATGCAGTTCGGCTGGCTGCTGGCCGGCACCATCCTCGTCGAGGTCGTCTTCTCGTGGCCGGGCCTCGGCCTCTACGCGTTCAACGCGTTCCGCACCTTCGACTACAACCCGATCCTGGCGATCACGATCGTCACCACGGTCACGTTCGTGGTGGTGAACGAGCTCGTCGGACTCATCTACCCGATCCTCGATCCGCGGCTGAAGGAGGATCGATGAGCACCGCCGCCCCGACGGCCGCGCCCGCCCGCCCGCGCGCCGCGCGGCGCGTCCGCTGGTCGGCGCGCCGGATCGTGCTGTCCGGGATCGGCGCGCTGATCCTGCTCGTCGTGCTCGTCCCGGGCCTGTTCACGGGCGACGACTGGAACTCCGTCAACGTCGCCGACAAGTTCCTGGGCCCGAGCCTCGACCACCCGTTCGGCACCGACGAGGCCGGCCGCGACATCCTGCAGCGGATGATCCACGGCGCCCGCCTGTCGATCGGGTCGGCGCTCGCGGTCGCGTTCGCGGCCGCCGCGATCGGCACCGTCTACGGGGCGATCTCGGGCTGGGCCGGCGGCTGGGTCGACCGCATCCTCATGCGGATCGTCGACGTGTTCCTGGCCTTCCCGTACCTCGTGCTGGCGATGGCGCTGGCGGCGGCGATCGGGCGCGACATGAAGTCCGCCGTCATCGCGCTGATCATCGTCTGGTGGCCGTCGTACGCGCGCATGGTGCGCGGCCGCGTGCTGTCGCTCAAGCGCGACCTGCACGTGCGCGCGGCGCGGACGCTCGGCGCCAGCAGCGCCCAGCTCCTGCGCTGGCACGTCGTCCCGCACACGTTCAGCGAGATCAACGCCCGCCTCACCGTCGACATCGGCTACGCGCTCGTCGCGCTGACCGGCCTGTCGTTCCTGGGGCTCGCGGCCCAGGGCTCGTCGCCGGAGTGGGGGCTGATGGTCTCGACCGCGAAGGGGTTCGTGCTGAGCGCCTGGTGGTACGCGCTGTTCCCGGGCGTCGTGATCCTGCTGACCGTCCTGTACTTCGTGCGGGTCGGCGACGAGCTGGCGGGGGAGGAGTCGTGAGCGACGTCCTGACCGTCCGCAACCTGTCCGTCCGCTATCCGGGCGCGGCGCGCCCTGCCGTCGAGGGCGTGTCGTTCACGGTGCCCGCTCGCGGCAGCGTCGCGCTCGTCGGCGAGTCCGGGTCGGGCAAGTCCACGACCGCGCTGGCCGTGACGCGCCTGCTGGATCGCGGCGTCGAGGTGACCGCCGATGAGATCCGCTTCGAGGGCTCCGACCTGCTGGGCCTCGGCGCCCGCGAGCTGCGCGAGCTGCGCCGCGGCGGCCTGGGCATGGTGTTCCAGGACCCGCGCGCGAGCTGGAACCCGGCGCGCACGATCGAGCGCCAGCTCCTCGACGGGCTGCGCGGCGCGCAGCGCGCCGAGCGGCGCGAGCGCCTGATCGCCCACATGCGGCGCATCGGGCTCCATGACCCCGAGCGGCGCATGCGCGACTACCCACACCACTTCAGCGGTGGCATGCTCCAGCGCGCGCTGCTGGCCGGCGTGCTCGTGCACGAGCCGCGCCTGCTCATCGCCGACGAGCCGACGAGCGCGCTGGACACGACCGTCCAGGCCGAGCTGCTGGCGCTCATCGGCCAGCTCCGGACCGAGCGGGGGCTGTCGATGCTGCTGATCAGCCACGACCTCGGCGTCGTCGCGCGCATGGCCGACCACGTGCTCGTCCTGTACGCCGGGCGGATCGCCGAGCAGGGGCCGACGGCCGCCGTGCTCGCCGACCCGCAGCATCCGTACACGCGCGACCTGCTGGCCGCGATCCCGCGCCTGCACGGGCCTCGCAAGGTGCCGCTGAAGGTCGGCAAGGTCGCCGAGGCGCGCACCGAGGGCTGCCCGTATGCGGGCCGCTGCCGCTTCGCGACCGACCGCTGCCGGGCCGAGACTCCGCTGCCGCGCCCCGTCGGCCGCACCGAGGTCGCCTGCCATCTCGCCCCGCTCCCCGACGCCAAGGCGGCCTGACGGATGACCCCGCTGCTCGAGCTGCGCGACGTCCACAAGACCTTCACCGGCCGCGGCCGCACCGTGCGCGCCACCCGCGGCGTGTCGCTCGCCGTCCAGCCCGGCGAGGTCGTCGGCCTCGTCGGGGAGTCCGGGTCGGGCAAGTCGACGGTCGCCAACCTCGCGCTCGGCCTGCTCGCGCCCGACTCGGGCGAGGTGCTGGTGCACGGCGAGCGCCTGATCGGCGCGACGCGCCGGCAGGAGAAGGAGCTGCGCGCCCGCGTCCAGGCCGTCTTCCAGGAGCCGCTGCTGGCCCTCGACGGCCGCCGCACGATCGGCTGGTCGATCGCCGAGCCCCTGCGCATCCACGGGCGCGGCACGAAGGGTGAGCAGCAGGCCCGCGTCGCCGAGCTGCTCACCGCCGTCGGCCTGGACGCGTCGTTCGCCGAGCGCCGGCCGAGCCAGATGTCCGGCGGCCAGCTCCAGCGCGTGAACATCGCGCGCGCGATCGCGCTCGACCCGGAGCTGCTCGTGTGCGACGAGCCCGTTTCGGCGCTCGACGTCTCGGTGCAGGCGCAGATCATCAACCTCTTCCTCGAGGTCCAGGAGCGGCTCGGCGTCGGGATGCTGTTCATCAGCCACGACCTCGCCGTGGTGCGCCATCTCGCCGACCGGATCGTCGTCATGTACGCCGGCCGGGTCGTCGAGGAGGGCCCGACCGACGAGCTGTGCGCCACCCCGCACCACCCGTACACGCGGGCGCTGCTGGCGGCCTCGCTGGAGCCGACCGCCGCCGAGGCCGGGGCCGGCGTGCAGACCGCTACCACCGACGCGTCGACGGTCGAGGGGGTGCCCGAGGAGGGCTGCCCGTTCGTGCCCCGCTGCCCGCTCGCCGAGCCCGCGTGCGCCCAGCCGGGCATCGCGCTGGCGCCGACGACCCCCGGCCGCGTCAGCGCCTGCCGCCGGGCCGACCTGCTCGTCGGCGCCGCCGCCACCACCTCCAACTCCGACTGAAAGGACCGATCACCCCGTGTTCGACTACGCCGCGCGCCAGCGCCGACTCGCCGAGCGGATGGAGTCCGAGGGCGTCAGCGCCCTGTTCCTCGGGCCGTCCGCCGACCTCGAGTACCTCGCGGGCGTGCAGCGCACGATCCCGCACTTCGGCGAGGCCTCCTACCAGCACGGCTGGGTCAACGGCGGCTTCTTCGCGCCCGGCAGGGACCCGGTCTTCGTCTTCCCGCGCATGTTCGACGCGTTCGACCTGCCCCAGCGGCCGGAGGGCGAGGTCGTGATCGTCAACGAGACCGACGACGGCCTGGCGATGTTCGAGAAGGTCGCGCGGAGCTTTGCCGGCGACGGCGCGTTCGCGATCGGCGACCGCGTGTGGGCCGAGACGACGATCAACATCGGCCGCATCGTCGGCCTGGAGAAGCTGCGCACCGGCTCGGCGCTCGTCAACCACCTGCGCCGCGTCAAGACCGCGGAGGAGCTGGAGGCGATGGGCCGCGCGATCGCGACGGTCGACCGGGCCTTCGCCGCGGTCGCGCCGAAGGTCGTGCCGGGCGTGTCGATGGCCGAGCTGGCCGAGGAGATCGAGCACGAGATGCGCCGGGCCGGCTCGCGCACGCCATCGTTCCCGACGCACATCTTCACGGGCTTCGAGGCGGGCGCGCTCGACAACCACGTGGCCGAGACCGCGTGGACGCCGATCACCGAGGGCACGTCGGTGATGTTCGACTTCGGCGGCGTCGTCGACGGCTACTGCTCGGACTTCGGGCGCACCGTGTACTGCGGCGAGCCGCCCGCGGACCTCGTCGAGGCCTACGACGTCATGCTCGCGGCGCAGGAGGCCGGCGGCCGCGCGGCGGTCCCCGGCGCGATCGCCCGCGACGTGAACGCCGCCTGCCGCCGGCCGATCGAGGACGCCGGCTACGGCGAGTGGTTCCGCCACCGCATGGGCCACGGCATCGGCATGGACGTGCACGAGCGGCCGTTCATCTCCGACGAGGACGAGACCGTGCTCGAGACCGGGATGACGTTCACGAACGAGCCGTCGATCATGATCCCGGACCGCTGGAGCATCCGCATCGAGGACATCTACGTGTGCGAGGAGGGCGGCGCGCGCAACCTCAACGAGACGCCGCGCGGCCTCGTCGCGGTCCCGTAGTGCGGCTCGGCGCCCGCCTGCCCCACACGGGGGAGCTGCCCGCCACGGTCGGCATCCCGGCGATGGCCCGTGCGATCGAGGACGCCGGCTTCGACGGCGTGTGGGTCAGCGACCACGTCGTGATGCCCGAGCGGATCGAGAGCTGGTACCCGTTCGCCGACGACGGCGTCGTGCGCTGGCCGACCGCCGTTGACTGGTACGACGCGCTCGTGTCGCTCGCGCTCGCCGCCGGCGCCACCGAGCGCGTGACGCTCGGCACGGCGGTGCTCGTGCTGCCGCTGCGCCACCCGGTCGAGCTGGCCAAGCAGGCGGCGTCGCTCGACGCCGCCAGCGGCGGCCGCGTCGTGCTCGGCGTCGGCGCCGGGTGGCTGCGCGAGGAGTTCGAGGCGCTCGGCGTCCCGTTCGAGGGGCGCGGCGGGCGCCTGGCCGAGTGGATGGCGATCGCGCGCGCCTGCTGGAGCGGGCGCCCGCCCGCGCTGCGCACCGAGCGCTACGCGCTGCCCGCCGGGACGCTGTGCCTGCCGGTGCCGCCGCGGGGCACGATCCCGTTCCTCGTCGGCGGGCACTCGCCGTTCGCGCTGCGCCGGGCCGGGCGCATCGGCGACGGCTGGCTCGGCCAGCAGGCCGCCGGCGAGCTCGACGCCGACGCGGCGGCGGCGGACGTCGCCGCCGTCCGCGAGGCGGCGGCCGGCGCCGGCCGCGACCCGGACGCGCTGCGCATCGTGCTGCGCATCGTCGAGTCCGAGGGCCGCGCCGCCGAGGTCGCCCGCCATCTGCCCGCCCTGGCCCGGGCGGGCGTGCAGGAGGTGATCGTCGACCTCGACTGGGAGGCCGGCGACCACCGCGAAGCCCACGACGCGATGGAGCACGCGATCCGATGACCACGTTCCCGACCACCGTGACCACCGACCGCCTGATCGGCGAGGTGTGCAGCGCCGAGCGCGACCTCGACGAGTTCGCCGCGATCTGCGCCGACCCCGAGCTCGGCGAGATGATGTGGCCCGGCGACCTGGGCGGCGCCCGCACGCGCGAGCAGAGCGCCGAGTGGCTGGCCAAGTACGAGGCGCACTGGAACGCGGTGAAGTTCGGCCCGTGGACGGTGCGCGAGCGCGACACCGGCGAGATGGTCGGCCACCTCGGCCTCTCGTACACGGTCGTCGCCGGCCGCGCCGAGGTCGAGGTCGGCTGGGTCGTCAAGCGCGAGAAGTGGGGCCTCGGCTACGCGACCGAGATCACCCAGGCCGCGCTCGAGCACGCGCCGGGCATCCGCGGCCTGACGACCGTCGTCGCCTTCGCGCTCACCGACCACGAGCGCGCGATCCGCACGATCCTGCGCAACGGCTTCTGCTACGAGTGCGACACCCACGTGGTCGGCCTGCCGCACAAGCTGTACCGCCGGGCCGTGGGCACGCCGTACCGCTGAGCCCCTTGTCGCCGTACGGAACGCCGTACGGTCTGGAGGGGCGCGGTCGAGGTCGACGCCGTAGCGTCGCGCCGGCGACCGCGCCTCACAGCCAGCCCGCCAGTCCGAACGCGACGCCGAGCGCGAGGTCGACGGCGGCGATCGTCCCGACGATCCGCAGCCGGCCGCGCATGTCGCGCTGGTCGAAGACCCAGGCGGCGACGAGGAAGAACGTCATGTCGCCGAACACGACGATCAGCGGCACGAACGGGACGTTCCACCACCAGTAGTCCCAGTGGAACGTGCCGGTCCACTCGAGGAAGATCTCGACCGCCACGCACAGGCACGAGAACAGGAACGCGAGCAGCCAGCGGTTCGGAGCCGTCGCGCAGGATCGACAGCGCCTCGCGCGAGGCCTCGCTGATCGCGGCGGTCATCGGGCCGGGGTGAAGCGCCACCCCCGCTCGGGGATCGTGATCTCGTGGCGCGTCGACCGCAGCGTCACGGTCTCGAAGCGGCCGTCTCGCTCGATCGCGCCGTACTGCTCGCGCGGCTCGTCGTCCAGCCCGCGCTCGCGCGGCTGCTGGCGCAGCCCGTCCACGTGGTGGAGGGTCGCGCGCCAGGTGCGCCCGCTCTTCTCGCGGACGACCAGCGTGGCGGGCGAGCAGTACGTGTCGAAGTGGCGCAGCTCGGCGGTCGTGCCGCCCTGTCGCATGACCCAGCGCGACTCCTCGCCGCGGCCGAGGCTGCTTCGCACGGTGCTGCGGCGCGGGTTGTCGAGGACGCGCCCCTGCAGCGGCTGCCCGGTCGCGTGGAAGCGCCAGGGGGTCCTGGGCGACGCGGCGAGGTCGCGCTCCCAGTAGCCGGTGCGGCCCCTGCACCGGGCCGCACGCCTCGTAGCTGTCGTCGAGCGGCAGCCACGGGTCCCAGAACGTCAGCCGCCGGCCGCCGTCGCGCGGGCCCCGGTTGTGGGAGACCTTGTGCTCGCCGACCCGCGTGCGGTTGCCGGCCGGGTCGGCGCGGACGGGGCGGGCTCGCCGGTGCCGCCGGGGTGCAGGGCGAGGCAGGCGGCCTGGACGGATTGCGGTCTCGGCGCGGCGGCGCCCGCTCAGTCGTCGAGAGGCGCCTCCAGCAGCGCGGTCGCCTCGCGGATCGCGGCGGCAGGGTCGCGGGCCCGCATCGCGGCGACGTCCCCGCCGACCAGCGCGGCGGCCGCCTCGGCGAGCGCGGCGATCCGGTCGAGCGTCGCGTCGTCGGCGCGCGCGACGCAGCGGCGCGTCGCGTCGATGCCCACGACCGCCCGCAGCTCGATGATCGAGCGGCCGAGGTCCCCGGCCTCGATCTCGCCGCCGTCGCCGGCGAGGTCGACGAGCAGGTCGAGGCCGCTCGTCTCCCGCCAGTCGAGCACGCGGGTCGGCGCTCGCCGTGGGTGATGCGCACGAGGCCGGCCTGCTCCAGGCCCTTCAGCGCCTCGCGCACGGCCTGGCGGTTGACGCCCAGGCGCTGGGCGAGGACGCGCTCGGACGGGACCCGGTCGCCGGGGCGAGCGTGCCGGCGACGATCTCGGCGCGCAGCACGTCGTGGACACGGTGGGAGGCCAGCCGCGCGGAGCCCTCGGCGCTCATCGCGTGGTGTGTATCACCTGGCCGGTCTGGTGACAGCGCGTCAGGAACTGGTAGCGTCGCGTCATGAACCGTGCACTCGTGTTGACCGCGGCCCTGGCCGCCGTGCTGGCGGCCCCGGCGGCGGCCGCCTTGGCGCAGCAGCAGCAGTCGGGTGAGCCGACGCGCACCTCGCAGCAGCTCAAGCGCGACGTGCTGATCGACGCCGACCTATGGGACCGCCGGCCGCGGATGATGGCCGCCGGTCTCGGGTTCACCCAGATCATCGGGGTCCCGGGCATGAACGCCAACGACCTCGCCGCCAGCGAGGTCGCCGTCCGCGCCGCCGGGGGCGCCTGGAACAGGCTGACCTGCGCCGAGACGCCCACGCTGGGCGACTACACGTCGGCCGTCTCGCCGACGACGGTCGCGTTCGGCTTCGGGTTCCCGACGACGTTCTCCTCGGGCCTGCCCGTCGAGTTCAGACTGGCCCGTGCTGCCCTCGACGCTGGACCCGACCGACTTCCGCGTGACGCTGAGCGACGGCTCCGTCGTCACGCCCGAGCTCGCCGCGCTGCAGCCGAACTTCGAGTACAACGAGCGCGCGGTGCCGGTGCTGTTCGGCAAGTTCGGCAACCGGCTGCCGGCGAGCGACCCGGCGTCGGTCTACGTCGTGCGCACCGAGGTCGTGGCCGACGACACCCCGCTGAAGCTCGTCGGGCCCGGCGGGCGCACCGTCAGCGCGGTCGGCATGTCCGCGACCGCGTCGACGAGCCCGTACGGCGACCCGGACGCGCCGGCGTCCGAGCGCACCGGGCCGCGGCTGGCCGCCGCGAAGCTGACGCGCATGTCGACCCGCGGCGAGAACGCCCCGGCGGCGTTCCGTACGAACCTGCCCAACGACGGCGTCGCGCTGTACGGCGACGCGGCGAAGTTCCGGCTGCGGATCTTCACCACCGGCGGCTTCTCGCCCGACGGCGTGCTCGGCGTCAAGCCGACCGAGTTCGAGCGCTACTTCCGCCTGCGCGTCCGTGGGAGGAACGGGCGCACGGTGTTCATCACGAAGGCCAACCGCGACTACCGCATCGCCGGCGGGCGCCTGCGGGTCGTCGGCCTCGCGGACCTCGGCCGCAAGCAGGACTCCTACGACGACTGCTACAGCGAGGACCGCGACAACCAGATCGACATCGTGCTCGACGGCGACGCGCGCGCGATGCGGCGCATCACGCACGTCGACATCCCGGGCAGCGGCCGCTACGACCCGCTGTACAACCCGGGCGGGCCCGGCAACGACCCGACGCCGGGCGTGCGCTACACGGTCGGCAGCCCCGCGATCTCCCAGCCGGTGATCCAGGCGCTGCGCGACCCGATGACGGTGACCTACCGGGCGCGCTGAGCGCGCCCGGTATGGTGGCGCGCACGATGAGAAGGATCTCGACGCGCGCCGCCGCGCTGGCCATGGCGGCGGCGGTGGGGGCGCTCCTGGCGCCCGCCGCCGCCCAGGCCGGACCGAAGTCGCAACAGCGGGCGATCGTCACGCTCGGCGACAGCTACATCTCCGGCGAGGCCGGCCGCTGGAAGGGCAACAGCACGACGACCACCGGCGACAGCGCCGGCACCGACCGCGCCTGGGACGGCACGCAGCCCGTCCTCTCGCGCGTGTACCTGGGCGGGAGCGACGTCAACGGCTGCCACCGCTCCGACGTCGCCGAGATCATGGGCGTGGCGCGGCCCGGCCTCACCGCGCTGAACCTCGCCTGCTCGGGCTCGGAGACGATCAACGTCCTGCGGGCGGCCTCCGGCGGCAAGCCCTACAAGGACGACAAGACCCAGGGCGACCAGCTCGTCGATGCCCTCAAGCGCTACGACGTGCGCGTGATCGTGCTGTCGATCGGCGGCAACGACCTCGGCTTCGCCGACGCCGCGCAGACGTGCGTGATCTCGTACTTCACCGGCGGCAAGCCGTGCCGCGACGCCGCCCAGAAGCAGATCGAGGAGCGCATGCCGGCCACGATGAGCAACGTGCGCCACGTGATCGACGACGTCCGCGCGATCATGCGCCAGGCCGGCTACGACCGCGACGACTACCGCTTCATCCTGCAGAGCTACAGCTCGCCGGTGCCGCGCGGCAGCGAGAACCGCCTCGGCGAGAGCGGCTGGGACCGCGTCAACTACGGCTGCGGCATGTGGAACGCCGACCTCGACTGGGCCCGCGACACGTTCGTGCCGCGCGTCTCCGACGAGCTGCGCGCGGTCGCCGACGCCGAGAAGGTCGACTTCCTCGACGTGCGCGACCTGCTGCAGGGCCACGAGATCTGCGCCAAGGACGCCCAGACCGGCGCGAGCGCGCCCGCCGGCCGGCTCGAGTGGGCGCGCGTTGTGAGCGTCGGCGGCCAGGGCGACAAGCAGGAGTCGCTGCACCCCAACGCGCTCGGCCAGGCCGCCCTGGGCGCCTGCCTGCGCCTCGTGCTCGCCGACGACGACGGCGACGAGTGGGCCTGCCGGGCCGGCGCGGGCGTCGCGCCGTCCGACGTGCGCCTGACCCAGATCCGCCGCCGGCTCGTCGACGCCGAGCGCCAGCGCAAGCGCCCGGTCGACGTCACGCCCGACGACGGCGAGACCGAGCCGTGGGCGGACCTCGACCGGGACATCGTCGACCTGGCGATCATCCGCCGGGCGGCCTGGGGCCGGTGACGATCGCTCGCTAGGCGGCGGGCTCGGTGGCGCGCCGCCAGCCGAGCGCCGGCGCGATGTGCTCGGCGATCGTCTCCAGCATCCGCGCGTTGTACTCGACGCCGAGCTGGTTGGGGACGGTCAGCAGCAGCGTGTCGGCGGCCTGCACGGCCGGGTCGCGGGCGAGCTCCTCGGCGATGACGTCCGGATCGCCGGTGTAGCTGCGCCCGAAGCGGGCGATCGCGCCCTCGAGGTAGCCGATCTGATCCTCGCCGTCGACGGCGCGGCCGCCGAAGTAGCGGCGGTCCTCGTCCGTGGTGATCGGGATGACGCTGCGGCTGACCGACACGCGCGGCTCGCGCTTCCAGCCGGCGTCGGCCCACGCGGCGCGATAGATCGCGATCTGCTCGGCCTGCAGCTCGCCGAACGGCACGCCGGTGTCCTCCGACAGCAGCGTGGAGCTCTGCAGGTTCATGCCCTGCGCGGCGGCCCAGCGCGCCGTCTCGCGGGTGCCGGACCCCCACCAGATGCGGTCGTCCAGCCCGGGCGACTGCGGCTGCAGCGCGAGCGCCGCCGACGTGCCGGTCATGCCCGGGTCCGAGCGGGCCATGGCGGCGCCGCGGATCGCGTGCCGGAAGATCCGCGTGTGCTCGCGGGCCATGTCGGCGTCGGTCTGGCCCTCGGCGGGCACGTGGCCGAACGACTCGTAGCCGCGCAGCGCGGGCTCGGGCGAGCCGCGGCTGACGCCGAGCTGCAGGCGGCCGCCGCTGATGAGGTCGGCGGCGGCGGCCTCCTCGGCCATGTGCAGCGGGTTCTCGTAACGCATGTCGATCACGGCCGTGCCGATCTCGATGCGCTGCGTGCGCGCGCCGATCGCGGCCAGCAGCGGGAACGGCGTGGCGAGCTGGCGCGCGAAGTGGTGCACCCGGACGTAGGCGCCGTCCAGGCCGATCGCCTCGGCCGCCTCGGCCAGCTCGATCGTCTGCACGTGCGCGTCGCGGGCGGTCGGCGTGCGCGATCCGGGGGCGTTGCCCCAGTGGCCGAACGTGAGGAAGCCGATGCGCTTCATGCCCTCGACGCTACCGGCTCGCGTCCGTAGGCTGGGCGCGCCGGCTTCACCGGCCCTCGATGCCGCCGCCCTCGCTCAAGTACCGGATCGTCCACGCCGTGCAGCAGCGCGCGCTGAACCCGCCGGTCCGGTTCCTGCTCGGCCACGGCCTGCCGGCGCCGGGCTACGTGCTGCTGGAGACGACCGGCCGGCGCACCGGGCGGCCGCGGCGCACGCCGGTCGGCGACGGGCGCGTCGGCGACGTGCTGTGGATCGTGGCCGAGCACGGCGAGCGGGCCGCGTACGTGCGCAACATCCGCGCCGACCCGCACGTGCGCGTCCGCCTGCGCGACGGCTGGCACGAGGGCGTGGCGACGGTCCTGCTCGAGGACGACGCGCGCCGGCGCCAGCGCTGGCTCGCGCGGCGGCGGCCGGCCACCGCGCTCAACGCGCTGGTCGTGCGCCTCATGGGGACGGCGCTGACGACCGTGCGCGTCGACCTCGCGGCGGACCCGGTCAGCGCCGCACGGTGACCGTGTGGCGGGCGATCGCCTGGTCGCCGCCGTTGCACAGCGCCATCTGGCCGGTGTAGATCAGCCGGTCCGAGCAGCCCTCGTCGTCGACGACCGTCAGCCGGACCGTGTAGCGCCCCGGCCGGTGGTAGCGGTGGCTCACCGTCGGCCGCGTCGTGACCGCGTGGTGGCCGTCGCCGAAGCGCCAGCGGTAGCGGCGCACGGTCCCGTCGGGGTCGCTCGAGCCGCTCGCGTCGAGGTGCACGGCCCGGCCGTGGCGGACGCGGCGCGGGCCGGTCAGCGCGGCGGTCGGACCCTGGTCGGGCGTGATCGCGACGCCGTGCGGCTCCTGGCCGGCGGCGATCGGGGCGCGCCCGCCGCGCAGCAGGTGGCCGCGCCGGCCGACCGAGAACCACGTCACCGCGCTCTCGGCGGCCGAGCTCGCGTACACGGCGCGGCCGTTGGGCGCGACCGCGATGCCGCCCGGGCGGCCCGCGGTGCGCACGGCCCGCGGCCGCAGCGCGGTGAGCTTCCCGGTGCGCCGGTCGATCCGGAACTGCGACATCGTGTTGACGAGGCCGTTGGGCGTGTAGAGGTTGCGCCCGTCGGCGGTGATCCCGACGCCGGCGGCGCCCGCGCCCACACGGACGATCGCGGGGTTCTTGGGCCGCAGCGTGCCGTCGGGGCGGATCGTCATCTGCGCCAGGCGCCCGGTGAGCGCGGCGACGTACAGCGAGCGGCCGTCGGGGCTGACGGCGAGGCCGCTGGGCGCCGGCGGCATGCGCACGGTGGCCGGTGACTTCGGCGTGAGGGCGCCGGTGACCGGGTCGGCGTCGTACTGGCTGACGGACGCGCCGTGCAGGTTGGTGACGTAGACCGAGCGGCCGTCGGGGGAGACGGCGACGCCGGAGGCGCCGTCGCCGGACGGGACCGACGGCGGGCTCTTGGGCGTGGGGACGCCGTCGGGGCCGATGTCGTACTGGAAGACCGCGCCCGGTTCCTGGGCGGCGACGTACAGCGAGCGGCCGTCGGGCGAGGCGACGACGCCGTGGGCGCCGACACCGGCCGGGACCGACGGCGTGCCGAGCGGGACGAGGCCGCCGTCCTCGCCGACCCGGTACGCGTAGACCGCGCCGGCCTCGGCCGCGCTGCCGTACGCGAAGCGGCCGTCGGAGGTGAACGTCATGTGCTGCGGCTTGGCGCCGGTCTCGACGGTCGGCGGGACGAGCGGCGACAGCGCGCCGCCGGGGACGCCCATCGCGAACTGCGAGATCGTGCCGACGGGGGTCGCGCCGCCGTCGGAGACGTAGAGCGCGCGGGCGGCCTGGGCCTCCGGCGCGGCGGTGATCGCCGCCGCGCCGAGCGTCAGTGCGGTGAGGCCCATGGCGGCGAGGCGCCGGTGGCCGATTGCGGTTGGGGCGCCGGTGCGTCCATGCATAGTGACGCAGTGTAATCAGTGATCGGCGGGCGTGCGCCGCTTCGTGCGCAGGCTCACACGGCGGCGCCGTACTGCTCGCGCGCGTAGTCGGCCAGCCCGCGCGCCTCGAGGCGGTCGACGGGCGCGCGGAACGTCACCTGCACGACGCCGGGCGCGCGCCCGATCTCGATCGCGCCGCTGATCGTGGCGCGGTTCATCACCTCGGGGACGCTCATGTCGAGCAGCGCGGCGGCGCGGTTGAGGCCGTTGTCGGTGGCGCTGTTGAGGTCGGGCCCGGTGCCGATCACCGAGATCGGCAGCGACTCCTCGATGCGGTCGACGCCGTAGCGGCGGGCCAGGGTCTCGGCCCGCAGGCGCTCCTCGGCGGTGAGCGGGCGGGCGAGGTAGGGGAGGTCCTCGGCGACCGGCAGCAGGACGGGGCCGTCGATGCCCAGGCCCTTGACCACCTCGATCTGGAGCGTGACGGTGCCGGACACGTCGCACGTGTGGCCGGCGATCTCGCCGTCGCCCTGCAGCGCGTGCATGTCGCCGAGGTAGACCCCGCCGCCGTCGACCTTCACCGGGCAGACGAGGATCGCGCCGGCGCGGACCGCGTCGATGTCCATGTGCCCGTCGGTCTTGGCCGCGGCGAGCTCCTCGGCGGTCATCGCGTAGCGGTGCGGCGCGCCGATCAGGAACGCGCCGAAGTCGCCGGCGTTGTGGGAGTCCGGCATCGTCGCCGCGGGCGAGGTGCCGAGCTGGCCCATGAACGGGCGCAGCCGCGTCGCGAGGCCGACGATGTCGTGCGGAGCGAACGTGAGGATCGGGTTCTGGCGCGAGCCGTCCGGCAGCGCCGCGTAGCGGGCGGCGTCGGCGGCGAACGTCTCGGCCGCCTGCTGCGGGACGGTCAGGCCGACGCGTCGCACCTCGTCGAAGGCGATCGTGTAGCCGTTGGTGAACGTGAACGGGGTCGCGTCGGCGCCGCAGCCGGCGCAGCGGACCGACTCCGGGCCGATCCCCTCGACGCGGGTCTCCGGCCACTCCGTGCCGCAGCTCGGGCAGACGGCGGCGCAGTACGGGTCGCCGTTGAAGCGGCCGTCCATCGGGCGGTCGTTGCCCGAGGAGGTCGCGATCGAGGTGACCTCGATGTCGCGGATGCGGATCGCGATCGCGTCGCCGACCTCGGCGCCCTCGACGGCGATCGGCTGGCACACCTCGTGGCCGCCGCGGATGGCCGGCGTGATCATCGGCCCCCAGCAGCCCGGGGCGGTGTTGACGACGATGTGCCCGCCGTCGGCGACCGGGCCGGTCATCGGCACGTCCGGCCCCAGGAGGCCGTCGGTGAAGGTGTCGACGAACACGGTCCGCTGCGCGGTGGTCGGGCGGGCCTGCGGTTCGATGGCCATGTCACGTGCCTCCGGAGATCGGGGTGATCAGGGCGACCTCCTCGCCGCCGGCCAGCGGCCGGTCGGGCCGCGCGTGCTCGCCGGCGACGACCGGCAGCGCGGACCGCAGCGCCCCCGCGAGGCGCGGCTGCTCGGCGCCGAGCGAGGCGATCGCGTCGGCGACCGTCGCGCCGTCGGGCAGGTCGAGGGAGAGCCTCGGCGCGGGGGCGAGCCGCGCCAGTCCGGTGCCGAGTCGTACGCGAACCTGGATCATCGGTCTCCCTCGTCGCAGTGTGACGCAACCGGGCGCGCCGCGCAGAGGGGGCCGGTGCGCGCTGGGGGCCTTCGCGCGCCCCGGAGCCGGGCCGCCGCGGGAGTACTGTGGAGGGGAGCGACCAGACGGAGGCAAGCGATGACCGAGACGGCGATCCTGGCGGGCGGGTGCTTCTGGGGGATGCAGGACCTGATCCGCAAGCGCCCCGGCGTGATCTCGACCCGTGTCGGCTACACCGGGGGCGACGTCCCCAACGCCACGTACCGCAACCACGGCACCCACGCGGAGGCGATCGAGATCGTCTTCGACCCCGAGAAGCTCTCCTACCGGGAGCTGCTGGAGTTCTTCTTCCAGATCCACGACCCGACGACGAAGAACCGCCAGGGCAACGACATCGGGATGAGCTACCGCTCGGCGATCTTCTACCTCGACGACGAGCAGCGCCGCATCGCGCTCGACACGATCGCCGACGTCGACGCCTCGGGCATCTGGCCCGGGAAGGTCGTCACCGAGGTCGAGCCGGCCGGCGACTTCTGGGAGGCCGAGCCCGAGCACCAGGACTACCTGGAGCGCAACCCCAACGGCTACACCTGCCACTTCGTGCGCCCGAACTGGGTGCTGCCCAAGCGCCAGGAGACCGTCGGCTCGTAGTGGAGGCGGTGGTCTTCGACCTCGACGGCGTGATCGTCGAGTCTGAGCGGATCTGGGACGAGGCGCGGCGCGAGCTCGTCGCGCGCACCGGCGGGACGTGGAAGGAGGAGGCCACTCGGGCGATGATGGGCATGAGCTCGCCCGAGTGGACCCGCTACCTCCACGACGAGCTCGGGGTGCCGCTGCCCGTCGAGGAGATCGGCCCGGCGGTCGTCGCCGAGATGGAGCGCCGCTACCGCGAGCGCCTGCCGCTCATCCCCGGCGCCGTCGAGGCCGTCAGGGCGCTCGCCGCCGAGTGGCCGCTCGGACTGGCGTCGTCGTCGAACCGGCCGATCATCGACCTCGTCCTCGCCGAGGCGGGGATCGCCGACGCGTTCGCCGTCACGGTCTCCTCCGAGGAGGTCGCGCGCGGCAAGCCGGCCCCCGACGTGTACCTGGAGGCCGCGCGCCGGCTCGGCGTCGACCCGGCGGCCTGCGTGGCCATCGAGGACTCCACGAACGGCATCCGCGCCGCGGTGGCCGCGGGCATGACCGTGATCGCGACGCCGAACGCCGAGCTGCCGCCGGCGCAGGACGCGCTGGATCTCGCCGCCGCGGTCGTTGACGGACCGGGCGAGATCACGCCCGAGCTGGTCCGCCGCGTCGGATAGCGCGCCCGCCCGCCGGGTAGGGGAGGGACCGCATGAGCCCGCCCCGCAGCACCGAGCCCCTCTGGCTGGCGACCGGCCGCGCCCCCGGCGCCGCCCGCCCGGCGATCTCCGAGGACGTCGAGGTCGACGTGGCCGTCGTCGGCGCCGGCATCGCCGGCATCACGACCGCCCTGCTGGCGCAGCGCGACGGCGCGCGCGTGGCCGTGCTCGACCGCGGCGCGGTCGCCGGCGGCGCGACGGGCGCCACGACCGCGAAGGTCAGCGCGCTGCAGCAGACCCGCTACTCGCAGATCCGCCGCGTCCACGGCGACGAGACGGCCGCCGCGTACGCGGCCGCGTCGCTGGAGGCGATCGACTGGATCGACGCGCTCGTCGCCGCGGAGCAGATCGAATGCGCGTGGGAGCGCCTGCCCGCGTTCACCTACGCCGGCGACGCCGACCAGGTCCCGCCAGTCGAGCGCGAGGCGGCCGCCGCCCGCGCCGCCGGCCTGGACGTGGCGGTGACCGACGAGACGCCGCTGCCGTTCGCGGCGCTCGCGGCCGTGCGCCTCGACGACCAGGCCCAGTTCGACCCGGTCCGGTACGTGCGCGGCCTCGCCGGCCTCATCGAGCGAGGCGGCGGGCTCGTCTTCGAGCGCTCCGCCGTCACCGGCGTCCACGAGGGGTCGCCCTGCCGCGTGGAGACCGAACCGGGGCCGACCGTCACCGCCCGCGACGTCGTGATCGCCACCAACTACCCGCTGCTGGACCGCGGGCTGTTCTTCGCGCGGATGGAGGCGACGCGCTCCTACCTCGTCGCCGCCCGCATCCGCGGCGAGGCGCCGCGCGGCATGCTCATCACCGCCGGCCAGCCGACCCGCTCCGTGCGGCTCTACGTCGACGGCGACGACACGTGGGTGCTCGTCGGCGGCGAGGGGCACCTGACCGGCGCCGAGAAGGCCGACCCCGCGCGCTTCGAGGCGCTGGAGGCGTTCGCCCGCGAGCACTTCGACGTCGTCGACGTCCCGTACCGCTGGGCGACGCAGGACGGGATGCCGACCGACGAGCTGCCGTACGCCGGGCGCTACACGCCGGTGTCCAAGCACCTGTTCGTCAACGCCGGCGGGCAGAAGTGGGGGATGACGAACGCGACCGCCGGCGCGCTGGTGATGGCCGACCACCTCGCCGGCCGCGAGCGCCCCTACGCGCGCGTCGTCGACCCCAACCGCCTCTCGGTCAAGGCGGCGCCGAAGGTCGCCAAGGCGCAGGCGTGGGTGGCCGCCCACCTCGTCGGCGACCGGCTGCGCCCGGGGGAGGCGGCGTCGGCCGACGAGGTGCCGGCGGGCGAGGCGCGCGTGATCCGCTCCGGGCTCGAGCGCACCGGCGTCTACCGCGACGACGGCGGGACCCTGCACGCCGTCTCGATGCGTTGCACGCACCTCGGCTGCCTGGTGCGATTCAACGATGCCGAGCGCACCTGGGACTGTCCCTGCCACGGCTCGCGGTTCGACATCGACGGCGAGGTGCTCGCCGGTCCGGCGGTGAAGCCCCTGGAGCGACGCGAGCCGCCCCAGGGATCCTGACCTACCGCGTCGCGCGCCGGAACGCCGTCACGGCGTTGGAGCCGAACGCGCCCGCGTACACGTGGCGGCCGTCGGGGCTCACGACGACCGAGGTGACGGCGGCCAGCGCGCGCCCGCGCCGGCAGCCGTCTCGCGGGGCCATCGTGATGCACCCGGCGCGGCGGCCGGCCTGCTGGACCGTGCCCGTCGCCGGATCGCGGACGAAGACGGCGATCCCGCTGGACAGCAGCGACGCCACGTACACGTTGCGCCCGTCGGGCGAGACGGCGACGCCTTCGGGCCCGCGCAGGCCGCGGCCCACGCCGCAGCGCGTGGTCGGCCGGGCGGTGACGCAGCCGGCAAGCCCGTCGTACTGGGTGAGCGCGCCGGTCGCGGACGAGCGCGCGAACCCGGTGAGGCTGGCGCTGAGCACCGACGCGACGTAGGCCGACGCCCCGTCGGCGGTGATCGCGATCGAGTTCGGCCCGCCGATCGCGCGGGCCGGGCCGCACCCGGCGACCACGCCGGCGGCCAGGCAGCCGTCGCCGTCGGCGAGCTGGGTCAGCGTGCCGGTGGCGGCGTCGCGCGAGAACGTCAGCACCGCGTTGGCGAGCGCGCTGGCGACGTGGACCGTCGTGCCGTCGGGGCTGACGGCCAGCCCCTCGGGGGCGGTGAGAGCCAGGGCCGGGCCGCACCCGTCGGCGGCGCCGGCGGCGACGCAGCCGGCGGCGCCCGCGGCCTGCGTGAGCGTGCCGGTGGCGGGATCGCGGGCGAGCACGGCGATCGCGTTGCCGTGGAACGCCGCGACGTAGACGGTGCGGCCGTCGGGGCTGACGGCGACGGCGTCGGCGCCGGCGAGCGCGCGGCCGGGACGGCAGCCGTCGACCGCGGTGGCGGCGAGGCAGCCGTCGGCGAGCTGGGTCAGCCCGCCGGTGCGCGTGTCGCGCGCGAACGCGGTCACCGATTGGCTGTCGAGCGCCGTGGCGTAGACCGTCGACCCGTCGGGGCTGACCGTCACTGAGTTCGGGCCGTCGAGGCCGACCGCGGGGGCGCAGCCCTCGGCGCCGCCGATCGCGACGCAGCCCGCCGTCCCGGCCGGCTGGCGCAGCACGCCGGTGCGCGGGTTGCGGGCGAGCACGGCGATCGCGTCGCTGGACGAGGAGGCGACGTAGACGTGGCGGCCGTCCGGGCTGATGGCCACCGCGTTGGAGCCCACGAACGGCGCCGGGCCGCCCAGCCCGCGCGCCGAGCCGCAGCGGCGCCCGGCCAGGCGGCCGGAGCGGGCGGCGACGCACCCGCGGGCGCCGGGAAGCTGGGTCAGCGCGCCGGTGATCTCGGACGCTCGCTGACCTCGGTCGCCGGGCGCCGCGGAGGCTGCAGGAGCGGTGGCGAGGAGGGCGAGGCCGAGCGCGGCGGCGAGCGCGGCGCGGAGGCGGGATGCGGTGCGCGAGGTCATGGCGATCCTGGTCGCAGGACAGTGACAGGTCGTCATCATGGCAGAGATCGCGGACGCCCGCGTCCGCCGAACCGTTGCTTGTCACCTTGTGCGTCGCTGCGACGCACAAGGTGACAAGCAACGCGAGGTCACACCGGCTGGCCGCCCACGTCGGCGCGCCCGTCGGCCACGAGCGCGCGCAGGGACTCGCGCAGCGCCTCCAGCGACGTGTACCGCGGCTGGTAGCCGAGCACCGCCCGGGCGCGCTCGATGCTGGCGGCGATGCCGCGCTCGACGTGCTCGCGGGTCGTCTCGGCGTGCGCCTCGCCGACGCGCTGCGCGAGCTCGTCCCAGGAGACGAGCTCGATGACCGGTTCGCGCCCGAACCACGCCGCGACGCCCGCGGCCAGCCCGCGCAGCGTCATCGCCCGCTCGGCCACCACGTGGAAGCTCGAGAGCACGGCCTCCGGTCGCGTCAGCGCCCGCTCGAAGCCCTGCGCGACGTCGTCCCCGTGCACGTGGTTCAGCACGCCCGTCCCGAGCCCGGGCAGCGCGAGCGGCTCCCCGGTCGCCAGCCGCCGCCACACGTCGAGGTCGCGGTTGCCGGCCGGCGTGATCGACACCCACGGGCCGGTGATGTGGCCCGGGTGCAGCACGATCGACGGCACCCCGCCGGACCGCGTCTCGCGGTGCAGCAGCGCCTCGATCTGCGCCTTGCGGACGCCGTACTCGCCGTACGGCGTGCGCGGGTCGTCCTCGGTGACCGGCACGCTCGCGACCGACCCGTGCACCCAGATCGTGCCGCAGTGCAGCAGCAGCGGCCGGGTCGGGCGCAGCGCGTCGACGAGCTGCTGCGCCGACTCGGGCGTGAAGCACACGAGGTCGACGACGGCGTCGGGCTCGAGCGCGGCGATGCGCCCGCCGAACGTGCCGGCGGCGTCCTCGGCGTCGCGGTCGGCGACGACGCGCTCGACCCGGCGCCACTCGGCGGCGGGGACGTACGGCTCGCGCGAGCCGCGGCTGACGGCGACCACGTCGTGCCCGGCGCGCACCAGCCGCGGGACGAGGTACGTGCCGATGTGGCCGGTGGCCCCGATGACGACGACGCGGCTCATCGCGCGATCCTACGGGCCCGGCGCCCGCGCCGGGGGCGGGGCGGGGCCCGGCGTGCGGCGGCGCTCGGCCCGCCCTGGACGGAATGCCGGTGTAACCCCGCCGCCGGCCGGGGGTTGGTCCGCCAAACGGGGACGCCTCCGTCTCGGTTGCGGAGGCGCCGGAGCACAGACGTCTCACGGAGGGACGCATGAGCAGTCAGGTGAGGGGCGGGCGCCGTGCCGCCTGGATCGGGGCGGGGGCCATCGCCGCAGCGGCCGGGTTGTCCGCGATGCCGCCGCCGGCCGACGCCAAGCCGGTGCGCGCCGAGGTGGTCGTCGCCGGCGACTGGCGCAACGGGACCATGCGGGCGCTGCGCAGCGCGTACGGCGACCAGGTGGCCTTCCGACGGGCGCGCACGGACGCCCAGGCCCGGCGAGTCCTGCGTCGCGCCAACGCGCGGCGGCCGGGCCGCGCCGACGACCGAGCCCTGGTCGTCGACGCGCGTGAGGTCGGGGTGAAGCGGCTGAGCCGCAGCCGGGCGGTGCGCACCGCGCTGCGCGCCGGCAACTGGCTGCTCGTCCTCAACGCCGGCCCGAGGGCACGGCGAACCGCGCTCGCCCGCCACGTCGGCAGCGCGACGCCCGGGCACACCGTCGTGACCGCGGTGCGCCGCGGCGAGCGTCCCGGCGGCCAGCCCGACGTGGAGGTCGTCGACTTCCTGGCGCCGGCGGCCTCGTCGCGTCCCGGCGCCCGCGCGGCGCGCCGCGCGGTCCAGCGCCGCTACGCCAAGCGCCTGTACCGCACGATCGCGTCCGATCGCCCGGCCGCCCGCGCCGCCGCCAGCGGCGAGGCGTCCAACCCCGTGCCGGCGTCGCTGCTCACGGCTCGCTGGCGGATCACGACCGTCGGCTCGCCCGCGCTGCGGTGGCCGAGTCTGAACAGCGACACGCCGAAGGGCGACGCCTGGCGCTCGTGGCGCCAGACCCCGATGGTGTCGAGCACGCAGACCTTCACGGCCTACCTCAGCAACGACACGACCGTCGCCCCGGGCGGCACCGGGCCGGAGGGCCCGACGCAGTACCTGTACTGGGAGCTCGACGGGACCGTGTCGCCGATCCTCGACCCGTCGCGCAAGGACCAGTTCATCCGCGATCCGCTGGCCGGCGGCTGGCAGGACAACCGCGGCTGGTGGACGGCCTCCGTCGACGCCGGGATCCGTCCGCCGGCCGGGCTGACCCTGCGCAAGTCGGCCCCGGTGACGCCCAACTCGATCACGCAGTACACGTCGGGGACGACGTTCTCGATCGGGTTCTCCGCGACCGCGGGCTACACCGGCGGGCAGGTCGGCGGCGGCAACATCGGCGGGTCGATCAACGCCAGCTACAGCTACAGCGACACGGTCACCCGCGAGATCCCCGACTGGGGCGTGCGCTCGCGCACGTCCGGCAACCACGCGGCCTGGACGTTCTTCTCCAAGAGCCCGTGCGACGCCAGCGGGGGCGTGGCGACGATCATCGCCAACGAGGGGCCGCGCAAGTGCTTCGCCGGACAGGGCACCGGATGGCTGGGCAACCACCAGAAGCCGATGGCGGTCAACGACCTCTCCGGCGCGACGATGGACTTCCACGCCAGCGCGCTGTGGCAGACGAGCGGGCTGATGACGGAGGTCGTCGAGTTCACGCCGCAGATCGACGTGACGATGGCGTGGACGTGGTGGGGCGGTCTCGGGCGCGACAAGTGGCCCAACAGCGAGTCGTTCGCGCGCAAGTGCCCGCTCCGCTGCAGCATGGTCCAGGTCGAGCGCTTCGACGGGCTGCGCATCCCCAACACCGACCAGCCGCACGAGCGGATCGCGATCGACCTCGGGGCAGTCGTCCCGGTCGGCGTGGAGCGGATCACGTTCCACGAGCGCGAGGGCGGCCCGGCGCTCGACACGAGCGAGCCGCTGTGGATCGGCACGGCCAACCAGCGCTCGGTCGTGGCCTGCGTGACGCTGGCCCGCCCGGCCCCCGCCGGGCTGCGGCTGCCGGTCGGCACGACGAACCTGGACAACTTCTACGCCGACGGCACCATGTCGATCCCGTTCCGCGGGCGCTCGGGGTGCTTCCCGGTGAGCCTCAAGGCCAACCGGCTGGGGCGGTGCGAGGCGATCACCGCCGAGGTCGGGACGTTCTACGCCCGTCCGCACATCGTCCCGCTGACGATCCGCAGCGGCTCGCCGGCCCAGTGCCGCGACGAGGCCGCGGAGGCGGGCGGCGGCGACGATGCCGGCATCGCGGTCCCGGGGCCGGACGGCGACGTCGGCGTCGCCCTGCCGCCGGCCGGGTCGGCCTGACCGTCGCCGGTCAGACGAGCCGCAGGCCGCCGATTCCCAGCGACCCGCCCGCCGGGTCCGGCTGGGGGTCGGCGGCGCCGGCGTCGTCGCCGGCCTCCTCGGCGGCCGCGGCCAGGCCCGCGCGCGGCGGCGGGTCGTCGAGGAAGTCGGCGGTCGGCACGAAGAACAGGTTCCCGGTGAGCGCCGTCGAGAAGTCGAGGATCCGGTCGTGGTTGCCCGGCGGCTTGCCGACGAACATGTTCTCCAGCATCTGCTCGATGACGGCGGGGTCGCGCGCGTACGCGGCGAAGTACGTCCCGTACTCGTCGGTGCCGACCCGCCCGAACGGCATGTTGAAGCGCACGATCTGGCGCTCCTCGCCGTGCTCGTCGACGATCGTGTTCAGGGCCACGTGCGAGTTGGACGGCTTGACGTCGTCGTCGAGCTCGATGTCGTCGAGCTTCGTGCGGCCGATCGCGCGCTCCTGCTCCTCGACCGGCAGGGAGTCCCAGGCGTCGAGGTCGTGGACGTACTTCTGCACGACGACGTAGCTGCCGCCGGCGAACAGCGGGTCCTCGTCGCCGACGATCACCGCGGCCGCGGCGGCGTCGCCCTCGGGGTTCTCGGTGCCGTCGACGAACCCGAGCAGGTCCCGCAGGTCGAACGAGCGGAAGCCGTGGACCTCGTCGGCCACCCGCGCGACGCCGCGCAGGCGCGCGCGCAGGTGCTGGGCCAGCTCGAAGCACAGGTCGAAGCGGTGCGCGCGGATGTGGAACAGCAGGTCGCCGGGCGTCGCCGGGGCGCGGTGGACGGCGCCGGCCACCTCGCGGAACGGGTGCAGCCCGGCGGGGCGCGGGGCGCCGAACATCCGGTCCCACAGCTCCGCCCCGATGCCGGTGACGCACGTGAGCCCGTCCTCCGGCCGCCGGAACCCGACCGAGCGCCGCAGCCCCGACACGTCGGCGAGCACGTCGCGGACCGCGTCCTCGCCGCCGCGGTCGACGGTCATCACGAGGAAGATCGCCGACTCGGTGATCGGCGTGAGGACCGGTTGCGGCTCGGCGTCACTCATCGCCCATCACGCTGACAGCCGCGCCGCCGGCGCGTCAAGCCCCGCGGTCTCCCGCGCGAACCCCGCCGGGCAGGCGGGTGGTCGCGCGCGATCCGGGGTACCGTTGTGGCTGATGGCGACGACACCGCGCCCGTCGACGATCGAGATCCGCATCAGCGAGGAGCCCGCCGACTCGCCCGACGGGCACGCGCTGCTCGACGCCCAGGAGGCCGAGCTGACCGAGCGCTACGGCGAGCTGTCGGGGCCCGCGCTGCGGCTCGATCGCGACCTGACCGTGTTCCTCGTCGCCCGCGACGCCGCCACCGGGCAGGCGCTCGGCTGCGGCGCGCTGCGCGAGCACACGCCCGAGATCGTCGAGATCAAGCGCATGTACGTGACGCCCGAGGCGCGGCGGCGCAGCCTCGGCCGCGAGATCCTGCGGGCGCTCGAGCGCGAGGCCGCGCTGCGCCACTACGTCACCGTCCGCCTGCACACCGCCAGCGGGCAGCACGAGTCGATCGGCCTGTACGAGAGCTCCGGCTACCGCGCCGTGCCCTGCTGGGGCGACTACGCCGAGGACGAGCGCTCGCGCTGCTACGAGCGCGACATCACGCCCGCGCCCGCCGACTGACGCCCGGCGTCCGCAGATCCTGGGAGAGTTCGCGCGTGTGCGCGATCGGGTCGACGTTCATCGCCGCGGCAACCGCCGCCGTCCTGCTCGCCGCGCCGGCCGCGCTCGGGGCGCCCGTCGTGCGCGGGTCCGTCGAGCAGGTCCACGTGACCGGCGCGCCGCCGGGCGCGCGGGCCGTGCTGCTGCATCGCGGCGACCGCGTCGCCGCCCGTCGCGCCGGGCGCCGGGGCGGCGTCGTCTTCCGCCACGTGCGGCCCGGGCGCGGCTACCGCGTGCGGGTGGGCACGCGCCGGCCCTCGCGCGCGGTCCGCGTCCTCGGCACCCGCGCCGCCCCGCCGTCGACCAGGCGCTACGCGCAGCGGCTCCCGGCCGGCGGCTACGGCTACCTGACCACCCGCGACGGCACGAAGCTGGCGGTCAACGTCACGCTGCCCGGCCCCGCCGACCAGGGGCCGTACCCGACGCTCGTCGAGTACTCCGGCTACGGGTACGCGAACCCGGCGGGCGGCGAGAGCTCGATCCAGGCGGTCCTGCGCCTGCTCGGCTACGCGGTCGTCGACGTGAACATGCGCGGCACCGGCTGCTCGGGAGGCGCGTTCGACTACTTCGAGCCGCTGCAGTCGCTCGACGGCTACGACGTCGTCGAGACCGTGGCCCGCCAGCCGTGGGTGCTGCACGGGAAGGTCGGGATGGCCGGCGTCTCCTACGGCGGCATCAGCCAGCTGTTCGTCGCCGCGACGCGGCCGCCGAGCCTCGCCGCGATCACGCCGCTGTCGGTGATCGACAGCACCCAGACGACGCTGTACCCGGGCGGCATCCTCAACACCGGCTTCGCGCTGTCGTGGGCCAGGGACCGCGTGCACGACGCGCGTCCCGCCTCGCCGAGCGGCGGGCAGGCCTGGGCGCTGGAGCGCATCCGCGCCGGCGACCGCGTGTGCGAGCGCAACCAGGCGCTGCACGACCAGGCCGTCGACCTGATCGCCAAGACCCACGCCAACCGCTACTACCGCCCGCGGATCGCCGACCCGCTCGCGCCGATCACGTTCGTCGACCGCATCCGCGTGCCGACGTTCCTGGCCTGCCAGTGGACCGACGAGCAGACCGGCGGGCACTGCCCGGCGCTGGCCTCGCGCTTCACCGGCACGGACCGCGCCTGGTTCACGTTCACCAACGGGGTCCACACCGACTCGCTCGACCCGGCGACCTTCAACCGCTGGTTCGACTTCCTCGAGCTCTACGTCGCCCGGCGCAAGCCCGTGCTGCCGGCGGCCGCGGCCGGGGCGGCCGGGGCCATCTACCAGGCCGTGCTCGGCGTGCCCGATCAGACGCTGCCGCCCGACCCGATCCGCGACCAACCCGACTTCGCGTCCGCGCTCGCCGCGTTCGAGGCGCAGCCGCGGGTGCGGGTCCTGTTCGACAACGGCGCCGGGTCGCCGATGGCCGGCGCGCCGGTCGCCGCGTTCGAGCAGTCGTTCCCGTCGTGGCCGATCCCGGGGACGCAGGCGCGCGCCTGGCACGTCGGGCCCGGCGGCACGCTCACCGACGCCCCGCCGGCGGGCGACGGGGAGGACCGCTTCACCTGGAACCCGAAGGCGCGGCCGGCGACGAGCTTCACCGGCAACACCGCGGGCGGTCCCGGCGGGCTGTGGACGGCGACGCCGAGCTACCGCTGGGACCCGAATCCGCCGGGCACCGCGGCGAGCTGGCTCAGCGCGCCGCTGGCCGCCGACACCGCGGTGATCGGGGCCGGCGCCGTCGACCTGTGGATCCAGGCCTCCGTGCCCGACGTCGACCTGCAGGTGACGGTGGCGGAGGTGCGGCCCGACGGGCACGAGACGTTCGTGCAGAACGGCTGGCTGCGCTCGAGCATGCGCGCGCTCGACCCCGCCCGCAGCACCGAGCTCGAGCCCGTCCTGTCGCTGCGCCGCGCGACCGCCGCGCCGCTGCCGCCCGGCCGCTTCACGAAGGTGACGGTGCCGCTCTACTACCAGGGCCACGTCTACCGGGCGGGCTCGCGCCTGCGGGTGATCGTCGCGGCGCCGGGCGGCGATCAGCCGGTGTGGGAGTTCGGCGAGACCCGGCCGGCGAGCGGCACCGCCGACGTCCGCATCGCCCACGGTCCCGGCCGGCCGTCGCGCCTGCTGCTGCCGGTCGTCCCGAGCGTGTCGGTCCCGGCCCCGCTGCCGCCGTGCCCCGGCCTGCGGGGGCAGCCGTGCCGGCCGGCTGCGCCATGATGAGGGCATGCCGCCGGACGCGGATCCGCATCTGAGCGACCTCGTGCGCCTGCGGCGCGTGCGCGACCGCATCGACCGCGAGTACGTCAAGCCGCTCGACGTCGAGGCCCTCGCGCGCGACGCGCACATGTCGCCCGGCCACTTCAGCCGCAAGTTCCGAGCGGCGTACGGCGAGTCGCCCTACAGCTACCTGATGACCCGCCGCATCGAGCGGGCGATGGCGCTCCTGCGGCGCGGCGGGATGAGCGTCACCGAGGTGTGCTTCGAGGTGGGCTGCTCGTCGCTGGGCACGTTCAGCACGCGCTTCACCGAGCTGGTCGGCGTGCCGCCGAGCGTCTACGCCCGCGAGACCCAGGGGGCCGCGGGCGACGGCATGGCGCCGTGCGTCGCCAAGCGGGTCACCAGACCGATCAGGAATCGAGAAGCCGCCCAGGTCCGCGCTGGCTAGCGTGCGCGGCCATGGACATCACCATTCACCAGGTCATGCTTCCGCAGCAGGACCCCGACGCGTCGCTGGTCTTCTACCGCGACGTGTTCGGCTTCGAGGTCCGCAACGACGTCGGCTGGGACGGCATGCGCTGGATCACGATGGGGCCGCCCGGCCAGCCCGACACGTCCATCGTGCTGTATCCGCCGCAGGCCGATCCCGGCATCACCGAGGACGAGCAGCGCATGATCGCGGAGATGATGGCCAAGGGCACGTTCGCCAGCATCAACTTCGCCACGCGCGACCTCGACGGGGTGTTCGACCGGGTCCAGGCGCGCGGCGCCGAGGTCGTGCAGGAGCCGACCGACCAGCCGTACGGGATCCGCGACGCCGCGGTGCGCGACCCCGCGGGCACCCTGATCCGCCTGCAGGAGGTGAGCTGACGTGGCGGCGACGACGACGGTGGGAGCCGATCGGGAGCGGGTGGCCGCTGACAGCCACGACCTGATCCGGGTCGTCGGCGCCCGCGTCAACAACCTCAAGGACGTCAGCGTCGAGATCCCCAAGCGCCGGCTGACCGTGTTCACCGGCGTGTCGGGGTCCGGCAAGAGCTCGCTCGTGTTCGGCACGATCGCGGCCGAGTCGCAGCGGCTCATCAACGAGACCTACAGCGCGTTCGTGCAGGGGTTCATGCCCACGATCGCGCGCCCCGACGTGGACGTGCTCGACGGGATCACGACCGCGATCATCGTCGACCAGGAGCGCCTGGGCGCCAATCCGCGCTCCACCGTCGGCACGGTGACCGACGCGGACGCGATGCTGCGCATCCTGTTCAGCCGGCTGGCGGAGCCGCACATCGGCGGGCCGGGCGCGTACTCGTTCAACGTGGCGTCGGCGAGCGGCAGCGGCGGCATCACCGTCCAGCGCGGCGACAAGACCATCACGAAGGCCGCGTCGTTCAGCCGGGTCGGCGGCATGTGCCCGCGCTGCGAGGGCCGCGGGTCGATCAGCGACTTCGACCTGTCCGCGCTCTTCGACGAGGAGAAGTCGCTCAACGAGGGCGCGATCACGGTCCCCGGCTACAGCATGGAGGGCTGGTACGGGCGGATCTTCCGCGGGTGCGGATTCTTCGACCCGGACAAGCCGATCAAGAAGTTCACGAAGCGCGAGCGCCACGACCTGCTCTACAAGGAGCCGACGAAGATCAAGGTCGACGGCGTGAACCTCACGTACGCGGGGCTGATCCCGACGATCGAGCGCTCGATGCTCTCCAAGGACGTCGAGGCGATGCAGCCGCACATCCGCGCGTTCGTCGAGCGGGCGGTCGTGTTCACCACGTGCCCGGACTGCGACGGCACGCGGCTGAGCGAGGAGGCGCGCTCGTCGAAGATCGACGGGCTGAGCATCGCCGACGTGTCGGCGATGCAGATCACCGACCTGGCCGAGTGGGTCGCCTCGCTCGACGCTCCGTCCGTCGCGCCGCTGCTCGAGGGGCTGCGCAGCACGATCGACTCGTTCGTCGACATCGGGCTCGGCTACCTGTCGCTGAACCGGCCGTCGGGGACGCTGTCGGGCGGCGAGGCGCAGCGCACGAAGATGATCCGCCACCTCGGCTCGTCGCTGACCGACGTGACGTACGTCTTCGACGAGCCGACGATCGGCCTGCACCCGCACGACGTCCAGCGGATGAACGACCTGCTGCTGCAGCTCCGCGACAAGGGCAACACGGTCCTGGTCGTCGAGCACAAGCCGGAGGTCATCGCGATCGCCGATCACGTCGTCGACCTCGGCCCGCGGGCCGGCAGCGCCGGCGGCGAGGTCGTCTACGAGGGCTCGGTCGAGGGGCTGCGCGCGGCCGGCACGCTCACGGGGCGCCACCTGGACGACCGCGCGTCGCTCAAGGAGCGCGTGCGGGAGCCGTCGGGCGCGCTGGAGGTGCGCGGCGCGGACACCCACAACCTGCAGGACGTCGACGTCGACATCCCGCTCGGCGTGCTGGTCGTCGTGACGGGCGTGGCCGGCTCGGGCAAGAGCTCCCTGATCCAGGGGCACGTCGCTGGCCGCGACGGAGTCGTGGTGGTCGACCAGAGCCAGATCAAGGGCTCGCGGCGCAGCAACCCGGCGACGTACACCGGCCTGCTGGACCCGATCCGCAAGGCGTTCGCGAAGGCCAACGGCGTGAAGCCCGGCCTGTTCAGCGCGAACTCCGACGGCGCATGTCCGGCGTGCAACGGCGCGGGCGTCATCTACATGGACCTCGGGATCATGGCCGGGGTCGAGACCCCGTGCGACGAGTGCGAGGGCAAGCGCTTCCAGCCGGCCGTGCTCGAGTACACGTTCGGCGGGCGGAACATCAGCGAGGTCCTGGAGATGTCGGTCGAGGAGGCCGAGGCCTTCTTCGCCGACGGCGACGCGCGGCTCCCCGCCGCGCACAGGATCCTCGAGCGCCTGGCCCAGGTCGGCCTCGGCTACCTGACGATCGGGCAGCCGCTGACGACGCTGTCGGGCGGCGAGCGCCAGCGCCTGAAGCTCGCCACCCACATGGGCGAGAAGGGCGGGATCTACGTGCTGGACGAGCCGACGACCGGCCTGCACCTGGCCGACGTCGAGCAGCTCCTGGCGCTGCTGGACCGCCTGGTCGACGACGGCAAGTCGGTGATCGTCATCGAGCACCACCAGGCCGTGATGGCCCACGCCGACTGGATCGTCGACCTCGGTCCCGGCGCCGGCCACGACGGCGGCCGCGTCGTGTTCGAGGGCACGCCCGCCGACCTCGTCGCCTCGCGCTCGACGCTGACCGGCGAGCACCTGGCCGAGTACGTCGGCGCCTGACCGTCACGCCGCCGCTCGGTCGTCGAGCGGGCGGCGGCGCAGGCGGGGGAGCTCGAGCGCGGGCGGGATGACGGCCTGGGAGCGGTCCATCGTGCCGACGTCGGTGCCGGGCGGGACGATCTCGTCGATGCGGTCGAGGACGTCGTCGGAGAGGACGACGTCGAGGCCGGCGAGGAGGTCGTCGAGGTGGTCCATCGTGCGGGGGCCGAGCAGCGCGCTGCTGACGCCCGGGTGGGCGATCGCGAAGGCCATCGCCAGGTGCGTCATCGGCAGGCCGGCCTCGTCGGCCAGCGCGGCGAGCTGCTCGACGGCGTCGAGGCGCTGCTCGTCGGCGAAGCCGTCGATGAAGGGGGCGCGGACGAGGTCGACCTCGCGGCCCCTGCGGACGCGGCCGGTGAGCATGCCCTGTCGGAGCGGGCCCCAGACGAGGACGCCGATCCCGAAGCGCTGCGCGAGCGGCAGCACCTCGCGCTCGATGCCGCGGTTGAGGATGGAGTAGGGCGGCTGCTCGGTGCGGAAGCGCTCCAGGCCGCGGCGCTCGGCCACCCACTGCGCGTCGACGATGTCCGACGGGAGCGTGGTGGACGAGCCGATCGCGCGGACCTTCCCGGTGCGGATCAGGTGGGTGAGCGCCGCCAGCGTCTCCTCGACGTCGGTGTCGAAGTCGGGGCGGTGGACCTGGTAGACGTCGATGTAGTCGGTCTGCAGCCGCCGCAGCGAGCCCTCGACGGCGGCCATGATCCAGCGCCGCGAGGCGCCGCGCTGGTTGGGGTCCTCGCCCATCGGGCGGGTGAACTTCGTGGCCAGGACCACGCGGTCGCGCCGGCCCTTGAGGGCCTTGCCGACGACCTCCTCGGAGGCGCCGAGCGAGTAGCCGTCGGCGGTGTCGACGAGGTTGATGCCGGCGTCGAGCGCCGTGTGCACGATGCGGATGGCGTCGTCGTGGTCGGGGTTGCCGATCGAGGCGCCCAGCAGCAGGGTGCCGAGCGCGTACGGGCTCACCTTGATGCCGGTGCGGCCGAGGGGGCGGTAGTGCATGGGGGCTCCTTGCGGGTCGCGTACACTCACAAGCGGAATTGCGTTCCGTATTGACGGTCACTGTAGCGGAACCGCGTTCCGGTTATCCATGAGCCCGAGTTCGAGCGACACCCCGGCCACCACGCCACGCCGCAAGCGGGCCGACGCGCAGCGCAACGTCGACGCGCTGTTGGCGGCCGCCAAGGCGGCGTTCGCCGAGTCCGGCGTGGACGCCCCGGCCCGGGAGATCGCCGACCGGGCCCAGGTCGGGGTGGGGACGCTCTACCGCCACTTCCCGACCCGCACCGACCTCGTCGTCGCCGTGCTCGAGCGCGAGATCGACGCCTGCGCCGACGCCGCCCCGGCGCTGGCCGCCGATCTCCCGCCCGCCGAGGCCCTCGCCGCCTGGCTGGACCGCTACACCGAGCTCCTGGCGACCAAGGACGGCCTCGCGGCCGCGCTCCAGAAGGGCGAGCCGGCGTTCGAGGGCCTGGCCGAGCGCTTCTGGCAGCGCCTCGGCCCCGCGCTCGAGTCCCTGCTCGACGCCGCGGCGAAGGCCGGTGAGATCCGCTCCGACGTCGACGCCCGGGAGCTGCTGTCCGCCGTGGGCAGCCTCTGCCTCCCGGTGCCCGGCGGCGGCCCCGACTACAGCCGGCGCATGGTCGCCCTGCTCATGGACGGGCTCCGCCACCGGCAGGGGTGAGGCCGCGCGGCGGGGGGTGGGAGCCCTCGTCGTCGCTATGCGCGGATAAGGGCTCCCACGTCACCATGTGGGGACCGATGCCGCCCGTCGAGATCGAGTTCTTCAAGCCCGAGGGGCGCCGCTACCGGTCGGTCCTGCACCGTCGCGACGGGCTGCTCGTCGAGCTCGACGGCGGCGGCTACAACACCGTGGGCGGTCCGGCGCGGGAACTGCCGCACGACCTCGCCCACTTCGTTGTGGAGGACGGGCTGGGGCTCGAGGCGGGGCTGTGGGGCGTGTTGTCGTCGGGCGGGATGTACGGGCACGCGAAGGTGATCGCGGGCCGCCGGCCGCCGCACTTCGACCGGCGCGCGCAGGCGATCGTGCGGGCCGCGGGGGAGCGGCCGACGCAGGCCGAGATGCTCACCAGGTTCGTCTGCGACCTCACGCTCGACGGAGCCGACCGCGACGTCGCGCGGCTGAGGGCGGCGGCCGGCGCGCGGTGGTGGCGCGAGACGACGCCGGATCGGCTCGCCGCCACCTGCGCGGCGCTGCGCGACACGAGCCTGCGCTGGCGCGACCTCGGCCCGGGGGAGGCGCTCACCGTGGCGTGGCGCCTGCCGCCGATCGCCTAGCGGGCTAGATCTCCTCGGGCACCATCCGGATCGCGCCCACCGGGCACTCGCGCGCGCAAATCCCGCAGCCCTTGCAGTAGTCGAGGTCGAACGCGTACGCGTACGCGCCACCGGGCTCGAGCTTGATCACCGCGGCATCCGGGCACAGGCCGTAGCAGTTGTCGCACGCCAGGCAGCTTCCGCACGACAGGCACCGCCGCGCCTCGTACAGGGCGATGTCGGCGTCGAGCCCGCCGACGACCTCGTCGAACGTCGACACGCGGCGGGCGTGGTCCAGCCGCGGGCGCACCGCGTGGGGCGCGTCGCCGAAGTACCAGGGGTTCAGGAGGTCGAAGTCCGCGATCTCCGCGGCCGGCGCGGACGCGCTCGCCCAGGGATGGCGTCCGGCCAGCCACCCGTCGATCGCGGCCGCCGCCTCGCGGCCGTGCCCGATCGCGGCGGTCACGGTCTGCTCGCGCCCGAGCACGTCGCCGCCGCACCACACGCCCGGCCGTCCGGTCATCAGCCCGGCGCCGACCCGCACGTGGCCCTCGGCCACCTCGACGCCGCGCATCCGCTCCAGCAGCCCCAGGTCGCACTCCTGCCCGGTGGCCAGCACGACCGCGTCGGCGCGCAGCTCCTCGATCTCGCCGGTGGGCCGCAGCCGGCCCTCCTCGTCGAGCTCCATCCGCTCGACCGCCACGCGGTCGCCGTCGACGTGGTCGATCGTCGACATCCAACGGACGGTCACGTCCTCCTCGACGGCCTGCTCGGCCTCCTCCTCGTGGGCGGGCATCCGCTCCCGGGTGCGCCGGTAGACGACGATCGCGTCGGTCGCGCCCAGGCGGCGCGCGGTGCGGGCCACGTCGAACGCGGTGTCGCCGCCGCCGACCACTGCGACCCGGCGCCCGAGCAGCGGCGGATCGCCGTCCTCGACCGAGCGCAGCAGCGAGACGGCGTCGAGCACGCGTGCCGCCGACCCGGCCGGGATGTACGTGCGGCGCGCGAGCTGCGCGCCCACGCCGACGAACGCGGCATCGAACCGGCCCTCGGCCATCAGCGCCTCGAGGTCGTCGACCCGGCTCCCCAGGTGCACCTCGACGCCGAGCGCCAGGATGCGCTCGATCTCGGCGTCGAGCACCTCGCGCGGCAGCCGGTAGCGCGGGATGCCGTAGCGCATCATGCCGCCGGGCCGCTCCTCGGCGTCGTGGATCTCGACCGCGTGGCCGGCGCGCACGAGGTGGTAGGCGGCCGACAGGCCGGCGGGTCCGGCGCCGACGACGAGCACGCGCTTTCCGGTCGCCGGGCGCGGCGGGTCGGGCGTCCAGCCGGCCTCGATCGCCGCGTCGCCGAGGAAGCGCTCGACGGCGTTGATCCCGACGGCCTCGTCGAGCTGCGCGCGATTGCAGGCGCCCTGGCACGGGTGGTAGCAGACGCGGCCCATCACGGCCGGGAGCGGGTTGTCGGCCATGATCCGCCGCCAGGCGGCCTCGTAGCCGCCCTCCTCGGCGTGGTACAGCCACGCCTGCGGGTCCTCGCCAGCCGGGCAGGCCGTGCCGCACGGCGCGGCGCGGCGCACGTACTCGGGGCGCTCGGTCCGCCAGCTCCCGGTGTGGTTGGCGCGGCTGGACCCGGGCTTCAGGGTGATGGCGAAGGGCGGCTCAGGCATGGCGGTCCAATCCGAAGCGGGCGATGTTCCGGTCGGCGCGGCGCTGGAGGGCGTCCAGCACGTCGCGCTGCGGCTCGGGCTCGAACAGGTGGGCGAAGCGGCGCTGGGGGCGCAGGTAGTCCTCGACGGGCCGCCGCCGGCGGATCGGCGTCGCGTCGACGACCTCGCCGTCGCGCGCCTCGAACACGGGGAAGAGGCCGGTCTCGACGGCCAGGCGAGCCAGCTCGATGCTCAGAGCCGAGTCGCTGCCCCACCCGAGCGGGCAGGTGCTCAGCACGTGCAGGTAGCGGGCGCCGCGGATCTCCATCGCCCGGCGCACCTTCGCCTCGAGGTCGTGCAGGTCGGCGATCGTCGCCGTCGCCACGTACGGGATCTCGTGCGCCATCGCGACGAGCGGCGCGCTCTTGCCCTGGCCGAGCTCCGCGCCCGGCCGGCCGGGGACGGCGGGCGTGGTCGTGGTCGCGGCGCCGGGCGGCGTGGCGCCGGAGCGCTGCGCCCCGGTGTTCATGTAGCCGCCGTTGTCGTAGCAGACGAACAGCACGTCGTCGTTGCGCTCGAACATGCCCGACAGGCACGCGAAGCCGATGTCGACGGTCCCGCCGTCGCCGCCCTGGCCGAGCACGCGGATGTCGTCGCGGCCCCGGGCGCGCAGGCCCGCGGCGATGCCGGCGGCGACCGACGGCGCGTTGGCGAACACCGAGTGGATCCACGGCAGCTGCCACGAGCTCTCCGGGTACGGCGTGGAGAAGACCTCCAGGCAGCCGGTCGCGTTGGCGGCGACGACGCGGCCGCCCGCCACGGCCATCGCGGCGTCGACGACGGAGCGGGCGGCGAGCGCCTCGCCGCACCCGCGGCACGCGCGGTGGCCCGACGTGATCGCGTTCGCGCGGCGCGGGTCGGACTGCAGCGCGCGCTCGGCCGGGTCCAGCAACCGGTTGCCGACGGCTCGGGTGCCCACCTGGGCGTAGCGGATGCGGGTCGGGTCGGTCATGCGTCCTCCTCCCACAGGCCGGCCGCGGCGAGCGCCTGCGCGGCGTGTCCGCCCGGCGCGGTCGGCGTGCCGGCGCGCGCCAGCTCCGCGGCCACCCGGTCGCGATCGAGGTCCAGGAAGCTCAGCGCGCCGAGGCGGTCCTCGCGCGCCCGCGCCAGCAGCGTCCGCAGCGACGCCTTCGTGATCGGCCGTCCGCCGAGCCCGGCGATGACGTCGTGCACGCGCGTGTCGCAGCCGTCGAGCGCGCGGCGCACGTCGGCGCCGACGATCCCGCCGGTCCCGGGCGACATCGCCTTCTCCACGACGACGACGCGGCGTGCGGGCGCCAGCGCCTCGCGCAGCTCCGCGGTCGGCGTCGGGCGGAAGCAGCGCAGCGCGAGGGCGCCGACCGGCACGCCGCCGTCGCGCAGCTCGTCGACGACCTCCTCGATCGCCCCCATCACCGAGCCCATCGCGACGACCACGGTCTCGGCGCCGTCGAGGCGGTAGCCGCGCACGAGCCCGCCGGAGTCGCGCCCGAACGCGGCGGCGAACTCGCCCGCGATGTGCGGGATCGCGTCGAGCGCCGCCATCTGCTTGTGGTGCATGAGGTAGCGGACCTCGGTGAACGCGTCGGGGCCGACCATCGCGCCGATCGTCTGCGGCGCGTCGGGGTCGAGCACCTGGGCCGGCGCGACGCGCGGCAGGAACGCGTCGACGGCGTCGGCGTCGGGGACCTCGACCGGCTCGTGCGCGTGGGTGAGCACGAACCCGTCCATGCACACCATCACCGGCAGCGACAGCGTCTCCGCCAGCCGGTAGGCCTGCACGTGGAGGTCGACGGCCTCCTGGATGGACTCGGCGAAGAGCTGGATCCAGCCGCTGTCGCGCTGGGAGAGGGCGTCGCTGTGGTCGTTCCAGATGTTGATCGGCGCGCCGATCGCGCGGTTGGCGACGGTCATGACGATCGGCAGTCCCAGCCCGGCGGCGTTGAACAGCGCCTCGGACATGTAGAGGAGCCCCTGGCTGGCCGTCGCCGTGTACGGGCGCGCGCCCACCGCGGCCGCGCCGATGCACGCCGACATCGCGGCGAACTCCGACTCCACGTTCAGCAGCTCGCAGTCGCCGAGCTCGCCCGCGCGCACGGCGCGCGACAGCGCCTCGACGATGTGCGTCTGGGGCGAGATCGGATACGCGGCGATCACGTCGGGGCGGCAGCGCCCCACGGTCTCGGCCACGGCCATCGACCCCTCAAGCAGGCGCAGCACTGGCCACCTCCCGGTCGTGGGCCGCGCGCGCGGCGGCCGCGTTGGCGTCGCCCAGGTCGCCGGGGAACCGCTCGCGCAGCGCCGCCTCGAGCGCGGGCAGCGCGATCGCCCCGGTCACCGCGGCGAAGGCGCCCAGCAGCGCGGGGCCCGGCATCGGCCGCCCGATGTGCTCGCGGCCGATCTGGCCGGCGGGCACGGTCACCACGCGCGGCAGGCCGGGGAGCTCCGCGATGCCGAGCTCGGCCGCGGTCTTGCCGGTGTTGACGAGGACGGTGCCGCCTGGGCGCAGGCCGTCGAAGACCGCGACCTGATGCAGCAGCGTCGGGTCCTGCACGATCACCACGTCGGGCTCGGCGATCGGCTCGTGAGAGCGGATCGGCTCGTCGTCGATGCGGCAGTAGGCGACGACGGGCGCGCCGGAGCGCTCCGACCCGAAGCTCGGGAACGCCTGCGGGTGGCCGCCGCCGGCGAACGCGGCGGCGGCGAGCAGCTCGGCGCTGGTGACCACGCCCTGACCGCCTCGGCCGTGCAGACGCACCTGGAGCATGGCCCGAGGGTCCCACCCGGTCGGGGCCGCGCCATCCGCCCGAGGCCGCGACCTCATCCGGGGGAAACCGCGGATCTGGCGTGCGCGAGGCCACCGATGCCCAGGGCCGGGCGGGGTTGGGATGCTCGCTCCGTGGATGCCGCCTCGCACCTCGCCGTCGCGCTCGGCATCGGCCTCCTGCTCGGCGTCGAGCGCGAGCGCCACAAGGGACGCGGCCCCGGTCGCGGCCAGGCGGGCGCGCGCACGTTCGCGCTCACCGCGCTGGCCGGCGGCCTGTGCGCGCTCATCGGCCCGGCCGCGCTCGTGGTCGCCGGGCTCGCCTTCGTGGGCGCAGCGGCCCTGGTCGGCTACCGCCGCTCGGACCCCGGCGATCCGGGCCTGACGACCGAGATGGCGCTCGTCGTCGCCTACCTGCTCGGCGTGCTGGCCCGTTCCGAGCCGGTCCTGGCGGCGGGCGCGGCGGTGGCCGTGACGATCCTGCTCGCCGAGCGCCACCGGCTGCACGCGCTCGCGCGCGACGTGCTCACCGAGCAGGAGCTGCACGACGGGCTCATCTTCGCCGCCTGCGCCCTGATCGTCCTGCCGCTCGTGCCCGACGAGGGCATCGGGCCCGGTGGCGCGCTCGCGCTGCGCACGGTGTGGCTGCTCGTCGTGATCGTGATGGCGCTGCAGGGCGCGGGCTACGTGGCGCTGCGGACGATCGGCCCGCGCTACGGACTGCTGCTCGTCGGGCTGCTCGGCGGGTTCGTGTCGGCCACCGCGACCGTCGCGACGATGGCCGCCCGCGCCCGGCGCATGCCCGAGATGGCGCGGTCGACCGCCGCCGCCGGCGTGGTCTCCTCGGTCGCGACCGTGACCCTGCTGGCGATCGTCGTCGCCGCCGTCGATCTGGCGACGCTGCGCGCGCTGGCGCTGCCGCTCGCGCTCGCCGGCGCCGGCGCGGTCGGGTACGCGGCCCGGCTCGCGCTGCGCGCCCTGCAGGCCCGTGACGAGGAGGCGCCCGGACCGGGACGCGCGTTCGACCTGCGGGCGGCGCTCCTGCTGGCGATCACGGTGTCGGCCGTCCTGCTGGGCTCGGCGGCGCTCGAGGACCTGCTCGGACGCAGCGGCGTGATCCTCGCCGTCGCCGTCGCCGGCTTCGCGGACGCGCAGGCCGCGGCGATCTCGGCCGCCACGCTGGCGGCGGCGGGCGACGTGACGACGGCCACCGCCGCCGTCGCCACGCTGGGCGCGTTCACGACGAACACGGTCAGCAAGGCGGCGCTCGCCGTCGCGTTCGGCACGCGCCACTACGCCGTCCAGGTGTGGATCGGGCTGGCGGCGATGCTCGCGGGCGCCTGGGCCGGCTGGGCGCTGGCCGGCCTGTGACGGCCGGCCTCGACCTACCGACCGCCCGCGGGCCGGCACGGCTGCCCGCGCAGCCCCGGGCACGCGGGCAGCCCGCCCGGCGCCGCCACGCCGGGCACCACGGGCAGCAGGAGATGCGAGTCCATCCCCGGACCGTGGGCGACCTCCACGGACGTCGGAGCGGCCGGCACGGTCTCGGCGAACGCCCAGACCGGCTGGTCGCCGCCGGGCGCCGAGATCGTCACGCGCAGCCGCGAGCCGGCCCGGTAGACGTGGCCCTGGTAGTAGAGCGGGATCGTGACCGGCTCGAACGCGCCGGTGGGCATCGGCGCGCGGTCCTCGGCGCGGAGGCTGAGCACCGGCGCCAGCGGCGTGCTGCGCGCGGCGTCGAGCCTGCGGGCGCTGGCGCGCAGCCAGCCACCCTGCACGAAGACCTCCCGGCCGTCGGGCCGCACCTCGGTGATCGTCGCCTGCAGGTCGACGTCGGGCGTGGCGGACCGCACCCACGCGGTGACCGCACCTGCGCCGATGACCGCGGTGTCCTCGCCCAGCGGCGCCGAGGTGTAGGACGCCGCGGTGCCGTCGGGCGCGCGCTCCCACCGGTACGGGGGCGCGGCGGTCCACAGGCCGCCCTCGCCCGCGGCGGTGTCGCCGGTGAAGCTCGTCGGCGGCCGCGCGGCCGGGTCCCAGCTGAACGCGTCCTCGCCGGACGCGTCGGCGGGCGTGTCGGTCAGCGTGCCGTCCGGCCCGAAGTGCCAGGCGCGCGCGGTCGTGCCCGGGATCGGGAAGGCCGCGAACGACCGCTCGAAGCGCGGGACCGGCCGGCCCGGCTGGTGGCGGTCCCCGCCGTTCTCGAACAGGATGCGGATCGGGTCCTGCGCCTCGAACGCGGCGCGCGCGCCCGCGTACGTCAGGCGCTCCTGGATCGGGTCGCGCGGCAGCGTGACCGCGGGGATGCCCATCGCCTCCTGGTAGACGAGCGGGGCCGCCGCGCGCACGACCGCGGCGTTGAGGACCGGCGGGCGGCGGGCGACGTACAGCGAGAGGAAGTCGAACCAGCGGTTGAACGTCTCGGGCGCGAGCGCGTCGACGTGCGTCCCGTTCGTGAACGTGAACCAGGCGCGGTCGGTGCCGGTCATCCGCGTCGCGAGGGTGGGGCAGTGGCCGCCGGTCTGCTCGTCGGTCCACTGGCAGGCCATGAACACCGGCGTGCGGATCTCGTCGACGAACGTCAGCGGCGAGAGCGGGTCGGCGACCTCGGGCACGTAGTGGTCGTTGGCGCGGATCTTGGCCATCAGGTCGACGGCCTCGGGGTGCAGCGCCTGATTGGCCGCGCACGTCGCGTCGCCCTCCTGGATGCGCTGGTACGCCCACGGCTGGCCGCCCTTCGCCGAGGCGGGCAGCGCGTCGTGGATGCGCTCCTGCGCCCACGCGACCGCGAAGCCCGTGTTCAGGATCCCGCCCGGGTAGAGCGTCGTCTGCGTGTCGTCGATGACCGACAGCGGCGAGATCGCCGCCAGGCTCGGTGGGTTGAGGCGGGCGGTGAACAGCTGGCTGATGCCGCCGTAGGAGATGCCCATCATCCCGACCTTGCCGTGCAGCACCCACGGCTGGCGGGCCACCGTCTCGATCACGTCGTAGCCGTCCAGGCCCTGGAGCGGCTCGAAGAAGTCGAACGCGCCGCCCGAGCAGCCGGTGCCGCGCATGTTCACGTCGACGACCGTGAAGCCCATGAGGTTGGCGAGCATCGCCAGTCCGCTCTGCGGGCCGGCCGGGTCGGCGTAGCCGTAGCCGGAGTACTCGATCAGCGTCGGCGTCGGGCCGGAGGGGAGGGTCGGCAGCGACGGCAGCCCCGGGATGACGCTGGCGACGTCCTGGGGCGGGTGGACGGCGATCGCCAGCTTCGTGCCGTCCCGGGTCGTGAGGTAGCCGTAGCCGCGCTTGGGCAGCGTCTGGTCGTAGACCGACGTGCTCGGCGGCGCGGCCTGCGTCGGCAGCACCGTCACCGGCGCGGTCTGCGCGCCGTCCGGGCCGCGGACGACGTAGCCGGCGCCGGGCGCGACGTCGCGGAACAGCGCGCCGCCCAGGTCGTTGACCGGGCGGGTCGCGACGGCGGCGCCCGCGGCGTCGAGGAGCGTCAGCTCGTCTCCGGGATCGGCGCCCGTGACGGACACCTGCTCCACGCTGCCGCGTGCCTCGAAGTGCGCGTGCGCGCCGTGCGCGACCGACGCGCCGATGAGCGCGACCACGATCGCGGCGAGCGCCGCGATCGCCTGAGCTGACCCGACCCGGTTCCTCGTCATGCCCACCACAACGACGGCGGGCGCGAGAACCTGCGGTCAGCCGGCCGGCGCCTCCACGGCGGGGAGGACGTGCTCGTGGAAGAGCATCGCGGTCAGCTCGGGCCGGCTGCTGACGCCGAGCTTGGCGAACACGGCCTTCACGTGGTCGCGCACCGTGTGCGGGGAGATCCACAGCGTCTGGGCGATCGCGTCGATCGGCTTGCCGCTGACGAGCAGCTGCGTCACCTGGCGCTCGCGCTCGGTGAGGTCGTGCAGCTCAAGGATGAGCGGGGCGAGCTCGGCGCGCCGCGCCGGCTCGACGACCACCGCGGTGCGGTCCGGGGCGCTGCTGCCGCGCAGCCGCGCCGCGTGGACCACCAGCCAGCCGCCGCCGGGCAGGCGCACGCGGGCGCGGGCCGGCGGCCGGTCCGCGCCGTCGGCCGCGGCCGCCCGGGCGCGGCGGGCGACGCCGTAGACGACGCTGGGCAGCTCGAGGCCGTCGCGCGGCAGCGCGGCCAGCCAGCGCTCGGCCTCGCCGGTGAGGGCCTCGATCTCGTCGTCGTCGGTGAGGATCACCATGCCCGGCGCGTGCGCGGCGGCGGTCGCGTCGTCGTGGGCCTCGAGCAGCAGGGCGGTGCGCAGCGCGTGGCCGACGTGCTCGCAGATGCCCGCCACGAAGTCGACCTCCGCGGGGGAGAAGTCGGGCGCGTCCTCCGTGCGGCTCAGGCAGGCGACGCCCCAGCAGGAGCCGCCCGTGCGGAACACGGCCCGCAGCTCGCTGCGCAGCCCGGCGGGCGCGTGGATGCGCCGGTGGCGGACGCTCCGCGTGAGGTCGCCGTCGGTCGCGTCGCCGAGCGTGAGCACCGGGCGGGGGAGGGCGACGATCTCGGAGAACTTCGCGAAGTCGGCGTCGGCCAGCTCGTTCTCGAAGAGGTCGAGGTGGAGCTCGCCGGGGACATCCTCGGTGTAGGCGCCCGTGTAGAGCATCGTGCCCGGGTCCGTGGGCAGCCAGCCGCCGGTCGCGTACGGGACGACGGTGCGCACGCGGATCGCGACCTGCTCCAGCAGCTCGATGGCGGGCAGGTCGCCCGCGCACAGGCGGACGATGGCTTCGTGGGCGGCGACGGCGGCCGTGCCGAGCGCGTTGCGGGTCACGAGCGGCGAGCCTACCTGGGCGGGCGCGGGGCGCCATCCCCTTCCTTGGGGGGATGGCGAAACCCCATGGGCGCGGGATGGCCGGCGGGGTGGCGGCGGCGCAGGATGCCCGCCGTCAACACCGACCCCACGGAGGGACCATGACCGACACGACCACCCCCGCCGCCGCCGCACGCGTCCTGGCGCCCGAGGACGGCGACCGGGCCCGCTTCTTCGTCGACGACATCGTCGTCAAGGAGCGCCGCGGCGCGTTCGACATCTGGACGGCCGAGATCCACGCCGGCTGCGAGCCGCCGATGCACATCCACCACCGCGAGGACGAGTGGCTGTGCGTGATCGAGGGCCGGATCACCGCGTTCGTCGACGGCGCGGAGATCGCCGTCGGCGCCGGCAGCATCGGCTTCCTGCCGCGCGGCGTCGCCCACACCTACGCGGTGGACACCGGCGTGGCGCGGATGATCGCGATCAACAGCCCGGGCGGCTTCGCCTCGATGTTCGGCGACGTCGAGCGCGCGTTCGCGGGCGAGGTGCCCGACGCGCCGCGCCCGCAGGACGGCGCCGTCATGGGCCCGGTGTTCGAGGCCTACGGCATCGAGATGGTCGGCCCCAACCCGCGGTACGCGTGACATGCGCGTCCGTCCCCTCGCCGTCGCGGCCGGCGCGCTCTGCGCGCTGGCCGCGGCGCCGGCGCTCGCGCCGGCCGCGCCGACGGACATGCGCTCGGGCCGCTTCAAGGTGCAGCTCGAGGGCGTGCAGCGCACGACGTGGAAGACGAGCCACGTGGCGCAGTTCGAGTGCGACGTCACGATCCAGGGCAGCGGCACGGAGACCGTCGCGTTCCGCTCGCGGCCAACGATCCTCGAGGTCGACGCGTTCGGCCGCACGACGGTCGTGCGGCGTGGGCGCGGGCAGCCGATCCTCGACCTCGCGGCGACGATCACCCGCCAGGGCGCGGTGAGCTCGACCGGCAACGCGATCTGCGCGGACGGCGACGGCGGCGGCGCCGCGCCCGCCGGGCCCGACTGCGGGACGCGGCGGTCGAACCTCTCGGTCGACCTGCGCTACGCCGGCGAGCGCGTCACGATCGAGCCGACCATCGCCGCGCCGCTGGACACGTTCGCCAACTGCCCGGTGGCCGGGACGTCGTGGCCGGACCTGCTCACCCGCGACGGCAGGGGCCGCGCGATCGGGCGGACGCTGCCCGTGGCGGACCTGTTCGCGCACGGGAAGAACATCGTGGTGGGGCGCGGCCGCGAGGTTGTCGAGGACTTCGACACCACGTCGACGACCACGATCCGCTGGGAGCTGTCGCTCACCCGGCTCGGCGGTGCGGACGGGCGCTAGCGACCGAGCAGCGCGCACACGGCCTGCGTCTGCACGTTCCGCAGGCGCTTCAGCAGGCGGCCGGTCGGCGCCGGGATGGTCAGCGTCGTGGTGACCGACCGGCTGCCGTCCGCCGTGGCCGCCGCCCACTGCACGTAGCCGGGGAAGTTCCCGGTGTGCCCGTACACGACGCCGCAGCGCGTCGTGTAGCGGAAGAGGGCGAGGCCGGCCTCGTTGCGTCCGGGGCCGGGCGGGCTGGAGGAGCCGGGCACGAACTGCATCTGCTGCTCCTGCTCGGCCTCCCCGAAGAAGCGCCGCCGGAGGTCGGCGCGGATGAACGCGGCGAGGTCGCGCGGGGTCGAGACGATGGCGCCGGACGCCCACGCGCCGCTGGGGCTCAGGAACGTCGTCACGTCCTGCGGCGGGGCGGGCGGGTCGACGACGTAGCCGTGGATGAGCGGCCGCGACAGCGCGATGCGCCGCTCCGGGAACGACGTCTGCGTCAGCCCGGCGGGACCGAAGACGATCTCCTGCAGCAGCTCGCGGTACGGCCGGCCGGTGACGGCCTCGGCGATCAGCCCGACGACGATGTTGTCGGTGTTCGAGTACGCGTAGCGCGAGCCGGGCGGGAAGACGAGCGGGTCGTCGCGAACCCAGTCGATGATGCCGGTCGGCGGGACGTAGCCGCGCGGGTTCGTGGTCGCCTGACGGGCGAAGCCGTCCGAGGTCGTGTAGTCCGGCAGCCCGCTCGTGTGGTTGAGGAGCTGGCGCACGGTCACGGCCGACCAGGCCGCCGGCAGCGACGGCACGTGCTGGCCGATCGTGTCGTCGAGCCCGAGGCGTCCCTGCTGCACGAGGTGCAGCGCGACCGCGCCGCTGAACGCCTTCGCGATGCTGGCGATGCGCATGTGCTGACGCGCGGTCGGCGGCCCGTGGCGGCGCACGTCGGCCCGGCCGGCGCGCAGCACGGTCAGGCGGCCGTCGCGGTACAGCGTCGCGATCGCGCCCGGCGGTCCGCCCGCGCTCTTGACGAGGCGCTGCAGGCCGCGACGCACGTCGGCGTCGGAGGTCGCGGCCGGCGCGGCGGCGGGGAGGGCCAGCGTCGCGCACGCGACGGCGAGCGGCGCGACGCAGCGGAAGGAGAGGACCATGCGTCGCGCACCGTATGACGTGCGGCGGCGCGATTGCAAGGGGCGGCGATGGACCGAAAAGCGGCCGGTTGGCGGTCCGGCGCCCGGCACGGCAGAGTCCCGGCCATGAGGTCTCTCCTGCTTGCCGTCGTCGTGGCCTTCGCCGCGAGCGCTCCCATCGCGTCCGCCGCCACCGGCCCCGTGCCGGGGCTCGACCCGGCGGCGCTCGAGGTGATGAACCAGCCCGCGTACGCGAACGCGCAGTGGTTCATCTCCGTGCGCGACCTGGACACCGGCGAGCAGCTGATCTCGCTGAACCCCGACGCGCTCGTGGAGCCCGGGTCGGTGGTGAAGACCTACAGCGTCGGCGCCGCCTGGCAGCGCTTCGGCCCCGACCACCGGGTCGTGACGCCGGTGAAGCGCAACGGGCGCGTGCGCGGCGGGCGCCTGCGCGGCGACCTCATCCTCGTCGGCATGGGCGACATCACGCTCGACGGGCGCACGAAGCCCGACGGGACCGTCGACTTCACCAACCTCGACCACAACGACGCCAACGCGCTGCCCGGCGCGACGCTCACCCCGGAGAACCCGCTCACCGGGCTGCGCAAGCTGGCGCAGCAGGTCCGCGCGTCGGGCATCCGCGTCGTGTCCGGCGACGTGATCGTCGACGACCGCCTGTTCGAGACGTCGCACCTCGAGAACGGGCCGGTCACGCCGATCGTCGTCAACAACAACCTCATCGACTTCACGACGACGCCCGGCCGGGTGGGTGAGATCGCGCGGGTCGCGATGCGGCCGGTCGTCGCGCCGTGGAAGGTCACGAGCCGGGTGCGCACGGTCGCCGCCGGCGGCGACACCGACATCACGGTCACGTCCCCGCGCCACGGGCGCGTGGTGCTGACGGGGACGATCGCGGCCGACGCCGGCCCGGTCGTCAACGTGTACGCGTTCGCCGACCCGGCCCGCTACGCGCGCACCGCGTTCATCCAGGAGCTGCGGCGCTCCGGCGTGCGGGTGCGCGCGAACGCGACCGCCCGCAACCCGGTGCGGCGGCTGCCGTCGTGGTCGGCCGTCGGCCGGCTCCCGGCCGTGGCGACGCTCGAGTCGCTGCCGCTCTCGCAGGAGGCCACCTACATCCTGAAGGTGTCCTACAACCGCGGCGCCCAGACGATGATCTGCCTGCTCGCGGTCGCCGCCGGCAGCCGCGACTGCGACGACGGCCTCGCCGAGGCCGCGCGGATCTGGCGCGCGGCGGGGCTCGACACCGAGGACGCGGTCCTGATCGACGGCTCCGGGCTGGCCGGCAACCTCATCACCGTCGACAACGAGGTGCAGCTGCAGACGATCATGTCGCGCCGTCCTGACGCCGCGCAGTGGCAGGCGACGCTGCCGATCCTCGGGGTGGACGGCTCGCTGGCGATGGTGCAGCCCGGCGGCCCGGCGACCGGCAAGGTCTTCGCCAAGACCGGCACGCTCGCGGGCGGCGACCTGTTCAACCTCCGCTACGTCTTCCCGGCCAAGGCGCTCGGCGGCTACATGGACGCGCGCAGCGGGCGGCGGCTGGCCTTCGCGATCGTCGTCGCCAACAGCGTGTTCGCCGACATCGAAGGCGCGTTCGCGGCCAACGACGACGTGGGCAAGGTCGCGACCTTCATCCAGCAGAGCTTCTGACGCTCCCACCCCCGGGGTGCCGCGATCGCACGGACGTGTGGCGCTTTCTGCCACCCCTCGGGCGGAAGGCGCCACACGTCCCCGGGCTCGCTGCCGGCGGCAGCGCGCTCGACAAGCCGGCGGCAAGCGGCGCTCCGGAGCGGGTAAGCCGCCGGCAAGCACCGGGCGCGAGCGTGGCGCCCATGAGACCGATCGTCACGCTCACCACGGCGCTCGTCGCGCTGCTGGCGCTGGCCGCCGGGCCCGCGTCCGCCGCGCCGCGCCTCACCGGATGAACCTGCAGGTCACCGTCTCCGGCACCCACACCGTGACGTGGCACGACCAGAGCCCGTCCTTCGAGGAGGGGAACCGCGAGGGCCACGACGGCCGCGGGACCCAGACCGTCACGATCTCCAGCGGCGGCCCCATCCCGTTCGGCGCCACCGTCCTGGAGGACTTCGCCCCGGGCCTCACCCTCGACCGGCTCTCGATGACCCCGGCGAAGGCGCCGGTCGTGCTCGAGGGCCGGGGCCCGCGCCAGGGGACGTAAATCGACCGCGCGCGCGTGCTGCGCGTCGAGGCCGACCCGCTGCGGATGGCGTTCCCGTGCAAGCCGAACTCGCGCGAGCACCCGGGCGCCCTGCGGCTGCAGGACCTGCCGCGCGACCTGTTCGTCCACGGCGCGGTCGAGCGGATCGCCCGGCTGCGCAAGGGGCGCAAGGTCACGCTGACCGCGACCGCGCGCAGCGGCTACAGCACGGTCGGCGGCCGTCGTGAGAGCTGCCCGAAGCTGGAGGGCGAGGGGCGCCAGGAGTGCGCGACCACGAAGCTCACGATCGTGGTCCGCCGCGTGAGCTGATCACCCGACCGGCGCCCCGGCGCGCGTCTCGCTACCCTGAGCGGTGCTTCACCGCCCGGACGAGACGCGCGCCGTACCCGGCAGGCAAAGACGACGCGCACCTTCCCACCACTCGTCCCTGGAGGTGTGCGTCGTGACCTGGATCGTGCTGCTGGTCGCCGGGCTGTTCGAGACGGCCTGGGCGCTGGCCCTCAAGCAGTCGTACGGCTTCAGCCGTCTCGTCCCGACCGTGCTGTTCCTCGTCACGCTCGCGATCAGCATGGTCCTCCTGGCCGCGGCCCTGCGCCGGCTGCCGGTCGGCACCGGCTACGCGGTGTGGACCGGCACCGGCGCGGTCGGCGCCGCGCTCGCAGGCATGGTCCTGTTCGGCGAGTCCGCCGCGCCCATGCGCCTCGTCCCGATCGCGCTGATCGCCATCGGGATCGTGTGGCTGGCGCTGGCGGAGTGACGCGCCTGCGCGCGACCGTCAGACGTCGCCGCCGAGCTCGGCGGACACGTCGTCGGCCGTCCGGCGCAGCGCCTCGATCTTGTCGGTCGTCGTGTCGGACACGTCGTCGCGGAAGCCGATGACCGCCATCGTGGCGACGAGCGTGCCGCCCTGGAAGACCGGCGCGGCGATGATGCCGAAGTTGCCGTCGACGAGGGTGGCCATGCGCGTCGCGCGGACTCGCTCGGCGACCTCCGGGTCGAGGCCCGAGCCGTCGGACGTCGACAGGGCGGCGATGAGCTGTCCCTGGGCCGAACCGCCCTCGAGGCGCGTGCCCAGCCGCGGGGAGATCCGCACGTCGCGCCGCGGCGCCTCGCTCACGCGCGCGATCATCGCCGCGCCGCCGTCGATCACCGACAGCACGACCGTCTCGTTGAGCTCGTGCGCGAGACGGTCCATGTGCTGGCCGGCGATCGAGACCACGCGCAGGCTGGCCATCGCCACCGACGCGAGGCCCAGGAGGCGCGGGCCGAGCGAGTAGACGTTGCGCGCCTCGTCGTAGCGGAGCAGCCCCTCGCGCCGCAGCGCGGTCGCGTACCGGTGGGTCGAGGCGCGGCCCAGGCCGGAGCGCTCGGTGAGCTGGGGGAGCGTGAGGTACGGCTCGTCGTGGCGGAACAGGCCGAGGATGCGCACCGCCCGCTCGATCGCCTGGATGTGCGGCGTCATCGCCATCGCGGCGCCAGCTTACGCGGAATTCCGTTGCGTCGTCTCATCAGATCAGATATCGTCTCACAAACACCGAGACATTGTCTCATACAGTGAGACACGGATGGGGGAGAGCAATGCGAAGGGATCTGTGGGTCGGACGTGTCCGGGCTGCCGTGGGTCGTCCCGGTCGGCGGTTGGCCGCGCTGACGCTCACCGCGGCGGCGGTGGCCGCGGGCGCCGCCGGGTGCGGGAGCAGCGACAACGACGACACCGCCACGGCGAGCACGGGCGCCGCGACCGCGGCCTCGACGACGCCGGCCGAGTCGAGCCTCTCGGGCACGCTGAAGGTCGCGTTCCCCGCCACCGCGCAGCCCGGCTGGCAGAAGGTCATCGACGACTTCGAGGCCGCCAACCCCGACGTCTCCGTCGAGGCCACCTTCGCGCCGTTCGCCTCGTTCTTCCAGCTCGTCTCGACGCAGCTCCAGTCCGGCGCCGGGCCTGACGTCATCTACACCCCGCCGGGGGCGTCGCTGCCGCTGTCGATCCAGAACATGGCCGCCGACGGGCGGATCCAGACCCTCGACGACCGGCCCTGGGCGCAGGACATCCCCGAGGAGCTGAAGAGCCTCGTCTCCCGCGACGGCAAGGTGTACGGGCTCGTCAACGGCGTCTTCACCGGCTTCCTGCTGACGAACGACGAGAAGTTCGCCGAGCTCGGCCTCGAGCCGCCGACCACGATGGACGAGCTGCTGGGCATGTGCAAGACGGCCGCCGACGCGGGCCTGATCCCGGTGGCGATCGGCGGCGGCTTCCCGCCCGACCTGTCCAACCTCCTCAGCCTGCTGACCGCCAACTACGTCGACGGCCCGGATCCGGAGTGGATCCAGCGGCGCAACAACGACGAGACGACGTTCGCGGAGTCGGAGGGCTGGCGGACCGCGCTGCAGCGCATCGTCGACCTCAAGGAGGCCGGCTGCTTCGAGCGCGGCGTGTCCGGCGCCTCGCGCGAGGCCGCGACCGCGGCGTTCGCCGGCGGCAAGGCCCTGATGTACCCGGTGCTCCAGCCGCAGCTCCCGGCGGTGGTCGCCGCCGAGCCGAAGTTCGAGTGGTCGGTCGTCCCGCTGCCCGGCGACGGCCCGGACACCACGTACCTGGCGATCACGGTCGACCCGATCATCGCGATCAACTCGAAGTCGGAGAACCCGGAGGTCGCCGAGGCGTTCCTCGACTTCGTCGCCGATCCCGAGGAGAGCAAGGTCTACAACGAGACGCAGCACACGATCGCGCCCGCCGCGTTCGTCGAGGACTCGTTCCCCGAGCTGCTGGCCCCGCTGGCGTCGTACCTGCAGCCCGGCGGTCACAACGTGATCACCGAGCCCACGTACTGGAAGACGCCGTCGACCAACGGCGTGCTGTCGACCAACCTCGCGGGTCTGCTCACCGGTCAGAAGACCGTCGACGAGATCCTGGCCGAGCTCGACAAGAGCTACGGGAAGCAGTGAGCTCGACGAGGACCTCCAGTCCGCTGTTCGTGGGCGAGCCCGACTGGTCACAGGCCGGGGAGGCCGCGCCGCCGCTCGTGAACCCGATCAACACGGGGTTCGTGCGGCCGGTCGACCTCTCGCTCGTCCCGGACGACATGTTCTTCGCGATGCAGCTGCACCTGTCGTCGGAGATCATGTTCTCGCTGTGCGGCAACGGCCCGGGGAAGCTCGGGCCGCCGCCGCACGCGCACGGGATGGACCAGTTCTTCTACGTCCTCGAGGGGACGATGGAGATGCGCCTGGGCCAGGAGACCCATCTCCTGGAGCCGGGCTCGGTCGCCTACATCCCGGCGGGCACGCCGCACAAGCACCGCAACCCCGGGACCGAGCGGGAGCTGCACCTGGAGGTCATCGCCCCCGGGATGGGGTTCACGCGCACGTTCATGGAGTGGGCGGGCGACCCGAGCACGTGGGCGGCGGGCGGTGCCGTCGTCCACCTGCGTCCCGACGAGTGGCCCGAGTCGCAGCCGGGCACCCGCAGCCGGTTCCTGTCGGAGCCGACCGGTACGTTCGAGGCGGCGTTCCCGGACTCGCGCGAGCTGGCGTGGTTCGTGATGCGCTCAGAGCCGGGCGTGGCGCCCGGCATGGGTCTGCACATGCACGAGTTCCACCAGTTCTACTACGTGATCGAGGGGACGCTGGGCGTCGACATCGGCTTCGAGCACCACGAGGTGGGACCGCACACGCTGGTCGCGATCCCGCCCGGGGCCCCGCACGCCAACGGCGCGGTGGGGAGCGAGCCGACGACGCACATGACGATCAACGTCCCGCCGCCCGGGTGGGCGACGACGCCCGAGAACCCGTGGGACGTGCCGGTGACCCTCGAGCGACGGGAGCGCTGAGCGCAACGATGGCGACGGTCAGCTTCGACGGGGTGGGCAAGGTCTACCCGGACGGGACCACCGCGGTGACCGGCCTGGACCTGGAGGTTCCCGACGGCGAGCTGCTCGTGTTCGTCGGCCCCTCCGGGTGCGGGAAGACCACCGCGCTGCGGATGGTCGCGGGCCTGGAGCGGATCACGGCGGGCGAGATCCGCATCGACGGGCAGGTCGTCAACGACCTCCCGCCCAAGGCGCGCGACGTGGCGATGATCTTCCAGAGCTACGCGCTGTACCCGCACATGACGGTGTTCGACAACATCGCGTTCCCGCTGCGGGCCCAGGGCGTCCCGCGCAAGGAGATCCGCGAGACCGTCGAGCGGGTCGCCGAGCGCCTGGGGCTGGCCGAGCACATCAATCGCCGGCCCGGGCGCCTGTCGGGCGGCCAGCGCCAGCGCGTGGCGATGGGCCGGGCGATCGTCCGCCATCCGAAGGTGTTCGCGATGGACGAGCCGCTGTCGAACCTCGACGCGAAGCTGCGCGGGCAGATGCGCGTCGAGGTGATGACGCTGCAGCGCGAGCTGGGCGTCACGACGATCTACGTCACGCACGACCAGGTCGAGGCGATGACGATGGGCCATCGCATCGCGGTGATGCGCGACGGCGTGCTGCAGCAGTGCGGCACCCCGCACGAGGTATTCGACCGGCCCGCGAACCTGTTCGTGGCCGGCTTCCTCGGCAGCCCGCCGATGAACCTCCCGGCCGGGCGCCTCGAGCGCGACGGAGAGCGGCTCGTCTGCCGGATCGGCGCGAGCACGCTCCCCGTCGACCCGGCGGCGCCGGCGCTCGCCGCCCATGCGGGCCGCGACGTGATCGTCGGGGTGCGGCCCGAGCACCTCGACGCCGGCCCGGCCGGCGGGGACGGGCTGGCGGCGTCGTGCCGGCTCATCGAGACCCTCGGCTCCGAGCAGCTCGTCCACGCCGAGCTGCCGGGCGACGGCGGGACGATCCCGCTCGTCGCCCGCCTGGACGCCGACCAGCGCGTGGACGCAGGGGAGTCGCTGACGTTCACGGTCCGCCCGGACCGGCTGCGCTTCTTCGACCCCGACGACGGCCGCGCGCTCGACGGCGCCGGCCGCAACGAGGATGCCGGTGAGAGGAGTCGTGTTGGCGCAGCAGGATGAGATCGCCGCCCTGGTGGCGGAGATCTCGGCGATGCAGGAGCCGTATCGGCGCTGGTACGCCGAGCTGGACCCGGGGATGAAGGCGCAGGCGCAGGCGTTGCTGCGAGGCAGCATCGACATGCACCTGCACTGCGACCCGTCGCCCCAGCTCCGGGTGATGGACGCGTTCCAGGCGGCCGAGGAGGCGTCCGCGGCGGGCATGCGCGCGGTCGTCCTCAAGGACCACCTCACCGGCATGGAGGAGTCGGCCTGGCTGGCGATGCGCCATGCCGACCTCGCCGACGCGTTCGACGTGTTCGGCTCGCACTGGCTCAACAACCAGACGGGCGGCTGGAACGTCTACGCCGTCGACAAGGCGGTGGCGTTCGGCGCCAAGCTCGTCGGCGCGCCGACGCTGGCCGCCTACGGGGAGAAGCTGCGCCAGCAGGGCGAGGGCGTGCACCCGGCGGAGATCATGGTCAAGTCGGTGGTCCCGATGACGCCGCGGGTCGTCTACACGCTCGACGACGCCGGCGGCGTGCGGCCCGAGGTGATCGAGTGCCTCGACCGCATCGCCGAGGGCGGGATCGCGTTCGGCACCGGGCACCTCAGCACCGAGGAGGTGTGGGCGTCGGTGCGGGCCGCCCACGCGCGCGGCGTGGAGCGCATCTGCATCACCCACGCGCTCATGACGGCCCCGGCCGCCCCCGAGGCCTACCGGGCCCTGTGCGAGGAGACCGGCGCGGTCTGCGAGTTCACGACGTTCCAGGTCCTGTCGCTCGGCGACGCGCTCGCCGACACCGTGCGCGCGATCGGCGTCGAGCACGTCACGCTGTCCACCGACGCGGGCCTGAAGGGCACCGCGCCCGGCGTGCCCGCCTACCTGTGGATGCTCGCGCGGCTGGTGGAGGCCGGGTTCGCCGAGGCCGAGATCGACGTGATGTCCAAGGACGTGCCGCGCCGCCTCCTGGGGCTCGAGGCGCGCGACGCCGAGCAGGTGGCGGCGTGACCCATCGCGCCCTGCAGGACCGGTGGGATCGCGGCGAGGCCGCGCTGGGCGGCTCGGCGCACCTGACGCCGGCGAGCATCGAGGCGCTGGTCGCCGCCGGCTACGACTGGGTGTGGATGGACTGCCAGCACGGCCCCTACGACGAGGCGGCCGCGGCCGCGGTCCTGCGCGAGCTGGCGGGCGTGCCGTACGCGGTCGCGGTGCGGGTGGCCGCCAACGATGCCGCCGCGATCGGGCGGGTGCTCGATGCCGGCGCCGATGCGATCATCGTGCCGCTGGTCGAGACGCCGCAGGAGGCCGCGCGGGCGGTCGCCGCGTGCCGCTACCCGCCGGCCGGCGTGCGCAGCTTCGGTCCCGGCCGCGCCGATCTCGGCTGGGATCTCGAGGTCCTCGAGCGGCGGGCGAGCTGCTTCGTGATGGTCGAGTCGGCCGGCGCGCTGGCCGACGTCGACGCGATCGCGGCCACGCCCGGGCTGGCCGGGATCGTGGCCGGGCCGATCGACCTGGGGATCTCCATGGGGATCGCGCCGCGCGACGCGGCCGGCTCCGTGCCGCTGCGCGACGCCCTGGCGGAGATCGTCGCGGCCTGCGAGCGCGCCGGGGTGGTCCCCGGCGTCCTGGCCTACGGGGCCGACCACGCCGTCGAGTGCGTCGGGCTGGGCTTCACGTTCGTCGGCGTCGGCGCCGACGCGTTCGCGCTGCGGGCGGCCGCGGCCCGGGAGGTGGAGCAGGTGCGCAGGGCGGGGCGGGAGCGGGCGTGAGCGAGCGCCTGCATCCGGTCTTCCGCGCGCTGGCGCTGCCCGGCATCCTCGCGCTGGTCGCGTTCACGCTCGTGCCCGTCGTCGCCGGCGGCCTGTACGCGTTCACCGACTGGCGGGGCCTGGGCGACTTCGACTGGATCGGCCTGGACAACTTCCGCGAGATCTTCGACGACCCGACGACGCGCGGCGCGCTGTGGCACACGCTCGTGTTCGGCTTCGCGCTCGTCGTGATCACGAACCTCGTGGGCCTCGGGCTCGCGCTCGGGCTCAACCGCACGCTGAAGACGCGCAACCTCCTGCGCGCGGTGTTCTTCCTGCCGGTGATCCTCAGCCCGCTGGCGGTCTCCTACCTGTGGAAGTACATCCTCGACCCGCAGGGGCTGGCCAACCAGTTCCTCGGCGAGATCGGGCTGGAGACCTGGCAGCGCGCGTGGCTGGGCGACCCCAACTGGGCGCTGCTGGCCGTGCTGCTCGTGCTCGTCTGGCAGCAGTCGGGCCTGACGATGGTCATCTACCTGGCCGGTCTGCAGACGATCCCCGACGACCTGCTGGAGGCGTCGGAGGTCGACGGCGCCTCGACCTGGATGCGCCTGCGGCGGATCACGCTGCCGATGCTGCGCCCGGCGTTCATCATCGCCAGCACGCTGACGCTGATCTTCGGGCTGCGCGTGTTCGACCAGATCCTCGCGCTCACCGACGGCGGGCCGGTGGGGGCGACCGAGACGCTCGCCACGCAGGTGTGGAAGCAGAGCTTCGCCAACGGCCGCTTCGGCTACGGCGCGGCGCTGTCGATCCTGCTCACGCTGATGATCGGGGCGTTCGCGCTGCTGCAGCTCACGCTGCTGCGCCGCAGGGAGGGCGACGCGTGACGCTGTTCCGCTACACGCGCTGGTCGCTGGCGCGCGAGCTCGCGTTCATCGCCGGCGCGCTCGTCTTCTGCATCCCGCTATACCTGCTGGCGGTCATCTCGCTGAAGGGGCCCAACGAGGCGCTCGTCTCGCCGCTGTCGCTGCCCTCCGACCCGCAGTTCGACAACTACTCGCTGGCGGCCGGGAGCCAGCCGGTCGGGATGCTGTCGGCGATGGTCAACAGCGCGATCATCACGTTCGCGACCGTGGTGCTGCTGATCGTCTTCGGCTCGCTGTGCGCCTACGCGATCGCGCGGCACCGGTCGCGGCTGAGCACCGCGCTCTACTACCTCTTCGTGATCGGGATCATCCTCCCGCACCAGGCCGCGATCCTGCCGCTGTTCAGCGCCCTGCACGACCTGGGGCTGACCGGCAGCCACATCGGCGTGATCCTCGTCTACTTCGGCTTCATGATGCCGCTGACCGTGTTCCTGTACGCGGGCTTCATGCGGGGCGTGCCGCGCGAGTACGAGGAGGCGGCCGAGGTCGACGGGGCCAGCCCGATGCGGATGTACTGGCGGGTCGTGTTCCCGCTGGTGCGGCCGGTGACGTGGACGGTCGCGATCCTCACCGGCCTGTTCGTGTGGAACGACCTGTTCGTGTCGCTCGTGTTCCTGTCGGGCACGCAGGACGCGACGCTGCCGGTGGCGCTGTACTCGTTCGCCGAGGTGTCGCTGGGGCAGTGGCAGCTCGTGTTCGCGGCGGTGGGCATCGCGATCCTGCCGGCGCTGCTGTTCTACCTCGCCGCCCAGCGGCGCATCGTCGCCGGGTTCGCGGGCGGCATCAAGGGCTGACACGCCGACCGTCGTCGCTCCGCGTCCGCAGCAGCGGCGCCAGCTCGGTCCGCGAGCCGATCCCGAGCCTGCGGACGATCGTGCGCAGGTGCGACTCGCCGGTCGTGCGGGTGATGAACAGCGTCTGCGCGATCTCCGGGTGCCGAGGCCGTCGGCGGCCAACTCGGCGATCCGCATCTCGCGGGGTGAGAGCGCGTCGACCCCGCGCCGGGCCTCCCGGACGATGCGCCCGCCGGCGGCGCGCAGCTCGTCGCGGGGCCCGGTCGGCCAGGCCCGTGGCGCCGCACTCGCGGGCGAGCGCGAGCCCGTCGCGCAGCGGCGCGCGCGCGTCGCGGGGCCGGCGCGCACGGCGCAGCGCGGCCCCGAGCTACACGTGCGCCCGCGCGCGCTCGAGCAAGCGCCGGCGAGCCGGACAGCGCCTCGGTCGCCTCGCGCAGCAGGGCCACGCCCTCGTCGCCGCCGGCGACGAGCCCGCTCGTCCGCAGCGCCACGCCGACCGCGCGCGGCGTGCCGAACCGCCGCGCCAGGCACAGCTACCGGCGCGGCCACTGCACCAGGCGAGCCCCGCGGGGGACCGGAAGCCGACGTGTGGCACCTGGCGTCCGCATAGCGGCTGCCATGTGCCACACGTCCGTGGGGGCGGGGAGGGAGGCGGTCGTGCATACCGGGCGGCCTCGGTGGGGAGAAGGCGCGCCATGCCACAGCCGCGTCTCGTTCTCGCCCTCTCGATCGCGCTGCTCCCGCTCGCCGGGTGCGGCGGCGACGGCGGCGACGCGACCACCACCGCCGGATCGACCGCACCCGCGTCCGAGGAGGAGCGGGTCCGCGCGGCCGCCCAGCGGTTCCTCGACGCGCGCGACCCGCAGGTCGTCTGCCGCGCGCTCGTCACCACCGGGTTCCTGGAGACGTGGGCCGGCGGCGACCAGGCGGAGTGCGTGACGTCCCTGGAGGAGCAGGACGACCAGGGCGCGGCGCGGGTGGAGTCGGTCGCGGTCGAGGGGCCGCGGGCGACGGTGGCGGTCGCGCACACCGGCGGCCAGCTCGCCGGGGTCAGCGGCGGGCTCGTCTTCGCCGACGAGGGCGGCGCGTGGAAGCTCGACGACTACGAGGACGACTACCTGCGCGCGACCTTCACCGCCTCGATCGCGGTGGCCGGCGAGGGCGCGGGCAGCAGCGCCGCGCTGTCGCACCCGCCGCTGCGCGAGTGCATGGCGGCGCAGGCGGCGGAGATGCCCGCCGACCAGGTCCGGCGCTTCATGCGCGCGGCGTCGACCCAGACGCGGCAGGCGCGCAAGCAGATCATCGCCGTGATGCAGGAGTGCGAGCTGGAGGCCTCGGAGTACGTGGCCGACCGCCTCGTCGAGGGCTTGTTCTCGGGCGACGAGCACTCCGAGGCCTACCGCCGCTGCATGCGGCGCGAGCTGACGCCGCTGCTGGGCGCGACCGGCCTGTGGAAGCAGGCGATCTCGGGCGGCGGACACGAGCCGTCGGGGGCCGAGGCCGCCGCGCTCGCCGGTCTCGTCGGCGGCGCCCAGGGCGGCTGCAAGGGCCGCTGACCCTACCCGGCGCGCGCCCGCCGGACGCGCAGCACGATCGCCACGATCACGGCGCCGACGACCAGGCCCAGCATGGCCGACGCGCCCGTGTTCGTCAGCCACGCGCCGACGCCGCCGAGCGCGTCGTGCACGTCCTCCTCGAGGTGGTGGACGGCGTCGTACGGCGCCGAGAGGCCGAGCTCGTCGAGCCCGACGAGCAGGATGTGGCCGCCGACCCACAGCATCGCGGCGACGCCGACCTTCGCCAGCACCGACAGCACGACCGGCATCGCCCGCACGAGGCCGCGGCCGATCGTCGCGGCGATGCCCTGCCCGGTCTGCGCGAGGCGCAGCCCGACGTCGTCCATCTTCACGATCAGGCCGACGACGCCGTAGACGCCGGCGGTGATGGCGAGCGCGACGAGCACGAGGATGATCGCGCGCGAGAGGAACGGCTCGTCGGCGACCTCGTTGAGCGAGATCACCATGATCTCGGCCGAGAGGATGAAGTCGGTGCGGATCGCGGCGCCGACGAGGATGTCCTCGTGCTCGGGCCCCTGCGCGGCCGCCGGCCGGTCGGAGCCCTCGTCGTGGCCGGCGTGCCCGCCGAGCAGCTCCCACACCTTCTCGGCGCCCTCGTAGCAGAGGTAGGCCGCTCCGACCATGAGGATCGGCGTGATGATCCAGTCGACGAACTCGCTCAGGATCAGCGCCGCCGGCAGGATGAACAGCAGCTTGTTGCGCAGCGACCCGACCGCGATCCGGCGGATCATCGGCAGCTCGCGCTCGGGCCGGAACCCGTGCACGTAGCGCGGGGTGACCGCGGTGTCGTCGACGATCACGCCCGCGGCCTTCACGCTCGCCCGGCTGGCGCCGGCGGCGACGTCGTCGACCGACGCGGCGGCGGCCCGCGCGAGCATGGCGATGTCGTCGAGCAACGCGGCGAGGCCGGCGCTCACGGCCGGCCTCCGCATCCGATCGCCCGTCCCGGCGTGCGCGCTGTGGTCACCGCGCGAAGGGTAGGCGCGTCGCGGACCGATGAGTTCCGGGGCTCACGGCGGTCGACAGTCACGACGACCCCGACCGAGCAGGAGGCGCCCATGACCGAGATCTCGGCACGCCGTCCCGTGCCGCCCGTCACCGACCGGGCGACGTGGCAGGCCGCCATCGACGAGCTGCGCGTCGACGAGAAGGCGCATACCCGCGCCGGCGACGCGCTGGCCGCCCGCCGGCGCCGCCTGCCGATGGTGGAGGTCGACGCGTCGACGCCGCTGATCGGCGTCGACGGGCGGGCGACCCTCCTCGACGCGTTCGCGGGCCGCTCCCAGCTCATCGCCTACTTCCAGATGTGGCACGCCGGCAGGCCCGCCGCCGACCAGTGCGAGGGCTGCACGTTCTCGACGAGCCACATGTCCGAGCTCAGCTACCTGCACTCGCGCGACGTGAGCTACGCGACGTTCTGCGACGGGCCGCCCGAGGAGGGCTTCCGCTACCGCGAGTTCATGGGCTGGACGATGCCGTGGTTCGCGGTCCCGCCCGAATCGGTGGACCGCCTGGTCGCCGGCCGCCACTTCGGCATCCTCGTCAGCTACCTGCGCGACGGCGACCGCACGTTCGAGACGTACTGGACCACCGGCCGCGGCAACGAGGTGATGGCCCCGTCCTACGGCCTGCTGGACCGCACGGTCCACGGCCGCCAGGAGCTGTGGGAGGACTCGCCGCCGGGCTGGCCGCAGGCCTACGGGACCCGGGGCGGCCAGTTCCGCCGCGACGGGCGGCCGGCCGCCCAGTGGTCCCGCCTGGCGACCGGCCGCGGCGACGACCTCACGGGCGCGGCGGCTCCGAGACCCTGATGTCTCGGTAGGCTCCGAGCGGCGGTGGGGGAGCCGGGCCTGGACAACGACGTGGGCCTCCTGGAGCGGGAGGCCGAGGTGGCGCTCCTGCGCACGGCGCTGGACCGCGCCGCCGCCGACCAGGGCTCGATGCACCTGATCCGGGGCCCCGCCGGGATCGGCAAGACCGCGCTGCTGGACGCGGTGCGGGGGCTGGCGGCCGAGCGCGGCATGGCGGTGCTCACCGCGCGGGCCTCCGAGCTCGACCGGGGCTTCGGGTTCGGGATCGTCCACCAGCTGCTCGAGCCGGTCGTCCGGACGTCCGGCGCGGAGCGGCGCCGGCGGCTGTTCGACGGTGCCGCGGCGCGAGCGCAGGTGCTGTTCGGCGCGGATGCCCTCGACGGTGATCCCGAGTACGGGGTGCTGAGCGGCCTGTACTGGATGGTGGTGAACCTCGCGGAGGAGCGGCCGGTGGTCCTGTGGATCGACGACCTCCACTGGGCCGATGGCGCCTCCCTGCGGATGCTCGAGTTCCTGGCGCGCCGCATGGACACCGTGCCGGTGCTCGTCGCGGCGACCGTCCGCTCCGGCGAGCCCGGGGCGCCGGCCGACCTGCTCGCCGCGCTGGAGGCATCCGCCGCCGCCCACGTGACGGAGCTCGCGCCGCTGAGCGCCGAGGCCGCCGGCGAGATGCTCGGGTCCGCGCTGGGCGCGGTGCCCGACGACGGGTTCAGCGTCGCCGCGTGGGGCGCCACCGGCGGCAACCCGCTGCTGCTCTCGGTGCTGGCCCGCGAGGCCGCCGACCACGGCCTGACCGGGCGGACCGCCGACCGCGACCGGCTCGTCGACCTGGCGACGCCCGGCGTCGCTCCGTCCGTCGCGCGCCGCCTGCGCAGCCTCGGTCCCGAGGACGCGGACCTGGCGCGGGTCGCGGCCGTGATGGGCGAGCGCGCCCGCCGCGACGATCTCGCCGCCCTGGCCGGGCTGGATCGCGAGCGTCTCGCCGGCGCCCTGGACCGGCTGGCCGCCGCCGAGATCCTGCAGCCGGGCGGCTGGGCGTACGTGCACCCGCTCGTCCGCGCCGCCGTGGTCGCCGCGACGCCGCGCCCGACGCTCGACCGCCTGCACCGCCTGGCGGCCGACCGCCTGCGCGCCCGTGGCGCGCGCGCCGCCGAGGTCGCCCTGCACCGGCTCGCGGCCTCCCCGGCGGGCGACCCGGCCGCCGTCGCCGACCTGTGGGCCGCGGCGCGCGAGGCGGCCGGCGAGGGCGCCGGCGCCACGGCGGTGGAGCTGCTGCGGCGGGCGCTGGAGGAGGGCGTCGACGATCCGCGGCGCCCCCGGATGCTGCTCGAGCTGGCCGAGCACGAGCTGCGCATGCTCATGCCGGAGGGGCCGGCGCGCATGCGCGAGGCGCTGGCCGCGGGGCTCGACGGCGAGGACGAGGCGCGCGCCCGCGCGGCCCTCGGGCCGGTGCTCCTGCTGAGCGATCCGGCCGGGGCGTTCGCGGAGATCGACGCCGCCCACGCGCAGGCGACCGACGCCGGGCTGCGCCTCCGGCTGGAGGCCGCGCTCCTGGAGGCGCTGGTCTTCGTCGACGCGTTCGCGGAGCCGCGCGACGCGCGCTACCGCGCGATCCGGACGGCGCCCGCGCCGTCGGTCGTGGAGCTCGCCCACCTCGCCTCCGAGGAGGCGCTGCGCGGCTGTCCGGCCGGCGAGATCGCGGACCTCGCCGGGCGGGCGGTCGCCGACGGCCGGCTGCTCGGCGAGATCGGCCCCGGCGGCTCGACCTGGAACCTGCTGACCCACGCGCTGCGGTTCGCCGAGCGCCCGCAGGAGGCCCGTGCGCTCCTCGTCGAGGGAGATCGCGACGTCCGCCGGCGCGGCCTCCTGACGGCAGGGGTGTTCGTCGACCAGTCGTGGGGCTACTGGCATCGCGACTTCGGGTCGGCGGCGCGCGGGCTGGCGCACGCGCAGGCCGCGCACGACCTGATCCTGGATGCCGGCCTGCCGATGTCGACCGCCGCCATCGCCGGCAGCGTGGCCGAGAACCTCGTGCTGCTCGACCGGCTGGCCGAGGCCGACGCGCTGATGGACGAGCCCCTCGACGCGGTGGAGGGGACGTTCGTCGAGGTGTTCGCGCTCACCGCCCGCGGCTGGGCGCGCGCGCTGACCGGGCGCCACGCGGAGGCCGAGCGCGACCTGCGCCGTGTCGTGCGGATCCTCGACACGCGCGGATGGCGCGCGCCGGCCGCGGCGCGGGGCCGCATGCGGCTCGCCGAGCTCCTCGCCGGCCAGGGCCGCACCGAGGAGGCGCTCGAGCTCACCGACGCCGACCTCGCGGCCGCCCAGGCGGCGGAGACGCGCGGCGCGCTGGGGTGCGTCCTGCGGGTGCGGGCCCTCGCGCAGGAGGGTGGGGCGCGACTGGACACGGCCCGGCGGGCGGTGGAGGCACTCGCCGGCTCCCCGCTGCGCCACGAGCACGGGCGCGCGCTGCTGGAGCTCGGCGCCACCCTGCGCCGGGCCGGGGAGCGCGGCGCCGCGCGCGACGCGCTGCGCGAGGCGCTCGACGCCGCCAGCCGGACGGAGTCCGCGTGGCTGGCGCGGCTCGTCCGCGCCGAGCTCGAGGCCAGCGGCGCGCGGCCGCGACGCGATCGCCTCACCGGGATCGAGGCGCTGACGCCGAGCGAGCGCCGGATCGCCGAGCTCGCCGCCGAGGGCCTCACGAACCGGGAGATCGCCGAGGCGCTGTGGGTCACGCGCAAGACCGTCGAGTACCACCTGAGCCGGGTGTACGCCAAGCTCGGCGTGCCGTCGCGCGCCGCGCTCCCCGTCGCGCTCGGTGCGGGCGCCGGCGAAGTCCTGGGGTGACCCCTGGGGTTTCGGCGGGTGGTGGCCCGCCCGGGGCGCTGCCACGCTCGGCCCGCCACCAACGACAGGGGAGACGCATGATGCGCCACTTCATCCTCGCCGCGCTCGCGGCCGCACTGATCCTGCCCGCCACGGCGGGCGCAGCCGGGACCGTGACCGGCGGCCCGGCGAAGGTCGCCGGCGGCTACACGGTCTTCCTCCACGCCGAGGACCGCCGGCAGGACGAGCTCACGATCACCATGCAGCACGGGCCGGCCCGCGATCTGCAGACCGACTCGCTGGTCGTCACGTCCGGCGTCCAGGTCGCGGTGCGCGGCGGGGCGGCGACCATCCGGGGGTCGCTCGGGTCGCACGGCTCGATCGACCTGCGCCTCCGCGGGCGCAAGAGCCCCGCGCGCAAGCTGCCCAAGGGCTGCACCGGCTCCCGGGGCTCGACCTGGACCGGCCGGCTGGTGGGCACCCTGCGCCTGCGGCTGCCCAACGGCCGCGATACGACGATCCGCTCCCTGCCCGGCTCCATCTACATCGGCGACGGGGCGCTCCGCTGCGGTGAGACCTCGGCTCCCGGCGCCGGCGGCGACGGCGACGGGGACGGCGGCGCCGCCGGCGAGCCGCAGCTCATGCTCGTCAAGGAGGAGGGCGACTTCACCACGACGTTCATCGCCCTGAAGCGGGCGCTGACCGTCACCCGGACCAGCGGCCCGCGCGCGGACGGCGCAGCGACCGTGATGACGATGAGCAGCGTGAGCGCGACCGGGCGCAACCTGCTGTCGGTCGGTGGCGGGGGCGCCTCCGCCACCGTGAAGGCGGCGGGCCGGTTCACGGGGACGGGCACGTTCGCCGCGACGATGACGATGGGCGACATGGCGACCGGTCCACTCACCGGCACCCTGCAGGTCAGGCTCGTCGGGGCGCCGGTGATCGACATCGCGGGCGACCCGGCCACGCTGCTGAACGCGGACAAGGGGTAGCGCCGGGCGCAGGGCAGCGCACGCTCGCTATGGTCCCGGCCGATGGTGCTCGGCTCGGCAGGGGGCCAACGGGTCCGGCGTGCGCTGCACGCCTGCGGCGCGACCGCGTGTCTGCTCGCGGTCGCGGGCGTCGTGACGCCCGCGGCCGGCGCGCAGGCGGCGGTTCCCGTGGCGAACGGGGTCGTCGCGACGCCCGACGGCGGCGGCCTGGCCTGGCAGGTGCGGGTCAAGGCGACCACGATCGGCTCGGTGCCGGGCCTGTGCTTCGAGCTCGATCACGCCTGGGACGCGGAGGGCACGTCGTTCGGCAACGTCGCCGGGGCGTGCGCGGCCGGGAGCCGCAACGGCCGCTTCAGCCTGCGGGCCGGCTCGTGCCGCGGCGTGGCGATCATGTTCGGCACGGGCAGCGCGGGCGATCGCCGCATCCGCAAGGTCGGGCTCGCGGTCCCGCGCAAGGCGCGCACCGTCCGGCTCACGTTCGCCGACGGCCAGACCGTGACCGTGCGGACGCATCGCGCGCCGCGGGGGCTGCGCCGGCCGGTGCGGCTGGCCTGGCACGTCGACGGCGGCGAGGCGTCGCCGGCGCGCGCGGTCGCGCGCAACGGCAAGGGCCGGAGCGTCGGGCGCTGGAAGCCCGGCCTCGGCTGCTGACGGGCGGCCCGGAGGGCGATCGCGCGAGGCCTGGTCGCGTGCGATGACATTCGCGGCGGTTCGCGGTCTCACCAGCATGAACGCACCAGCGCCGGTCACCATCACGCCGGTCCTCGTCGCCGACCTCTTCGTCGAGAACGAGCCGATGCCGCTGTACGTGCACGTCATCGACCATCCCGATGCCCGCGTGCTGGTCGACACGGGCATGACGGCTCTGCACCCGTTCGCCGCCGAGCTGAACCCCACGCTGCACCCGCTGACGGGAGCAGGACTTCGACCTCGACGCCGTGGACCTCGTCGTCAACACCCACCTGCACGCCGACCACTGCGGCGGCAACCACCTGTTCGCCGATCGCCCGATCTACGTGCAGCGCACCGAGCTCGACGACGCCCACACCGAGGACGAGTACCTGCTCGAGTGGGTCGACGCGCCCGGCGTCACCTACGAGCCCGTCGACGGCGAGCACGAGCTGCTGCCCGGGATCCGGCTCGTCCCGGCGCCCGGCCACACCGCCGGCAGCCAGATCGTGGTCGTCGAGACCGGCGGACGGCCGCTGATCGTGGGCGGCGACGTCGCGGTGTGGCACGGCGAGTTCGACGAGCCGCCCACCGAGGGCCGGCTGCGCGTGCGCGCCCTCGAGCCCGAGCTCGTGTGGCTCTCGCACGAGCACGAGCCGTGGCGTCCCTCGGCCGCCTGACGCGGCGGCCGGGGAGGAGCGCTTACCAGCCGATGCCGATCGTCAGCCGCGTCGGCGGCTGCGCGTTGGGCAGGATCGTCACCGAGCTCTGGTCGTTGACGTCGTCATAGGCGAACGCGTACGAGCGGCGGCCGATGTTGATCGAGTGGAGAACGCCGCGTAGTCGTTGTCGAGGCCGGCGCGGTAGTAGGCCGACGGCCGGTACCAGTCGCTCGTGTCCGGTGCGACGCCGCGGTTGAACGCCGCGCACAGCTCGGCGCCGAGCTCCAGGGCGGTCGTGCTCATGCCCGCCGACGCGAGCGTCCCCGCGCACTGGAACACGTCGGGCGACGACGGCTTGTCGACGACGAACGGGCCGGCCCCGTCCTTGGTGAACGTGAGCCGGTCGCCCGTCACCTGGCCGGTGAACGTCTGGCCCAGCCGGGTGAGGCGGAAGCCGTTGCGCCACGCGTTCCACGCGCGGTCGATCGCCGGGTCCAGGAGGTTGGCGTAGCGGCCGCCGGCGTCGAACGCGGCCGCGCTGCGCGGCGCCAGGATCCGCGTTCGGCTCGCCAGGCTCTTGAACGGCCGGCTCACCTTCGCGCGGTAGCGCTTGAAGACCTGGGCGCGGCTCAGCGTGATGCCCGTGCGGCGGTCGTAGTTGCTCGACGTCTGCTGCAGGCGGACCGTGAGCGGGATGGCGAACTGGTCGACCTGCGTCGTGTTGCCGCCGAACGCGATCGAGCCGTGCTGATACGTGAACTCGTACCAGTCGAAGACCGTGTTGAAGTTCGGATCGCTGCGCGAGCGCAGGTTCGGCCCGGCCCAGCCGCTGTCGTCGGGCGCGATCCCGATGTACATGGGCTCGCCGACGGAGATGTACAGCCGCCCGCCCTGGACCTGCGGCGGGATGCGCACGGTCGACGAGTCCGCGAGCGTGAAGGACAGGTTCGCGTAGCGCCGGCCGTTCTTCGTGAGGTGGCCGGGGGCGTCGGCCATCGTGTGGTCCAGCGGCGCCATCGTCCCGTCGGTCTTCAGGTAGGCCCACTGGCCGGGCGAGGTCTGCCCGAGGCCGGTGATGTAGATCTGCCCGTCGCTCCACTTGCCGTGCGTCTGGTTGACGAACGTGACGGGGAAGCTCCCGTCCGCCTGGCCGAGCGCGGGCGCGGCGAGCGCGTCGGTGAGCCGGCCGGTGCCCCAGATCGCGATGTCGCCGCCGTCGGCCTGCTTCAGGCGGGCGACCTCGTCGATCAGGTCCTCGCCGCCGATGACGACGGTCGGCTTCCAGGCCGACGTGTCGACCGGCTGGGACGCGACGACGTACTTGGTGATCGCGTTGACGTGGTCGGAGAACGGGTTGCCGCCGCGGTTCGGCCAGGCCTGCGCCATGCCCTCGTAGGTGACGCGGCCGAGGAGCAGCGCGTCGGCGGCGAGCGTCATCTCGAGGGCGTACTGCTGGAACTCGTCGTCGGCGTAGTCGTACGACCACAGGTGCGGGTCGTCGATGTACCCGTCGAGGGTGGCGTGGGTGAAGTTGAAGACCTTGCGCATGGCGGCGCCTCCAGGGCCTCGCAGTTGAGCCGTCGTGGGTACGACGGACCCGCACGCGAGAACTCATCGCTTCAAGGATCGGAGCCGGCGAACCGATAGATGCGAGCGAGATGCCCGATCTGCTGTCCGCGGGGCGGAGGAGACCGCTCACCTGGGTCCTCGGCCTCGTCGTCGCGGCCGCGATCGCGCTGTCCGCGGCGGCCGACGCGAACGCGCGGTGGATCGTCGGCGGCGCCCCGGCGCGGATCGCGGACTGGCCGTTCCTCGTCGCGCTCGCGAGCGCCGACGAGGAGGACGGCTACGCCGCCCAGTTCTGCGGGGGCTCGATCGTGGCGCCGACCGTCGTCGTCACCGCGGCGCACTGCCTGCAGCCGGGCATCGACGTGATCGCCGGGCGCACGCTGCTGAGCACCGGCGAGGGCGAGCGCGTCCCGGTGGTCGCCCAGCACACCCCGCCCGGCTACGACGCCGCCAACAACGTGCCGGACCTCGCGGTGCTGATCCTCGCGCGGCCGCTGCAGGCGCCGCCGGTCGCGCTCGCCTCGGTCCAGGACGCCGCGCTCGTCGCCCCGGGAACGCCGGCCAGGTCCGCCGGGTGGGGCGTGATCGCGCAGAAGCCGAAGGAGACGTTCAGCGAGGAGCTGCGCGCGGTCGACCTGGTCCTCGGGGCCGGCCGGGAGTGCTCGCGCGTCTACGACGGCTGGGTCGAGGCGCAGATGCTGTGCGGGCGGCCGGTCGCCCCGCTCAACGACACCTGCCAGGGCGACAGCGGCGGACCGCTCGTCGTGGGCACCGGCGCCGACACGAAGCTGATCGGCGTCGTGTCGTTCGGCGGCGACACCTGCGGCGACCCCAGTAAGCCCGGCGCCTACGCGCGGGTGATCCCGCACAACGACTGGATCATGCAGTTCGTCGCATCGCCCGACGCCGCGGCCGCGCAGCCGGCGCTCGTCGACCTTCCGGCCGCCGAGGCCCGCACGATCCGGCTGAAGATCGCCAAGGCCCGCTGCCAGACCCCGACGCGATGCTCGGTCGACGTCAAGGCGACCGGGCCGGCGGACCGGCTCGGCGGCGGCATCCTCGTGGTCGCCAGCCGCGGCGGCCGCAACCCGGTCGTGCGCAAGGCCAGCGCGAGCCAGGTGCGACCCGGCCTGTTCCGGGCGTGGCTGAACATCCCCTACGGCGACGTGAAGGTGATCGCGGTCGGGCTCGACAGCGCCGGCAACCGGGTCACCAGGGTGGCCCGCGCCTGGTACGAGGTCACCTGAGATGGAGCTCCGCCGGCGCACCGACCTCGTCGCCCGCACCGCCCGCGGCCAGCGCATCGGCGAGCTGAACGCGCGACGAGATGCCGAGCTTGCGGTACGCGCTGCCAAGGTGCGTCTCCACCGTCTTCTCGGTGAGGAACAGCGCCTGGGCGGCCTCCCGGTTGCTCATGCCGCCGGCGACGGCCTCGGCGACCCGCCGTTCGGCTGGCGTGAGCGCTGACGGGCCGGCTGCGCGGGCCCGCCGCGGACGACCGCCGGCCGCGACGAGCGCCGCCCTGGCGCGGGCGGCCACGGCGTCCGCGCCGAGCCGGTCGGCCAGCGCGGCCGCCGCGTGCAGCTCGCGGCGGGCGTCGGCGTCGAACCCGCCGGCGTGGAGCGCCTCCCCGAGCGCGACGCGCGCCGCCGCCAGCTCGCGCCGCGCGTAGGAGTCGTCGAGCAGCTCCACCGCGGCCCGCGTGAGCTCGAGGCCGGTGTCGCCGCCGACCACGGTCCCGTGGACGCGCAGCGCCCGGCCGGCGGCGAACGGGGCGCCGAAGCGGGTGGCCCGGGCGAGGTTCTCCTCGCTCAGCTCGAGCGCCGCGTCGCGCTCGCCCAGGTGCAGGTGCGCGAGCGCGGCGCGCGACATCTCGCCGAGCAGGTAGCTCATCGCGCCGCGCATGCCGAGCGCGGCGGACAGCTCGAACGGGGTGCCGCGGCGCTGCGCGTCGGCGACCGCGTCGTCGAAGACGCGGCGCGCCCGGTCGGGCTCGCCGCAGAACCCCAGCAGCTGGGCGGCGACGAGCCGCGGCCGGATGGGGAAGACCGCCGGATCGCCCTCGTCGCGGCGATCGGCGAGCGCGCGCTCGGCGTGGGCGAGCGCCTCGGCGGCGGGCTCGCCGGCCGCGGCCGCACGCAGCGCGAGGAACCCGCTGAGGGTCGCCTGAGCGCCCGGGTCGTCCAGCGCCGCGACGCGCTCGAGCACGGTGGGGGAGGGTGGCGGCGCGGCGGCCACCGCCGCCAGCGCGACCCGCCGGACGTCGACCGCGGCGAGCAGGCCCGGATCGGGCCCGCGGAGCGCGGCCTCCGCGTCGTCGAGGACGCGCGCCGCCTCGTCGGCGCGCCCGTAGGCCGCGCACGCGGCAGCGAGCTCGCAGGCGATGGCGGTGCGCTGCGCAGGATCCTTCGCGGTCGCGAGCGCGCCGCCGAGCGTGTCGAGCGCGGCCGGCGCGCCGGTCAGGCCCTGCAGCGCCCCGAGCCGCCGCAGCAGCTCGACGCGCCGCTTGCCGGTCGGGGGTTCCGCGAGCGCGCGCTCCAGGAGCGCGACCGCGACGTCCGGCGCCCCGCGCGCCGCCGCGAGCGTCGCGCCGGCGGCGAGCGCGTCGACGGCCCACGCCTCGCCGGCGGGCGGGACGTCGCGGAGGTGATCGGCCGCCTGCGCCGCCTCGCCCGCGCGGGCGAGCTCGCGGGCCGCCGCGCGGGCGAGCTCCTCCCGCCGGGCGGCGGGGATCTCGGCGTGGATCGCGGTGCGCACGAGCGGGTGGACGAACTCGAGGGTGTCGGCGCCGACGATCAGGTCGGCGGCGCTGAGATGCGCCAGCGGCGCGTCGAGCTCGTGCTGCGCGAGGCCGCACACGGCGCCGACGCGACCGCGCGTCGCGGCCGGACCGAGGATCGCGCACGCCTGCGCCACGTCGCCGCACGCCTCGGGCAGGCGGGCGAGCCGGTGCATCACCGAGCGGGCGACCGCCGGGGAGCCGAACTCGAGCGCGAGGTCGGCGGAAGCGGCGTCCGGAGGCACGTGCGCGGCCCGCAGGGCGTCGACGAGCTCGCGCAGGAAGAAGGGGTTGCCGCCGGTCGCCTGGTGGCAGGCGGTCGCGAACGCGGCGGCCGGCTCGGCCCGCAGCCCCTGCGCGACGACCTGGGCCGCCGCGTCGGGCGACAGCGGGGCGGGCCGCAGCACGGGCGCGCGCTGGCCCACGAGCAGCTCCTCGAGCTCCGGGCGCGCGGCCTGCGGCTCGCCCGTGCGCAGCGCGCCGAGCACGAGGACCGCCAGCCCGTCGATGCGGCGCTCGAGGAACGCGAGGAAGCGCAGGGTCGCTCCGTCGACCCACTGGAGGTCGTCGACGGCGAGCAGCAGCGGCGCGCCGTCGCTCGCGTTGACGGCGAGCCAGTACAGCGCGTGCAGCATCCGGTAGCCGGCGTCGGCCGGTCGCAGCGGCCCGACCGGGTCGTGCCCGGTCACGATCGCCTCGGCCGCGCCGGCGGGCCCCGCGAGCAGCCGCGCTCGCAGCTCGGGCTCGGCGCGCAGGATCAGCGGCTCGAACAGCTGGCGCGCGACGCCGAACGGCACGTCGTGCTCGAACTCGCTGCCGCGCGCCGTCAGGACCGCGAAGCCGCGCCGCGCCGCCGCGGCCACCGCGACGCGCAGCAGCGCGGACTTGCCGATGCCCGCCGGGCCCTCGACCAGCACGAGCCCGCCTGCGCCGCCCGCCGCGCGGCGCAGGTGCTCGCCGAGCGCGCGCAGCTCGCCATCGCGCTCGAGCAGGTCTCCCGCTGGTGCCCCCCGGTGAGCGATGGGGCGATCCTACGTCTCGGGCGGACGTTCCGCACGGGTGGGAGCGGCGGGACCGATGAACGCGGCCAGCGCCGCGTTCAGGTCGTGCTGGTGGGTGAGGAAGGCGCCGTGTCCGGCGCGGGCGATCGCCAGCGTCCGCGCGCCCGGGATCGCCTGCTGCCAGCGGCGGGCGATCGCCTCGCTCGACCACGCGTCCTCGGTTCCGCGGACGATGAGCGCCGGCACGTCGACGGGCTCCGGCTCGGCCTCGCTCAGCAGCGCCAGGCAGCGCCGGGTCGCGTAGGGCATCGCCGCCTCGGCGATCGCGCACAGCCACGCGCGCGCGACCTCGCCGACCCCGAACCCGGCGATCACCTCGCGCAGCAGCGCCGGGCGGTCGGTGCGGCAGCGCGCCTGCATCTCCGCCGCGCGGCCGGGGTCGAGCGCGACGGGCGCGACGACCACGAGGTGCGTGGCGCGCCCGCCGCCGTGCCGGCGCACGTAGCGCGCCGCGGTCGCGGCTCCCAGCGACATCCCGACGAGCGCGAACCCGTCGACGTCGAGCGCGTCCACCACCCGGCCCAGGTCGTCGGCCAGCACGTCGAGGCCGTAGTGCCCCCAGGCGTGGTCCGAACGCCCGAACCCGCGCGCGTCGACGGCGATGCAGCGGTAACCCCGGGGTTGGAGGTCGGCGACCTGGTACTCCCACTGGCGCCCGTCGAGCGGCCAGCCGTGGAGGAACACGACCGGCCGCCCGGGGCCGCCGGAGTCCTCGACGTGGATCCGGACGCCCGGTTCGACGGGGACGATCACCCTCGGTTCGGCGAGCCGGTGACCTTCGCGTCGTCCGGTGGCCAGGTCTCGGTGGTCCAGTGCTGCTCGACCTGCGGCTTGGAGAAGAACGCGATCACCCGCAGGTCGTCGGTGCCGGTGTTGCGCAGGTCGTGGGCGGTGCCCTCCGGCAGCACGAACACGTCGCCGGTGCGCACCGGCTTGGCGCCCTCGTCGAGGAGCAGGTCGCCCTGCCCCGACAGGATCAGCTGGGTCTCCTCGGCGGTGTCGACGTGACGGCCGAGGCGGTCGCCGGCGGGGATCGCGAAGTAGATCGTGCAGGACTGCTCGGCCTTGTCGCGCCGCAGGCGAAGTAGCCGCCGGTCCAGACCGCGTCGTCGCTCGCCGTCGACGTGAGCGTCTCGGTCTGGAGGGTGTCGACGTTCTGGGGCTCGATGGGCACGTGGCGCCTCCGGGATTCATGATCGGTGACGCGCGACGCTACGGGCGCGCGGCGCGCCGATCGACCCCGAGGCGGCAGGTCCAGGGGAAACCTCAGGGACGCCGGGCGATCACGTGCGGGGCGCCAGGGCCCCGCACGGCGGGTCCTGCGGACGCCACCGGCGACGCATCGCCTATCTTCGCGCGACCGCGTTGCGATCTCACGAGGAGAGGCCATGGACCAGGACGCCAAGAAGACCGCCCTTCGGATGATCCCGTACGGCCTGTACGTGCTCACGGCGCGCACCGCCGAGGGCGACGTGACCGCGGCCACGGTGAACTGGGTGACGCAGGCGTCGTTCACGCCGCCGCTCGTGGTCGTCGGGGTGAAGGCCGACAGCCACTCCTTCGAGGTCGTCCAGAGCGCGGGCGCGTTCACGCTGAACGTGCTCGGCAAGGGCCAGAACGACGTCGCGTTCGCCTTCTTCAAGTCGCCCGAGGTCGACGAGCGGCGGATCGGCGGCCACGCCTACCGGCTCGGCACCACGGGCGCCCCGATCCTCGAGGGCCCGATCGCGTTCCTGGAGGGCCGGGTGCGGGAGATCTCCAAGGGCGGCGACCACGCGATCGTGATCGCCGAGGTCGTCGACGCGGGCGTGGCCAAGCAGCCGGAGGGCCGGGCCGACGACGCCACGCTGCACATGCGCGACCTCGGCGAGCGCACCTTCTACGGCGGTTGAGTCCGGCCGCGGGCGGACGCCGGTCCTGACGGTCCAGGCCACGGACCGAGTGGGGCGCGGCCGTCAGCGCGCCTGCCCGAAGAACCGCCGCTGCATCTCCCGGACCTCGTCGACGAGCTCGGGCACCGGCCCTTCGACGGGGATGCCGGGGACGACGTCCTGGATCGGCAGCGACCGCACCGGGGAGGGCGGCACGCCGAGGTCCGCGAACAGCTCGGCGAGCTGCGCGCTCGAGGTGATGTAGACGATGCGGCCCAGGCCGACCCAGCCGTGGGCGGCCGAGCACATCGCGCAGTGCTCGCCCGATGTGTAGACGGTCGCGCCCGCGCGCTCCTCGGGCGAGACGTTCGTCGCCGCCCAGCGGGCCAGCGCGAACTCGGGGTGCTGGGTGGGGTCGCCGGTCGTCACGTCGCGGTTGCGGTCCTCGGCGAGCAGGCGGCCGTCGGCGGCCGCCAGCACCGAGCCGAAGGGCGCGTCGCCGTCCTCGAGGGCCTCGCGCGCGAGCTCGACGCAGCGGCGCAGGTGCCGGCGATCGGTGTCGGTCAGGTCGGGTCCGGACATCGGCGTGACGCTATCGCGTGGTGCCGCGCGCGTACCACGCTCGTGCGGTGAGCGTGAACGGTCCCTCGGGGAGCTCGGCGCGGCACGCCTCGCGCACGCGATCCTGCTGCTCGGCCGGCAGCGAGGCGAGGTACTGGCCGGTTGGGCCGACCCCGAAGGTGAACGGCTCCCAGAAGTCGTGGAAGCCCGTGTAGCGGACGCACGCCTCCAGCGCGCCGTCGTCGACGTCCCGCAGGCCGGCGCGCCGGAAGCGGTCGGCGATGTCGCCCTGCGTCACCCCGGGCCGGCTGCGCTCGCCCTGCGCGTCGGGGCGGACCTGGCGCACGGCGTCCCAGAACGTGGTGAGCATCGTCATCCCACCGCCCGGGACGTCCCACATGCAGGCGGCGACCGTCCCGCCCGCGCGCGTCACGCGCGCCATCTCGCGCACGCCCTCGTCGGGATCGGCCATGAACGCGAGGACGAGGCACGCCAGCGCCGCGTCGAACGTCTCGTCGGGCCATGGGAGCTCCTCGGCGACGCCCTCGCGCACGTCGGCGGCCGGGTGGCGCGCACGGCAGGCGGCCACGAACTGCGGGGCGGGATCGATCGCGGCGACGTTCGCCTCGCCGACGGTGTCGGCCAGCGCCCGCGTCAGCCCGCCCGGGCCGCATCCGACGTCGACGACGCGCATCCCGTCGCCGACCTGCGCCGCATCCACGAGCGCCGGGGCGAGCGTCCGCGTGTAGCGACCCATGAAGCGGTCGTACTGCTCGGCGGCGGCGGAGAACTCCACGGCTACCTGACAGAGACGGCGTGTCGACGGGCCCCGGCGCGCCAGCTCACGCGGTCGGCGCCGACGCGCAGATCGTGCAGGCGCCTGCCGCGCGCCAGGCGGCGGGCGGGGCCGCCGGTCGTGCGGCAGCGGCTGTCGCACACCATGAGCCGCCGCGACCGCACGAGGCCCTTGGTGACGTACGGCGCGATCCACGCGAGCGTGCCGTTGGCGTGAAGCTTGATCTCGCGCGGGGCCTCGACGCTGCGGTAGCCCGCCGGTCGTGGGGTCGCGCCCGTGAAGACGTTCGTCAGGGTGAGGACGCCGGTGATGCCGTTGGTCACGTTGAGGGTGAGCCAGCGTCCGGCGCGCAGCGCTCGCCGGACGCGCGGCGCGACGTCGTCGCACGCGCCGGAGGGGGAGACGCAGTCGTTGTCGAAGTCGAGCACGGTGAAGGTCCGGCCGGTCGCCGTGCGGCAGCCCACATAGCGCACGTGAGCCTGCGGCGCGTCTTCAGTCCAGACGACGACGTCCGCGCCGCGGTGGACGACCGGGCCCGCCGGCTGGCACTTCGGCGTCTGCGCCGGTGCCGAGGTCGCGCCGACCGCCGTCGCGGCAGCACCGACCGCTCCCAGCAACCCCGCCCGCCGTGGGATGCGCATGACGCGCGAGCCTACGCCGCTCAGGCCGCGGGATCGAGGGCGTCAGGAGCGCGGACGCGCCCATTCGTTGCGCAGCCTGGGAGAGTGGGGGAGTCTCGGCTCTCCCGACGAGGAGGTGAGGTCATGGCGGGCGTGGAGACGGCGTCGCTGAAGGCCTTCCTGGACGCGTTCAACGCCCACGACGTCGACGCGATCATGTCCTTCTTCACCGAGGACTGCGTGTTCGACATGCCGCGCGGGCCGGCGCCCGGGGGACGGCGGCTGGTGGGCAAGCAGCAGGTGAGGGAGGGGATCCGGTCGCGGTTCGACGGGATCCCGGACGTTCGCTACGAGGACGACCGCCCCTGGGTCTGCGGTGATCGGGGCGTCTCGGAATGGACGATCCGCGGGACCCAGCGCACCGGCGAGCGCATCGAGGTGCGCGGGTGCGACCTCTTCGAGCTCGCCGACGGGAGGATCCGCCGCAAGGACTCGTTCTGGAAGATCCTCGACTGACGGCCGGGTGGTGAAGGTCGCGGCGACCGCCTGCGGGTTCGTGGCGTCGGTCAACGCCCGGCGACCCGCTAGATGATTGATGCCACGGTGCTCGCTGTGGCGAAAGGGGACATAACGCAGCGGGTCGAAGTCGGCGGTGCCTAAACGCACCATCGACCCAAGGGGGCCATGATGCTCGCCGACCTCGACCTGCT